>Ga0310822_100044_pt1 | contig 257776 bp, 240 predicted proteins | sample P4_ome_2_FD_201313 | JGI IMG/M metagenome (GOLD analysis project Ga0310822, IMG submission 201313) | Sorghum-adapted microbial communities from Joint BioEnergy Institute, Emeryville, California, United States - P4_Day56_Rep2 | ecosystem: Engineered > Bioreactor > SSF (Solid state fermentation)...
GCTCGCGGTCGCCGGCGCCGACCCCGCCGCCCTCCTCGCCGCCGCCGCCCGCGACGCCGACGGCAACGCCGTCCTCCACCTCGCCCAAAACGCTACCGTCACACTCATCGGAATCGATCCGGACCGACTCTCGGCGGACGCGGTCGAGACGGCCTCCTAAGGCCGGGGCTTTACAGAAGATCAGGCCCGTCGCGGGGAGAATATGCGCGCCGGGTCCTAACCGGACTTGGAGCGGACGGCGTGATCCGTTCGGACCGGGCCGAACCGAGGCTTCAGCGCAGCCTGCTTCCGCCAGCCGGTGCCGACCGGCTCCTTCTGGGTCACGACGGCTTTCCGGACCACCGCCCGAAGGCTCGCCAGAATCGCGAACAGGGCGAGGGTCACGTCGTAATAGGCAAGGGACAAGGCGGAGCCGCCGACCATATAGCCGACCAGGCTAACCTGGATCATGCGTGCGAGGTTGTTCGCCCAGGCTAGATCCTCGTTGTCCTTGGTCTCAGCGATCACCCGGCTCGCGTTCCACCAGGCGACCGCAAGGATGCTGAGGAAGATGAAGAGCCCGACGAATCCATGGTCGCCAAGGACCTGGAAGTAGATGCTGTGGGCGGCCCGCCCAAAACCCCGGGTGTAGAGCGCATCGGGGTTGAACCGCGAATAGACGCTGCCGCTTTCGATCGCCGAGATCCCGCCCCCGACGAGTGGTCGGGCCAGGGCGATGTTGACGGACGTTTCCCACGCCTCGAACCGGCTTTGGAGCGACCGATCTTCCTCGTATTCGGCGATGGTGCCTGCCCGCTCGTGCCATTGCTCCGGCATCAAGAAGAATATCACCCCCAGGGTCACCGGAAAGGCGAGAAGGATTATCGCCAGTCGATTCCGTCGCGATTTCCATGCCAGGAACAGGGCCATGGCGACCATTGCGATCAAGCCGCCGCGCGAATAGGAACCGACGACCGAAATGAACATCAGGCCGGCGGCCGCGGCAAACCCTCTGCGGAACCAGGGATTTTCGACCGTCATCCGCAGATAGTTGACCAGGGGAATGCATATCACCAGCGCCAGGGCCAGGGTATTGTTGTCGTGGATCATGCTGTCTTCGGGCCCCAAGACCTTCCATTGCCCCCCGGTCAGCAGCACAAAGATCCCGCCCTTGACCCCCCAATAGCCGAGCGATAGGACGATGACGCCGATGAGGGCATCGATCCGCGTGCGGTTCTGTATCAGCGCCGCGATCGTAATGGCGAGGATCAAGTTCTTGATGTGCCGTTCCCAGAGCGGCCAGGAGATGTTGGGTACCAGCGCGACGAGGGTGGTGAGGGTCATCCAAAGCGCGAACAGGATAAGCAGGACGGTCGTCGGGTTGATTGGGATACGCTTCGGCTCGCGCGACCAGAACCAGGCGATCGCGGTCGCGATCGCGGCGACCTGCACAAACGGAATGACGTCCCGGAGGATCCAGACCTCGCGATGCGGGCTCATGAAGGAGAAAAATGACCAGACGAGCACGCCGGCATGCGGAGCCATGAGAGACGGCACCATCATGCAGAGAAATGTGACGAGCAGAATCAGGTCGCGCATGCTAGTCCTTCGTGAGATGACATCCTCTGCCCGGCGGCATGCGCCGGCCCATAGCGATCATCGGCTGCCGCACTATACTAGACCAATGTCAGGACCGAGACCGCACACCGCGATGCCTTCCGCCCGATCGAGCCGGAGCAGCGGCAGGTATCATTGGGGAATCATTAGGAATGACCGGTCTATATTTCTTCCTTTGCCTGATGATAATGATATGGATCATCGTGTGGAGTATCCTGCACGATAAGGATTAGTCGTCCGGGCCGGATCTGCCGCGGCACCAGTCCGCGCCGGTGTCTCTTGGCGGCCACACGACACCCCGATCGGACTCGACGGCGCCAATGCGGCATGTCGATCCCGGAGCCAACCTGCCAATAGCGAACGAGCACGCCGCATGCGGTTCATAAGGTGGTTCATCAAAAAGAACCAGCGCCTTTCGTATCATATTCGCCGATCGCTTCCGAGTGCCTGGCTCGGCGAAGACCTCAAGCTGGTGCAGGATCGCCTCGTGCCGGACCTCATCCGTCAGATCCCGGGCGCCCTGGTGCTCGATGTCGGCGGCGGGCGCAGGTGCCACTTCGCCAAGCATCTGGAGCCGACGGATGCGATGCTGATCGCCGTCGACATATCACCGGAGGAATTGCAGCTGAACGAGGATGTCTCCCATCGTGTCGTTGCTGACGCGGTCAACGGGCTTCCCTTTCCTCCGAATGCGGCCGACCTGATCGTGAGCCGGTCGGTGATGGAGCACCTGCCCAACATCGAGGGGTTTCTTGCCCAGGCGAGCCAGTGCCTTCGCCCGGGCGGCTACTTCATCAATGTGTTCCCGTGCCGGTTCTCTCCGTTCTCCATACTGAACCGGATGCTCCCGAACCGGATCGCGAGGGCGATACTCTTTTACATCTACCCGACCTTCCGCGGTGAGTGCGGATTCAAGGCATTTTATGATAGAATGTACTTTAGTAAAGTAATGGAATTGTTAAAAAATCATGGTTTCGAGGTCATAGAGGTCCGTGTTAGATATTTTCAATCCATGTATTATGATTTTTTTGTGCCTTTCTTCGTCATAAGTCTGGCCTACGATCTTCTCTTGTACTTTATCGGGGCGAGGAACTTGGCTGCTCAGTTGTTCTTTGTGGCGCAGAAGAGCGGAGTGTTGCGCGAGTCCGGCGATTCCGGCACCCGGTTCCCGCTTGATACGGAACAGGCCGCCCCGGCCGGGCGTTGAATCGGACATCTGGCTTCCGGCATGTTCTCTTCCCCGCAGTAAACGTCCCGTGTCGACAGCGCGTTCCGCCTCCTGCCCGATTGCCGGGCCGAGATCCGAACCCGGGCGACGTCTCCTCCGCGTCCTGTCGATGACGACGCTCTATCCCAACGCGGCGCAGCCTTCGCACGGCATCTTCGTCGAGAACCGGTTGCGGCATCTCGTTGCCACGAACGAGGTCGCGCTGCGCGTCGTTGCCCCCGTTCCCTGGTTCCCGTTCCGTTCCGCCCATTTTGGCCGCTATGCGACGTTCGCACGGGCGCCGGTCCGCGAGCACCGTCACGGCATCGTTGTCACGCATCCGCGCTATCCGGTGATTCCGAAGGTGGGGATGACCGTCGCCCCGGCCCTTCTGTACGCAGCGCTATACCGTCACGTGCGGTCCTTGCTGGCGTCGGGCGTTTGCTTCGATCTGATCGATGCCCATTTCTTCTATCCCGATGGTGTCGCCGCCGCCCTGCTCGGCCAGCGGATCGGTAAGCCGGTCGTCATCACCGCCAGGGGCACGGACCTGAACCTTTACCCCCGTCACGCGCTGCCGCGCCAGATGATCCGCTGGGCGGCGGACCGGGCCGCCGGCCTGATCACGGTGTGTCAGGCGCTGAAGGATGTCCTGGTTGGACTTGGGGTGCCGGCCGACCGGGTGACCGTCCTGCGGAACGGTGTCGATCTGGAGCAGTTCCGGCCGGTGCCGGACCGCGATGGCGCGCGCCGCGCGCTCGGCCTCACGCGCCCAACCCTCCTTTCGGTCGGGCATTTGATTGAGCGAAAGGGGCATCACCTGGTGATCGAGGCCCTGGCCGACCTGCCGGGGATGGATCTGCTCATCGCCGGCGACGGCCCGGAGCGCCCGGCGCTGGAGCGTTTGGCCCAGCGGTGCGGGGTCGCCGACCGCGTGCGGCTGTTGGGCGCCCTGCCGCACGACGAATTGGCGCGAATCTATGGCGCGGCCGATGCGCTCGTTCTGGCCTCGAGCCGGGAGGGCTGGGCGAACGTACTGCTCGAGTCGATGGCCTGCGGCACGCCGGTCGCCGCGACCAATGTCTGGGGAACGCCGGAGGTCGTGGCCGAGGCCGCCGCCGGAACCCTTGTGGAGGAACGGTCGCCGCGCGGAATCGCCGATGCCGTCCGGCGCCTGTTCAGCGCCCTGCCGGACCGGGCGGCCACCCGGGCCTATGCCGAACGGTTCTCATGGGACGCAACGACCCAGGGGCAGCTTGACCTCTTCCGGAAAATTCTGGAAGGTCAGCCGCCCGGTGATCGGACGGCGCCGCCACCGCGGCAGTAGAGGGGAATGATGGCGCGATACCTGGTCACCGGCGGCTGCGGGTTCATCGGGTCTCATCTGGCGGACGCGCTGGTCACGGCCGGGCACGCGGTGCGAATCCTCGACGACCTGTCGACCGGCCGACGCGCCAACGCGCCTGAATCGGCGGAGATTCTGGTCGGGGACGTGGCGGACCCGCGCACGGTTGCCGGGGCCATGGCCGGCGTCGACGGCTGTTTCCATCTTGCCGCGATTGCCTCGGTGGCGCGCTGCAACGACGATTGGGCGGGCGCCCACCGGGTGAACCTGTCCGGGACGATCAACGTCTTCCAAGCGGCGTGCGCCGACGGCGCGCGGCCTCCCATACCGGTGGTCTACGCGTCTTCGGCCGCGGTTTATGGCGACAGTCCCGAGCTGCCCCTCAGGGAATCGGTGCGAACCCTGCCTTTGTCGGCTTATGGTGCGGACAAGCTGGGATGCGAGCTCCACGCGCGGGCGGGGGCGATCGTCCACGGGCTTCCAACCATCGGATTCCGCTTCTTCAACGTTTACGGGCCGCGGCAGGATCCGGTCTCGCCCTATTCGGGCGTGATCTCGATCTTCGCGGGAAAGGCCAGCCGCGGAGAACCGCTGACGATCTTCGGGGACGGGGAGCAAACGCGCGATTTCATCTATGTCGAGGACGTCGTGCAATGCCTGCTCAAAGGCATGGAGCGGCTTCAGTCAGCCGGAGGCCAGCCGCCCGAACCGCAGGTGATGAATGTCTGCACCGGCGTCGCCACCTCGGTTCGGCGGCTTGCGGACATCATTCTGGGGCTCACCGGCCGCCGTTCGGCCATCGAGTACGGACCGCCTCGCGAGGGCGACATCAGGGCCTCGATCGGCGATCCCGATGTGGCGCGTCGGCGATTGGGCTTCGCCGCGACGACTTCACTGGAGGGCGGGCTGGAGCGGACGCTCGCCGACCTCTTCCGATGAGCGGCCGGCGTTCGGCGGCCGTTACGGGGCACTCGACATCGGGCCCGGCGCTCGCCGACGGCGGCGCCGGGGGCACCAAGTCGCTTGAACGCGGACGGACGGAGAGGGCGGGAGGTTTCCGCGAATGGCGTTGAAGGACCCGGGACAGGTGGACCGCACGGTGCCATTTCTGCGACCGCCTCCGAGCCGGGGTCGTTTAACGCCAGAGCAGATCCGTGCGCATTACCTGGTGGAACGGGAACTCGCACAAAGGTTGTTAAGCGCCGGCCGCGACGATCGACGCGTTCTGTACAACGAGCTCTATGACGAGCTCTTCAGCCGGGTGCCGTTCCATCCGCAGATCCAGAAGAAGCAGGATCCGGCCTATCGTGAGCAGGAGATCGCCTCGCAGCTACGGCTGCTTCGGCGCTTCTTCGACGGGAACGGGGTTTTTCTGGAAATCGGGGCCGGGGACTGCGCTCTGTCAAACCGCATCGCGGATCACTTCCGCCTCGTCTACGCGGTCGACGTCAGCGAACGGATCTCGCAGGGCGTCGGGCTCAAGGACAACGTCCGCTTCATTCTGTCCGACGGCACGAGCATTCCCGTGCCGGCAGGCTCGGTCGATGTTGCCTACAGCAATCAGCTGATGGAGCATTTGCATCCGGACGACGCGATGGAGCAACTGGGCAACATCCATGCCGCTCTGGCGCCCGGCGGGCTCTATCTCTGCGTCACACCCAATCGCCTTTCCGGACCGCACGATGTGTCCCGATACTTCGACGAGATCGCCAGAGGTTTTCATCTCAAAGAGTATGTCTTTTCGGAACTGCGTCAGGTCTTTCGCCAGGTCGGCTTTGCCGATGTAAGGGCCTTGACCGGCCTTGCCGGCCGGTACCGCCGCTTGCCCGGCGGCAACCTCCTGCAATCCCTCCTGGAAGGGGTCGTGGGGTCTCTGCCCAACCGTCTGCGCGACCGGGTCGTGTCCTTCTCGCCGGTCTATTCGGCGCTGGGGCTCGTTTGCGTCGCCCGAAAGGCGGGAAGGGGCTAGGGAGCGGACAGCGGAGATCGCCCGGTAAGGCCTGCACGGATTGAAACGACTGAGGTTTCGTGCCATAGACCACCGAACGGTAGACTGCCGGGCCCGAACGCCACGGAGCGGCGCGGCATCCGATCATCCCGAAGACGCGGCGAATGGCCGTCGGTCCGTTCGGATCGGTCACCGACGCTAAGTGGAAATATCAGGCGCAAGGGTACTGGATGAAGATATTGGTGCTATCCTGGTATTTTCCGCCGGGTAACACGATCGGGGCGATTCGTGTCGGTAAACTTGCGAAATATCTTCACGAGCGGGGGAACGACGTTCGCGTGGTCGCGGGTCGCCACTGGGACCTGCCCGAAACCTTGCCTCTTGAGATTCCGGCGGACCGGGTTCACTACTCCAATTTCACCGACATAAACTGGCCGAGGGACGTTCTTCGGCGGCTGTACGATCGCCTGGCGGGCGGTGCCGCGCCGCAGGCCGCGCCCGCGCGATCCACGGGACCGGCTGGCGGCCGGGACGAGGCAAGCCCTTTAACGTCGAGCCTCCGGTGCCTGAGCGACCTCTACACGCACGCGCTGAATCTGCCCGACAATCGCATCGGGTGGTTGCCCTGGGCGGTCCGGGACGCGAAGCGCATCTCCCGTCGGTTACGGCCGGACCTGATCTATGCGAGCGGCCCGCCCTTTACCTGCCTTTTGGCCGGGCATCTGGTCAGCCGCCAGACCGGGGTGCCCTGGATCGCCGAATTTCGCGATCGCTGGGTCGACGACCCCTACAACGATTACCCGCAATGGCGCACCAACCTTCTGGCGCGGCTCGAGCGGCGCGTCGTCGCGAGCGCGACGGGTGTCGTTACGGTTTCCGAGCCCTGGGCGGAGTTCTACCGCGCCAAGTTCGGTAAGCCCGTGGCCACGATCTACAACGGATACGATCCCCAGGACTTTGCCTTCGAGCCGGACGACGGCATCCTGCCTCCGTCCGACAAGCTGACGATTACCTATACCGGGGTGATCTATTCCGGGCGGCGCGATCCCTCGCCGTTGTTCGAGGCCCTCAAGCTCCTTGGACCGGACCGCCAGCGGTGTCGCGTCGTCTTCTACGGCTCGGCCCCCGATCTTGTCCGGCCGGTGGCGGAGCGGTGCGGGGTCGGGGACCTCGTGGAGGTGCACCCGCCCGTGCCGTACAAGGAATCGATCCAGCTGCAGCGGGCCGCCGACGTCCTGCTTCTGCTGCAGTGGAATGATCCCAAGGAGCAGGGTAACTGTCCGGCAAAGCTTTTCGAGTATTTTGCGGTGCGGCGGCCGATCCTCGGCCTCGGACTCGAGGACGGCGTTCCGGCCAAGTTCATTCGCGAGCGCTCGGCCGGCTTTTTTTCCAATGACCCGACGCTTATTGCTGCCCAATTGCGCAGCTGGCTGGCGGAAAAAGAACGGAATGGTTTCATTAAGTCCTTGCCCCCCGAAGCCCGGGAAGGTCTTTCCAGGGCGGTCCAGTTCGAGAAGCTCGAGCACTTCATTGGCGAGTGCCTTGCATCCGCCGGAGCGCGGAGGGCCGGCGCGCGACGTTAGGGGGTGGGAAAGGCGTTCCAGGGCGGGGAAGACGCCCTCGATCCGAGGTGGCTCGCGATCCGGATGGAACACGGGTGCCTGGGCGGCGTTCGTCGTCTTGTTCCCATCAACGCCCAGCGACCCCGAGAATGGCTAACGTATCCCAGCAGTTCCGCCGCTTGTCTTTTCTCCGGATAAAGGAGGCGCGGCAGCGGCTGCGGAGGCAGATTCGAGCGGAGGGTGCGAGGGACCGCGAGGTCGTCTTCGTCTCCGGCGTGCAGCGCTCCGGCACCAACATGCTGATGGAGGTCCTGGAGCGCAGCTGGGAGACCGAGGTATTCATGGAGACCGACCCTCGGGCCTTCGACAACTATCTCATGCGGGAGCGCCCGATCATCCGCCGCCTCGTCGAGGCCTCGCCGTCCCGCACCGTGGTGATCAAGGCGCTGTGCGAAGCCCATGAGGTGGCGCAGCTGATGGCAGATTTTGCGCCGGCTCGGGCGATCTGGATGTACCGCCACTACGACGACATGATCAATTCCAACATGGTGGCCTGGCCCGGTGGCCGCAATCAGATCGAGGACGTCGTGAGGGACCGGGACAGCGCGGGCTGGCGCGGGCGGGGCATGACCGACGAGACGCATGCCATCATCCGCCGGCACCATCGGCCGGAGATGAACGATGCCTCGGCGCTCGGGCTGTTCTGGTACTACCGCAACCAGCTCTTCTTTGACCAGGGGTTCGATCGGAACGACCGAGTCATGCTGGTGCGCTACGAATCGATGGTCACCGATCCGGCAAAACATGTTGCGGCCATCGCGCGCTTCGCCGGCATCGAATGCCGGCGCTCGATGGTCGATCTGATCTCGCCGGCATCGGTCCGCAAGCGGCCGAGCCCCGACATCGACGGCGACGTGCGGGCGCTTTGCGACGAAATGCTCGCACGGCTCGACGCCGTCTGGCGAAGCCGATGGGAGGATTACGCGTGAGGTCAGCGGCATACGGTGGGCGGAGTATAACGGCATGACGGTGATTGCCGGTATCGTCAGCCTGCGGCCCGGTTTCTCCGTTCCGGACGGCGCCTGCCGGGAGATCCGGGCCGCGATGTCCCGGCACCCGGACGAACGGGTGCACGAACTGCGCGGCCCGCGGCACTACCTCGCCAAGTTCGACATCGGCGCGTTCGGCGCCCCCGGCCTCCACGTGGATGAGACGGGCGCCGTCTCGCTGCTCGCCGGCGAACCGCTGCTCGATGCGGCCGGCCGGGGACGCAAGCGGCCCCGGTCCGAAGATCTTCAGGAGCTCCATCGGTGCTGGCGGCGGCAGGACCGGTCGCTCCTCCGGGCCACGCGTGGCGCCTTCTGCCTCGCGCAGTTCGACCCGGCGACGCACCGCCTGGACCTCGTCGCGGACAAGCTCGGGCTCCGGTCGCTGTACTACCACCTGTCGGACGAATACGTGGTCTTCGCGTCGGTCCTGCGGGTGCTCGAGGGGTGCCGATTCGTTGAACGCCGCATGGACGTGCAGGGCGTGGCGGAAATGGCGGCCATGCGGATCGCGCTCGCCGACCGGACCCCCTATGCCGACGTCAAGCTGCTCAAGGCCGGGCAGATCCTCAGCCTTTCGGACGACCGGCGATCGATCGATACCTATTGGCGCTGGGATACCATCGCCCCGGCAAGCGCGCCGAAGCAGGAGTTGCGGCAGGAGGCCTACCGCCGGTTCACCGAAGCGGTGCGGCTCCGCCTGGGCGACGACCGGGCGGCGATTGCGCTCCTCAGCGGCGGGCTCGATTCGCGCTGCATCGTCACCGCGCTGAAAGAGGCCGGGGCGACGCTCTACACCTACAGCGTGGCGTTTGACGGCACGCTCGACAAGCCTCTGGCGGAGGCCTATGCGCAAGCCATCGGTTCCATCCACCGTCACGTTCCGGTCACGCCGGACCGGGACTTCTCGCCGCTGAACAACGTGCTGCCGCTGCTCTATGCCACGGAGTTCGACCCGGGCGCGTGTCCGGAACGCCCCCGCGTCATCTGGTCGGGGGAGGGGGGGAGCGGCGTCATCGGATGCGTCGGCCAGACGGCCGAGGTCGTGGCGCTTCTGCGGCAGGGGCACATCTCGGCCGCAGCCGAAAAATTCCTGATGGGAAAGCGGCAGCGCCTGCCCCGCAAGCTCTTCGCCCGGTCCGTCGCCGACCTCATCAGTGACCTTCCGCGACGGGGCCTCGAGGAGCGCCTGCGTGCCTTCGAATGCGCCGATGCGGGCCGCGCGATCAGCATCTTCGATCTGATCGATTACCAGAGCCGCCACCTGAACGATCATTACGAGAGCATCGACCAGACCCGGGTCGAGCTCGAGACGCCGTTCTACGACAGCGAGTTCATGGCCCTGATGTATTCGGTGGCGATCGACGACTGCCTCTACCACGACTTCTATCATGCCTGGCTCAAGGAATTCCCGCCGGTGGCCACCTCCGTCCCCTGGCAGACCTATCCGGGACACCGGCCCTGTCCGCTTCCTTTGCCGGACGGCATTCGGGACCAGTGGACGAAGTCGCGCGAAAGCGGATGGCAGCGGAAGTTGGCGCGCCAGCGGCTGAGAAGCCTGGACCTGGTTCTGGCCGGCACACCATTCCCCGATCCCCTCCTGGACAGGCTGGCCCTCGCGCTGGTCCGCTGGTCCACAAGGCTGGGCCTTGGAAGTTACGGCTACGTCCTATCGAGGGCCGAACTCTTCGGCAAGTATTGGCGCGCTTGCGGCGGACGGTTCGTCATGCCGCAGCGGGCGCCTTGAGCGCCGCTGGTCGGGCGCGGCGCGATGTAAAAGGCCGTTTGACCGGCTCCAGCTAACATCTTCAGTCGATCGGTCGCCCATCCCGCGCCGTCGCCGGCTGTTCTCACGCGATCCTTTGTCGTCCCGCCGATGGTCTCGCCGTTGCCCTAGGGGGCCGATTCGGTGACCCGGAGCGTCGCGACAGAGGGATTGGAGTCCGCTCCAGCGCGCCGATCCGTGGTGGAGAAACCCCATTGGCACCGCCCGAAAGCCGCTTCAGCGCCCCCAGAAAACACCTCCCTCCGCACGGTCGGGCAAGGATAGCGGCCGCTCGATAAGAGACATAAAAGAATTTTCGAGCCTGCGCTCGAAGCGGGGCGTGCCACACCAAATCGCCAAAGCGGCATGGCGACAACGGTTCTTGCAAATAGATAGAATATACTGATATTATATAAGTAATTCGCGCGCATATTGTTAACCTTTGCGCGCAATACGCTTCCAGTTAACCATGTCAGATGTTGGAACCATGGCGCCAACCCGCGAGCGCACCTTCAGGCTCATTAAGGCCGTTGTGCCGCCGGCGCTCCTCGGCTGCGCCAGCCGGTATCTTCCAAGCGGCGTCAAGCGCGGTGTCAATCGGGCGATCGGCGTGGCCGGAGGGCCGGTCGAAGCGCTGCTGCGTCGCCGTGCAGAAGCGCGGATCCGCGCCAGCCGCCCCCGCGTAAGCCGCGATGCGCTGATCGCTGATCTGGAGGCCCTGGCGCTACCGGCCGGCAGCATCGTGTTCGTTCACAGCTCGTTGAAGGCGCTCGGCTATGTCGAGGGCGGGGCCGCTACGGTGGTCGATGCCCTCAGGACCGTCATCGTCGACCGGGGAGGCGGCACCTTGGCGATGCCGACCTTCACCGGTAGCGGCGGCATGTACGACACCCTGCGGTCCGGCGAAGTCTTCTGCTGCCGCACCAGCCCGTCGCGTGTCGGTGCCATAACGGAGCTGTTCCGCCAACAGCCGGGGGTGCGCCGAAGCCTGCATCCGACGCATTCGGTGGCCGCTCTCGGACGGCAGGCGGAATGGCTGCTGGAGGCACATCATCGCTGCGTCGGTGCCTTTGGCGAAGGCTCGCCGCTGGCGCGGCTGTTGGAAGCCGGCGGGCAGCTTCTTGGTCTGGGCACCGGCCTGGGAACGGTGACCTTTTACCATGTCCTCGAGGACCTGCGGCCTGACTTTCCGTTCCGGGTCTACACGCCGGATTCGCCGATCGAGGCGGTGTGCCGCGACGAGAACGGGCGCGAGGTTCGGCTGCGCGTCATGGCGCACGACCCAACGGTATCCCGGACGCGGATCGATCGCCCCGAAGGCGAATGGATCCGCCGCTACGTCACCGACTACCTCGAGGCCGAAGGTGGCCTGCGATGGGGCAAGGTAGGGGCGGGCCGCGCCTGGACCATCTCGGCGCGCGACATGTATCGCGGGCTCGAGGCCCTGCTCGCGCAAGGCGTCACGATCTACAGCACGCGTGAACAAGTCGAGGGGAGAACGGCACGGGGCGCGGGGCCGCATAGCACCGTGTCGGGGGGAACGACATGAATCTGCGCAAGGCCCGCCTGTGGGGCAGCGGGGTGCTCGAATTCCTGCACCTTCCGCCTCCGGCCAGGAGAGAGTATTTCCGCGATGCGTTTTCTTCCGCCGCCGAGGATCCCGGACCCGGTCGCGTCATCGAGGAAGGCATCGGCTGGATCTGTCGCGCACAAGACCATTCGACGACAGCCGACGGTGGCGTCGCGCGACACTATTCGCTGCTGAGGGGCTGGGGGCCATCCTATCCGGAGACGACCGGCTATATCATCCCGACCTTGCTGCAACACGCGAGGCTGACCGGCGCTTCGTCCAGCCGCGAACGCGCCCGCCGCATGCTCGACTGGCTCGTCCGGATCCAGCGCCCGGACGGCGGATTCCAGGGCGGGACGATCGATGCGAAACCCGCCGTGTCGGTGACCTTCAACACCGGCCAGATCCTGATGGGGCTCGCCGCCGGCGTACGCGAATTCAACCGGTACCAGGAGGCGACGACAGCCGCCGCCGATTGGCTTACAGCGACGATGGATCCCGACGGGTGCTGGCGCAAGCATCCCACGCCTTTTGCGAAGCCGGGGGAAAAGACTTACGAGACACACGTCGCCTGGGGGCTGTTCGAAGCCGACCGCGTTCTGCCGAACCGCGGCTACGGTGCGGCGGGGCTGCGGAACGTTCGCTGGGCGCTTACGCATCAGCAGACCAACGGCTGGTTCGCGCAATGCTGCCTGACCGATCCTGACCGGCCGCTGACGCACACCATCGGCTATGTGCTTCGCGGAGTCATCGAGGCGTATCTGTTCGCCGGGGACGAGGCCTTCCTTCACGCCGCGCGTCGAACGGCCGACGGGGTTCTTGGGGCGTTGCGGCCTGACGGCTTCCTGCCCGGTCGCCTGGATTCCCGCTGGCGGGGCGTCGTCCCCTGGGCGTGCCTGACAGGGACCGCGCAGATCGCCCATTGCTGGTTGCTGCTGTTTCGCGAGACTCGGGACGCGCGCTACCGCGATGCCGGGCTTGCCGCCCTCCGCTATGTCCGGCGGACGGTCCGCGTCGACGGCCCGCCGGAGATCCGGGGCGCGGTCAAGGGCTCCTTCCCCATACACGGGGATTACGGACGCTACGAATACCTTAACTGGGCGTGCAAGTTTCTCGTGGATGCCTGCCTGCTCGAGCAGGAGATCCGATCTCCCATCGAGCAGGAGGATCTTGCCGCTGCCGCATCCTGAGCGGGGGTGCCGGTTTTCCCGCGCCGGGCACGCTTGGGCCATCTGCGTATGGTCTCGGTGCTCACGCCGTAGTGCCGGGCGGGCTCGCTCGAGTGGGCGATCTCGGTGCGCGCGGCCGCGGTGGGGCGGGCGTGGGGATGGATCAGGAGCATGGGCGCGACCTCCAGCCGGCCGATCGCGTCCGCCGAGGACGGCACCCGCTCGGGGCGCGCCCGTCAACCCGAGCCCTGAAGGGGCTGGTCCGCGGCTCCGTGGGCGGCTGTCACGCTCCGGGCGGCTCACCGGCGGCCATCGGGCGCGACGTTCGGATCTGACCGGCCAGCCGGCGACCGCTCAAAGCGCCAGCCGTAGTCGGCGATCACCCAACGCATCCGATCCCAAGATTGCTCCTCCAGCAAACAGTAGCCACACCGCGCCATCGGCACTTGGCGACCACCGGAAACGGGAACCCGCGACCGAGGCAGGTGTTATTGCCTCGGCCCAAGTCGCTGTCGCGGTTAACGGTACCGGTGACTGCATCGGGCTATGACGGCGCCTCGGCGGCCGGACCGGGGGCGAGCCACCTCAGTGCGAGAAATATTCTCGGGGAACGGCGTGCGCACCGAAGTCTGCATCACCATCGACACGGAGTTCAACATCGGTGGTGCGTTTACCTACCCGGATCGATACACGCCTCTGGCGGAACGGGTGGTGGACTGCCCAGTCAACGGGCGCGACGAAGGCCTGGGGTTCATCCTCGAGACCTTCGCCAAGACCGGCGTATCGGGGACGTTCTTCGTCGAGGCACTCAATGTGGCCTATTTCGGCGACGGGCCGATGGGAGGCATCGCGCGTCGGATCCTGGCGGCGGGGCACAACGTGCAGCTCCATCTCCATCCCTGCTGGCTCACCTTTCGGAACCCGCAGTGGCACCAGATGGTCAAGACCGCGCGTCCGAACGATTCTTGCGCCGGGCGATCGTATGACGAGCTGGCCGAGATCGTAGAGGAGGGGCTGGCGGCCTTCGAACGATGGGGCCTGCCAAAGCCGATCGCGCTTCGGGCCGGCGGCCTGCACGCCGACCTGATGCTGTACCGCGTTACCGCCGATGCAGGCATTCCGATTGCTTCCAACATCGGGCTCAGCATCTACAGCCCGAAGGTGCCGGAACTCCATCTCTGGGGCGGACGGCACTGGGTCCAGGGCGTGCTCGAACTGCCGATCCTGAGCTATCGCGACTTTCAGATCGGCTCCCGGCCTCATTGCCGGACGCTGACCGTCACGGGCAGCTCCTGGCCGGAATTCAAGACACTGCTCTGGCAGGCCCGGAGGGCGGGGGTCTCGCCGGTGGTCGTCCTCACGCACCCGTTCGAGTACGTCAAGAAGCGAAACTTCCGCTACGAGGACATCCGCCGCAATCGGATCAACCAAAGGCGGCTGGTCAATCTATGCCGGTTTCTGCGCGAGAACGACCAGGACTTCGTCGGCTGCTCGTTCCGGGAGGGTGCCGACCGCTGGCTCTCGAGCGACGGCTGTGACGACCCGCGCCTGAGCGTGTCGCCGGTCTTCACCTTCCTGCGGGCCGCGCACAACGTCACCAACGATCGACTCTGGTGGTACTGAACGGAAGATGCCGGCATGGGCGCGGCGTTGCCGGCCGCTCCTCTCAGTCGGGTCGGGCAACGGCCCTGGCGGCGACAACCAGTCGCACCAGCCGCCACCGCACACCGCCGTTCGGCCCGCTGATCCGCTGCAAGGCAAGGCGCGAGAGGAAAATCATGCTCGAGATCCGGCGAGCGAGTCGGAATCCCGCATGTTCGATGCCTCGCACCGAGGCGGTGTTTGCCGGGTCGCAGGTGATCATCACGCGGCGAAAGCCGTCCTGCGCGAGCGCCGCGCTGCCGTGCCGAAGCGTCGACGGGTAAAGCCGTTTTCCCCGCGCTGCGGGCGCCGTCCAGCAGCGTGTGAACATCGGCACCGCGCCATCCTCGCCCAGAAGTGTCTTGTAGCGCGACTCGAACTGGACGAAGGAGTAGTGCAGCACCCTCCCGGCGTCGTCGGCGATCAGGAACAATCGGTCGTCGTGCCGCAGGCCGGGGCGATAGATTTCGCCCTCGCCGCGCAGCACCTGATCCAGCAACGGCGCAAGTGCCCGATCGTCGATGTTCCGGTTGTCGACATCGACGAATCGGCCGACTGCGGGTTCAGGCGCACCGGCGGTATCCGCATCCAGATCATGTTCGAATACCAGATCGCGTGTGTTCCGTACCACGCGCGACAAGACGAAGCGGAGGAATCCGACCGGTCCACGGGAAAGCCAAAGCGTCCGCAGACGGAGCGCCAGGTAGCCGCCTTGGTTCATCGCGCGCCCGCTAGTCCTGTTCCCGCGACATGCGCCTTATCGCTTGTTTGAGCGTCTGTTTCAGGCCCAGGCGTTGCAGTGTCGACGCGGCAAGGTTCGATACGCCGTCGGTCGCCCGGAACGCGGCGACAAGCGCGCGGTTGCTCGGCGTGTTCGGCAGGAGGAGAAGGTTTGTCTCTTCCTGAGAGGCGTTCGCGAACCGCGCCTTGTGCGGGCCGTATCCGGTCGAGAAATCGAAGCGCGCCGGCCGATCGGGCCTGGCGTACAGATCCTCGAGAACTTCCATCTGCAGCACCGATCCCACCGACCAGTCCGCCCAGTCCGGATCGTAGCCGACGTCGATGTAGTAAAAACGCCCATGATACTGGTAGCCGAGCATGAATGCGACGGGCGCATCGCGGCAATACAGAAGATAGCTGCGCAGCCAGCCGTTATCGGCGGCGTACCGGAGACGCTTGCTGAGCGCCTCGCGATTGCGAAGACCAAGGCCGAGCAGCGTCCATTGGTACGTCTTTTTCGACACGGCGATGGCGTCGTCGAGGAAGCGGTCGATCGAATCCACTGTTTCGAAGCAAGACAGGGTCACCGCGTCGTCGCAGTCGCGACGGAGCTTTCTCTGGCTGTACTGCACGCTCTTGCGAGAGCGCTTGGACATCTGTTTGAGATAGGCTTCGAATGTCTCGGGAAGTTCGATGAACTGATGGTCGAATGGCTTGCCAAGCGGCAGCACCACGAAGTCGCGCCTTGCCGACGGGCTGTTGACGAGGAGGTCATGGAAGATGCTGCGTGTCGGGACGCCTTGGATGTTGATCGCCTCGTCTGGCTTCATCTCGGCGTGCACCGAGGAGAGAAACGCGCCGAGCATCTCCCGTTGCTCCGCTGCGCATTCGTCCAAGCCGGCGAGCACGGGCTGCGCCCACATCTCCCAGCGCACAAGCGGCTTGCGATAGACCGTGATCTCGCCGAGCTGAAACTTCAACGGCCGATTCTGGCGGAACAGGATCGCGCAGCCCCGGCAGTCGTTTGGGCGTCCGCTGCCTTCGGCAAAGAGAAGGATCTTGTCCCAGCCGATCGTGGCGCTGATCCAGCCGATATCGTATTGCAGATGAAAGCGCCCGGCTTGCGCCAGCAATGACTCGACGAGCGCTCTTGAATCGGCGCGATGCCGGTCGGAAGAAAGGTCAAGCCTCGTCCAAGGCATGGGCGCTCCGAACTAGGCTGTCTTAGTGTTTCGGACGCGGGGGGTGGGCGATCGTTTCGCCCGCTCTGGTTTGCGATCTTGACCTTCGATATTGCTAGTTAGGTCCGCTGCGGAGCACAAGGGCGGGGGCTTGGCGGAGATGACCCGGCGACGCGGATTTCGGGCGGAAGGCGCGCAATGCCTCAATCCACCGGGTCGGAGGACCCGCGCACGCCCTTAGGCCCGCGGGCGGCCTCGGTCAGGGGAGTGAGCCGCGACAGCCGGCCGCGCAGATAGCGCAGGGCCGCGCGTTCGGCGCCCGGCGGCCGGCCGGCCGCCAGCCAAAGGAGGCCCAGGACGAGGATGAAGGTGATCGCACCGGCCGGCACCTCGATGGCCAGCCGCATCACCGGCGCGAGGTCGAGCATCTGCGCGGACAGGCCGGTCACCATGGCGCCCATCACCGCCGCACTGACGAAAGGCCGCCAGGTGACGCCGAGAAGCTCCCAGACGGACACCGGCACGACCCGCATGAGCTGATAGAAGAAGGTCGGGACGAGGATCAGAATCGCGACGAAGCGGGCCGCCGCGATCCCCGCGGCGTCGGTGAGCTGCGCGGCGCCGACGAGAAGCGGGATCGTGACGAGAACGCGGGTCCATGACTGCATCGCGACAATCCGTGGGTCGGCAACGGCCTGGAGCACCAGCAGCACGCTGTTGCTGCAGGCGACGACCCCGGCTGCGAGCGACAGCCAGAAGATGAAGTCAGCACTGTCGAGCCACTGCTCGCCGAGGACCACGAAGACCAGGTCCTGCGCAACGACGGCGAGCCCGACGCTCGTGGAAGCGGCGACGATCGCGATGACGGAGAGAACGTTGAGATAGGCGTTCGCGAGCTGCTTCGGGTCGCGGCCGAGTCTGGCGTAGGTCGGGAACAACGCCCGCGACATCGGGAAGATCACCTCGGCGGACGGTATGAAGGCGAGATCCGCGCCCACGGTGTAGTGCCCGAGCACCTTGGGGTTGCCGAGCCCGCCGACGATGTATTGGTCGATCCGCCCGTTGAAATATCCCCCCACGCCGCTTACCAGCATCCAGATCGAGAACGACCAGATCTCCTTGATCTTGCTGAAGCAGAGTCGCGGCCGGTAGGGGTGCATCACATAGCTGAGGGCGACGCCGAGAACCTGGCTCGTCACGACCCCGATGACGAGGGCCCAGTAGTTGCGCAGCGCCACGGCGAGGGCGACGACCACGAAGAACCCGATGAGCTTCTTGTAGACGCCGTAGCGGAACTCCTTGGCGAAATTGAGTTCCCGGCGGAACATCACCGTTCCGATGTTCTCGAAGCCGATCGCGTAGACACGGATCGAGAGCACCTGGACCAGGGTCGTGGCCCGAGGTTCGTCGAAATAGAGGGCGGCCAGGGGCGCCGCCAGAAGCACGAGCGTCCCGAGCAGCAGGCTGACGAGGATCTGCGCGGTCCACGCCGAATCGAAATGCTCCCGTGTCGGGCTGCTGAATCGGATGAGCGCCATCTGCTGCCCGGTCTCGCCGAACACCTCGATCAGCCCGACGAAGAGCATGGCCATGGCGACGAGGCCGAAATCTGCCGGCGTCAGCAGACGGGCGAGGATGATCGTGCTGACGAGGCCGATGCCGCGGATGCTCCACCGCATCGCCACCATCCAGATCGAACCCCGGATGATATGGGGCCGCATCGCCACTTCGGTGGGCTTCTGATCGTCGGGATCGCTCAACGCCATGCCGGCCGCCGATCGGCCGGGGAGGTTACGCCCTTCCTCCGGCCGCTGCCCGATCGGGTCAACGGGAGCCATCGCCGCTCCGCCTGTCCGGACTGCGTCGGTGGACGCTGCTCGAAATGATCACGCGGTTCGGAAGGCACCCCGGGGTCTGCCGGACGGTTCCGGTCGTGGTGGCGATCCGCTGGCCGGTACGCAGGTCTCCGCCGAGCGTCGCGCGACTGAGGGTTTCCCTGAAACGGTCTTTGCTCACTGGACTGTGGGACCTCTTGAGATGGCAGAGCGGGCGCGGCTCACCCGTTGCGATGGCCGTGTCGATCGAGGGCGGTGCGCGGCGTTACGCATTTGGCCGCGTCCGGCGACACGAATGTCTGCCAATGATATGCCTGCATGCCGTATCCATCGGGTAATACGATGCGCTGCGTGCGCGCTTCAAGCATATCCGCGGCCCTGTCGTCGATCCCGATATCACGTCGCCAGAATCCATTGCGCGACACGACGAGGCCGGTCGGGTAGCAGTCGAGAAGCAGGCTCAGGGATTCGGCGGTGCTGATCACCGGTCGCCCGGTGCGGGAATCGATAACAAATTCCTTGCTGTTCCCCGTTTCCAGCAGGCGGCTGCGGCTGACCAATACGTCGTATCGGCCGAGGAAGTAGAGCGTACGCAACTCGTCCGTCGTCACGACAATATCGATACTGTCCAGGTGCGGTTGCGGGGCCACTCGCGTTTTCTGCCATAGGGCCGTGCGTTCATCTCCGATCGGCTGCAGCTGCGCGGCGAGCATGCGGGCCGCGGGGGTCGCGAGAATCAGGAACAGCAGTGCGGCGACGAGCACTCCCTGCCGAACCCACCGCAGCAGCTCCGGCCGGGCCCGGATTCCGGCTTCTGCGAGCCCGCGATCGGTGACGCCTGCGAGCCAGCGCCGCATCGTGGGGAAGAGACCGGCCAGAGCAACTCCCCAGATCACGAAGAAGAACGGCATGACGTAATAGATGTAGCGTTCCAATTTGTTGCCGGCGAAGGAATGTGCGAGAAACGCGGTTCCGAAAACGATTGTTGCGAACAGTGCCGGTCGGGGCCGATCGGCGATCGCGTAAAGCGTCGCAGCCGGTAGAAGCGACCACAGCACCGGATATTGTTCCAAGAAAAGGTAAAAATAATATCCGGCGTAATCGCCGATCCCGCGGTTCCAGAAAGCCGTGGCCCGGTAGGTGCGCCACAATTCCGCGGCCGTCCCGCTGAAGACCAGCGCCGCGGCGAGCACCAGCACCAGCGCGCCCGCGACGGCCACGAGAACCCGTGTCGCCCGGCGGGAGACGTCCAGGCGGCGTCGAACCATGGCGAGGTCGTAGGCGGCCCATGCCGCGATGCCGAGGAGGCCGATTGCCGTCGTGATCTGCAGGTGAAAGGCCGCGGTGAGACAGGCATCCGAGCCGATTGCAATCGCCGGCCCGATCCGGCGAAAGGGAACGGTGAGCAGGGCATAGACGCCGGTGTGGCCGTCACGCTCGCATCTGCATCTCGTCCATGGCCGAAGACAGGAGCGCCCGCACGGCCCTCTGCGGGGAGAGGAGGCGCGAGCAGCTGGCAAACTCCCTGCCGATGTCGGCCAGCCCCCGCCGCCGGATAAGCAGCCGAAACAGGTTCTGAAATTCGCGATAGATCCGCATCCGAAAAATCCGCTCATAGTCCGGCGGCAGGTTCCCTTCCTCGATCCAGCGGCGGGTCCTGTCCAGGGCGAAGATCTTCGCCCGGGCGTTGACCTCCGGAGTCATGGATCGCCCAAGGCTGCCCTTGGTCTGGACGCAGACGGTGTCGCAGCTCGGAACATATCCGATGGCTTGAGCCTTCATGACAGCGCGCCAGAACAGGTGGAAGTCCTCGTAAAGCGGCGAGTCGGTGTAGAAGTATCCCCCGATCCTGTCGAGGAGATCTTTCCGGATCGCAATCGTCGATGTTTTCAGCGAAAACGTGCTTAACAGATAGGTCTTCGAGGACAGTAACTCGAAATTCCCGGTATCGCGCGGTTTGCTCCTGGTTCCGTCGAGGTAGAGGGCCTGCCAATTGGTGTGCACAAAGTCCAGGCTAGGCGTCTCGTCGATGAGCCTCCGGAGGTTCGAGAGCTTGCCGGGTTCCCACAGGTCGTCCGAATCGAGGAAGGCGATCCACTCTCCGCGCGCCTCGGTTATCCCGGTGTTCCGGGCCGCGCCCGGTCCGGCATTGTTCTGGAAGACGTATCGGATACGCCCGTCCCGCTGGGCGAACGCCTTGACCGCTTCCGCGGTTCCATCCGTCGACCCGTCGTCGACGACGATCACCTCGAAATCGCCGAACCGCTGCGACAGGATGGATTCGAGCGTGTCTCCAACGAGCTTCTCCCTATTATAGACCGGCAGAACGACGGTAACTGGGGGTGTGTGCGCTTGCGACCGATTTGGAATCACGATTTAGCCCATGGGAATGTGGGACGACGATGCAAAGGGTCCGTCCTTCTCCGAAGGCAAACGCAATTCAAGGCTTAACTGCTGACCAAGGGGGCGAAAAATATGCTACGGCCGCAGCGGATCAACAATCCTTACGCCGCCTGTGCTTCCGATGAACGGGGGTGGTCCGCGCCGAGCACGACCCGACGGTTCCGCCGATGAAGATCGCCGTCCATATTGGAGGCAGCGATGCCGAAGGCATGCTCGCGCGCCAGAATCTGACGGCGAGCACGCCTTCCCTCCGATCGGTGACCGGCGGCGGCATCGGCTGGCTTCCGGGAGGGATCGTTCACGAACGGGACGGCAACCTCCTCGTCGTCAGCGGTACCCCGATCGACCTGCCCGATCTGTCAAGCATCCGCGACTATCGGGACGCGATGCGGGTTCTGCCCGAATGCAACGGGGCCTTTGCGGCCGTTTACTGGGACGAGACGCACCGTAAGCTCGTCGCGGTGACAGATCACCTCGGCTTCAAACCACTCTACCTGCATCGGCGACCCGGCGAATTGCGGTTGTCGAGCGACACCAAGGCAATTCCGGGGCCGCCCGACCTGGCGGCGTGGGGCGCCTTCATCGCCCTCGGCCATACGATCGGCGACCGCACCCTGGTCGAAGGGGTGGAGCGGGTGCGACCCGCTTCGATCCTCGTCTACGACAGCGATACCGATCACGTCGAAGAGGAGCACTATTGGCGCTGGCCCAACCCCAAGAACGCGGTGGACACCGATGCTCTGGTGGGCGCCTTGCGCCATAGCGTCGCCGAGTACGCCAGATACGGCGAACCCGGCACGGTGCTGCTCAGCGGCGGGTTCGACTCGCGCCTGATCCTGTTCCTGCTCAAGGAGGCCGGGCTGGCGGCGAAGGCAACCATTGTCTCGCATCGCGACGAGTTCTTCGATGCCGACGGGCGGTTTGCGGCGGCGATCGCAAGGCGGGCCGGCGTGCCGCACACGCGGGTCGTCTCCGGCAAGGATTTCTTTTCCTCGCATGCCTTTCTCGATTATCTCGCGGCGAGTGACGCGGCGACGCCGAGCCTCTACCTCTTCGTCTCTCAGATCGCCCAGTTCATCGGCGCCGGGGCGGTTTGGGAAGGCGTCGTGCCGGGCTATACGCTGACGGTGCCGCACCAGCCGCCGGGCGGGTTCGCTGCCTATCTCGCGCAGGAATGCAAGGGACCGGACTCCGAGATCTGGCGCGCCGCGGCGCTTCTGTTCCGCAAGGACGTTCATGCCGAGATGTACGAAGGCTTTCAGGCCGACCTGCGGCGGGAGATGGACCGATACGCCGATGACGGGTACGGCGTCTCGGAGTTCATCGTGCGGAACCGGATGCGCAACCGGACGTCGATCAATCCCTACAAGGTCTACGAGAACCGCGCCCGGGCATTTACGCCAGGGATGACGAAGGCGTACTGGGACGTTGCCGGGACCCTCTCCTATGAGCTTCGCCGGAACAACCGGTTCTATCTGCGGCTCCTGCGCCGGCACTTTCCGGACGCGCTCTCCGTGCCGGTCCTGTCCGGCAACACGCTCGTGCGACCATCCCCTTGGTCGGCGAGCTACTACGTCAACCGGCTCTTGGTTACCGCCGCGCGCCGCGCGGCGATGCATCCCCGGCTCGCCCGCAGGCTGGTCCCGCCGGGCGATCTCCTATTCTCCTTCGAGCCGTCGCGGTTTCTGGACATGGCGCTCCTGCGGGATCCGGAGGATCCGTTCCTCGATCCCTCGGCCAACCTCGCCGCGGAGGGGCCGGTGGCTAAGGCCGCGATGAAGCTGCTCTTTCACTGGCGGGTCTGGCACTGGCTGCACGGCGGGCGGTTGGCGGAGGTACTGGGGCCGCTCGCCGGCCCGGACGGCGAGACGCCCGAGCAAGCAGCGTCTTGACGTTTCGGCGTCTTCCGATCACGCTCCCGGCGGAACCGCCAGGGGCGGCCGGCGCCTCGAGCGGCAGGGATGCTCTAGCCCGATCAACCATGTGACATGAAAATCTTAACCATTTTCGGAACGCGCCCCGAAGCGATCAAGATGGCGCCGGTCGTTCGGGCGCTGGACGGCATCCCTTCCATCGACAGCCGCATCTGCGTGACGGCCCAGCATCGGTCGATGCTGGACCAAGTGCTGAACCTGTTCGAAATCACCCCGCATCACGACCTGAACATCATGCGGGACGGCCAGAGCCTGAGCGACGTGACCGTCGCCGTGCTCGACCGGCTGACTCCGTTGCTTGCGGCCGAGCGGCCGGATCGCGTCCTGGTCCACGGCGACACGACGACCGCCATGGCGGCGACGCTCGCCGCGTTCTATCAGCGGATCCCCGTGGGGCATGTCGAGGCGGGCCTGCGCACGGGCGACCTCACCCGGCCCTGGCCGGAGGAGATGAACCGCAAGGTGGTCGATGCGATAGCCGACCTCCTGTTTGCGCCGACGGAGGGCGCGCGGGCCAACCTGCTGCGGGAAGGGCTGCAGGATCGGCGCATCCTGGTGACCGGAAACACGGTCATCGACGCGCTGCTTCACACCGTCGGGCGGCTGCGCGCGGAGCCCGACCTAGCCGCCCGCTGCGCCGAGCAGTTTGCGTTCCTGGACCCTGGAAAGCGGCTCATCCTCGTCACGGGGCACAGGCGCGAAAGCTTCGGCGACGGCTTCGACCGGATCTGCACCGCGCTCGCCCGGCTTGCCGAGCGGCCGGACACGGAGGTTGTCTACCCGGTACACCTCAACCCCAACGTCCGCGAACCGGTTCACCGCATCCTCGGGAACCGGCCGAGGGTGCATCTGATCGAACCGTTGGATTATCTGCCTTTCGTCTATTTGATGGACCGGTCCTACCTGATCGTCACCGATTCCGGCGGGATTCAGGAGGAGGCGCCCTCCCTCGGCAAGCCGGTGCTCGTGATGCGGGAAGTCACCGAGCGGCCCGAGGCGGTCGAGGCCGGTACCGTGCAGCTGGTCGGTACCGACGTCGATCGGATCGTCGGCGCGGCGTCGGAACTGCTCGACGACCCGGAGGCGTATCAGCGCGTCCAGCGAGCACACAATCCCTATGGCGATGGACACGCCAGCGAACGCATAGCCAAGGAGCTTCTTCGTGCGGCATCCCTTCAGTAAGATTTCCGTCATCGGCCTCGGCTATATCGGTCTCCCCACGGCCGCGACGATCGCCAGCCGGGGCATCGAGGTGGTTGGCGTCGACGTCAATGAGCGCGCGGTGTCCCTGATCAACCAGGGCCAAGTCCACTTCATCGAGCCCGACCTGGACATGCTCGTCCGTGCCGCGGTCACAACCGGCCGGCTGCGGGCGGTGACGACGCCGGAACCGGCGGAAGCGTTCATCGTCGCGGTGCCGACGCCGCTCGCCGATAACAAGCGGCCGGATCTCAGTTACATCGACGCGGCGACCGAGTCGATCGCGCCGGTGCTCGAAGCCGGCAATCTGGTGGTGCTGGAGTCGACCTCTCCGGTCGGCACGACGGCGAAGATGGCCCGTCGTCTCGCCGAGCTGCGCCCGGATCTCACCTTTCCGCATCAGGCGGGCGACCGGTCCGACATCCGCATCGCCTACTGCCCGGAGCGGATTCTGCCCGGCCGAATGGTCCTCGAACTCGTCGAGAATGACCGCATCATCGGCGGGCTCACAGCCGCCTGCGCGACCCGGGCGGATGAGCTTTACAAGAGCTTCGTCAAGGGGGCGTGCTTCCTGACCGACGCGAGCAGCGCCGAGCTCGTGAAGCTGACGGAGAACGCCTACCGGGACGTCAATATCGCCTTCGCGAACGAGCTGTCGGTCATCTGCGATCGGCTCGGGATCGATGTGTGGCGGGTGATCGAGCTGGCGAACCGGCATCCCCGCGTCAACATCCTGCAGCCCGGCCCCGGCGTGGGCGGCCATTGCATCGCGGTCGATCCGTGGTTCATCGTCGACAGCGTTCCCGAGGTGGCGCGGCTGATCCGCACTGCGCGCGCGGTGAACGACGACAAGCCGCATCACGTCATCGAGAAGATCCGGCGGCACGCCGAGCGCTTCAAGGATCCGATCGTCGCCTGTCTGGGGCTCAGCTACAAAGCGAACATCGACGACCTGCGCGAAAGCCCCGCGGTCGAAATCGTGGCGCAGCTGGTCACCGAGCGTATCGGCAAGGTCATCGCCGTCGAGCCTCACATCGAGGCGTTGCCGCCGGAACTCGCCAAGCGGGACGGGCTGCAGTTCGCCGATGTCCGCACCGCCCTCGAGCAGGCCGACATCGTCGTTCTGCTGGTCGACCATGCGGCCTTTCGCTCGATCGAGGCGGGACAGCTTCTGAACAAGATCGTGATCGACACGCGCGGATTCTGGCGGGACCGGTTGACCGTGGTCGACCGACAATGACCTGACGCGTCGTAGAAAAACACCAGCGGTCGCCTCAAAGGCTCGTCGCGCTGCCTGCCGGCCACGGTCAAAATCGGCGGTACCGCCGGCCCCGCGGACGGGAGTTCCGAAGGGGCAGAGTCAGACGAAAAATGCGAAAAACAGAACGCACCAGAACAGCAGTGCCACCGCCGAAATGAACTGTGCCCCTTTTACCTTGCGCCAGACCGAAAACTCCCGGTCTGCGCAGATGACGGCGGGAACAGGCTCATGCTCTGATGGAACTCGGATCTGCCCTCTCTGGCGCATTTCTCCAACCCCTAGTCTTTTTATTCTTGTGGCCCGGAACGACGAAGCTCGGGCAGTTTGTTTCCCCGATCTTCGCGCCCCCTTATTCTCGTTCGTACCGGATTATAGTCGGCTTCCGGATGTTCAGCGGTCAAGATGCCGAGGCTGTGTTATCTCTGTGGCATTGCCGACCCCGATGAGCTCTCTGCGGCGATGACTCTGCGGTGAGCGCACCGGCATCCGTCATGGTTCTTTACAGACATGCAAGTCCCATCCCGGGTGTTACGCGGCGCATCGGACGTCATTCCGGCGATTCGGGGCGTTGTTGCCGAAACCATGTGCCGGCCTGCTCGCGGTGTCGAGGGTCGCCGGAGTTGGCAAAGATATGTGCCTGCTCCGCGCAGGTGATCTCCGACGGGCCGAGCTTGTAAAGGATTCTGGCTATCGTGTTCGGGAAGACGTCACAAAAGACATCGAAGTCCGGTATGGTGTCCCGCATGTACTCATACAGGTCATTGATGAGATAAAGACGTTTCTTCCAGTCCTTATCCGTCAGCTGCTTCACCCACCTCTCTGAGAGCTCCTGGGCGAGTGCCTCGTTAGCCAAATCTGTGTTCGGCATGTCGTGCCCTCGGACGAAGCGGACTCACCGCGGCCTCCCCTGCCGCAAAACCCATCAAATCTATCCTAAGCAATTTCTGCGCCAATCCAGCAATGCCTTCATGAATCTTGAGAATTCCTTAATTTGTACCATCTTTGGCAAAAGAGTGTAAAGATTTCTGACGCACGGATCGGCTCGTTGAGGACGGATCCGGCGAGCGGCGGAATCGCACCGCGCTTGCCGGCCTGCGAACCCGCCGACGCTGCGTCTCCCGGCCGGCTATCCAAGGGCACTGACCGCGGCCTCCAAGGCTTGGCCGAGTTCGGGCGCGAGGAGCGCGCCTCCAATGAAAGCGACGATGAGGCCGGCGAGCCACGCGGCGGTGACCGACGACAGCAGTCGAGGCCGCGCCGTTTGCTGCGAAAGGTCCTCCAGCCGACGTTGCAGCAGCAGCCGGAGCTCGTCGATTTCCGGCATCAATCTCCGTTCGACGGCAGTCAGCGTGGTCTCGATGGCCCGTTCCTGCAAGGCCCGTTCGTCTGCCTGCCGGAGCGGCAGGACCTGCTCGATCTCGTCGCAAAGGCGGTTGAGGAGCGTCGCCTGCTCACGCCAGAGATCGTTCAGGTTTTTCCGATGCTCGGTCTCGATCCGCGCCAGAGCCTCGCGCAGATGGCCGCCCAGCGAGTCTTCGATCAGGCGCACGGCCCGCGCGCGCAACCGCTCGGGACCGGGGCCGGATGACTGGTCATCGGTTCCGGCGAGCTGGGCAGAGGCTATGCTCCCGGTCAATTGCCGGACCTCCACCATGATTTCTTCAAGCGATCTTTCCGCCAATGCCCAAGTCCTCCAGCCGCTCCGCCGAGTCCGCCCGGATGGCGGAAATCAATTGTCTCTGAATCTTTTTTTCTAGTTATCCTCTAGTTATGAATTAGTTGTCGTTTTCGTCAAGCGTCGCGCATCGGCCCGCGGCGAATCCATGACGTTTACGCTCGCTATTGCCGGCGAGTCGAGTTTTTAGCCGGCGCAAGGAGCCCTCGATCCGCAGCGGCAGCCGATCCCCGGTCAGCGTAAGCCACGCCATGGGCGCCGCGTGCGTCGACAGGTTGCGCTTGTGTTGCCCGTCCCCCGCCATGAAATCATAGGTACCGAGACCGTCCTCCAGGGCACGGCGAATCGCCAGATAGTGGCTGACGAGCCCCGGCTTCAGGCGATTGTCGTCGTCGTAGGCGAGGCCGCTCTGATAGGCGTGCACCCAACCGCGCCAGACGAAGTTGTAAAGATATCCGATCTCCCGGCTGCCCGCGGCGATCCGGCAGAGCTGAATGCTGCCCGTCGCGAAATGATCGCGGATCAGCCGCCGGTGAAACCGCTCGAAGTAAGGGGGAGCGAACGCGCCGGCTTGGCCGCGGCGGACCCAATGGGCCTGATGAAGCGCCTTCAATCGGGCCAAGTAATCGAGCGCCTCGTCCGGATCCTCCGCGATCCGGAGCCGCAGCGAGCCCGATTCCTCGTAGAGGCGGACGGCGCGCCGCACCGCCTGCCGGGTGTTGCGGCCGAGGAGAGCAAGATAATCGCCGCCCGCGGCGCGCACCGACCCGAGATCGACATAGGGGCGAATCGTCTCTTGACGCAGGCGGACGGAGTGGCGGGGGCCGGCGGCGCGTCGAAGCGCGGCCGTCAGCTCCGGCCCGATTCCCCCGATCACCAACTCGTCGCAATCGGGCGCGTTGTCGAGGACCCACCGCAGCGACCGGGCGGCGAGGTCGGCTTTGGCCGAGGGCCCGCCCGCAAGCAGAATCCCGTTGTCCTCGATGGTTGGGGCGTCGAGGCCCGGATCCCCGGTCTCGTGCAGCCACCATTGCCCGATTCTCAGAACCCCGAGCCGACGCACGCGTCGCGGCGTCAGTACCGCCAGGCCGGTGATGGCCCCACGGTCGTCGCGCAGGCTGAGGAGCCAGGGGCGGATGCCGGCCGGCAGGGTGCGGAGCCAGTTGCCGATCCATTGCCAGGACAGGAAGAAGGACGGCTCCGCGCGGCGTTCCAGATCGATCCAGAGCGGCTCCAGCGTCGCCGGGTCGTCGAGCGGCCGCAGCGAGAACGCCATCTGGCCCGAGGCGGCGCGCGCGGCCCGGTCGGAGCTTGCTCCCGTCTCCGGCATCAATTGGTCCAACCCGGGCTGTGCGGCGGCAGGAGAGAACACCGGAACATGCTGCGACTCCCTCTTGCTGCCGGTGACACAGGCATTTCCGCAGCTTAGAGCGCCGAACACGGCCCGTCCACGGGGGGCGTCGCACCGGTCCGCGGCGCTCGGCCCGGTCTATGAGGCGGCCGGCTTGGTCCAAGCCGGCCGCATGCTACTATGACTCCGACTTGATCGCGGAACCGCGGGAGCCGCCGGGCATGGATGCGGTCGTCGACTGCGCCGCCTATAAGAACGGGCATCGCATCGGCAGTTTCGACATCGATCAGATCGACAAGCCGGCCGATTCGACCGGCCGCTTCGTCTGGATCGTCCTGTACGAGCCGGACGAGGCGCTGCTGCGAAAGGTGCAGCGTCGGTTCGGGCTGCACGACCTGGCGATCGAGGACGCGCACCGGGCGCACCAAAGGCCAAAGCTCGAAGTCTACGGCGAATCCTTGTTCCTGGTGATTCGCACGGCGCAGCTCGTCGACGGCGAGATTCTGTTCGGCGAAACCCACATCTTCGTGGGAAAGGACTACGTGATCTGCGTCCGCCATGGCCCCCCGATGCCCTATACCCAGGTACGGGCCCGCTGCGAGAGCACACCGAAGCTGCTCCGCAAGGGCGAGGACTTCGTCCTCTACGCGCTGATCGATTTCATCGTCGACAGCTACTTTCCGGTCGTCAATGCCCTCGAGGCCGAGGTGGACGAGATCGAGGACGGTGTCTTCAAGGCCCCGTTCGAGCGTAAGGACATCGAGCGCATCCACGATCTGCGGCGCCGGCTCATGACCCTGCGGCGCGCCGTATCGCCGCTCGTGGACGTCTGCAACCGCCTGGTGCGGCCCGATCTGCCGATGATCGACCAGGACACGCACCCCTATTTCCGCGACGTGCAGGACCACGTGATCCGGATCGACGAGAGCATCGACGCCCTGCGCGACATCCTGACGGCCGCCCTGGAGGCAAACCTCCAGATCGCCTCCTTGCGCCAGAACGAGGTAACGAAGAAGCTGGCAGGGTGGGCGGCGATCCTCGCCGTGCCGACGGCGGTCGCTGGCGTTTATGGGATGAACTTTCGCCACATGCCCGAACTGGACTGGCGTTTCGGTTACCCCCTGATCATGGCCGCGATCGCTGTCGCCTGCGGCTATCTCTACTACCGATTCCGGCGGGCCGGCTGGCTGTAGAGCGACGCATTCGACCGCCTCCCGTTCCGCAGGGGAAAGGCAGGCGGCCTGTCGATACCCGGCCTTCTCAGGGGCCGGCGGCGGGACCGCGGAACGCCTTGAAGGCGTTGATCAGGCCGTTGGTGGAGGAATCGTGATCGACGGCCGGGGCGTCCGATTCCAGCTCCTTCAGGATGACGGATGCAAGCTGCTTGCCCAGCTCGACACCCCATTGATCGAACGAGTTGACCCGCCAGATCACGCCCTGCACGAAGACCTTGTGCTCGTAGAGGGCGATCAGGGCGCCGAGGCCGCGCGGATCGAGCCTCCGCAGCAGGATCGAATTGGTCGGCTGATTGCCGGGGAAGAGCTTGTGCGGCAGCAACCGCTCCAGTGCCGCGCCCTCCATACCGGCGGCTTCGAGCTCCGCCCGGACCTCCGCGGCGGTCTTACCCCGCATCAGCGCCTCCGTCTGGGCGAAGAAGTTGGCAAGCAGCATGGCGTGGTGACGGCCGATGGGATACGGGCTCTCTGCCGCCGCGATGAAGTCGGCCGGAATCAGCTTGCCGCCCTGATGCAACGCCTGGAAGAAGGCGTGCTGACCGTTGGTTCCGGGCTCGCCCCAGACGACGGGGGCGGTCGGATAGTCGATCGGCTCGCCGTCGCGGGTGACGCGCTTTCCGTTGCTTTCCATGTCGAGCTGCTGGAGGAAGGCGGGGAACCTATGAAGGGACTGGTCGTAGGGGAGAATTGCAAGCGTCTCCGCGCCGAGGAAATCGGCGTACCAGATGCCGATGAGACCCAGCAGCACCGGCATGTTCTCCGGCAGCGGCGCCGACCGGAAATGCTCGTCCATGGCGTGCGCGCCCTCCAGCAGCTCCGTGAACCTCTCGAACCCCACGGCGAGCGCAATCGGCAGGCCGACGGCCGACCACAGCGAGTAGCGCCCGCCGACCCAATCCCAGATCTCGAAGGTTCGATCGACGTCGATGCCGAACTCGGCCGCCGCTGCCTTGTTGTTCGTAACCGCGACGAAATGGCGGGAAAGTGCAGCCTCGTTACCGCCGTTTTCGAGGAACCAGGCGCGCGCCGTGCGCGCGTTGGCGAGAGTTTCCTGGGTGGTGAAGGTCTTGGAGGTCACGATGAACAGGGTCGAGGCCGGGTCGAGCCTCCGCAGCGTTTCGGCGATCTGCCCGCCATCGACGTTGGAGACGAAGTGGAGCCGAAGATCCGGCGACCAATAAGGCTTGAGCGCCTCGCAGACCATCTCCGGCCCGAGATGCGAGCCGCCAATGCCGATGTTCACGACGTCGGTGATGCGCCCGCCGGTGTGGCCGGTCCAGGTGCCGGACCGCACCGCCTCGCTGAAGTCACGCATGCGCGACAGGACCGCGTTGACCGCCGGCATGACGTCTTGTCCGTCCACCTCGATCGGCCGGTTGGCGCGGTTGCGCAACGCGACGTGGAGCGCCGCGCGCCCCTCCGTATTGTTGATCCGCTCGCCCTGGAACATGCGGTCGATCCAATCCGGCAGCTCCGCCTGACGTGCGAGATCCAGCAGAAGCGACAGCGTCTTGGTGGTAATCCGATTCTTCGAGTAGTCGAGCAGGATGTCGCCGACGCGAAGCGAAAACCGTTCGAAGCGGTTCGGCTCCTGGGCGAACAGATCGCGCATATGGACCCGCGCCATCGTCTTGCAATGCGCTTGCAGGGCCTGCCAGGCGGAAGACTGGGTCAGCGCGGACATTTTGTCTCCTTTCCTCCGTTTCTCGCGTGGGGAACCGACGAGCCGCGCCCGCGCCACGGCTTCGGCCGGTTGAACGTTCCTACGATGGTCGACGATACTCCAAGGTAGGTGGTCGACCGACCAGGGGCAAAGCGGAATTTGCGCCGCCGCTCGGGCGGCATGCCTTGACAGTGGCGGGACCGCGCGTCAAATCCCCGGATATCCGGTGCCGCGCGACGTTCGTGGCTGCGGATCCGACCGTCGGGACGATCCGGTTCGCGGCCGCTTATGTCGGCGGATCGTCGATGCGTGATTCCGGAGGCTTCTGTTCATGGCTTCGACTCCTTCGATCGACGATGCGCCGTGGCTCGTCGGCGACGTCGGAAGCACCAATGCCCGGTTCGGGCTGGCCATTGTCGATGACGGCGCCGTGCAGCTTCGCGAGACGGCGCGTCTGCCCTGCGCCGACCATCAGGGCTTGGTCGAAGCCGTCGAAGCCTATCTTGCGCAGCTTGGCGGGCCGCGGCCGCGTGTCGCGGCGATCGCCGTCGCGGCGCCGCCGGTCGGCGACCGCGTCGCTCTGACGAATCTCAACTGGTCGTTCTCCATTTCCGAGGCGCGGCGCGTGCTCGGCCTCGAACGGCTCGAGATCCTGAACGATTTCACCGCCCTGTCGCTGTCGCTTCCGTGGCTGCCGGCGGAGGATCTGGTGCAGCTCGGAGGCGGAGAGGCGGCGCCGGGCGCGCCACTCGCCGTGATCGGGCCAGGTACCGGGCTCGGTGCCTCCGGCCTGATCAAGGCCGGCGACCGGTGGATCGCCCTTTCGGGCGAGGGCGGCCATGCCTCGTTCTCGCCCGTCACGGAGCGCGAGATCGACATCGCGCGCGTCCTTCGGCGCCGCTACGGCCACGTCTCGTGGGAGCGCCTGCTGTCGGGCCCTGGCCTCGTCAATTTATACGAGGCACTGGCGGAACTTGCCGGCGGGACGGCGGAACCGCTCGCGCCGACGGAGGTGACGGCGCGGGGCATGGATCGATCCGACCCGCTTTGCGGTGAGGCACTCGACGTCTTCTGCGGGGCACTCGGCACCGCGGCCGGCAATCTCGCGCTCACCCTCGGCGCCCGAGGCGGCGTTTATATCGGCGGCGGAATCGTGCCGAAGCTGGGCAAGTTCTTCTACGAGTCGGCGTTCCGCCGCCGCTTCGAAGAGAAGGGGCGCTTCACCGATTACCTTGCGGCCATTCCCACGCGGGTCATCGTCTCGGACTATCCGGCGCTGATCGGCGCGGCCATCGCCCTTCGCGCGCCATCGATTTCGCCCTAGGCGTGGGCCGGATTCGCGGTTCGCGTCCTCGCCGGCGGTACGCGGCGCCAGACGACGGAGCGTATCCGACGCGCCACGGCAGAACGATTGCGCCGTTGCGGCGAGATGTCTAGACTCCGCCCCTAGGACGTTTGAAGTATTTCGCTGGAACGGAATAGAATGGAGAGCACGTTCGACGTGGTCGTCGGGATTATTTCCGATGTCTGCAGGGTCGATCGTTCGGAGATCCATCCGGATTCGCACACGATCAACGATTTTGGCGTCGACAGCCTCGATTTTCTCGACATCACCTTTGCCATAGACAAGCGCTTCGGCATCAGGCTGCCGGTCGAACGGTGGATGCAGGAGGTCAACGAAGGCGTCTGCGCGGTCGAACGCTATTTCATCCTCAGGAATCTGTGCGACCGGATCGACGAGCTGGTCGCCGCAAAGGGCATGTGATGCCGCCGGACGGGCCTCCGCCGATCCAAGGCAACGCCGTCCCTACCTCTCGCTCTTCGCGCTCGGTGAGCTGACCGAAGCCGCCTTCCTCACGACCCGAACCTTACTATCTCCTGTCTCAAGCGGCGCATGACGGCTACCGACGCCGGATGCTCCTTGCCGGTGAGCATGGCGCGGTCAACCGGATTGCGGATGGCGGGTTGGGCGCATCGGCGCGGCTGGGGGCGGCCCTCCCGCGGACCTTGGGTTGGCGGAATGGTATTCGAGTCGAAGGTCATGTTCAGGAGCGACGCTGCGGACCGGTGGGCGGCCGGGGACGGCGTTGCCGGTTTGCTCGGCCGCGGCCGGACAAGGCCCGCGATCGCGGTCCGCGGAGGGCCGGGCTGATGGCGCCCAGGATCCTTCGCTTGCGCCGCGTCCTCGTCACCGGCGGGGCACGCGGCATCGGCGCCGCGATCGTCCACGAACTCGTCGATCAGGGGTACGCCGTGGACTTTACCTACCACGCCTCGGCCGAACCCGCCCGGGAGCTTGAGCAAGACATCAAGGCCCTGCAACCGCAAGCTATCTTGCGGCGGCGGGCCTGCAACCTCGCCGATCCCGATGCGGTCGAGTTGCTGGCGCACGACCTGGAACAGGTTGAAGGCGGCTACTACGGCTTCGTCCACAACGCCGGCACCAGCTACGACTCGCGCGCGGCGGCCGTCGATCTCGCCGCGGCGGAAGAGGTGATGCAGGTGAACTTCTGGTCGATGGTGCGCTTGCTCCAAGCCGTCGTGGGCGGCATGACGGCCCGCGGCGAGGGGCGGATCATTCTCATCGGCGCGCTTACGGCCCTGCGTGGGACGCGCGGCAACGCTCCCTATGCGGCGAGCAAGGCCGCCATGCTGGGCTACATGCGCTCGATCGTCGAAGAGGTGGCGCGCGCGGGGGTGACCGCCAATTACATCGCGCCCGGCTTCATCGACACGGACATGCTCGAACCCTACGCGGTGCAACGGGAGAAGCTCGAGTCCGAAATCCCCGCCGGGCGATACGGCCAGTCGGATGAAGTCGCGGCCGCCGTGGGCTTCCTGTTGTCGGAGCGGGCCGGCTACATCAACGGCGCGACGCTGACGATCGACGGCGGCCTGACGGCCTGCATCGGCGCAGAGCCCTGATCGTTGCCGAGGTTCCCCTGCCGCATGGCGGCGGTCGGGGGAGGCGGTCGCGTCAGCCCGTTGCCTTGGAGGACCAGATGGCGGCCATGACGCCGCCTTTGATGTAGGGCAGCAGGACCAGTGTCAGGATCAGCGTCATCGGCAGCCAGACGGCCATCTGAACCCAGGTCGGCGGCGCGAACCACTGCTCGACGAGCAAGAGTCCGGGCACGACGAGGTGGCCGACGAGGAAGATGGTGAAGTAGGCGGGGGCGTCGTCGGAGCGGATCGGGCCGAAGGCCAGCCGACAATGGTCGCAGGATTCGGGCACCGACAGGTAACCGGAGAACATCCGGCCTTCGCCGCAGCGCGGGCAGCGGCGTCGGAAGCCGTGCAGCAGGCAGGTCAGCCAGCTTGGCGCGGGGCCATGCGAGGCAGGTGCAATCTCTGGGTCGGTCACGATCGTTTCGCTCACATCGTCTGAGGGCGGCGAATGTAGCCGTTCTGCGGCGCCGAGTCACCTGCGGCACGGCGCCGCGCCACGGGCGTGTCAGATCCTCGGCATGCTGAACGGCCGGGCCGTCTCGAAGGCGCGGGCCGCGCGGAGCACCCGCGCGTCGTCATAGAGCGCCCCGACGATCTGCAGCCCCACCGGCAGCCCGGCCGCGGTGAAGCCGCAGGGCACCGTCGCCGCCGGCTGGCGGGTCAGGTTGAACGGGTAGGTGAACGGCGTCCAGTCGACCCAGCGCTCGCCGGTGGCCGTCACCGGGGCTTCCTGCCCGGCGTCGAACGCGGGCAAGGGCATGGTCGGGGTGATCAGAAGGTCCCAGGTCTGGTGAAAGCCATTCATCGCCACGCCCATGGCTTCCCGCCGCTTCACCGCGTCCAGATAGTCCATCAGCGAGATCCGCTCCCCCAGTTCCGCGATCTCGACAAGACCGGGGTCCATCAGCCGCCGCTGCTCCGGCCCGAAGGCGCGCAGCGCGGCGGCGGCCCCCGCGAACCAGTGCCGGGAGAACACGTCGGCCATCTCCGCGCCGGAGGCGAGCGGCGGGTCGGCCTCTTCCACCCGGGCGCCGAGTTCCTCGAAGGTGCGCGCCGCCTCGGCGACCAGAAGCGCCACCTCGCGATCGACCGGTCCGACGCCGCCGAGCGTCGGGCTGAAGGCGATGCGAAGGCCCTTGATGCCTTCTTCCAACCCATCCCGATAGTCGCGCCCGTCGGGCGGCAGCGCGTACCAGTCGCGCGGGTCGGGCTCGCTCAGGACCGTCAGCATGAGCGCCGCGTCGGCGACCGTGCGGGTCATCGGCCCGAGATGAGCGAGGGTGCCGAACGGGCTCAAGGGATAGGCGGGCACCCGGCCGAAGCTCTGCTTGAAACCGAAGATCCCGGTGAAGCTCGCGGGGATGCGGATCGAGCCGCCGCCGTCGGTGCCGATGTGGAGGGCGCCCATGCCGGTCGCCGCGGCGACCGCCGCTCCCCCGCTGCTGCCGCCCGGCGTCTTCTCCGGATTCCACGGGTTGCGGGTCACGCCCGTGAGCGGGCTGTCGGTGACGCCCTTCCAGCCGAACTCCGGGGTGGTCGTCTTGCCGAGCAGCACGGCGCCGTGCTCGCGCAGCCGCGCGACCGCCGGCGCGTCCTCGTTCCAGGGCTGATCCGGCGAAACCGCCTTGGAGCCGCGCAGCGTCGGCCAGCCCTTGGTGAGCACGAGGTCCTTGACCGTGGCCGGCACGCCGTCGACGCGCCCGCGCGGTTCGCCCTTCTGCCAGCGGCGTTCGGATTCGCGCGCCGCGGCGAGGGCGGCGTCTTCGTCGACGAGGCAGAAGGCGTTCAGCGCGTCGTTCAGCCGGGCGATCCGGTCGAGCGCAGTGCGCGCGGCCTCGACCGGCGACAGGTGCTTGGCACGGTAGTTCTCCAGCAGCTCGGTGGCCGGCATCAGGGCAATGTCTCGGGACACGGGCGGCACCTCCTCTTGCGTGCTGTGCGGGGATCCATTCCTGGCACGGTGCGGCCCGGTTTGTCGAGCGACGGCGCTCTCGCCTTTGCGGCTCCCTCCTCATGCGGGAGGGAGGGGAACGCCCGACGGGGCTGGCGCGTTCGACGCTCGTCGCTGTAGAGTGCGGCCCCCGGGGACCGCCCCGAAACCCTGCGACACCGGTGTCATCATGTCGACCGACGTTCTGACGGACCGCCAGCGCTGGCTGAGTCTGAGCGCCCCGATCGCCGGCGTGCTCGGCGTCGGCATCGCGTTCGGCGCCCTTATTCCGCTGATCGCGCTCCGCCTGGAGCGCGACGGGGTCGAGACGGCGCTGATCGGGCTCAACTCCGCCATGTTCCCGATCGCGGTGCTGACGATCGGGCCGTTCCTGCCGCGCATCATCGCCGCGCTGGGGACGCTGCGGTCGATGTATCTCGCCATTGGAATCACCGCGGCGGCGACCCTGTTGTTCCCGGCGCTGCCGGACCTCTGGGTCTGGTTCCTGCTCCGCTTCGTCATCGGCCTGGCCAGTGCGGTGCATTGGGTGGTGACCGAGGCCTGGGTCAACATGGTCGCGACGGACCGGAACCGCGGCCGGGTCATGGGCGTCTACGCGACCGTTCTGGCCGCCGGCTTCACCGTGGGTCCGCTGATCATCGGCCTCACCGGCATCGACGGATGGCTGCCTTTTGCGCTGATCACCGTCTTCGTCGCGCTGTCCGCCCTGCCGCTCCTGGTCGCGCGCGATCTCGCGCCGCCGATGCGGCACAAGCAGAACGCGGGGCTGCTGCGGCTCTTCGCCCATGCCCCCACCGTGATGTTCGGCGCGCTTGCCGCCGGATTTACCGACACGGCGCTGTTCGTGATGCTGCCGCTCTACGGGCTGGACGCCGGCTTCGAGCGGGCGGTCACCGTTCAGCTGTTGAGCGTGTTCATCGCCGGTAACCTGGTGCTGCAGATCCCGCTCGGCTGGCTGGCCGACCGGACGAATCCGCGTGCCGTGCTGATCGGCTGCACCGCCGCCGGCGTGGTCGGCGTCGCCTCCTTGCCCTTCCTGCTGGCGCAGGGCCCGCTGCTCTGGATCATGCTGTTCGTCTGGGGCGGTACGACCTTCGGCCTCTACACGACCGGTCTTGCGCTCCTGGGCCGGCGCTTCCCGGCGGCGCAGCTGGCCGCGGCCAACACCGCCTTCGTGATGTTCTACGAGATCGGCAGCGTCACCGGGCCCGTCGCCTCGGGCTTCGCCATGGATCTCATCGGCCGGAACGGGCTCGTCGTCACCGTCGGCGCCGCCTCGGTCGCCTTCCTGCTGTTCAGCCTGGTCCGCGCCGGCCAGCGGCGCACTATCCCGCCGACAGCTTAGCCATCAGGTGCTGGGCGGTGCCGAGGTCCTCGTGGCCGCCGCCGCCGGACTTGAACAGGGTGATCTCGTCCTCTGACAGGCGGCCCGGCCGCTCGTCGCGCGCAAGCTGAAAGCCATCCGTGATGTCCGCCTCGGCGATGAGCCCCGCCGCGAGCGGCTGGCAGATGTCGCCCGCGACCTCGAGCGTGGTGAAGCGCGCGTCGACGAAGATCCGGGCCCGCCGCACCGCTTCGTCGTCGGCTTCGCGCATGTCGGGGCGGAAGCCACCCACCAGGTCGAGATGAGTCCCGGGCCTCAGCCAATCGCCGCGTATGAGCGGCGCGGTGGCCATGGTGGCACAGGAGATCACGTCGGCTTCGCGCGCGGCGCCTTCGAGGTCCTCCGTGGCGGCGATGTCAAGGCCGCGCGCCCAGTCCTCGGTTGCCAGCGCGGCGGCGAGCGCACGGGCCCGGTCGGCGGTTCGGTTCCAGACGCGCACCCGTTCGATCGGCCGCACCGCGGCGTGGGCCTGGACCAGATGCGGCGCCAGGGCGCCGGCCCCGACCATGAGCAGGAACCGCGCGCCCTCCCGCGCGAGATAGGTCGCCGCGAGCGCTGAGTTGGCCGCCGTCTTGCGCAGCGTCAGCGCCGCCCCGTCGATGGCGGCGAGCGGCAGCCCGGTCGCCCCGTCGAACAGAAGATACACGCCCTGCACCGATTCGATGCCCTTGCCGGCGTTCTCGGGGAAGACGCTGACGAGCTTGACCCCGAAATGGCGGCCGAACTGCCAGGCCGGGAGGAGGAGCCAGTCGTTGCGCCGCCCGTCCGGCAGAGGTTCGGCGAGGTCGATCCGCTCCATCCGGTCGACGCCGCGGCGGAACAAATCCCGCAAGGCCTCGACAAGGGACGGGTAGTCCAGGAAACGGTGGACGTCTTCGGCGTTAACGACGCGCATGAGGGGATCCTTCCGCTGTTCGTGGCCTGTTTTGCGATTCTTGCGGATTCACGAAGACTTGAGAACGGGACAATTGCCGCCGCCGACGGTGCTTCCGTAAGCTTGTGGAGCGCGCATCGCCGCGCACCCTTGGAGCGCGAGACTGGATCAGGGAGAAGCGCTCATGACACGGATACCCATCATACGGTCGCCCATGACGCTGGCGATCGAACGGCGGAGCTTGATCGGGTGGATCATTGCGCTGCTCGGCCTCCCTGCGCTCGGCGCGTGCCGGCAGGGTGAGCGATTCGGCCAGCGGGGAGGGGACGAGGACGACGGCGGCAACGGTACCGGCGGCGGTATGTCCGGCGGCGGCGGGTCGGGCGGCGGCGGGTACTAGCGCGAGCTACAACGCCAGCCCCAGCTTTCGCCCCTCGTAGATCGCCAGGCTGGCGCGGCGCGGGGCGACGCAGTCGCCGATGGCGTGAATCTCCAGGCCGCTGTCGGCGAGGGTCCGTTGCAGCTCATCATTCGCGCGGTTCGTGGTGGCAAGGACGAGGCTGTCGAAGTTCCGGTACCATTCGCGCCCGTCGAGCAGGCTCCGCATCCGGGCCGTCGCCTCGACCGCCGCCGCCTCCCAGGCAAGCAGCACTGTGTCGGTCAGCGCCTCCACCTTCGCCTGCGCCAGGCGGCGGCGCAGCGCGCCCTGCGTCGCGGGGTGCTCCAGCCCCTTGGCCAGAACCGGATCGCGGGTGAGGACGGCAACCCGATGGCCGCGTTCGGCGAGAAGCAAGGCCGTGCCGACCCCGGGCCAGCCGCCGAGGTCGTCCAGCAGCAGCACCCGCTTGCCGAGCCGCGCCCGGCCGGCGAGCACGTCCGCCACCTCGCAGACGTTGTCGCTCTCGACGCCGGGCAGGCGCTCCACGTTCGGCAGGGCGCGCTGGAAACCGGTGCGCGCCGGCCGGGAGCCGATGGCGAGCACCACGGCCTCCGCGTCGGCCGCGCGCACCCCGTCGGCGTCGAGCGCGGTGTTCAGGCGAATCTCGACCTGGTGCCGCTGCAGTTCGCCCTCGTACCAGGCGATCAGCCGCTTGATGGCGTCGCGGGTCGGCTGCTCGCCGGCAAGCCGGAACAGCCCGCCGAGGCGCGAGTCGCGCTCGACCAGCGTCACCCGATGGCCGCGTTGCGCGGCGACACGTGCCGCCTCCATACCGGCGACGCCGCCGCCGACCACGAGGATCCGGCGCGGCCGGTCCGCCGGTGCGAAGCGGTCGCCGCCCCATTCGAACTCGCGCCCGGCCGAGGGGTTCACCAGGCAGGAGATCCAGTAATCGCGCGACCGGCGGCCCCAGCAAAGCTGGTTGCAGGAGATGCAGGGGCGGATCTCCTCCGGCCGGTCGGCGGCGGCCTTCGCGGCGAGATGCGGGTCGGCGATCTGGCCGCGGACGAGGCTGACCATGTCGGCCATCCCGCCGGCGAGGACGGCCTCCGCGTTTTCCGGCGTGGTGATCCGGCTTTCGGCCTGGACGCGGGCGTGCTTCACCGCCTCCTTCAGCGCCGCGGCATAGGGCGCGCCGAGCATGTCGTCGTAGGGCGAGGGCGGAATGATCTTGTCGAAGGCGAAATAGCTGCCGGTGCCGCAGGTGACGTAGTCGATGAGGCCCCGTTCGTCGTGCCAGGCGACGATCTCCTGCAGGTCCGCGACGGACAGGTTGCCGGGCACGTCGGGGTCGGCGCTGACGGCGAGGCCGAGGATGAAGTCCGTCCCGCAGAGCGCGCGGATCCGCTCGATGATCGCGGCCGAGAAGCGCATCCGGTTCTCGAAGGAGCCGCCCCAGCGGTCGTCGCGCCGGTTGGTGAGCGGCGTCCAGAACTGGTCGATGAGGGCGTTGTAGGCGGCGAACAGCTCGACGCCGTCGAATCCGGCCTCGCGGGCGCGGCGGGCGGCCTGGGCGAAGGCCTCGATCATCTCCGCGATCTCGGCCTCTGTCATCGCGTGGCTGCCGTCGGCGTCGTGGTAGGAGGGTAGGCCGGAGGGGGACCAGTTCGGCGCGAAGGAGTTGTCCGCGTCGCCATGCGCGCCGACGTGGTAGAGCTGCTGGATCATCACCGTGCCGTGCTCCTTGCAGGCTTCGGTGATGCGCCGGAACGGCGCGATGATCGAATCGTCTTCCGGCCGGAAGTTGCCGCGCGTGAGGACGGCCGTGCGGTGGACCGGGACCGGCTCGACCACGATCATCCCGGCGCCGCCGCGGGCCCGTTCCACGTAATAGCCGAGCGTGCGCTCCGCCGGCAGCCCCTCGACGCTCATGTTGTTGGTGTGCGCGCCGAAGGTGATGCGGTTCTTCAGCGTTTTGTGGCGCAGGGTCAGTGGCTCGAAGAGATGGGGGAAGAGCTGGGACATGGGCGCACTCGCGAGGCTCTCTTCTTTTTGCGAAGGCTAAGACGTGCGAGGCGGCCCGGTCAAAAGGAATCCCGCACCGGTCACCGCCGACCCCGCCTGCTCCCTAGGCAATTGATGCCTTTGTCCAAACTCGCCGGGCGCGCGGCGCGTCGCGGCCTTGTCTGTCTCCCCCCGCTCTGGCAGATTGACGCTCGTATGGGAGATTCGGTCGGTTCCCGATCATCAAGAACAAAGAGAGGGAGAGCAGTCATGGCACGCAGAACAAGGCGCGTCTCGCGGCGCGACGTCATCCGATACGGCGCGCTCACGGTCGGCGCTGCGGCGTTGGGCGCGCCTTTCGTGCGCACCGCGCGCGCCCAGGCGCCGACCTTGAAGGTCGGCGTCATCACGTCGCTGTCCGGAGAGAACATCTTCGGCGGCAACCTGACGCGCCGCGGCTACGACCTATGGGCCGAGGTGATGAACGAGCAGGGCGGCGTCGAGATCGGCGGCGAGCGCTACAAGGTCGAGATGTTCTATGGCGACGATCAGAGCAATCCGGCCACCGGTGCCGACGCGGCCGAGCGCCTGATCGTCGGCGAGGAGGTCGATGCCCTGTTCGGTCCCTACACCAGCGGCGTGACCCTCGCCGTGCAGCCGATCTGCCAGAAGTACCGCGTGCCGATGATCTCCGGTTCGGCGGAATCCCCGAATGTCTGGAAGGCAAAGCCGGAGTTCAATTTCGGCATGATCCCGTCCGTCGACACCTCTGCCGGCAAGTCGATCGGCGTGCTGGCCGAGATGTCGCAGCCCAAGGCCACCAAGATCGCGGTGATCGGGGTGAACGAGCCGTTCTCGAAGGAAACGGCCGAAGGCTTCCGCAAGGGCGCCGAGGAGGCCGGCCTTGAGGTGGTCGCCTTCGAACTGTTCCCGGCTTCGGCCGACCTGACGCCAACCATCTCGAAGATCGCGGCGCTCGGACCCGACCTGGTCGCCGTTGGCGGGCATGAGGAGCCGCTCATCAACGCCGTAAAGGCGTCAAAGTCCCTCAACTTCCGCCCGAAGGGCCTGGTGATGCATTACGGCGTGACGAACCCGGCCTTCGCCCAGGAGCTGGGCGCCGACGCCGACGGCACCTGCGGCATCGCCGTCTGGCTGCCCTCCGTCCCCTACCGGGACGAGGTCTTCGGCTCCGCCAAGGATTATGACGAGCGCGCCTACAACCGCTGGGGCAGCCGCCCCGACTACACCGAGGCGGCCTGCTCGGCGAGCGGGCTCGTCCTGGGCGACGCCCTCAAGCGCCTGGGCAAGGCGCCGCCGCTCAGCCAGGAGGACAAGATCGCCCTCAAGGACGCAATCGCCGAGACCGACATCACGACCTTCTACGGGCCGGTGAAGTTCGAGAGGGAAGGCGACCACTACCACGACAACATCCAGCCGGTCCCTGTCCTCATCCAGATCAAGAACGGGACTTCGGTCCCGGTCGGGCCGAAGGATGCGGCGGAGGCGGAGCTCACCTATCCTCTGCCCGCATGGAAGTAGTCTTGTCGCGCCGGCGGCGCCTTTCGGCCGCCGGCGCGCCGTTTATTCATCGCTGAGAAAGGTGCCGGTCCGGTGGAGCTGCTTCTCCAGACCTTGATCAACGGCATCCTGATCGGCGGGATCATCGCCTCGTTCTCGATCGGTTTTCAGCTCACCTTCGGCGTGCTGCACGTGATCGATTTCGCGGTCGGCGCCTGGGTCGTTCTGGGCGGCTATCTCGCCTACTGGATGTCGACATTGCTCGGCGTCGACGGCTTTCTCGCGCTGCCCGTTGCCTTCATTGTCTTCGGCCTCGTCGGCTATCTGATCGGTCCGGTCATCTATCGCGTCCGCAACAGCCGCTACGCGCGGCCGGAGCTGATGGCTCTCGCGCTCACCTTCGGCCTCTTCACATTGCTGCGCGGCGGGGCGCTGACGCTTTGGGGGTTCAACACGCGCAGCGTCCCGACGGTGCTGAGCGGCGAGAGCCTCATCATCGGGCCGGTCGCGGTGCCGCTCCTGCGCGTCGTCGCCTTTGCCTTCGCGGCCGCGGTGGCAGCCGCGCTCTTCTTCATCCTCTACCGCACGCGCTACGGCCTGGCGATCCGGGCGACGGCGGAGAACCGCCACAACGCCGGGCTGATGGGCGTGGACGTGCAGCGGCTCAGCGCCAACGTCTATGGCCTCTATACCGGGGTCACCGCCATGGCCGGCGTTCTCATGGCGGCCATCTACTCGGTGAATCCGGAGGTCGGCCTGCGCTACACCCTCTTCGCCTTCTTCGTCGCGGTGCTGGCCGGCCTCGGATCGGTGGGCGGCGCGATCATCGCCGCGCTGCTGTTCGGCGTTCTCGAATCGCTCGTGACCATCTATGCCGGGGCGAGCTATTCCCATCTCGCGATCTTCGCGATGCTCTACCTCGTGCTGCTGGTGTCGCCGCGCGGTATCCTGAGGCGGGGCCTATGAGCGCGGCCGGCAACGAGGTTCCCGCGCGGAGCGCCCCAGGATCGCGGCGCTGGCCGCGCCTCTTGCTGCTGGTGTTGGGCGCGGCGCTCGCCCTGGCGCTGCCGGAGCTCATCGACGCCTACTGGCTGCGGATCGCCACCGGCGCCCTCATGTGGGCCGGGCTTGCCTGCTCCTGGAACATCATCGGCGGCTATGCCGGCTACATCGACTTCGGCCACTCCGCCTTCTTCGGCATCGGTGCCTATGCCAGCGCGATCCTCATGGGCGGTGCGTTCGGCTGGCCTTTCGCCGCGACGATTCCCGTCGGCCTGCTCGTCGCCGCCGGCCTTGCCGCGGTGATCGGCGGCCCGACGCTCAGGCTGCGCGGCGCCTATTTCGCGATCGCCACCTGGGCCTTCGCCGAAGTGCTGCTGCAGCTGGCCACGGTCCTCGAGATCACCGGCGGCACCGCGGGCCTGAGCCTGCCGCCCTTCCTCGACGAGCGCTTCTTCTACTTCGCCATGCTGGCGGCGGCGGCGGCCACCTACGCGCTCACCTGGCTCCTGTTCGAGCGGTCCCGCTTCGGCTTGAAGGTCAAGGCGCTGCGCGACCACGAAGAGGCGGCGGAGGCGATGGGCATCAACACGGCGTCGGTCAAGCTGCAGGCCTTCGCGCTCAGCGCCGCGATCGCCGCGGTGTTCGGCAGCCTCTACGCCTACTGGGTCACCTTCATCAACCCGCGCAGCGTGCTGGGCGGCGACATCACCGACCAGATGGTCGTGATGGTCCTGCTCGGCGGGCTGGGCAGCCTGTGGGGGCCCGCGCTCGGCGCCGTCGGTCTCTTCATCGTCAACCGCCTTTTCTGGATGACCTGGGGCGACACGACGGTCTACATCGCGATTCTCGGCCTCGCCATCATCGGCGTCGTGCTGTTCCTGCCGAACGGCATCGCGGGGCTCTTCGCCCCGGGCTCGACCCAGCATGCCGGGCGCGCGCTGTGGCGCTCCCTCACGCGCCGACCGGGGGGCGGGCGATGACGGCAGCGACGCAGCCCGTGGGGCAGGGGCAGCAGACGGCGCCCGACGAGCCCATCCTCGTGGTGCGCGGGCTTCGGCGAAGCTTCGGCGGGATCAAGGCGGCGAACGATGTCAACCTGGAGATCCGGCGGCGGGAGATCGTTGGCCTGATCGGGCCGAACGGCAGCGGCAAGTCGACCCTGTTCAACCTGGTGTCCGGCGCGATCAGGCCGGAAGGCGGGGAGATTCTCTTCGGCGGCCGCGACATCGCCGGCTGGAAACCCCATCGCGTCGCCCGCGCCGGTCTCGCCCGGACCTTTCAGATCCCCGCGTTGTTCGAGAACATGACCGTCCTGGAAAACCTGCTCGCCGCCGCGGCCGAGGGCCACTGGACCGGTGCCCGCGACCGTGCCGAGGAGGTGATGCGCCTCCTGCGCATCGAGGCGGTGCGCGACAACCGGGCGATGGACCTCTCCGGCGGTCAGCAGAAGCTTCTGGAGTTCGGCCGGGTGATGATGCGCGACGCCGCGCTTGTCCTCCTCGACGAGGTCACGGCCGGCGTCCACCCCAACATCCGCCGGATCATCCTCGACGCGGTCGCGCATCTACGCGCGCGCGGCACCACCTTCTTCCTGATCGAGCACGACATGGAACTGGTGCGGCACGTCTGCGACCGGATCATCGTCATGGACGCGGGCCAGGTGATCACGACCGGGACCTTCGACGAGATCGCCAGCAATTCCGAGGTGATGCAGGCCTATCTGGGGCGCCGCGCATGAGCAGCCGACTGATCGCCAGCGACATCGTCACCGGCTACGGCAAGCAGGAGATCGTGCACGGCGTCTCGCTCTTCGCGGAGGGCGGCGCGATCACCTGCATCTTCGGGCCGAACGGCTGCGGCAAGTCGACGCTCCTCAAGGCCATCGCCGGCGCGCTGCCGGTCTGGCGCGGCGAGGTGCGCATCGACGACCGCCGCATCGACAACCTGCCAGCGCATATGATCGTCCGCGAGGGGCTGGTGATGATGCCGCAGGGCGGCGGCGTCTTTCCGCGACTGACGGTGCTGGAGAACCTGCGCATGGGCGGCTACGCCATTGCCGACGCCCGCCGGGTCGAGCGGCGCATCGAGGCGCTGCTGGAGGAATACCCCTCGCTGAAGCGCCGGACGACGGTCGCGGCCGGGTCGCTCAGCGGCGGCGAGCAGATGATGCTGGCGCTGGCCCGCGCGCTTGTCTCCGAGCCGCGTTTCATCCTGCTCGACGAGCCGTCGGCGGGGCTCTCGCCCGCCCTCGTGTCGCAGACCCTGGACCGGGTGAAGGCCTTGACCGCGCAGGGCATCGGCATCCTGATGGTCGAGCAGAACATCCGCGAAGCGCTGCCGATCGCCGACCGGCTCTACATCCTCGCGGCCGGGGAGACGCGGTTCGAGGGCACGCCGCAGGACGTGCGCGACGATGCGCAGCTCATGGAGATCTATATGGGCCAGAGCGGCGGCGAAGCGGCAGCCGCCGCCGTGCCCCGCTGAGCCGCCGTTTCAGCCTGCCCAAACGAGCCGAGGGAGGATGGCCGTGACCCAATGGCGCCCGATCGACACAGCACCGCGGGACGGAACCTTCCTGCTGCTCTTCGCGGCGTCCGGCGACGAGGTGAGCGCCCTCTGCCCCTACCAGGTCGCGCGCTGGACACACGGCAGCTGGGAATCGGAGGACGCCCGCCTGATCGGCAAGCCGACGCACTGGATGCCGCTGCCGCCGCCTCCCGGAGGCTGAGCGCGGCCCGCGATGCCGGCCATTCGAGCCGCCGCCGATTGACCGGCTCTGGCGCGGATGCGTGCCGGCCGGGTTCAATGTCTTACGGTGTTCGACGCGCGCTGGAAGCGAGGGACAGTGCCGGCTCCTGAATGGCAGAGCCAAGCATCGAGCCGCCGGATGTGAGGTGAGCCGACCGCCCGCACCCTTCCAAGGCGTACCGTGTTGCCGAATGCAATTATAAGTTGTACATTGTGGCGTCACAGCAAGCAGAAAAGGTGCCGGCGGGGGAGAATGAGTCAACTCGGGGAAGACAACGGCCCGGCGGCGCCAGGCTGCGGGCGGCATGAGAGTGAAACATGCAGTACTGTGAAGAGCGAATACTTCCTGCCGCGATGGGTCCGAAAGGCGGTGCTCTGGGCCGGGGGCTTTACGGCCTATTCACAGTTCGTCTCAATCGCTCTCCTGTCCCACTATCGGTATCACAATGCGTGGGATTTCGGCCGGTACTATAAGGAGGACGGGTATCTCGGCGAAAGCTTCCTCGTCTTATGGCTTTTCTCGCCGGGCGGCGAAATCGGCCGAAACGAAGGATATCCAATCCTCCTCACGATCCCGGTCGCCGCGATCCTGGCAACCGTGGGCTCTGCCGGCCTTATCGCCGCCGGCGCCGCGAAGCGGCAGTGCGGTTTGTGCAAAAGCCTGCTGATGCTGAGCTTCTTTACCGGCTTTACCACCGCCGTGTTCGTCACCGGCGTGCATATGTTCCTTGGCGCGTATCAACTCCGGCGGCTGAATTTCGCCAACTTCGACAACCCATACGAGTTCTTCCCGATGCATGGCGTCTTGGAATACGTTGGGTTCACGTGGGTGCCCGTCATCCTCTATCCGGTCTTGGGCCTTTGGCTCCTCTTTCAGGCAACCAGAGGATGGATGCAGGCAATCAGAGGACGGCGACGGGCATCCCGTTGAGCGGCGATACGCCCATCCGGTTCGGCAGCGCCTGCAGTTGGGGCGGGGCTTTACCGGTGATCTTGATAGAGTCGTCGAGGAAGCTCTGCCCGTCCGAGGTCCGCTTCCAGCGACCGCATCGGGCAAGCCACGGCCGGGAACCGGCCAACCGGCACGTCACTTCAGACGACCAAGCCACTCTTTTAGAGCCACCAGACATGGGCTTTCGACGAGGAAGCGGTACGCTCCGGCCGCACGCAGCATGTTCGCATCTCCGGAACCGGTCGCGTGCTGTGGTGCCGGATAGGGATATTCGTATGCATCGGCCACATAGCCATCGGTCCAGTCCGGACCGTTCGGCCGATCGGGGTTTGAGTACCAATTGGTCAGCTCCGTCGGCATCTCCTCGGCTGGCTTTCGCGATAAAGTTGCCTGCCCGGCTGGCGGATCGAATTTCGGATTGTTGGCCCACTCGTCTTCCGGCAGCCAACGCGCGGCATGGGGAGCCAGCGTCGATGTCGGATCGTAGTCGGACTTCCAGGCACCGCTGCCATCCACGGTGCTGCCGCTGATCACCTTTCGCGCGGCACTGACCACGTCGTTGAAGTCCCGGGCGAAGGTGCCAATTCGGATGCCAATCTCGTTGTTGTTGAGATCCATGGCGTATTCATCCGCCGGTTGGCCCCGAATGTTACCTTCGCGCTCGTGCAGGTCGAGAAACTCTCGCGCCCGCTGCTCGCCGAATCGGCGCGTAAGCTCGGCCGCCAGCAGGATGTGGCGATAAGCATCCGCGGGGCCGCGTTCGCGCCCTGGCAGTTGCGAGCCGACCATCTCCGACAGTGCCGCGCGTGCTCCGACATATCCTTGGTATTCCTTTTCAAGGGCTTCGAAAACGTCGATTTCGCCGTCCAGCAGCTGCCGTGCCGCATCCCAAGCGAGATCCATGTAGCCGTAACGGTTGTCTTGCTCGATCTCGGATCCTGTGGACGGCGATGACGGGGCATCGGCAATCGGGGTGAAGCCTTCCTCCCGATCCAGGATTCGACGAATCTTCTGGGCGGCCCAGCCGGTGCTGCCGGCCGGGAAGCGTGCATCGAGGAAATCGGGTTCGCGGTTCGGCTCTGAAGCGGCCGAAGACGTCATGACCTTGCCGGCTTGCTGCCGCTCCTCGCGTTCGAGAATACGTCGGATCCGGTCTGCCGCCCTTTGCAGCGAGCCGGATTGCAGCGATCGGTACGGGCCTTGATGCATCGCTGGTCTCCTCGTTGAGGTTGGTGGACGCATTGACGACGTGCACTGCCGCGCCCGGCGCGCAGAACGCGCCGCGGCTGTTTGCGCCAGGCGGGCGGCCAAAAGAAAAGGCCTTTCGTCCGGCGGCGCGGACGAAAGGCCCAGAGAATAATTTCCTATTATGCTCTCGAAAGCAGCGGCTCGTCAACGGTCTTGCTGATGTTCAGGCCGCGGCCTCCTTTGCATGGGGTTGTTTGTTCGAATTCCGGGGAGGGGGTATATTCCCCCTCCTACCGCATGGTTGGCATGACGAACTCGGCGCCCTTGCGGATGCCGGTGGGCCAGCGCGAGGTCACCGTCTTGAGCCGGGTGTAGAAGCGCACGCCCTCGGGGCCGTGCATGTGGTGGTCGCCGAACAGCGAGCGCTTCCAGCCGCCGAAGCTGTGGAAGGCCATCGGTACCGGGATCGGCACGTTGATCCCGACCATACCGACCTGGATCCGGCTCGCGAAGTCGCGGGCGGCGTCGCCGTCGCGGGTGAAGATCGCCGTGCCGTTACCGAACTCGTGCTCGTTCGCCAGCCGGACGGCGTCGTCGTAGCTGGCGGCGCGCACCACCGAGAGGACGGGGCCGAAGATCTCCTCCTTGTAGATCCGCATCTCCGGCGTGACGCGGTCGAACAGGCAGCCGCCCATGAAGAAGCCGTTCTCGTAGCCCTGGAGCCGGAGGTCGCGGCCGTCGACCACCAGCGTCGCGCCCTCCTCGACGCCGAGGTCGACATAGCCCTTGACCTTCTCGAGATGCGCCCGCGTGACGAGCGGGCCCATCTCCGCCTCGGGGTCGGTGCCGGGGCCTACCTTGAGGGCGCGGATGCGCGGCGTCAGCCGCTCGACGAGGGCATCGCCGACCGCGTCGCCGACCGCGACCGCCACCGAGACCGCCATGCAGCGCTCGCCGGCGGAGCCGTAGGCGGCGCCCATCAGCGCGTCGACCGCCTGGTCGAGGTCGGCGTCGGGCATGACCACCATGTGGTTCTTGGCCCCGCCCAGCGCCTGCACGCGCTTATTCTGCGCGGCCCCCGTGTGATAGATGTACTCGGCGATCGGCGTCGAGCCGACGAAGCTCACCGCCGCGATGTCCGGGTGGTGCAGGATCGCGTCCACCGCCTCCTTGTCGCCGTTGACCACGTTGAAGACGCCGTCCGGCAGGCCGGCTTCCTTCAGGAGCTCGGCCATGCGCAGGCTGGCCGAGGGCACCTTCTCCGAGGGCTTGAGCACGAAGGTGTTGCCGCAGGCGAGCGCGATCGGGAACATCCACAGCGGCACCATGGCCGGGAAGTTGAAGGGCGTGATCCCGGCGACCACGCCCAGCGGCTGGCGCACCGACCAGGAATCGACCCCGGTGCCGACGCTCTCGGTGAACTCGCCCTTCAGCAGCTGCGGGATGCCGCAGGCAAACTCGACGACCTCGAGGCCGCGCTGCACGGAGCCCTTGGCGTCGCCCAGAACCTTGCCGTGCTCGGCCGTGACGAGCGCCGCCAGCTCGTCGAGGTGCTGCTCGGCCAGGGCCTTGAAGGCGAAGAGCACGCGCGCCCGGCGCAGCGGCGTCGTCGCCGCCCAGCCGGGGAAGGCGGCGCGGGCCGCCGCCACCGCCTTGTCGACCTCGGCCGTCGAGGCCAGCGGCACGCGCGCCGCGATCTCGCCGGTCGCCGGGTTGAACACGTCGCCGAACCGCCCGCTCGCGCCCTCCGCCCGCGCGCCACCAATGAAATGATGCAATGTCTTCGCCATAATCCTTCGTCTCCTGCGGCAGATCCGGACGCCGGCGGCCCCGCGCGGGGCGCTGTGCGTCTCCGTCGATGCGTTGTCGGCCGAGAGACTACTCCATGCGCGGGGCGCGGTGCAAAGCCCCTCGATGCGTATCGGTTGCCTCGATCCGGCCGAGTCGATGTTGCTGGCGGTGAGCGGCCTCGCACCTATATGCTGTAGCCAGACGCGAGCTTGGGAGGACCAGGGCATGCGACAGGTGATGGCGGCGGCGATGCTGGCGACGGCGCTGGCGATCGCGCCGGCCCATGCGAGGGAGGCCGAGGCTCAGGAGCGGTCTCCGGGCGCCCTGGCGGCCGAGGGTCTGGAGAAGCTCCTCCGGGCTTTCGATCTCTTCATCGATTCGATCCCGCAATACGAGCCGCCGGTGATTACGGATGACGGCGACATCATCATCCGTCGCAAGCGCGAGCCGGATGCCAAGCCGGCTCCGGAATCGGTGCCCCGAAAAGGAGACGGGATCAAGATCTGACCCGATGCGCCGCCTCATCCGTAGGGGTGGGCCGGGCCGTAGTCGCCGATGTAGCTCAGATGGGTGACGAGGCCGCCGCTGCCGTCGGGGGGCCAGTAATGCAGATGGCAGGCCGGCGGTTCCAGGATCCAGGACACGGGCGCGCCGGGGGCGAGGTCGAGCGCCACCTGATGGGCAGTCGCGGGCGATGAGGTTACCACCGTGCCGTGCCAGCGCACGCAGATCGGCCGGTGGATGTGGCCGCAGACGATGCGCTCGATCTGCGGGTGGCGGGCGACGACCGCCCCCAATGCGGCGCTGTTGGCGCAGTTGATCGCGTCCATCTCGGCGATCCCGCTGACGAAGGGCGGGTGGTGCATGGCGAGCAAGGTCGGCCGGTCCGGGGCCTCCGCCAGGCGCGCCTCGAGCCAGCCGAGCTGCTCCCGGCATAGCTCACCACCGCTCTTGCCCGCGACGACGGTGTCGAGGGCAATGATCCGCAGCGGCAGGTCCTCCACCACGAAGCTGAGGAACCCACCGTCCCTCGGCAGGTAGGCGTGATCGGGGAACACCGCGATCAGGTTCTCCCGACGGTCGTGGTTCCCCGGCATCAGGCGACAGGGCGGCTCGAGCGCCGTCAGCAGCGCGCGGAGGCGCTCGTATTCCGGGATCGTGCCGCCGTCAACCAGATCGCCGGTTGCCAGCACCAGGTCGGGGCGCGGCCGAAGGCGGTTGAGATGATCGATCGCCCGCGCGAGATAGGCGCCCGTATCGAGGCGGCCGAACGACGGCGCGTCGGCCGCGGTGACGTGTGGATCGCTGATCTGGGCAAGGAGCATCGCGGTCGACGACCTCTCTGGGCTTGCTCGGGCTGGCCCCGCAATCTTCCCGTCTCTTATACATTGATGGCGTCATTCCGATGACGCGTCCAGCGGCTGCGACCGCGCCGGGCCGGGGTCCAGGGGGCGTGCCGCGGTGGGCTATTCCGCGACGGCCGCCGGGATGATGCGCCGGCCGGGCAGGCGCACCGTCACCGTTGTCCCGCCCCCCAGCTCGCTGTCGATCCGTAGCGAGCCGCCATGGAGTTCAACCAGCGACTTGGTCAGGGGCAGACCGAGGCCAGCGCCTTCGGATCGACGGCTCAACGCGGAATCGACCTGCCCGAAGGGCTGCAGGACGCGCTCGATATCGGCCGAGGCGATCCCGATCCCGGTGTCGGATACCGTGAAGACGAAGCCGTCCCTTGCCTCCGCCGTGGCAGAGATGCGGATGCGCCCGCCCCTGGGCGTGAACTTGATGGCGTTTGATAGGAGGTTGAGCAGAACCTGCTTCAGGCGCCGCTCATCGGCAAGGAGGCGGGGCAGCGCGGACGGCAGCTCCCGGGTCAGGGCAACGCCGGCCCGGGCGGCTCCGCTCTCGACAAGGCAGAGGCAGGCCTCGACCAGGGCGACGCAATCGATCGGCTCTTCGTGAAGCGTGATCTTTCCCGCCGCGGCTTTGGAGACGTCGAGGATGTCGTTGATGAGTGCCAGCAGGTGGTTGCCGCTTTGAAAGATGTGGTCGGCGTAATCGAGGTACCGCGAACCGCCCAGGGGACCAAGCACCTCGCCGCGCATGATCTCGGAAAAGCCGATGATGGCGTTCAGCGGCGTCCGAAGCTCGTGGCTCATATTGGCCAGAAACTCGCTCTTGGTGCGATCCGCCCGTTCCGCCTCATCCTTGGCCTCGTGCAGGGCCTGCTCCGCGCGCCGTCGCCGCAGCTCCATGCCGACCCAATCGGCAATGAGCTGCACGAAGCGTTCGCCGCGCTCGCCCGGCGCGGCCGGCTTGTCGTCGATGGCGAAGACGTGGCCGATCCGGTTGCCGGCCTCGTCGAGAAAGGCCGCGCCCTGATAGCTCACGGCCCCCATCCCTTTCAGGATCTCGTCTTCCGGGAACAGCCGGGCGAGGCCGTCCGGATGGACGCAGTATCGCTGATCCGACGGCTCGCCCTTATACAACTGGGCGCAGGGCGTCGCGGCGAGATCGTAGGTGAACAGCTCACCCGGCGCGCCGTCGCTCCAATAGGAGAGAAGCTTGGCCTGGTGGAGGCCCGGCAGCAGTTCAGCGGTTCCTGCCCAGCGGCAGCCGAGGCCGACCGCCAGCGCCCGTGCCGCGGCGGTCAGGAAGCACATTCCCAGCGAGCGGTGCCCGACGATAATCGATAGCGCGTCCTCCTGACGCCGCAGATCCGTTATATCGGTCCAGACTCCAAGGGTCGATCCGTCCGGCAACGGGCGCTCGACGATCTGAAGGCATCGGCCGTCGGCAAGCCTCTGTTCGTGTGCTCCTTGCCGCCTCTGGTGCATCTCCAGCCGAAACCGGACATGGGCCTCAACCTCTTGCGGCGAACCTGCATAGATGCCGCGGGCGGCGCTGAGCCGGATCAGGTCCTCGAAACGCTGTCCGGGCGTCAGAAGATCGGCGATGCCGGAGCAAAGTTCGAGGAGGCCTCGGTTGCAGAGGATCAGACGATCCGCTGGATCGAACAGGGCAAAGGCGCAGGGCAGGCCGTCCACCAGCTGGAGCAGGAGCGCCTCCCTGGCGGAATGCGGCTGACCGGCGCCGCCGCTCATGACGTTAACCAATTCGGCCGGCCCGGCGCCTTGGTTCCGGGAGTGATCGCTGGATCAACGGGCATGGATGGCCTGACGCGGTCGTTGCGGCAACGGCATGAGCGTCCCCGAAGGCTCGCACGCACGGGAAGCAGGCGCTTTGGAACGCCACTCTACATGGTCGGCGAGAACGGGTAACGGCTTGGTTAATGGTCGACCTTGGCCGGCCTATGAGCGGCGATCAGGCCGCCTCCATCGTCCGCGGCCACCGGTGACGGTGCGGACAATGGAAGGATCCGCCGGGCGCCCTAAGCCTCGTAGGACACGATCGAGTGGAAGGGGACGGTGAGCTTCGAGCGGCCGTTCAGGAAGGCGAGCTCGATGATGCAGGCGGCGGCGCGGACATCGGCCCCGACCTTGCGGAGCAGGTTGATGGAGGCGGCCATGGTCCCCCCCGTCGCCAGCAGATCGTCGAGCACGACGACGCCCTGGCCGGGCCGTATCGCGTCGGCCTGAATCTCGACGCTGTCCGTGCCGTATTCGAGCTCGTAGGTGTAGGGAATCGTCTCGCCGGGCAGCTTGCCCTTCTTCCGCACCATGACGAACCCGCATCTGAGCTTGTAGGCCAGCGGCGCCGCAACGAGAAAGCCCCGCGACTCGATGCCGACCAGGAGGTCCGGCCGGCACGGCTCCACGGCTTCCGCGAGGAGGCGCACGGTCTGCTGCCACGCATCGGCATGCGCGAGCAGCGTCGATATGTCGTAGAACAGAATGCCCGGCTTCGGAAAGTCAGGGATCTGTCGGATATGATCTTTGATCTGCATGGATCGCTTCCGTGCGCTGTTGCGGTCGGCTGGCCGCCTTCAGAGCCCCCGCCCTTGATCTCCAATGTCTTCGATACCGCCGGGAACGAGGTCGGGCAAGACGGATGGTTCGGGCGACCGGGTCTTTTCGACCTGCCGACAAACCGGTCGCCTTCGACCGGCCCGCAAGTAATATAGCGCACCGGGTAGGGGGCGATCCGAATGACGACGGCCGCAGGGTGGTTCGATACCGCGCGGGATGACGGGCAGCTCGTTCTGTCCATCGGCGGCCGTTGGACCGTCGACTCCGTGAAGTGGCTCGATTCGCCGTTGCGCCGGCTCTCCCCCACCGGGATCGCCGCGGCCCGGTTCGATCTGACGGGGCTGCAGGAACTGGACACGGCCGGCGCCTGGCTGATCGAGCGAACGCGGCGTGCGCTCGCCTCCGCCGGCGTGTCCGTGACGATCGGCGGCGCCCGTCCGGATCATGCCCGGCTCCTGCACCGCATCAGCGAGGCGGGGGCGCTCCCGCCCGTCGCCCCTGTCCGCCGGCGGCCGATCATTGACTTCGTCGCGGCGGTCGGGGAGGGGGCCGTTGACGCGCTGCGCCAGACGCGCGATCTCGTGGGGTTCTTCGGCCTGGTGATCGTCACTGGCCTTCGGGTGATTCTTCATCCCGGGCGCATTCGAATCGTGTCCACCGTCAGCCACATCGAACGGGTCGGAATGAACGCCCTGCCGATCGTGGGGCTGATCTCGTTCCTCGTCGGCATCGTACTCGCGTATCAGGGCGTCGACCAGCTCCGGCAGTTCGGCGCAGAGGTCTATACGGTGGACCTGGTCGGCATCGCGGTTCTGCGCGAAATGGGCATCCTGCTGACGGCGATCGTCGTCGCCGGCCGGTCGGGAAGCGCCTTTACCGCGCAGATCGGTACCATGATGGTGAACGAAGAGGTGGACGCGCTGCGGACGCTTGGCTTGGACCCGATCGAGGTTCTGGTCCTGCCTCGGATCCTGGCCCTTGTCGTCGCGCTTCCGCTGCTGACGTTCTTTGCCGACGCCATGGCGCTGCTTGGCGGCAGCCTTATGCTCGTCCTGCTGATCGACGCGACGCTTCCGCAGGTTGCGCAGCAGCTGCGGGACATGGTGCCTCTGTCCCACTTCTGGGTCGGTCTGAGCAAGGCCCCGGTCTTTGCCTTTATCATCGCCATGGTCGGCTGTTTCGAGGGGCTACGGGTGACCGGCAGCGCCGAAAGCGTCGGGCGGCTCACGACGCAGTCGGTCGTCGAGTCGATCTTCCTGGTCATCGTGTTCGACGCCGTGTTTTCCGTGCTGTTTTCCTACATGGGAGTGTAAAAGGGGCCTGGAGGTGTAAGAACGACGGAGTCTGGATTTGAACCGCGCGGCGGCACCGGTCATCTCCATCCGCGGGCTTCGGAACCAGTTCGGCCGGCAGGTGGTGCACGACGATCTCGATCTCGATGTGTGGCGCGGCGAGGTGCTGGGCGTCGTCGGCGGGTCGGGTACCGGAAAGTCGGTCCTGCTCCGCACGATCGTCGGGCTGAACCGGCCGCGCGCCGGTCGCATCACCGTTCTCGGCAACGAAGTCGGGCGGCTCAGGTCGTCGGAATGGCGCCGCCTCCAGGAGCGTTGGGGCGTCCTGTTCCAGAATGGCGCTCTGTTCAGTTCTCTGACGGTGGCGCAGAACATCCAGGTGCCGATGAAGGAGCACAAAGACCTGCCGCGGCGGCTGATGGACGAACTTGCCGCCCTCAAGATCGGGATGGTCGGGCTGCCGGCCGATGCCGCCGCGAAGTACCCGGCGGAACTCTCCGGCGGCATGCGCAAGCGGGCGGGGCTTGCCCGGGCGCTGGCGCTCGATCCCGAGATCCTGTTTCTCGACGAACCGACCTCCGGCCTCGATCCGATCGGCGCGGCCGCCTTCGATGAGCTGATCGGAGATCTTCGGCGAAGCCTCGGGCTCACCGTTTTCATGGTCACGCACGATCTGGACAGCCTGCGGACGATCTGCGACCGTATCGCCGTTCTCGTCGACAGGCGGATCAAGACCGGCACCGTGGAGCAGCTTCTGCAGGACGACCACCCGTGGATTCGCGAATATTTTCACGGGCCGCGCGCCCGCGCGGCGTTTTCCGGCTAGGTGCGTCATGGAGACCCGACCGCGCTATGTCGCCGTTGGCGCCTTTGTCCTCTTTCTCATCGTCGGGCTGGTGGCGTTCGTCGTCTGGTTGGGCAAGTTTCAGGGCCGCGACGACTTCGCCTACTACGATGTGCTCTTCGAGGGTGCGGTGACGAACCTGCAGGTCGGCAGCACGGTCCGGTACCGCGGCCTCGCCGTCGGTCGCGTGGTCGACATGCGCATCGACGACGACAACATCGATCGCGTGCGGGTGACCCTCCAGGTGCGGCCCGACACGCCGGTTCGCACGAATACGGTGGCGTCGCTTGAGATTCAAGGCATCACCGGCGTTGCCTATGTTCAGCTCACGAGCGGCTCACCGGCCGGCAACCCGCTGCCGAAGACGGACGAGCCGCCGTATCCCCTCATCGCCTCGCGGCCGTCAAGCCTGGAGGAGTTGTTCCAGGGCGCACCGGATCTGGTCACCGGCCTCAACGCGCTGGTGGAGCGCGCCACCGTTCTCTTCAGCGAGGAGAACCGGCAGGCGATCGAAGCCACTCTCCGGAACCTTCGGGCGCTGACCGATGCCGTGGCGCGCAACAGCGGCGGCTTGAGCAAGGCCCTGGACAACGGCGCTGCGGCGGCCGACCAGATTCGCGGTGCCGCCGCGGAGTTCGCGTGGCTGGCCAGCGACATTCGCGGTCAGGTGACCGGTGTCGGCAAGGACGCCGCGGCGGCGATGTCCGAGCTGCAGCAAGCCGCCGAGGCGTTCTCGGCCGTCGCGAACGAACTCGACGCGCTGGTCGAGGAAAGCCGCGGTCCGGTTCGGGATTTCACCGCGGTCGGCCTTTACGAACTCACCCAGTTGATCACGGAAACGCGCCTTCTGGTCGCGTCTCTCTCGCGTGTATCGTCCCAGATCGAGCGCGACCCCGCGCGCTTCTTCTTCGGTGATCGGCAAAGGGGGTTCGAGGCGGAATGACGCTCTTCGCGTTTCTGCGAAACGGTCTTGACCGATTGCCGGGGGCGTCCGACCGACGCCGCACCGCCGCCGGGGTGATCGCCGGAGTGATCCTGGGCGCGTTGTCCGGATGCGTCCTGCCCGAGGTCGACAAGCCGATCACGCTCTACACCCTGACGCCGAAGACCACTTACGCCGAGCCGTTGCCGCAGGCCAATTGGCAACTGGTGGTCGATCCACCCAACGCGGCCGCCGCTCTGGACACCGCCAGGGTGGCGCTCGCCCGATCGCCCTACACGATCGAGTACTACGCCGGCGCGACCTGGACCGACAATGCGCCGGCGATGATCCAGACACTGCTGATCGAATCCTTCGAGAGCACGGGCAGCATCGTCGCCGTCGGGCGCGAGGCGATCGGATTGCGGCCCGATTACATCCTGAAGACCGATCTGCGCGAATTCCAGGCGGTCTATCAGGAAGGCGACGCGGTTCCGACCGTCTGGGTTCGCATGAACGCAAAGCTGGTCGAGATGCCGGATCGGCGCATCATCGCCTCGGAAACCTTCGAGCAGAGGGTGAAGGCAGGGGGCAGGCGTTTCCCGGACGTGATCGACGCCTTCGACCAGGCGCTCGGTACCGTGCTCAAGAACATCGTCGTGTTCACGCTCACGACGCCGGCAAGAGAAGGAGTTTGACTGCCGTGACGACCACTCTTCCAGACAGCCGATCGATCTGATGACCTACGTTTTCCATCGCGATACCCGCACGACGCTCCCGACCGCGGTGCGCGGCGAGGGGGTGTATCTCATCGACGACACGGGCCGACGCTATCTGGATGCCTCGGGCGGCGCGGCCGTGTCCTGCCTTGGACACAGCCACGCCCGGGTGGTGGAGGCGATCCAGCGGCAGGTGGCGACGCTGCCGTTTGCCCATACGGGCTTCTTTACCAATGAGCCGATGGAGGAACTTGCGGCGACCCTGATCGCGGGGGCCCCTGCAGGTCTCGAGAAGGTCTACTTCATCTCCGGCGGCTCGGAGGCGAACGAGGCGGCGCTCAAGCTCGCGCGTCAGTACTTCCTCGAGATCGGACAGCCGGAGCGTAGCCACTTCATTGCACGGCGTCAGAGCTATCACGGCAACACGCTCGGCGCTCTGGCCACCGGTGGCAATGTCAACCGCCGGCGGCCCTATGAGCCGCTGCTTATGAAGGTAAGCCACATCGCGCCATGCTACGCCTACCGCGAGCGCCGGCCGGACGAAAGCGAAGAGGCGTATGGCCGTCGCGCAGCGGATGAGCTCGAGGCGGCGATTCTCGAACTCGGCCCGGAAACGGTCGCCGGCTTCGTGGCCGAGCCGGTGGTGGGGGCGACGCTCGGCGCGGTCCCCGCGGTCGCCGGCTACTTCAAGCGGATTCGCGAAATCTGCGATCGCTACGGCGTTCTGCTCATTCTCGACGAGGTCATGTGCGGCATGGGCCGCACCGGAACGCTGTACGCCTGCGAGCAGGACGGCGTTTCACCGGACCTGCTCAGCATCGCCAAGGGGCTTGGTGCCGGTTACCAGCCCATCGGCGCTCTCCTGGTATCCGGTGCCATCTACGATGCGGTGGCTCAAGGGTCGGGCCAGTTCCGGCACGGACACACCTATATGGGGCACGCCACGGCCTGCGCCGCCGCCCTGGCGGTCCAGCAGGCGATCCGCGAAGAGAACCTGTTGGACAACGTCCGCGAGCAAGGCGCCCGCCTGCGCGCCTTGCTAGAAGAGCGGTTTGCGCAACATCCCCATATCGGCGACATCCGCGGCCGCGGGCTGTTCCTCGGCCTCGAGCTCGTTGCCGACCGGGACACCAAGGCGCCTTTCGATCCAGCGTTGCAACTGCATGCCCGGATCAAGCGGGAGGGCATGAAGCAGGGGCTCATGTGCTACCCGATGGGCGGGACCGTGGACGGCGCGCGCGGCGATCATGTCCTGTTGGCGCCGCCCTTCATTCTCACGACGGACCAGGCGCAGGAGATCGTCGACAAGCTCGAAGCGGCAATCGATGCGGCGCTCGACGCCGCCGTTCGGCATTCCGGATCGGGGGCGGGCGGCTGACGTCCGATCGCGCTCTCCCGGCTCATCGGTCCCGTTCTGCCAAGACTGACCATCGCGGGCGGCCGTCGTCGCCCGATCCAAGGACAACGCAGTATCATGACGCGCATTTCCACTTCGATCGTCGTCGCCGTCGCGCTCCTCGCCTCGATCCTCCTCGGATCGAGTCCAAGCCGCGGAGAACCGGTGGAGCCCGCCTCCGACCCGGCCGCCGCGCCACCGCCGGAGCACACCCTCTTCATCGGTACCGGGCCCGTCGTCGGGGTTTACTTTCCGGCCGGCGGGGCGATTTGCGACCTGGTCAATCGGCGCCGGCAGCAGAACGGCATCCGCTGTGCCGTCGAAAGCTCTGGCGGTTCCGTCGAGAATCTTGCGGCGCTTCGCGACGGCCGCATGGACCTGGTCATCGCCCAGTCCGACTGGCAGCACCGTGCCTATGAGGGTACCGGGCCTTTCGAGGAAGACGGGCCGTTCGAGGACCTGCGGTCGGTCTTTGCCATCCACGCCGATTCGATCACCGTGGTGGCCGGGCCCAAGTCGGAGATCGAGACGCTTTCGGACCTCAAGGGAAAGCGTGTCAATATCGGTCCTCCCGGGTCAGGCCAGCGCGCGATGGCCGAAGCACTGATCGGGGCGCTCGGCTGGGCGCTCGACGATTTCGCCGAGGTCTCGGAGGAGGATCCGAACGAGCAGCCGGAAGCGCTCTGCGCCGGTACGCTCGATGCCCTGGTCTTTCCCGCCAGCCACCCGAACGGCCTGATTCATCAGGCGATCCAGGGCTGCGGCGCGACGCTGATCGACGTCTCCGGCCCGGAGATCGATCAGCTGGTTGCGGAAACGCCGTACTTCACGAAGAGCGTCATCCCGGGCGGCACTTACGCCGGCAACGACGAGGATGTCCAGACCTTCGGCGTGCGGGCGACGCTTGTCACCACGGCGCGGCAGGACGAGGAGATCGTCTATCGGCTGGTCGCCGCGGTGTTCGACGACCTGGAACGGTTCAAGGCCCTGCACCCGGCCTTTGCGACCCTGACGCCGGAAGAGATGATCGGCAGCGGAAACTCCGCCCCGCTGCATCCCGGGGCGCTCCGCTACTACGAGGAGCGGGGGTGGCGCTGACGGGGCGGTGCCCTCGGACGGCGGCCCGGACCCCGGGCGGCGGGACCTGGCGCCTCACGGCGGGTATTCATCTTAATGGCGGCTTAACCCGACCGTGGCATACTGCCAGCAGGCGGCGGAGGTCTCCCGACCGGAACCGGCGGCCGGGTGGCCCAAGCGGAAGGCCAAGCTGGGGCATGACGAGCAATCTCACCGAAGCCGATGTCACCCGCCTCCTGAACGATCCGTCGGCGGAGGTCCGGGCGGAGACGGCCGCGAAGATCGCCCACAAGTTCGACCGGGCCGAACTCAACGAAGCCGAGCGCCGGATCGCCATCGACATCTTCCGGATCATGACGCGCGACGCCGCCCGACGCGTGCGCGAGGCCCTTTCGGCGAATCTGAAGTCAAGCGCCGATCTGCCCCGCGACGTCGCGCTGGCGCTGGCGCGCGACGTCGAATCGGTGGCCCTTCCGATCCTGGAACATTCCGCCGTTCTCACCGACGAGGACCTGATCGAGATCATCCGCAGTTCGGCCAAGGCCAAGCAGGTTGCCATCGCCGGGCGGGCCTCCGTCTCCGCGCCGGTCGCCGAGGAACTGATCGACAGCAAGAACGATGACGCGGTCGCCCGGCTGGTCGGCAACGAGGGCGCAAACCTGTCGGAGACGGCGCTGCAGCGGGTGCTGGACGCCTATGGCGACAACGACGAGATCAAGGATTCGCTCGTGCACCGTGCCTCGCTGCCCATCACGGTGGCCGAAAGGCTGGTCGCCACGGTTTCCGACAACCTTCGCGACTACCTCGTGACGCATCACGAGCTGTCTCCGGTGCTTGCCTCGGACCTCATCCTGGAGAGTCGGGAGCGCGCCACGGTCGGGCTGCTTCCATCCGGTGCGCGGGCGCCCGACGTTGAGGAACTCGTGCGGCAGCTCAAGGCGAACGGGCGGCTCACGCCCTCGCTCATCCTGCGCTCGTTGTGTCTGGGCGATCTCGCCTTCTTCGAGGCCAGCCTGGCCGTCTTGGCGAAAACCCCGATCGTCAACGCTCGGACGCTCATTCATGATCCCGGCCCGCTGGGCTTGCGATCGATCTATCTGCGCGCCGGCCTTCCGGAGAAGCTGTATCCGGCGTTCCGCGTCGCGGTCGACGTCGCGCACGAAACCGACTACGACGGCGGCGAGCGGGACCGCGAACGCTACGTCTCGCGGATGATCGAGCGCATCCTGACGCAGTGCGAGAACGTCGGCTTCGACAATCTCGAATTCCTGTTGCGGAAGCTCAAGCAACTCGCGGCGTGACCTGCACCGCGTGGCGGGTGTCAAGGGTCGAGAGTCCGTCGATCACAGGTGGCTGCGATCGAGCTCTTCACAGGTCCGGGGCGGACCGGGTGAGAGCCTGCCCGGCATCGTCGGCTGCCAGCGGCGTACCGTTCCGGCAGTCAGATACCTTTGCGGTCCCGATCCGCGCCGCTTCCCCGAACGCGACGTCCCACGTCTCTTAGGCGCAGCCACCACATCTGATCCACCGTCCTCCTTCGATGGAGAAGGAGAAAAAGCCGGGGCTGCAGGAGCCCCGGCCAGTCGACAGGGAGGCTGCCGTAACTCGCTGCCAGGGGAAGCAGCAACCGCCACGGACACGGGCGGATCGCTACGTTGTTAACGATTATTAATTTTAGAAGGTTCCCAAGGTCGACCAGAGTCGCCAGCGACGCGCGCCCATGTGCGGCAGCATCGGAACGATTCGGTCTCGCCGATGTTATGTGCACGGTGCCTGACTGCGCTATCGGAGAAGGTGTGCCCAAGCGTCGGGCCTTGCTGCTGGTGAATGTGAAGAGCCGGCGAGGCGAGGCCGACTTTGTGACCGCCGTCGACCTCCTGAGGCGGCATGATTTCGATCTGATCGAGCGATCGACGCTCGACGCCGGCGAGATTCCACAGATCATCCGTCGTCATCGGGAGATGGTTGACTGCGTCATCATCGGCGGCGGCGACGGGACGCTCAACGCAGCGGCCGCGGCTCTGTCCGAGGCTGGTCTTCCGCTGGGAATCCTGCCGACGGGAACGGCCAACGACTTTGCTCGTACGCTGGGGATCCCTACGTCCCTTCCGGACGCGTGCAAAATCATCACCGAAGGTGTTCTCCATGCCGTCGATCTTGGCTCGGTCAACGGCAAGTACTTCCTCAACGTCGCCAGCATGGGGCTGAGCGTGGAATGCGCCCGCCGACTGACCGGCGAGGTCAAGCGGCGCTGGGGTGTGCTCGGCTATGCGATCAGCGCGGTCGACGCCCTGAAGGCGAGCCGGTCCTTTCGGGCGAGCATCACCTGCGACGGGGAACATCATCGGTTCCGGTCGATCCAGATCGCCGTCGGCAACGGGCGCCACTACGGGGGCGGGCTGACCGTTGCAGAGGACGCCGCCATCGATGATGCGCGCCTGGATCTCTACAGCCTCGAGCCGCAGAGCGTTTGGAAGTTGATAAGACTCATTCCCGCGATGCGCTCGGGGCGCCACGGGCAGTGGCCCGGCGTCGACGTGCTGCATGGCCAGCACATCCGGATCGACACGGACCGGCCGATGCGCATCAATACGGATGGCGAACTGACCACGCGAACCCCGGCGGAGTTCCGCGTTATTGCCGGCGCGTTGTCCGTATTCGTTTCCGAGAGCTATCTGCGCGCGCGCAAGGAGGCCGGTCGTGCTCAGGGATGAACGGCAGGCCGCGCTCAACGACGTAATCGTGGCCTGCAAGGAAGCGGCCGATGGCTACGACGATGCCGCGACGCTGATCGGTGATCCGACTCTGGCGGCGCGCTTTAGCGAATACGGACGGCAACGGCGCGAGTTCGCCGCGGAGCTCGAGGACCACATCCGGCGGCTGGGTGATCTGCCGCGGACACCGGACGCCGATTCGGAAGCCATCGAGCGCCTCGTGACGCATCTGAAGGCCGCGTTTTCGAGCGACGAGCGGGCGGCGCTGCTGCGGGAGCGGGAGGACGCCGAGGCAGAGATCGGCCGGCGCGTTGCCGACGCCCTGGATCGGGACCTGCCGGAAGAGACGAAAGCGGTGCTGCGCCGGCTCGCGCTCGCAGTGTCCGAAGCCGCGCGACATCTGGCGGCGGCCCGGGCGGGTCCGTAGGTCGGGGTGGCTGCCGTTACGGCGCGAGGCGGGGACCGGGGAGCCCTCGGGCGTCCGTGAAGTCGGCCTTTTCCAGGTTGGTGAGCTGGAACTTGGCGTCGGTGAAGTCGGCTCCGCGGAAGCATCCGTGCCGCAGATTGGCCCGGCGGAAATCGACCGGCCACAGGCGTTCGGCGCCACCGCCGTTCTCGTTGACAACCGCGGCCGCCGTGAACCGAGCCGCCGCCGCATTCACGTGATCGAGTCGCGTGCCTCGGAACGAGGCGCCGGCGCAGTCGGCCTCGACGAGCGTGGCACCCGAAAGATCGGCCGCGTCGAAACAGGCGAAGCGCAGCCGCGCTCCGTCGAACTTCGCACCGCGGAGGCGGGCGTGGCGGAAGGATGCGGCGCTAAGCTCGCGCTTGGCGAAGTCGAAGTCCTGCAGGTCCGCGCCTTCGAACTCGGCCCGCCTTCCGCGCCGGCCGCCGCTCTTGACCCAGGCCTCATGATTGCGAAGGGCGTCCTCAACCTCTGCCGGTTCGGGCGAAGGGCGCACGAGGATCGCCTGCGACAGGTCGGTATCGGTCAAGAGGCAATCCGACAGGTCCACGTCTGCCAGAACCGTCTGGACCAGCTTCGCGCCGGACAGTTGCGCGCGGCTCAGCTTCGCCCCTGTCAGATCGGCGCCGGTGAGGTCGGCACCCGTCAGGTCCGCCTCGGTCAGATCGACTCCGCGCAGCACGGTCCCGGTCAGAATGGCGTCGCGCAGCAGTACGCCGGACAGGTTGGCGCCGGTGAGATCGGAGTTGGCGATCGTTGCGCCTTCCATCCGAAGGCCGGAGAGATTGGCCTGGATCAGGTTCGAGTCGCTGATGGTGATGTGGTTCGCCGGGATCCGGGATCGCTTGATGAGGTCGCCGCCTTCCCAGCGGGCGAAGGAGCTTTGCTGCAGGTTCACCTCGGACATCTCGCAGGCGACGAGTTCCGCTCCGCCGAGATGGGTGCCCTGCATGTTGGCGCGCGTCAGCTTCACCCGCACGAGCGCGGCATCGGTCAGGTCCGCGCCGAAGAGGTCGGCCTCGGACATGTCGCAGTCGATGACGCAGCATCCCACCATGCCGGTGCCGACGAAGCGTGCGCGCTGGAGCGGCCTTTCGGACAGTCGCACGCCGTTCAGGATCGATCGCGAGAGGTCCGCCTGCGCGCCCCCGGCGTTGGAGAGCCATTTCGCGTGATTCTCGAGCGCGCGCAGCAGCCGCTCCTGGTCCATGACCGTTCCCGTCGCTGGAAAAGTTCTGCGCCGGTGAAGGACAGCACGAAAACCTTACCAACTCCTTCTGAGCGCCGTATGGAGAGGGAGCGTTGGCTCGTTGTCTCAAATAAAAGCGGATTTCGTATCAAGTATTGTAGTAATTCCAGGTTGTTTTGCTGTGATTGTAATCATCCCGCTCCCAGAGGCGCGGATGGTCGGGGCGCGGATTCGAGGCCTTGTTCTCGTATATTCGGATGGCGTCCTCGGCGAGGACGATGAGCTCCTCGCGCCAGTCGCCCACGACGTCGGCCACGTAAAGGCGCATCGCCCGTTCGTCGAACCGGTGGAGGAAGGTTCCGCTGATCGGATCGAAGATCGCGACGTCCCCGCTTGTGTGGCGTTCCTTGGCGGCAGCGAACTGGCGCTCGCCGCCGGTCCAGTCGATCGTCGCGATTTCCTCCACCCCCGCGACCGTCCACCCTTCCGGCGCGACCTGGTCCATCTCGTATGCGGCGATGAGGCGGCCCCGGGCGTCGAAGACCCATGGCTTCTGATGCTCGTCGTAGCGGCTGCGGCACCAGATCTCCAATCCCGGCCGATTGGGATCGAACTCGCCGACCGCCGTGTTCTGCGGTTCTCGCCATCTGTGGCTGGCCTCCCAGATCATGCCGTAGGGGTGATAAAGGAAGACGCGATTGCCGCCGCGTTCCTCCAGCGCGACCACCTCCAGGCCCGGAAGATCCGGCCGAACGTCGGCGACCGCGACCGCATCGAGATGTCCGCGTACCGGAGTCGCCGCCAGCAATGCGCCGTCGGGGCCGATGATCGTGCCGCCCAGCACCTCGTCCCGGCCGTCGCCGTCGAGGTCGGCGACACGGGCGCCCGCATGCGCGGTGGGGAGGAAGTCGTTCCGCGTCCAAAGCGGTTCGGCCGCCGCACCCGACGCTAAGAGATCTTCGACGGCGTAGGCCGCCAGGAAGCGGCCGAACCGATAGCTCTCCGCCGTCGTCGCCTGCAGCAGAAGGTCGCGACTGTCGGCCCCGCGGAAGTCGGCGACGACCAGATGCTCCCACCGCTCGGCCCCGGGCGGCGTGCCCAGCGCGACGCGATGTTCGACCGCACCCGTCGCGCCGTCGATCGCCGCCAGCTCGTTGTCTTGCGTGAGCACCAGAAGCTCGGGTCGCCCGTCGCCGTCCGTGTCGGTCACTCCGATACCCGGCGCGTGCGTGCCGGGCAGGCCGTTCTCCTCGGCCTTCGAACTCACTCGAATGTCGATCTCGGTGGTCCAGAGCGATCCACCGGCGATCGCATAGCCGGCGATGTAGTTGGGCCCGGTCACGACGAGGTCGCGGGCTCCGTCGCCATCAAGGTCGACCGCCACGATGCCCCCGCGCGCATCGATCGGATGGGGCAGGGCGATGTCGATGCGATGGACGACGACGTCGCTTTCCGAAAGCGGTTCGCTCGCCGGCTCTTCCGAACACCCGCCGACCGCCATGCCGCAGGCCAATACCGCCGACAAGGCCGGCAATGCCCGTATCGACGGCGGACGCGCCACGCGGTCAGGCTCCGCCGATGCCTTCGATGATGAGGCCCGTTCCGTTGCAGGTCGGGCATTTCGCGCCGTCGCGCCGGCCGGTGCCGGCGCAGTCACGGCACAGGTCCTCACCAGTTCCGGGCGTACCCGGTGGGGCCTCGTCGCCCGGATTCATGTCGTCGGTCCGTGGGCCGGGCTCCTTTGCGAACTCCTTGGTTTGGTGATTCCTCATCGGCGACTCCATTCGTTCGGGCGTCTGCGAGAGCCGGATTCCGCCGAATCAGGCGGGATGGTGCCGCTCCTCCGGCGTTCGAGAGGTCTTTCATGCGCCAACTCCCGGGGTGGGCGTTCGGTTCCGAGGCGCCGGAAGGCGGGCGGCGGTACTCCTTCCGCCGAAGATGGCCGTCGGCGCCGACCTCGTTGCCTGGGCCCGCGCGACGATCGCCTCGGCTCTCGCTTTGGGCTGCCCGCTCCGGCCGATTCGGTTACGCCCTGGTGCAACCGCCGGGAGGGGGCGGTGTTGAGAGTGGTGTCCGAACGAACGACGTTCGGCCAAGAGGCTATTGGGAAAGCAGATCCGGCGCGTCCTTGTCGTTTCGAGGACGGGGCTGGCGGAGCACGGCGATGTACTACATGGCGCTCGCGACCGACTACGACGGCACCCTGGCGGAAGACGGCCGGGTGGGGGAGGACACCATTGCTGCCCTGGAACGCCTGCGACGATCCGGTCGCAGGCTCATTCTCGTCACGGGGCGGCAGCTCGACGATCTCGAGCGGGTCTTTCCCCGCCTCGACCTGTTCGAGCGAGTCGTGGCCGAGAACGGGGCGCTGCTCTACCGGCCGGGCGATCGAGAAGAGCTCCTGTTGGCGGAGAAGCCGCCCGAACCGTTCATCGATCGGCTCCGGCGGCTGGGGGTCCGGCCGCTCTCCGTCGGCCGGGCGATCGTCGCCACCTGGGAACCGAACGAGACGGTGGTGCTCGAAGCCATCCGCGCGCAGGGCTTGGAGCTGCAGATTACCTTCAACAAGGGCGCGGTGATGATCCTCCCGCCCGGTGTCAACAAGGCGAGCGGTCTGGCGGCCGCTCTCCGCGAGATGGAGCTGTCGGCCCACAACGTCGTTGGCGTGGGCGACGCGGAGAACGACCACGCCTTCCTCGACGCCTGCGGCTGCGCCGTCGCCGTGGCGAACGCGCTCGACGCGCTCAAGCGGGAGGTCGATTTCGTCACCGCTGCACCGCGGGGCGCCGGCGTGGCCGAGCTGTCCGATCGGCTGGTGGCGACCGATCTGGCGGACTTGCGGATCAAGCGGCACGAAATTCCACTCGGCATGATGGAGGACGGGCGGGCATGCACCCTTCCCCCGCGCGGGGAAAGCCTCCTGCTGGCCGGTCGTTCGGGCGGCGGAAAGTCAACCCTTACCACCGCCTTCCTGGAGCGGCTTTCGGATTGCGGGTTCCAGTTCTGCGTCGTCGATCCGGAGGGTGACTACGAGGCCTTCGAAGGTGCCACCGTTGTCGGCGACGGAGACCGGCCGCCAACGGTTGCACAGGTGCTCTCTCTGCTTCGCCGCGCCGATCACAACGTCATCGTCAACGCGCTTGCCATTCCGCTTGCGGACCGGCCGAGCTTCTTCATTGACCTGCTTCTGGAACTCCAACAGATGCGGGCACGGACCGCGCGGCCGCATTGGATCGTCGTTGACGAGGCCCACCACGTGCTGCCGGCGGTGCGAGGGCCGGCCGTGGCGGCGATGCCGCAGGACCCGACACGGATGCTGCTGATCACGGTGCATCCGGATCAGCTCCTGCCGACGGTGCTGGAAAGGTTGGACAAGCTGATCGCGGTCGGCCCGTCCGCGGACGAAACCGTTGCGGGCTTCTGCCGGACCATCGGGGTCGAGCCGCCGCAGGCAGCGCAATTGCGACAGCCGGGTGCGGCGATTCTCTGGTGCCGCGAGAACGGAGAATGCCAGACGCTCGTTACCACCATCGAGCCGCGCGGTGAACGCAAACGGCACATCCGCAAATACGCCAAAGGGCGATTGGGCGAGGACAAGAGCTTCTACTTCCGCGGACCGACGGGCACCCTCAACCTTCGCGCACACAATCTCGACATGTTCGTGCAGATCGCCGAAGGCGTCGATGACGCCACCTGGCTGCATCACCTCCGTGCCGGAGACTACTCGCGCTGGATTCGCGATGCGATCAAGGACGACGAACTGGCGGGAATCGTCGCCGAGGTTGAAAGGCGCGATGCTTACGGCGCGGATGAGAGCCGATCCTCGATCCGGCGTGCCATCGAGGAGCGTTACACGGGCCCGGCCGATTAGGGCGACCCACGCGGCCGCGGGCGCGGCCCACAGTCGGGTGGACTCCTCCGGCAAGACGTCGCATCCTGACCGACAGCGGGCGAGGTGGATTTCGGCGGAACCCGTCTCCGGCGAGAGACGTTCCCTCAACGAACGTTTTCGCCGGGCGGGGCATCAAGGGACGAAGCCATGGAACACAGACGTCGCAAGGACATTCCCGCGTACTGCGCTACGGGACCGGAACGGCTGGAGCGGCTGGCGGCCTTCGTCGAGGAGCTTCCGGCGGACTTGCTCACCTTCTGCTGCTGGTACGACGGCAACAAGGGCTGCGCCGTTGGTCTGGCGGCGGCGCTCGACCCTTGGTTCAAGGCCCAGGGGCTGCGGCTCGAGGGTGTGGAGAGCGTCAAGGAATGTCGTCCGATCTACCGCGACCGGTCCGATTGGGCGGCGGTGACGGCGTTCTTCGAGCTTACGGGCGAAGACGCGCGCACACTGTTCGACCGTGGAGGCTATGGCGGCGAGGTGCGACCCCAGCCGCGGCGGGTGGCGAGAAAGATCCGCATGCATCTGAAGCGCGCCGACGCGGTGGCCGTTCCGGCGTGAGCGACGCCGCAATCGGTGCCATTGGGGACCGCCATTCAAGCCAAGGCTTTGTCAGCGGTGCGGCCTAAAGGCGGCACGCCCGCCTCGGTTTGGCGCCGGTGCAGGTGGACGGCGCGGCGTTGCCTTGGCGACGGGTAGGTGGCCCGTGCCGGCGAAGTCGTTGAGCCTCTTCTCGCAAGACCTTGCCATCGATCTCGGCACGGCCAACACCGTGGTCCATGCAAAGGGCCGGGGCGTGGTCGTCGACGAGCCGTCGGTGGTCGCCGTCGTTCGAAGGGGCGGGAGGTCTGCGATTCTGGCCGTCGGCAAGGCGGCCAGTCGGATGATCGGCCGCACGCCGGACGCCATTCGCGTGATCCGGCCGATGCGCGGCGGCGTCATCGCCGATTTCGACGTCGCCCGAGCGATGATCCGATACGTCATCCGCAGGATCCACCGGCGGCAAAGCCTCGTTCGTCCCCGGGTGATCGTCACGGTGCCGTTCGGCGCGACCGCGGTCGAGCGGCGCGCCATCCGCGAGGCGGCCGAGAGCGCGGGCGCCCGGCGCGCCTTCCTGATCGAGGAGCCGATGGCCGCGGCGATCGGCGCCGGCCTGCCGGTGACCGAGCCGGTCGGCTCGATGGTCGTCGACATCGGCGGCGGCACGACGGAGATCGCCGTGCTGTCGCTCGGCGGCATCGTCCACGCTCGTTCGTTACCCGTTGGCGGATTCGCCATGGACGAGGCCATCGCCGCCCATGTCCGGCGCGCCCACAACCTGTTGATCGGTGAAGAGACGGCGGAGCGGATCAAGAAGGAGATCGGTTCCGCCGCGCCGCCGCTGAACGGCGATCGGCGGACGATGGAGATCAGGGGCCGGGATCTGGTCAGCGGCGTGCCGCAGCGCGTCCTTATCGACGAGCGAGAGGTGGCCGACGGTCTCGCCGACTCCGTTGGCGCCATCGTCCGGGGCGTGCGCCTCGTCCTCGAGGACACGGCGCCCGAATTCGCGGCCGATGTCGTCGATCGGGGGATCGTGCTGGCCGGCGGCGGCGCGCTGCTCAGCCGGCTCGACCTGCTGCTGGAGCACGCGACCGGGTTGCCAGTGCATGTCGCGAAGGACCCGCTGACCTGCGGTGTCCGCGGTGCGGGCTATGTCCTGGAGAACATGCAGCGCCTCGCGACCGTGCTTCGGGACTAGGTCGGGAAAGTCCGGCTGCGGGGCGGCAGGCCTCAGACCATGACGGTGTTCTTTACCAGCGACACGCATTTCGGCCATGGCGGCGCCCTGGGGCTCTTCCGCCGGCCCTTCGCCTCAGTCGCGGAGATGGACGAGTTCCTGATCCGGCGATGGAACGAGACGGTCGGGGCCGAGGACGAGATCTGGCACCTCGGCGATTTCGCGATCCGGCAGCCGGTGCCCCGCATGGCGGAGCTTCTCGATGCGCTCGCGGGGCGCAAGCATCTGGTTGCCGGCAACAACGACGGCGAAGATACGTTCCGCCTTTCGGGGTGGGCGAGCGTCCAGCCATACGCCGAGATCACGGTCGACGGTACGCGGCTGGTCCTCTGCCATTATCCGTTCCGCTCCTGGAACGGTATGAGAAAAGGGGCTCTGAATCTGCATGGCCACAGCCATGGCGGCTTGGCCCCTTTGCCGCGGCAGATCGATGTCGGCGTGGACGTTTGGGACTTCCGGCCGGTTTCGCTGGTGGACCTCCGCTCCCGACGCCGTCGGGCAGCGGCGCAATCGCGCCGGTGAGGGGAACCCTTGGGGCGGGAGACTGTTAGAGCGAAAGCGGCGGGCGGATTGACTCCGGTAGCGGAGCGATGATGGCGTTCGTGAAAGAGAGGGAGAGCAGGATGCTTGACGGTCATGCGCAGGAGGAAATGCGTCACGCCATTTTCGATCTTGCGGAGGCGGCCATGGCCATCATGGACAAGACGAGCCTTGTTCACGCAGCGGCGGCCCGGGCGATCGAAACGCGCAGGCGGGCCGAGACCGAGCGATTTCTCCGGCATCTGGCACGACTCGACGACGCCGAGCGGATCCGAATCTCCAAGAGGCGAGACGCCATCCTGTTCGAACGCTGGACGCGCGCGGCGTTCGGGCCGGCCGGACTTCGGGAATGGGAGCTGTGACGGGCAAACTGCAGCGGCGGCTTATGGCTCGGTGTAGCCCATCGGACGAATCACCAGACGATATCGTGCGGGGTCCCTAGAGAAGATCAGCCCGGCCTCGCGCTCGGAATGGCGGGGCACATAGTCGACGGTGGCTTCGCTGCTTTCGACGGTTCTTCCGGATTCAAGCAACTTGCCTTCGATCTGCAGGGCCGCGGCGGTGGAGGTCCCGTGGTTGGCGATTCTGACCGTCACCAGATATCCGTCGCCATTGGGCTCGATCGACTCGTGGGTGGCGACGATGCACGGCGGGCCGGGCCGCGCCGTTGCGGCGTAGTACGTCATGTAGCCGATGACACCGACGATCAGGAGCAAGCCCAGCGCGGCGACGGCCCACTCCCAGGGCGAGGCCGGATCCGCAGGATGCAGCCGGCCGCCGGTGCGGAGGACATGCGCTTGCGCCGTCTTCGAATTGTTCATCGGCTTTCCCGATCAGAGGATGAGGCGCGCCGCGGCCGCGCCGATGGCGCCGGGGAAGCCGAGCACCACGGCGGCGCTCAGGATTTCCTCGGGAGACGTCCCGGCCGTGCGGCCGAAGGACCAAAGGAGGTACAGGCTGATGATCAGCACGCAGCCGTAGCCGACGACGGTGAAGCGAAGAAAGAGGCTCCAGAACGTCGCCGTGTCTGGCAGCTCCGGCCGTCCGCGGAAGTCCACCGCATAGACGAAGGCGTGCATGAGCAGCAGGGACAGGGCGGCCAGCGTAATCTCCTGCCAGGGCGCCATCTTGTAGGCGATCAGGATCATTTCCTCGGTCGGGGCCACGTTGAGGGATAGGAACAGAGCGCCGACCGACATCAGGAAGAGTTCTCCCCCGTAGGACGGATGCTCCTTCCGCTCCTCGTGTTCGCCGTGTTCCTGCCGGCCCAGCTGGCTGCGCGCCAGCATGGCGCCGACGCTGGCGGGAACGGCCTGCAGCGCGACCTTGCCGACGATCTCGTAAAGCGGCATCCCGATCGTAAGAATCCCGAAGATCGCCAGGATGGCTGCCGAAGCCACGCAGCCGACGGCGAAGGCGACGAACGCGTCGACGATATCGTCGCGCAGCCGCGACGTTTCCTCGAATCCGGTGAAATAGGACAGGCCGGTCAGCAGAGGGATGAGCAGGATCAGGAGAAGAATGAGGCGCAGCGGGTCCATATAGAACCCGAGATGCCACATCTCCATCGTCATCAGCATGGGAAGGGCGAAGATGAGCGCGCCGGCGAACGCCCGGGCCAGACCGATGACGAAGCGGCGGTTTCGGTCGGATCGTCGTCCCGGGAAAGGGCGGTCCGTGGAGAGACTTGCCATGGGAACCCGTTCGTCGCCTGTGAACGACCCGTTCGGGGATGATCCGCGTGCGGAACGTCACCTCGCCGCGGCGCATTCATGCGCCGCCGCCTCCGCGAGGCCCGCTTGCTAAACGTCGGATTTTCGCTTTTTGTTCCCCTTCGCGCGCCTTGACCGCCCGGTCAAGGAGCCGTGGCGGGGCGGATGGCTTCCGTAACGAGGGCGCGGCGCCAGCGGGGGCGGCCGGATCGCTTCGGTGAATCACGGCCCCGGATCAAGCGATCGGCTGATCCGTGGAGGCCGTCGGATGGAAGGATGGTTGCGGCCGGTCTGAAATACGCCGTCCCGGCCCGCCTCGCCGAGGCGGACCGGGGCGGCAGGCGTGGCTTGCGCGGCGACTGCCGCGAGATCAGTCGCCGGCCGTTGCGTCGTCGGTCGAACCGATCTCGCCCGTGACCCAGTAGTTCACGCGGGCCTCGTGCGTTTCGATGTAGTTGGCCACGGCCTCCTCGTAGGAGGTCTGTTGCGCCTCGTACATCACGGCCTCAAGCTCCTCGAGCGGAAGGAACATCCGCGCCAGGAATGCCGCGGCTTCCGGGAAATCCTGGTAGAACCCCTGGCGGGCGATGGCGTCGATGTGCTCGGCGCCGCCCAGGACGCCCAGCGGATCCTCCAGATAGCGAAGGTCATACGCGCTGAACATCCAGTGCGGGTTCCACGCGGTCACGACGATCCAGTTGTTCCGTTGGACGGCGCGGTCCAGCTGGGCGGTCATGCCGGCGCCGCTGGAGGCGACGAGTTGGTAATTGTCGAGGCCATACTCCTCAATCGCCTGCTTCGAGAGCCGCATCAGCCCGGCGCCGGGGTCGATGCCAATGATCTGACCGCCGAGTTGTTCCCTCACCTCTTCGTTCTTCAGATCCTCGATCGAGCTCAGCTGGTCTTCCGGGATGTAGGTGGGAACGGCCCAGCCGAGCCTTGCTCCCACATAGAGAGGGCCAAGATCGACGACTCGGCCGGCGACCTCCTCCATGTAGTCCCGGTGGGTTTCCGGCTGCCAGGACATGAGCATCACATCGAGGTCGCCGCTGGCGACGGCGCTGTACTGGATGGCGATGTCGGCCAGGGTGAGCTCGACGTTGTAACCGAGCCTTTCCTCGAGAATCTGCGCCGCCATCTTGGTCACGGCCTCGGCGTCCGCCCAAGCGGTCCAGCCGATCCTGATCGTCTTCTCCTGAGCAACCGCCGCGCCGCTCAGGGTGCCGGTTGCCAGTATGGTGGCGGCGGCAAGGTTCTTGGCGGTTTGAAGCATGTCCCTCTCCTCTCTTGCTCTTTATCGTGATGCGCGCTGCGCCGCAGGGACGAAGCGCGGTGCCCTCACCGGGCTTCCCGCCGGGGACTCGACGGCCGACGGGCGTTCGGATCGGTGTCCTCGGCCTCGTCGCCGGAACGCCATCGCGGCCGGATGAAGTTGCGCAACGCTGCAAAGGCGCCACTTCGCTGGCCGAAGCTTTGCGTGATGCGGTCGAGGATGATGGCCAGAATGACGACGCCGAGGCCGCCTTCGAAGCCGAGGCCGACCTGGAGGCGCTGGATACCCGTCAGCACCGTCTCGCCAAGGCCGCCGGCGCCGATCATCGAGGCGATGACGACCATCGACAGCGACAGCATGATGGTCTGGTTCACGCCGGCCATGATCGAGGGCATGGCCAGAGGCAGCTGGACCTTGAAGAGCAGCTGCCGGTCGGTGCAGCCGAAGGCGAGACCGGCTTCGACGTTCTCCACGCTTACCTGGCGGATGCCGAGATTGGTCAGGCGAACGACCGGCGGCATGGCGAAGACGAGCGTGGCAATGGTCCCGGGGACCTTTCCCAGCCCGAAGAACATCACGGCTGGAATCAGGTAGACGAAGGAAGGCATCGTCTGCATGAAGTCGAGCACCGGGCGCACGATGGTCGCGACCGTGTCGCTCTTGGCCATGGCGATGCCGAGCGGAATGCCGATGAGCAGGGCGACGAAGCTCGCCGACAGAACCAGCGCCAGCGTCGACACCGACTGGTTCCACAGATTCATGCCCATGATCAGGGTGAGCGCGACGGCGGTGAACAGGGCAAACCGCCAGCCGACTCGCCAGAGGCCCAGGGCGACGAGGATCAACGCCAGGAGCCAGGCCGGAAGGCCCAGCAGGCCGCCTTCTATGGTGTTTGCGATGAGGCCGACGACACCGGATATCGCGTCGAAGATCGGCCCGAAATTCACGACCATGTAGTCGACGGCCGCGCTGACCCAATCGCCGATGTTGATCCTGAAGTCCATGATCTAACTCGCCTTGTCCAGTGCCTGGAGGAGCGCGGTCTTGGTGATCGCGCCGACATAGCGCCCCTGGTCGTCGACCACTGGAACCGGCCACCGGCTGTTCGCAACGATTCCGAGCACATCGGAAATGTTCAGGTCGTGCCGGATCGGCTCGACCTCTGTCAGGTAGGCATCCTTGTGAAGGGGGGCGCTGTCCTTTCCGACGTGCTTGATCAGGGAGTCGACGGTCACCGCGCCGTGATAGCGGCGGTCCCGGTCGATGACGATTCCGAAGTCTCTGTCGTGCTCGCGCAGCGCTTCCAGTGCGGCGCGCACGCCGACGCCCGGCCGCTCGATGACGGTCACTTGTTCGCGGCGGGCGACGTCGCCGGCGGTGATGACCTGGCTGACGTCTACGCCGCGGAAGAAGGAGCGAACATACTCGTTCGCCGGGTGCTGGACGATCTCTTCCGGCGTGCCGATCTGCACGATCTCGCCGTCCTGCATGATGGCGATGCGGCTGCCGATGCGCATCGCCTCGTCGAGATCGTGGGTGATGAAGATGACCGTCCGGGCGTGCTCCTGCTGGAGGCGCAGCAGCTCATCCTGCATTTCGGTCCGGATCAGGGGGTCCAGCGCCGAGAACGCCTCGTCCATCAGCAGGATCGACGGATTGCTCGCCAGGGCGCGGGCCAGCCCCACACGCTGTTTCATGCCGCCCGAGAGCTCGTCGGGATAGCTGCGCGCGTAGGCCTTGAGGCCGACCGCGTCGAGCGCTTCGAGGGCCCGGGCATTTCGCTCCTCGCGTGCGACGCCCGAGACTTCCAAGCCGAAGGCGGCGTTCTCGAGCACCGTCTGGTGCGGCATCAGCGCGAAGGATTGGAACACCATGCCGATGTCGCGCCGGCGCAACGCGATCAGCTCCCGCTTCGAAAACTTGGTGATGTCGCGGCCGTCGATCAGAATCTCGCCCGAGGTGGGTTCGATCAGCCGGTTGAGCATCCGCACCAGCGTCGATTTGCCGGAGCCAGAGAGCCCCATGACGACGAAGATTTCGCTCTCCTCGACACTGAAGCTAGCGTCCTTCACGCCGACGGTCTGGCCGGTCCGCTCGAAGATTTCGTCCTTGCTCTTTCCCTCCCGCAGCATGCGAAGGGCGACCTCCGGCCGCGTCCCGAAGATCTTGTATAGGTTCCTGACAACGACCTTTTCGGCCAAGTTCTTCCCCCATCCGGTCCTTATCCAACGGTCTTACGGCTGGCGGCTTGGCGCAGTACGATACGGGCCCCGAATCGCATGGCAGGATTCGCCGGTGCGAAACCCGGTCAATCCTGGTAACAGCGCCTCGTTGCCAAAGTTCCGGGCCGCGCCGGCCGGTGCCGGCGCCACGGAACTCTGGCGGGGCCGCGATGGGCTCGGCTGGTGACCGTCGATAACAGGCGTGCTATGAGTGGCCTCCGTGCACGGCCGGTGTCGGGCAGACGGTGCCAGCAACGTGATGGGGAACCGAGGGGCAATGGATTCAGGCGGATTCTTCGAGCGGGAGTTCGACGAACATCTTCGAGTCGCGGAAGCGACCCGCCGGTCGCTGCGCGAGCCGTTTTCCGCCATGCTGGCGCTCTGGGTCCGGACGATCACCGGTGGCGGCAAGATCCTGTTCTTCGGCAATGGTGGCAGCGCCGCGGATGCCCAGCACCTGGCTACCGAGCTTACGATTCGCTACGCCAAGAACCGGCCGCCGATCGCCGCGATCGCCCTGACGACCGACAGCTCGGCGCTGACCGCCTGCGGCAACGATCTGGGATTCGAGGAGATCTTCGCCCGGCAGGTCGAAGCGCTCGGCCGCCCGGGAGATCTGGCGGTCGGAATCTCGACATCGGGCCGCAGCGCAAACGTGCTTGCCGGGCTGCGGATGGCACGCCGGAAGGGGCTGTCTGCGGCTGCCTTCACGGGTGGCGGCGACCACCGTCTGGAGGGGCTTGCGGACCCGGTGCTGGCCGTGCCGTCCACCACCACCGCCCGCATCCAGGAAATGCACATCGCCATCGGGCAGATGCTCTGCGCCGGGCTGGAGATCGAACTTGGGTTCGCGTCCGTCGCTTGAGTCTTCGCGCCCAACCGGGGCTACGGCGGGCGCTCCGTCATGATCGAACCCGGGTCGCTCAACCTGCACCTGGAGGCGATTACCCACGCCCGCATCCTGGTGCTCGGGGACCTCATGCTCGACCGGTATGTCTATGGCGCGGTGGAGCGCATATCGCCGGAAGCACCGATCCCCGTCCTCAAGGTCGGGCGCGAGCAGGCAATGCCGGGCGGCGCGGCCAACGTGGCCCGCAACATCGCCGCGCTCGGCGGCCGGGCCTCCCTCATCGGCCTGGTCGGGGCGGACGACGCCGGCGGCGTGCTCAAGCGTTTGCTGGACTCGGAGCCCCGCATCGCCGCGAATCTCGTCGTCGATGCGGGACGGCTCACGACGCAGAAGGTCCGCTTCGTCGCCGGGGCCCAGCAACTGTTGCGGGCGGACACCGAGCAGGCGCACCCGTCTTCCGAGACTGTGGCGGGCGCGCTGCTGGAGGCGTTTGACCGGGAGATCGCGACCGCCGATCTCCTCGTCCTCTCGGATTACGCCAAGGGCGTGCTCTCCGATGCCGTTCTCTCGGCCGTGATCGAGCGGGCCCGGGCGGAGGGCAAGCCGGTGATCGCCGATCCCAAGAGCGTCCGGTTCGAGCGTTATCGCGGGGTTCGCCTGCTCACGCCCAACCAGCACGAAATCGCCGCCGCCACCGGGCTTGCCTGCGAAGGCGATAGCGCCGCCGCCGAAGCGGGCCTCAGCGTGGTCCGGTCCTGCGGCATCCCCGCCGTTCTGGTGACCCGCGGCGAGCGAGGCATGACGCTGGTGCAATCGGGCGAGGATCCCCTGCACCTGCCGGCCGAGGCCCGCGAGGTGTTCGACGTCTCGGGGGCCGGCGACACCGTGGTCGCCACGCTGGCGGTCATGCTGGCCGCCGGCGCCGATCTGCCGGAAGCGGCGCGACTCGCGAACCTTGCCGCCGGCATCGTCGTCGGCAAGTTCGGGACGGCTCTCGTGCACCCGGCCGATCTCGCCGCCGCGGTTCACGCGCGCACGGTGACGGCGTCGAGCGACGCGAAGATCACCACCCTGGCAGCGGCCTTGGAGCGCGTTGCCTTCTGGCGCGGCCGCGGCGAGCGAATCGGTTTCACCAACGGCTGCTTCGACCTGATCCATCCGGGGCATGTCTCGCTGCTGCAGCAGGCGCGGGCGGCCTGCGACCGGCTGATCGTCGGGCTCAACACCGACGCCTCGGTTCGCCGCCAGAAGGGACCGGACAGGCCGGTCCAGGACGAGACCAAGCGGGCGGTCGTGCTTGCCGCGCTGGGCGCCGTCGATCTGGTCGTGCCGTTTGAGGAGGATACGCCCATCGACATGATCAAGGCGATTCGGCCGGACTTGCTCGTCAAGGGCGCGGACTACCGGCTGGACCAGGTCGTCGGCGCCTCCTTCGTCCAGGGCTATGGCGGTCGCGTCATGCTGGTCCCGCTGGTGCCGGACAACAGCACGACGGGCACCATCGCCCGGATCGGCCGCGGCGCCGGATGATCGAGGTCGGGCGGGGCGAGATTGACTTTGGTGGGGCGATGATCTTCGTCACGGGTGGTGCCGGTTTCATCGGTTCGAACACGGTTGCGGCCTTGTGTGAGCGCGGCGCCGAAGTCGTCGTCTGCGACCGACTTGGCCGGGACGAGAAGTGGCGCAACCTCGCCAAGCACGAGCTTGCCGACCTGGTGGCGCCGGAGCAGTGCTTCGCGGCGCTCGAGCGGTACAAGGGGTCGATCGAGGCAGTCGTACATATGGGCGCCGTCAGCTCAACCACCGAGACCGACGCCGACCTCATCATCGACAGCAACTTCCGCCTGTCGCTTGCGCTGTGGGACTGGTGCACCGCAGAGCGGAAGCCGTTCATCTACGCGTCCTCGGCGGCGACCTATGGAGACGGGTCGGCCGGGTTCGAGGACGACGGCAGCCCGGAGGCGCTGGCGCGGCTGAGGCCGCTCAACGCCTATGGCTGGAGCAAGCATCTCTTCGACAGACGGGTCGCCCGAATCGTCGAGCGCGCCGGTCCGGTCCCGCCGCAATGGGTCGGCCTGAAGTTCTTCAACGTGTACGGTCCGAACGAGTACCACAAGGGCTCGATGCGCAGCGTCCTGGCGCAGAATTTCGCGCGCGTCCGCGCCGGGGAACCGATCCGATTGTTTCGCTCGAACCGGCCAGACTACGCCGACGGCGGGCAGATGCGCGACTTCGTCTATGTACGGGACTGCGTCGAGGTGATGCTTTGGCTGCTCGACAACCGGCAGGTCAGCGGCCTGTTCAATCTCGGCACCGGCAAGGCGCGGAGCTGGCGCGACCTGGCGCAAGCCCTCTTCCGCGCGCTGGGGCGGGAGCCGCAGATCGACTATATCGACATGCCGGAGACGCTCGCGCGGAAGTATCAGTACTTCACCGAGGCGGCGATGGAGCGCCTGAGGAACGCCGGATATCGGCGTCCTTTTACAGACCTGGAGGACGGCGTCGCGGACTACGTCCGCCGCTATCTCGCGGCGGACGATCCTTATCGCTGACCGGCGCGGCGGCGCGCCGTCACCCGCCGCCGGCCGACGGCGGGTCGACGCCGTTGAGCTTCCGAAAGAGACGGAACGCCTTGCGTTCCACCCGACGCCAGAACCGCGCGTCGCGGGCGAGCAGGTCCCGCAGCGGCCGACCGGCATAGGCCGTCATGAAGCGATAGAGGTCGCGCCGCGTCAGGCCGATCGTGAGGCTCGAAAAGTAGAGGCCGCTGAGGTCCTTGACGATCCAGCGTTGCGGCGTGCGAGCGCGGATCTGCGCCCGATGCAGGTCGATGAGACAGATCCTGTCGCCGTGGCGCTCGCGCCGGAAGTGGCAGAGGTAGAAGTCGCGGTGATTGAGGCCGCTGCGGTGCATCCGTCGGGCGATATCTGCGACCTCGCGGATCAGGCGGCGCTTAAACGCGGGGTCCGGCGGCGCATCCCGCCAGGGCTTCGTCATCTCCTCCAGCGAGACGGTGTCGCCCAGATCCTCTGTGACCACGAAGGACTCGAGGCGCGCCGGGTTGCGTCCGCGGACGCCCCCGCCGACCAGCCGGGCGGTGCCGATGCCGACCGCGGACAGATGCCGGATCGCCATCCATTCGTTGCGGGCACTCACCACCGGAAGGCGCAAATATAGTAGATTTTTAGTAATTTCCCGCCAGCCTACGCCGCGATGCTGTTTGATGAAGAAACTGCGGCCGCCGCGGAGAAAGCGGACCGTCCGGCGCCCCTCGAGCGCCCGGTAGACCGTGCCGTCGATCGCCAGCATGGCGTCGAAGCTTCGCTCGTCCTCGGCCAGCAGAGCGGCGAAGTCCGGCTCGAAGAACATCTCCGACGCTTCAGCTCGGCCGATCATTGGTACGTCCTGGCCGCCGTGCCCGTCATACGATCGCCTTCCGCTTGCCCATGGCCAGCGAGGCTGCCGGTCCGGATCCGAAGGGCATCACCGCCGTATCTTCTCCGCGAGACGCTCGATCGTCGCGGCCGCGGCTTCGCGGCCGCTATAGAGATCGGTGCTCTCGCCATAGGCCACGCCGTTGGCCGCCCAGACCGGCGCGAGCGGGGAGGTGAGCATGTCGAGAACCGCCGCGTTCATCCGATCCTGCCGGAAAGGTTCCGGCAGCACCTGGCCCGCCTCGGCCCGTCGAACATGTTCGGCGAACCCGCAGATTCCCGTGCACAGGACCGGCAGGCCGGAGATCATCGCCTCGAGGATGACCGAGCCCGCGCTTTCGGCCCGCGAAGGGTGCAGGAGCAGATCCGCGGCGAGAAAAAAGCGGGTGACGTCGTCGCGCGCGGCGAGAACCTGGACCCGGTCGGCAACCCCGAGTCGGCGGGCAAGGGCGTCGAAGGGCCGTGCCGAGTTGGCGCCGATCGCCAGGAGGCGCGCGCGCCGCGCGACCGGAGGGGGAAGGGCGGCGAGCGCGTGGATCGCCCGGTCATGCCCCTTCGTCTTGAAGCTCGAACCCACCATCAGCAGCAGCCGATCCTCATCGGCGAGGCCCAGCTCCGCCCGAACGGTCCGTCGAATCGAATCTGCGTTGGGTGGGCGACGGCGATCGCGGCTGATGCCCGGGGGCACGAGATGAAACCGCTCGGCCGGCGTGCCGTAATGGCGTTGGTAGACCTCCTTCTGGGCCTCTACCTGAAGAATGATTTCGGTGGTGGCCTCGGGTGCGAAGACGGCCCGCTCAAAGGCGGCGAAGTGGCGATACCGGGGCGTCAGCCGATAGAGCGCCATGTGCCGTTCCTGCGCTTGCGCCACGAAGCAGCTGTCTCCGGCGTTGTAGATGTCCAATCCCGGCATGCGGTTGAACCCGACGACGGCATCGAACCGGCTGGTGCCCAGGGCGCGGAGCGCGTCGCGCGCGAAGGCGCGAGCGCGGCCGTGATTCGTCAGCCCGCGTCGGCCGAGGATATGGACCGCGATACCGTCCGGGCGCGGCCCCTGCCACGATCCGGTGAAAAGGCTTACCGCGTGGCCGCGATCGCGAAGGGAATGAGCGATGGCCAAGCAGCCACGCTGCAGGCCGCCATGGGGAAAATAGTTGAACAGCAGGATCGCGAACTTCATGCACAAGCCGTCTGAGGCGGCCCTTGCGGACGCTCTGTCAACAATCGGGTCGATTTCCGATGAACCGCCTGTAGAATGCCTGCATCGCACCGTTTCGTCGAGCCGAGATGCCAACGCTGAACTCCCGATCGCGCTTGGGTCACCGGATCCGGGCGCCATTTCGCCGCGCGTTCGATATCCCGAGCGATCCGTCTGGCCCCGATTCGGTCGGCGCGGGAATCGCTTTGTGAAGAATGGGACGCAAGCGGCGCGACTGCTCCGGGGCCCAAGCCGGTTGTCCGAGAGCAAGCTCGTCCGGGTTCTGTTCTTCGCGATCCCCGTTCTGGCGGTGGCGGAGCCGAAGGGAAGCGTCATCCTGTTGCTCCTGGTGGCCGGCCTATCCTTCGGGTCCGGCGCCGTGCGGCGGCGATTCATCCGATTTCTCCGGACGCCCGTCGTCATTCTGCTGGGCTGCCTGCTGATCTGGTACGGCGTCACGGCCTTGTGGTCGCCCGATGTCGACGAGGGCCTCTGGCGCAGCCTGCGCACCCTCATCATGGCCGCCGCCGGGCTCACCGTGCTTTCGCTCGTTCTCACGGCAAACGAGACGGACCGGGCCGTGCTCGACCGGGCACTGGTCTGGAGCGCGGTGCTGTTTCCCCTCCTATATCTCGGCGGCATGGCCGGTTGCCAGCTATCGCCGTCCAAGATTCTTCCCTGGCTCTCGCCGCTCGGGACTATCTGCGACACCCCACCGCTCCGACACGCCGCAATCCAGTTTTCCGGTGCTGCCCTGCCGCTCACGCTGGTCCTCTGGCGCCGCTGGGGAGCCGCCGCGGCGATCCCGTTTCTGGGACTGGCGGTGGCGGGCTTGGCGATCCACCCCAAGGTCGCGGCGATTGTCGCACTTGGCGGCGGCGGCGTGGCGTTTGCGGCGGTCTATTTCGGACGTCGCGCCGGGCTGATGTTCGTTGCGACGCTGTGCACGATCGCGGCGCTAATATCGCCGCAGGCAACGGCGTTCATCGTGGAGCAACCGGCGGTCCGGTCGTTCGCCCCCAACCTGCCGCCCTCCTGGCAACATCGTCTCGTGATCTGGGAGGCGACGGCCGACCAGATCGCTGATCGTCCGTTGCTCGGTTACGGGGCCGGCTTCCATCGATACATGCGCACCATCGAAGGGCCGCCCATTACGATTTACGAGGACGGGCGGCCGCGCACCATGCCGTTGCGGTTTCACCACCCGCACAACACCTTCATGCAGGTCTGGCTCGAAGGCGGGGTCGTGGGCGCCCTGCTCCTGGCGGGCGGGTTTGTCGCGTTCTGGCGGATGCTGCTGCGGTCCCGGCTTGGCCGCGCGGAGCTTGCCGTGACCGCGGCGGTGTTTGTCGGCTGGTTCATCTTCAGCGGCACCGATTTCGATCCCTGGGAGACGCGCTGGATCGCGGGGCAGTTCGTTATCCTGCTCGTGACCGCCGCCGTCGTGACCCGGACTGCCCAAGCACAGGAGAGCGAAGGACCGTCTCGGCGAACCGATTCCGTCGAATGGGACGGGTGAGCTGCGGTCATGCTCGCGCCATGCCGGGGTCTTTCTTTCCGGGGATGTTCTCCTCGAGGCCTTGTTCTCCCCGGGGCCCTGTTCTATACGGGGCGGCCGGTCCCTGCTCCCGTGAAACTGGCATGCCCGAGCCGATCACATCCATTCTCGTCGTCGGCCCCGCCTGGGTCGGCGACATGGTGATTGCGCAGAGCCTGTTCAAAACTCTTCGCCGAATGAACCCCGAGTGCGGGATCGATGTCCTGGCGCCGCGCTGGACCCTGCCGCTGCTGCGATTCATGCCAGAGGTGCGCAACGGGATCGAGCTTCCGCTCGGCCATGGGGAGCTCGGGCTGCGGGTCCGCTACCGGCTTGGGCGCGCGCTCCGGCGAAAGGGCTACGATCTGGCAATCGTGCTGCCGCGATCGCTCAAGGCCGCGCTGGTGCCGTTCTGGGCGCGCATACCGCGGCGCGTAGGGTATCGAGGCGAGATGCGGTGGGGCGTGCTAACCGACCTGCGGCGGCTGGACCCAAAGCGCACGCCGCGACAGGCCGAGCAGTTCATCGCCCTTGCCCTGCCGCGCGACGATCCGCCGCCAAGCGACGTACCGGTTCCCCAATTGACCGTGCCGACCGGTGCGGGTGAGGCGGTCCTCGCGGCGCTGGGCCTCGCCCGGCCCGAGCGGCCGCTCCTCGTCCTGGCGCCGGGCGCCGAGTTCGGCCCGGCCAAGCGCTGGCCGGCGGAGTCCTTTGCCGAACTCGCGCGGAGGAAGGCGCAGGCGGGCTGGGCGGTTTGGATCCTGGGGTCGCCGCGCGACGCCGAGGTCGCGGCGCAGGTGCAGGGCGGATCCGGCGGGGTCTGCGTCGATCTCACCGGCCACACGACGCTGGACCAAGCGGTCGCACTGATCGGCTTGGCCGATGCGGTCGTCAGCAACGATTCCGGCCTGATGCATATCGCGGCCGCCCTCGGTCGCCGGCAGGTCGCCCTGTTCGGCCCGTCCGACCCGGCCAAGACCGGGCCGCTCAACGACAAGGCGCGCGTGATCACCAGGTCGCTCTCCTGCAGCCCATGCCACCGGCGGACCTGTCCGCTCGGCCATCACGATTGTCTCCGCGGCATCGAGCCGGGGCGCGTCCTCGAGGCGTTGGACGCGCCGTGAGAGTCCTCGTCGTCAAGACCTCCTCACTCGGCGACGTCGTTCACGCCTTGCCGGCCGTGACCGACGCCGCCCGCGCCCTTTCCGGCATACGGTTCGACTGGGTGGTCGAAGAAGCCTTTGCCGAGGTGCCTGCGTGGCATCCGGCCGTGGAGGAGGTGATCCCGGTGGCGATCCGCCGCTGGCGGCACCAACCAGGGCGGGCGCTTCTGGAAGCGCCGGTGTTCCTGCGACGGCTCAGGAAGCGGCGTTACGATCGGGTGATCGACGCACAGGGACTGCTGAAAAGCGCGGCGGTCACGCTGCTCGCGCGCGGCGTGCGCTGCGGCCTCGAAGCCCGGTCGGCGCGTGAACCCTTTGCGGCGTCGGCCTATCGACGGCGCGTCGCCGTTGCCCGGGACCAGCACGCCGTGACCCGGGTGCGGCAGCTCTTCGCCGCGGCGCTCGGCTATGCGATGCCGGCGGGGGAGGCGGACTATGGGCTCAGCCGGCCCCGTCCGTCCGCGGCACCGCCGGAGCGGCCCTATTTCGTGCTGCTCCACGGCACGACTTGGGCGTCGAAGCGGTGGCCCGAGGCCAATTGGCGGGCGCTCGCGCGGATGGCGGGCGAGGGCGGCTACGACGTCTTCCTTCCCTGGCACGATGCCGGGCAGAAGGAGGAGGCGGCGCGGATCGCGGAAGGCTGCGAGCGGGCCCACCTTTCGCGCACGGGCAGCCTGCAGGACCTTGCCGCCCTGGTCTGCGGCGCGTGCGCCTTCGTTGCCGGCGACACGGGGCCCGCCCATATCGCGGCGGCGTTCGGCGTCCCCGGCGTCGTTATCTACGGCGCGACGCATCCGGCGCTGACCGGGACAACGGGACCCGGCCAGATCCACCTGACGGCCGACTTTTCCTGCTCGCCTTGCCGCAGCCGCGTCTGTCGCTATCGCGGACCGAGCGAACTGTGGCCGGCCTGCTATGCGACGGTCCCGCCCGGGCGCGTCTGGGAGAGTCTGCGCGCCTTGATGGACGGCAGCCGGTCGACGACACATGCGACCACGGCGGCCCAGGCAGCATCCGGCTCACCGGATCGGGGAGGCGACTGACCTTGCGGCGGCCTCCAAGCCGATTCAAGCGTCTGCTGCACCATCTCGAGGCGGCGCTGCTCTACCTACTCTTCGCCCTGGCGCGCGCGCTGCCGGTCGATCGGGCTTCGGCCTTCGGCGGCTTGATCGCCCGCAGCATCGGGCCCTGGCTGCCGGTGAGCAAGGTCGGCCGCGACAACCTGCGCCGCGCCTTTCCGGAGATGCCGGATGCCGAGATCGAGCGTGTGCTGCGCGGCGTTTGGGACAATCTCGGGCGCTTCATGGCGGAGTATCCGCATCTCCACGAGCTGTGGGACTTCGATCCCGACAATCCCGGGAAGAAGGGCCGGGTCGAGGTCGTCGGTGCGGAGCATTTCATGAACCTGCGCGACGATGGCGTGCCCGGCCTGATCTTCTCCGCCCATTTCGGGAACTGGGAGTTGCTGCCGGTCGGGGCACGGCGCCACAACCTGCCGGTCGCGGTTCTGTACCGGCCGCCGAACAACCCCTTTGCCGCCCGGCTGGTGCGAGAAATCCGCGGTGCCGTCATGGGCGAACTTCTGCGCAACGGCATTCAGGGGATCATCGGCGCGGTCAAGGTGCTGGAGCAGGGGGGGCATGTCGGGATGCTCGTCGACCAGCATTTCCGCCGTGGCATCGCGGTCGATTTCTTCGGCCGGCCGGTTCGAACGGCCACCGCCTTTGCCCGGCTCGCGCGCCGCTTCGATTGCCCGGTGCACGGTGCGCGCGTCGAGCGGCTCCACGGTGCCCGGTTCCGCGTCACGGTCTCGCCACCGCTCGAACTGCCACGGACCGACGATCCTCAGGCAGACGTTGCCGCGATCACGCAACAGATCACGACGATGATCGAGGGCTGGGTGCGCGAGCGGCCGGACCAGTGGCTCTGGCTGCATCGGCGCTGGCGGGAGTGAGGCGAGCACGGGTTTCGGCCGGCGGATCCCAAGCCGGCACCGGCCGGATTCGACATTTTGTCGCATCGCCGCCGATCACCCGTGCCGGCTATGGTGTGGGCGGTCGTTTCTGTGGACTCTCCTTACGCTTGCCCCGCTGGTTCCAGCGGGGCATTTTTCCCTGCGAACAGTGAACAGGCCGGGGGGAAACAATGGACCGTCTGGTTGCGGGCTTCCGGCGTTTTCGTCAAACCTATTTTCAAGAGAACCGCGAGACCTTCGATTCTCTGGCCACCAATGGCCAGGCGCCGCGGGCGATGGTGATTGCGTGCTCGGACTCCCGGGTCGATCCGCAGCTCATCTTCTCGGCGGCGCCGGGTGAGATCTTCGTCGTGCGCAATGTGGCCAATCTGGTTCCGCCCTACGCGCCGAGCGGCAGTTACCACGGCACCAGCGCCGCGCTCGAGTTCGCTGTGCGCGCGCTCAATGTCGAGCATCTCGTCGTCGTTGGCCATTCGAGCTGTGGCGGCGTCGGTGCCTTGCTCCAGCGGACGTCGCGTCCGGACGACGACTTCATCGCCGCCTGGATGCGCATCGCCGAGCCGGCGCGGGAGCGGGCGCTGGCGGCGTCGGGCGATCGGCCCGAAGACCTCCAGCGCGTCTGCGAGCACGAAACGGTGAAGGTCTCCCTCGCCAATCTCATGACCTTTCCGTGGATTCGCGAGCGCGTCGATGGCGGTGCGCTCACGTTGCACGGCCTGTACTTCGATATCGAGAAGGGCGACCTCATGCGGCTTCTGCCCGATGGACGGTTCGAGCGGACCTAGAGCGGGCCGGCCCCTCGCCGATACCGCCGCCCGCAGCAGCGGCATCAGAGAGGGTCAGGCCGCAATCGCTCGTTGGGCAAGCGCCTTGCGGACGGCATCCTCCGGTGTGAAGCCGAACGTGACCCCGGCGGAACTGAAGTCATCGGGCCGCAGGACGGCGCCCCAATAGCCGCCGAGATCCTGCACCGTGTACTCGCCTTGCGGCGTGACGGCCCTGTACGCGAACGCGCCCGTATCCGGCACGACGTATCCGATGAGGGTCACCAAGTCTCTCAAAACGTCCTCCTCCTTGGTTGTTGGCTTTCGTTCATGAACCGACGCGGAAGCCGGCTCACGGTCGTGGACGAGCGACGCGGAGCCTAACCGGGAGGCCGGCCCGTTCGCGCACCCATTGGACGGTCGCACCGGTCTTGCGCCCGCTCTGGAGGGTTAACGATGATGGCGGGCCCGGGCGACTGGCCGGCGGCCTCCGCTCTGACGGGGCCGCCCACCGAAGAGGCGATGGGTCCTGTTTAGGCGGTGGGACTATGAGTGTCAATCGGGGGCGGGGGACCGGCTCGGCGTTACGAAGCGGCGAACCGCCGCAGGAATCGCGGCGGGCGCGCATTTCTGCGCGCCCGCGCCAGTCCGAATTCGATGATTTCGCGTCGGCTCAATCGCCGGAGCCGCCGCCCGAATCGCCGGATCCGCCCGAGGTTTCACCGCCCATGCCGCCTTCGGCGGTATCTCCATCGGAACTCTTCTCTTCGGCTCCGCCCGTCGAACCGGTCGCGCCGGTCTGGGCGCCGCCTTCCCCCTCTTCCTCCAGCTCTTCGCCGGTGGTCACCCCCGGCTGCGACTCGGTAACGCTCGGAACCTGATCCTCCTCGGCCGATTCCGACGTATCAGCCGTCTGGGCCAGCGCCCAGAGCGGGGCGGCGAGGACGAGGGCAAGCGCCGTGCCCGACAACAGCTTTGGCATGATCGAACTCCTGCTTGATGTCGTCCGGCGGCCAGCCGCCGGGCTATGGATCAGCAAACACGCCGCGCGAAGGCTGGGTTCCGGAGGCGGGTGAGCGCCGCTTGGTCCCGAGGGGGGACCGGATGGTGTCGGCGGGTGGCGGTGCGAGACGGGGGCCGCGCAAATTCACCGCTTGGCTTGGCCCTCCCCAAACGCAAAAGGGCCAAGCATTCCGCTTGGCCCTTCGGACGCGAACGCCTTGGGCGTTCACGATATTGGTCGGAGTGAGTGGATTCGAACCACCGGCCCCCGCGTCCCGAACACGGTGCTCTACCAGGCTGAGCTACACTCCGATAGCGGGGCGGTTATAGCCTCATCGCCCATTGCCTGCAAGCAGGTAGGTCGGCTTTGCGTTTCCCGCAAGGGGTATCAGTAGGCCCGCTGAATGCAGAAATCGATGACCTCGAGCAGCGCCTGCTTCTCCGGACCATCGGGAAACAGGCCCAAGGCATCGCGGGCGATGGCGCCGTAGTGGCCGGCGCGGGCCACCGTATCGCGCAGGGCATTGTGTCGCTCCATCAGCTCGATGCCGTGGGCAAGGTCGGTGTCCCGCTGGTCCAGCGACTCCAAGGTCCGCCGCCAGAACGCCCGCTCTTCCTCGTCGCCGCGGCGGAAGGCGAGGATCACCGGAAGCGTGATCTTTCCCTCGCGGAAGTCGTCGCCGATGGTCTTTCCCAGCTCTGCCTGGCGCGCCGAGTAGTCGAGCACGTCGTCGATGAGCTGGAAGGCGATGCCGAGATTGAGGCCGTAGCTTTCGAGGGCTTCCTCCTCTGCCTCCGGGCGGTCGGCGATAACGGCACCAATCCGGCAGGCAGCCGAGAACAGGGCCGCCGTCTTCCGCCGGACGACGTCCAAATAGGCCTGTTCGCTGGCTTCGGTGTCGTTGCTGGTGACGAGTTGCAGAACCTCGCCTTCGGCGATCACGGCCGATGCGTCCGAGAGGATCTTGAGCACCCGGAGCGACCCGTCCGCGACCATAAGCTGGAACGCGCGGCTGAACAGGAAATCCCCGACGAGGACGCTCGCCTTGTTGCCCCAGACCGAGTTGGCGGTGGCGAGGCCCCGGCGCAGGTCGCTGTCGTCCACCACGTCGTCGTGGAGCAGCGTGGCCGTGTGGATGAACTCGACGCAGCTCGCCAGCGCGACGTGCCGGTCTCCCCGATAGCCGCACAGCCGCGCGGAAGCGAGGGTCAGCATCGGGCGCAGGCGCTTCCCGCCCGCGGCGATGATATGGCCGGCGAGCTGAGGAATCAGCGCCACCGGGCTTTGCATGTTCTCGAGGATGAGGGCGTTGACGGCTTTCAAATCCTCGCCGACCAGGCGGCCGACCGCGTCCAGTGACGGCCTGCGCTGCTTGCCGCGCTCCTCAGCGCCCAAATTGACGATGACCGCCACCGATTTTCCGATCTGCTTGCTTGACGCCCTGTCCAACAGCGGCGAGCATAATTGGATCGAACCGCGGGTCAAGCCCGGTGGGATTTGCGGCGCCGCCGAACCCTTGGCCGATCCCCGGAGCGACCGGATTTGCCGACAGGCGGCGTGGAGCGCGAACGAGCAGTGAGGGAATTGCTCCGGACCAACGATCCGATTCGCCTGTCCTGGCTCGTTGCTCTCCTTGCCAGCGAAGGCATCGAATCCATTATCCTTGACACGCATACGAGCCTTGTCGAAGGGAGCATCGGCGCCATTCCGCGCCGTCTGATGGTTAACGACGCAGATGCAGAGCGGGCGCAGCGGGTGCTCGCCGATGCCGGCGAATCGATGGACAAGTGATGGCCGAGGTCGAGTGACGGCTGAAGACGACATCTCCAAGACGGTCAGCGCGGACACGCTGCTCGGCGGCAAGATTCGGCTGCTCCAGCCGCAGACCGGCTATCGCGCGGCGATCGACCCTGTCTTCCTTGCGGCGGCGGTGCCGGCCGGGCCGGGGGACATGGTGCTCGACGTGGGGGCCGGCGTCGGCGCAGTGTCGCTCTGTCTTGCCTGGCGGGAACGCGGCTGCCAGATCCGCGGTATAGAGCCGCAGCGCGATCTGGCGCGGCTTGCCGCCCGCAACATCGAGCTGAACGGATTCGTCGGCCGAATCGAAATCATGATCGGCGACCTGCTGCGGCCACCGCCGCGGCTGGCGCCCGGTTCGTTCCATCACGTGATGGCGAACCCCCCTTTTCTGCCGGCCGACAACGGCACGCGGCCGCCAGACCCCGGCAAGGCGGCCGCGCAGGTCGAGGGCGAAGCCGGCTTGGCGGACTGGATCAGGTTCTGCCTCACCATGACCCGGCCGAAGGGCAGCGTGACCTTCATCCATCGGGCCGATCGCCTGGACGCGCTGCTGAGCGAACTCAGGACACGGGCCGGGGAGATCGTCGTATTCCCGCTTTGGCCCGGCGGCAACAAGCCGGCGAGCCGCGTTCTGGTGCGAGCCCGCAAAAGCGTTGCCGGACCGATGCGGCTGGCGACCGGGCTTACCCTGCACGAACCGGACGGGCGCTACACGGAAGCGGCCGAAGCGGTGCTGCGGCACGGGGCGGGGCTGGTTCTGTAAGCCGCGATGGGAAAGGCAGGCCGCGCGCGGATCCTCGGGCGCGCGTGATTTGCAGGAGCAGGCTCGGTGGTTATGCTGGTGTCATGAACGACAGATCGATCGTCGATTGGCTGCCGAAATCGCTGGTCCAGCGGCCACCGGTCGTGACGGTGGTCCGGCTGGCCGGGGTCATCGGCTCGCTGGGCCCGGTGCGCGGCGGCATCACGCTGGCCGGCGTCGCCGGCACTCTGGAGCGGGCGTTCCGGGCCGCCAACCTGAAGGCGGTCGCCCTGGTCATCAATTCGCCGGGCGGCTCGCCCGTCCAGTCGGCGCTGATCGCGAAACGAATCCGTGCCCTGGCGACCGAGAAGGGCGTTCCAGTCTTCGCCTTCGCGGAAGATGTGGCGGCATCCGGCGGCTACTGGTTGGCCTGCGCCGGAGACGAGATCTATGCCGAGGAGACCTCGATCGTCGGATCCATCGGGGTCATCAGCAGCGGGTTCGGCTTTCCCGACCTGCTGAAGCGGATCGGCGTGGAGCGCCGCGTTCACGCCATGGGAGAGCGCAAGGGAATGCTCGATCCGTTCCGGGAGGAGCGACCGGAGGATATCGCCCGGCTGAAGGCCCTGCAGGAAGACATATACGACAGCTTCAAGGCGCAGGTGCGCAGCCGCCGGGGCCAACGGCTGAGGGCCGGCGAGGACGTTCTGTTCAACGGCGATATCTGGACCGGCAAGCGCGCCCTGGAACTGGGTCTCGTTGATGGCATCGGCGATCTGCGCTCCGTCATGCGGGCGCGATACGGCGACAAGGTGAAGCTGAAGCTCGTCGGGGTCGAGCGAGGATGGCTCATGCGGCGCTTGCGCCTTTCGCCGCCGCACGCCCCGGCGGACTGGGTGCGCGAGACGATCGCCGCCCTTGAAGAGCGCGCGCTTTGGGCGCGCTATGGCCTGTAGGGGCTCGCGGGGGGCCCTTGGCTGCGGTCGCGAGGGGTGGCTGGCGGCCCCGTTGAATCTGGAACCATTCCAAAAGAACGCTCGATCAAGAAACTTGTGTCGAGGTCGGGCGTTGTATCGCATTAGAATCGAGGCGGAGTCCCAGCGTCATCGCGACGGTCTGGGCGTCGCAGTGCAGGCGGGGGCTTCCGCCGCGACTCCTGTCAAAAGGAGGGCGACTCATGGCGAATGGAACGATGCCGTCATCATACCAATGGCCGAACTGGCTCAACGTGTTGCTGGCGATTTGGCTGTTCATCTCACCTTGGGTGTTGCAGTACGCGGCCGTCGGAACCGCGGCGTGGAACGCCTGGGTGGTCGCGATCGTGATCGCGGCGCTGTCGATCGCGGCGCTCGCCAAGCTCGCGCAGTGGGAGGAATGGGTGAACCTGGCGCTGGGCGTTTGGCTCATCCTCTCGCCGTGGATTCTCGGCTTTTCGGCGAACGCCAACGCCATGGGCAACGCGGTGATCGTGGGCATCATCTGCGCGATCCTCGCGATTTTCGGGCTCATGGCCGCGCGTCGGGCCGAGGCCGCGCCGCGGACCTGATCGGCGGCAGGCCGACATCGGCGATGCGTCGGTGCGGGGTTGGGGCCCCGGGCCGCGCGGGTCTGCCCATGGCTCTGCGCGGCGGCAGAGGCCGCCGCGCAGAGCGCCGTCGCAGGCGGTAACCAAGCGCCCGCGGCGCGAAGTCGCGCCTTTTGGCGGAATGCGTGCTCGGCGGATGCCCCGTGCGACGTCTCCGGCCATTGCAACTTCCGGTGCCAAACCGTATGTTCGCGGTCGTCCCTTCCGGTGCGGCGTCGCGTCGTCCGCGTCGAAAGGCCCGTCGGAACTCTCTTCCACAGGCGCCGGAAATCAATGTCGACAACTGCATTCGCTCAGGTTTTGACAGTTTGGCTGTGGCTGAACATCTTCGGGTCCGCACTGATCCTTTATGACAGCGGACCACAGCAACGGTTCTGGATCCTCCTGGCGTCTGCCGCCCTCAGCTATGTCAGCCTGCGAATTCTGAAGCGTTACGACCAGAACCGCACCTGAGCGGACGCAGGATTACAGCGTCACAGCGGGGCGTGCGGGCGTCCGCCCAACGGGGCGTCACCAGTAGGGCCGGCGTCCGTAATAGTCGTAGAGCTGGCTCTCAAAGGCCTGATCTACGCCGGTGCTTGGACCGTATTCCGGGCTGTTCTTGATCTGCTCGCGGTTGTGGTCGACATGGACCGTGCGTTCGTTCCAGTCGATCCGCAGCACCCAGTCCGGCGACAGGATGACCTGCTTGCCCGGCAGCCAGTTCCGGGTATCGGCGACCAGATAGCGGATCCGCCAGCCATTGTCGTCGATCAGAAAGTCCTCGACATGGCCAATGTCGCCGTCGAGCGCCTCGATGTAGTACCCGCTCACCTCCCTTGCGCTGCGGAGATGCGGGTCGGCGTGCTCGGCCTCCTTGACGCGCCGCTCCAGCTCCGCGCGGATCCGGGATTCCGGCGCGGCGGCGGCCGGCGGGACGGCGGCGCCCTCGGCCGCCGGCATGACCCAGTAGTTCGGCCAACCGTAATAGCCGTAAAGGGTGGTTTCCTGCTCGCGGCTCACCGGCTTGTCGGTGTCGATATCGGGGCTGTTCCTGACCTGCTCCTTGGTCAGCGCAACGGGGAACTCGCGCCGCTCTGGATCCGGCCTATCGAGAACCGCGGGGATGATCAGGGCGCGACGGCCGGACAGCCAGGTTCCGGTGTCGACGACCAGATAGCGGACGGTCCACTCCGTATCGTCGAAGAGAACGTCATGCACGTCGCCGAGCGTCCCGTCCGTGGCACGCAGCGTATAGCCGCGCAAATGTTCAAAGCTCCACAGCATCAGGGGGTCCACCCGATGTCCAATCCCGTTCTCTCCACTAAACACGGTGCACCGATTCCTTGTTCCGATCTGCCATCGGCGTTCGGCCGAGCTTGACCGCGCTCTCCGCCACCCGCTAAATGACCCGATGTTTACGCTTCCCAGCTTGAGCAAGCTCCTCGTACTCGGCGCCATTCTGCTGGCGGTCTGGTTCGGGTTCCGGCTTCTGGGGCAGCTTGACCGGATGCGGAAGGAGGAGGCCCGCCTGAGCCGCGGCGAGGGCGGCCGGAGCCGGGCCCGGACGGGCCGGGCGAGGTCGGCCGAGATCCAGGACATGACGAAATGCCCGGTCTGCGAGGCCTATGTGTCGGCGGCCGGGGCCACGTCCTGCGGGCGGGCGGACTGCCCTTACTGACCGCCTTCGGGCGCGAAGCCGCGGCCGGCGGCCGGAGGAGCGGCGCTTCGGAGGCCTGCAATCTGGGGCTTGTTGATCCCGAAACGCGTGGCTAAGTTGCGCTGCACCATGAACAAATCCCCGCCGACGACCGAGCGATACCCGATGGCACGCGTGGCCGCCTCCGAGACCTGCTTTCAGGCGCTGATCCTGAAGCTGCAATCCTACTGGGCGGCGCAGGGCTGCGTCGTGCTGCAGCCCTATGACCTGGAAGTCGGCGCAGGCACCTTTCATCCGGCGACGACCCTGCGTGCGCTCGGTCCCCGGCCCTGGAATGCGGCCTATGTCCAGCCCTCGCGCCGGCCGCAGGACGGGCGCTATGGGGACAATCCCAACCGGTTGCAGCACTACTACCAGTTCCAGGTGATCCTGAAGCCGTCACCCGCCGACAGTCAGGAGCTCTATCTCGGCAGCCTCCGGGCCCTCGGGATCGACCCGCTTGCCCACGACGTCCGATTCGTCGAGGACGACTGGGAGAGCCCGACGCTCGGCGCCTGGGGGCTGGGCTGGGAAGTCTGGCTCGACGGCATGGAGGTGACGCAGTTCACCTATTTCCAGCAGGTGGGTGGGATCGAGTGCGACCCGGTTTCCGTCGAGCTGACCTACGGTCTGGAGCGCCTTGCCATGTATGTCCAGGGCGTCGACAACGTCTACGAGCTCGACTGGAACGGCGTGGCCGGTGCCGGCAACGTCCGCTACGGCGACGTCTTCCTGCAGGCGGAGCGGGAGTACTCAATCTACAACTTCGAGCGCGCCAACACGGAGCGCCTGTTCGAGCGCTTCGCCGACGTCGAGCAGGAGTGCCGGGCGCTCCTCGACGGCGAGCGGCCGTTGCCGCTGCCGGCCTACGACCAGTGCCTGAAGGCAAGCCACATCTTCAACCTGCTCGACGCGCGCGGCGTCATCTCGGTCACCGAGCGACAGGCCTATATCGGCCGGGTGCGGGCGCTGGCCAAGGCCTGCTGCGAGGCGTGGCTGGCAACCCAGCTCCAGCCTCAGGACCCGCCGCAATCCCGGCCCCAGTCCCAGAGCGGCGATCATGAGTGAGCTGCTGCTCGAGCTGCTGTCCGAGGAGATCCCGGCGCGCATGCAGGCGCGGGCGGCGGAGGACCTCAAGCGGCTCGTCACCGACAGGCTGGCGGAGGCGAGGCTGAGCTTCCGGACGGCCGCGGCCTATGTGACGCCGCGGCGGCTCGCGCTGGTTGTGGAGGGCCTCCCGGCGCAGCAGCCGGACCTCACCGACGAGCGGAAGGGACCGCGCGTCGGTGCGCCGGAACAGGCGATCCAGGGCTTCCTGAAGAGCGCCGGCCTTGAAAGCCTCGACCAGTGCGAACAGCGGGACACCGGCAAGGGCATGTTCTGGTTCGCGGTCATCCGGAAGCAGGGGCGGCCGACCGTCGCGGTGCTGCCGTCGCTGGTAAGCGAGGCCGTGGCCGCGCTGTCCTGGCCGAAATCGATGCGGTGGGCGGACCACGAATTCCGCTGGGTGCGGCCGCTGCACCGCATCCTGGCGATCTTCGACGGTGCTGTCCTGGACGGGGCGTTGTCTCTGGGCGGCGGCGCATCCATTCCCTTCGAGGGCGCCACCAGGGGCCATCGTTTCCTTGGTCCCGGCGACATCGCGGTCACCCGCTTTGCCGATTACAAGGCCAAGCTCTACGACGCGAAGGTCGTGCTCGACCCGGCCGATCGCCGGGCGGCGATCCGTGCGCAGGCTGACCGGCTGGCCGCCGGAGAGGGGCTGACGGTCAAGGCGGACGAGGCGCTGCTGGAGGAGGTCGTCGGACTTGTCGAATGGCCGGTCGTGCTGATGGGCCGGATCGACGAGAGCTTCATGGGGTTGCCGCCGGAAGTGCTGACCACCGCGATGCGCGCGCACCAGAAGTACTTCTCCCTTCTCGACGGTGAGGGCCGGCTGGCCCCGTGCTTCCTGGTGGTCTCGAACATGGAGACCGCCGACGGGGGACGGGCCATCGTCGCCGGAAACGAGCGGGTCTTAAAGGCCAGGCTGGCCGACGCAAAATTCTTCTGGGACCAGGATCGCAAGACCAAGCTCGAGGAGCGGGTTCCGGCGCTCCAAGACATCGTCTTTCACGCCAAGCTCGGGACCGTCCGGCAGAAGGTCGATCGCATTCAGACCCTGGCGGCCCAGCTGGCCCCTCTTGTGCCCGGGGCCGACCTGGACCAAGTGCGCAGGGCGGCGCTGCTCGCCAAGGCGGACCTGACGACCGGCATGGTCGGCGAGTTCCCCGAGCTTCAGGGGATCATGGGGCGCTATTATGCGCTGGAGGAGGGGGAGCGGCCGGCCGTGGCCGAGGCCATCGCGGAGCATTACGCGCCGCTCGGCCCGAACGATCGCTGCCCGGTCGCGCCGGTCAGCGTGGCGGTGGCGCTTGCCGACAAAATCGACACGCTGGTCGGCTTCTTCGCGATCGACGAAAAACCCACCGGTTCGAAGGATCCGTATGCGTTGCGCCGGGCCGCGCTGGGCGTCATTCGTCTAATCGTCGAGAACCGGCTGCGGATTCCACTTGTGCAGATCTTCGAGGCGGCGGACGCGAATTTGACGATCGCTGGCCCCCGGCCGACTCAGACGGAACTCGCGCCCGGGTGGGAGCGTAGAATACAGAAACATATCCTCGATCTGCTCGACTTTTTTGCCGACCGGCTCAAGGTGGCGTTGAGGGAGCAGGGCGTCCGGCATGACCTGATCGCGGCCGTGTTCGCCCGCGGCGGCGAGGATGACCTGGTCCGGCTGCTGGCGCGGGTGGATGCGCTGAAGGCGTTTCTCGAAAGCGAGGACGGCGCCAACCTCCTGACCGCCTACAAGCGGGCCAGCAACATCGTGCGCATCGAGGAGAGGAAGGACAAGCGGAGCTATGACGGCGCGGTGGAGGAGGGTCTGCTTCGTGCGCCGGAGGAGCAGGCATTGGAGGCGGCGTTGACCGAGGCCGCGGACGCGAGCCGACGGGCGCTTGCCGCGGAAGATTTTACCGGCGCGATGGCGGCTCTGGCGCGGCTGCGCCGGCCGGTCGACGTTTTCTTCGATAAGGTGACGGTGAACGCCGAAGATGCTGATCTGCGTGCCAACCGGCTTCGCCTTTTGTCGCAGATCCGGGCGACGCTCGGGGGTGTCGCCGATTTCTCAAAGATCGAGGGGTAGACAGGACGATGAGCCAGTGGGTGTACGGGTTCGGTGACGGTCGGGCCGAGGGGCGTGCGGACATGAAGAACCTGCTCGGCGGAAAGGGCGCCAACCTCGCAGAGATGGCCAATCTCGGGCTTCCAGTTCCGCCCGGCTTCACGATCACCACCGAGGTCTGCACCTATTACTACGCCAACGGCAAGACCTATCCCGCCGATCTCGAAGCGCAGGTCAATGCGGCTCTCGCCAAGGTCGAGAAGGCGGTGGGGGCAAAGTTCGGCGACCCGAAGAACCCGCTGCTGGTCTCCGTGCGTTCGGGGGCACGTGTCTCGATGCCGGGCATGATGGACACGGTGCTGAACCTTGGTCTCAACGACGAGACGGTCGAGGGGCTCGCCAACCAGTCCGGCGATCCGCGCTTCGCCTATGACAGCTATCGCCGGTTCATCCAGATGTACGGCGACGTCGTCCTGGGCGTGGACCACCATCACTTCGAGGAGATCCTGGAGCTGCACAAGGAGGACCGCGGCGTCGCCCTGGATACGGAGCTGAATGCCGAGGACTGGAAGCGGGTGGTCGAGGCCTACAAGGCCAAGGTCGAGGAGGAGAAGGGCGAGCCTTTCCCCCAGGACCCCATGGTCCAGCTTTGGGGCGCCATCGGCGCCGTGTTCGGTAGCTGGAACACGCCGCGCGCCGTCACCTATCGCCGCCTCCATCGCATTCCGGAGGATTGGGGCACGGCGGTGAACGTCCAGGCCATGGTGTTCGGCAACATGGGCGACGACTGCGCCACCGGCGTCGCCTTTACCCGCAACCCTTCCACCGGCGAGGACGAGTTCTACGGCGAGTTCCTGGTCAACGCGCAGGGCGAGGACGTCGTCGCCGGCATCCGCACGCCGCAGCACCTGACGATCAAGGGCAAGGAAGCGAACCGGTCGACCATGCCGACCATGGAAGAGGTGATGCCGGAGGTCTTCAGCCAACTGCTGCGGGTCCGCGAGACGCTGGAGTCGCATTACCGCGATATGCAGGACATCGAGTTCACGGTCCAGAAGGGCAAGCTCTGGATGCTGCAGACGCGCAGCGGAAAGCGAACGGCGGCCGCGGCGCTGAAGATCGCCGTGGACATGGAGCGGCAGGGGTTGATCGACCGCCGCCAGGCGGTCGCCCGTATCGATCCCGCGTCCCTCGACCAGCTGCTGCATCCGATGCTGGACCCGAAGGCGCCGCGCAACGTTATCGCCCGTGGCCTGCCGGCCTCGCCGGGTGCCGCGGCGGGCCGTGCGGTGTTCTCCGCGGACGAGGCGGAGGACCGGGCGGCCAAGGGCGAGACGGTGATCCTGGTGCGGGTCGAGACCAGTCCGGAGGACATCCACGGCATGCATGCGGCGGCGGGCATCCTGACCACACGTGGAGGCATGACGAGCCACGCGGCCGTCGTCGCCCGCGGCATGGGGCGTCCCTGCGTCGCCGGGGCCGGCGACCTGCGCATCGACCCGAAGGCGCGCACCATGAAGGTCCGCGACGTGGTGGTGCGCGACGGGGACATGATCACGATCGACGGCGGCACCGGCGAGGTGATCCTGGGCGAGGTGCCGACGATCCAGCCGGAGCTTTCGGGCGATTTCGCGACGCTGATGGAGTGGGCCGATGAGATCCGCCGGCTCGGGATCCGTGCCAACGCCGACACGCCCGCCGATGCGCGCATGGCCCGGCGCTTCGGTGCGGAAGGCATCGGGCTGTGCCGGACCGAGCACATGTTCTTCGATGGCGACCGGATCGTCGCCGTGCGCGAGATGATTATCGCCGACACCGAAGCGGGGCGCCGCGCCGCGCTCGACAAGATACTGCCGATGCAGCGGGCCGACTTCATCGAGCTCTTCCGCATCATGAAGGGGCTGCCGGTCACGATCCGGCTGCTCGATCCACCGCTCCACGAGTTCCTGCCGCACTCTACGGCCGAGATGGAAGAGGTGGCCAAGGCGGCCGGCGTCGATCTGGAGGCGGTTCGCCACCGGGCCGCCATGCTGAAGGAACAAAACCCGATGCTCGGCCATCGGGGCTGTCGTCTCGGCATCAGCTACCCGGAAATCTACGAGATGCAGGCCCGCGCCATCTTCGAGGCGGCGGCGGCCGTGCAGAAGGAGACAGGCGAGACCGTCAAGCCAGAAGTTATGATTCCGCTGGTCTCGGTGCTGCGCGAGTTCGAGATCCTCAAGGAGATGATCGACCGGGTGGCGGGCGAGGTCGCGAAGGCGACCGGGGTCGAGGTTTCCTATCTTGTCGGCACCATGATCGAGCTGCCGCGGGCCTGCCTGCGTGCCGCCGAGATCGCCAAGGGCGCGGAGTTCTTCAGCTACGGCACCAACGACCTGACGCAGACCACCTATGGTCTCAGCCGCGACGATGCGGCGAGCTTCCTCCAGGCCTACGAGCGCCGCGGGATCCTGACGCAGGATCCCTTCGTCAGCCTCGATGTCGAGGGCGTCGGCGAGCTGGTGCGCATCGGGACCGAGCGCGGGCGGAGCGTGCGGCCGGACCTGAAGCTCGGCATTTGCGGTGAGCATGGCGGCGACCCGGCCTCGGTTCGCTTCTGCCACGAGGTCGGCCTCGACTACGTCTCCTGCTCACCCTACCGCGTGCCGATCGCCAAGCTCGCGGCGGCGCAAGCGGCCCTCGCCGAAGTCGAGACGCAGGCGGCGCCAAGCCAGGTCTGATCGACTCGCTCTTGGAGCTGTGATTCAGCTGCCGGCACGTCCAGAGACCGCCGGACAGTCCCGCGCGCTTCGGTTGTAGGCCCGCCAGGTAAGAAACACATGCGGCAGCACGCCGAACGCGACGATGCTGCGCCAGAGCCAGCGTTCCGGATCGGTGGGGGCGAGATCGCGGTAGAGTGCCATCAGGAGCACCGCGCCGACGAGTGCGGCCCCGAGGGCGCCGCCCGATACATGGGCGCGAAAGCGTATGTCGCGCCAGCGGCCTTCGTCCGATCCGTGCAGGCCCAGATGCATTCCATACCCGAACATGGCGCCGCCGGCCGCAAAGACGGCAACGACGGGCACGACGTGCACTGGGGCGCGAAGTGCCGGAAAGACGGTGATCGCCATCATTATAGTGCCAATCGAAAAGGTGACCAACGGGAGGCACAGAACGAATACGGCGAGCCACGTCACGGGCGCGAACCACATGGACAGGAGCAGGGGGGAGAGGCGTTCCGCGACGCGGAGTCTTGGAACGGTGGAGAGCAGCGCCTGGACGAAGATCCAATAGTAGACGATGGAAAGAACCGGAAGGTACGTAATAAGGTTGCCGCGGCTTTCGACAAAAAAATAAAGGATTGCTGCCTGAACAATGGCGTGGGGAAGCAGAATTCTCGCGGCCCAGTTGGCCGCGCTTATTCTGCAGCGCGCTACCGCGGGCGCCAAGGGGCGACGAAGCAACGGATTCCGCATTGGTCAATCCTTCAATGGATCCGGCGCGCCGGGTCGGCCGAACGGCGCGAAGACATGGTCTCGAACCGCGTAAACGGACCTGCTTACGCTTGGAGCACCGATGCAATCATTCTATAGCAAGGGTCGAAATTATTCCAAAAGAAATCGCGTATAAGTTGTGCTGTCGTGGTGCGGTCGTGCCGGTGATAGACGCGATTTTCCGCCGCGCGAAGCCGGTGCCGCTTTGGCCATCTCGGCCGCCGACCCAGGGAGCGGCGTTGCTTGACCCCCGGGACGGGCCTTCGCTAAATGGCGACCATGGTTGATTTCTTCCTGTATCCGCCTGCCTTTTGGTGCGGCCACCGACGGCGGGCAAGGCTCGAGCCGACCGCGGAGGGCGAGCTCTGACCGCGGTGGCACCCGATACCGCGACGGGCCTCCACCGCCTCCGCGCCGGTGGTAAGGCGGCGCTGGCGCGGGCTTTGGCGGCGCTCGAACGGCGGCCGGACGCGCCGGAGAGCCTTGCCCTGCTTGACGAGGCCTACGCGGCGCCGCGGGCGCATGTGGTCGGGTTCACCGGGCCGCCCGGCGTGGGCAAATCGACACTCCTCGGCGCGCTCATCGCGTCGTTGCGACGCGAGGGGCGAACCGTGGGGGTCATCGCCGTTGATCCGTCCTCCCGGCGCTCGGGCGGAGCGCTGCTCGGCGACCGCACCCGCTTCTCCACCGACCCGGAGGACTCGGGCGTCTTCGTCCGGTCCATGGCGGCCCGCGACCGGCTGGGTGGGCTGGCGGAGCAGACGGTCTCCGCCATGGTGGTGATGCGAGCGCTCTTCGACGTGGTGCTGATCGAGACGGTGGGGGTCGGACAGTCGGAGACGGACGTCGCCGGAACGGTCGATACCGTGGTCTTCTGCGTCCAGCCCGGGGCCGGCGACAGCCTGCAGTTCATGAAGGCGGGCATCGTCGAGATCCCGCATGTGGTCGTCGTCACGAAGGGGGACGTCGGGGCGGCGGCGCGGCGCGCCCGAGCCGACGTGAAAGGAGCGCTGGGGCTCGCCGAAGCGGAAGAGGGGGGCTGGTCGACGCCGGTGCTGATCGTGTCCGTCCTTCGGCGCGAAGGGATCTCCGAGCTGATCGATGCGGTGGATCGCCATAGCCGATGGCTGAAGGAGACCGGCCGGCTTGCGACGCAGCGGCAGGAGCAGGCGGCATTCTGGCTCTCCGAGGCGGTGCGCGAACGGTTCGGCCGCGAAGGCCTGAAGCGCGCCGGGCCGCTCCGGCTGGCGCCCGGCGAATCGCCCTTCGCGCGGCTGGCGGCGGTTACGGAGCGCTTGGCGCGCTGAGGCCCGGCCGATAGCGGCGCATCACCTCCTGCAGGCGGTCGAGCGGCAGGGCGTGGGCCGTCCGGCCGCGATAGCCGGTCATCGTCTCGGCGGCGGTCAGGGCGTTGAGGATCGCCTCCTGCGTGGCCTCGGCGGCGGCCAGGAACAGCGGCGTCATCGCCTCAGGCGCGAGGGTTTGCACGTCGCTGACGCCGGCGCCGGCCCGGACCGTGTTGGCGGTCGAGAAGGCCAGGAAGATGTCGCCGCTGCCGTTCGCGCCGATGCCGCCGACCCAGGCGAGCCCCGTTGTTGCCCGGCGCGCCAGACGCTTGCACTGGATGGGGAGGAGCGGTGCGTCGGTCGCCAGGACGACGATGATGGAGCCGGCGTCCGTCGGCATGTCCCGATGGGACGGCACCTCGGCAGTCCCGATCTCCTGGCCGACCGGGACGCCATCAACGCGCAGCAGCTCGCGGCTGCCGTAGTTCGCCTGGACCAGGGCGCCGACGGTGTAGGCCGTTCCGGTTTCCGCGACCACGCGCGAGGCGGTGCCGATACCGCCTTTGAACTCGTGGCAGATCATGCCCGTGCCGCCGCCGACATTACCCTCGGCGACCGGACCGCCGGAGGCCGAGTCGAGGGCGGCGAAGGCCAATTCCTGCGTTACCGGAAAGCTGTCCGCGTCACTCAGCCAGCCGTCATAGGTCTCGGCCACCACCGGCAGGTGAAAGGCCTGGAAGGCCCCTTCGCGGACGGCGTAGGCGCAGATCGCATCGCGGACCACGCCGACGGCATGGGTGTTGGTGAGGCCGATCGGCGCGCCGAGGAGCCCCTGTTCCTCAAGCCAGACGACGCCGGTCATCTCGCCATAGCCGTTGAAGGAATGGTAGCCGGCGAAGATGTACTCGTCCCAGATCTCGGGTCCGCGCGGCCAGATTGCCGTGACGCCGGTGCGGACGACGGAGGGGTCGTCGCGGATCAGGGTCGCGTGGCCCACGCGAACACCGGCGACATCGGTGATGGCATTGAGCGGGCCGGTCGGCAGCCGGCCCGGGGCGATGCCGAGGTCGCGAAGGCGCGCGCGGGTCATGAGGCGCCGACGCCGGCTGACGGAAGCGCCATCCAGTCCGGCACGCGCGGGGTCAGCCGGCTGTCACCCGCGCGAAAGACACCGCGGCCGGCGGCCGCCTGCTCAAGATATTCGAGGCGGATCATCGCCAGGCCGATGCCGTCCGCGCTCGACCGCATCTCACCGGCGTCCTTGCCGTCGAAGAGGACCGGCGTTCCCCGGGGCGGGGCGGGACCGTCGATCTCCACCGGCAACAGCCGCTTGCGGACCAGCCCGCGATAGCGGGTCCGGGCGGTCAGCTCCTGACCCATGTAGCAGCCCTTCTGCCAGTCGATGCCGTGCAGCTCATCGAAGCCGTTCTCCAGCAGGATCGCCTTCTCGACGGGAAGGTCGCGGCTACCATCGGGGACGCCCAGCGAGAGGCGCAGCCTGTCGTAATCCTGCGCCGATCCGGGGGTGAAGCCGGCGGCGGAGAACTCCTTGGCGGCGGTTGCCCGCGGCAGAATGGCCCGCGCCCCCAGCGCGGCCAAGCGCGGATCGGTGAAGACGGCGCCGCCGCCGCGCGCGACGGCGATCCCGGGGGCCTCCGGCAGGCCGAGGGCATCCAAGGCTCCGGCGCCGAACCCCTGGACGACCGCGAAATCGGCCGTGGCGTCCTCGATGCTCACCTTGGAGCGGAGCTTGTAGATGGAGAGTCGTCGACGCAGATCCTCGCGCCGCTCCGCCTCGCAGTCGAGGTAGAGAACCTCACCGATCTCGGCGATGAAGAAGTCGTGCAGATACTTGCCCTGCGGCGTGAGGAAGGCTGCGTAGATGGCCTGCACGGGCGAGACCTTGGTGACGTCGTTCGACACCAGCCCCTGCAGGAATGTGCGACGATCTTCTCCGGCCAGGGCGAGGACGCCGCGGTCCTCGGCGAGGCGATAGAATGTCTCCGTCATGACCGCCTTTCCGGTGACGCGATGATGCGATGCGTCGCATAAGATCGGGCAAGTCAGGCCGCTTCGCAAGGGCAGCCCGGTTCCGTCCCGTCGAGCGGTTCGGCAGGCTTGCCGGGAGGGGCCCCGGCCGCTACAGGTGACGCGGCAGCAAGAGGAACCGGACCCATGGCCACGAATTACGACCTCATCGTGAAAGGGGGCACCGCGGCGACGCCGAACGGCATCGCACCGGCGGACATCGCGGTGCGCGACGGCAAGGTCGCTGCGATCGGCGACCTCGGCGGCGCCTCGGCGGCCGAGGTCTTCGACGCCCGAGGGCTCCACGTCCTGCCTGGCGTGATCGACAGCCAGGTGCATTTCCGCGAGCCGGGGCTGGAGCATAAGGAGGATCTGGCCACGGGCACGGCCGGCGCGGTGCTTGGCGGTGTCACGGCGGTGTTCGAAATGCCGAACACGAAGCCGAACACGCTGACCGAAGCCGACCTCGCCGACAAGCTGGCCCGGGCCGCCGGACGGGCCTGGTGCGACGTCGCGTTCTTCATCGGCGCGGCGGAATCGAACGCGGCGGAGCTGGGGGAGCTCGAGCGGCTGCCCGGCTGCGCCGGGGTGAAGGTCTTCATGGGTAGCTCCACGGGCAACCTGCTGGTCGACGATGACGACACACTGCGCGCGGTCCTGCGGAGCGGCCGGCGCCGGGTCGCGGTGCATGCCGAGGACGAGAACCGCCTGCGGGAGCGGCACGCGCTTGTGCGCGACGGCACCGATGTCGCCCGGCATCCGGAATGGCGGGACGTGGAGACGGCGACCGCCGCGACCCGACGCCTGATGCGTCTGGCGCGTGAAGCCGGACGGCGCGTCCATGTGCTGCATGTGACGACGGCGGAGGAGACGGAGATCCTGGCGGCGCACAAGGACATCGCCACTTTCGAGGTCACGCCGCAGCACCTCACGCTTGTCGCGCCCGACTGCTACGCCGAGCTCGGCACGCTCGCCCAGATGAACCCGCCGATCCGTGAAGCGCGCCATCGCGAGGGGCTATGGCGGGCGGTCGGTCAGGGGCTTGCCGACTGCATCGGCTCGGATCACGCGCCGCACACCCGCGAGGAGAAGGCGCGGCCCTATCCGCAGAGCCCGTCGGGCATGCCGGGGGTGCAGACGCTTCTGCCCCTGATGCTCGACCATGTGAACGCGGGACGGCTGTCGCTCGAGCGGCTGGTCGACCTGACCAGTGCGGGGCCGGCGCGGATCTACAACGTCGCCGGCAAGGGGCGACTCGCGGTCGGCTACGACGCCGACCTGACGATCGTCGACCTCAAGGCGCAGCGGACGATCACCAACGCCTGGATGGCGACCAAGAGCGGCTGGACACCGTTCGACGGGCGGCGCGTGACCGGCTGGCCCAAGGCGACGATCCTGCGCGGGCGAATCGTCATGCGCGAGGACGAGCTGATCGGGACGCCAAGCGGCATTCCGGTGCGCTTCGCGGAGTGCCTGCCGCCCGAGGCCGGCATAGCCTAGAGGGAGCAGGGTTGCGCGATCGGCCGCAAACCGCTTTGCTATGCGTCCGGTCCGGGCACCGGGCGCGATCGCGGCGCCGGAGCCGAGGCTTTTGCGAGGGCGAGGGATGACGGCTTGCATCGTCGGCTGGGGCCACACGCCCTTCGGGCGCCACCCGGAAGAGGATGTCGAGAGTCTGATCGTCCGTGCCGCCGGAGCGGCCTTGGCGGATGCGGGCATCGCCGCGGCGGACATCGACGAGATCGTCGTCGGACACTTCAACGGCGGATTCTCCCCGCAGGGGTTCCCGGCCTCGCTGGCGCTGCAGGTCGATCCGGCCTTGCGCTTCAAGCCCGCGACCCGGGTCGAGAACGCCTGCGCGACAGGGAGCGCGGCAATCCATGCGGGGCTGCGGAGCATCGCCGCCCGCCGGGCACGGCTCGTCCTCGTCGTCGGCGCGGAGAAAATGACCGACAGCGCGGCACCCGAGGTTGCCGCCAACCTGCTGAAGGCCAGCTACGTCAAGGAGGAGGCGGCGATCGAGGGCGGCTTCGCCGGAGTCTTCGGCCGGATCGCCGAACTCTACTTCCAGAAGCACGGCGATCGGTCCGATGCGCTGGCGCGGATCGCGGCGAAGAACCACAGGAACGGCGCGGCGAACCCCCTGGCGCAAATTCAAAAGGATCTGGGCTACGCATTCTGCCGCACCGTCTCGGACAAGAACCCGCGAGTCGCGGGACCGCTGCGGCGCACCGACTGCAGCCCGGTCTCAGACGGAGCCGCGGCGGTCGTGCTGGCCGATGTCGAGACCGCGATCGCCCTGCGCAAGGCGGTGGTCTTCCGCGCCGCCGAGCAGGTGAACGATTTCCTGCCGATGAGCCGGCGCGACGTTACCCTGTTCGAGGGTGCCGCGGTTGCCTGGCGGCGGGCGCTGGACGCCGCGCGCCTGACGCTCGACGACCTGAGCCTGGTCGAGACCCATGACTGCTTCACGATCGCCGAACTGATCGAGTACGAGGCGATGGGGCTGACCGGGCCGGGCGAGGGCGAGCGGGCCGTCCTCGAGGGGTGGACGGAGAAGGACGGTCGGCTTCCCGTCAATCCGTCCGGGGGCCTGAAGGCCAAGGGGCACCCGATCGGCGCGACCGGCGTATCCATGCATGTGATGGCGGCCATGCAGGTTCGCGGCGAGGCCGGCGACATGCAGGTGAGGGACGCCCGGCTCGCCGGGATCTTCAACATGGGCGGGACCGCGGTCGCCAACTACGTCAGCATTCTGGAGCCGCTGCGGTAGCCGCACTGTCAAAGCAGCAAGAGAAGGAGGTGGAATCGGTCATGTTCAAGGCGCTCGTCCTGCAAGAGAACGACGGCAAGGTGTCGAGCTCGATCCAGGAATTGGAGGAGTCCGCGCTGCCGGCCGGCGACGTGACCGTCGCCGTCGAGTATTCGACGCTGAACTACAAGGACGGGCTGATCCTGAACGGGCTCGGCCGTCTGGTGCGCAGCTACCCGCATGTGCCGGGCATCGACTTCGTCGGCCGGGTGGAGCAGTCCGACAATCCGAATTGGAAGCCGGGAGACTCCGTGATCCTCACCGGCTGGCGCGTCGGTGAAACGCATTGGGGCGGCTATGCGCAGAAGGCGCGGGTGAAGGGCGAGTGGCTGGTTCCGCTGCCAGCGGGCCTGACGCCGCGGCGGGCCATGGCGATCGGCACGGCCGGGCTCGCCGCGATGTTGGCGGTGATGGCGCTGGAGGAACACGGGCTGACGCCGGAGCGCGGCGAGGTGCTGGTCACCGGAGCGGCGGGCGGCGTGGGGAGCATCGCCACGGCCGTGCTTGCCAAGCTCGGCTACTCGGTGGTTGCCTCGACGGGGCGTCCGGAGACGCACGATTACCTGAGGGAACTCGGCGCCACTACGATCATCGAGCGGTCGGCTCTCGAAACGCCGTCCGGCAAGCCGCTGGAGTCGGAGCGCTGGGCGGGCTGCGTCGATTCGGTCGGCGGCTCGACCTTGGCGACGATTCTTCCGGCGATGAAATACGGTGCTTCCGTCGCCGCGGTGGGCCTGGCCGCCGGAACGAAGCTGGAGACGACCGTGATCCCCTTCCTGCTCCGCGGGGTCAATCTGCTCGGCATCGACACGGTCATGTGCCCGACGGAACGCCGGCGCGAGGCCTGGGGCCGGTTGGTGCGGGACCTGCCGACGGAGAAGCTCGACGCGATGATCGAGCCGGCCAAGCTGGCCGATCTGCCACGGCTTGGGCGCGACATCCTGGCCGGCAAGGTTCGCGGCCGGGTGGTCGTGGACGTCAACGCGTAGCGCCTCATGAAAGGCGCTTGCCGGGCGATCGCGTCGGCGGCGCTGGCGCTGGGACTGTCGGCCTGCAATCCGTTTGCGGGATTTACGCCCAGCGAGACCGAGATCCTGCGGGCCGGCTTCGTCGAGCGCGACCGCGTCGCGCCGCCGAAGCCGGTCTTCTGCTACGCGACGCTGGCGGAGGTGGACTGTTTCCGGACGCCCCGGCGCGGCGAAGACAATCGGCTAGTGGGCGCCTACCTGCCGGTCTATGTGATCGAGTAGGAAGCGGTGCGTCAGGCCGCGGCGGCACCACCGCTCGCCGGCCTCTCGAGCGAGGCGCCGATCGTCGTCACCTCGACGGAGCCAGCGCCACCGACCGCAATCACGGCGAGGTTGGCGACCGTGATCCGCCCGTCCTCGACAAGGTTGACGATGATCTGGTCGCCGCTGCGCAGCATCTCGCGCGCCGCATCGAAATAGCCCCCACCGGCGACACCCGGCCGACGGGTCAGCGTCTCGAGCCTATCATCGGTGCGATAGTGCCAAAGGGTGAAGCCGTTGGCATAGGCCAGAACGCTGAGCTCGCGGGATCTGAACGCCATGCTGCCCTCCGCAGTGCCGGGTGAAACCGCTGCCGAATGTAACGCATGTTGCGTAAAATGGCAACGCGGAAGCACGTCCTTCGATCGGGTCGCCGGGCTCAGCCGGCTTCGCCGGACCCGGTGATCCGGTAGATCCGCTTCACGTCCCGGGCCGGCAGCCGGATCTCCTTCCGCGGGTTGAACTGGCGAAGGACGACGGTGGTGTCGCTGCGGCTCACGAACTGCTTGATCAGGCCCTGACCGTCGTTCAGCTCGACCGCCACGAAGCAGTTCCGGGTGATCGGACGGTTCGGGTTGACGTACAGAATCTCACCGGCGAAGTAGCGCGGCTCCATGCTGTCGCCATAGACATAGAGGGCGAATGCGTTGCTGACCCCGGCCAGATTGGCCGGGCGGAGAACGAACTCCTTGGCCTCGCCCTCATTGAAGTAAAACCCTTCCGATCCGCCCTTTACGGCCCCCATGACCGGCAGATCACGGACCGGACCGGCAAGGGGGACCGGCCCGCCGAGCCGGAACTCGCTGGGCGCGCCCGTGCCCGCTCCGCCCATCTGGGGCGGCGGCGCCAATCCGATCCCGGCGAGCTCGAGCACCGAAGCTGGGTCGACCCCTTCGGCCTTGAAGACCTCCGCCAGGGCGTAGGCCAGATCCGCCGGCAGGAACGGGCGTTTGTAGCGGTCCTCGTAGTGCTGGTATCGCGTCAGCGTCCAGCCGAGCGCGTCGGCGACCGCCCGCATGGACAGTCCCGAGCGTTCCCGCAGCGCCTTGAGCCGCCGGGCGGCTTCCGAGACCTCGGTCATGGCATCAATCAGGGTCCCTTCGGTTCATACGCAAAATACGGTTGACAGTTAAACGGAATAAGCATAATAGTCGCGTATGACCACGCGACAGTCAAGCCAGAACCCTCCGAGACTCGAGACGCCGCCGGCCTCCACTCTTCCCTTAAAGCCGCGGCCGGCCACCGGACAAACGCCGCGGCGGGTTCGGGCCTGCCTGTTCTGCGGCGTGTCATTCGCGAGCGCCGGCAGCCATGAGCGGATCTGCGGTTCCTGCAAGGAGCACGATGACTGGGCCTATGGCGCGGCCGTGACGAAAGGGCACACGGCGTGGTAGCAGGCCGGCATCGCGCCGCAGGTGGGGCGGAGGAACGACCGTGGGCCGCGTGATCGCCTTCCCGCCCTCGGAGACGCTGCGCCCGAAGCAGGCCGTTGCCGAGATCGGCAAGGTCGAGTGGGAGCAGGTGATTGCGTTGGGCGTGACGGCCGAAGGGAACTTCGAGGTCATCAACAGCGAGATGACCGCCGAGCGGGCGCTGTGGCTGCTGGAATGGGCGAAGCGCTGGGCCATGGGTCTTGAAGAGAACGAATCGTGATCATCGAGCCGGATCGGTAATCTGGAGAGGAGACGCAATGAAGGCATGGCGAAGCGGCCGGCGGGGGCGGCCAAGAAGCGAGAGGCCAAAGGTCGATCAGGGGACGCCCGAACTGCGCGCGCATCGGGCGGCGCTTGCGGGCGGTGCCGACCCGGCACTCACCGAACACCCGCTGGGCCTGATGCTGGCCCGCGGCCTCGTAACGCCGCAGCAGCACGAGGCGGGGTTCTACTACGCCTATCTCTACCGCCGCGCCGTCGGCCGGACCCAGATCGCCTGCGATCGAATCTACGCGCAGCTCGCGGCGGGTGCGGGCGGCGGGCGTGAGCTCGAGGAGGAGACCCTGGCCCGGATCGAGAGCCTGTTCCGCCTGGGCAAGAACCGGCTCCTGGCGGCGGGCCGGCGGGTCTGCGACGCGACCGAGAACCTCGTGGTGTTCGCGCGCCCGCCGCGGTTCCTCGACACGGCGTCGCGCCGGCCGCTCTCCGCTCGTCGGGCCGATGGCCATGAGCTGGAAGCGGTGAAGGCAGGGCTGGACGTTCTCGTGGCCTGCTATGGCCGCTCGTCCGGTCGGCTCGGCCGCATGGAGACGCACCGCGCGCCGAGCCTCGTGCAGAGCGGTCGCGATTTTTCTGTTGACAGAAATAGGAATAAAAGCCGATAATCGGCTTATTCTTTGATGGGGTCGTGCGCCGACAGCGCCGACCCCTTTTTTCGTTGACGGCCCGGTGTTCGGCCGAGCCCGAATCCGAAACGGAGCTCCATGGTCAAGCCGCCCCGTGAGCGCAATGGGACGACGGCGAGCGGCGCCGATCCGTCCGCCGGGCAAGCCGCTGGCAAGTCATCCGCGGTGTCGGTCTCGTCGAAGGCGGCGACGGCACGCCGCAGAAGGAACCCGGCGGTCCGAGCGCTGGCGCGCGAGCATGCGGCCGCGGCGGTGGCGGCACTGGCGGCGGTGATGAACGACCCGGCTGCAACGCCGGCGGCGCGGGTTTCGGCGGCGAGCGCGCTGCTCAACTGGGGCTATGGCAAGCCCGGACCGGGACCGGCGGATGGGGCGGCCACCGGCGGACGCGGCGTAACGGAACAGGTGATCCGATTGGTATGGGGCGGCGAAGCGAACTCCTGATCGAGCTACCCTACAAGCCGCGACCGCTGCAGGCAGGGCTGCACCGGAGCCTCAAGCGCTTCAACGTGCTGGTGGCGCACCGGCGGTTCGGCAAGACGGTCTTCTGTATCAACGAGCTGATCGCGAAGGCGGTCGCGAGTTCGCTTCCGGAGCCGCGCTACGCCTATATCGCGCCGTTCTATCGGCAGGCCAAGACGGTGGCCTGGGACTATCTGAAGCGGTTCACCGGGCCGATCCCTGGCACGCGCCACAACGAGAGCGAGCTGCGTTGCGACCTAGCAGGCGGCGCGCGCATCCGGTTGTTCGGCGCCGACGATCCGGACCGGCTGCGCGGCCTCTATCTCGACGGCGTCGTGCTCGACGAATTCGCCCAGATGAATCCGCGCGTCTGGTCGGAGGTGATCCGGCCGGCCCTCGCCGACCGGGAAGGGTGGGCGATCTTCATCGGCACGCCGATGGGGCGCAACGCGTTCTGGGAGATCTACGACCGGGCGACGCGCGACGAAAGCTGGTTCGCGGCGCGGTTCAGGGCCTCCGAGACCGGCGTGATCGGCGCGGCGGAGCTCGCGGCGGCGCGGGCGGTCATGTCGGAGGAGGAATACGCGCAGGAGTTCGAATGCAGCTTCGACGCGGCGGTGGCGGGCGCCTATTACGCGAAGTCGATCGCCGCCGCCGAGGCCGAAGGGCGCGTGACGCGCGTGCCGTGGGAGCCGGCGCTGCCGGTCCATACGGCCTGGGACCTCGGCGTCGGCGATTCCACCGCGATCTGGTTCTGCCAGCAGGCCGGCCGCGAGCTGCGGCTGATCGACTACCACGAGGCGTCGGGGGTGGGGCTCGACCATTACGCCAAGCTCCTGGGCGAGAAGCCTTATGCCTACGGCGACCATCTGCTGCCACATGACGTGCGGGTGACGGAGCTCGGGACCGGCAAGAGCCGGCTCGAGGTCCTGGCCGGGCTCGGCATCCGGGCGCGGGTGGTGGCGAACCTGCCGGTGGACGACGGCATTCAGGCGGTTCGCAACCTCTTGCCCCGCTGCTGGATCGATGCGGAACGCTGTGCGCGAGGGCTGGAAGCGCTGCGTCAATATCGGCGCGAATACGACGACCGATTGCGGGCGTTCAAGGCGCGGCCGCTGCACGACTGGACGAGCCACGCGGCGGACGCGCTGCGCTACCTCGCGGTGGGCCTGCGGCCGGTCGAAAGCGCGCCGGCACCGATCCGGTACGACAACCGGTGGATCGTGTGAGGGATGAAAGCCTTGAACCGTTCTCGATACCGTCAGAACGCCGCCTTGATCGAGGGAGCACTGCCCTTCGTTGCGGCAAGCGAACCGGTCCGGTTTCGTCCGCCGGGGATATGGACGACACCGCCCATTATCCCGGAAGCCGAAGCCACGGTGCCGCACCACCCAAATCCGTGGCGCACGCCGCCTTTAAATCCGGGCGCGGCATGGTCCGTGTCGCCCGTCGCGGCTCGCGGGCCGGTTTCGGGCGACCTTCCGGATCCGATCGAGAGCCTTGACCCGCCGGTGTGCAGCGGCAAGGCGTAGACCCCGACCTGGCGAAAGCCATCGTGTATGTCGAGAACGCGCAAGGACATTATTTCGGCGGAGCTTGGCTTGCTGAGCGGCTTGGGTTGGCCAGAAGCCTGTTTCCAATGAACATCAATCCAGTCTTTGGGCAGAACTGGCGGGGCCCGATGCCGATCTCAGCGATCCGAGGGACAACATTCGTGCCGGTGTGACTCTTCTGCGACGCATTCAGGATCGGCTTGAGCAACCTTCGGTTGCAAAATAACCTCAATATATAATTCTGGTGCCAAGGAGCAGGTGAGCGACTTTGGGGCCCGCGTGGCCACCGTTTACGCGGCAAAGGATTGGCAGCGGTAGTATCGGGGGACGTTGGGCGGATGCGCTTTCGAAGACTGCTTCTCAAGGGCTACATCGTGCTATCGCTGCTGCTCGGCCTTATGGCCGGAGCGGCGACGGCCTATATGGCCTTGGATCACAATCCCCAGGGAGCGTATTGCGCCTATGTCCCGAAGGGCGAAAGCGGAAACTATGTCTCGCAAGGCGATGAATGCAACATCGTCTTCGGCAACCTGGCGCCGCTGGTCGTCTTTAACGCCATACTGGTTGCCGTCGTCTTCCTCTTGCCCGTCGCGTTCTATCTGGGAGTTGCCGCGCTGCTGGCATGGCTGCGGCGGCACTTAGCGGGCCGGGCGGCCGACGAATCCGATGTTCCCACCGGTTTGTCAGGGCGATGAGCGTAGCGGCTCCGCAGGGCCCGAAGCCGGGACGATCGTGGAAGCGGTGTCTGCCGGCGCGTGCCGGGCGGATTTATCTCATATTCGCCGGTGTCTTTTTGCCGCCATGGTTTGGGGTGGTCTCGCCACCTATGCGGCACTGGATCTCAACCCGCAGGGTGTGTTCTGCGACTACAGCCGTTTTGACGGTCGGGGCCTGTCGGCCTGGCTCGGCTTTGACTGTGACCTTCAATGGCGCAATCTCGGCACGTTCGTCTTGATTGCGGCGGGGATCGGTTCCGTTCCAATGATCGCTTATCTGGCCTTCCTGGCAGGGCGGACGGTCTGGCGGCTGTTTCGAGGGGCAGCCTCCGGCGAAAGCTGAGGGCAATTCGGTTTCGTAGCGCCACCCGGAGCGGCGGACGACGTCGACAGGGCCGAGATCGATCCCGTTGCGGCGATGCCGTGACCCGAGGTGAAGCCGGAAACCGGGCCGTTCCGTTCCTTCGCGCTCGCGGCGTCGGCGCATGTTTCCATCAGCATCGATAGGAAAGGACGATTCCATGAGCATCGCTCTGGAAAGACGGCTGCGGCTGCTCGAAGGCCGCGTGGCCGAGCTCGAGCGCCGGAGGGCGCCCGATGCGGCTCCGGACCCGGAAGCCGAAACCGCCGGTGCCGGCGGCCGGCCGACATCGACGGTCTCGCCGAAGCGGCGCTCCAACCCGAAGAAGGACAGGACCGGGCGATGACCAGGATGACGGAAACGGAACTCAAGGCGATCCTCTCCGCGGAGATCGACGGCGCGATCGGGCATCTCGGCGGCGAGCTGACCGAGCAGCGGCGCAAGGCGCTCTCCTACTATCTCGGCGAGCCGTTCGGGAACGAGATGGAGGGCCGCAGCCGCGTCGTATCGACCGACGTGGCGGACACGATCGAGTGGATCCTGCCCTCGCTGCTCAAGGTCTTCACTGCCGGCGACGAGGTGGTGCGCTTCGAGCCGACGGGGCCGGAGGACGAGGAGGCCGCGCGGCAGGCGACCGAATACGTCAACTGGATCTTCAGCCGGGACAATCCGGGATTCCTGATCCTCTACACCCTTTTCAAGGACGCGCTGCTGCAGAAGAACGGCATCGCCAAGGTCTGGTGGGAGGAAGGCGAGGACACGGCGCGGGAAAGCTACCGGCGCAAGACCTTCGAGGAGATGCAGATCGTCCTCGCGGATCCCGAGGTCGAGGTCATTGAGCACAGCGCCTATGAGGACATCGGGATCGTCGCCGGACCGGAGGGGCTGCCGGTCGAAGCCCCGGTCACCTATCACGACTTCGTGGTCAAGCGGCGGACGCGCTATGGTTGCGTCCGAATCATGCCGGTGCCGCCGGAGGAGTTCCTGATCTCGCCGCGGGCGCGGTCGATCGAGGAGGCGGCCTTCGTCGGCCACCGCGTGCGAAAGACGGTCTCCGAACTGCTCGCGATGGGGTACGACCCGGAGGTCATCGAACGGCTGGCGAGCGCCGACGAGGATGACCCGACCGGCGAACGGCAGACGCGCTTCGGCCCGGAGGAGGAGGCCGATTTCGGCGATGGCGGCGCGATCAATCGCGCCATGCGCGAGGTCTGGATCACGGAATGCTACGTCAAGGTCGACTGGGACGGGGACGGCATCGCCGAGCGCCGGAAGGTGACGGTCGGCGGCGCGGCGAACGAGATCCTCGACAACGAAGCCTGTGAGGGCGTGCCATTCGTCTCGGTCACGCCGATCATCATGCCGCACCGGTTTTTCGGCCTGTCGGTCGCCGAGCTGGTGATGGACCTGCAGCTCATCAAATCGACGATCCTGCGGCAGATCCTCGACAACCTTTATCTCAGCAACAACGGGCGGCACGTCATCAGCGAGCAGGTCAATCTCGACGACATGCTGACCAGCCGGCCGGGCGGGATCGTGCGTCTCAAGAACGGGGCGCTTCCGGGGCAAGGCCATGTGATGCCGCTCGACACGCCGCTGGTCGCGGCGCAGGCCTTCCCGATGCTCGAATACATCGACGGCGTCCGCGAGAACCGGACGGGGGTGACGAAGTACAATCAGGGGCTCGACGCGAACAGCCTGAACAAGACGGCGAGCGGCATCAATCAGATCATGACGGCGGCGCAGCAGCGCATCGAGCTGATCGCCCGCCTGTTCGCCGAGACGGGCGTGAAGGACCTGTTCCGCAAGATCCTGGAGCTCGTCGGCAAGCACCAGCACGGTCCCCGCATCGTCCGCCTGCGCAACCGCTGGGTGCCGATGGACCCGCGCCAGTGGAACACGGCCATGGACCTGACGATCAATGTCGGGCTGGGCACGGGCAACAAGGATCAGATGCTGGTCCATCTGCAGAATCTGCTCGGCATCCAGGCCCAGGCAATCCGGTTCCAGGGCGGCGTGGACGGGCCGCTGGTCACGCTCGAGAACGTCTACAACACGCTCGCCAAGATGGTGGAAAACGCGGGGCTCAAGTCGGTCGATCCCTACTTCACCGATCCGGCGCAGAGCGCGGCGGCCGTGCCGCCCGTTTCGCCCGCTGCTCCGCCCCAAGAGGCACCGCCGGACCCGTGGCTGCTCGCGCTGCGGCAGCGGGCGCAGCTCGATGAGGCGCGGCTGCGGTTGGAGCGCGAACGGCAACAGGCGGAGCTTGCCCTGGACCGGGCGAAGCTCGAAGCCGAGCTGGCGCTCAAGCGCGAGGAGCTGATGGCGGAGGTCGCGCTGAAGCGGGAGGAGATGGCGATGCGGGCGAAGATGGCGCGTGAGGGGGGAGGCGCGGCATGAACCTGGAGCGAGACTCGGCGCGCGGGGAGCAGGCCCGCCGCCTGTTGAGCGATCCGCTGTTGATCGAGGCCTTCGAAGCGGTCGAGGGGAATCTGCGGGCGGCCTGGATCGCGACCGGCGAGGGGCAGGATCGCGAGCGGGAGCGGCTGTGGCTGATGGTGAAGCTGCTCGGCCGGTTGAAGGCGCATCTGACCGGCGTTCTGGAAACCGGCAAGCTGGCCGACCGGCAACTGGCGGCGCTGGAAGAACGCCAGACCACACGGGGCGATTGAGTTCATCTGCCCCGGACGAGGCCGAAGTCTTCAGAGTGGCGAGTGCGCCGGCTCCGGCATCCGTTGCCACGCTTTTCAAAGGGATTCAGCGATGTCGTACTTCACGCGATACCGGCCGTCCGCCGGTCTCCTGGACAATCGGGAAGAGCGGTCGCGGGTGCGCGCCGATTGGCCGCACGCCGGGTTCGTGCCGGCGAGAGCGGGTCAGATCCCGGACCGGACGTCACGGTCCGGGAACGAGGACGATCTGATCCCGCCGGCGGTGCTGGCGCTCTACCGCGAGGCGCTCGACGCGGACGGGCTGGATTTTCTAACGCACGGTCCGCGCTCGCCCGAGGAGCGGCTGGCCTTCGCGCAGCGCGTACACCCGCAGGCGCACCGGGCGGCGGAGCCGCTGCCCGAGGCGGACCAGCGCCGATTCCGCGAGCGCGGGGCGGTCGATGAAGGCAGCGCCTTTCTTGGCCCGGACGGCATCGTCTACCGGCGTGGCGAGGACAGCGGAGAGGGCTTGGCGGCGCGGATCCGGCGCGGGTTCGAGAATGCGGTGGGTGGATATGAGCGACCGAACCTGCAGCAGCTTTTCGCTGAAATAGATTGGCAGGTCGCCGAAGGTCCACAGGCGGTGGAGACCGGTGCGCAGCCGGCGGGCGCAGAAGCGAACGAGCCCTTCGTCTTCGACATCGGCCCGCCGACGAGCGAGATCGTGGATACCGATGCAATGCAACGGGGCTTGCGTTTCGACCCCTCTGGTCCCGGTCAACTGAGAACGGCGCTCGGTATGCCCCTAGATGCGCTCCGGGCGATGCGGCTGAGATACAGGGATGTCGAAGAGGCCGTGGAACGACACTTTCCGGATATCACGGTGGCGCATGACAATGACGCCGACGCCTTCCGCCACGCCCTTTGGAGCTTTCTCGTCACGCGCGAAATGGGAACGGAGGCGGCCAAGAGTTTTGGCGATGCCCACGAGCGCTACGACGAACGTCAGAAGCAAGGCTCACAACTCATGGATCTCTTCAACAACAACGTCGGACGGCGACTGGCCCTTGATCCGAGAAACAAGGATCGATCGGCGGAAGAGGTCATTCTGGAAGCGTTGCGGAACGGGCAATTGCAAACGCGGAGCTTCCGCTTGCCCGGGCCCTCGGCACCCGAGCCGCAATGGCCCGGAATCTTTCTCGGGGGGCCTTATATGAACCGTAACGGAATGTGAACGGAAAGCCTGGGCAAGCCGGCTTGACGGCACGGCTGCATTTGTCGTTGACGCCTGCTCGATCGAAAGGGTACTCTATCAATGGTTGTAAAAATATTGTACGGTGAGCCCTTGTGGTTGAGACTTAACCGTGCGGTTTTGATGGTGCTCTTGGCAGCAGGGCTCGCGGTTTCTGCGATGCCGGCCGTCGTAATCCTCACCGACTGCGAGACGAACCGAGTGTTGCTTCTGAACGGCGGCAAATTCGCGGCACGAATCACGCTGGGGATCGAGGATCGAATCCTGTGGACCGGGACGTTGGAGCCATGGACACCGTCGCGTCAGGGATTTGACATACCCGGGGGAGGCTTCATCGTTTCTATAGAGTTTCCGGAGAGCGATGTCGCGTACACGGAACACGTCGGTTACACCTCGCCGTTCGATGGCATTACGCATGTCATCTTTGTCGACGAACGCGGGGCAAGTACCGGATACTGGGAATTTCCGATGCTAGGCGAAGAACCGATCCTGCTCGAGTTTGTTCGAGTTGCCACACCCATTGCTCTTCAAGCATTGAGCTGTCTTGACAAACGTTTCATCGAAGGGCGGCCGCTCTAGGTCAGGCGTGCGGCAACAGCTTTCATTCAGCCAATTATGCCGATCCTACCGATGGCCGCGCAGCAGGACGCAGGGGCAAGACCGGTTGCCCCAAGAAAAGGCGGATTCAGCAGTTCATCCCTGGCGACCTCTACTGTTTGGGGTTTGTATCGGCCGGTGAACGTCGCATCTCGAAGCCAGGCTTCGTGGCGGTTTGTCTCTGGTCCCGGCACTGCCGTCCGGAGGATACCAGCTGCCGGAACGATCCTTTCAGGATCATCGACGAGCGCCGCCTGACGCGGAGGGTCGAGGGCTGCTGGCGGGCCATAGGGTGCGAGGAAGGCCACTCGACGACCCTGTCTAGCCGGTTGGCTTTCCGATACCCCCTCACGGAAGCCGGCGCTTCGCTCTGCCTAGCTTCGCGATCCTTCGCGGGCCGAACAAGCACGACTCGGACCCGCAGGACCGACCGCCGGATGGGGTGAAACGCGCCTTCATCCGCGGTCACTTGTTTCAACAAACCGAGGTTTATCCCATGACCGACGCAGCGACGCCGGAACCGGCAACTGCACCCGAATCGCCCGCGGACTCGTCGCGGGCGTTGGACCTGCCCGCCGCCGCTCGGAAAATCGAGCGCCTGCTCGATGCCGAAGAAACCGTGTTGGGGCCGACCGATCGGCGCCGGCGGCGCAGGCCCACGGCCTCTGAAACGGACGGGCCGACCGAGCGCAAGAACGAGGCGGGAGACGACACCGACCTCGCCGCCGAGGCGGAGTCGTCCGCCACAACCGAGCCCGAAGAAGAGGAGGGCGAACAGCCCCGCTACACCGTCAAGATCGACGGCGAAGAGCAGGAGGTCACGCTCGCCGAGCTTCTCAAGGGCTACCAGCGCGGCGCCGACTACACGCGCAAGACCATGCGCCTGGGCGAGGAGCGGCGCGAACTCCGGCAGGCGCGGGAGCGCGCAGAGCAGGAGATCGCCTCCGCCCAGGCCGAACGGCAGCGCTACGCGCATGAGCTCGACGTCTTCATCCCCTATCTCCGCCAGCAGATGCAGGCGCAGTTCGCCGGCATCGACTGGGCGCGGCTCGCCGCCGAGGACCCGGTCCGGTTCAATCAGCTCAAGCCGATCCACGACACGCTGGCGGTGCAGCTCGGCCAGGCCGAGGCGGCGCAGATGGCCCTGCGCGAGCAGGAGCGGCAAAGGCTGATCGAGCTGCAACGGGCCGATCAGCGTCACCTGGCCGAGGAACGCCGGGCGCTCGCCGAGCGGCTTCCCGAGTTCGCCGACCCGGTGAAGGGGCCGCGCGAGAAGGCGGCGCTGCGGGCCTATCTGCTCGAGACGGGCTATCGCGACGAGGAGCTGGCCCGCCTCGTCGACCACCGAGACGTCATCCTGGCCCGCAAGGCCATGCTCTACGACCGGATGATGGCGTCGAAGGACAAGGTCGCGCAGCGGGTGGCCGCGTTGCCCCGGGTGCAGACACCGGGCGCGGCAGCGGGGTGGGGCGATCGGGCTGCGACGCGGCGTGCCGCCTTGATGAAACGCCTCAAGAGCACGGGACGGACCGAGGACGCCGCCCGGCTCATCGAGGACATGCTTTAGGAGAAGGAGCGCAATGGCACAACCGACGAACACCTTCGACAGCTACGACGCCATCGGCGGTCGCGAGGATCTGAGCGAGGTGATCTACAATCTCAGCCCGACCCAGACTCCATTCCTCGCCATGGCCCAGAAGCTGAAGGCGAAGAACACCTATCACGAGTGGCAGACCGACAGCCTCGCCAGCCCGGACACGGACAACGCCGTGATCGAAGGCGACGACGCCACGCTGGATGAGGCAACCCCTACCGCCCGCGTCGGCAACTACACGCAGATCTCCGACAAGACCGTGGTGGTCTCGGGCACGCAGGAGGCCACCGACAAGGCCGGGCGCAAGTCGGAGCTCAGTTACCAGATCGCCAAGAAGGCGAAGGAGCTGAAGCGCGACATGGAGGCGATCCTGACGGGCAACCAGGCCTCGGCCGCGGGATCGTCCAGCGTTGCGCGCAAGACGGGTTCGGTGGAGGCATGGCTGACCACCAACGTCAGCCGCGGCACCGGCGGCTTGAGCGGTGGCTTCGCCGCCGGGATCGTTTCGGCCGCGACCGACGGCACGGAGCGGGCCTATACGGAGGACCTCCTGAAGGACGTCATCCAGTCCTGCTGGAGCAATGGCGGCGACCCGTCGGTCATCATCGTCGGGCCGAAGAACAAGGCGGTCGGCTCCGGCTTCTCCGGCATCGCGACCCAGTACCGCGAAAACACCGGCACGAAGCAGGCGACGATCATCGCCGGGGCGGATGTCTACGTCTCCGATTTCGGCGAGCATCGGATCGTTGCGAGCCGCTTCAGCCGCGACCGCTCGGCCCTGGTGCTTGACCCGGAGTACTGGGGCGTGGCCTATCTGCGGCCCTTCCGACAGCACACGCTGTCGAAGACGGGTGACAGCGAAAAGCGGCAGCTCCTCGCCGAGTACACCCTCGTGGCGAAGCAGGAGGCGTCCTCGGGCGTGGTCGCCGATCTGACAACGCCGTAAGCGGGAAAGCAAATTGTCGGAAGGGGCGGCTCGCAGGAGCCGCCCCTTTCCTTATTGGGAAGGCTCCCCTCCATGATCATGCTGCCTCTCCGTCATCCTCGATCTTTCGTTCGCAATTTTCCGCTTGACAGCTATAGGATTATTTGCCTATAATCCGAATATTCTTTGATGGGGTCGTGTGTCGGTGGCCACGGCCCTTTTTCTTTCGGCCGGATGTGGACGAGGCGGCTTTCGGCCGGCCGACATTCCCGGAGACCATCGATGCGCAAACGGATTCTCGGGTTCGATCCGGCAACGGGGCTGCTCGAGTACCACAGCTATGATCCGGCGACGGACCGGACAATCATCGAGAGCGTGCAGGACGTGGCGCCGATCCTGGAACGAAACAAGGCGCTGCAGAACGCCGACGACCAGGGATGGTCGCCGTCCCGGGAGATGCGCCGGGCGGCCGCAATTCCCGACATCATCATCCTGAAATGGCGCAGCGAGGAGGGGATAGACGTGTTCGATCGGAACCACTGGCCGGCGGTCAAGCGGAAGCTGAACAGCAGCGAGTACCGCTATCTGCGGACCGCGCCGGGCCGGCTTTAGGGAGTGTGGTCATGGCTCTCGCCACCTATACCGATCTGCAGGGCGCCATCGCGAACTGGCTCGCCCGGCCGGGAGACGCGACCCTGACGCCGTTCATCCCCGACTTCATCTCGCTCGCCGAGACGCGGATTCATCGTGACCTCCGGCTGCGCGCGATGGAGACGCGGGCGACCGCGACCTTGAGCGGCCCCCGTGTGGCACTGCCGCCAGGTTTCCTGGAGATGCGCAGCTTCCGGTTGAACACCAATCCCGTGACGACGCTGTCCTATGTGACGCCCCAGCAGCTCGACGCCAGCTGGGCCGGATCAAGCACCGGGCGTCCGGCCGTGTACACGGTCATCGGCCAGGAGATTCAGGTCGGCCCCGCACCGGACGCCGACTACGAGGCCGAGATGGCCTACTACAAAAAGTTCGATCCGCTCTCAGCGGGTCAGCCGACGAACTGGCTGCTCGCCAATGCACCGGACGTGTATCTCTACGCCAGCCTCCTCGAAGCCACGACGTTTCTGATGAATGACGAGCGCCTGCCGCTTTGGAGCGCCGCCTATGAGAACGCCGTGCGCGCGGCCAGGGCCGCAGAGGACCGCGCCAAGTGGGGCGGCTCGGCACTTCAGGTCCGCGCCGCCTCGCCCGGTCTGTAGAGCGAATCTCGCCCGGGAGCCGGCGCCGTCAATCCGGCGGCATAGCCGCCGCCTTGTACCGACCGATCCGAAGGAGACCCGTGCATGGCCATTGTCCAGGCGCTTTGCACCAGCTTCAAGCGCGAACTGTTGCAGGGCATCCATGATTTCAGCCAATCCGGCGGTGACGATTTCAAGATCGCGCTCTACACCTCGGCGGCGACGCTGGGGCCCGCCACAGCGACCTATACGACTGTCGGCGAGGTCAGCGGGGCCGGGTACGCGGCGGGCGGCAAGTCACTGGCACGGCTGGGCCCGAGCAGCGATGGCACAACCGCGCTGATCGACTTCGCCGACCTGTCTTGGACCGATGCCAGTTTCACTGCGCGGGGCGCTTTGATCTACAACGCGACCGAAGGCAATCGGGCGGTGGCCGTGCTCGACTTTGGCGTGGACAAGACGGTTTCGAGCGGAACGTTCACAATCCAGTTTCCAGCAGCAGACGCGGCCAACGCGATCATCAGGATTGCGTGACGGTTAATCGAAGAACAGCCCGACGTAATGGGAGCAGACGATAACGGCAAAAACCGCCACGAGAACGGCCCCGATGACGAGCGCGACAACTTCCTGCATTCACTGGTCTCCGTCCTGCGTCGACAAATATAGCGCAAATCTACGGCGTATGGATAACGCCCGGGCCAATAAAGGATAACGAACAGGCGACGAGATGCCCAAGCCTATCACCCCGGTCAACGTCACGCCGGCGCTCACCGGCTGGCAGGACGTAGACATTACCGCCCATGTCGGGGCGGATTCGGGCAACGTCCGCGGCGCGATCCTGCACATCGCCAACCAGACCGGGGCGGCGCGGGCGTTCGGAGTGCGGCCGAAGGGTGCGACGACAACGCGCACCCGCAACATGGCGAATGGCTGGCAGGCCTACCAGGTCGTGCTGGTCGATGAGGACGGCATTTTTCAAGTCAACTGCGGGAGCACGTCGCTCGAGGTTTATCTGATCGGCTATCTGCTGGCCGATGAGTACAACGGCCTCGTGAACGAGGTCGAGGTCACGCCGACCGAGGACGGCACCTATCGGACGGTGGACATCAGCACTCACGTCGGCAGCGACACGCCGATCGGGGCGGTGCTGGCGCTCGACAACGGCTGCAACACGACGCACCCGGAGATCTGTATCCGGGCCGTCGGATCGACGGATGACTATTACTGGCGGGCCTTCGGGCAGACCAACACGCTGGCGATCGTCAAGCTCGACGCGAACAAGCAGTTTGAGGCGCGGGTCGGCGGAAGCTGCGTTAATCTGTTCCTGCTCGGCTGGATCACCGCCAACGCCAACTTCGTCACGAATCTGACGCTGCACGCGCCGTCGCAGGCCGGGCAATTCGAGACCATCGACCTGAGTTCCGAGGTCGACGCCGATGCGGTCGGGGTGTGGTGGTTCCGCGATCCCGGCGACACCTTCCCGGCGGACGAGCAGACGGTCAAGGAAGCAGGGTCATCCTACGACGACGAGTTTTACTTCGGCATCGCCGCGCCGGCCTGGGGCTTCACAAAGCTGTCGGCGCTCAAGGAGATCGAGTATCGGTCCGCCGACATCGATCTCACTGCGCGGATCGCCGTCGTCGCCGACGCGGTGGAGGGGACGGCCAGCGGCGGTGTCGCTGCGCCTTCCGGTGCTTCCGGGGTTGGCGCGGTCGGCGCGGTTCAGGTCAATCTCGATGCGACCGTATTCGTGACCGGTGCATCCAGCGCAGGGCAGCTCGGGCTTGTCGCGTCCGGCGTACCGGCGACGGCAACCGCGCTGCCGATCGGGAGCGGCGGGGCGAGCGCGGTCGGACGCGTTCAGGTCAACCTGGATGCCGCGATTGCACTTGCGGGCAATTCAGCAATGGCTGCAGCCGGCCGCGCAGCGATCTTTCAATGGATGGAGGCGCCGGAGGTTTCGGGGCTTTGGGCGGAACCGGGCCCCGCAAGCGATCCGTGGACCATAGTTCCAGCGGCACTGGGGAATTGGACATGATCCCGATCGGAGAGTTTCGCCCGGACCTGCCCGACCTCGGGAATCCAGGGGCGACGCGCGCCACGAATGTCGTCCCGGCGTCGGGGAGCTATCGGCCGCTCAGCGGGCTCGTCCCTTACAGCGGCGCACTTGCGGCGCGTTGCCAGGGCGCTTTCGCCACGCGGGATTTTGCAGCGAACGTGTTCAACTTCGCGGGCGATGCCGACCGGCTCTATCATCTCGACGGCACAAGCTGGGCCGATGTCAGCCGCGCCGAGGGCGGCCTCTACGGGACGCCGGCCGACGGGGGCTGGAGCTTCGGCCAGTTCGGCGATCTCGTCATCGCCGTCAACGGGGTGGACGCGCCGCAGAAATGGGATCTTGGAAGCAGCGCCGCCTTTTCCGCGCTCGGCGGGAATCCGCCGTTCGGCCGCTTCGTGGCGATCGTCCGCGACTTCGTCGTCATCGGCCGGATCAGCGGCTTTCCGAGCCGCGTTCACTGGTCCGGCATCAACAACCCGGAGACCTGGTCTCCCTCCCCGACGACGCAGGCCGATTTCCAGACCCTGCCGGACGGCGGATGGGTGCAGGGCCTGGTCGGCGGCGAGTTCGGCATCGTCTTTCAGGAGCGTTCGATCAAGCGCATGACCTATGTCGGCGCGCCGCTGGTGTTCCAGTTCGACGAGATCGCACGGAACCGGGGTGCCGTCGCCGAAGGATCGATCGCCCATTTCGAGACGACCGCGTTCTTCCTCGACAATGACGGGTTCTATGCCTTGATCGGCGGACAACGGGTCGAGCCGATCGGGGACCAGAAGGTGGACCGGTTTTTCTGGCGAAGCGTCGATCAGGGGAACCTGCACCGAATCAGCGCCGCAATCGATCCGATCAACAAGCTGTACATCCTGTGCTATCCGGGGAGCGGAAGCGTCAACGGCACGCCGAACCGCCTGCTGATCTACAACTGGACGATCGGGCGGTGGTCGGAAGCCGAGATCGAAGCGGAAATCGTCTATCCCGTGCTGTCGGAGGCGTCCTATACGCTGGACGGTCTGGACAGCGTCTCGAGCAGCCTCGATGCGCTCGGGTTTTCGCTCGACTCACGCAGCTGGACTGGCGGGCTGATCCTGCTCTCGGCGTTCGACACGCAGCATCGCATGAACCTGTTCACGGGACCCGCGCTTGCCGCCACGATCGAAACGGGGGAGGCGCAGTTGTTTCCAGACCGTCGCGCCGTGGTGTCCTCCGTCCGGCCGATTGTCGAGGGCGCCGGTTCGCCGGGCAGCGGGCCGTCGGTGCGGCTCGGCGTACGCAACCGGACCATCGATGGCGTGGTCTGGGGTGCGGCGGCCGCCCTCAACCCGGACGGGGAATGCCTTGTCCGATCGGCCGGGCGGTATCATCGCGCCCGGATCCATCTGCCTGCCGGGGCGGCCTGGGAACACATTCAGGGCATCGAGGTGAGTGCCAAACCGGAGGGGCGCCGATGACCGTGCGACGGCACCCGGACTCTCGACGGAGGCCAGGATGAGGAGCTTCCCCGGTCTGCCGCCGGGCGGCGGCGATCCGCGGCAGGTCGCGGCGATCGTCAACCGCATCGGTCTCGGCAAGCTCAACTGCACCGGAGAGGTGGTCCTCGACCCCAACCAACCCGCGACGACCGTCACCGATCCGCGGGCGACCGCGACCAGCATGATCCTCTTCATGCCGCTGACCGCGAGCGCAGCGGCGGAGCAAGCAGCCGGTCGCATGCATGTCTCGGCCCGGACCAACGGCAGCTTCGTCATCGGCCACACCGACAGCGCCGAGCCAGATCGACGTTTCGGCTACGCCATCATCGGATAGCGCGAGCCGCGCGAGACCCAACGCGTTCGCGACGCGGATCCGCCGTGCGGCACGGCGGGCCGGGCCACCGCGTGCGCCGCTGCGCCGCAAATGGCGCGCGCCGCGCGGTGGCCCGCGCGGACCATGATGCCCTTGGCGTCTTCAATTCTTGACCCGTCCTGATCAGGAGCATCCCATGCTATTCGGACGACTTCCCAGCGAAAGCTTTCGTGGACTGGCCGGGGCTTACGGCGGCGCGGGCTTCGGGCTCGATCCGGCGCAGCACTTTCTGAACCGCTTCGGCCCCTATCGCCTGCAGCCCTACGCCATACCCTCCATCGACCCGTCGTTCTTGACCGCTCCGAGCTGGTTTCAGCCGCGCGGGCTTCCGGAAGAGCCACTACCCCGGCCTGAGGTCTGGCGGCTCGGCAGCTGGGGTGGCGGAAACGGGCGCGGCAGCAATTCAAACGAAACCAATACGGGGCGCGGTCGCGGCGGTATAGGGGCGCGCGGCGTGGACCGGAGCGGCGGCGCGGTGGGCGGCAAGGCGAGTGGCCCTGGTGGCCCTAGCGGCGGCCGATCGGGCCCGGTCTCGCGTTGACCACGGTCCTGACGGGAGTCCGGTCGGAGAAGATCGGGGGCCTGTGGCCGCGAATTCGCCCTTTCGTCGATCGCGCCCTGAGCCATGCCGGCGGGCGCTATGCCCCCGCGGACGTTCTCGCCGCTCTTCTGAGGGCGCAGATGCAGCTGTGGGTTGCGATCGGCGGCGACGGCGACGACGGCATCGAGGCGGTCCTGGTGACGGAGATCATCGACTATCCCCGTCGGCGGCGATGCAACCTGTTCCTGAGCGCCGGCAATGCGCTCGAGGCCTGCCTCGAGCATCTGCCGACGATTGAGACATGGGCACGGGCGCAAGGCTGCGACGCGATCGAGGCCAGCGGCCGGCCGGGCTGGGAGCGGGTCCTGCCGGGTTTCCGGCGGACGCATGTGATGTTGGAGAAGGACCTCTCGCTGGTCGGCGATCAGAGCTGACCGCCGAGAACGAATGGCTGGAGGGAAACATGCCAGGCGGCAACAGCCCAAGCACAACGACACGACAGGTCGCGGAACCATGGGAAAGGCAGAAGCCCTATCTGGAGAACATCTTCCGGGAGGCGGAGCGGCTCTACGTGGCCCCGGGGCCGAGCTATTTCCCGAACTCGACGGTTGCGTCCTTTGCGCCGGAGACGGAACTCGCCCTCAACGCGCAGGCGGCGCGGGCGATGTCCGGCTCGCCGCTCACGGCGGCGGCGAACGCGGAGGTCGGCAACACGCTGTCCGGCGCGTATCTCGGCGCCAACCCCTATCTGCAGGGCGCGATCGACAACGCAGCGCGCGGCATCGTCCGCAACTACCAGACGGCGGTGGCGCCGGGACTCGACAGCAGCTTTTCGGCGGCGGGACGCTATGGCTCCGGCCTGTACGGCGCGGCCCACCGCACCGCCCAGCAAAACCTGGCGGAGCAGCTCGGCGCCGTTGCCGCCGACCTCGCTTATCGGAACTATGGGGATGAGCGGGCCTACATGCAGCAGGCGGCAATGGCGGCGCCCGGGCTGGCGCAGCAGGATTATGTCGATATCGGCCAACTCGCCGCGGTCGGGCAGGCGCGCGAGGCGATGGCCCAGAACCTCATCAACGACCAGATCGCGCGGTTCAACTTCTATCAGCAGCTGCCCCAGAACAAGCTGGCCCAGTACATGGGCTTCATCCAGGGCGACTACGGCGGCACGGCCACGACCACTGAGACCCGAAGCCCGGGCCTTCTCAGCGGGGCGACGGCCGGCTACGGCCTGGGCCAGAGCATTGGGGGGCCGTGGGGAGGAGTCGTGGGCGCCGCCCTCGGCGGCTTGCTCAGCCTCTGAATAGCGATCCGGCGCCGCGGGCGCCGGCCGTACCCCCGAGCGCCTTTCTCGGAACCGGAGAAGACCGCCATGGCAGGCATCGATGACTACTCGCCGACGCCGGCGAGCAACACCGCCCTTTTCCCCGAAGGCATGGCACCGTCCGCCGTGAACGACGGCATGCGGCAGGTCCAGGCCGACATTCGGTCCTGGTACAACGACGCGGAATGGGTGATCTATGGCGATGGGGAGGGGGCGCACGCGATCACCTTCGTTTCGGGCACCACGTTCACCATCAACGGTGCCGACGTTACGGAAGAATACCATCCCGGCCGGAGGGTGAAGGCCGTCGGACCGACGACGGGAACGATTTACGGCACCATCGAATCTTCCAGCTTCGTCACCGACACGACCGTCGAGGTGGCGTGGGATTCCGGATCTCTCGTGAACGAGAATCTTACGATCTATCTCGGCATCTTGCGGGCGAGGAACTTGTCCTATAAGGCACCGATGGCCGCAATCTCTGATGGCGCTGTAACGACGGCCAAGATCGCTGATGGCGCAGTAAGATCGGCAAATATCGGCGCTAACGAGGTTACTAAGGCGAAACTTGCGGTTGAACAGCAGCTGCCGGCTGGCATGATCGCGCCGTTTGCCATGTCAACGCCGCCGGAAGGCTGGCTGGAGTGCAATGGGGCCGCGATCAATCGGGCGACCTATGCTGACCTATTCGCTGCAATCGGAACGAGGTGGGGCGCCGGCAACGGATCGACGACCTTCAACCTGCCGGATCTCCGGGGTGAGTTTATCCGCGGCTGGGATCACGGTCGCGGCGCGGACACCGGACGCGCATTCGCATCGTTCCAGTCCGATGCATTTAAGAGTCACACGCACAGCCTCAATTACGGGGCAAGCGGTTCCGGTCCGGATACGTCTATTGTTGTCGATACAAGCTCAACAGCTGGCTCCTCGCAGACCGGCTCGGCTGGCGGCACCGAAACTCGGCCGCGCAACGTTGCGCTTATGTATTGCATCAAGACGTAGTGCGACCCATCCCCTGCGGCTCTGGAATCGTAGTGTGCCCGATGAGACGTTGCGATAGGAGATACAGAGGGCGCTCAGATAGGCGGTAGTGATAGACGCCGTATAGCACCATTGCTGTCAGCATAGGCCATATGCCAAGTCCGTAAGCCTGACCGAAATGCTATCGCGAACCGTCCAGCTAATGGGCGACAGGATTGTGATACGAATAAGGTAAGGGCCGTACTAGGTATCGCACGAAACCCTCAGACGCACCAGCCGGCGAGACTGTATGGGAAATCTACCGGCAGACGTTGGGGAGTGGCAGACGTTGGGGAATATTCCCCAGATCTATTCCGATCCGGCTTCGACCGTGTAACCGGGACCGTCGGATTAGCCATGAGACAGCCGATTCATGCGCCAAAGAAATCGCACAATGGTCGCCAGAGTGCGCGCGGCCGCACGCTCAATCCTCCCGGGCTCGCCCTCATCGGTAGCCATAGAGTCAGGCCAAGGGACAGCAGGTAGATCTATACCGAAGTAGGCCGCAGCGGTGTCGTGCCGATCGGGTGAGAGCTCTCGGATTAATCCACGGTTCTGCTGTGCGAACATGGAAAGGATTGCCCGCCGTTCTTCATCTTGAAGGAGCCGGCCATCGAGCCCGTGCCGAGCCGCACCAATCCCTGTGATTTCGAGGAGATGATAAAGACGGTTATCGTGTGCGCCGGTAAAGAGGATGTCGTTGTGGCGATGAAGAAAGCCCAACAGGCGCGCATCAATGATCGGGTTTGCGCGGCGGCGCTTTCCATCGTGGCATGGTATACCGGCGGCTCGACAGAAATCCACAATCACGTCTCCGCCGTGAAGCAGCGGAGGGTGGACGGCGTTGACGTACAAAGAGTGTCCGGCGGCGCGCCACGCGGAAGCGGCCGAGTAGAAATCTGGGAGCCCGCGCTCTGCATGCTCCAGCAGCCATTGCCGGAATGGGCGCTTATCGGTCTTGACATACCACTGCTTCCAGGCGGACTCGAGCCATTCGTCTTGTCGGCGAACATAGAGGATAACGGTTATGTCGAAGTCTTTCGACAGATGGTTGAACGGCTCGATAAGCCTTTCTCGTGGCCCCACACCCTGGAAGAGACCCTCGGCTGACAGAATGATCTTGTTGCAGCCACTGGCTTCGCGGCCGAGTCGCTTGATAGCGTCAATCAAGTCCGCCCCGCCGCACTCCCGTCGCACGAAGCGATGCACCACTTCGGAAGTAGATCGGTCCGGTATCAGAATGCCAGCTTGCCGAAGCGCTCGGGCATTGTCTTTCAGGTGGTTCTGGATGGTGGTTGAGGCGCATTTGGGCGCGCCAATGTGGACGACGAGCTGCATCATCACAAAGTAGCAGAAATCCGATCCGCTATCAGACGGCTCCGAGTCGAACCGAGCCGCCGGCGACTGGCTCTCACCGACGGCTCTTGCAGGCAGCCCCTGGTCAGCTGGGGCGACGTGTCCGCGCGCATCATGACGGAATTCGCTGCCATCGTCACGACGGCTTTCATGCTGGCCAGTCCGGCGGCATCACGGTGACGCGCGGATGAGGTGGGCCCTAAGGCGCGTTTGGGCGCGAGGGCGGCGGTTCCGGGCGGTGGCGGCGGAGCCGCTCCCGTTCCCGCCGGTAGAGCTCCCCCTCCTTGTCCGAGCCGCGGAACGTCCAGATGACGCTTTCGGGCCTGAAGGCAATGTCGAGGTAGGTTGCGGGTATCGGCCAGAAGTTCAGCTGGTCCCGGTGACGGAGGTAGGCAAGCCAGAGGCAGCGCTGGTCGAGCATTCGCACGAACCGCTTCGATATCAACTGGATGCCGATTCGCCGGGCCACCGTCTCAAAGAACGCGAACCCGGCCGGCGTGGGGGCGCCGTAGACGGCGCCGGCCAGCAGCTTCCGCCCGGGGTCCATGATGTGCGGTCGCAGAAAGAGCCCGAGGTCGGCGTTGCCGGCCTCGCGGAACATCGGCGCGAGCGGGGCGCGAACCACGCTGTCAATATCCAGGCTGAGCATGGGACGCCGTGAATGGCGGAGCGCGGCGTAGAATCGCAGGAACCGGACCGAGCCGTAATAGGTGGCGCGTTGGGAGCGGTCGAAGCCCGACAGATCAGGATTTTCCCAGGTATAGGTCAACCGCAGGGCGGGGAGGCGCATCCGCAACGACTCAAGGTCTTCAAACTCCCGCTCGCCTGGGTCGTACAGGTGCAGGTGAGCGCCGCAACCGGGCGACGTGCCGGCGATGGAGGTCAGCAGGGCTTCGGCGTATTCCGCGAAGTAATGCCCGCAGCAGACAGCGAAGACTTGCGGTCCCGATCTGTCTTGGTCGGGCCAGTTGCCCTTCACCGCACCAAGACGGGCGAAGATCGTCTCGGTGGGCCATCGCCGCATCGGCCGACAGAGAAGGTCGTTTACGAGGAAGCGCGTATGGGCAACGGCCCGTCGCCTTATGGACCCAAATTTCATGACGCGGTATGCGGACCCCTTCTTCGGGAGCGAACCTGACGCAAACCTATGAGGCCAACGGCCAACGCGGTCCAGCCGGTTGTCCGTTGCGGCCACCTATGGCCGCGGTTGAGGACGGCAGCTCGGCGCTGTGTTCCTTCGGTGACAGGGGTAGACCTTACCCGGTGCAATCTTTTTTAATCATTTGGAGAAATCCTCTTCACATTGAACCAGCTCCGGGGACGGTCGGAGACGGAGACTTGCACATCGCGCTGTTCCTTCGTTCGCTTGCCGGCGGTGGCGCCGAGCGGTCGATGGCGAATCTTGCGGCCGCATTGGCGGCTCGCGGGCTCCGGGTCGATGTCGTTCTGGGTCGGGCCGAGGGGCCGTTCCTGGCCGAATTGCCGTCGGTCGTGCGGGTCGTCGATCTGAAGGTCCGGTCGGCGCTGCAGGCGGTGGAGTCGCTAGCGGCGCGCCCGTCGGACCTGGCGGCACTGCTTCCCGTGCTCCTCGGGTCCGGGGCTCCCTGGGTTCTGGGGGCCATTCCCGCCTTGATCCGCTACCTGCGGACCGAGAGGCCGACCGCCCTGATGTCGGCGCTGGACTATGGCAACATTGCCGCGATCTGCGCGGTCGGCGCCGCAGGCACCGGGACGCCGCTGGTCATCAGCCAGCGCTGCCACTTCACCGCAGACGTCCGGAATGCGCGGAAAGCGCGCGTCCGGCGCCTGCCGCCGCTGGTGCGGCATTTCTATCCGCGCGCAGATCACATCGTGACCGTTTCCGACGGTGTCGCCGACGACCTGTCGCGGGCGACCGGCATTGCCCGCGACCGCATGACGACCGTGTACAATCCCGTCGTGACCGCGGACCTGGCCGCGCGAGCCGCGCAGGACCCGCGCCACGACTGGTTTCGGCCTGGCCAGCCGCCGGTCATTCTCGGCGTCGGAAAGCTCAAGCCACAGAAGGACTTCGCGACCTTGCTCCGGGCGTTTGCACGGGTGCGGCGGGCCCGGCCCGCCCGGCTCGTCATCCTGGGCGAGGGGCCTGAGCGCGACCGGCTCGAAGATCTGGCGCATGATCTCTACGTGGAGGACGACGTTCACCTGCCGGGGTTCGTCAGTAACCCGTTCCCATACATGGCACGGGCCGGCGTCTTCGTTCTTTCGTCGCGTTTCGAGGGGTTGCCGGGCGTGCTCATCCAGGCGATGGCCTGCGGCTGCCCGGTGGTCAGCACCGATTGCCCGAGCGGCCCGGCCGAGATTCTGGAGGACGGCTGGCGTGGCCCGCTCGTGCCGGTCGGCGACGACGAAGCCCTGGCCCGGGCCATCCTAGCCGTTCTCGATCGGCTGCCCGACCGGGAGGGGCTGCGAAAACGGGCAAAGTTCTTCACGAGCGACAGGGCCGCCCAAAAGGTGATCGCCCTTTTCGAATCGCTGGGCGGCGTCGAAACGGCGCCGGCGCGCGCGGCCTGACCGGAAAGGGCTGCGCACCCGTTCCGAGAGCCGCCGTTCCGGCGGCTTTTTTGTTGCCTTCAGTCACCGTCCCTGCGTCCGGCCCGGACTTCTTAGGCGAGGCGGGGCGGCGAGGGACGGCCGGGAACCGGCAGGAGTGGTGCCATGACCGAAGAGATTCGGACGATCGCGCGGGCGGCGGCGAAGGAGGCCATCGCCGAACACTATCAGCTGCTCGGCTACGACATCGCCGACCCAGAGGAACGCCGCGCGTTGCAGGCGGACTTCGCCCATATGCGCCGTTCGCGCGAGGGGGCGGAGGAGGTCGCGCGGATCGTCCGGCGGTCCGCTCTCATGGTCGCGATCGGCGGCTTGCTGTGGGTGATCTGGGAAGGGCTCAGGCTGGCCTTGCGGGTCGAGACCGGCGGCTGATTCCTGGAGTCGTTCGGGATTTGGGAGGGAGACATGATCACGCTTGTGGGTGCGCTGCTGGGGTTGCTGTCCTCGACGCTGCCGAATCTCCTCAAGCTCTGGCAGGACCGGCAGGACAAGGCACACGAGCTTGCGGTCCTGAGGCTGCAGATGGAGCGCGACGCGGCCGGACACGGCCATCGCTTGGCCGAGATCGAGGCCGTGGCCGATATGGCCGAAACCGCGGCGCTGCATCGGCCGCAGTCGGCAACCGGGCTCTGGATCGTCGACCTGCTGAACGGGCTGGTGCGCCCTGTGATCACGCTTGCCTTCTTCGCGCTTTACGGCGCCGTCAAATGGGGGCAGCTCGAGACCATCCTGCGGGCCGCCGCTGACATCGGCCTGTCCGAGGCCTTGATCCACGTCTGGCATGAGGAAGACATGGCGCTGTTCTCCGCCATTCTCGCCTACTGGTTCGGCCAGCGCGGCATGCGCCGGGCCATGGGGCGGTTGCGGTGAGCGGGGCGCAACGCCAGACCGGGCATCGGCATGTCAGTGCCGCCGGGGTCGATCTGATCCGACGATTCGAAGGCTTCAGTCCAGTGGTCTATGTTTGCCCCGGCGGCTGGCGGACCGTCGGCTACGGCCACGCACTGAGGCCGGGCGAGGCGATCGCGGAGCCGATCACCGAGGAGCAGGGCAGGGCGTTGCTCTTCCGCGACGTGCAGACGGCGGAGCGGGCGGTGCTGCGGCTCATCGGTGTCCCGCTCAGCGAGGGCCAGTTCGACGCGCTTGTCTCTTTCACTTTCAACCTCGGTGCCGGGGCGCTGCAACGCTCGACGCTGCGACAGAAGGTGAACCGGGGGGAGCACGACGCCGTGCCGGAGGAGTTCCTGCGCTGGGTCTATGCCGACGGCCGTGTCCTCAAGGGGCTGGTCCGGCGGCGCAAGGCCGAGGCCGAGATGTACCGATCCTGAGTCCCACGCCGTGCAACTTGCCGGCGACATCATAAAGATAGTCGTGAATACGCTCAGTATTGAGATATTTACCGGGCAATTTTTCCATGTAATATGGCGTCTCAGACGCAGCAAACGTCTGAGCCGGTCTGGGGGGTCAAAATGCGGCAACCGCGTGTCTCGCTCGGGATCGAGCGTTTCCCGGCACCGGTTGCTCGCAGGCTAGGCCGGCGCGCGGGCAGGTTTCTGGCACCCCTGACCGCCTGTCTCGTCCCGATCTGCGCCGCAACGGCGCAGACGGTTCCGGAGCGGCTTCCTGGCCCGGTGCAGCCGGGCACCGAGCTCGAGCGGGTGATCCCGCCCGCGGTGCCGGAGGAGCGGCCGGCCATCGAAGTGCCGGAGATTCCGGCGCCGGCGCCGCCGACGGGCGCGGAGGCGGTCACTTTTCCCCTTGCCGGCCTGGTCATCGATGGGGTGACCGTCTACGAGCCGGGGACGCTGGAGCCGCTCTACGCCGATTTTCTCGGTGAGGAGGTCTCCCTCTCCACTCTCTACGAGATCGCCGCCCGGATCGAGGCCAGGTATCGGGACGACGGCTATATTCTCAGCCGCGTCGTGGTCCCGGCCCAATCCGTCGACGACAACGTGTTCCGCCTCCAGGTCATCGAGGGCTTCATCAGCGCCGTGGTGCTCCAGGGGGAGGTCGGCAGCAGCCGGTCGCTGATCGAGGGCTATCTTGCCCACATTCCGGAGGTACGCCCGACCGACCTTGGCACGATCGAGCGCTACCTCCTGCTCGTGAACGACCTCCCGGGGATCGAGGCTGTGGGTGTCCTTCGTCCCTCCAGCACGGCAGTCGGTGCGGCGGAGCTCGTCGTCGTTGCGGAGCGCGATCCATTCGACGGCTTCGCCGCGGTCGATAACCGCGGCTCCAAGTTCACCGGACCTTGGGGCACCTCGGTGGGCGCGAGCGCCAACGCCTTCACCCGGTTTGGCGAGCGGACCAGCCTGATCCTGTTCTCGACCCCGGACCTGGAGGAGCAGCGCATCGGCCAGATCAGCTATGAGCAGAGGCTGGGGACGGAAGGGCTCGTCGCCCGCGCGACGGCCTCCTACGGCGATTCCGAGCCGGGCTCGACTCTCGAACGGTTCGACGTCGAGACCGATACGCTGCTGCTCAGCGGCTCGCTGATCTACCCGGTGATCCGCTCGCGGCGCACGAGCCTCTATCTCGAAGGTGGGTTTGAGTATCTCGACGCGGACTCCGACATCTTCGGGAACGAGACGTTCACCAAGGATCGGCTTCGCGTCGTCTATGGCAGCGCCGCACTGTCGCACAACGACTCCTTCGACGGCGCAAGTTTCGTCCAGGTCGGGCTGCGCCAGGGCCTGGACATCTTCGGGGCGAGCGACGAGGGCGACGACTTTCTGTCGCGCGCGGACGCCTCGGGCGTGTTCACCACCGCCTTCGCCAGCGCTTCGCGCCTGCAGGGCGTGACCGATGACGTGACCCTCTTCGCCAAGGTGGAGGGGCAGTATGCGTTCGACGACCTGCTCTCGCCGGAGGAGTTCGCGGTCGGCGGGTTGACGGTGGGCCGCGGTTACGATCCGGCGGAGCTATTGGGCGATCACGGTCTCGGGATCGCGACCGAGCTCCAGTACAACGGCGCACTGTCCTGGCCACGGGCCTACCAGCTTTACGCCTTCTACGACGTCGGCATCGTCTGGGACGAGGATTTCGACAACAACGACCGCGCGTCGCTGGCCTCCGCCGGGCTCGGCGTCCGCGCCATGCTGGCCGACTGGCTCAACGCGGAGCTCGAGTTCGCCAAGCCGCTGACGCGCGAGCGGGCGTCCGACGGTGACCGGTCGGGCCGGGTGTATCTGCGCGTCGTGGGGCAGTTCTAGGCGCAGGCCGGGCGAGCGGCGAACAGGACCGGCGGAGACCGAAGCGACGGAGCATACGCCGCAAGACTGAAGGGAAGGTGCGGCAGGAGGACAGGATGGCAAGGGCAACATTCCCGGGCAAGGCAGGAAACCGCCGCCGTCGGTTGCTTGGTTCGAGTGCGCTCGATCCGCGCGCCGCTCTTCTCGGATTGGCCGCCGTTGGCTGCGCCACGGCGATCTTGCCCCAGCCGGCGATCGCCAATCCCCAGGGCGGGGTCGTGGTCGGCGGCGATGCGACGATTCGGACGCAACCGGGCCGTACCACCATCGACCAGTCGAGCGACCGGGTCATCATCGACTGGGACAGCTTCAGCATCGCGCCGGGCGAGACGACACGGTTCAATCAGCCGGGCCGCGACGCCATCGCCCTCAACCGGGTGACCGGCGGCGCCGTGTCCGACATCGCCGGCACACTCGAGGCCAACGGCAATGTCTGGCTCGTCAACCCGAACGGCGTGCTGATCCAGCAAGGCGCGCGGATCGACGTCAACGGGCTGCTGGCGACGACGGCCGATATCGCCAATGCGGATTTCCTCGCCGGCCGATTCGTCTTCGACAAACCCTCGCCCAAGGCCGGGGCGACGGTGGTCAACAAGGGTGAGATCTCGATCGGCGAGCGCGGCCTGGCGGCGCTGGTTGCGCCCGGCGTTTCCAACGCGGGCACGATCACCGGGCAGCTCGGCCAAGTGGTGCTGGCCGGCGCGCCGACCTTTACGATCGATCTTGCCGGCGACGGGTTGATCAATTTCGACATCACCTCGCGGGTGGCGCAGGCGCCGGACGGGCAGGCCGAGCTCGTACGCAACGACGGCCGGATCATCGCCCCCGGCGGCACGGTCCGAATCTCCGCCAGCGCGGCGGCCGGCGTGATCGACGAGGTCATCAACGTCGCCGGCGTGGTCGAGGCCACAGCCGTGACCCGGCAGGGCGGCAGGATCATCCTGTCCGGAGGAGACAGCGGTCGCGTCACGGTGGCCGGCACCCTCGACGCCTCGGGCGCGCAAGCCGGCCAGACCGGCGGCAGGGTGGAGGTTCTTGGCGACCGCGTCGCCCTTGTCGACGAGGCCCGGATCGATGTCGGCGGCGATGCCGGCGGCGGCACGGTGCTGGTCGGCGGGGACTACCAGGGCAAGGGGTCGGGGCCGAACGCGACGCGAACCTATGTCGGCGTGGACACCGAGATCGTGGCCGACGCAGGGACGCGGGGCGACGGCGGCCGGGTGATCGTCTGGGCCGACGAGGCGACGCATGTCGCCGGCGCGATCTCCGCCCGCGGCGGTGCGGCGGGCGGCGATGGCGGCTTCGTCGAGACCTCGGGCAAGGAGACGCTCCAGGTGACGGGGACGGCCCGGGTGGATACGGGCGCGCCGGAGGGAAAAACGGGGCAGTGGCTTCTCGACCCGACCTTCGTCACCGTGGTGAGCAGTGAAGGCGATACCAGCAATCTCGCCGACGTCGATCAATTCCTTGACCCTGATGCGAATAGCGGCGGCACGTGGGTTGAGGTCTCGGCCATCAACGCGGCGGAGACCGATGTCATCCTGCAGGCGACAGACTGGATCATAGTTGAGGCCCCGATAGCATTCGCGAATAGCGATGTCGGCTTCGTCGCTCAGGCCGGCGAGGGCATAGGAGTGTTCGCAGATATCACCACCCAGGGAGGGCGCATCCATCTGGAGGCCGACTCGCCGCATGCGTCAGACGTGGGCGGTGACGGCTCCGGTGACGTGGTCCTGCCCGCTGGCTTTGAGCTGGTCTCGAACGGCGGGTCGATAACGCTGATCGGTGCCGGGTTCAGCGGCGACGAGGGCGGCGGTTTCAGCAGGATCGATGCAGGCTCCGGCGCGATCGCGATTGCGTTTTCGAGGGATAACGCACCGTTCCAGGTCGGCAGTGACTTTTTCAGCTTCGGGTTTCCGGCTGGCCTTCTCGACGATTTGACGACAAGCGGCGTGCTGACGCTCGGCCAGGCCATGACCGCCGGAGACAACGGCCGAGGCGCCGGCGCGCTGCAGCTCACGGCCGGCACGCTCGAGATCGGCACCAGCATCGCGCCGGATGTCGGTGCGCTGCGGCTCGTCAGCCGAGGCGGCATCGATCAGTCTTCGGAGACGACGATCACCGTCGGCAGCCTGGCCTTGATCGCCGGCGGCGCGATCTCGCTGAACGAGCCCAACGATGTCGGGACCCTCGCGGTGGACGCGCCGGGCCAGAGCGTGACCTTCCGCGACCGGAACGCCCTGACGATCGGCGCCGCGGCCGGCATTTCGGGCCTTGACGCGGCCTCGGTCGATCTTTTCGCCGGCGACGATATCGCGTTCCTCGTGGAGATCGGCCAGGAGAACCCGGTCGGCAGCCTGTCGCTCACCACCGAGAGCGACGTCACGATCAACGAGCGGTTCCGGGCCGGTTCGCTTATCCTTGATATCGGCGGAGATTTCTCCAACCGGAACTTCGGCCCGACCGCCCGCGCCGGGGAAGGGCTGGAGCTAGGTGCCCTGACGATCGAGCGGGCGCGCAGCGTCGAGGGCTATGGCACGATCAACGGCAGGAGCGGCGCGGCCGCGGCGCTCGAGCCCGACGCCGAACCCAACAATCCCGCCTACACCTTCAACGGGTGCATCATCGGCAGTACGGAGCCTTGCGTCGCCGATATCCAGCAGCCACCGCTGGACGAGGCCCTCCCGCGATTTGACGAGATTGCCGCAGCCGCTGCGGACAGGCTGCAGCTTCGGCTGGTGCCGGATCAGCTGCTGATACCGGTCCCCTCGCAGGTTTCGGCGGGCGGCGAGGAATCGCTGTACGCAAACGACGGCAACGAAGAGTTGTGGTGAAGGAGGCGACCATGCGGACGGGACGATCCGGGGAGTCGCAAGAGGGTCGTCGGACGCGCGGCCGTGGCGTGTTGGCGCTCGCCGCGGTCATGGCGGCACTGGCCGGCTGTGCCGCGTTGGAGGATGGGGATGCGAATCCGGCCTCGAGCATCGAATCGGTCGCGTACACGGCGCTTCCGCTCGGCCCCAATCTCGTGGACGAGACCTGTCGGGCGCAACCGGACCCGGCGGCGGCCGCGGCGGTCGATGCCTTGCGCGCCTACAACATCTTCTGCGGCGAATGGGAACAGCCGAGCGGCCGGATCTACGAGGTGTCGGCGATCGGTGCTCCGACCGACTTGCTGCGCCAGTACACGGCCGGAAGCTGGTGGACCGAGTCGCTGGAGCTGCGGATGGATTGTACGCCCGGCGAGCCAACACAGGTTCTCGACGGCATCGGGGCAATCCTCCTGAACTGCAGGTTGCGCAACGGCGGCTGGCCCTATCTGGCGCTGGCGACGAGCACGGATGACTCGATCTACCTCGCGGACGGGATCCCCGCGATTCTGCCGCCGATGGAGCGGGCAATCGGCGGTCTCGCCGGCCGGATTGATCTTGAGTCGCCGCCGGCTACGAACCCGTCCGCCGCGCTGGAGCGCCTGGAAGCCCTGCTCGGCGGCCGATACTATGGAACCGGCGATCTCGAGACCTATCGCCGGCTGATGAGCGCGGGTCAGCATTACAACGGCCTGAAGCAGTTCGCCGAGGCGGAGGCGCGCTACCGCGAGGCGCTGGTGGTGCATCGGCGCGTGCTGCCGGAGGACGAGATCGGGCGCGCCGACGTCCTCATGCACCTCGCCCTCGAGCTCAGCAACCAGCAACGCTATGCCGAGGCGGCCGCCCTGTTCGACCGGGCCGAAGAGTTGCTCAAGGCGGGGGGCGGCGATCCCACCGACTATCCGCGCCTCGTCAGCTACCGCGCGCTGCACCAGGCGAATCAGCGGCAATACGACGACGCGCTCGACCTCGCCGCTCAGGCAACGGCGATGCGGCGCGCGATTTCCGCCCGGCCGAGCGGCGCGGGCACCAACCTTGGACCGGTTTCCACCACGGGTCGGGTTGCGCTTGGTCCCGCTGCCGCAAACACGCAGGCCGGGCTTTCCGGCCTGGGCGCGCTTCTGGTCGGCGACGTGGTGCAGAGCCTTTATGTCGAGGCCGCGATGCTGTTCCGCCTCGGCCGGACGGCGGAGGCCGAGGCGAAGATCGACGAGGCGCTGGGCACACTCGACCGGCTCTCGAACCCGCCGGACTGGTGGCGTCCCCAGCTCTATATTCTGCGGGCCCAGATCCTGGCGTCGCGCGGCGAATACAACGCGGCGGAGCGGGTCTTACGCCAGAGCATCGCCGAGCAGCGCGAGGTCTTCACCGAATCGCGTGTCGAGGCGCGAGCCCATTTCGCCTTGGCCGGCCTCTATCGCGAGATGGAGCGACCCATCGATGCGCTGGCTTCGTTCGAGACGGCTTTCGATCTCGTCGAAGGCGGGGAGGGCAGCCTCCAATACGAGACGGTCTTTCCCTATTTCGAGACCGCGATGGCGGAGATCGAGCGGCAGCCCGCGCGGCGGGCGGAACTTTCGGCCGCGATGTTCCGGGCCGCGCAGCTCGTCCGCGGCACGGTTACCTCCAAGACGGTCGCGCGCGTCGCCGCGCGACTCTCGACGCGGGATCCGGAGGTGGCCGCGGTGACCCGGGCGCTGCAGGAGGCACAGATCGAGCGCAGCCGGGCGGCGCGCGCCCTGGACCGGGCCGAAGGCCGGCCGGACGTTCCCGCCGCCGAGCTGGACGCGCTCCGGCAACGCCTGTCGGTGGCGGCGGAGCGGGTCAGGGAACTCGAGCCGCGCGTGCAGGCGGCGCATGCGAGCTACAACATGCAGCTCGACCCGCCGAAGGACGCCGCGGCGGTTATCGAAGCGCTCAGGCCGAACGAGGCCCTCGTTCATGTCTTGCTCGGCGAGCCGAAGAGCTTCGTGTTCCTGGTGCGAACGGACGGCGTTTCCGCCTATCCGATCGACCTGACCAAGGCGGCGGCGGCCGAGATCGTCGAATCGCTGCGGGCGCCATTCGACGAGATCGAATACCTGCCGGAATTCGACGTGGTGGAGGCGCATCGCCTTTATCGGATGATCTTCGGCCCGCTGGAGGCGGAGCTCGCGGGCATCGATCATTTGATCACCGTACCCACGGGGCCGCTGCTGAGTCTTCCGTTCGGTGTCCTCGTCACCGAGGCGACGCCGCCGGTGCGGAACTACGACTACACCAAGGTGCCTTGGCTGGCGGAACGCTATGCGATCACCGTGGCGACCTCCGCGGGCAACTTCGCCGACCTGCGGCGCAAGGTTCAGCCGTCGCTGGCGCCGCGGCCCTTCATCGGCTTTGGGGATTTTATCCCGATCGGTGATGCGGCACTGGTGGCCGAGGACGGCGAGCTTTCCGACGAGTGCCGGGCCGACCTGCAGATGATCGCTCAGGCGCCGCCCCTGCCCGAGACGGCGGTGGAAGTCCGGTCCATTGCGGGCGCGCTCGGCGCCGGTCCGGACGGCGTCGTCCTCAAGGGCGACTTCAACGAGGCGACTCTTCGGAAGAGCGCGCTCGACCGGTACCGCATCGTCTATCTGGCGACGCACGCGCTGCTGCCGGGAGAACTCGACTGCTGGTCGGAGCCGGCGATGCTGCTGTCACGACCGGCTGCCGAATCGGAGCCGGGCGAGGGCGTGCAGGCGGACGGTCTGCTTCGGTCCAGCGAGATCGAGGAGCTGAGGCTGGACGGCGCCGAGCTCGTCGTTCTCTCCGGCTGCAACACAGGCGGCAGCGACGGCAGCGGCGAAAGCCTCACCGGCCTCGCCCGGGCCTTCATTCAGGCCGGCGCGCGTTCGCTCCTCGCGAGCCATTGGGTGGCCGACAGCGAGCAGACCGTCGCGCTCATGGTCGGTGTCTTTACCCGGCTCGCGGACGGCCGCGCGGCGACGGTCGCCGAAGCGCTGCGGCTCAGCGAGACTGCGTTGATGAAGGACGCCTACAGCTCACACCCCTACTACTGGGGGCTGTTCACGGTCGTCGGGGATGGCGGGCGTCGACTGACCCTGCAGGCGGAAGGCTGAGGCGGCCGGACCGGAGAGCCTGGGATCCGGCGAAGGCAGTCCGGCGTGACCCTTGCGCGCCGAGATCCGGCTCAGGAGCCCAGGTTCGTCACCTCGACGCGGCGGTTTATGGCGGCTTCGGGATTGTCCGGGTCGAGCAGTTTGCTCTCGCCCAGCCCGTAGGTCTCCAGGCGCTCGCCGTCGATGCCGAACCGGGCGATGAGGTAGTTCCGGACGGCCTCCGCCCGCGCCCGGGACAGCTTCATGTTGTAGGCCTCGTCGCCGACCGCGTCGGTATGGCCAACGATGCTGAACCGATAGGGCGACAGGCGGTCCGACAGGAGCGCCGTCCCGACATTGTCGAGAACCATCTTCGCCTCCGGGGTCAGCCTCGCGGAGCCGAACTCGAACTCGATCCTGAAGTCCATCGAGGGCCTCTCTGCCGGCGCCGCCTCGACGGAAAGGCCGCGGGTCTTTCCCTTCCTCCGCAGGCCGTCCACCTCCTCGGCGCCTGGCGGGAGCTCCAAGGCCTTGATGATCTCCTCCGTCGATTGTGCGACCTGTAGATACTCAGTACCGACCGCCTCTTGCGGTGCAACGGCAAAGACGACGGACGCAAGAACGGCCGAACCAAGCGCTGTTCCAATCCGCTTGATCATGGTTTCCCCCGATAACACCGCTGCTCTCGCCCTTTTAAGCTTAACCGAGCCGCCTGCGGCTGCACAAGATGCCGCCGATACTCACGGAGCAGATCGACGACAACGCCGATTCAGCCAGCCGCGAAATAAACCGGGGGCATTGTGCTTCGGAGGGACAACGGGCTCGCCGGGTCGTGGGCCCCGGGTCAGACCCTCGGCCGCTTGCGCAGGAACGCGGCGCGCTCTTCCTCGTCGGTGATGTGCTTGGCAAGACGCTCGTAAAGATCGTCGAGGGACCGCGCCTGTCCGGCCGCCTTCTTGACCAGGACCTTGGCGATGGGGCCGATGTGGAAGGTGAGCGCCGCTTCCGCCGCCTCGATCGCCGCCGGCGGCAATGGTGCGCCGGACGTCGCGGTAGGCCCTCGGCGCGATCCCGAGCCGCCGGCGCCCGGGAATGACCCCGACGCGCTGGACCCGGCACTTTGACGCAATCCCCTTCTCAAGAATTGACTTCGACCTGCCGCATCGGGAATCTTCCGCGCCAGGGTCTCGTACAACTCGGCGACGTCCTGCGCCTTCTCGGCCGCGTTCTTCACCAGGATCTTTGCCAGCGGTCCGACATGATAGGCGAGGTCGCGCTCGACGTTCTGCAGGAACTGCGCATCCCATCCGCTCCACGGGCCCGCGGCGTTTCGGCTAGCGGCATCTTGGCCGGTGGCATCCGGCCCGGTCGGGAGCTGACTTGGTCTCACGACGGTCTGGTCACTATAGGCCGGCTGCGCCTCGGCACTCTCTCCCGCGAACGCCGCCTTCAGCGCGTCGGCGAACGCCTGGGCCGAGGCGTAGCGTTCTTCGGGCTGCTTCGCCAGAGCCCGGCGCACCACTGCGTTTACGCCCGGCGGTACGGTTGCATTGAGCTCCCCGATCTCGCGTGGCTCGTGGTTCAGCAGCTTGTACATCACCTCCGTCGCGTGCTTTCCCGGGAACGGCTTCTCGCCGGTCAGCAGCTCGTAGAGGATCACACCGGTCGAGAACAGGTCGGTCCGGTGGTCCACCTGCTCGCCTTTGCACTGCTCTGGAGACATATAGCTCGGCGTACCGATAATCGAGCCGTGCTGCGTCAGTCCCGTGGTGTTCAGCCGGGCGACGCCGAAATCCGCAACCTTGACCCGTCCGCCTTCCAGCAGGATCACGTTGGCCGGCTTGATGTCCCTGTGAACGATCCCGAGTCCGTGGGCGTAACCCAGCGCGTCCAGGACCTGAAGGAGGACGAACAGAGCTTCCTTCGGCGCCAGCCGTATGCCCTGACGCAGGAAATGGTCGAGCGGCCGACCCTTGACGTACTCCATCACGATGAAGGAGGTGCCGTCGCTTTCCGAGTAGTCGTACACGGCGACGATGTTCGGGTGCATGCATCGGCCGGCAGCCTGGGCCTCGCGGCGGAAGCGGTCGAGATACTCGCTTCCGGCTTCGCCATCGAGCAGATCGTTGCGCACGACCTTGATGGCGACGACACGGTCGATCGCCGGATCGTAGCCCTTGTAGACGATGCCCATCGCGCCCCGCCCAAGCACGTCGTCGAGGCGATAGCGGCCGAGCATCCGTGGCAGGTCGCATTCGCTCATCGGGGCGAGTCCCGTCAGGCGTTGATGCCGGGCGTCATTCGGTCAGCATCTGCATGGCGCTTTCCAGGCTGCGCCGCATCCGGTTGAAGGAGGCGGACAGCGAGGCGATCTCGTCGTTTCCGCGCCGTTCGTATTCCTCGACGTTGAGGTCTCCCATGCTCACCGCACTGGCAATCGCCGAGATCTTCCGGACCGGTTTGATGATGACGTAGTGCAGCAAGATGTTGAGGAGAATCATGACGAGGACGAAGACGCCGCTCAGCATGGCCATGAAGATGACGAAGGTGTTCCAGGCCCTGTCCAGGGGCACCGACATGGGCACGGAGACGATCTGTGCGCCAATAATCTCGTTCATCTGCCAGCCGAATCCATTCGCTGATCCATAGAGCGCGATCATCGTCGGGGGTGCCGCAGCGGGGGTGCTGTGGCAGGCGAGGCATGCCTCGCTCTTGACCTGAAGGGGGTGCGCAAGGACGAGCGAGCGTCCCGTCGGCGTCTCTCGCTCGACGATCAACTCCGTATGGTTGGGATTGTTGCGGAACTCGTTGATGATGTCGGCCTCCCAGTCGGAGGCCCGATCCGCGGGATTCGTCGGGTTAAGGGCCGCTTCCTTGTAGATGAAGTCGGGGAACTCCTCCTGCAGCGCCCGGAAATTGGTCTGCGCCGCGAAGGACGGCACGGAGTGCGGCAGGAACTGCGTCTCCATATGGACGTCGATCAGCGGCCGGATTTCCTGGGCGGTGTAGTCGCGGATTGCGCGCGCGCTCTCCATCATGATGCGCGCGTTCTGGATCACCTCTTCCCGGGCGTTCTTCTGGACGAAGCGGTAGGAGAGGGCGCCGGCCAAGGCCAAGCCGATTGCGAAGGCGACGACGACCACTAGGTTGAACTTGGCTTTCAGCCCCATTTCATCTCCGTCCCTCAAACATGAACATGCGGCCCCATCCGCAGTCATACGGCGGCGTCCCGCGCCGAGCGGCGTGCCTCATCGGAGCTGGCGTTGCCGCGGGATCACAGGCGCAGCAGGATCGGGCAGCGTCGTTTCATTTGCGTTAACATTCGGTTTCTCTGCATCGGCATCGACCGTACGGGGCTGGGGCTCGGGCCTCAGCAGCCTGTGGAGCTGTGCGGTGCTGAGCCAGCCCGTCACCGACGCGCCGGTCGCCTCCTGGAAGGCGCGAATGGCCTTGCGGGTGGCTGGGCCGAAGATCCCGTCGATTTCGGCGTCGTAGTACCCCCGGTCCGCCAGGGCCGCCTGGATGCGGCGCTTGTCCTCGCGGCTGAGGGCGTCTTCGATCGTCTGCAGCACCGTCCTTTCACGCGATGCCGGCGATTCGACGGTCGCATCCTGGACTGGATCGGCCATCGACATTTCGGCTGGCCCTTCCACCGGCTCGTCCGTCGGCACTTCGGTCGCCGGCTGGACCACCGCCGCCATTGCGGCGTCGGCGGGCAGGTTGGCGACGTCCGCCGACGTCTCCGACGCCGGCGCTTGCACGGGGGCCTCGACGACCACGGTCGCGGCGGGATCGCCGGACGGGTCGGCCGCCGGTTCGGCCGGTTCCGGCGATTCCGCGGGAACCATCGGCTGGGTCGAGGCCACCGGTGCTTCGGGTTCCGGCGCCGGTGCGCGAAGAAACAGTTCGCCCGTCTGCGCGGCGGATATCCATGGTACCTGCCGGCCGTCCGTTGCCGTCTCCACACGTGCCGGGAGCCTCTGGAGGAGTCGCGAGACCTCGACCACCGGCTCGGCGAGCAGCGCCGTCAGCGCGTCCGCGAAGGCCCCGTTCGCGACTTCATCCTCGATCGCGACCCGGCCCGGTGCCGCAGCATGAACGATGATGGTTCCGGCCGAGTTCGCGATCATCTCGGCAAGCCCCGGCTCGATCGATTTCGACGCCTCGACGAACCGGTTGCGGCGGGACGCGTCGAGCAGGAGCAGCTTCAGGGCTGCGCCGGACTCCTCCATCGCGCCGAGCACCGTGTCGACGAGGACGCCTTCGGTCAGGACGGAGAAATCGCTCCGCGGATTGGCGGTGACCGGCAGCAGGAAGTTTCGGTTCTGAAACTGGACGCCGTGGCCCGCATAGTAAAACACGGCTATCGCCCCTGGGCTCAGGCGCGCGGTGAAGCGTTGAAGCGCGGCGCCCATCTCGCCACGGCTGCCGTCGAGCAGCGTGACGACGTCGAAGCCGAGGCCGCGCAGGGCACCGGCCACGGCTTGCGCGTCCTCCGCGGCGCTCGGAATCGGCTCGAGGTTCTGATAGCGGCTGTTTCCGATGACCATCGCCACGCGCTCGCCGCTGGCCGTGGCGGCCAAGGCCGACGGGCCGAAAGGGCTGGAAAAAAGCAGGGCAAGGAGGGCAGGCAACAGCAGGGCTGCCGTCGCTCCGCCGCGCGAGGCGGCAGGACGCGATCGGCAGGCCGATTTCAAGCGCGCGAACGAATACTTTCCCATCGCCGGCTCTACTGCCCTATCCCAGCAAAGGATTCAATCCCGCCACCTCCCGGCGGCAGACGCGATCCAGAGGCAGGGCCGACCCCGGTCTGGAAGTGCGTACCCTATGGCACGTCGATACCCCAGTTCTCGCCCCTCCGACGCCAAGTCCGACAGACACCATACAGATCGATGGCTCCCTGTCCAAAGCCTATTGTTTCGATCGTCTAGCAAGGCACATCTTCGTACTTGGCTGATACCGACCTATAGCTAAGACCGCGAATAATGATGCAGTCGGCATATCGCCTTACGCTAGTATTCATCAACAGGTTCGGCACGGCGGATCGGCCTCGGTGACAAGGGGGAGCGGCTATGGGCATGGGGCAAAGGCTGAACGTCCTGGAGGCGATTCTCGATCGGCTCTGGGTCAAGATCTCGCAGAGCAGCTTCGACCTGATGGCGAAAGGCAGCGCCCCTAAGCCGACCGATGCCAAGTATCACGATTTCTGGCGGGAGGTGTCGGGCTATCTGGCGCAGCTGTCGGTGGTCATGCGGGAGCTCGACAGCTATGAGCACTTGCTCGACCATCGCGCCCGGATTGCCCGGTCCTGTCCCCGGGAGCTGAGGTTCCGCGCCAACCAGTCGGTCCGTGATCTGGGCGATCGGCGGCAGCAGGTCTACGAAAAGGCGGTGCGGGTCGAGGCTGCGCTTCGGGACCTCTATTTCCGCGGTCAGACGCCGACCACGAACGACATCATCAAGGCGATCGAGAAGCTGAGCAAGGAAATCGAGGCCGCCGCGGACGTCAAGACGATGATCGAACAGCTTCAGCAGCACCGGCCGCAGTTCGACGTCTTGACCCAGCAGCGGCCCACCGTTCAAAACGTCCCTTTCTCGTTCGTCATCATGCTGATCGTGCTCTATATCCGCAGCCGGTCGAAGCCCAAGTCGACGGATACGGATTGAGGCCGCTCGCCGTCATCGGGGCCTGTTCGGCGCTCTCAGCCTCCTTTCGTCAGGTCGCCGCGGAGCAGCGCATCCAGCCTCTGGGCAGCCGTGGCGATGTCGTGCTCGGTGGTTGCCGTGGTCCGGGCGTTTTCCGCGAAGGAAGCCCGAAACGATGGCTGGCGCAGCAGGAAGGCGATTGCGTTGCCGAAGGATTCGATATTGCCTGGCAGGGTCAGCCTGCCGGTCAGTCCGTCGCGGACGATCTCGGCGGCGGCGCCGTCGTCCTGCCGAGCCACCATCGGCAATCCACACGCCATGCCCAGCAGCATGGCCGCCCTGCTTCCGTCGCCGATCAGGGGGCCAAGGAACAGGTCGCCCGCTACGTAGAGCGGGATCAGATCTTCGCCCGCGAGAGACGGATATAGCTTCACGCGCGTCTGCGGCAAAGCGCGCAAAGCCGCATTCGCGGCCTCGCAGACCGGGCCATCACCGGCAACGATGAGGTTCCAGTCGAGGGGCGACATGCGCGACAGGATCCGCGCCAGATGCCTGATCGATTCCTGGTCCGCCGCGGAATCCGCTCCGACCATGGTGATCAGCCAGGGCGCGTCCGCTGCAAGAAGCAGGCGCGAGGCCAGAGCGGCACGATAGCGTGCGCGGTCGCGATAGGCCGCGTCGACCGGCGCAAGATCGAGGAAGAGGGGCAGCTCGACCAGCCGGTCCGAGCGGTTGATCGGCGGGTGTGCGTCGGCGATTTCAACACGCCCGATCGTGAGGATCGCATCGGCTGCGGCGAGGACCGAGCGTAACGGCGTTTCGGCAGCACCCGCTCCGGACTCGGACGGGCCGGCTTCCGGCTGAACCACAACGTAAGGAATGCCCAGGCTGCGGCTGACCGTCGGTCCGAGCCAGTCCGGCGCTCGGTCGGAAACGGCACAGGTAAACCAGGCCTGCGGCCGCTCCTCTGGAGGGCGTCGGTGGTAGCGGGCGACAAGGCGGTCGGCGAGACGGAGGCCGAGCTCGCGTATGCGCTCGTCTCGGCGCCGGGTGCGGCCGTCGCTCAGGGCACAGAACCGGCAGGCGGGCCGAACGTCGTGGCCGACCAATCCCAGGGCCGTGCCGAGCAGGCCGGCCGCCCCGGCACCGCCGTGGAGCGGGTCCGGCAGCTTCCCTCCCGGCAGGTAGAAGGCGATTCGCATGGGCCCTCGTGTTATGGCCTCAACGCTAGGGCGCCAACCGCTGGCGCTTGATGCGGCAAGGCATTCAATACCGGGCGGACCGGTTTACGCAACGCCGCGGACAAAGAATTCCACCGGATCACCGGCTCAATTGTTTTTCAAAGCTGGCGTGCCGGGCCAAATTCCTACAATATAGCGAGCGGGACTTGCGGCAATATGCGGGGGTGAGCCGTAGACGGACGGCGTGTCCATCGCCGGGTTCGTCCTCGCAGGATTGCCTTTATTCTGGCAGGGAGCGGACTGGCCCCGGAGCGCGGCGCGGACTACGGTCACATGCCGCGGCGGGGCGCGCGAAAGACATGGCATCGCCTGACATTCTCGACTTCGAAGCGCTGGTCGCACCCATCGCGGGGGAGATGCCGACCGGCCAGGACCTTCGGCAGGACTCCTCACCCAACCCCGTCTACTATCGGCTCAAGGACGCACGCTCCGCTGCGCGCGCGGCGGAGCGCAGCATGGAGGCGTTCGACGAGTCCGAACTCGACGGCGGGGCGGGCGGGGTGGTCCAGGAATGGCGCACCATTCTGGATCTGGCCCCCCGCGTCCTGGCGGAGCAATCAAAGGACCTCGAGATCACCGCTTGGCTCATCGAGGCCCTGGTGCGCGTGCACGGTTTCGCGGGCCTCCGTGACGGCTTCCGGCTTGCCCGTGAGCTGGTCGAGAGATTTTGGGACGGCCTCTATCCGGCCGAGGACGAGGACGGAGTGGTCACGAAGGTGGCGCCGCTCGCCGGATTGAACGGAGAGGGCGCGGACGGGACCCTCATCCAGCCGATCCGCAAGGTGCCGATCACCGGCAGCCCGGACCTCGGCTCCTACGGTCTGTGGCACCACGAACAGGCATCGAAGCTGCTGGAGCTTCCGGAAGACAAGCGGGCGCAGCGCATAGCGGCCGGCGCGACCACCCTGGAGCAGTTCGAGGCGAGCGCACGGGCAACGCCGGCGAGCTTCTATCGTAGCGTCATTCCGGACCTCGAAGAGTGTCGGGCGGAGTACGGCAGGCTCAACGCCGCTCTACAGGAGCGATGCGGCGCCGACGCGCCACCGTCTTCCAGGATCGACGGCATGCTGCGCGCCGCGCTGGAGATCCTCCAGGTCTTCGGGAAGGACGCGCTTGCCCAGGATGGCGCCGGTGCCGGTGACGAGGATGCGGCGGCGCCGGTTACCGGGGCGGGCCAGCCCGCTTCGGCAACTGCCTCGGTATCGGTAGAGGGCCAGATCCGGACGCGGGAGGATGCGTTCCGGACGCTGCAGAAGGTCGCGGAGTTCTTCCGTCAGACGGAACCCCATTCGCCGATCTCCTATACGCTCGAAGACGTCGTCCGGCGTGGCCGGATGCCGCTGCCTGCGCTTCTGGCGGAGTTGATGCCGGACCAGGAGGCGCGCCGAACCTTCCTCGTGGCGGCCGGGATCAAACCGCCGGAGGAAGCGTAAATTGCGCCAATTGCCCATGTTCTAATTGTGCGAAGACCTGCGGTTTGTTAAAAAACCCCGACGAGCGTTTGGCGGCAAGGCATTCAGGGTGCGTTTGAGACCTGAGAAGGCCATAATATTCCGCTAATTGCAGGTAATTTCGTTTCCGTAGATTGGCAATCGTTCCGTCGTCGACGGCGGTATTGCTTGGAGGGGGGGGCATGGCAAGTATTCACGACAAGCTCGAACGCGTTCGTAAGCCGCGTGTTCACATCAGCTATCAGGTGGAGACCGAAGGGGCGATGCTCGAGCGGGAGCTGCCCTTCGTCGTCGGCGTTCTCGGTGATTTCTCCGGCGATCCGACCGAGCCTCTGAAGCCGCTCAAGGACCGCAAGTTCGTTCAGATCGACCGCGACAACTTCAACGACATCATGGCGCGAATGACGCCCGGCCTGAACCTCAAGGTCGAGAATACGCTCAAGGGCGACGGCAGCGAGATGGCCGTGAACCTGAAGTTCCGGTCGATGGACGATTTCAATCCGGCCAATGTGGTCGAACAGGTTCCGGCGCTCAAGAAGCTGCTGGAAACCCGCAACCATCTCAGGGATTTGATGACGAAGATCGATCGGTCGGAGGACCTGGAGGCCGTCTTGGAGCGCGTGCTGCAGAACAGCGAAGAACTGAAGCAGTTTTCGGCGGCGCTCGGGGTCGAGGGATCGTCCGGCGAGGATAGCGAGAAGGAGGGCGGACAATGAGCGCTGCCGAAGTGTCCGGCCAGGCCGAAGCCGCGGCCGCCAAAACGGAAACGGAGGTCAGTCTGCTTGATCAGGCGATCTCTGCCACCAAGCAGACCGAGCCCGAGCACGCCCAGGAACTCCTGCGGACGCTGACCGAGGAGGCGCTGAAGGGCACCGTCACCTACAGCAAGAATCTGACCGTCACGCTGAACAAGGCGATCGCCGCGATCGACGAGCAGATGTCGAAGCAGCTCGCGGCGATCATGCACCATCCGTCCTTTACGAAGCTCGAAGGGACGTGGCGCGGGCTGCATTACCTGGTGATGAACTCGGAAACCAGCGCGACGCTGAAGATCCGCGTCTTGAACATCTCGAAGCGCGAACTCTACAAGGACCTTTCCAAGGCCGTGGAGTTCGACCAGAGCCAGATCTTCAAGAAGATATACGAGAACGAGTTCGGCACTCCGGGCGGTGAGCCTTACGGGGCGCTGATCGGCGATTACGAGTTCACAAACCATCCCGAAGACATCGAGCTCCTGAGCAGCATGTCGAATGTCGCCGCGGCCGCGTTTGCGCCCTTCATTTCGGCGGCGAGCCCGAAGCTCTTCGGGTTCGAGAGCTACACCGAGCTGTCGAAGCCGCGGGATCTGGAGAAGATCTTCGAATCCGCCGAATATGCGAAGTGGCGGAGCTTCCGCGAGAGCGAGGACTCCCGGTTCGTCACGCTGGCGATGCCGCGCGTGCTCGCCCGTCTGCCTTACGGCGAGGCGACGAAGCCGGTCGAGGAGTTCGGCTTCGAAGAGGCTCCGAAGGACGAGCGCGGTGCGGCCAAACCGATGGCGCACGACGATTACTGCTGGATGAACGCCGCCTATGTGCTGGGCGGTCGCCTCACCGATGCCTTTGCTCAGCATGGTTGGTGCACGGCGATCCGCGGCGCCGAAGGCGGCGGCAAAGTGGATAATCTGCCCACCCATGTCTTCATCAGCGACGATGGCGATCCGGACCAGAAGTGTCCGACGGAGATCGGCATCACCGATCGTCGCGAGGCGGAGCTGAGCAAGCTCGGTTTCCTGCCGTTGTGCCATTACAAGAACACCGACTATGCCGTCTTCTTCGGCTCGCAGACGACGCAGAAGCCGAAGAAGTACGACCGGCCGGAGGCAACGGCCAATGCCGCCATTTCGGCCCGGCTGCCCTACATCATGGCGACGTCGCGGTTCGCCCATTACCTGAAGGTTATGGCGCGCGACAAGATCGGGTCGTTCATGGAGGCCTCGGACTGCGAGGCTTGGCTTAACCGCTGGATCAACAACTACGTCAACGCCAACGAGGATGCGGGCCAGGAGATGAAGGCCAAGTATCCGTTGCGCGAAGCCAAGGTCGTGGTGAAGGAGATTCCCGGCAAGCCGGGCTCGTACAACGCCGTTGCCTGGATGCGGCCCTGGCTGCAGATGGAGGAACTCACGACCTCGCTGCGGATGGTCGCGCGGATCCCGCAGCTGGGCTGATCCGCCGGACGAAGCTCGCTTTCGCCATCGGCGAACGGCTTCGGTTTGATTTCGCGTCGCGTCCGGCCTGTCTCCCGCGGACGGGCCGGGCGCGAAACCCGCAGCTACGCAAAGCGATCAAGCGGAACTGGGCCGAGCATGACAGCAGAGTCAGCGGAGGTGGAGGACGGGGCGCCCGATGGGTCCCGGACTCCCGCTGGCGGTTCGTCGCCTCCATCTGCCGGCGGAACGGATGGACCCATCCGCGAAGAAGTGCTCGCGGCAGCATCCGGCAGCGACGCGGACGGAACGCGCCTGGACCGCTTTCTTGCGGAGCGCTCCTGGCCCCACGCCTTGCGTCTATGGTTCGGCACGCTGGCGGCGCCTTACGACCGAAGCCGGATCCTTAGGGCGCTCGACCGCGACATCGCGGCAATCGACCGGCTGCTTTCCGACCAGGTGAATGCCATCCTGCACCACCCGCGGCTGCAGCGGCTCGAGGCGTCGTGGCGCGGTCTTCGTTATCTCGTGGACATCGCCGACGGGGTCGATGGCGTCAAGATCCGCCTCCTCAGCGCGACCTGGGCCGAGCTCTGCCGCGATCTGGAGCGCGCGATCGAGTTCGACCAAAGCCAGCTCTTCGAGAAGATTTACAGCGAAGAGTTCGGCATGCCGGGCGGCGAGCCCTTCGGCGTGCTGATCGGCGATTACGAGGTCCAGCATCGCCGCGGACCCGACCATCCGACCGACGATGTGGCGGCACTGAAGGCGCTGTCCAACGTGGCTGCGGCCGCGTTCGCGCCGGTCATTCTCGGGTGCACGCCCCAGATGTTCGGCCTCGACAGCTTCTCGGAGCTCGGTCTGCCGCTCGATCTGCAGGCGACCTTCCGGCAGCGCGAATACGACCGCTGGAAAGGTTTTCAGGAGAGCGAGGATGCGCGCTTCGTCGGTCTTACGGTGCCGCGCTTGCTGATCCGCCGCCCCCACCGGGACGACGGATCGCGCGTCGACGGATTCCGTTTCCGCGAGGATGTGGGGGAAGGCCATCTGTGGTGCAACGCGGCCTATGCCTTTGCCGCCGTCCTCATCCAGGCCTTCGCGGCCTCCGGCTGGTTTGCGGATATCCGCGGCGCCCGGCGCGACGTTCTCGGCGGTGGAATCGTCGTCGGGCTGCCGGTCGAATCCTTTGAGACCGACAAGCCGGGCATTGCCATCAAGTACTCGACCGACGTCTCGATTTCGGAGACGCGCGAGAAGGAGTTGAGCGACCTCGGTTTCATTCCGCTGAGCAAGGCGGCGAACACGGAATATTCCGTGTTCTACGGCAACCAGTCGGCGCAGCTCCCGAGGCGCTACGAGGATCCCGTCGCCACCGTGAATGCACGGCTGTCGACGATGCTGCAGTACATAATGTGCGTCTCCCGCTTCGCCCATTACATCAAGGTCATCGGCCGCGACCGGATCGGCTCTTTCACTACGCCGGAAGCCTGCGAGACGTTCTTGCAGAACTGGCTGCACAACTACTGCACGGGCAACGACGATGCCTCGCCCGAGTTAAAGGCTCGCTATCCGCTGCGCGCCGGAAACGTTCGGGTTCGCGAGGCGCCGGGCAGACCGGGCATCTACCATTGCACGGTGCATCTTCAGCCGCACTTCCAGCTCGACCAGGTCTTGTCGGCTTTCAAGCTCGTCACCGAATTGGCCCCGGAGCGGGCTTAGCAGCGAGGAAACCCCACCATGACGCTCGGCGCGAAGGAACATTTCGAAGCAGGCCGTCTCAAAGAAGCCATTCAGGCGATGACCGCCGAGGTCAAGGGCCATCCAACGGACGCAAATCGGCGCGTCTTTCTTGCGGAGCTTCTGTGCTTCGCAGGCAACCTGGAGCGGGCGGACTTGCAGCTCGACGTACTGACCGAACAGGACCCCAAGGCGGCGGTCGGCATCGCACTGTTCCGTCAGCTCGTCCGGGCCGACCTGGCGCGCCGGCAGTTCTTTACCGAGGGCCGAATGCCGGAGCTCGTCGGGCCTGTCTCGCCCGGCCTGCGGCTCCATCTCGAGGCCTCCATCCGACTGCGCGAGAATGATCCGGCCGCGGCCGCGCGCCTCCTCGCCGAGGCCGAGGAGCAGCGCGTGCCCGTCAGCGGCACCTGCGACGGGCAGGCATTCGACGACATGCGCGATCTCGACGACCTGACGGCGTCCTTCTTCGAGGTGCTCACCAGCACGGGAAAGTACTACTGGATCCCGATCGACAGCGTGGTCTCGCTGGAGTTCCGGCCCCCGGAGCGGGCGCGTGACCTGCTGTGGCGGCGCGCACATATGGTCGTGGCCGACGGCCCGGAGGGCGAGGTCTATCTGCCGGCAATCTACTGCGCGGGTGGCGGCGCGGCCGAAGAAGAGCTGGAGGACCGTGCCCGGCTCGGCCGGGTGACGGAATGGACCGGCGGAGAGGATGCGCCGGTCCGGGGGATCGGGCAGCGCAGCTTCCTGGTCGGCGATGGCAGCAAGGCCATCATGGAGATCTCCCGGATCGAGTTCGACAGGGCCGCCGGCTGACCGACGCCGATCATGCCGAGGATAGATCCCGATCAGCCGCTCCAGCCTTCCGTTCTGGACCGGCTTCTCGACAGCAATCCGGAGCTGTCGCGCGACCCGCCGAAATCGCGCGGCCAGCATTTGGCCGAGCTGCGGCACGCCATCCGTCGCGATCTGGAGGCGCTGTTGAACACCCGGCAGCGCTGCCGGTCCTGGCCGGAGGATCTGACCGAACTCGATCGGTCGCTCCTTGCCTACGGTGTGTCGGATTTCACCGCGGCCAGCCTCGGTTCGGACGAGCAGCGCGAGACGTTTCGGCGGGAGATCGAGGCGGTGATCCGCGCCAACGAGCCGCGGTTCGTCTCGGTCAAGGTCGTGCTTCTCGAGAACGCCGAGCGGCTTGATCGCACCCTTCGGTTCCGCATCGAGGCCTTGATGCATGCCGATCCCGCACCCGAGCCGGTGACGTTCGACTCCTTTCTCGATCCGGCCTTGCGCAGCGTCATGATTGTTGGCAAGGGCGATGGTTGACGAACTGCTTCCCTATTACAACCGCGAGCTGACATACATTCGAAGGCTGGCGGCGGAGTTCGCCGAGGCGCATCCGAAGATCGCCGGCCGCCTGCGGCTGAGCGCGGACGCGGTCGAGGATCCGCATGTCGGCCGCCTGATCGAAGCCTTCGCCTTTCTGACGGCCCGTATCCGCCGCAAGCTGGACGACGACTTCCCGGAACTTACGGACGCGCTGCTCGGCATTCTTTACCCGCATTATCTGGCACCGATTCCGTCGATGGCCATCGTCCAGTTCAAGGGGCAGCCCGAATCGACCGGCCCCTACACGGTCCCGGCCGGGACCGAGATCGAGACGGAGGCGGTCGGCGGAGAGACCTGCCGGTTCCGGACCTGCTACCCGGCGACCCTGTGGCCGATCACCCTGCAAGCGGCCAGCCTGACCGGGCGGCCCCTCGTCGCGCCGACCGGCCCGCGCACCGCGGGCAGCGGCGCCGTCGCGTCGTTGCGGTTGACCCTGCGCTGCCTGTCGGAGGAGATGACCTTCACCCAGCTGGCGCCGGAGTCGCTCCGCTTCTTTCTGCGCGGGCAGCCGCAGCATGTCTTTGCGCTCTACGAGCTGATCCTCAACAACACCGTTCTCGTGGCGCTCGCCGACTCCCCCACCGATCCCAATCCGGTGTTCCTGGAACCGGACTGCATCCGGCCCGTCGGATTCGAGCGCGACGAGGGCATGCTTCCCTATCCGGCGCGGTCGTTCGTCGGCTACCGCCTATTGACGGAGTTCTTCGCCTTTCCCGACAAGTTCCTGTTCTTCGACCTCACGCGCCTGTCCGGAAAGGTTCTGCTCGAGGCCGGCAACAAGCTGGAGGTGTTTCTTTATCTGAACCACAGCTCGGTCGAGCTGGAGCGGAGCGTTTCGGCCGAGAGCTTCGCGCTGGGCTGCGCGCCGGTGGTCAACCTGTTCCGGCAGCGGGCCGAACCGATCCAGCTCACGCACACTGAATCGTCCTACCGTGTTGTGCCCGATGCGCGGCGCCCGGCGGCCCTGGAGGTGTACTCGATCGATCGGGTCAGCGCGAGCTCACCCACCGGCGAGGAACGCGTTTTTCTGCCCTTCCATTCTGTCAAGCACGCGGTCGATCCCACGGGCCAGACGGGGTTCTGGCACGCGACGCGGCGGCCCGCCGGGTTCCGCGACACCGGGACCGAAATGTTCCTGTCGTTGGTCGATCTCGACTTCAACCCGTCGGCGCCGGCGGACTGGATCGCCTCGGTCGAGACGACCTGCCTCAACCGCGACCTGCCGGCGCGGCTCCCCTACGGCGGCGGACATCCGCATCTGCAGCTCGTCGAGGGCACCTCTGCCGTCGCGAGTGTTGCCTGCATAACGCCGCCGACGCCGACCCTGCGGCCGCCGATGCGCGAGGGCGGACGCTGGCGGTTGATCTCGCATCTCACCCTCGGCCATCTTTCGCTCACCGATCACGAAGACGGCGCCAGCGCGCTGCGCGAAATCCTGAAGCTCTACGATTTCCGCGATTCGCCGGATACGCGAGCGATCATCGACAGCGTTCTCAGCATTCGCAGCCGGCGCGGCACCGCGCGGGCGCCGTCGCAGGATGGGGCCCGCGACGGGGCGTTCTGCCGCGGTGTCGAGGTCGCCATCGAGTTCGATGACCGGCAGTTCTCGGAAAGCGGCCTGTTCCTCCTCGCGGCGGTGCTGGAGCGCTTCCTGGCGCTTTACGCCTCCATCAATTCGTTCACGCGGCTCACGGCGACGGTCAAGGGCCGATCAGGGATCCTTCGCAGATGGCCACCAAGGGCAGGCGACCGCACGCTTCTCTGATCGAGGCCCTGTACGCGGAGGCCGATCGCTTCGAGTTCTTTCAGGCGGTCCGGATCCTCGAGCGGGAGGCGGCGCGCCGGGCAGCCGAGGACCCACGATTCGAGGGCCGTCCCGCCGTCGGCGAGGACGGCGACCCGCGCCGCGAGGCTGTCAGATTCCGGGCGCGGCAGACGCTGTCCTTCCCGGCAACCGCGGTGAGCCGGCTGGAGCGCGGATCGTCCGATCCGACGAATGAGCGACCCGCCGGTCCGCCCGAGTTGACGGTCAACTTCATGGGGCTGACGGGCCCGAGCGGCGTGCTGCCGCAGCACTACACCGAGATGCTGATCCGCAGCATCCGCGACAAGAGCCTGTCCCTTCGCGACTTCCTCGACCTGTTCAATCACCGGCTCATCTCGCTGTTCGTCCGGGCCTGGGAGAAGTACCGGCCGCCCTTCGCGTATGAACGCCACGGCCGGCACACGGCGGACGATCCGATCAGCGCTCTCCTTTACGCCCTTCTCGGCTTCGGCACCGGGCATCTGCGCGGCCGGCTCGCGGTCGACGACGAGACGTTGCTGTTCTACGCCGGTCATCTGACGCATGCGCCGCGCTCGGCCATCGGCCTGGAGGCAATCCTGTCCGACTATTTCGGTCGTCCGGTCCGGATCGAGCAGTTTCGCGGCCGATGGGCCGCACTGGCGGCCGACGAGCGGACGGCGCTGCCGGACCGGGCGCACCCGGATGGCCGGTTCGGGCGGCTCGACGGAAATGCCGTTCTCGGTGACCGGGTCTGGGACGTCCAGGGCAGCTTTCGCATCCATATCGGTCCGCTCGGCTACGCCGACTTCGTGCAGTTCATGCCCGACGGGGTGCATCTGCGGGCGCTCGCCGATCTCGTTCGCACCTATGTCGGGCCCGACCTCGGCTACGATGTGCAGCTTACGCTGATCAAGGCTGAGGTTCCGGCCTGCCGGCTCGCCGGTGAAGGCGATTACGCGCCTCGCCTCGGCTGGAATACGTGGCTGAAGCATTGGGAGCATCCGCGGGATGTGTCGGACGCGGTGTTCACTCTCGATGACGTTTAGACGCGGTCGCCGCGGTCCGCGAGAAGCGCGACCCTCCGCCGAGGGGCGAGGAGAGAGCCTGACCGTATCCGGTTTTCGAATTCCGGCTCAGGGAGGTCATCACCGGTGAGCACATGGACAGCGGGCTACGCCGCGGATCTCGAGTACAGCCCCGGCTTCTATCACGACCAGTCGCCGATCCATCTGAACCTGGTTTGCCTCTTCGCCGGCGTGGAGGGGGTCAGCCTCGAGCGGAGCTTCACCTACTGCGAGCTTGGCTGCGGCCAAGGATACACCGCGATGCTGCTTGCCGCCGCCAACCCGCAGGGCGACTTCCACGCGGTCGACTTCAACCCCGCGCACATTGCCCGCGCTCGCGCGGACGCGGAGGAGGCGGGAATTCCCAATATCCGCTTTTACGAGACAAGCTTCGAGGAACTCGTCGCCGATCCGCCGCCGGGCCTGCCGGAGTTCGATTTCGTGACGCTGCACGGGGTCTACAGCTGGGTCTCCGTGGAGAACCGTCGCGCGATCGTGCACTTCCTGAGGCGTTACCTGAAGCCCGGCGGAGTCGCCTATGTCAGCTACAACGCCATGCCGGGCTGGGCGGCAGCGCTTCCGGTCCAGCGGCTGCTCAACGACTGTGCGAAACTCATTCCGGATCGCAGCGACCGGCAGATGGGACGTGCCCTCGCCTTCGCCGAACAGCTCAAGGAAGCCGAGGCCCGTTCGCTGCGAAACAACCCGTTCCTGGCCGAGATCGTCCGGACGGCGAAGCGGGAAAGGTTCGAGTACCTCGTCCACGAGTATCTCAACGGCAACTGGAATCCGCTGTATCACGCCGACGTTGCCCGGGAGATGGCCGAGGCCAAGCTCGATTTCGTCGCGCCGGCGAGCCTGCTGGACGGTTTCCCCGACCTGAACCTGACGCCGCACCAAAGGGATCTCCTGGCCTCCATCGGTGACTCGTCGCTTTGGGAAACGCTGAAGGACTATTGCGTCGATCGGCGCTTTCGCAAGGACGTTTTCCTCCGCGGCGCACGGCGTCTGTCTCGCGCCCAGCAGGATGAGCGGTTGCGGCAGCTTCGGCTTGCCCTGGTGGTCCCGCGATCGAGGGCGCGGCTGAAGCTCAACGTACCGATCGGCGAGGCGTCGCTCGAGCCTCGCGCCTATGGTCCGATCCTCGATGCGCTTGCGGACCGGCCGCGGACCGTCGGGGAACTGCTCGACCTGCCCGAGATCAAGGGAAAGTCCAGCATCACGGCGCAGGAGGTGGTCGGTATGCTCGTCGGTTCGGGGCAGGCCCTTCCGATGGGTCCCGAGGTGGGCGGGAAGGGCGAAGCGGCCGCCGCGCGCTTCAACCGGATGGCCGGCCGCCGCGCCCGGGACGCGGCGACGAACAGCCAGCTCGCTCTGGCCGCGGCGGCGTTCGGCACCGGCCTGTACGCGAGCGCGCTCGATCTGGCGGGCTATTTCGGCCTGGTCTCCGGCACGGAACGGAGCCCCGAGGAACTCGCGCGATTGGTCTGGGGTCCGATCGCCGCCCGCGGCGAAAAGCTGATCAAGAACGGCGAGCCGGTCGAGGACGAGGCCGAAAGCCTGGCGCTTCTGCGTGAATGGATGGCGGATCTCCTCCGGGACAAGGCCCCGCTGTGGGAGCGTTATTGTCCTTTTTGACAAATGGAAAATTAGTGCGTCGAGGGAATGTCACCGTTCATTTGCCTAATATTTCGTTGTAATGTGGGCGCTGTCGCGAAACCGGGGGACGACGCCGATCATGGACGCATTCAAGTCCCGTCCTCCAATGGGGCGGCTCCTCCCGCCGGAGGGCATGGTGCCTTGGCACCGGCGCTCACGGAGAGCCGGTTCGCCGGTTTGCGTCTAGATCCCTGGTTCGGCGACGGATCCGGAAGCGGCGCGGCTCCCGCATTCGGGCGATCAGGACGAGGGCACAGCGTTTAGGGGGGTGCGATGGCCGCTGTCGATCTCAAATCCTTGGTGGGAAAGCTCAACGATCCGTGCCGTCGGTCGCTGGAGGCGGCCGCCGGGCTCACGCTCTCGCGCGGCCACTACAACGTCGAGATCGAGCATTGGTTGCTCAAGCTGCTCGAAGCGCCGGACAGCGATGTCGCGGCCATCCTGCGGCACTACGAAATCGATTCGTCGCGGCTCGCCGCGGACCTCACGCGGGTGCTCGACCGGCTGAAGACCGGCAATACGCGGGCGCCCGCCTTGTCGCCGCATCTCGTTTCCCTGGCGCGGGAGGCCTGGATTCTCGCTTCGCTCGAATACGGTGCCGCGCGCGTTCGCTCCGGCCACCTTCTGTGCGCGCTCCTCGCCGACGAATCGCTCGCGCCGCTCGGTCGCGATGCGTCGGCGCAGCTCGCCCGCATCGCGCCGGAGGCGCTGCGGCGGGACCTGCCGAAGATCACGGCGGATACCGCCGAAGCCGCCATGCCATCCGCCGCCGCGGGCCAGGGCAAGGGGGAAGCGCCGGCCGCCCCGTTGGGACCCACCAGCACGCCGGCGCTCGATCAGTTTACCATCGACCTGACGCAGCAGGCACGGGATGGCAAGATCGACCCGGTCCTGGGGCGCGACTCGGAAATCCGGCAGGTCATCGACATCCTGACCCGTCGGCGACAGAACAACCCGATCCTGACGGGCGAGCCGGGCGTCGGCAAGACGGCCGTGGTCGAGGGCTTCGCGCTCCGCATCGCCGCCGGCGACGTGCCCGAGGCACTTCGGCAGGTCTCGCTTCGCACGTTGGATCTGGGCCTGCTGCAGGCCGGGGCGGGCGTCAAGGGCGAGTTCGAGAACCGCCTCAAGTCGGTGATCGAAGAGGTGAAGGCGTCCCCCAAGCCGATCATCCTCTTCATCGACGAGGCGCACACGATGATCGGCGCCGGCGGCCAGGCGGGACAGGGCGATGCCGCGAACCTGCTGAAGCCGGCGCTGGCGCGCGGCGAGCTTCGGACGATCGCGGCCACGACCTGGGCGGAATACAAGAAGTACTTCGAGCGGGACGCGGCGCTTGCCCGCCGGTTCCAGGTGGTCAAGGTCGAGGAGCCGACGGAGGCCTCCGCCGTCGACATGATGCGCGGCCTGGTCGCGACGCTCGAGCGGCACCACAAGGTGCGTATCCTGGACGAGGCGGTTGTCGAGGCGGTCCGGCTCTCGCACCGCTACATCGCCGGGCGGCAGCTCCCCGACAAAGGGGTAAGCCTGCTCGATACCGCCTGCGCCCGCGTGGCGATGAGCCAGACGACCGTTCCCGCGGCCATCGAGGACCGGCGCCGCCGCATCGAACTCCTCGGAACGGAGATCAACATTCTGAAGCGGGAGGCCTCGGCCGGCGCCGACCACGGTGCCGCGCTCGAAGAGCTGGCCCGGCAGAAGGAGGAGGTGGAGGCCGAGCTCGCCGCGCTGGAGGCGCGGTGGGAGACGGAGCGCGATCTCGTGGGCCGGATCCGCGCGCTGCGCGACAAGCTCGAGCGGGCGCATGGCGGCGCGGCGGAACCGGCCGGCCCGGAGAACGGGCAGGAGCCGCCGGCGCCAGATGCCGCTGCCGGTCAGGCGCCGCAGGAGGCGCCCGCCGACCCCGGGCAGGTCGAGGCTTGGCGGACGGAGCTGGTCAATCTCGAATCGGAGCTGCGCGAGATTCAGGGCGAATCGCCGCTGGTGCAGGTCTGCGTCGACGGCCAGGCGATCGCCGAGGTAGTGGCGAACTGGACCGGCATCCCGGTCGGCCGCATGGTCACGAACGAGATCCGCGCCGTGCTGACCCTCAGGGAACGGATGGAGGAGCGGATCATCGGCCAGTCCCATGCGCTCGAGGCGATCGCCCAGACGATTCGTACGGCCCGAGCCAAGCTCGCGGACCCGCGGAAGCCGATCGGCGTTTTCCTGATGGTCGGGACGAGCGGCGTCGGCAAGACGGAAACGGCGCTGACCCTGGCCGAGCTTCTCTACGGCGGCGAGCAGAACCTGACCGTCATCAACATGTCGGAGTTCAAGGAGGAGCATAAGGTCTCCATGCTGGTCGGCTCGCCCCCGGGTTATGTCGGCTATGGGGAGGGCGGCGTGCTGACCGAGGCGGTGCGGCGCCGGCCTTACGGCGTCGTCCTCCTCGACGAGATGGAGAAGGCGCATCCGGGCGTTCAGGACGTGTTCTACCAGGTGTTCGACAAAGGGATGCTGCGGGACGGCGAGGGGCGCGACATCGACTTCAAGAACACCGTCATCATCATGACCTCGAACGCCGGGACGGACACCATTGCCAAGCTTTGCGCCGACCCCGAAACCATGCCCGATGCGGCCGGGCTGGCGGAGGCCCTGCGGCCGGAGCTCCTGAAGGTGTTCAAGCCCGCCTTCCTCGGACGGGTCACCCTGGTCCCGTACTTCCCGCTGAGCGACGAGATCATGCGGCAGATCATCGAGCTGCAGCTCGGCCGTATCCGCCGGCGGGTGGTCGAGACCTACAAGGCCGAGTTCACCTATGATCCGGCGCTGATCGACGCGATTGCGCAGCGCTGCCGCGAGGTCGAAAGCGGCGCCCGCAACGTCGAGCATATCCTGAGCCGCGGACTGTTGCCGGAGCTCTCGGCCCAGTTCCTGGCCCGGATGGCCGACGGAAAGTCGATCGGCGCCGTACATGTTTCGGTGGACGGTGACGGGCGCTTTCAGTATCGTATCGCCGATTAGACAAGTAGTGTTTCAGGGGAATCTCGGGTCCGCGATCAAGCGGTAATAATTTCACGCAGGCTCTTCCGTATTGCGGGCAATTGAGGCTTTCCCTGATTGCCGGTAATGCGTTTGGGTTCTCTCGGAGCTTGGTGAAGCTGAGTGATCCATTGAAGGTTTTGGTGCGACAGGCAAACGGCAAGGGGGGTCCCCGATGGCAATATATATGAAGATCGAAGGCATCGATGGCGATGTCACGCATCAAGAGCACAAGAATTGGCTCGACATCAGCAGCTTGCAGTGGGGCGTCGGGCGGGGAATTTCGACGCCCGTCGGTTCGGCCAAGAACCGCGAGGCGTCGGAGCCCTCGATCAGCGAAGTGGTCGTCACGAAGCTAATGGATGCCTCCTCGGTGAAGCTGTTCACCGAGGCCTGCACCGGCCAGAAGGGCAAGAAGGTGCAGATCCATCTGGTCAGCACCGGTAATCCGGGCAAGACCTACATGGAGTACACGCTCGAAAACGCGCTCGTCAGCGGCTACAGCGTGAGTACGAATGGTGACCGCCCGAGCGAAAGCATCAGCTTCAACTTCACCAAGATCGAGACGAAGTACACGCCTCTCGGCGAGGGGAACGACACCGGCTCGCCGGTCACGGCCAGCTACGATCTGGCGACGACGAAGAGCGCGTAGGCACCGATCGGGGTATGTGGCGACCGCCAGTTACGGCGGAGCGCGCAGCCCCGCTCGATTGCCTAACCGGAGCGGTTCGACGGCATTTGCCGAATGTGACCGGCCCGTACTGCGGACCGGCCAAGTAGGGCGGCGGCAGGGGATCGCGGCCAATCCGGTCCGGCGTGACGGTGAATCGCCGGGCGGTAATGCGACAGCCGGTTCGGGGACGTACTGCGATCGGGTACGAAAGCGCCGGCTAGAGCCGTCATCTTCGGTGCAACGGCCGATACGCGAGCGGGACGCAGTCGGGAAGAAGGGCCGATGACCGGAGTCGACATCACACAGACCGGGCGGTTCCTCTCGGTCGAAACCGTCCTCGGCGAGGACAAGCTGATCCTGACCGCGTTCGAAGGCGAGGAAAGGCTGTCGCGGCCTTTCCTCTACCGCCTCGAAATGGCGTCGGCCGATGACGCGATCGCCGCTGAACGGATTCTCGGCACGAAGGTCACGATACACATTGCCCGGGACGGGGGCGAGCCGCGGTGTTTCAACGGCATCGTGAAGCGGTTCGCGGCCGGACCGATGTGGAATCGCGACTATCGCCGCTATTATGCCGAGGTCGTTCCCTGGCTGTGGTTCCTTACGCGCAGGGTCGATTGCCGAATCTTCGAGAAGCTCTCGACCCTGGACATCATCAAGAAGGTCTTTCAGGAACATGGCTCCGGCAGGTTCGAGACCGTCGGGAGCATAAGTACCCCGGAGCGGGAGTACTGCGTCCAGTATCGGGAAAGCGACTTCGATTTCGTTTCGCGGCTGCTTGAGGAGGAAGGCATCTTCTACTTCTTCAAGCACAAGCCCAACGAACACACCCTCGTTCTCGCGAACGCGCGATCGGCCTACGTCAAATGCGAGGATGGCGAGGCGGTCCAATTCGGCCAGCATGTCTCGACGTGGCGCTCATCCTTCGAGTTTCTCTCGGGCCGTTGGGAACAGCAGGACTACGATTACGAGAAATCGGCGATCGTGAAGGCCATGACCAACACGCTCCTCAAGACGCCGGATGCCCAAAAGTACCCGATCTTCGATTACCCCGGCGGCTTCATCGATAGCACGCGTGGCGCGGCTCTGACCAAGATCCGGATGGAGGAGGAAGAGGCCGGCTATGCGGTGTCCGAAGGCCGGGGCATCGTTCGCGCCTTCTCGCCCGGCGTGAAGTTCACCTTGAAGAACGATGAAACCGAGAGCGAGAACGGCAGCTATGTCATCACGTCGGTCCGGCACGTTGCGTCCGATCGCACGCACTTCGCCGGTGACGGCTCGCCGCCGCAATACCACAACGACTTCACCTGCATTCCCGAGAGTGTCACCTATCGCCCGCCCCGCGTCACGCCGAAGCCGGTCGTTCGCGGGCCGCAGACGGCGATCGTCACCGACGGGCCGGAGAACAGCAACTACAACGACAAGTACGGCCGCGTGAGGGTCAAGTTCCATTGGAGCAGTGAGCGCGGCAGCCCGGACAGAGACAGGCAGTCCTGCTGGCTGCGCGTGGCGCAGCTCTGGGCCGGCCGCAAGTGGGGGGCCTTTTTCCTCCCGCGGATCGACATGGAGGTGATCGTCGATTTCCTTGAGGGCGATCCCGATCGGCCGATTGTCGTCGGATGCGTCTATAACGGCGACAAACTGCCACCGTACCCGTCCAACAAGGCGCAGTCCGGAATCAAGACGCGGAGCTGGGGCGGCGGTGAGGCCGACTTCAACGAACTGAGATTCGGCGACGAGAAGGGCAAGGAGCACATCTACTTCCACGCGCAAAAGGATTTCGAGCGTGTTGTCGAGAACGACGATTCCCTCGAGGTCAGCGGCAATCAGACGGCGAAGATCAAGAAAAACCAGACCGTGACCGTCGAGCAGAAGAGCTCGCTGGAGGCGAAGAACTCCATCGAGCTCAAGGTTGGCCAGAACAGCATCACCATCGATCAGTCGGGAATCACGCTCAAGGGGATGATGATCAAGGTCGAGGCGCAGAACCTGGCTGAGGTAAAGGGCGTCATGGTGCAGGTGAACGGCACCGGTCAACTCGTGCTGAAGGGCGCGTTGACGATGATCAACTAGCCGAAGGTTTGGGGGGTCTCGGGTGTGTGACGCGTATCATTGCAACGGGCCGGCGCCGCGGCCCGCCGGAGGAGAGGGGAAGCCGTGGAGCTGGGAACGCTGACCAAGGTCACCGCGGCCACGGCGGCGGAAGTCGGCCGGCGGGCCGGCCTCGGCGAAGAGGCGCAGGCGCTCCTCACCGAAACCATGGCCCCGGCGCAGTTTCTCGACCTGTTGATCAAGCGGGAGCAGTATGCGGACGCGGTGCGATTCCTCGCTCATGCTCTGCCGAAACGCGAGGCGGTCTGGTGGGCCTGCCTGTGCGCACGTGGCGGCCTGCCGGAAGACGCGAAACCGCCCGTGATCGAGGCTTTGAAGGCGGCCGAGGCGTGGGTCCTCAAGCCGGTCGAGGAGACCCGTCGCGCCGCGATGGCCTGCGCGGAGGCGGCCGGGTTCGACTCGCCGTCGAGTTGGGCTGCCGTCGGGGCTTTCTGGAGCGGCGGCAGCATGGCGCCGCCGGACGCGCCGCCCGTTCCGCCGGGCGAGGAGCTGACCGGAACCGCCGTGGCCGGTGCGGTGATGCTTGCCGCCGTTCAGACGGAGCCGGAGCGGGCGGAGGAGAAGTTCCGGCGGTTTCTTATGCAGGGGATCGATATCGCGAATGGCGGCAGCGGCAAGGGTGCGAGGGTTTGAGGGCGACGCCGGAGATTCGGCCAGGCCAAGGATGCCCGGCCGACGCTCGCGGCATTCTTGGGGAGCGTGAGGAGGTAGCATGGGACAGCCCGCGGCGCGCATGACCGACATGCATACCTGTCCGATGGCGAACGGCCCGGTGCCGCATGTCGGCGGCCCGATCGTCAAGGGCCTGCCGACGGTCCTGATCGGATCGCTCCCGGCGGCGCGGGTCAGCGACATCGCGACCTGCGTTGGCCCGCCCGACACGATCGTGAAGGGCAGCGCGACGGTCCTGATCGGATCGCTTCCGGCGGCGCGGATGGGCGACAGCACCGCCCATGGCGGCGTCATCGTGGCCGGATTGCCGACCGTGCTGATCGGCGGCTGAGTGCCGATGCCGTGGCGCGGCCCTAAGATGCAAGGCTCACAGGATTCGCCGGCGCGTTCGGCGCATCGGGTGACGACATGGCGTTGAAGCTTACGATCATCAGCCAGCAGGCAAATAGCGGGATCGAGCCGGTCAAGGCGGTGGACCATCGCGGCATAACCATCGGCCGCGCGCCGGACAACGACTGGGTGCTGCCCGACCCCGACCGGCACCTTTCGAAGCGACACTGCGAAATCGCGTTCGAGGATGGCGGCTACGTCCTCACCGACACCAGCACGAACGGGGTTTACCTCAACGGCGCCGCGGAGCCCATCGGTCGCGGCAACCGGTCGCGCCTGCGGGACGGCGACCGCCTTTCCCTCGGCGACTATCGGATTGAGGTCACGATCACCCAGGATGTGCCCGCCGCCGACGCAACCATGGCGGCGGCGCGCGAGCCTGACCCGTTTGCCGAGCTGATCGCGAAGGAGATCGGGGGCGCGGACGATCTCGATCCGTTCGGCATCGACCGCGATGCGGCATCGCGCGATTCCTGGCTCGGCGAGCCGGATGGGCCTTCCGCCTCTTCGGGTCCGCCGCCCGGGTCGTCCTTTACGGACAGGCCGGCTTCCGATGCGGCGGGCCCGTCCGGCCCGCTGCTTCCGGATGACGACGATCTGTTCGGCAGCGGGGACGGTGGCAATGACTGGGGCGCTGGCTCCTATCCCGACCATGTGCCCTCGGAACAGGAATTTTTCCGGCCACCGGCCGTCACCCGGAATCTCATCCCCGAGGATTGGGACGCCGAGGACGGGGCCGACGACCTGCTTGGCCCTCTGGACGAGGCGCCGCCGCGTGGCGCGCCGGAGCCGTTTGATCCTTCGGACCCGCTTGGTCCGGCCGAGCCTCTTGGGAGCATCGCCCCGCAGGGGCGGCCGGAACCGGCCCCGTCGCCGACGCGACCGGCCTCGGCGTTCGCCCAATCGGATCCCGTTCGCGCGTTTCTCGCCGGCGCCGGGCTGGAGAATGCCGGCATCGCGGAGGCGGAGGCCGCGGAGCTCATGCACGCGGCCGGCCGGACTTTTCGCGAAATGGTGCAGGGCTTGCGCGAAATCCTGATGGCGCGGGCAAGCATCAAGAACGAGTTTCGCATCGAGCGGACGGTGATCCGGTCGGCCGGTAACAACCCGCTCAAGTTTTCGGTCAGTGTGGACGAGGCGCTGCTTGCGATGCTGCGCCCGGCCGGGCCGGGCTATCTGTCGCCCATCGATGCGGTGCAGGAGGGGTTCAAGGACCTCAAGGCGCACCAGCTCGCCGTGATGGCGGGGATGCAGGTTGCCTTGACCGCCCTGTTGGAGCGCTTCGATCCGGAGGGGCTGAAGCAGCGCCTCACGAAGGGGTCGGTCCTGGACGGCATCCTCCCCGGCGCGCGGAAGGCGCGCTATTGGGAACTCTACGAAGCGTTCTACCGCGAGATCGCCAGTGAGGCCGAGCAGGATTTTCAGGGCGTCTTCGGTCGCGCATTTGCCAGGGCTTACGAAGAACAGGTCAAGAAGCTGTAGGTTGATTCGACGGGATTACGGCGATCACCGGGCTTAGCCGCTTTAAAATGCCTCGATGATTTCTTGGAGTCGTTTGAACGTTAAGGGGGGACAGGGGGTGACGCAGCATGCAAGGGCAGCCACTGACGGTTTTGGCCGCGCGGCGCCGTTGTCTGAGGACGGACCGGCGGCGCGGGGGGCCAAACGGCTGGGAAATCTGGTCGCCTGCCTGCTCGCGGCCGCGCTTTGGGGCTGTGCCGGGGCGGCGCCGAAGCCGGCGGTGGTCGAGTTGGAGGTGCAGCCCGCCGCGGATCTGAATCCGGATCCGAACGGTCGCCCGTCCCCCGTCGTCATGCGTCTCTATCATCTTGCCTCGAGCACGGCGTTCGGGTCCGTCGATTTCCTGCAGCTCTACGAGAACGAGGCGGCGACCTTGGGGCCGGATCTGCTGGCCCGCGAGGAGGTCGTGCTGCTGCCTGGCCAGGCGCAGACGCTGGTCCGCGAGTTGAGCCCCGATGCCCGATTCCTTGGCGTGGCGGTCTTCTACCGGAAGTTCGACGGCGCGCAATGGCACGCGGTCGCACCCGTCCCGCCGAACCAGACGACGAAGTTGGATGCGCTGGTCGGGGCGCTCTCCGTATCGCTGGTGCCGGACGAGAGTGAATCGTGACCGCTTGCCTCGAAGCCGCCCCGGCGCTCCATTCCTTTGCCGCCAACCATTACGGCCGGTCCGATGTCCTGGGATAACAAAGTCGTATGGTCCGAGGGGATGTTCCTTCGGACCCAGCATTTTCAGCAGTTCGACCGTTACGTCGAGAAACTGGTCCGCGGACGAACGGCGGGGCTTCGGCCGCATTCCTGGGGAATCACCGAGCTGCAGGTCAATCGCGCACTGCTGGCGACCGGGAAGTTCGCCGTCACCGCCTGCCGCGGCATCCTCGAGGATGGGACACCCTTCAGCATCCCGGAAGACTGCGACCATCCGGCGCCACTCGATCTACCGGAGAACACGCGAAACTGCGTGGTCTACCTCGCACTGCCGGTCCGCCAGCCGGGCGGTGTGGAGGTGGAACCCACCGGCACCGACGAAACCGTCGCCCGCTATAGAACCGCAGAGTTCGAGGCCGTCGACACGAACGCCGGGTCCGAATCCGTCGCGCGGCTGCAGGTCGGTAAGCTGCGCCTCCGGTTCATGCTGGAGAGCGAAGAGCGCGCCGGCTATGTCTGCCTCGGCCTGGCACGAATCGTCGAGGTCCGCGCCGACAAGAACGTCGTGCTCGACGATCGCTACATCCCGCCCAGTCTCGTCTGCGCGGCCGCTCCGGCCTTGACCGGTTTCCTGGCGGAGCTGCAGGGCCTGTTCCACCATCGCGGGGAGGCGCTCGCCGGCCGGGTCTCCGAGTCGGGCACGAAGGGCGTGGCAGAGATCAGCGATTTCCTCCTGTTGCAGACGGTCAACCGGTACGAGCCCTTGCTTTCGCACTTGGCGGCCAGCGCCGATATCCACCCGGAAGCCCTCTACCAGATCGCCGTGCAGATGGCCGGGGAGCTGGCGACCTTCACCGCCAAGCGGAAGCGCCCGCCGGCCTTTCGGCCCTATCGGCACGACGACCTGCAGGGCAGCTTCGCGCCGGTGATGGCCGAACTGCGGCAGTCGCTGAGCGCCGTTCTCGAACAGACCGCGATCCCGTTGCCCTTGCAGGAACGCCGCTACGGCATCCGGGTCGCACCCATCACCGACCGCAGCCTGCTGACCTCGGCCAGCTTCGTGCTGGCGGTGCGGGCGGACATGCCGGCGGAGGTGCTGCGGCGGAACTTCCCCAACCAGGTCAAGATCGGCCCGGTCGAGCAGATCCGCGAGCTCGTCAACGTTGCGCTTCCGGGCATCGCGGTGCGGCCCTTGCCGGTCGCGCCGCGCCAGATCCCGTATCACGCCGGCGTCACGTATTTCGAGCTGGACCGGTCCGGCCAGCACTGGAAGCAGCTCGCAACCTCGGGCGGCTTCGCCATCCACGTTGCCGGTGAGTTTCCGGGTCTCGAGATGGAGTTCTGGGCGATCAAGGGGTAGCGCCGATGAGCCGAGACGATCCGTTTGCCCATCCGGACGGTGGCGATCCGGGCGACGCCGACCGGACGATCATCCGGCCCAATCCGGGCGGGCGGGCGCCGGCGAGGCCGATGCCCGCAAGCCCGGCACCGGGCCCGGGCGCGGCCGAGCCAGAGGTCATGTCTGCGATCGCGAGGACCGGACTGAATCCGCTCGTCTCGGCCGCCGCATCGCTGCTTGGCCTGGCGATACGCCTCCGCGGCAGCGCGACGCAACGCGACGTCGAAGGTTTGCGCGAGCGGGTCATCCGGGAGTTCAAGGCGTTCGAGAGCGCCGCGCTGGCCTCGGGCCTGCCGCCGGGGACGGTCCGTGCCGGCCACTACGTTCTGTGCGCCACCCTCGACGACATCGTTCTCAACACGCCCTGGGGCAGCAACAGCATCTGGCCCAAGCGCGGCATGGTCAGCACCTTCCACAACGAGGTCACCGGCGGCGAGCGCTTCTTCGACATCCTGAACCGTCTGCATCAGGACCCCGGCCGGAACGGGGAGGTGCTCGAGCTGATGTATCTCTGCCTGTCGCTCGGCTTCGAAGGACGGCTGCGCGTCGCCCCGCGCGGCGCGACGGAGCTCAGCCGCATCCGGGACGGGCTGTTCCGCACGCTGCGTCAACGCCGCGGCGAGTTCGAACGCGAACTGTCCCCGCACTGGCGCGGACAGGAGACCGCGCACCGGCCGATGACTTCCTTCATCCCGCTCTGGGTCGTCGGCGTGGTGACCGCGGCCTTGCTGACGTTCATGTTCATGGGGTTCAGCTACGCGGTCAACCGGGCGTCGGACACGACCTTCGCGCAGCTTTCCAACCTCCAGCCGACCGGGGAGGTGACGCTTGCCCGCGCCCCCTTGGCCCCGCCGCCGCCGCCGGTGGACGACGGGCTGTTTGCACGGATCAGCAAGTTCCTCGAGCCGGAGATCGCCCAGGGACTGGTCGCTGTCGAAGAGGACGCACGCACGGTCACCGTGCGTCTCCGCAACGAGGGCATGTTCCGGTCGGGAAGCGCGAGCGTGGAGGACGGCTACCTGCCGTTGTTGCAACGGGTGGCGGCGGCACTGCAAGAGGAGCCGGGTCAGGTCATCGTCGCCGGGCACACCGACAACGTGCCGATCCACACGCTGCGGTTCCCCTCGAACTGGCATCTGTCCATGGCCCGCGCCGATGCCGTGCTGAAGATCCTGGCCGACCAGGGCGTTGCCCCGGCGCGGCTCACCGCGGAGGGCCGGGCCGACAGCGAGCCGATCGCCTCCAACGACACGGCCGAAGGCCGCAATGCGAACCGGCGCATCGAGCTCATCCTGATGAAGCAAGGTATTGCCGCGCAATGAGAACGGAGTTCTCTGGTCCCGCACGGTCGAACGGCTCGGCCCGAGACCGGGCGATCTCCGCATGAGACGGATTCGCAAAGCATGTTCAAGGCCATTCTTTCCGTCCTGAAGGCCCGGTGGTTCGTCACGCTGATCGGCGCGATCATCCTGTCGCTGCTGATCTGGTTTGTCGGGCCGCTCATCGCGATCGGCAGCGTCCGGCCGCTGGAGAGCGACGTCGCGCGGTTCGTCGTCGCGCTGGTGATCCTCGTCGGCTGGGGCGTCGGCAATCTCCTTAGCCTGATGAAGGCCAAGCGCACCGACGAGCAGCTGGTCGACGGCCTGGCGCAGGACGCGGCCGCGACCGGTCCGGGCCCGAGCGCCGCGGCGGCGGCATCGGAGGAGGTCGCGGTCCTGAAGGAGCGCCTGCAGGAGGCACTCACGCTGCTGAAGCGGGCCAAGCTCGGCGGCGGGGGCCGGCAGTATCTCTACCAGCTGCCGTGGTACATCCTGATCGGCCCGCCCGGGTCGGGCAAGACCACTGCCCTCGTCAATTCGGGTCTTCGCTTTCCGCTGGCCGACCGGTTCGGCAAGGATGCCGTGCGCGGCGTCGGCGGCACGCGCAATTGCGACTGGTGGTTCACCGACGAGGCGGTGCTGATCGACACCGCAGGCCGCTACACGACCCAGGACAGCCATCGGGAGGTCGACAGCGCCGCTTGGTCCGGTTTCCTCGGTCTGCTGAAGAAGTCGCGCCCGCGCCAGCCGATCAACGGCGCGCTGGTGGCAATCAGCCTCGTGGATCTGGCGACGCTGCCCTCGACCGAACGCTTCGCGCATGCGCGCGCGATCAAGCAGCGCATCCAGGAACTGCAAACCGAACTCGGCGTCCGGTTCCCGATCTACGTCCTGTTCACCAAGGCCGACCTCATCGCCGGGTTCGTCGAGTTCTTCGACGACCTCGGGCGCGAGGAGCGGGAGCAGGTCTGGGGGATGACCTTCCCGCTTGACGACGGCAAGAGCGGCGAGGGGGCCATCGCCGCATTTGGCCAGGAGTTCGACGCGCTCGTCGCACGGCTCAACGACCGGCTGCTCGAGCGGCTCAACGAGGAGCCGGATATCCAGCGGCGCAGCCTGATCTATGGCTTCCCAGCCCAGTTCGCGTCCTTCAAGCAGACGGCGCAGGACTTCCTTGAGGAGATCTTCCGACCGACCCGGTTCGAGGAACGCCCTCTGCTGCGCGGCGTCTACTTCACGAGCGGCACCCAGGAGGGGACCCCGATCGACCGGTTGATGGGCGCCATGGCCTCGACCTTCGGCATCGACCGCCAGAGGCTGTCGGCCTACAGCGGGAGCGGGCGGAGCTATTTCCTCGCCCGCCTTCTCCGCGCCGTCGTGTTCGCGGAAGCGGGCGTCGTCGGCTCGAATCCGCGGGTCGAGCGGCGGCGCCTCTGGATCCAGCGCGGCGCCTTCGCGCTGGCGGCCCTGCTGGTTCTGGGCATGGCCGGGCTGTGGTACAACAGCTATGCGGCGAACAAGCGGCTGATCGCCGCTGTCGGCGAAAGCGCGGCCACGTACAACGAGCAGCTGTCCGGCCTCGATCTCAATCGTGTCGAGGACACGCGGCTGGACCGCGTGCTGCCGGCGCTCGATACGCTCCGCGCCATGCCCGCGGGCTACGAGCAGGGCGAGGCCGGCGTCCCGCTGACGATGAGGCTCGGGCTCTACCAGGGCGACAAGCTCGGCTCGCAGTCGATTCTGGCCTACCGCCGGGCGCTCAACGCGCTGCTTCTGCCTCGGCTCCTGCTGCGACTGGAGGAACAGCTTCGCCTCAACACGCAGCAGCACGACTATCTGTACGAGGCGCTGAAAGTCTATCTGATGTTGGGCGGACAGGGGCCCATGGACGCCGCGCTGGTCCGGCGCTGGATGGAGCTCGACTGGAGCGCGACGTTTCCGGGCGAGGCGAACGCGGATGTCCGCGCGGCGCTTCTCCGCCACCTCGACGCGCTGCTGTCCGGGCCGCTGGCGGCAATCGCCCTCGACGGCGGCGTGATCAAGCAATCCCGATCGATCTTGAGCCAGTTCCCGCTCGCCGAGCGGGCCTATGCCCTCATCAAGCAGAGCCCGTCGGCGCGGCAGTTGCCCGTCTGGCGGGTCGTCGATCACGCCGGTCCGGCCGCGGCGCGGACGCTCGTGCGGGCGTCCGGCCGGCCGCTTTCGGAAGGTGTGCCCGGCCTCTACACCTATGACGGATTCCATCGGCTGTTCCGGCCGGCCCTGGCCGACGTCGCGCGCGCCGTTGCCGGCGAGAGCTGGGTGCTTGGGCCGCAATCGGAGATCGCGATGGACGACGACGCGCTCGCCCGGCTCGAGCGCGACGTCATGAGCCTGTACCTCGACGACTACGTGACGCAGTGGGATGCGCTCCTCGCTGACATTCGCATCCTGCCCTTCACCGGCCTGCAGCAGGCGGTCGAGACGTTGAACATTCTGTCGGGGCCGAACTCGCCGATCCGGAACCTGCTCGTCGCCGTCGCACGGGAGACCGCTCTGACCGCGGCGCCGCAGACCGCCACACCGGCGGACCCCGCCGCGGCGGTGAGTGATGCGGCGGCCAAGGCCGCGCAGGCGGTGCCGACGGGCGCCGACCGGCTTGCGGCGGTCGTCGCGGGAGCCACGGGCACGAGCAGCGCGGAGGGGGCGCAGGCGCCGGGCAAGTTCGTCGACGATCGGTTCAAGGCGTTGCACGAGCTGGTGCAGGGCGCCGACGGCGCGCCACCGCCCCTCGACGGCGTTCTCGCGACCCTCAACCAGCTCTATCTCGAACTCAACCAGATCGCCGGCTCGACGGCCCGCGGGGAAGCCCTGCTCGACGCTGCCGGCGCAAGCGGCGGCGCCACGCAGCAGCTCCAGGTCGCGGCGACGCGTCTGCCCCCGCCGGTGGGCGACTGGTTCACCGCCGTGGGGCAGGGTGCCTCCACCCTCACCGTCGGCGGCGCGCGGGCCCAGCTCAATGCCATCTGGACGTCCGATGTCCTGCCGCTGTGCCGGCGTGCCCTCGACAATCGCTATCCGCTGGTCAAAGGCAGCGCGATCGACGTGACCCTGGACGACTTCTCGCGGTTGTTCGCGCCGGGCGGGCTGATCGACACGTTCTTCAACACCCATCTGCGTCGGTTCGTGGACACGTCCAGCGTGCCCTGGCGCTGGCGCACGGTGGACAATGTCGATCTCGGGATCTCGCCCGCGGTCCTGGCGCAGTTCCAGCGGGCTGCGACGATCCGCGACAGCTTCTTCGCGGCCGGCGCCGCGGCGCCCTCCGTCCGTTTCGAAATGGTGCCGGTGTCGCTCGACGCGTCGGCCACCCAGGTGCTGCTCGACATCGAAGGGCAGACGGTCAGCTACAATCACGGACCGCCGCTTCCGGTCCAGCTCCAGTGGCCGAACGCCGGCGGCAGTCAGGTTCGGGTCTCGTTCTCGCCATCGGTCGCCGGGCAGCCGTCGAGCGTCACATTGGACGGCCCTTGGGCCTTGTTCCGGCTGCTCGATCGGTCCGAGATCGTCAGCGGCGGGTTGAGCGATCGATTCACCGTGACCTTCACCGTGGGTGGACGCAGCGCCACCTTCGATCTCCGCGCCGGCAGCGTGATGAATCCGTTCACGCTGGCCGACCTGGAGGCGTTTCGGTGTCCGGACTCGCTGTGATGTCCGGCGCCGGGCCCGGCGGCGGTGAGCCGGGGCCCGAGTTCCACGGGCCTGGATTCCACGGGAAGGTGCCTTCGCGCGGTGATTTCGTCACCCGCCGGTTGTCGCGGTCGTTCCTCGATCCGTGGGACGACTGGATGCAGGCGGCCATCGGCCGCAGCCGCGACCAGCTCGGCGAAACGTGGCTGCCGGCCTATCTGACCTGCCCCGTCTGGCGCTTCGCCCTCGGCGCCGGGCTCTGCGGCCCCAGCGTGGTCGCCGGCCTGGTGATGCCGAGCGTGGATCGGGTCGGCCGCTATTTCCCGCTCGTGCTGGCGGCGCCTCTGCCCGGATGCCGCAATCCCGCGGACCTTCCGGTGAGCCAGGGCGGTTGGTTCGACGAGATGGAAGCGCTCGCGCTGACGGCGCTGGAGGACGGCTTCGATCTCGACCGGTTCGATGCTGATCTCTGCGCGCTCGGCTTGCCGTCCGGCGCGCCGGCCGCCTCCGCGGCATCTCCCGGGGGCTGGCGGGTTGCCGTCGATCCGTCGGGTCCGGCAACGGCCTATCCGGCCCTGCTCGACGGGGTTCTGCGGACGGCCCTTCCGCGGTACAGCCTGTGGTGGACCACCGGGTCCGAGCGGATCGAACCATCGCTTCTGGCTTGCGCCGGGCTGCCCCGGATCGACGGCTATGCCGCGTTCCTCGACGGCGACTGGGAGCGATGGGGCTGGGCCGCGCAGCCGGCCGCGGCCGACGGAAGGCCGGAGCGCGCGACATCATGACAATCGACGATACGCTCGCGCCCAGACCCCGGCCGTCCTACGCCTATCTCTCCGCTGCCCGAACCGATGTCGGCAAGGTTCGGCGGCTGAACGAGGACGCGTGCCTCGACCGGCCGGATCTCGGGCTTTGGGCGGTGGCCGACGGAATGGGCGGGCACGACGCCGGCGATATCGCGAGCCGCCTGATCGTCGAGGAGCTGGACAAGGTCGCCCCCCCGGCCGACGCGGCGACCTTTCTCAGCGAGGTCAAGGCGCGGCTGCAACGCGCGAACGGGGAGCTGCGGGCCGAGGCGGCCCGCCGGGGGGCCGGTAAGGTCATCGCGAGCACCGTCGTCGCGTTGCTCGTCTACGGTCGGCACTTTGCCTGCGTCTGGGCCGGCGACAGCCGCCTCTACCTGTTCCGCGACGAACGGCTGCGGCAGATCAGCCGCGACCACAGCCACGTGCAGGAACTGGTGAATCTCGGTCTGGTGCGCCCCGAGGCGGCGCGCGATCACCCGCAGGCCAACGTCGTGACCCGAGCCGTCGGCGCCACGGACACGCTGGAGCTTGAGATGCGGCACGAGCGGGTTCTTCCGAACGACGTTTTCCTGCTGTGCAGCGACGGGCTGACCAAGATGTTGACCGATGACGAGATCGAGGAAATCCTGAGTCGCGTGGCGGCGCCCGAGGCGGCGCAGGTTTTGCTCGACCTTGCGCTCGAGCGCGGCGCCGTCGATAACGTCACCAGCGTCATCGTCCAATGCCGGGAGTGGGGCTCTTGACCGCGCGCTGGGGTGCGCCCGCAATACTTCCGGTCGGCGGTCCGGTCTGACGCGCAAGAGGGGAGGGGGCCTTTGAACGATTACGATCGGATTTGGCAGCACCCGAGGGCGGCTTGACCGGCGGCGACGAGTCGGCGGACGACGCCACCCGGTTCTCCGGGGCTCCGCCGCGGTCCGAAGGGCCCTCCGCCGGCGGCGCAACGCCGTCCGGCGATATCGCCCACGGCACGATTCCGCCGGGCACCCTGCTCGGCCACACCTACCGGATCGAGCGGCGCCTGGCCCGCGGCGGCATGGGCGAGATCTACCGGGCGCGCCATGCCGAACTCGGCACCGAGCACGCCATCAAGATCATCCTGCCGGAACTCGCCGACAACCCGAAGGTGGTCGACCTCTTCCGTCGCGAGGCTTCGGTCCTGCGCAACGTACGCGACGACGCGGTTGTCGCCTATGACGGTGTCTTCCGGGACGAGAACGGTCGGCTCTATCTGGTGATGGAGTTCGTCGAGGGGCCGTCGCTCTCGGACCTCGTCAAAGAGCGTCCGTTGCGGCCGGACGAGGTTCGCAAGCTGCGCGACCGGCTGGCGCGAGGGCTGGCGGCCGCGCATCAGAAAGGTGTCGTCCACCGTGACATCTCGCCCGACAACGTGATCCTCCCGGGCGGGCGGCTCGAGAACGCCAAGATCATCGACTTCGGAATCGCGAAGCTGGCCGACCCTGGCGCCGCTACCATTGTCGGCGACGATTTCGCGGGAAAGTACTCCTTCGTGTCGCCGGAGCAGCTCGGGATGTTCGGCGGTGTGATCGATGCCCGGTCGGACATCTACAGTCTGGGCCTGGTGCTCGCGGCCGCAGCGGCCGGTGAGCCGCTCGACATGGGCATGTCGCCGATCTCGGTGATCGAAGCGCGCCGATCGGTGCCCGACCTGAGCCGCGTGCCGCCGGAGCTGCGCGACGAACTGAGCCGGATGCTGCAGCCGGACCCGGCGGACCGGCCGCAATCCATGCGCGACCTCATCGGGATGGAGGCAGGCGCCCGCCAAGGCGAATCCGACGGGGCCCGCGCGGCGGGCTCCGGTTCCGATGGTCCGCGGCATCGGCATGGCGGCTCGCCGGAGAATGCCCCGGAATCGGGCCGGTCCGGCAGGGGCCTGCTGGTGGCCGGGCTGGTCGCCCTCGGTGTGGTGGCGGTGGCGGCCGGCGGTGCTCTGTATTTTCTGGGACCGGATCGGGGGCCGACAACGGCGGGTGCCCCACCGGCGGAGGAGGCGCCGCCGTCGGCGGTGGCGGGCGCGGACGAGAGTCCGCAGGTATCCCCCGTCGACTCGCCCGGCAGGACGGCCGAACCCGGTGAGGCCGGCGCGACACCGGCTGCGCCGCCGGAGCCGGTTCCGGCCACGTCCGTCGCGTCCACCCCCGTTCCGGCTCCCGAACCGGAACCCGAGCCGATCGTTCCTTTGGACACCACGGCCGCCGTTGCGACGCCGCCCGCTCCCGAACCGGAGCCGGACCCGGAGGTTATCCGCGCCGCCGTGGAAGACGCCCTACGTCCCTTCGCCTGCGCCGATCTTTCGGCGGTGCCGCTCCCGGGCGGGCGGGTTCGCGTGGCTGGCCATCTGGCGAGCGAGGCGGACCGGCTGCGGCTCGACGTCGCGTTATCGGCCGTCCCGGGCGGGCCGGAGCGCGTGATCGATGCGGTTGCCGTGCGCGCCTGGCCCGCCTGTCTGGAGGCCGTTTCGCTCCTTCAGGCTTATACGGGCGGCAACCTCGACGGGCCGTCGGCACCGCGGATCCGGCCCGACCGCGCGGACGGGCTGTACCGGGAAGGCGACAGATTGATCATCGAAGTCGCGGGCTCGCCGGTGTTCAACCAGTATCTCTACGTCGATTATATCGATTCGGAGGGGGAGGTCGTTCACCTGTTCCCTTCGCCGAAAAGGCCCGACAATCGAGTCGAGGCCGGCGGGCAGGTGATCCTCGGTGCCGCGGAGGAGGTGTACCGGGTCGGCCCGCCATTTGGGCCGAGTCTGATCTTTGCGATCGCCTCGCCGCGGCCGCTCTTCGAGGCGCCGCGCGACCAGGTCGAGACGGCCGAAGCTTACCTTTCGGCCTTGCGCCGGAGCTTCGAGCGGCTCGCGGCCGAAGGAATGGAACCGGATCCGGTCGCCGGCCACATCTTTACGACGTCCATTCCGAAGTAAGCATTCCGGACCGGCATGTCGTCGCGCCCGGCGGCGTGATGCCATCCGACGAGCCTGTCGACAGAGCCACGGGCTCTCGCTCGAACAGTGCCGGCGCGGCGGTTGCACCGGCTCACCTTTGGCTGTGTAGGAGATCACCGCCAGAGGCCGCTCGATCGGCATCCGGTCGATCAGATTGGAAAGCTCATCCAACGGAGAGCCTGGTTGATGGCCCGGCCGACATGCGGACCGCCACCGAATCCGCACCGATCCCGTTCGTCTTGCGTCATGAGCAGTGGATGCCGCGACCGGCCGAGGCGTTGAGCAGGCAATAATTCCCAACGGTTGCCTGCGGCACTGTCAAGTTTGCCCGTCTTCAAGTCAAGACTAGAAAGGATTGCACTCCGTAGTCTGTACAATCAGGTGTTCGAAGCCTGAGCAACAATACATGATGGCCGACACCGCTCGATTTTAAGGCAGGCACCGGCTTTTGACGAGGCCACGCCGACCGGCTGCAGGAGACGGAACCGTCCGTGCGTGCAGGGCGTCCGCAGCCGCTTTACGCAGGCCCGCCGCTCGAGGCCGCCGGAGCGTCCTTGTGGTAGAGTTGCAGACGGGCGGCGGCGTTGCGCGGATGGCGCTCGGCCGCGTCGCGTGCGGCGGCCGCATCCCGCGCTTTCAAGGCGGCATAGATCGCCGCGTGCTCTTCCTGAACCGCATAGGCGAGCCCCTCGAAGCGGGCCGTATTGGTCCGGGCGACCCGGATCAGGTTGCGCACGCGGTTTTCCAGGAATCCGACGAAGCTGATGAAGAAAGGATTGCCGGTCGCCTCGACGATCCGGCTGTGAAAGGTCAGGTCCTCGTGACGCCGCTGAGGCCCCGGTCGATCGCCGCGGCCATGGCGTCCAGCGCCTGCTTGATGCCTTTCAGCTGTTTCGCCGAGCGGCGCTCGGCGGCCAGGGCCGTGGCGGCGACCTCCACCGTCACCAGCAGTTCCAGGATGTGCTCCAGCTCCTGCTGGTCCCCCAGATCCGGGTCGTCGATCCGGAAGGACATGCCGTCTGCGCCGCCCTTGACGAAGACGCCGCGGCCCTGAAAGGACTCGACGATGCCGTCATAGCGCAGTCGCGAGATCGCCTCCCGGACCACCGGGCGGCTGACGCCGAAGGCGCGGGACAGCTGCTGTTTGGTCGGCAGGCGGTCGCCCGGCTTCAGCACGTTCTTGCGGATCTCCTCGTGCAGACACCGGGCGATCTCGTCCGGCAGGCTGGGGGGCGCGAGTTTCTGTGGCTTATCCTCTTTCAGAACCATGGCTGCCGATCGTTCACGGTTTTCCGCGCGGGATCGAGGGCACCGGCCGGGCTGGCCGCGCCTCCGATGCCGCGGTATCAACCGACGATATAAAGCCCTCCGTTGATATGTAGCGTCTCACCGTTGACGAAGCTCGCCCAGTCGCTGCAGAGGAACGCGACGGCGCGCGCGACTTCCTCGGGCCGGCCCAGCCGCTTCAGCGGCGTTGCCTTGATCAACTCGTCGCCTTTGGCGGCCAGGAGCGGTCGGATCAGCGGCGTATCGATCAGCCCGGGCGAAACGGCATTGATAAGGATTCGCGGTGCCAGTTCAAGCGCGAGCGAGCGGGAGAAGCTGAGCACGGCGCCCTTCGCCGCCGCGTAGTGGGCGTGCTGATAGCTGCCGCGGTGCCCGGCCATCGAGGCGATGTTGACGATCGCGCCGCCGTCGCGCAGCAGCGGCGCGACGGCCCGACAGGTGAAGAAGACGCCGTCGAGGTTGATGCCCAGGGTCTCGCGCCATTGCTCGTCGCTCATCGAGGCGACCAGCTGGTCGCGGTAGACCCCGGCACCGGTCACCAGGAAATCGGCGTGACCGAAGCAGTCTCGGCAGGCCTCGGCGAGCATCGCCGCATCCTCCGGCCGGCGCGTGTTGCTGGCGGGTGCCGGCGGTGCCGCCCGTGCGATCGCCTTCGCCTTGGCCGGCGCCGGCTGCGCGCGCCTGACGGTTGCCAATCGCACGGCCTCGAAGGCCGAAGATCTGGCCGACCGCGTGCGGCGCGCCTTCCCCGGCTGGGAGGCCGTCGCGGCGCCGGCCGATCCGAGCGGCCACGATCTGATCGTCAATGCGACTTCGCTGAGGCTGCGCCCGACGATCCGTTGCCGCCGGATGTGGAGCGGTTGCGTCCAGAAGATGACCGTGGCCGAGGTCGTGATGAAGCCTGAGCAGACGGCGCTGCTGGCCACCGCCAAGGCGCGCGGCTGCCGGCTCCACCTCGGTCGCCGCATGCTCGACGCGCAGGTTCGCCTGCTCGCCGATTTCCTCGGTGCGTGCGGGGAGGAATCCGGAAAGGTTGGGGGGGCAGCAGGCGGCTCCGCAACGGCGGGAGAACCAGATGCAAGTTGGGAGGAAGCCATGAAAGCCAAGCACCTTGGCCTTGCGTTCGGCCTGTTGGCCGCGGCAGGCCTGACCGTTGAGTCCGCGCAGGCGGAGCCGCTCAAGATCGGGATCATCGAATCGCTGTCCGGTTCCCAGATCTCGGCCGGCGCTCGGCTGTTTGCGAGTTGGAGCACGCAGTTCGCGCACATCCTCCCGGGCGAGTAGCCGGTTTCCCGACGAAGAGGGCCGCGAACATGATGATCGGCTGCTCCTGCATCGTGCTCGCTGCACCTTGATCCTGACCTGGAGCGAAGGGTCGGCGCGTCTTATTGGCACACTCGCACCCCGATCCGAACACGGTCTCCGAGCTCCAAGGCCTTGCGCGGCAAAAAGCACGGTGCGGCTGCGCGAAACGATCCAACAGCTCCGCCGGGTCTCCTGATTGCGAACGCCCGCGATCGAGGCGGACGGAAGATGAAGGTCTCAAGCTTCGGACGGGTTCTGTAGAGCCGCGGATTGGACGCGCAGGCGGATGCGCTTATGTCCTTAGCGTCCGACGGAAGGTTCATCGTCAGAGCCGAACCCGCTTTGCGCAACACAGAACTGCTTGAGGAACGTGGTGAACCGGACGAGGCCCGGCGACGGCTCCGCGGTGTTCCAGGCGGCGAACACCGGGATCGTCTCACGCACGTCTTCGAGGGGGCGGATGACGAGCCCCCGCCGCTGGATGTTGCGCGCACAGCCGGCATAGACCGTGACGCCTGCTCCCGCCGCGACGAGGCCGAAGATGCCCTCACTGCTCGACGCCTCCTCCACAATCTCCGGGAAGAACCCGGCCTGGTGGCAAAGGACGAAGAACCGGTCGCGATAGGCGCTCCAGTTCTCGCCGTTCCCGAGCACGAACGGCTCGTTCGCAAGATCGGCGAGGCGCAGCTCCTTGACGTTGGCCAGCCGGTGCGTCGCGGGCAGGAGTGCGACATATGCCTCCTGGTCGAACGGGAAGTTGCAGATGCGCGGGTTGTCGAGTGCGCCGATCAAGAATCCCAAATCGATCTTGTGTTCCATCAATGCCACCCTCTGGTGAGAGGTCGCCAAGAACCTGAGATCGAGACGGATTCCCGGGTGTGCCTCGCGGAATGCGCGCAGCAGTTCGGGTACGCGCCCGTTGATGGCAAAATCCATGTAGGCGATGCGCAGCTCGCCAGTTTCTCCCTCGGCCGTGCGACGCGCGACGGTAACGGCATGCTCCAGATGGCCCAGGCCCAGTCGACACTGAACGAGGAATGCACGACCCGCTTCCGTCAGCTCAACGCTGCGCGTGGTCCGCTTCAGCAAGGGTGTGCCGACGACTTCTTCGAGCGCCTGGATCCTTCGGCTGAGTGCTGGTTGGGTGAGGTGCAGGCGCTCGGCCGCACGGTTGAAATGGAGTTCCTCCGCCAGTGTGCAGAAGGCCCGAAGGTGCCGCAGGTCAAACCGCATGCTCGTCCATTGATGCCTTAAATGCATCAATCTTGCTCGATTTAATATTTTTTGGCAAATCCCAAATGCCGCAGACTGCCATGACGGATCATCAGACCCGCTTTCCGTTCAATGTGCTTCTGCGGAGGAAACAAAGGTATGCAAGCAGACCTGAACAGTGCCCTCACCCAAGCCTTCGAGGTGGCGGCTGCGCTCTACCGTGAGCGAGGCTTCCAGCGCCGGATCGGATTCGGCGCGAAGCCGGCGCTCATCAATGTCGATCTTGCTAATGCCTGGACGCGACCCCAAAATCCTTTCACCTGCGAGGAGATCGACGACCGCATCATCCCGGGTGTACAGGAGTTGCTGGCGGCATGTCGTCGCAACGGTCATCCGGTGGTGCACGTCACCACCTGTTATCAGGTCGCGGACCGCAACAACCCCCACACGGATATGGGGCTGTGGCACCACAAGATCCCGGTCGAAGCGGTACCGGAGGACCGTCCCGATCTGTGGGCGATCGATTCCCGCATCGAGCCGATACCGGGCGAGCAGGTTTTGATCAAAAAGCGCGCGAGCGCCTTCCACGGCACCTATCTTGCCGGTTATCTCCGGGCTGCAGGTGTCGATACGATCCTCGTAACCGGTGTTACGGCATCGGCCTGCGTGCGCGAGACGATTTGCGACGGACTCGCCGAAGGCTTCCGCACGATCGCGGTGAAGGAATGCATTGGCGACCGCATCCCGGGGGCCGTCGCGTGGAATCTGTTCGACATCGACGCGAAGTTTGCTGACGTCGAACCCCTGGCCCGCTGCATCGAGTATCTGGACGAAGTCGGATCGGCCCGGAAGGCCTCTGCCGCGGAATAGACAACGAGGATCGAAAAAGAACCAAAGACGCCTGGCGGCGGTTCGGCCGCCGCCAGGCAGCGTGGGAGCAACGACAGCAACAGGAGACGATGAATGCGTTCGCTATCCAGAAAAGCGTTCCTGGCCGGGGTAGGCGGGTTTTTGTTTGCAATCGCGGCTGCGATGCCGGCGTGGGCGCAGGACACGGTCCAACTCAAGTTGCACAGCCAGATCGTCGAATCGCGACCCGAAGCCAAGTGGCTGAACGCCTTTGCCGATCTGGTCGAGGAGAAGTCCGGTGGCAAACTGAAGATCAACGTTTACCACGCCGGTTCGCTAGGACTGAAGGACGTCGACCTGCTACGTATCCTACAGGCCGGTGCGGTCGACATGGCGATGCTGTACGGAGAGTACTATACGCGCGATGCGCCGGAACTGGCGGCGGTCTACGTCCAGGGCGCGATCCGCGAGCCGGAGGAGCACCTCGCTCTGCTGCCTACTATACGCGCCATTTACGAGGAGGCTTACGCCGATTGGGGCATTAAGACCGTTGGTGGGGTCGTCAGCCCAGTCTTCGACGTCGGTGTCCACTGCCAGGAGCCGGTGAACGCGCTGGACCAGCTTAAGGGCAAGAAGCTGCGTGTCTGGGCCAGCCACCTCGTTGACACCTTCGACAGCCTCGGCGTGGCCGCTCAGGTCATCCCGCAGAACGACATGTATCTGGCGCTTCAGACCGGCGTCGTCGACTGCGCCTACTATCTCTCGACGGTCGCGCAGACCGTTTCGCTTCACGAGGTGACGGAATATGAGGCCTATCTGCATCCCTGGGCGGCGGTGCCCTGGATGCTCGGCATCAGCGAGCGGAGCTGGGCCCGACTGACGCCGGAGCTTCAGTCCGCCTTGGTCGAGGCCGGAGAAGAGATCTGGGCGCAGACGCGCGAGGCGGCTGTCGATCCTGAACGTGAGGCCGCCGCGCGCGCCGAACGGGAGAAGCTCGGAATCACGATGCTGGAGGCGTTCTCCGAGGCGGATGTGGACGCCTTCGTCAAGGCCTCGGACGAAGCCTGGGCAGCGATGGCGGAGAAGGCTGGACCAAAGGGCAAAGAGTATTACGAGCGCATGAAGGCGGAGATCGAAAAGCTGCATTAGACGCGGCTTGTCGGCGGCCTCCCGCTTTTTCCCGCCAAAGGAAGGAGGGGGGCGATCTCCTATCCCGGATCCCGAATGAGTGAATGCCCATGCAATTCCTTGCGCGCAATCTTCGCCGCTTGGTGTCCACGATGAATGTGCTGGCGGCAATCGCTGCCATTCTGATGACGGCTTTGGTCTTTTCCGGCGCGGTGATGCGCTACCTCGTTGGCGCGCCGCTCCGGTTCTCCGATGAGCTGGTCGGCCTCCTCTTTGTCGCCATGGCCTTCCTGGCTCTTCCGCTCGGTCTTCTTCAAGGCCGGCACATTACCATAGACATCGTCACGCGCGGCCTGCGCGGCCCCTGGCGCCGGCTTGCCGATCTGCTTGCTGTTCTGATCCTGATCGTCTTCGCCATCGCCTTCATCGTGGTGTCCTACCAATTCGCGTCCTTCTCGTTTCTGATCGATTCCCGCTCCGAGATCAGCGCGCTTCTACTGTGGCCCTGGATGGCAATCATGCCGCTCTGCATGGCGGTCGCGCTGCTCGTCGCGCTCGTCCAGCTCTACGACATCATGCGCCAGATTTGCGGGAAACCGCCGCTCCTCGAACAACCCGCAACGGAGCCGGTGCCGTGACCTGGGGTATTCTCGCGGCGAGCCTGCTCGCCCTCCTTGCGACCGGGGCTGTCCTGGGGGCCGGTCTCGGTCTGACGGGTCTCCTGCTCCTCCACTTTCAGGCAAATGGCGCGACCGATCTCGCCGTGATGGCGGTCTGGAACGTCTTTACCGATTTCACCTTGAGCGCGGTGCCGATCTTCATCTTCCTCGGCGATATCCTGCTCGCGAGCGGTATTAGCGATCGTATCTACAGCGGCCTGACCCCGCTCTTCCATCGGATCCCCGGGAAGCTGCTGCACACCAACATCGCCGTCTGTACGGTCTTCGGGGCGGTCAGCGGGTCGAGCAGCTCGACCGCCGCAGCCGTCGGGTCCGTTGGTTATCCGGAGCTGGCCAAGCGCGGTTATCACGGTCCGACGATCGTCGGCAGCCTGGCGGCCGGTGGCACGCTGGGACTTCTGATTCCGCCCAGCCTGGGTCTGCTGATCTATGGCGCGACCCAGAACGTGTCCATTGGCAAGCTGTTTCTCGCGGGGATTCTGCCTGGCGTCATGGTCGCTTGCCTGTTCAGTCTCTTTATTGCGGTGCTCTGCACCCTCCGCCCCGAGCTCGTGCCGCAGGGTACGGAACGGCCGGGGCTGCGGCAGATTCTCCTCGGCCTGCGCAACATCTGGCCGCTGCCGATTCTGATCTTCTTCGTCCTTGGCACGATCTATCTCGGCTTCGCGACGGCGACCGAGGCGGCGGCGTTGGGTGTCGTGGCGGCGATCGTGCTGGGGTTTGTCTGGGGCAATCTGACGCTCGTCAAGCTCTGGCAGTCGTTCCTCGGCTCGACCCTGGTTTTCGGGGCGATCGCGCTGATCATGGTGGGCACCCTCATCCTCGCCCAGGCGATCAGCATCCTCGGCCTGCCGCAGGCCCTCGTCGACTGGGTGGCGGGCCTTGGCCTTTCACGCTACGCCGTACTGCTGATGATCGTGCTCGTCTATCTCGTTCTCGGCTGCTTCTTTGACGGCATTTCGCTCCTGCTGATGACATTGCCGATTACCTTTCCGGTGGTGACCGCCGTCGGGTTCGATCCCATCTGGTTCGGGGTGATCGTGACCATTCTGATGGAACTTGGCATGATCACGCCGCCCGTTGGCCTAAATCTCTTCGTCCTCGTCTCCATGACGGGTCAGAAGGTCAGCCTAATGCAGGCCGCGTGGGCGACCGTGCCGTACTGGCTGATCCTGCTGGGCGCTATCGGGATCTTCACAATCTGGCCCGAGATCGTCCTTCTGCTGCCGAGTCTCTATTGATTCTCTTTTTCCGGAGTATGGCATGACCGCCGATCTGCACAGCCGGCTCACCGTTATCGATGGGCTGATCGTCTCCCACTGGGGCCGCCCGGTGTTTGAGGCCATGCACCGCGGCGGCTTGGCGGCCGCCAATTGCACCTGTTCGATCTGGGAGGACTTCCCGACGACGATGAAGGCGGTTGCCGACTGGAAGCGGTGGATCCGCGAGAACGACGACATCCTGACCCAGGTCTACAACACGGCCGATATCCGCCGGGCAAAGGAGGAGGGCAAGGTCGGCATCATCCTGGGCTGGCAGAACTCGACCGGCTTCGATGACTACCTCCCGCTGGTCGCCGTCTACAAGGAGCTGGGGCTCGGGATCGTGCAGCTCACCTACAACACCGCCAACACGGTGGGCTGCGGCTGCTATGAGAGTAAGGACGGCGGTCTGACCGATTTCGGCCGCGAGCTGGTGGAGGAGCTCAACCGCGTCGGTATCCTGATCGATCTGAGCCATGTCGGTTCCAAGACCGCACGAGACACGATCGTCCATTCGCGCCAGCCCGTCGCCTATTCGCACTGCCTGCCGGCGGCACTCAAGGCACATCCGCGGAACAAGAGCGACGAGGAGCTGCGCTTCATCGCCGAGCGCGGCGGCTTCGTCGGCGTCACGATGTTTCCGCCCTTCCTGGCGCGGGGCGTCGATTCGACCGTGGACGACTATGTCGACGCGATCGAGCACGTTCTCAACATCGTCGGGGAGGATCAGGTCGGAGTCGGCACCGACTTCACACAGGATCACGGCGAGGACTTCTTCCGCTACATCACGGAGGACAAGGGCTATGCCCGCCCGCTGACCAAGTTCGGTGAGATCGTCATGCCTGAGGGATTCCGCCGCATCGAGGACTTTCCGAACCTGACGCGCGCGATGGAGCGGCGCGGCTGGCCCGAGGGCCGCATCGCCAAGATCATGGGCGAGAACTGGATCGCGCTGCTTAAATCCGTGTGGGGGGCATAGCGGCCGGCCGTCTTTCCACGGCAACCGCGGCTGTTGACCGCACCGCCGCCTTGCGACTGTTCCGCCAGGCTTCGGGCGTCATTCCCTCGCTTGCCTTGAAGATCCGGACGAAGTGGGAGGCATCGCAGAAGCCCGCCTCGGCGGCGATCGCCGTCACCGTCTTGTCCGTCCGCAGCAACAGGTGCTTGGCGTGGGACAGCCGGACGTGGCGAAAAGCGCGCATCGGTGTCATGCCGAGGTTGGCGGCGAAGTGGCGCTCGATCCGGCGCTGACTCGTTCCCAGCCGGCGCGCGAGGTCCGCCGTCGTGAAGGATACGTCGATGTTCTGCAGCATGATGTGCAGGCTCTGCAGCACCAGCGGGTCGTCGCATTCCAGGTCCAGGGTGGAAGCCGGCTGCGGCGTGTCGGCGTTCCGCGGATGATCGATGATCATGATGTGCAGGCTCTTCGTCGCCTCGGCGTGCCCGACATGGCGGTCGACCAGGAAGGCGGCGAGATGCGCGGCGCTCGCCCCGCCCGAGCAGGTGAGGCGGTCGCGGTCGACCACGAAGATCTGGCCGGAAACCGGGTGGAGCCCCTCGAACTGCTCGAGAAAGTCGTTGTGGTGGAACCAGCTCACGCAACAGCGGTAGCCCTGCATCAGCCCGGCGCGGTGGAGCAGGAAGGCGCCGGTGCACAGGCCGACCAGCGGCACCTTCTTCTCGGCGGCGCGCCTCAGATAGGCGATATACGCCGCGTCCATATGCTCCAGCTCCTCCAGCAGGCCGCCGACCACGACGATGTAGTGGAATCGTTCCGGATCGACCAGCCGCGCCTGCGGCTGTACCGCGACGCCACAGCTCGACATCACCGGTTTCATGGAGTTGGACAGCACCGTCCACTCGCAGAGGATGGGCCGGCTCCGATCCCCCTCGTCCGCGGCCAGCCGCAGCACGTCAACGAAGTTGGCGAAGGCCGACAAGGTGAAGCGGTTGGCGAGGATGAAGCCGATGGACAGGCGCGGCCCCACGACGCCGCCCGTCGCCTCGCGAGGATTGTTTCCGGCCATGATCACGACCTTTCTGTCTGCGGGAGTGTCGGAATCTTACCACGAAATTGCCGGAATCATTCTATATGACTCGCCCGAGATTCCGAATCTATGAGACGCGGAAATCTTCATGTCATGGCGGCAAAAGTGACGAAATTTTCCTTTCTGACGCTCGCGAGGAAGGCGCTCGAAGGCCATAAGTCGTGGCCGCAGCAGTGGCCGCAGGCCGAGCCGAAGGCTCGCTATGACGTCGTCATCGTCGGGGCCGGCGGGCACGGCCTGGGGGCGGCGTACTATCTGGCGAAGGAGCATGGGATCACCAATGTCGCGGTGATCGAGAAGGGGTGGCTCGGCGGCGGGAACACCGGCCGCAACACGACCATCATCCGCTCCAACTATCTCTATGACGAAAGCGCCCGGCTTTACGATCACGCGCTCGATCTGTGGGAGGGGCTGAGCCAGGACCTCAACTACAACGTCATGTTCTCGCAGCGCGGCGTGATGATGCTCGCGCACAGCGTCCATGACGTCCAAAGCTTCAAGCGCCACGTCCATGCCAACCGCTTGAACGGCGTGATGAACGAATGGCTGACGCCGCAGGAGGCCAAGGCCTACTGCCCGCCTCTCGACATCTCGTCGACCGCCCGCTACCCGGTGATGGGGGCGGCGCTGCAGCGGCGCGGCGGCGTGGCGCGGCACGATGCGGTCGCCTGGGGCTATGCCCGCTCCGCGGCGGCGCGCGGCGTCGACATCATCCAGAATTGCCCGGTGCTTGCCATTCGGCGGGACGCATCCGGTGCCGTCAGCGGCGTGGAAACCGCCAGGGGTTTCATCGCGGCGAAAAAGGTGGCCGTGTCCGCCGCCGGCCACACATCGGTCGTGATGGATAGTGCGGGCGTTCGCCTGCCGCTCGAGAGCTTTCCGCTGCAGGCGCTGGTCTCTGAACCGGTCAAGCCGATCTTCCCCTGCGTCGTCATGTCGAACACGGTGCATGCCTATATCAGCCAGTCCGACAAGGGCGAGCTGGTCATCGGTTCCGGCACCGACCAGTATGTGTCCTACAGCCAGCGCGGCGGGCTGCCTCTGATCGAGCATACGCTTGCCGCGATCTGCGAAATTTTCCCGATTTTCACCCGCATGCGGATGCTGCGGAAGTGGGCCGGCATCGTCGACGTGACGCCGGACCGCTCGCCGATCCTCGGCAAGACCCCGGTTCCCGGCCTCTACGTCAATTGCGGCTGGGGGACCGGCGGCTTCAAGGCGACGCCGGGGGCCGCGCATGTCTTCGCGCACACCATCGCGCGGGACGAGCCGCACCCGATCAACGCGCCCTTCACCCTTGACCGGTTCCGCACCGGCCGGCTGATCGACGAGGCCGCCGCGGCGGCCGTTGCGCACTGAGGTATAGGTGTCATGCTTCTGATCCGCTGTCCCTATTGCCAGGAAGCCCGGCCCGAGCTCGAGTTCACCTATGCGGGCGAGGCGCACATCGCGCGGCCCGCGGACCCGTCGGCGCTGAGCGACGAAGCCTGGCGGGATTATCTCTTCATCCGCTCCAACCCGCGCGGCACCCATTACGAGCGCTGGCGCCACACGTATGGCTGCGCGCGCTTCTTCAACGCCGTCCGCGACACGGTGTCCGATAAGTTCCTGATGACCTATGAGGTCGGCCGGCCGCGGCCGACCGAGGCCGAGATCGCAGAGCACCGGTCATGAGCAACTATCGCGTTCCCGGGCGTGGCCGCGTCGACCACGATGCGCGCCTTCGCTTCACCTTCGACGGGCGGTCCTATGTGGGGCTGCAGGGCGACACGCTGGCGTCGGCGCTGCTGGCTAACGGCGTCCACCTCGTCGGCCGCTCCTTCAAGTACCACCGGCCGCGCGGCATCATGTCGGCGGGCGTCGAGGAGGCGAACGCGCTGGTCGGCGTCGATAAGGGGCGGGGGCGGTACACCCCGAATACCCGCGCCACCGTTCTGGAGCTTTATGACGGCCTCAAGGCCGAAAGCCAGAACCGCTGGCCTTCGCTGCGGCGAGACATCGGCGCGATCAACGATCTCCTCGCGCCGCTGATCCCGGCCGGCTTCTACTACAAGACCTTCAAATGGCCGGCCTCGTTCTGGAACAAGGTCTACGAGCCGGTCATTCGCCGAGCCGCAGGCCTCGGCCGGGCGCCGACGGAGCCCGATGCGGACCGCTACGCCAGCCGCTTCGCGCATTGCGACGTGCTGATCGTCGGCGCCGGGCCGGCCGGCCTGGCAGCGGCGCTTGCCGCCTCCGAAGGCGGCAAGCGGGTCATCCTGGCCGATGAGAATCCGGAAATCGGCGGCTCGCTGCTGTCTGATCCCGCGGTTCGGATCGACGGGAAGAACGCGTGGCGCTGGCTGGACGAGACACGCGCGACACTGGCGGGGCGCGCCAACGTCACCATCCTGACCCGGACCACGGCGATCGGCTACTATCACCAGAACTTCCTCGGGCTCGTGCAGCGGCTGACCGATCACCTGCCGGAGGCCTCGCCATCGCTCCCGCGCGAACGGATGTGGAAGGTGCGGGCGGCGCAGGTCGTTCTGGCGCAGGGCGCGATCGAGCGGCCGCTGGTCTTCGACGGCAACGATCGCCCGGGCGTCATGCTGGCGGGGGCGGGGCGGACCTACCTCAACCGTTATGGCGTCAAGGTCGGCAATCGTGTCGCCGTGGCGACGGTTCACGACTCCGCCTATCTCGCCGCCTTCGACTTGGCGCGCGCCGGGGCCACGGTCGTAACGATCGTCGACCTTCGACGCAATCCGCGGGCGGCGTTGCTGACGGAAGCCCGGTCGCTGGGCATCGAGGTGTTGAGCGGCTGGACCGTGACCGGGACTACGGGGCGGACACGGATCTCCCAGATCCGCGTCAACCCGGTCGACGCGAACGGGAAGGTCGGGGCCGCGCGGACGATCGCCTGCGATGCCCTGCTGATGAGCGGCGGGTGGACGCCCAGCATTCATCTCTTCTCGCACACCAAGAGCGCGCTGGAGTGGCGCGAGGATCTTCAGGCCTTCGTGCCGGGGGCGCCGAACGAAGCCGTGCGCTGCGCCGGCGCCGGCAACGGAACATTCAGCCTCGCCGCGGCGCTCGCCGAAGGCGCCGCGGCCGGCGCAGCGGCGGCCGGCGCCACCGGCAGCCCATTCACGTTCCGCGTGGAGGGCGAGGCGCCGTTCAGCGGCATCCCGCTCCGCGAGCTGCCGACGGATCGCGACCCGGCGCGCGCCAAGGCGTTCATCGATTTCCAGAACGATGTCACGGCCAAGGACATCCGGCTCGCCGTGCGCGAGGGCTTCCGCTCCATAGAGCATGTGAAGCGCTACACGACGAACGGAATGGCGACCGACCAGGGCAAGACCTCGAACATCAATGGCCTGATGATCGCGTCCGACGCGCTCGGCAAGCCGGCTCCGGAAGTCGGCCTGACGACCTTCCGGCCGCCTTATACGCCGACGACCTTCGGTGCGTTCGTCGGCTACCGCCGTCACGCGCATTTCGAGGTGGAACGCAAGACGGCGATCGATTCCTGGGCCGAGGCCAACGGTGCGGTCTTCGAGCCGGTCAGCCTGTGGCGGCGCGCCTGGTATTTCCCGCGGCCGGGCGAGTCCATGCACGAGGCGGTGGCGCGGGAATGCCGCGCGACGCGCCAGTCGCTTGGCATCTTCGATGCCTCCACCTTGGGCAAGATCGAGGTGGTCGGGCCCGACGCCGCGGAATTCATGAACCGCATGTACACCAATGCCTGGACGACGCTCGCGCCGGGGCGCTGCCGCTACGGCCTGCTGCTGGGCGAGGACGGGTTCATCCGCGACGACGGCGTGGTCGCGCGAATGGCGGATGACCGCTTCCACGTCACCACGACGACCGGCGGCGCGGCGCGCGTGCTCGCGATGATGGAGGACTATCTCCAGACCGAGTGGCCGGACCTCAAGGTCTGGCTGACCTCCACTACGGAACAGTGGGCCGTCATCGCGCTCAACGGTCCGAACGCCCGCAAGGTCCTCGAGCCTCTCGTGGAAGGCATCGAGCTCGACCGCGAAGCCTTTCCTCATATGGCCGTGCGCGAGGGGAAGATCTGCGGCGTTCCGACCCGTCTCTTCCGGGTGAGCTTCACCGGCGAGCTCGGCTTCGAGATCAATGTTCCCGCGCGCTTCGGCCTGTCGGTCTGGAAGGCGCTGATGGAGCAGGGAAAGCCATACGACATCACGCCCTACGGCACGGAGACCATGCACGTACTGCGCGCCGAAAAGGGCTTCATCATCGTCGGCCAGGACACCGACGGTACCGTGACGCCGTATGACGCGGGGATGAGCTGGGCGATCGGCAAGAAGAAGCCGGATTTCGTGGGCAAACGCTCTCTGGCCCGGCCGGACATGCAGGATCCGAACCGCAAGCAGCTGGTCGGTCTCCTGACAGAAGATCCGCAAACGGTCTTGGAGGAGGGGGCGCAGATCGTCGATGATCCGAAGGCCGCCATTCCAATGCCGATGATCGGCCACGTCACCTCCAGCTATCACAGCGCGACGCTCGGCCGCTCGATCGCCCTGGCCTTGATTCAGGGTGGACACCAGCGGAAGGGCCAGACCGTCTATGTGCCGATGCCGGACGCGGTGCATAAGGCGACGATTACCGACACCGTCTTCTACGACAAAGAGGGAGCAAGGCTCGATGTCTGATCCCGCCGCGTTTGTGGCGAGTGCCTATCGCCCGCTGCCGGACCAACCGTCCGAGTTCGGCGGCGGACGGCTTCTGCGCTTGGCCGTGCTTCCCGACTGCGCCCGCTTCGTCCTGCGCGTCGCGCCGGCGGATGCGGACGCAGCAGGTCAGGCCTTTGGTCTCGCGCTGCCGGAGAGGATCGGCGGGATGGTCGAATCCGATGGCCGGACGGCCTTGAAGCTCGGTCCCGACGAGTGGCGGCTTCTTGCCGATGAGAGCGAGGGACCGGAAATCGCGGCCCGCTTCGCCGCACAGCTCGCCGATACGGCGCATAGCCTCGTGGACATCGGTCATCGTGAGATCGGCATCGAGGTAAGTGGAACGGCCGTGCTCGACGCACTTGCCGCCCTGTGCCCGCTCGACCTCGCGGTGCGGCCGGTCGGATGGGGGACACGCACCGTCCTCGAGGGCGTGGAAACGGTGATCCTGCGGGAGGCCGAGGACCGGTTCCGGCTCGAGGTCTGGCGCTCCTTCGCGCCGTTCCTCTTCTCTCTCCTCGAGGTCGTCGGCCGCGAGATCGAGGCTGAAGCCTGAGGCGCGGGACGGTCGGTTCCAGCGCGTCGCGACGGTAGCGGCCATAGGGTACACCGAGGCCGGCCGACGCACTTTGCCGCTTGCATCGGACGGGTCGAGGTCCCACACCGGCCCGTCCGACCTCGAACCCGTCGAGCGGCTCTTGGCCATGCTCGAGCACCCGCGATGCAAGGAAGGCCTCACGGGCCGCCGAGGCTGCCCGCAACGCCATCGGCCAAGTCTTTGTACAACTACCCCTCGGGAATATCGAAACGGCGACGCACGGGCCGGATACGACCGGAAGTGAGATCGTCCCGCTCTAGGCCCGCGCACGGGTTGAGGGCATTCGGCGGGCGGCCTCGGCTTAAGACTATGCAGATCCTCCGATTTCGCTAGACTGACGCCGTACCGGGCAGAGCGAGGTCGAAGAGCCAGGGATGCGTTGGTTTGCCAAACTCGCCGCCGCAAGCTGCGCCACGCTGCTCGCCGCATCATCGGCGTCGGCGCAAACGCCCGTCGATACCGCGCTGGTCCTCGCCGTCGACGCCTCCGGCAGCATCGATGACGCCGAGTTCCGGCTTCAGAAGGAGGGCATCGCACTGGCGGTGACGGACGAGCGCGTCCTGGCCGCCATCCAGTCCGGGCCGCTGCAGCGGATCGCCATCGCCTATGTCGAGTGGGGTGGGCCCGGGTCGGCACGGACGGTCGTCGACTGGGCCATCGTCGAGGACGCCGATTCGGCGCAGGCGTTCGCCCAGTCCGTGCTTGCCGCACCGCGCTCGGCGCAGACCTACAACGCCATCGGCGACGCCATCGCCCACGCGACCGCGATGCTGCGCGATTGTCCGTGCGAGCCGGGCCGGGCCGTTATCGATGTCTCCGGCGACAATCCGGACAATCGAAGCCATGTTCCCGCGATCGTTTCGCGGGAGGCCGCGGCCGCAGAGGGGATCACGATCAACGCCTTGGCGATCCTTCAGTCGGATGCGCTGGGGCCGTCGGGACGGCCGTTACTGGTCGAGAACTACGAGAGCGAGGTCATCGCCGGGCCCGGGGCCTTCGTGCTGGCGGCGCAGGATCGTGGCGACTTCGCGCGCGCACTGCTTCAGAAGATGGTGCTGGAGATCGCGAACCGCACGCCCGGGGACCGCCGGCTGGCATCGGGAAGCCGGCCGTGATCGGCGGTCCCGATCCGCGGGTCAGGGCCGTTCGCCCGGCGGCACGACCGTGCGCGCCAGGCGGCGCTCGCGATGAAAGACGTACAGGCCGGAGCCGACGACGATCGCCACGCCGACCCAGGTCGTCGCGTTGGGGAATTCGCCGAAAATCAGAAGGCCGAGCAGGGTCGCGCTGATAATCTCGAGATAGTGGAACGGCGCCAGCACACCGGCCGGAGCGCGACGAAAGGCGAACACGACCAGCAGGTGGGTGATCGCGGACAACAAGCCGATCCCGGTCAGCAGCATCCATTCCCAGGCGCTCGGCCAAACGGGGTCGACGACGTCGATGCCGGCCGCCGCACCGATCGCGAGCGCGAGGGACAGGACCGCCGTGCCGAAGATGCCCGCCCAAAGCTGCATCGCGCCGGCGCCCTCCCACCGTGCGAGGTGCCGGGTCAGCACAAGGTAGCCGGCGAGGCAAACGGCGGTGCCGAGCGGAAGTAGAGCGGCCGGTCCGAAGATCTCCCAGCTCGGCCGGATGACGACGAGCGCGCCCCCGAAGCCGACGGCGACCGCGGTCATGCGGCGCCAGCCGATCGGCTCGCCCAGGAACAGCGCCGAGAAAAGGGTGAGAACCAGAGGTTCGACGAAGAAGAGGGCGATCGCATCGGCCAGCGGCAGGTACTTCACCGCCCAGAAGAAGAGCAGCGTCCCACCGGCCAGGAGGGCCCCGCGGGCGGCGTGCAGATGGAGGCGGCGCAGCGGTTTTCTCCGCATCGTCAGAACGGCGGGCAGCAGGAAGATCGTCTGGAAGACGAAGCGGCCCCAGGCGACCTGGCCCGGCGGAACGGTCGCCGCCAGCGATTTGGCAAGCGCATCCATGCCCGGCGCCATCAGCATGGCCAGAACCATGATCAGCATGCCCTTTTCGACGTCCGGGCCGGAGGCTGTCCGTGGGATGGCGGGGGTGGTCATGGCGGGACAATAGGGGTGAACGGGAGCCGGCGCCAGCCGGTCTTTGCGCATTCCGGGCATGCATCGAGGCCGTCGATCCGGCGGGAACGCGGGCCTCGCGGTCAGAGCGGCGCGTCGCACGGGGGACGTCCGCCGTCCGATGGCGCCGACGCAGAACGGAAAACGTTGCTCTTTGAAGGGGGTATCTGGTGCCGCCGGACAGGATTGAACTGTCGACCTCACCCTTACCAAGGGTGCGCTCTACCACTGAGCTACGGCGGCCCGCGCGATAGCGGCGCGAACCATGCCACAGCGCCCCCACGGGCGCAAGCGTTGGGACGCCCTTGTCGCCGCTTCCAAATGAGTGTGGGCGGCGACGATTCAATGGAGCTCTCGGCTTTCGCCCGCCTCTTTGTCCGGCCGACTGGCCCTGGCGATGAGGGGCACCGGGGCGCCTGACTCCCGCGGCGGTTCCGAATAGAATGAACGCATCCCCGGCAGCGGCGTAGGAGGACCATCCCATGTCCGAGCGCCTGGAATTCGGGTCGATCGAGTCGCTGGACGTCGAGGGCGGCATCTGGTTCAAGGTGACCTTGCGCTACGTAGCCCATCGGCTGAGCTTCAAGATGCGCGACGGCAGCCGGCGCGACGAGCAGCAGCGTGCGATCCTGGACGTCTTCGTCAGCGCGAATGAGGTCGTGCCCGAGAACGAGGAGCCGCCCGGAGTCGAGGAGGAGATCCGGCGCATCGCCTTGCGGCGGGCCGAGGCGCTGCTGATGAATGCTCGCTTGGCCCTGGAGCGGGCGCTCGACTGAGGCATCGATCGGCCGGCAACGCGATCTGGCCGCCGATGCCGGCCCCGATTAGGCGATCGCCTCGAGCAGCGTCCCCCTCATCTCGTCCGCCGTCTCGATCAGGCGCAGATTGGCGTTGAAGGCGTGCTGCGCGAGCTTCTGCTCGACGAACTCTCCCTCCAGGGCGACGTTCGGCCGCTGGCTCACCCCGTCGGCCTCGCCCGAGGTTCCATCATAGTCGAAGACAGGCACGGAGGCCGGCTTGACGGAAACGGTAACCGCCCGGGTCCCGCCCTGCGCCTGCGCGATCGTCTGGACCCGGTGCGGAAGGTAGCCTTCCGACCGGCTGTTCACGACATTGGCCGCCGACACCTCGAATCGTCGTTCGGCGGCACGCAGACCCGACAGGGCGTTCAACATGGACAGATCCATGGCCGATAGTATCGGTATCAGCGTCGAGTGCGTCAATGAAACTTGTTTCCATGATAAGTTTATTTTGAGTAAAGCTTATGTACAATTTTAAAAATCTCTTGGCCCAGATTGCCCGGTGCTCAAGTGGCCGGATTGCCGGAGCGATCGGGCGGCGGCTTGACCTCGCGATCGACGCGCCCCACCATATTCCGCGTCGGGCCGCGCGGCGGCCCTGGAACACGGACCCAACGCGGATGGCAAAGGAAACAAACCCTTCTCCCACCCGTTCGGAGGCTGGGCTTCGGCGGGATCGGGAGCGGAGGGCCCGCCTGTCGGAGGCGCTGCGGGACAATCTGCTGAAGCGCAAGGCTCAGCAGCGCGCCCGGGCCGGCGGCGATCCTGTCGGCGCCCAGGCCGGGGATGCCACCGGCGAGGGGGCGGCGCCGAAGCCCTGATCGGCCCAACGGCCGATTGCCGTGCTTGAGGCAACCGGCCGGTTACAGTACAAACCGTTGCACCGCAACAGAATGATCGGCGGCCGCTCCGGGGCATGGGTTGCGGGTGCGGCCGCGAAGGACGTTTCCGATGCCCATCCTGCCGGACACCTGGATCCGCGAAATGGCCGTGAACCACGGCATGGTCGAGCCGTTCGTCGAGAGGCAGACGCGAGACGGCGTCATCTCCTACGGACTATCCTCCTACGGCTACGACGCCCGTGTGGCCGACGAGTTCAAGATCTTCACCAATGTTGACAGCGCGATCGTCGATCCCAAGGCTTTTTCCACGGCGAGCTTCGTCGATCGGAAGACGGACGTCTGCATCATCCCGCCCAACAGCTTCGCGCTCGCCCGCACGGTCGAATATTTCCGCGTGCCGCGCGACGTACTTGTCATCTGCCTCGGCAAGTCCACCTACGCGCGCTGCGGCATCATCGTCAACGTGACGCCCCTGGAACCCGAGTGGGAAGGGCATGTCACGCTCGAGTTCTCCAACACGACGCCGCTTCCGGCCAAGGTTTATGCGAATGAAGGCGCCTGCCAGTTCCTGTTCCTGAAGGGGGAGGGGCCGTGCGAGGTGTCCTACGCGGACCGGGCCGGAAAGTACATGCGGCAAACGGGCGTTACCCTGCCGCGGCTGTAGGCCGCGTTCCCGGGAATGCGGAACCCGCCGACCGCCATGCGCCTGCCACTCACGCCCCGGTAGTTTCCGATGGACAAGATTCGCATCCGCGGAGGCACGTCGCTCCACGGCGAGATTCGGATCGGTGGTGCCAAGAATGCGGCTCTGCCGCTCATGGCCGCTTCGCTCCTGACGGATCAGACGGTCACGCTTGCCAACCTGCCGCATCTCGCCGACGTGGCGAGTATGGCGAATCTGCTGGCCCAGCTCGGCGTCGAGATGCATTTTGACGGGCGGGCGGCCAATGGCGGGCATGCCGGACGCGTGCTCGAGCTGACCGCCTCCGGCATCCGGCAGACCACTGCGCCTTACGACTTGGTGCGAAAGATGCGGGCGTCGATCCTGGTGCTCGGGCCGCTCGTGGCGCGTCACGGCCGTGCCCAGGTGTCGCTGCCGGGTGGCTGCGCGATCGGCACGCGGCCGGTCGACCTCCACCTCAAGGGCCTGGCCCAGCTCGGTGCCGAGATCGAGTTGAAGGAGGGCTATATCCACGCCACCGCGCCGCGGGGGCTGACCGGCGCGCGCATCGTCTTCCCGATGGTGTCGGTCGGCGCGACCGAGAACCTGCTCATGGCGGCCTGTCTGGCGGAGGGCGAGACCCAGCTCGTCAACGCGGCTCGTGAGCCGGAGATCGGCGACCTCGCCAAATGTCTGGTTGCGATGGGTGCGGAGATCGACGGCATCGGGACCGATACGCTGCGGATCATAGGGCGCCGGGAGCTGCACGGCGCGATGCATGCGGTGGTCCCCGACCGGATCGAGACCGGCACCTTTGCCATGGCGGCGGCGATTACCGACGGCGATCTGGAACTCGTCGGCGCCCGGTCCGACCTGATCGGCGCCGTGGTAGAGGTGTTGGAGCGGGCCGGGGTGAACATAACCGAGACCGGCCGGGGCCTCCGCGTGTCGCGCGCCGACGGGACGCTGATCGGCGTCGACGTGATGACCGAGCCCTATCCCGGCTTCCCGACCGACCTGCAGGCGCAGATGATGGCGCTGATGACGACCGCGAGCGGCGCGGCGATGATCACCGAGACCATATTCGAGAACAGGTTCATGCACGTGCCGGAGCTGTGCCGGATGGGTGCCAGCATCAATGTGCACGGGGCCTCGGCCTTGGTGCGCGGAGTGCCGCGGTTGACGGGCGCCCCGGTGATGGCAACCGACCTCCGCGCCTCGGTCTCGCTGGTCCTGGCGGGGCTGGCGGCGGAGGGCGATACAATTGTCAACCGCGTCTACCACCTGGATCGGGGCTACGAGCGACTGGTGGAAAAGCTCGCCGCCTGCGGCGCGGATATCGAGCGGTTGAAGGGGTGACATGCCGGATCGCCTGAAGCTGCGTGCCCTCGACGAGGAGGATTTCGGTGTCATCGCCGCGCTGGTCCAGGACGCCCTCGTGCCGATCTCCGAGATGGCCTATCTGCCGGAGGAGAAGCGCTTCGTCATGCTGCTGAACCGTTTCCGCTGGGAGACGGCGGACTCGGTGGATCTCGACCCACATTCCGGCGAGCTGCCGGACCAGGAACCCTCGACGCCGGAAGGCGCCCCAATCGAAGACGCGCCATTCGAGGAGGACGAGACGGCGCCGAGACGGCATTTCGAAAGGACCCATTGCGGCCTCTGCTTCGATCGCGTCGTCGCCGTCCGGACCAAGGGGATCGACATGCGCGCACGGGACCGGATCCTCGAATTACTGACGATCCAGGTCGAGGACGGCGCGGTGCTCCTGGTCTTCGCGGGTGACGCCATGATCCGGCTCGTCGTCGAGGCGCTGCGGTGCCGCATGGAGGACCTCGGCGAAGCCTGGCCGACCCGATGGCGGCCGCAGCATGGGTTCGAGGACGGCGAAGGCCCATGAGCGGACCGGGAAAGGGAGCCCCTCCGATGCCGCCGGAAAGCTCCGAGTCCTTGATTCTCGCCCTGCCGAAAGGCCGCATCCTCTCCGAGGTGATACCGCTGCTGCGGCGTGCCGGGATCGAGCCGGAGGACGCGTTCTTCGACGAGCGTTCGCGGGCGCTCTCATTCGCCACGAACCAGCCCGGGCTGCGGATTATCCGTGTCCGCAGCTTCGACGTCGCGACTTTTGTCGCCTTCGGCGCGGCGCAGCTTGGCGTCGTCGGCAACGACGTTCTGATGGAGTTCGACTATCCGGAGGTCTACGCGCCCGTCGACCTCCGGATCGGCCGTTGCCGGCTTGCCGTCGCCGAGCCGGCGGAGATGCTGGCATCCGATGATCCGACCCGCTGGAGCCACATCCGGGTCGCGACCAAATATCCCGAGATCACCCGCCGGCACTTTGCGGCCCGTGGCGTCCAGGCCGAGTGCATCCGGTTGAGCGGCGCGATGGAACTGGCACCGCGGCTCGGCCTGTGCCGGCGCATCGTGGACCTCGTGTCCACCGGTGCGACGCTGCGCGCCAACGATCTGGTCGAGGTCGAGCACATCGCCGATATTACGTCCCGGCTCGCGGTCAACCGGGCCGCGTTGAAGACCTCCCCCGACGAGGTCGGCTGGTGGGTCGAACGGATTCGGGAGGCCGCCGATGGCGCTTAGACTGGACAACCGAGACCCCGGCTTCGAGGCCGCCTTCGCCGCCTTCCTGGCGGCCGGCCGCCAGGCACAGGAGGACGTGGAGGCCGCCGTTTCCGCCATCCTGGCGGATGTACGCGCGCGCGGCGACCGGGCGGTCCTCGAATACACGGAGCGGTTCGACAGGGTGGCGGCGGCAAAGCTGGACGATCTGGCGGTGCCGCGGGCGGAGGTCGAGGCGGCGGTCAAGCGATGCAAGGAGACGGAACTCGCCGCGCTGCGGCTGGCGGCGGAGAGGATCGAAGATTACCACCGGCGCCAGCTTCCCGACGACCTCGACTACGTCGATGCGGCCGGCGTCCGGTTGGGCGCCCGCTGGCGGCCGATTGCGGCCGCCGGGCTCTATGTACCGGGCGGCACCGCGGCCTATCCGAGCTCCGTTCTCATGAACGCACTCCCGGCGCGGGTCGCCGGCGTCGAGCGGCTGGTGATGGTCGTGCCTGCGCCGGAGGGCGCACTCAATCCGCTGGTGCTGGCTGCCGCGGACATTGCCGGGGTGGACGAGATCTACCGCATCGGCGGAGCCCAGGCCGTCGGCGCACTGGCCTTCGGTACCGAGACCATCGCGCCCGTTGACAAGGTCGTCGGCCCCGGCAACGCCTATGTCGCGGCGGCCAAGCGGCAGGTGTTCGGGACGGTGGGGATCGACATGATCGCCGGTCCGTCGGAGATCCTGGTCGTCGCCGACCGCGACAACGATCCAGCCTGGATCGCGGCCGACCTCCTGTCCCAGGCGGAGCACGACACGGCCGCGCAGGCCGTGCTCATCACCGACGATGGCGGCTTTGCCGACGCCGTCGCCGCGGCGGTGGAGGCGCATCTCGACCGGCTGCCGCGCAGCACGATCGCGGCCAAGAGCTGGGCCGACCACGGCGCGATCATCCTGGTCGATCGTCTCGACGACGCGCCCGCCCTCATCGACCGGATCGCGCCCGAACATCTGGAGCTGGCGATCGAGGAGCCCGATGCGCTCGCGGCCAAGCTCCGCAACGCCGGGGCAATCTTTCTCGGCCGGTACACGCCCGAGGCGGTGGGCGATTATGTCGCAGGTCCGAACCACGTCCTGCCGACCGCGCGGAGCGCGCGGTTCTCGTCCGGCCTCGGGGTTCTCGACTTTATGAAGCGCAGCTCCCTGATCGCCTGCAGCGCCCAGGGCCTTGCCGCCATCGGTCCCGCCGCGGCCACTCTGGCCCACGCGGAGGGCCTCCACGCCCACGCGCTGTCGGTGGAGCTGCGGCTTCGGGGCCGGCGCAACGGTTGAGTGGATCCGTTGAAGCCGGCTTGCGACAAGCGGAAAGCGATCGTCAAAGTCACCCTGGACGAGCGCTCCGTCGTCCGCCGCAGCCCTGAAGTCGAGCACGAGCGGGCGGTCGCCATCTTCGACCTGATCGAGGAGAACTTCTTCGCGCCGGTCGGGCATTCCGGCGGACCCTATTGCCTCTATCTTTCGATCGAGGAGAACCGGCTCGTCGTTGACGTCCGCACCGAAAACGAGAAGCCGGTTCTCAAGGCCATTCTGTCCCTGACGCCGTTCCGCCGCATCATCAAGGACTATTTTACCGTCTGCGAGAGCTACTACGAGGCGATCAAGCGCGCGAGTCCGTCGCAGATCGAGGCCATCGACATGGGGCGCCGCAGCCTGCACAACGAGGGCTCGGAGCTCTTGCGGGAGCGCCTGGACGGCAAGATCGAGCTCGATGCCAACACGGCCCGCCGCCTTTTCACCCTGATCTGCGTCCTGCACATCCGCGGGTAGGGCCGCCGATGGCCGATCTTCCGGGAAGCGTCCTGTTCTGCTGCACGAGGAATGCCATACGGTCGCCGATGGCCGAGGGCATCCTCAAGCATTTCCATGGCCGACGGATTTATGTGGATTCGGTGGGCGTCCGGGAGAGCGAGGTCGATCCCTTCGCCGTCGTCGTCATGGACGAGATCGGCATCGACATCAGCCGGCACCGCTCCAAGACCTTCGACGACCTCGAGGACGGCTCATTCGACCTGATCATCACCCTGTCGCCGGAGGCGCAGCACCGTGCGGTGGAACTGACGCGGACGATGGCCTGCGAGATCGAGTTCTGGCATACCCTCGACCCAACCATCTTCGAAGGGAACCGCGAGACCCGGCTGAACGCCTACCGGCAGGTGCGGGATACGCTGATGGAGCGGATCATGGCCCGCTTTCCCGTGCCGCCGGCGCCCTCACTGTGACGACCTGGCCGCCGCCCGGGTGCCTTTCGGACCGGGCAGTGGGCACCTATCTATGGCACGGGGCGTTTGTTCGGGATGACGGATGGCGCTATGATCCGCGCCGAATCGCAAGTTCCGGAACGGTGGCGGGGCGGGATGACGCCCGCCGCGGCGCCCCCTTCCGACAACAGCCAATGGAGGGTAGATGGCCAAAGAGGATCTGATCGAGTTTTCTGGAACGGTGACGGAACTGCTGCCCAATGCGATGTTCCGGGTGAAGCTCGATAACAACCACGAGGTGCTGGCGCATACCTCGGGCAAGATGCGCAAGAACCGCATCCGCGTCCTGGCGGGGGACCGGGTGAATGTGGAGATGACTCCGTACGATCTGACGAAAGGTCGGATCACTTTCCGCTACAAGTAGCAATCGCTCCGCCGGGCACTCGAGAGGCATGATCGCGCGACGGCCGGAACGGCCGGCCTTGGTCCTGGCGTCGGCGTCGCCGCGACGGCTTGACCTTTTGAACCAGATCGGCATCCGGCCGGACGCCGTGGAGCCGCCGGCGATCGACGAGACGCCACTGCGGCGCGAGCTGCCCGCCGCCTATGCGCGGCGAATCGCGTCCCGTAAATGCGAAGTCGTGGCGGGCAGGCACCCGCAATCCTTTGTTCTCGCCGCCGACACCGTCGTTGCCTGCGGCCGCCGCATTCTCCCCAAGCCGGAGGACGAGGCCGGCGCGCGCGCCTGCCTGGCTCTGCTGTCCGGACGTCGACATCGGGTTCTTGGCGGGCTTTGCGTGGCGGAGCCGGGAGGCAGGCGCGTGACCCGCCTGGTGACCACCAGCGTCGCCTTCAAGCGCCTGAGCCCGTGCGAGATCGAAGCCTACATCGCCAGCGGGGAATGGCGCGGCAAGGCCGGTGGCTACGCGATCCAGGGGCGCGCGGCCGCTTTCGTCTCCTGGATCAACGGCTCCTACTCGAACGTCGTAGGGCTGCCGCTCTTCGAGACGAACGCGCTCCTCAAGGGCCTGGGCTATGGCGGGCATCGGCAATGAGCCGCGCGCTGCTGCTTGTCTCCGTAGGGCCCGATGAAACGCGGATTGCCCTCTGGTCCGTCGAACGCGGCCGGTTGATCGAGTTCCGGATCGAGCGGGCGGGGCTGGAAAGCCGCATCGGCAATGTCTATCTCGGCCGCGTGGTGCGGGTCGAGAAGGGGCTCGGCGCGGCCTTCGTCGAGATCGGTGAGGCCCGGCCGGGCTTTCTGCCCCTGGGCGAGTTCGGCCCGGGTGAGCAGGGGGAGGTGCCAAGCGAGGGCGCGGCGCTGATCGTTCAGGTCGCGCGCGACGCGCGGGACGGGAAGGGGCCTAGGCTGACCGCACGGCCGCGGCTGTCGGGGCGCCTTCTTCTGTTCGATCCGTGGGCCTCCGCGGTCTCCCTGTCCGAGCGGATCCGAGACAGACCGGAGCGCGAGCGACTCGCGCAGGCCATGGCCCGGGCGGTCCCGGGCGGGGAGGGCGGGTTCGTGGTCCGGCGGGCGGCGACCGGCGCCGGGACGGATGCCCTGGCCGCCGAGGCGACCGGTCTTCGGGCGGTCTGGCGGCGGATCGTCGAGGAGCATCGCGGGGCGCGGCCGCCGCGATTGCTCTACCGCGACGATCCCGTCCTACAGGTGCTGCGGGACAGCGGCGAGGACGAGCCGGACGCGATCCTCGTTGACGGCCGGCGGGCCGCGGAGGAGCTGCGCCGGCGCTGCGCCGAGACGATGCCGGCCCTGGCCGACCGCTTCGTCTTTCGGCCGCAGCGTGACTGGGTGCCAGGTCCCGCGGAGATCGAGGAAGAGGTGGAGGCGGCGCTCGAACCGTCGGTGCCGCTTCCCTCGGGCGGCTCCCTGTTGTTCGAGACGGGGCGGACCCTGACGGCGATCGACGTCAACAGCGGCCGCGAGGTCGGCGACCCCTATGGAGGGACCGGCGGCGAGCGGGCGCTGCTGCGAACCAACCTGGAGGCGGCGGCGGAAATTGCGCGGCAGGTCCGCTTGCGCAATCTAGGCGGAATCCTCGTCGTGGATTTCATCGACCTCGCGTCGCGGGGCCAGCGGCGGCGGGTGGTCGAGGCACTCCGCGAGGCGGTGTCGGCGGATCCAGCGCCCTGCCGGGTGGGGGCGATGTCGTCCTTGGGCGCCCTGGTGGAAATGACCCGCCGCCGTCGGGGCGCCTCGCTCGAGGAGCAGTTGACGGTTGCGTGCCCGGTCTGCGACGGGAGGGGGCGAATTCGGCGGAACGGCGGTGCGACCGAAGGAGGTTTGAAGGATCGCAGCCATGGCGAAGATTGAGAATCTGGCGGCACGGCGACATGGGGCGGCCGCGGGCGGCAAGCGTCGGCTCTGTCCGATCTGCCGGGCACCGGCGGTGCAGGAGTTCCGGCCCTTCTGCTCCCGCCGCTGCGCCGACATCGACCTCGGCCGGTGGCTCAAGGGCGATTACCGCGTGCCGACGGAGGAGGGGCCGGAGACCGGAGCCGACAGCCCCGAACGGGAGGAGTAGGGCCTCGCCGTCGGACCGGTCGGACGGCGGTCACACCCGCTGGACAGGTCCGGCGATTTTCTCTATAAGCCGGGTCTCCCGATGCGTGGTCTGCACGGATCGGCGACGTGCCCAGGTAGCTCAGTTGGTAGAGCACGTGACTGAAAATCACGGTGTCGGTGGTTCGATTCCGCCCCTGGGCACCACTCCAGCCTTTTCGTCAAAGAAATCAACGACTTAGCATCCTGTTGGGCACGCCCGGCCGCCGAGTTGGACACTTTCGGCAGGGCGATAGGGCGATAAGGCGCATCGTGTCTCCGGTGAGGTGCTGGCGGCATGGGTTCAGAAGCTTGTCGATCTTGCCGCGACCAAGCGGGGTTTGGGTCCTGCGCTCCGCTGGGGCGATGCGGCCTATCGATCGCTTCCGGATTGCGTTCTGGGCCGGCTAACGCCTGCCTTGCGTGGGCTGCTCGACGCGGCGGCAGCGGCCGGGACCATTCGCATCGGCGTGGACGCGCGCGAGTTTCTGCTGGCGGCCCTGCGGCTGGCAGACCCAGCGAGCGATGGCGGCGTTGCGGAGGCGCGCCGCATGGTGGCGCGGCTCGTTGACGGCCTGCGCTTCAGCGCCGGCAAGCCAGATTGGACATTTTCTGATCGGACGGTAACGAAAGGCTGGCCGTATTCGGCCAGCTAGAGACGCATGAGGTCCCTGATCCACCGCATTCCGGGGTCGCGGTGCACCCGCTCGTGCCAGATCAGGCGGAAGGAAAAGCTCGGGCTGTCCGGCAGCGGCAGAACGTCAAGTTCCGCCACGCTTGCAAGCCTCTCGGCCACGCGCCGGGGAACGCATATCACGAGATCGCTCTCGGCGATGATCCAGGGCGTCGACATGAAGTAGGGCGTGCGCAAGGCCGTCACCGCCGGTGCTGCCCCGAGTTCGCGCAGCACCTCGTCGGGGACCATGCGCCCGCCTTCCGGATACATCATGATCACCTGCGGGGCGGCGGCAATGCGCTCGAGAACATTCCCTTCTTTTGCAAGACACGGATGTCCTCGCCGGACAAGGCAGGCATAGTCGTCGCGAAACAGCTCGCGATAGTGGAAATCTGCCGGAAGATCGCCGACGTCGGCATCGAGCGCGCAGTCGAGGGCGCCGCTTTCGAGGTCTGCCAACGTGGTGTGCCCGAAGGGCGCCACGTCCAGGCACACGCCCGGCGCCTCCCGCGCAATCTGCGCGGCAAGCCGGCCCAACACCGTCACCGAGCCATAGTCCGTCGCGGCGATGCGGAAGGTGCGTCGGGCCGTTGCGGGATCGAAGCGGTCCCACTCGGCCATCCGGCCGAGTGCGGCGAGGGCATCGGCGACGAGGGGCTTCAGCGCCTCGGCCCGGGCGGTCAGCACATATCCCTTGCTGGTGCGAACGAGCAGCGGATCGCCGAGCGCATGCCTGAGGCGGGCGACGGCGCGGCTTGCGGCAGGCTGACTCAAGCCCAGCATCTCGCCGGCGCGGGTCACGCTCGCGGTATCGAGCAGGGTCGCGAGCATGCGCAGGGTTTTCAGGTCGAGATGATCGAGCCGAGCATTCGGTTCATGCATGTTCAACATGCTAGTTGCGGCATTCCGCGAATGCAAACGTGTGGGTAGGGTGGCCCGCGACGATAGGGAGCCGCCCATGCATATGACCCTGCCGATCCTCGCGCTTGCCTCCACCACCCTGGTCATGAGCGGGACCGCTCTCGCTCAGACCGGCGGACCCGCCGCCGGCGGCCCGGCCGCCGTCGCGGCTCAATCCGGCCCGTTCGAGACACAGGCCTGGGGGCCGCACCAGCGAATCGAGACGGCCCGCTACGCGGTCGAGCGTGTCACCTACCGGAGCCAGGGCACGGAGATTGTCGGCAATCTCTTCACGCCGGCCGGTTCCGGCCGCAATCCGGCCGTGGTCATCATCGGCCCGGTTGGCTTTGTGAAGGAACAGTCCCCGATCCAGTACGCCTCGCGCCTCGTACGCGAAGGCTACACCGCCCTCATCTTCGACCCGCGTTATCACGGCGAGAGCGGGGGCGAGCCGCGCCGGCACGAGAGCGGGGCGGCCAAGGTGGAGGATCTGCGTGCCTCCGTCGACTACCTGGTCGGCCGCGAGGACGTGGACCCGGATCGCATCTTCATCCTCGCCATCTGCCAGGGCGTGAGCTGGGGCATCGAGGCCGCCACCCTCGACGCGCGCGTCAAGGCGCTCGCCATCGTTGCCGGGCATTACCTGACGCCGGAAGTGACGCGGATGTATGTGGGCGACACGGCCGAGGACCGCATACGCCGCTCGCGCGAGGCCGAGGCACCGTTCAAGGCGACGGGCGAGGTCTCCTACATTCCCGTCGTCTCGCCCCAGCCGACGCCGCCCGATCCGACGGCGCTGCTGACCGCGCCTCCGATTCACCAGTTCTACATCCGCTGGGCCGACCGCGGCCCGTTCTGGAATTTCCACGGCCTGTGGGAGAACCGCATTACCGCCATGTCCGAGGCGGCGATCTGGAGCCACGACGTGCGTCCAATCATGGCGCGTCTGACAACGCCGACGCTGATGGTCCATGCCGACCGCGCGGCTTCCGGTCCCCAGATCCCGCGAGACCTTTTCGAGATCATCCCCGCTTCCCGCAAGAAACTCGTCTGGCTGGGATCGCAGAACCAGCTCCAGTTCTACGAGGACCCGATCACCATCGACCAGGTGGTGCCGCACGTCGCCCGTTTCTTCTCCGGCGGGCCCGAGCACGCCGAACTGCGGTGAAGCCGCACGCCGTGCCGGTGAGGCTTGCCGCAAAATGCCGTGCCGCGCCTGCGGCCGATCGACGCAACATTACCCTGTGCAATTTGGAGGCATCCGGTGCGTGTTTTCCTGACCGGCGCGACCGGCTTCATCGGCTCCCGGATCGTGCCTGATCTTATTGGTGCCGGCCATCAGGTGCTGGGGCTGACCCGCTCGGATGCAGGCGCGCGGTGGCTTGAAGACGCCGGCGCCAAGGTGCTCCGCGGGACGCTCGAGGATCCCGACAGTCTTGCCAGAGGCGCGGCGCTGGCCGACGCGGTGATCCACACCGCCTTCGACCATGACTTCTCGCGCTACGCCGAGAATTGCGAAAAGGACCGGCGTGCGATCCTGGCCATGGGCGCCGCTCTTGAGGGTTCGGACCGCCCATTCATCGAGACTTCGGTTATCGGAATGGGCATTATGAAAGCCGGCGAACCTGCGCTCGAGCAGGCGGTCGATTGGCACCATGCCAACCCCCGCGCCGCTTCCGAAAAGGAGGGCGCCGAGGTGGCGAAGGGGGGCGTTTCGGTAGCGGTGGTGCGCCTGCCGCAAGTGCACGACCCGGTTCGGCAGGGGCTCATCACATGGCTGATCGAGGTGGCACGCGCGAAGGGCGTATCGGCCTATGTCGGCGATGGTGCCAACCGCTGGCCGGCGGCGCATGTCGCTGACGTCGCCCGCCTCTACCGGCTCGCGCTGGAGCATCACGAGCCGGGCGCGCGCTACCATGCGGTCGCCGAGGAAGGCGTGCCGGTGCGCGACATTGCCAAGGCTATCGGTGAGGGCCTCCGTGTGCCGGTCGTGTCGCTGTCACCGGAGGCGGCGGCGGACCACTTCGGCTGGCTGAAGATGTTCGCCGGGCTCGACATGCCTGCGTCGAGTGACTGGACGCGCGAGCGTCTCGGCTGGGTGCCGACCGGTCCGAGTCTCATCGCCGACCTCAAGCAGTGCGACTACCGTCCCGCAACTGCCAAATAGGAACTCGCAACATTTGCGGCACGAGATGGCGCACCGTCCCGGCCGGTGACCTTGTACGGCTTTTCCTTTTGGGTACGCTAAGAGACTCTCCGGTCGAAGAGAAGGTACAGATCGGAGGCTGACTGGCTACCAGTACAAGCGGCAACGCCACGGCCTGCGGCTGAGCATCGACCAATCCGACCCCGCGGATTGGATTGCGACGCGCCGCGGCGGCTCCAACCGGAGCGACTATCTGGTCGCGGCCGACCCGAGCCTGACCGCCTCGAAGATGACCCGGCACTTTGCGAACCTTGACCGGGTGTCGCATCTGATTTCTTTCTATCTGACTCCGGCGCTGGCCCGCACCCGGGCGCCGAAATGCGCTTGACGACCAGTCGAAGGTCTCCGGTCCGCTGTCCCAGCTGTCCCCCGAACGGACGGACTTGCTTGGTGCGATCCGGAGCAATATTGTGCGGCGCTCGGCGTCTCGGGAGTAGCCGAACAATCGAAGAAGGCGAAGGGCAGAGCGATGTCTCGACGACCCCCATCGGAATGGGGTGGGCAAGCCCCGGGTAGGGCCGGCCGAGCCGGTCGGGTTGCAGCCTGACATGATTCTCGATTTCGAACGGACCCTTTCGAACGGGCGCGCGTGCAGGAAAGACGTCTCGGCATTTCGAGGAAACGATCTCGATGATGCAGGATGGCCGGAGCGTCTTGCTCGTGCGCGGATTCGTTATAGGGATTTCGATTGCCTTGAGAGCGTTAGCTGATCGAAGAGAGATGGCAGATGCCTGAACGGTTGCGGATTCCTGCGAGCGAGTTTGTGGAGCGTCAGGCCGCCGCGGTGCGGTTGGCCAAAGCACGCGGATTGGACGGGCTGCTGGTCTGCTCGCGCGGCGGCGGCACGGTCGATCGATATGGCGATGTCCTCTACCTTGCCAACTTCTACAGTTCCTTCCCTTTCATCCCGGATCGGCGTCCGGACTGGTCGGCACGCGGGCACCCGTTCGTCCTGCTCCCCGCCGAAGGCGCGCCGATCCTCGTCGCCGACATGCCGGTCAAGGAGTCCGAGGTGCCGATCGAGGACGTCGTGGTCTCCGACGACGTCATCCGCGCCGTGGTCGGCGCGCTCCGCGACCGGAAGCTGGACCAGGCGACGGTCGGCATCGCGGGGGGCGACGCGATTCCGTGGACCGTGTTCCGCCAGATCGAGGCCGAGCTCCCGGGGGTCCGCTGGCTCCCTGCCGACGACATCCTGGCCGAGCTGCGGATGGTCAAGTCGCCCGCGGAGATCGCGATCCTGCGCCGCGCGTCGAAGCTCGGCTCGCAGGCCATCGAGGCGATGCTTGACCACGCCAAGCCGGGGATGACGCACGGCGAGGTCATGGGGATCGGTCTGCAGTTCATGGCCCGCGAAGGTGTGATGCTCTATAACTCCTTCATGAGCTCCGGCCGCGGCGGCAACCGGCCGACGATGGCGGCAACCGATTTCCCGACCTATGGCTCGAAGGAGCCGCTGGAGGAGGGCCAGTGGTTCCAGATCGGACTGTCCGGGGTTTACCAGGGCTATTACTTCGATCATTCCCGGTCGATGCCGATCGGCCGTGCGACGGCGCCGCAGATCGAAGCGTTCGAAGCGGCGATCGCTTGCGTGCAGGCGGCGATCGCTGCGATCCGACCGGGCGTTACCGCCGGCGAGGTGGCGCGCGCGGGATTCCAGCGTCTGACCGATCTCGGCTTCTCCACGAAGAGCGATTTCTCGGGTCTCGGCCACGGGATCGGGCTCGGCTGGGATTCGCCGTGGCTGATTCCGGACGACGACACGGTCCTGCGCCCGGGGATGGTGCTGTGCGTGGAGCGCACGGTCGAGCGCCATGGCTATGTCGGCGATTTCGAGGAAACCGTGCTCGTGACCGAGACCGGGAGCGAGCTCCTCAGCAACGCGCGCATTCGGCGCTGGTAGCGATCGCAAGGGAGCAGTCCAATGAAGCACGACGTCATCGGCAAGCCATGCGGCTTTCTGCCGACCCGCCGGGCGTTCACGGCCGCGCTCGGCGCGCTCGGCCTCGGGATGGTGACTGTGCCGCTCCTGGCCCGGTCGGGTCGGGCGGCGGAGAATCTCACCTACTTCACCTGGTCGGGATACGAGATCCCGGAATTGCATCGCGCCTACATCGACAAGTACGGCGGGTCGCCTTCGGTCTCGTTCTTAAGCGACGAGGAGGACGCCCTGCAGAAGGTGCGCGGCGGCTTCACGCCGGACATCGCGCACCCTTGTGTCAATACGATCGGCCGCTGGCGCGACGCTGGCGTGCTCAAGCCGATCGACACGGCGCGCATTCGGGCCTGGGACGATATCTTCCCGCAATTTCTGAACATCCAAGGCGTGCAAGCCGACGGGCAGTACTGGATGGTCCCGTTCGACTGGGGCACCACCTCGATCATCTACAGGACCGATCTGGTCGAGATCGATGAGCCGTCGTGGTCGCTCATGATTGACGAGCGGTATAAGGGCCGTCTTGCGTTCCTCGATTCGCCGGACAACGTTGCCGCCATTGCCGGTTTGCTGGTCGGCGCGCGGGACACGATGCGCATGACCGACGAGGAGCTCGCGCGCGCCGAGGATGCCCTCCGGAAGCTGCGGGACAATCTCCGGTTCTACTGGACCGATCCGGCCGAGTTGGAGCAGGGGCTGGCGTCGGGCGAGATCGTCGCCGGCTGGGGCTGGGGGTCCTCGATGGCGAATCTCAAGCGGGAGAACGTCCCGGTGGCGTACATGAACCCGAAGGAAGGGGTCATGACCTGGCTCTGCGGCCTTACCCTCATCAAGGGCGGTGAAGCGCCGGAAGACCAAGTCTACGACTTCCTCAATGCCATGCTCAGTCCGGAGAGCGGTGCCAATCTGATCGAGATCTACGGCAATGGGCACGCCAACAGGAAGAGCTTCGAGCGAGTGGCTCCGGAGAGGCTCGCCGAACTCGGCCTCACCGATCCACAGAGCTTTCTCGCCATGGGAAACTTCTTCGAGGAAGTCCCCCGCGACACGCGGCAGAAGATCGTCCAGATGTGGGAGCTGATCAAAGCCGGCGGCTGAGGGCAGCGACGTTGCGTCGATAGGGCCTTCAGCCGATCCGGTCGGGCGACCTCTCGTTTTCTCGGGCAGGTGAGTGGGCGGCGGGTCTGCGGCCTTCTGAAGGCCGCCCGCTCACGCTATTATTGTCGAGCCAGGCGCGGCGCGCAGGCCATGCTCCAGACGCGGATCCCAAGGATCTCCGCGACCCGCGCCCGGTCCGGCGATCAACCAGGACGTCGATGGCCGGCTCGCCGAAGAGGGCAGGGGAACGTTTGCCCCGGAACGGCGGCCGCGGACCACAGAGAGGCCGAAAGATCGGGATCGAGGCGCCTGCTGTCGATCCCGGATTCATGCCTCCCGCGGGCCGGGCCCGACTACCAGCCCGTATAGGTCTCGAGGCCGCGCTTCTTGATCTGGCCGCCGATGATGGCGCGTTGAACTTCGGACGTGCCTTCCCAGATGCGGTCAACCCGCACGTCGCGGTACAGCCGCTCGACGGGGTTCTCGCGCATGTAGCCGCGTCCGCCGAAGATCTGCACCGCCTTGTCGCACACGCGCCCCGCCATCTCCGAGCAGAAGAGCTTGAGCGCGCTCGCGCGCGCGTGCACGAGCTTGCGGTCCATGCCGGCCGTGATCTCGGCCGCGCAGCGGTAGAGCATCGATTTCGCCGCCATGATCTCCACCGCCATGTCGGCGAGCATGAACTCGATCGCCTGGAAATCGCGAATCGGGCGGTCGAACTGCACGCGCTCCGCCGCCCACTCGTTCGCAAGCTCGGCGGCCCGCACGGCCGCGCCCACGCAGTTCGCCGCGATCTGGAGGCGTGCCTCGACGAACCAGTCCTTGGTCAGCTCGAATCCTTGCCCGACCTCGCCGAGAACCTTGTCCGGACCGACCTCAACCTCTTCAAAAATGAACTCGGGGTGCCCGAACACGTAGGTGTGCATGAACTTCGGATTGCGGCTCACCCGCACGCCCGGAAGGTTTTTGTCGACGAGAAACAGGGTCGGCTTGTCGGGGTCGCCGTCGACATGGGCGTGCACGATGATGTAATCGGCTTCGTCGCCGGTCGTCACGAACCACTTCTCGCCGGTCAAGTAGTAGCGACCGCCGCGATAGTCCGCGCGGGTCCGGACCCGCCGCGGATCCGAACCGGCCTCGGGCTCCGTGATGGCAAAGCAGCCGCGCCGGCGGCCCTCGCAGCTCGGCACGAGGTACTCGCGCTTCTGCGCTTCGGTGCCGTGGCGCAGAGGATCGGCCGGATGCCAGACGACGGCCCACAGCGCGCCGGTCGCCTTTCCCAGCTCCTCGTTGATCAGCGTCTGCTCGAAGATCGTGTAGCCTTGCCCGCCGTGCTCGACGGCGTGATTGATCCCGTTCAGCCGGTAGTCGATCACGGCTTGCCGCATCGCGTCGAGCGTTTCGCGCGGCAGAGCTCCCTTGAGCTCGAGCTCAACCTCGCGGGGAAAGAGAACCTGTTCGGCGAAGGCCCGGGCGTTCGCCTTGAGGTCGCGTTCCCGGTCGCTGAGCTTGAGATCCATGCTGCCTCCTTCACGCTTGCTTCGGAACGACGAGGGCGTCGACCGCCAGGACCCCGTCGGCGGTCACGATCAGCGGATTAACGTCAATCTCTGCCACGAGATCCGCCAGATCGGCGGACAGGACCGAAAACGCGGCGAGCGCCCGGGCCAGCGCCGCGACGTCGCCGGGCGGCGCACCGCGCACCCCATCGAGCAGGCGGCGCGTTCGGAGTTCGTCGATCAGGCGCCGGGCGGTCGCGGCGTCGAAGGGCGCCAGCGCGTAGGTGACGTCGCCCAGTATTTCAACGAGGACGCCGCCGGCACCCACCATGACCACCGGGCCGAACTGCGGGTCGCTGACCATGCCGAAGGTCATCTCAACCCCGCGCGGCGCCATGCGCTGCAGGATGACCCGCGGCCCCAGGCGGGCGGCAAAATCCCGGTAGACGGATGCCACGTCCTCGATCCTGCCGAGGCCGAGGCGAACCCCGCCGACATCGGACTTGTGTGGCACATTCGGCATCGCCGTCTTGACCGCGACCGGAAAGCCGAGAGTCTCCGCCGCGGCACAGGCCTCGGTCTCGGATGCGGCAACGACAAACGGGACCGTCGGCACCCCATAGTCGCCGAGCAGGGACAGGGCCTCCGCTTCCTCAAGGGGCGCGCCCGATGCCAAACGCTCCTGCCAGCGGCCACGGACACCTGGCGGCGCTGCCGGTACGGGTTGGCGACGATCCGACCGCAGGAAATCCCGCCATGCGAGCGCATGGCGAACCGCGCGGAGCGCGGGGACGGTGCCGTCCAATACCGGCACGCCGGCGCGGGTCAAGCGAAGCGCGATCGCGTCGTGGCGAACGCCGCTGTAGTTCGTGGCGACGATTACCGGCTTCGTCGTCTGGCCGGCCACGTCGGCTGCGGCCGCCGCGAACCCTTCGCTGACGTAGTAGCGATCCCGGAGGTCGGCGAACAGCACGGAAAGAGCCGTCTGCGGATCGTCGTTGAGCGCTCGAAGACAATCCGTGAAGATCGCCTGGAAGTCGTTGCCGGTTCCCCAGGCATCCAGAGGGTTGTGAGGCTCGAGCCCTTCCTCGAGACGCTCTGCCAGCCGCTTCCGGGTCGACGGACCGATGCGCGCGAACGGCACCCCCACTTCCTGCGCGAGATCCACGAGCAACTCGCGCTCGCCGCCGGAATCATGGATCGTCGCGAGCCCCCCTGGCGCCGCCAAGCGGCCCGCCGCAAAGAGCAGCAGCGTCGCCGCAAGCTCGTCGATGTCCTTCACGCGAAGAACACCGTACCGCCTGCACAGAGCGTCGAACGCGCTGTCATTGCCGGTGAGCGCCCCGGTGTGGCTGACCGCCAGCGCTTGGCTCTCTGCCGTGCGGCCCACCTTGAGGGCGACGACGGGAATCTCCCGCGCGTTCGCCTTTTCCAGGGCGCGCCGGAAGGCCTCGGGATCGCGAATCGCCTCCAGGAAAAGCCCGATGACCTTCGTGCTTTCGAGCTCGAGCGCGTAGTCCATATAGTCGGCGACCGTCGTCACGAGCTCCTGACCCGGCGAGACAACCAGGTTGAAGGCGAACCGCGGATCGTTGTGGGCGATCGCCCCAAACACCGAACCCGATTGCGCGATGAAGGTGATGCCGCCTCCCGGGGTGAGGGTACGCGGCGACGGAAAGCCGCAGATCCACACCGGCAGCGCGTCGTTGTAGAATCCCATGCAGTTGACCCCGCACACGGGCATCCCCGCCGCGCGCGCGATCGCCCGCAGCCGATCGATCAGGCCGCCATCGGCGCCCTGTCCTTGCCCGCTGGCGAACACGACGGCGCTTCGGGCACCGGCTTCGGCGGCGCGCTCGAAGGCCTCTTCGAGGCGGCTGTTGCCGACCGCGAGAACCGCAAGATCGACCGGCTCGGGCAGATCGGCCAGGCTCGGATAGCAGGCGATGCCGTCGATCGTCTCGTACTTCGGGTTGACCGCGTAGACGCGACCGCGATAGCCGGAACGCCGCACCGTCTCCAACATGTCGCGGCCGGGCGTGTTCGGGCGCTCACTGGCTCCGACGAACGCGACCGATTCAGGGGCAAGGAGCGGCGTAAGAGGATGATCGAACATGTGCAATGATCGAAGCGATGCCCCGAGGGGTGAAGAGGCGGCGGGCTCCGGTCCCGCCGCCTTCGTGGTTAACCAAGCTGGAACTGGTTCCAGCGTTCCTCGTATTTCGTCGAGTAGAGCGCCGCCTGTTGCTCCTGCAGGATCAGCATGTTCTCGATGTTCTGCGGCGCCATGACGAGCTGTCTGCGCTGCTCCGGCGAGGCCTTTTCGGTCGCGTCGGGCACCGCGGGGCCATAGGTCACGAGATCGAGCAGTCGCTCTTGCGCCTCCAGGCTCAGCGCGTAGTTCGTGACCTCCATCGCCATCTCGCGGTAGGGCGTGCCCTTCGGAATCACGAACCAGTTGCCCCAGGCCAAGCCGTCCTCGTAGGTGAACGCCGTCGGAGCCCTCTCGGCCTCGATCGCGATCATCCGCCCGCTCCAGGCCGACGACATCGCCAGCTGACCGCTCGCCAGAAGTTGCGGCGGCTGCGCGCCGCTCGACCACCAGACGCTCACATGCGGCTTGATCTCCTCCAGCTTCTCGAAGGCCAGGTCGATCTTCTCCTCGGTGACCGGATAGACCTCGTCGCGCCCGACGCCGGCGGCGAGCAGGGCCGCCTCATAGTTGTAATAGAAAGGCTTGTAGAGGCCGCGCGGACCCGGGAAGCGCTCCGTGTCCCAGAAATCGGCCCATGATCGCGGGCCGCTGTCCGCCGGGAAGGCGTTGGTGTTCCAGGCGATCACCGTGGCGCCGGTCGAGGTGACGAGCCCGTGCTCGGCCTTGAAGCCGTCGGGAAGCCGATCGGCGTTGGGGATTTTCGCGTAGTCGAGCGGCTCGAGAAGGTCCTGCTCGGCCCCCTCGAACACGAACCGGCCGCCCACAGTAACCAGGTCCCATTCGACATAGCCCGACTGCACCATTGCCTTGAGCTTGGCGTAGGCCGTGGGCGAGGTGTTGACGATCTCCTTGCCCGTCTTCTCGGCGAACGGATCCATGAACGCGTTCTTCTCGGCGTCCGAGAGCGCCCCGCCCCAGGACACGAAGGTGAACGGCCGGCCCTGCGCAAAGGCAGGCCTGCCCCGCCGGGCGAGCACCGAGGCAGCCGCCAAGCCGGCGCCCGACAACAACAATCGACGTCGTGACAGCATGGTCTCCTCCTTCAGGTTATGCCTCTGGAAGGATTCTCACGTCCTCCCTGTTCCAGGCCACGCGTACGCTTTCGTCACCCGGCAGCCCCTCTCTCGCGAACCGGCGGCACCAGAGCGTCGTGCCGTCGACGAGCTCCAGACGGACGGCGATGAGCTCGCCGAGGTAGACGACCTCCTTGATCCGGGCGGGGACCCCATCGCTTTCGTCGAGCCGGACGTTCTCGGGGCGGATGAGCGCGGCCGCGGTTGTACCTGGCCGCAGCCCCGGGCTCGCCGTGCCGTCGATCAACAGATCCAGCCCGGATACCCGCAGACGCGCGGCGCCTTCCGACAATTCCTCGACGGTCCCCGCGAGCAAGTTGGACTCGCCCAGGAAAGACGCGACGAAGGTGTTCGCCGGCCGATCGTACAGCTCCGCCGCCGTGCCGATCTGAACGATGCGCCCGTTGCGCATGAGCCCGATCCGATCGGACATCACGAGCGCCTCTTCCTGGTCGTGAGTGACATAGATCGTGGTGCGGCGGTGCGCCGCGTGGAGGCGGCGGATTTCCAACTGCACGGCCTTGCGCAGCTGGCGGTCGAGGGCGCCCAGGGGCTCGTCCATGAGCAGCACGTCCGGCTCGATGACGAGCGCCCGCGCCAACGCGACTCGCTGTTGCTGGCCGCCCGAAAGCTGGCCGATGCCACGGCCCTCCATCCCGGAAAGCTGCACCAGCTCCAGCGCCTCGCTGACGCGCCGCGCTATCTCCTGGCGTGGCACGCGCCGAACCTTCAGCCCATAGCCGACGTTCTCGGCCACGGTCATGTGCGGGAACAGCGCGTAGTTCTGGAACACCATGCCGATGTTCCGGTGCCGGGCCGGCACGCCCGTGACGTCGCGCTCGCCGATCCAGATCCGTCCCGACGATGGCTCAAGGTATCCGGCCGCCAGGTTGAGCAGCGTCGACTTGCCGGAGCCGCTCGGGCCGAGCAGCGTGAGAAACTCCCCGGCACCGACCGTCAGGTCCGTAGGCGCGAGGGCCTCGACCCGGCCGTAGACCTTGCTCGCTCGATCGAAGCGGATGGGCTTCCCGACGGATTCGGTGCGATTCATCGGCTTGCCCCCGCTTGCCCGGCGCCGAGCGCCCTGGCGAGACCGAAGAGAACGACCGTGAGCACGATGATGAACGTGGCGGCAACGGCCACGGAGGGCGTGAATTCCAAGCGAATGGTCTCCCACATCTTAACGGGCAGGGTCTTGGACCACAGCCCGGCCAGGAACACGCTGATCACCACCTCGTCGAAGGACGTGACGAAGGCGAAGACCGCCCCGCCCAGAATCCCCGGAACGATGTTCGGCAGGGTGATGGTACGGAAGACGGTGAGCGGCCCGGCCCCGAGCCCCTCCGCCGCGCGACGCCAGGACGGATCGACGGAGCGCAGCGAGATCGCGACGTTGATGACGACGAACGGCAGACAGAGCAGCGCGTGGCCGAGGCCGAGCCCCAGTGCCGTGCCGACCAGACCCATGCGCTGGCTGACGTAGTAGAGCGCGACGGCGGTCACGATGACCGGAACGATGAGTGGCGCGAGGAAGAGGCCGGTGAGGACCCGCCGAGCCCGTCCTTCGGTCCGGTCGAGCCCGAGCGCGGCCAACGTTCCGAGCAGGACGGTGAAGGCGGTCGTGAGCGCCGCGATCTTCAGGCTGTTCAGCAGCGAACTCACCCATTCGCGGTCATCGAAGAACGAGACGAACCAGCGGAGGGAGAGGTCCTCGGGCGGCAGCCGGATGTACGAAGTCTCGTTGAAGGCGGCCGGCACGACGACGAGGATCGGCAACACGAGGAAGGCCAGGACCAGTCCGGCCACGACGTGGACGGCGATGCGCCAGGCGAGCGGGGTCCGGATCATCAGGGCAGGCTCCCCTGCCCGAACCTGACGAAGCGCGCCGCGAGCGCGAGCAGCATCAGGACGGCCAGAAGCAGCAGAAGCGCCGCCGCCGCCGCCAGCGTCCAGTCAAGCCGTTCGTTGACGAGATTCTCGATCAGCATGGATAGCGTGATCGCGTTGAGCCCGCCGAGCAGCGCCGGGGTGATGAAGAAGCCGAGCGACAGCAGGAACACGAAGGCGGCGCCTCCGAGCACCCCCGGCATCGTGAGCGGCAGATAGACGCGGAAGAAGGTGTCGAAGAGACTCGCGCCCAGCCCGTCGCTCGCCTGCAGAAGGCGCGGATCGATCCGCGTCATCGCCGCGTAGATCGGCAGCACGGCGTAGGGCAGCATGACGTGCACCATGCCGATCGCAACCGCCGTGTTGCTGAACAGCAGGTTCAGCGGCTGGTCGACGATCCCGGCGGCCATGAGCGCGCCGTTGACCGGCCCATTGCGCTCGAGCAGCAGCATCCAGGAGAAGGTGCGCACCAGCACCGAGATCCAGAGTGGGAAAAGGACGCAGTAGAGCGCTACGACGTACCAGGTTCCCTTTAGCCGGCTGAGCAGCCAGGCGACGGGGTAGGCGAGCAGGACGCAGATGACCGTCACGTAGACCGCCACCAGCAGGGTGTTGAAGAACACCTGGCGGTAGACCGGGGAGCCGATCAGGGTTGCGAACGGCGCCCACGGACCCGTGGGGTCCGTGAAGGCGAGCGAGAACAGGCGCAGCAGCGGCGCAACGAACCAGAGCGCGAGGAAGACCAGCGCCGGAGTCAGGAGGAGGGCCGCCTGCGTGCCGCGGAAGCCCATGCGGGTCGCTCCGCTATTTCCGGAGGTCGCCGAGGATGCGCCGCGCGGCGTTGTGGCCCGGAATGCCGCTGACGCCTCCGCCCGGATGGCAGGACGAACCGCACTGGTACAGGCCGCGGATCGGCGTGCGGTAGTCCGCCCACCCCGGCGCCGGCCTCTGGAAGAAGAGCTGGTCGAGCGCGAGTTCCCCGTGGAAGATGTGGCCGTGCGGCAGGTTGAGCGTCGCCTCGATGTCGCGCGGCGTCAGCACCTGCATGTCGATGATCTGGCTGGAGAAGCCCGGCGCGAACTCGTCCATCACCGACAGAACGGTCCGCGTGAAGTTGTCCTTCTCTTGCTCCCAGTTGCCGTTCTTCAGATCGTAGGGCGCGTGGCCGCCGAACATGTGGACGACGTGCTTGCCCGGCGGCGCGATCGTGTCGTCAACCGTGGTCGGCACGACCGGCGTGATGAACGGGCGCGCGGAATACCAGCCGTATTTGGCGTCGTCATAGGCCCGCTCGAGGTAGTCGATGTCCGGCCCGATATGCACGTAGGCGGGGTAGTCGAAGCCGCATTTTGCCTTGTCGAACGCCCGGTATCGGGGCGGCGCCTCGCAAGCCGCATTGATCTTGAAGGCGGTCGAGAAGGTTCGGTAGCTGTTGATCTCGTCCAGGAAGTCGGCCGGGAGTTGATCCTGAGGCACGAGCTTCTGGAACAGCACCTTGCAGCTGGCGTTGCTCGCGACGACGCGGGCCCGGATCTCTTCGCCGCCGGCGGTGACCACGCCGACGGCGCGGCCGCCTTCCACCAGCACGCGCGCAACTTCAGCGTTGGTGCGAGTCTCCAGGCCGAAGCGGGCGCCGGAGCGCGCGATCGCCTGGCTGATGCTGCCCATCCCCCCCTTGATGAAGCCCCAGCCGCCGGCACCCTCGTGCTCGCCCATCACGTGGTGGAGGATGACGTAGGCGGAGCCGGGCGATTTGGGTCCGGCGAAGGTGCCGATCGACGCATAGTAGGCGAGGATCGCCTTGACGTGATCGTTCTCGAACCACCGCGAGAGATAATCGTAGGCGCTCATCGTCATGAGGTCGATGATCCGGTAGAACTTGCGGCCGATCTTCCGATAGCGCCAGAGGAACGCCGCCGTCTCCTTGAGGGACCGCCAGTCGCGCCGCACCGGATCGATCGGCGTTTCCAGCAGAAGGCGGCGGACGATGTTGGCCGATTCCTCGAGATAGGCGCTGAACGCCGGGTAGGCCTCGGCGTCGTGCTTCGAGAAGCGCGCAAATTCCCGGACCGTCTTGGCGGTGTCGTCGCTGAAGACGATGTAGTCGTCGCCGTAGAGGGGGCAGAAGAGATCCGTTGCCGGAAGCACCTCGAGGCCGAATTTCCGCAGCTCGAGCTCGCGGATGACCTTCGGGTGAAGCAGGCTCATGACATAGGAAAAGACCGAAAACTTGAAGCCAGGCACGATCTCTTCCGAAACGGCGGCGCCGCCCAGAACGTGGCGCCGCTCGAGGACGAGCGTCTTGAGCCCCGCCTTTGCCAGATACGCGCCACAAGTCAGGCCGTTGTGTCCGCCGCCAATGACGATGACGTCGTAATTCGTCGCCATAACCGCCCTCCCGGTCCAGACGGTGTCCGTTCCCAATCATGGGGAGCATGGCCGAAAGCGTGAAGATTCGCAACTATATCTTCATCGTTGTGAAGGTCCTCAGTACGAGGGCGGCGTGATCGCCCAGACGACAACGGATTCGCTCCGCCCCGGGTTGCGGTAGCGGTGCGGAAGCGTGCTCTCGAAGCCGAAGCTATCGCCTTCCTCGAGGATGAAGTGCCGCTCGGCCACCCACATCTCGATCCGGCCCTTCAGCACCAGTCCCGCCTCTTCACCCTCATGCGCGTAAGGCTCCTCCCCGCTCGACGCGCCGGGTGCGAAGTGGCAGAGGAGGAGCTCAAGCTTTCCCGAAAGGCTGGGGGACAGAAGATGGTCGACGATGCCGAGATTCCCATAGTTGATCCTCCGCCGGCGCGCCAGCCGTACGACCATGTCGCGCTCCCCCCCCGAGGGCGAGGCGTCCGACTGAAAGAACCAGCCAATGTGCACCCCCAGCGCTTGGCTGAGGTCCTGCAGGGCCTTGATCGACAGCGTCGACAGGCCCCGCTCGGCCTGGCTGATGAACCCCGTCGAGAGGCCGGAGAGACGCGCGACCTGGTCCAAGGTAAGCCCCTGGGCCTTGCGGAGGCGCCGCAACTCTGCCCCGATTTCCTCGATCACGTTGCCGTTGCCCTCGCCTAAGACATGTCTGGCCGTTGGTCCGTGTCGCATTCAAGTCTCCCGCAACTTCACCGTTGGAGCGATTCTTCACACCCATGAAGCGACGCGCAAGCCCGTTCCGTTCTCGGGATGTTGGGCACGGCCGTGTCCTCGCTTTCGAAACGGTACATGGTGAGGCTCTGACGTCGCTCTCATGCGGGCACCGCATCGAATCGGGGTGACAGGGAATCCAGGGTGAGATTGGCCGAAGATCGTCCGCGAGGAGAGGCGCGAGTTCAGAGATCAGATTGACCGAGACGCTCTAGGCGATGGGATTGGCGGCGCTCTTGCCGGATCTCATGGGGCTCGGCAGGGTAGGTGTTGCCGAAACCGAGATTGACGGCTTCCTTCAGGCGCTGCTCCGCCTGGCCGACAGGCCGGATCGACAGGCCGGATCGACAGGCCTTCCTCGCGGCAGAGAGACGGTAGACGCGTCTGGCGTTCACGAGCCACCCCTCCCGTCCGAGCAGAACATGCAACCGCCGGTCGCCGTAGCGCACCCGTGTCGCTGCAGGCTCCTTGAGCCGCATCCGGAGGTCGGTCGCCGATCGCGTCGCGATCGATGGCCCCGGGGCGATCTCCGGAACCCGGAGGCGCGGCGGGCCCGCCGCTCGCCGATGCCATAGGCGCCGCGCGGTTTTATGGCCGGGTCTCGGCTTTCTGCGCCGACAGGACCTCGGCCAAACGGTTGACCCATTCATCGACGCCCGAGGGGGTCGAGAGAAGGTCCTGTCTTATCTCGACGAGGACGGCGGGAAGGCCGCGGTCATCGCCGTGAACGGGCACCGCATAATCGGCGTCGCGGCTGATGGAATACGGCACGTTCGAGCCGACGTTCAGTGTCCCGTCGCCGCGCAGTCCCGCCAGGATCGTCTCGCCGAACTCCTTCGCACGGTCATAAAGAACGCCGGCATGCCATGGACGCCAGACACTGAGGAACACCGGCGTGAAGCTATGGATTGTCACGATTCGCGTTTGGCGTCCTTGGGCGGCGCGCAGATCAAGATGAGCGCTCACCCTGTCGTGGAAAGGAATGAATATGCGCTCGGCGCGCCGTGCCTGTTCGGATGCGTCGAGGTCGGCATTGCCCGGTATGTCGGTGTCTTCGGCGCGGGTGGGGATGCTGCTCTCGGCGCCGATGGGCCTGTTGAGATCGATCAGGAGTCTGGAGTAGGTGCCGAGGAAGGCCGGGGCATCCAGGCGCGATGAGAGCCTGCGGGTCACGTCCGCGGCGCCAATGTCCCACGCGATGTGTCGTTGAAGATCGGACGCGTCCAGCCCAAGCCGCTGATACTCGTCGGGTATATGGTTCGACGCGTGCTCGCAGAGCAAGACGATCTCGGCCGTGCCCATTTCGTTGAGGATTTCGACCGGTTCCGGCCAGTCGACACCGGCGCGTCCGCCCGTCCGTTCTGGAGACATCAATAGAGTGTCCGATACAGGTTGCAGACGGCGACGGGGTCGAGTTCGGCGAGATGCGCGATCTCGGCCTCCTTCACGCCCGTGAAGGTCTCGATGAAGGCAGGTGCAAACCAGTTGCTGACGACGCTGTCCGTCCGGAGCGCTGAGAGGGCCGAGGCCAGATCCTCCGGCAGGCGCACAAGGCCGAGCGCCCGCCGTTCTTCTTCGCTCATCGATGTCGGGTCGCCGGACACGAGCGGTGGCGCCGGCAGGCCGGCTTTCAGCCCCTCGAGACCGGCGCGCACGATCGCGGCAAGGGCAAGATAGGGATTGGCCGTAGCGTCCGCGGCCCTGTACTCGATATTGAATTGCCGCGCAGGATCGCGTCCTCCGATCGTCACGGTGGGGCAGATGCGCAGGCTCGCCTCGCGGTCCCGGTCAGCCAACCATGTGTAGGACGCGCTCCAGCTATGCGGCTTCAGCCGATAGTACGAGGGCACGCTCGACGCGCTGAGCGCGATGATCGCCGGCAGATGGCGGAGCACGCCGGCGCAGAAGGCCGCGGCGCGGCTCGAGAGGCCGCCGGGCCCACAAGGATCGTAGGTGGCGGGCTTTCCGGCGTCATCGACGAAGCTGAAATGGATATGGACGCCGTTGCCAACGGCATCGGGCGCGGTCTTGGGCGCGAAGCTCGCGCGCCAACCGAGATTGCGCGCCACCTCGCGCGTGATCTCGCGGATGGCGACGGCACGATCTGCGGCTCGCAATGCACCGGTCGGTGCATGAGTGACCTCGAACTGCTCGTTGCCGAATTCCGCGATCATGACTTCCGGCGAGACGCCCGCCTCATCGAGCGCGGCCACCAGGGTTGGCGCGAACGGATCGGTTCGTCTCAGCGCCTCGACCGAGAACGAATGTGCCGGCGGAGAGTTGGTGCCGAAGATCTGAAACTCCTGCTCGAAGGCGGCCAGCATCGACAGGCCGGTCGTCGCCTTCAGCTCGGTCAGCGCCTGCCGCAGCAAGGTTCGCGTGCAGCCAACCCAGGGACTGCCGTCCAGCTCGACGATGTCGCCAGGAACCATGTCGAAGGGCGTAGGCGACCCGGTTCGGGTCGTTCGGAAGCGGGCACCGATATCCGGCAGCAGGCGCAGGTCGCCTGACGACCCCCAGGGATTCGGATCGGTGATCGAGTTGAAGGGCGTCAGCGAGAGATTGGCCGGCACCCAGCCGACGCCGGTGGCGGCAATCTGCTCAAGCCTGCTCTCGGCAACGAACCGGCCACGCGTGACGGCGGCGAGGTCCGTCGTGACGACTGCAACGAGAGATTCGACGCTCGATGTCATTGGCGGCTCCCCAATGCATTGAAGCGGGCAACGACCGTGTCGGTATCGGTTACCCAGCAATAGCCGCCGAAGGCGCTGAGCGCGGTCTCGTGCCGCTCGCGGGTGGGGGCGGCGCAGGCATCTGCGACACAGGTGACAAGATACCCCCGGTCTGCGGCATCGCGAACGGCCATGTCGACGCATTGGTCGGTCATGATGCCGGCGATCACGAGATAGCGGATGCCGAGATTCTTGAGCAGGTAGTCGATATTGGTGGAGTTGAAGACGCCCGAAGATGTCTTCGGCAGCAGGATCTCGTCTCCCACCGGGGCCAAGGCCGGCACCGGCAAGCCTTCGGGTCTGCTCGGCGCGACATGGATCGGCGTCAGCTTGTGGTCAAGGGAGCGGTCGCGTCCGTCCTCCGTCAGGCTCTGTATGATGGTGTGGAGGACTTCGACGCCATTGGCGCGAGCCGCGGCCAGGAGGCGCTCCTGGTTGGGAATGGTGCGCTCTGATGTCTCCCGGTAGAAGTAGTGATCGGGGCCGCGCTCGGGGTGCGAGGGGTCGAGGCCGGGCTCCAGCCATATGCGCTGCATGTCGACGAGGAGCAGTGCCGTCTCCCCGGCGCGATAGGGCGCGTCACGCCTGGTGACCGATTGTGTCATGATTTCCGGGTCCGTCTTGCTTTCCTGGGTTTGAGTGTTTTCCGCGCGCGGGATTCGTCGGAGCCCGCGTCATTGCCCCCGCTATCGAGCGTGACGGCATTTGCGCGCCGCACCTCTTCCAGCTTTTCTATGCGGGCGCGGGCCTCTTCGCTGAGGGTTGAGACAATCAGGGCAACCAACGCTTCCATCTGTGCGATGGCCGGTGCGAGCGTGTCGTAGGGCGAGTTGACTTCCAGAGGGCTGACGATCGTTACCTCGGCTTCTTGGGCAATCGGCGACAGCCACTGGTCCGTGAACAGCACGATGCGCGTCCCCCGGGCCGCTGCCTGCCTGGCATAAGACACCACGTCGAGCTGGTAGCGCCGGTAATCGAAGACCACCAGGACGTCGTGTCGTCCGAGGTCGGTCAACGTGTCGAACGCCTGGGCCGACAGCACGCCAAGGTCGCGGACCTTTGGCCGGAATTGCAACAGATAGCCGGCGAACATGCTTGCGACGTGCCGGCTGAATCGCCCGCCGAGAAGCACGACCTCGCCTTTCGCCGCCATAATGAGCTTGGCCGCCCGGTCGTAGCTTTGCAGCGGCGTGGTCGTAATCGACTTCTCGAGCGCGGCGCCGACCGAGTTGAGATAGGATATGATCGCGCTGTCCTCGGCGCCGCGAGGCCGTTTGGCCTCCATCATCAGCAGCGGCGAGTGCAGCCGTGCCTCGACCTCGGCCAGCAGCTTCGACTGAAAGTCCGGAAATCCGTCGTAGCCGAGCTTCATGACCAGGCGCACCACGGTCGGATCGCTGACGCCTGCCTTTCGGGCAAGGCTTGACGCCGTCCCCAGGCCGGAGGTCGGATAATCGTTCAGAAGCAACCGCACGATCTTTTCCTCCGACGGCGTCAGCGAAAGATCCGGCCGCATCAATACGTCCCGTATCGCCATAGCTCTCCGCGTCCTCCGTCAGGTACCGGTGCACCCGATTATGAAGAGCTAATTACAAAGATTACCGTTTCAGTCAATCATGAAGATATATTGACATAATCGGCAGTCTGGTTTTTGCTTTCATCCGAATTTGGATAAGTCCGCGGGAGGCAGCATGCAGCTCGGAAACGAAGTCGTTGTCGTAGGGGCGGGGATCGTCGGGTCGAGCGCCGCGTATTTCCTTGCCGAAGCCGGTATGCCGGTGACGCTCATCGAGCAGACGCATCCTGCGGGCGGACCGACCGGCAAGTCGTCGGCCTTGCTGCACGCCTTCTATCTCTTGCCGGAACTGTCGCAGCTGGCCATTCGCGGCACGGAAATCCTGAAAGCCTTGCCCGAGATCGCCGGCGAGGGGGCGTTCGTCACGCAGATTGGCATGATGTGGATCTGCGGCGAGGAGAATGCGGCAAGCTGGCGCGCCGCCGCGGAACGCATCCGCGGCGAGGGCTCAGTCATCGAAACCTTGACGCCCGACGAGTTCGCCCGGTTTGCCCCGGGTTTTTCCACCGAAGGCGTAGCGCTGGCGCTTTGGGAACCGGACTACGGCTATGCCGACGCCTTCGGCGCAACCAATGCCATTGCCCGGGCCGCACGTGCCCGCGGCGCCAAGGTGATGCAAAACACGACCGTCCGCAATCTGGTCAGGAAGGGCGACCGCATCACCGGGGTCGAGCTTGCCGACGGCACGCTGGTCGAGGCCGGCAAAGTTGTGCTCGCTGCAGGGCCGTGGACGCGCCGGCTGCTCGCCACCGCAGGGCTCGACCTTCCGCTTCACGTCGAGCGCCATCCGATGGCGGTGCTCGATGCCCGCGGCAAAGCGCGCGAGGTCATGCCCTTCGCCTGGTGCGACGATATCTGCTGCAACTATGCACGCCCGGACAATGTCGGCGTGGTTCTTGCGGGAACCTGGGCGGGCGGCGGCACCGGCGTCCGCCATGAGGAGGTGGGCCGGCCGCGCTTCGTCGAGGATCCCGATAACTACATGGAAGGCGTCGATGAGCCGGAATCCGTTGAGATTCTGGAGACCTTCGTGTCCCGCGTGCCAGCCATGGCGGAGCTCGGCATCCGGCCAGGCTATGCCGGTCTTTATGACATGAGCCCGGACGATCTGCCGATCATCGGGGCCATGCCGGGCGTGGACGGGCTTCTGGTTTCGGCCGGTTCTTCCGGCCACGGCTTCAAGACCGGGCCGGCCGTGGGCGAGGCGATCGCCTTTCTCCTGACGCGGGGCGAGCAGGCGATCCTCGCGCCGTTTTCACCGGCGCGCTTCAAGGCGGGCTGATGGTGTCGATGGCGCTTGGGGAGAACGGGGCGAGGCGCGCGATACCGGCCGCCTACCGCAACGCCTCCGTCGATGCGCTGGCGATGGTCGCGGGCCTCGTCCTGGTCGCGCTCGCCGTCTTCCTCTTCGGCGGCGCGGCCATGCAGCGGGTCGTCACCCATGCGGCGATCCTGCTGACGGCGGTGCTCGGCCTACAGATATTTTCCGGGAACACCGGCATCGTTTCGTTTGGCCATTCGGCGTTCGTCGGCCTCGGCGCCTATGCCACCGGCATCCTCACCATGCCGGCCGTTCTGCAACAGGCGACACTCCGTGATCTGCCATCCGTTCTGGCCGGCTATGAGCTCCCTTTCTTTGCGGCACTCGCGGTCGTCCTGTTGCTGGCCGTTCTGATTGGGCTCCTGACCGGCACACCGCTGCTCAGGCTTTCGGGCTCAAGCGCCGCCATAGCCACGCTCGCCCTGCTCATCATTGTCTATACGCTGCTCGTCGCCGGGCGCGAGGTTACGCGCGGCAGTCAGCCCTTCTACGGCGTTCCACGCGAGGTCGGCCTATGGACGGCCGTCGCGGTCGCATCGCTGACGCTGATCGCGGCAAGGTTGTTCCGCGAAACCGCCTTCGGCCTTGCCGCCCGCGCCGCCGCCGATGACGAGCGCGGCGCCGCCGCGGTGGGGGTGGACAATCGGACCGCTCGCCTTGTGGCCTGGGTGCTGAGTGTGGTCGCCACCATGGCGGCGGGCGCGATGATGGCGCAGTTCCTGGGAGCGTTCTCGCCGCACGATTTCTATTTCGGCCTCTGCTTCACCATGCTTGCCATGCTGATCGTCGGCGGCATGAACTCGTCGCTGGGGGCGTTTGCCGGCGTCGCCGTCACGATCGCGGTGATCGAGGTGATCCGCCGTTTCGAAGGCGGCGGCTCGATCCTCGGCTTCCAGCTGCCGGTGCTGTTCGGCCTGACCCAGGGCGTCCTGGCGATCGCGATGATCTTCGTCATTTGGCGGCGACCAGCCGGCCTCTTCGGCGAGCGCGAGCTGAATCTTTTGCGCCGGAAGGGGGGGCCGTCCGTTGCGGCTTCGATCGAGCCGGCGGAACGGCCTGACACGGCACCGATCGTCGTGACTCGGTTGACGCGCCGCTATGCCGGCGTGGTCGCCGTCGCGGACGTATCGTTGCGGTTCGAGACCGACACCATCACCGGCATCATCGGCCCGAATGGAGCCGGCAAGACGACTCTCCTCAACATGATCGCCGGCGACGTGCAGCCAAGCGCGGGCAGCGTCTCCATAGGTGTCCCGGTCGGGCGGCCGTCCGCCTTCCGGTTCGCTCGGGCCGGCGTCGCCCGGACCTTCCAGAACATCCGCGTCTTTCCGCGCATGACGGTCCTGGAGAACGTAGTGGTCGCGGCGCGTCAGGTCGAGCCGAACTTGGCGGCGGCCGAAGCGGCGGCGATGCGCGAGTTGGCCCGCTTAGGATTGGAGCGGTACGCCGACCGTCCGGCCGCCGGGCTTGCTTACGGTCTGCGTCGGCGGCTGGAGGTTGCGCGCGCGCTGGCGCTGAAGCCGCGCTTCCTGCTTCTCGACGAGCCGGCCGCCGGTATGAACGCTGTCGAGACGGCCGAACTGGTCTCGATCCTGTCCGCCGTACGCGCCGAACGGCGGATCGGTGTGATCTTGATCGAACACGACATGCGCCTGGTGATGACTCTCTGTGAGCGCGTCGTCGTCATCGATCATGGCCGCGTGATCGCCGATGGCACGCCGGCCGAGGTGCAGAGGAATCCCGCCGTGATCGCGGCGTATCTGGGCAGCCGCACCGCCCGCGCCCAGACCGAGAAAGAGACAGCGTAATCCTGTAGATGAAAGGGAGAACTCACATGTCCGGTGCTTACCGCCTTCGCTGTGCTGCCATTTGCATGGGGGTGTTCGGCATGGCGACCGCCAGCGTCACCACCGCAGCGCTCGCCGAGGAGATCGTCATTGGTATCGCCACCGCCCAGACCGGAGGTCTCGCGCCGTACGATCAGCCGGCCCTTGCGGGCTTACGCATGGCGATCGAGGAGATCAACGCCAAGGGCGGCCTCGGCGGTAAGTACACGGCCAAGCTCGTCATCAAGGATACGCGCACGGATACGGCGCAAACCGCCATCGTGGCGCAGGAACTCATCGATGCCGGCGCCAAGATTATGATCACGCCCTGCGATGCCGATCCTTCGATTATCGTCGCGCAGCTTACCCAGCCGCTCGGCATCCCCACGCTTACGCTTTGCGGCTCTGCGCCCATGCTGAGCGCTGCGACGGGCGACGTTATGTTCGGCACCTATCCGGCCGACAATCTCCAGGCGACGGTTATCGCCGACTTCGCCATTTCCGAGGGGATGAAGACAGCCTATCTCCTGACTTCGCCTGACACGACCTATACGGCGAAGCTTCCCGAATACTTCGGCGAGGTGTTTGAGAAGAAGGGTGGCACCGTCGTTGGAAGGGGCACCTATACGATGGGTCAGCCCGACTTCTCCGCCGAGATCACCAAGATCAAGGCTCTCCCCGAGCAGCCGGATCTTATCATGACCGCGGCCTACGAGCCAGATTTCCCGGCCTTTATCCAGCAGCTCCGCGCCGCCGGCGTCACCATTCCGGTCTATGGCGCGGATGCGATCGGCACGCCCACGATCAAGGCCCTCGGCAGCCTCGTCGACGGCGTGGTGTTCACGGCCGCCGGCTATGCCGCGCCCGGCAGCAAGCTCGAAGCCTTCAATGCTGCCTTCACGGAATTCGCCGGTCACGCACCGGAATCGACCTACGAGGTGAACGGCTACGAGATCGGCCTCATCCTCGACGCCGCGGTAACGGCCGCGGGCACTGACGATCCGGCGGCGATCCGCCTCGGCATCGCCAATCTCAAGGACTTCGAGGGCGTGACCGGAAAGATCACCTATGCCGGGGTCGGTCGTATGCCGCTGCGCTCCGTAGCGCTGATGCGCTACGAAGGGGGAGAGCAACGGTACATCAAGACCGTGATCCCGGACGCCGCCGACGTTCCGGCTCCTTGATCCATGCTGACCGTCGAAGCCCTGAGAATCCGGTACGGAGAGGTCGAGGCGGTCCGCCGCGTCGACCTCTCGGTGGGCGCCGGCGAGATCGTCGCGCTGGTCGGCGCCAACGGCGCCGGCAAGAGCTCTACGCTGGGCGCCATCGCCGGCCTCGTTCCGGCGGCATCGGGCAAAGTGACCTTCGACGGAACAGAAATCACGGGCATGGCGCCCGAAGCAACCGCGCGCCGCGGGGTCTCACTGGTCCCGGAAGGCCGGCGGATCTTCGCGAGCCTGAGCGTCGCCGAGAACTTGCGTCTCGGCGCCGCAGCCCATTTGCCGCCCGCCGAGGCAAAGGATCGGGAGGACGAGATGCTCGATTTCTTCCCGGTTCTGCGACGGTATCATCGCGTCAAGGCGGGAAACCTCTCCGGCGGCGAGCAGCAGATGCTGGCGATAGCTCGCGCGCTCATGGCGAAGCCCAGGCTGATCCTGTTGGACGAGCCGTCGCTCGGCCTCGCGCCGCAGATGATCGACACGGTCTTCGACCTGATCGCGGAGCTGCGCCGCCGCGGGCTCACGGTCCTGCTCGTCGAGCAGAACGTCGCGCTGGCGCTGGAGATTGCCGACCGCGCGACCGTCCTTGCCAATGGCGAGGTGGTGCTCGCCGGCACCGCCCAGGAGCTCGCTGCCTCCGATCTTGTCCGCCAAGCCTACCTCGGAGCCTGACATATGGTCGCACAGCAGATCATCAACGCCATAAGCCTCGGCGGCGTCTACGCGCTGCTGGCGCTGGGACTGGCGATCGTCTTCTCCATCGTCGGGCTGATCAATTTCGCTCATGGCGAGCTCATGACCGTTTCCGGTTACACGCTGCTCGCGTCCTTGCTCCTCGGCTTTCCGTTTCCCGCCGCGGTCATAGTGGCGATCGCGAGCGGTGCGCTCGCGGCCGTGGCGATGGAGCGTGTCGCCTTCCGGCCGATGCGCGGGGCAAGCATCACCAGCCTGCTGCTCACCAGTTTCGCGGTATCGAGCCTGCTGAAGGTCGTCTTCCAGAACGGTGTCTCGGCCCGGCCGCAGGCGGTTGCCATGCCCGGCTGGATGTCGGGCGCGCTTTCGTTCGGCGACTTCACGATCGGCGTCGGGCCGGCGATCTCGATCGTCGTTTCGGTGCTCGCCCTCGTCGCGCTGGAGATTTTCCTGCGCCGTTCGATGACGGGTACGGCCATGCGCGCCGCCGCCGAAGATTTCGATGTCGTGCGCCTGATGGGAATTCCCGCCGGCCGCATCATCGCCACTGCCTTTCTCCTGTCCGGCTTGCTGGCGGGCCTGGCGGCGATGCTCTGGGTCGCGCAGCGCGCGTCGGTCGATCCGATGATGGGCTTCACGCCGGTGCTGAAGGCATTCATCGCCGCCGTGGTCGGAGGGCTGGGAAGCCTGCCCGGGGCCGTTGCCGGCGGGTTTCTGCTCGGCGCAATCGAGGTGCTGCTCCAGGCGACGCTGCCGTCGGCGCTGGCGCCTTATCGGGACGCCATCGTGCTGTCGGGCGTCATTGCCGTGCTGCTGGTGCGGCCGCAGGGCCTGATTCCGGCGCCGCGCGTCCAACGAAGCTGAGTATGTACACCAGGCCTGAGTTCGCGCCGCTTTCGACCGACGAGGTCTTCAGGCTGATCGAGGCGACGGTCTTCGCCACGATCGTCACGGCCGCGCCGGACGGCCTTTTCGCTTCGCACCTGCCCTTTATCCTCGACCGTGGGCGCGGGCCCCACGGAACACTGGTGTCGCATCTCGCCAGAGCCAATGCGCATAGCCGGCTGATTGCGGCGGGCAGCCAAACGTTGGTCGTCTTCCTCGGGCCGCATGGCTACATCTCGTCGTCTTGGTATCCCAGGAATCCGACCCGTGACAGCGCCCCCACTTGGAATTTCGCGGTCGTCCATTGTCACGGCAGACCCGTCCCGCTCGATGAGTCCGCCACCGCGCGCCATCTTCGGCAACTGGTCGACTTCCTCGAGGAGGGCCGCGAGGACCGCTGGCACATGCGGGAGCTGGGGCCGGGCGGCATGAAGCGACGCATGCCGCGCATCCTGGGCTTCGAGCTGCCGATCGAGCGGATCGAGGCCAAGTTCAAGTTGGGGCAGGACGAGCGGCCGTACGATACCAGCGCCGCCATCGCCGCGCTCGGCCAGCGCAATCCGGTCCTTGCCGACATGATGCGGAAGCACAATGCGCACCGAATGGTGCCGTAGGAAATCTTCATGAAGCGCCCTGTGAGGAGTATCCGGGCATGATCCCGAATCTGAACATCGTCCCGTTCGTCAGCGTCGATCACATGATGAAGCTGGTGCTGCGGATCGGTGTCGAGAAGTTTCTGCTGGAACTGGCCGCCTATATCGAGGAGGACTTCCGCCGGTGGGAGCTGTTCGACAAGACCCCCCGCATCGCCTCGCACAGCGCGGAAGGCGTGATCGAGCTGATGCCGACAAGCGACGGTCAGATCTACGGGTTCAAATACGTCAACGGTCATCCCAAGAACACGCGCGAGGGCCGGCAGACCGTGACCGCCTTCGGCGTGCTTGCCGATGTGGGCAACGGCTATCCTTTGCTTCTTTCCGAGATGACGATCCTTACCGCACTCCGCACCGCGGCGATGTCGGCGCTGGCTGCGAAGTATTTGGCGCCGCAGAACGCGGTCTGCATGGCTATTATTGGCAACGGTGCACAGGCTGAGTTTCAGGCGCTGGCATTCAAAGCGCTCCTGGGGATCCGCGAATTGCGGCTCTACGATATCGACCGTATGGCGACCGAAAAATGCCTGCGAAATCTGGATGGCACGGGGCTCAAGATGGTGGCCTGCGCATCGGCAGAGGAGGCGGTCGAAGGCGCGAATATCATCACCACGGCCACAGCCGACAAGCAGTACGCCACCATCCTGACGGACAACATGATCGGCGAGGGCGTTCATATCAACGCGGTGGGCGGCGACTGCCCCGGCAAGACCGAACTTCATCGCGATATATTGCTGCGCTCAGACATATTCGTTGAGTACGCGCCGCAGACGCGAATCGAAGGCGAGATTCAGCAGTTGGAAGCCGAACATCCGGTGACGGAATTTTGGGAAGTTCTAACGGGTACCGCGGAGGGGCGGCAAAGCGTACAGCAGATTACGCTGTTCGACTCGGTAGGCTTTGCCATCGAGGATTTTTCGGCCTTGCGGTACGTGCGCGATCAGTTGCAGCACACGGGCCTTTTTCAGGAACTCGACCTGCTCGCGGATCCTGACGATCCGCGCGATCTTTTCGGCATGCTGTTGCGTGCCAAAGCTCAGATTGGAACAGCAGCTCTCGCAGGTTGACGAACGGGACGCTGTTGGAGCGGCGGCGCTGCCGTCGTCGCGTTGGCCATACCCTCCGGAAACCCCGCCCGGGCGGCAGCCGCCTCTCGGTCCCGACGAACATCGTACGTGGCGTGCGGCCGTCACGGCCTTGCGTGTGGCCCTGCGGGCCCCGATGCCGGCGGTGAGCGTGCCGCCACCATCTCCCCGCTGACCGAGTCTGCCAGGCTCACTGGCCTCGACCCTACGGCCGATCGGTCACCAGGAATCGATCAGCGTTTCAAGCTGCCATCGCCGCCATAAACCTGCAGCGGATCCCTTCGCATCGTCGATGGGCAGCGACGTCAGAGGTCTTCGTGCTTTCCCGGGTTGGTGCCGCCGGCAAGCGATTCCCCGCCGTCTGCCACGAGAGCGTGGCCCGTAACGTATGATGAACGATCCGAGACCAGGAACAAGACAACCTGTGCGATCTCCTCCGCGGTCGCAAAGCGGCCCATCGGCACCACGTTGGCGATCGCATGTTCCAACGCCTCTCGCCCGCCAAGCTGTTGCGTGTAGGGCGCGTTGAAAGGCGTGTCCACCCAGCCCGGGCAGAGCGCATTGACGCGAATGCCGTAGCGCGCCACGTCGAGCGCGATCTGCCGCGTCATCGTGATGACCGCCGCCTTGCTGGTGATGTATGCCAGCATTTCCCGGTCGAGAAAGACGCCGGAGTTGGACGACGTGTTGAGGATCACGCCTCCCCCCTGTGCCTTCATGATCGGGATCACCGCCTGGCAGGCGGTGAACTGGGCATGGACGTTGATGGCCCACGACCGGTCGAAGCCGGCGGCATCCACCTCTTCGATGCTGCCTGCCACCTGCACGCCGGCATGATTGTGCAGAATGTCGATCCGCCCGCGCGCCGCCGCCACGTCCGCGATAAGAGCCCGGATGGCCGCATCGTCGGTTACATCCAGCGTCCGCGCCTCGGCCAGTCCGCCTTCATCGGTGATCAGCGTGGCCGTCTGCTGTGCTGCGGAGAGGTCCCGATCGGTGACGACGACATAGGCACCCTCTCGTGCCATGGCGATGGAACCGGCACGACCGATGCCGGAACCGGCGGCCGTGACGATAGCGGTCTTGTCTTGAAGAATCATGCGCTTTCCTCTTGGAACTCAGTAGCGACGGCGGAAGAGATTTCGGCGAGCGTAGACCGCCACGGCCTCATCGATCAGCGCGGCGACGGCGTGAGCGCCATAGTCGCGGCGCAGCATCTCTGCGCGGGCGGACAAGAGGGACGGGTCGGTCACGCGACCGGGGCGCAGCATCTCGTATGTCTCGAGGATGATGTCCTGCGGTACGCTTACCAGTTCGGCTGCGCGCTCCAGGTTCAGGGCCAGACGATCCCGCCCCGCGGCGCGCGCAATGTCGGCCTGGAGCCGCAGCGCTTCGGCCGAAATGCGGATGTCGCCTGCGCTGATGCGGCCGGCCACCACGTCTTCCAGTGTCAGCCGGTCAAGCGGCAGACCGGAGGCGGACGTCGCACGGTCCTGAGCCTTCTCGGAGACGGGGTAGAGGCCAAGCGGATCCGTCATGGCCGGAGTTCCTGTCCCAGGGCCAACGCCAGGTCGAGCGGCGGCGCATCGGGATCTATCAGCCCTGTCTCGATCGCATAAAGCATCGAAACACGGACGTGATAGCGCGCGTTAAGGGCCTGCCCGTCCACCGGCACGATGATTGGCTCGGGCGACTGTCCGTAGGTATAAAGGGCGGCATTGCGCCCCATCGCTCGATAGTGTTCGAGCGTCGTGACCGGCGCGTTGGAGAACAGCTCGATATTCATATGCGGCAGCCGGTCGGCCCGATGGATGACCGCCGTGCCTTTGGCTTGGATGCCGATGCCGTAGCCCGACCCCGAAAGCCGTGCCGCCGTGAGGCCGAGGAAAGAGGTATCGGCCGTGTGGCGGATGCGGACGAGCCGCGGTACGCCGCCTCCCTCGCGGATCCCTTCGGTCAATGCCAGTACGACGTCGATCAGGTCGTGTCCGGCGGTGGTCTGGTTCAGTTCGGATCCGAAGGCGGGGCTGAGGCCGATGACCACCTCGTGCGGGTCGAGGCCCTTAGCCGCCGTCCCTTGAGGCACCAGCCAGGGCGGCGCCGTCGGATCGGCGCGACGCTCGCGCTCCAGGACCTTGTCGCGCGTCTGGATATTGCGGACACTGCGCACCGCCTGCCAACGCGCGTCGGACATACGATATCCCGTGCCAGGCCCTTGGTAATCGTTGGGGTCATTGAGCGCACTCACCACCTTGCCGCCGCGCAAGATGGCAGAGGTTTGAAGGTGATCGCCCGAGATGCGCTGGCGCAGCATCAACAGCAGGTTCTCTGCTTCTTCGGTAAAGCCACGCCGGGCAAGAGCGCGAACCACGTCAACCGCCGTCAGGCCACGGTTCCGGATCGTCTCGCTGATCCGGGTGACCTCGCCTGGCGTGAAGCTTTCCGTCTCTCGCGATCCGGAGGCCGCGGCGACGGACAAGATCCACTCTTCGGGTACCTTGGCCAGGTCCAACTCGTCGAACACGGCCGCGATGGCGCGGAGCGCGCGCATTCTCAGCTTGCTCACCTCGTCTTCCGCCACCGGGGTCAGCCCGCCATCCGTTTCAAAGTCGCGCTGGAGAACCAGATAGTCCTCGATCTCCTCGCCGTTGAAGAGGGAGGGGTTGAAGGTGTTGTCGTAGTTGCGGATCGACCCGAAACCGGAGCAAATCAGGTCCGAGCCGGCCAGAAGGTAGGGGGTGATCTTGGCGCCCACGCGAATCTCGGATTCGCTGGTCCGTGCGTCGTTGCCCGAGGCACATTCCAGTCCGAGCCAGGCCGCGATCAGGTTCTCCGCCATCAACTCGCGTACACCTCCGGCCATGGAGGCCGTGAGCGGCGCGCCGTCGATGCCGCCGTTCTGGGTGCCTTGCACGCCCATGGCTCGTTGCAGGCACAGGCAACGGGCCTCCAGATAAAGGACCGAATGACGATCGTGAAAACCCATCAACAACTCGGCGCCGGCGCCGGACGTGCAGCGTGCCTTTATTCCGCGCGAGGCATAGGCTGCGGTCAGGAAAGCCTTGGACCAGGGCGTATCGTCCCCGTCAACGAAAGCGCGCTCCGTGCCGTAGACGGAGACGGTCTCCGCATAAGAGGTGAAGCCGGCTATGCCTATCTGCAGTTCCTCCGCCTCTTCGATCGAGCATTGGAAGAGCACGCTTCCCCGGCCCACCGCCGCGCCGACCGCGCAAGCCATGGCATTGGCCCAGGAGTTCGAGGCGACGCGCATCGTCGTCTCGACTTCGTCGAACCCGAGCGCTACGGCCGTGGCACTGTCCGCGGCGAGCTGAAGGGGGTCGTCCTTTGCGTTGGTAACGTGGGCCTGATTGCCAGGAGATCGACGCTGGCGCATCTTGGAATAGGCAAAGGTGATCTCCAACGAGGACATGGTGGCGACGACGGAGGCCAGCTTGGCCGGCGTCATGCCACGGGCCAGCCGCTCAAGCCGTTCGCGCGGGACGTTGATGTCAACGAGCATCCGCGCCACCTCCACCGGATCCATCGCCATTGCCTCTTCAACCACTTCTGGATCGAGGTGGTGGGCCGCAATGAAGGCATCGAGAATATCGAACTCGGCTTCCGGCTTGCCGTCCAACTCGACCACGCGACCGTCCTCCACGCGAGCGGAGGGAGCGGGGTCCCAAGGGCTGTGGAACGTAGAGAAACCTGCCTCTGGGTCTTCCGCGGCAAATTGATCGTGGTGCAGTGGACGGGCATCCCATTCGTCGAAGCGACGCCAGCGGGGAGCGGAAGTCATAAGTTTTCTCCTATCCGGCTTGATGCCCAGAGGTCGCGCGGTTGCTGCCGATCAGAACCAGCGCAGCCAGACGAGCTGGGCGATGATCAGAATGATCGCGTCCCAGAAAAGCACCTCACCAACGGTAAACCAGCGGCGCCTCTTGTTGATGCGCCACAGAAGGATCCAGAAGGCCGCAGCAATGGCGACGGGAGAAAGAGCGAGGAGCGTCACTTCAGTCTTTCCCCGGTGTTGTGATCAAAGAAATGCAGCGCTTCCTTGGGAAGACGAATGTGAATAGGCGCGCCGTCGGAATATTTCCTGGCGTCCCCATGTATCCTTACGGTGAATGCCTTTTCCAAATTCTGGAATATCAAGAGCGTATCGGGTTCGATTGACTCCTTCACATCGAGCGGGAGCGTAACGACGTCGTCGCCGCCGCTGTCGACGACCTCGATTTGCTCGGGGCGGATCCCCAGCGTAACGGGACCCTCCGGCCGCGCGACCGGGAGAACGATGTTGCCGGAGCGGAACACGCCATTCTCGACCACACCGTCGATGGTGTTCATGGCCGGCCGACCCATGAATTCCGCCACGAACCTGTTTGCGGGCTGACGATAGATCGCTTGCGGCGTGTCGAATTGCATAAGCTTGCCGTCCTTCAGCACCGCAATGCGCGTTGCGAGCGTCATCGCTTCTTCCTGGTCATGAGTAACGAAGACGAAGGTCTTTTGCAGATCGCGGTGCAGCCGTTTGAGCTCGGTGCGCATGTGCAGACGGAGCAGCGCATCGAGGTTGGAAAGCGGTTCGTCCATCAGGCAGATCATAGGCTGCCAGACCAGGGCGCGGGCCACCGCCACGCGTTGCGCCTGCCCGCCCGAAAGCTGGGCGGGCTTACGGTGCAGATAGCTTCCGATCTGCAGGAGCTCGGCCATTTCCTTGACGCGGAGATCGATCTCGGCGGCGGCGGTCTTACGGATGCGCAGCGGATACGCGATGTTCTCGTAAACGCTCTTGTGGCTGTAGAGCGCGTAGTTCTGGAACACCATCCCGATGCCGCGCAGGCGCGGCGGCAGATTCGTGATGTCCTTGCCGTCAACCTCTATGCGTCCGCCCGTCGGCGTCTCGAGGCCGGCAAGAAGGCGGCAGGCCGTGGTTTTGCCGGAGCCCGAGGGCCCCAGCAGCACGATGAACTCGCCGAGATCGAATTCGAGATCGAGCGCGTCGAGTGCCGTCGTTCCGTCGGCGAACCTTTTCGTCACGTTTCTGAACGACACAGGCATGAAAGAGGCTCCCGAGCTTCTTCTCGCTTCAGCCCTTGACGGCACCGAACGTAAGGCCGCGGACCAGATGCTTTTGGACCAGGAATGTGAAGATGAGGATGGGCAATGTGGCGACGACCGCTACGGCCGCGACCTGTCCCCACAGCGTTCCATGCGGCGTGACAAGCCCGGGAATGCCGACGGTCAGCGGCCGTCCCTCGAACGCCACGAGAATGAAGGCGTAGAGAAACTCGTTCCATGACAGGATGAAACACAGCACGGCGGTGGCCGCCACGCCGGGCGCGGCCAACGGAACGATCATGCGCAGGAAGGCACCGAGTTTGGAGCGGCCGTCCATCATCGCCGCTTCGTCGATCTCACGCGGAATCTCGGCGAAGAAGCCGCGCATCATCCACACGACAAGCGACAGGTTGAAGCTCGTATGGGCGATGACGACCGCGTAGATCGTGTCGGTCAGCCCAAGCAGCGTGAAGAACAGGAACAGCGGCACGGCGATGGATATCGGCGGGGCCATGCGCGTGGTGAGAAAGAAGAAGAACAGATCCTCTTTGCCGGGAAAGTCCGTGCGGGCAAAGACATAAGCCGCGGGCGCCCCGACGAGGAGCGACAGCGCCGTCGATGACAGCGATATCAGCAGCGAATTAAGAACAAGCGGCAGATAGTTCTTGTCGAGAAAGACCTCGGGATAGTTCGCCAGCGTCGGCATGAAAATCCAGCGCGGTTCCGCCGACAAGATATCGAGGCGTCCTTTGAAGGATGTCAGCAGCATCCATAGATAGGGCGTCAGCGCGATCACCAGCATCGCGGCCAGAACGCCGATCGCAAAGATCCGCCAACCTCTGCTCATCGCGTCGCCCTCACGCTTTGGCTGCGGCGTTGGTCGATTTCCAGTACACGGCCTTGTACAGGACCGAACACAGGATCAGGACGACGAGATAGACCATGAACGCGACGGCCGCGCCGTAGCCGAGGTTCCAATTCTTGAAGTTCACGCGATAGGCATAGATCGACAACAGTTCCGACAAGGTGCCGGGCCCGCCGCCGGTCATGATGAAGACCTTGTCGAACTCTTTGAAGGCGTCGATGCCTCGCAGCATCAGAACAAGCGCAATGATCGGCCGCAGCAGCGGCAGCGCGACATCGGTGAATTGCCGCCACGGTCCTGCGCCGTCCATGGTCGCGGCCTCGAACGGCGCCCTCGGCAGGCTCATCAAGCCGGCGAGCATGATCAGGGTCACGAACGGGGTCCATTGCCATACGTCGATGGCGATGATCGTGGGCATCACGAGTTCGGGCGAGGAAAAGACGGCACTTGCCTTCGGCAGAAGACCGAGCTTGTGCAGATAGTAGGTCGCCATGCCGAAGTCGCCCTGCAGCATCAGGCGCCAGATCAGGCCGATGGCGACCGGCGCGATCATCATGGGCACCAGCAGAAGCGTGGTCAGGAGACGCTGGCGCTCTACAAAGCGCCAGATCAGCCAGGCGAGGGCGAAACCGAGCGCGAACTCGATCGCGACGGCCACAACGACGAACCGTATCGTCAGCCAGAACGAACTCCAGAAGATTGCGTCATGGCGAATCAACTGGCGGAAGTTGTCGAATCCGATGAATGCGCCGTTCTGGTCGGGGTTGGCATAGCTGAGATCGGTCAATGCCGTATAGATCATGTAGCAGAACGGGCCGACCAGGAAGATCAGGACGAGCAGCGTTGCCGGCAGGATCAGCGGCATGGATGCGCCATGATCCAGCAGGAATCGTCCACGCGATGAATGCGCCGTGTAGCCCATGAACATCGTAATCGTCTCGCCGGGGCTGGCTGAAGATCGCTCTCAGCAGCAAAAGGAGGAGCCGCGAACCCGTGCGGCTCCTCCCGGCCTCACTTGGGAGGGAACTTCATCGGCGCGCAGGCGCCGAGCAGCGCCGAGATCTCCTGGGCCGCCGTGTCGAGTGCGGCCTGGGCCGACTTCTCATCCGCCAGGTAGGAGGAAAGTTCCCGCACCAGAATATCGGTCATTTGGGGCGACTGAGGTAATGTCGGCTTGGGCTTCGCCACCTCGTTGGAGTCCATCGACGCCTTGGAGTAGGGAAGCTTCTGCACGTCGGCCGAGGCATAGACGTCCGGGCGCGCCGTCGCACCGCCGTTGAGGTGCTGCTCGAGCTGCTGCTCGTAATCCATCATCCACTGAATGAAGAGATAAGCCGCTTCCTTGTTCTTCGAGGCGGTCGGGATGAGATATGTCCATCCTTCGACCTGGGCGACCTTACCGCCTGCGTCCTGAGGCACGATGTCGAAGCCCATCTTGCCGACGACGGTCGAGGCGGATTCGTCGACGGCAACGGCATAGGTCGCATCGTTCCACATGATCAGCTCGGCGACCTTGCCCTGCTGCATCAGGGCCATCACGTCGTCCCAGAAGTAGTTGAGCGTGTCGGGCGGCGAGAATTCCATCAGGCTCTTGTAGTACTCGGTGGCCGAAACGGCCTGCGGGCTGTTGACAATGACGGGACCGCATTCCGAGCCGGCCTTCGTTTCGAGCATGTCGCCGCCAAAGGAGTAGAGGAAGTTCAGCCACTCGTACCACAGCGCCTCGTGGCGCTTGCCCTGCAGAGCGGTGCCATACAGCCCCTGATCGGGGCGCGTGAACCATTCCGCAATGTCGCGATACTGCTGCCAGTCCTTCGCCGGGGCGAGATCATAACCGTATTTGGCCTTGAACCCCTGCTTTTCCTTTTCGTCGGACAAGAGATCTGAGCGATACCACATGTACATGGTGAGGGCGGTGAAAGGGAATCCGTAGATCTTGCCCTCATACCAGGAGATTTCCTTCCAAAGCCCTTGGTAGAGCTGCTCCTGCGGTTTGAACTCGGGGTCGCGCAGCTTTTGATCGTTCATGAACACGTCAAGCGGCTCGACATGACCATTGGTGACGAAACGTCCGAGTTCACGATGCGGTTGAATGATGAAGTCATAACGCCCGCGCTTGGAATTGAGATCGAGCATGACCTTGTTCACGGCTTCGGAATGCTCGTACATCTCGATCTCGACCGTGATTCCGGTCCGCCTTTCAAACTCCGGCACGAGCTTCTGCATGGCCTCCAACGGCGGAAGCGCCTCGCCGATCGTCCGTATCGTCGTGCCTTCGTACGGAGCCGCGGCTTCTTCCAGCGACCAGGCCTTGGCCTGGGGGGCTTGCCAGACGGCTGCGAAAGTGTTCGCTACGGCAGCGCCGACCACCAAGAGAAGACCGCGCCGCATCCTGTCATGTGTAAACATGGTCGTATCCACTTCGTTCGTGTTTCAGCCTCTATGAACCGACTTCATCCAATCGACGGGTTTCTGGTGGCAGGTCCGATTCGGTTTTCCGCGGTGGGTTCATGGTCTGCCGAACCGCCCGATCGGGACTCGTCACAGTGAGGCATGGCATCGAGACTCTTTCATCGGTGGGGCAGGGCCAGAGCCGCGTCATCCGGTTTTGTCGGAGTTTCGCCGCCTCCAGGGCTTTTTCGCGGTCTCCGAATGGAAGCGCGCCGCTTTTCCGCCGGGACGATCGTCTCCGCAGCTTGACTTGATCTCCGATCTCGCCGAGCCCCCCTCATATCGAGGCAGTGCGCCTGGACCGCGGCACGGTGATTTCCTATGAAGCGATCCGGCGCTTACGGCCCTTCAGCGAAGTCGTCTTATGCGCGAACAGGCCCGCGTTAGCGTCTTCATAGGCGTCATTGTCTTCCTCCCTCTCGCGTTGCGGAATTGCTTCTGGGCACTGACGGTGCACGGGGCTTGAAACCGTTGAATAGTGGTTTCAGCAGCGGCACAACTCCGCAGGTATATGCCTTATTGTGCGTGCCAATGCAGAAACGACCTGTACAAGGCATATCCCTTATTTTAAGAAGATTTTATATGGAATGCGTCTGCGTGGGATATTCCCCATTCGGTATAAGCCGGGGTGCATATTACCTTTGAGATAGGAGCAAGGCATGCTGGCGGACGCCAAAGCACAAGGCGCTTCGGGCAGAAATTTCCTTTCCCAGCCGGGATGGTATGCACTGCTCGGCGATCTGGTTTCGCAGGTCGGTGAGCCGGGCTTTCCCGATGCGCTGGCGCAGACGCTGGGCCATCTGACGCAGTTCGCCTACACGGTGACCTTTGCCTATAACGGCCCGGACGTCCCGCTTTGCCTCCATCACACCTTCCCGCCGAAGCAATACGCCATCCACGTCAGCGAGTATGAGGTCGGGCCTTACTTGCTCGATCCGCTCTACAAAGCCGCCACCAATGGGGTGAGGTCCGGCGTTTTCCGTCTCGGCGACGTTGCGCCCGACCAGTTCTACAAGAGCGAGTACTATCGGTCCTACTATGTGCAGACCGGCCCGGTGGATGAGATCGCGATGTTTATTCCCGGCAACGGCAGCTGGACGATCGTGACCTCACTGATGCGGCCTCATAGCCATCCGGCGTTCTCGATTCGGGAGCTGCGCGCGCTTCGCTGTGTCGAACCCCTGCTCGGAAGAATCGCACAGGCGCATTGGCGCACGGATCAGCGGCTGAAGGCGGTGAAGCCGGAGCAGGATGACAAGGATATGCTGCGGCGTACCGTCGAGGACGCGCTGCGGCGTCTTGGCATGCCCCTGCTGACACCGAGGGAAACGGAAGTGGTTGGCCTGGTGCTGCGGGGGCACTCGTCGGAATCGATTGCCAATATTCTCGGTATATCGGCCGGCACGGTGCGCATCCACCGCAAGAACGTCTACGCCAAGATGCGGATCTCGTCGCAGCGGGAACTCTTCTCGATTTTCATGCAGTCTCCGGTTTACGGCGGTGGCTGACGGTTCGACGCATCGTTGGCCGGGACGGCAGACTCATCCTGTGCATCACGGTCGGCGTTCCGATCCCGCCTCACGGTCTGAGCAAGGTCGCCGGCGGTGTTGGCGGCATCGACGGCGATCCGGCTCTTAACCGCATCGGGCCTCGGCCAACGCAGACCGTAGACGGGTTCTGGCAGGCACTCTAAGGGCGGATCTGCAGATAGACGTTCAGCGCCTCGAGGAACCGGTCGATCTCGGCTGCGCTGTTGTAGTGGGTGGGGCCTACCCGGACCACGCCACCTTTGTCGAGAAGGCCCAGCCGCTTGACCGGTTCGACGCCGTAGTTATGCCCGTCCCACACATAGATGCCTTGCGACGCCATGTACTTCGCGATCTCGGCCGGGTCGCAACCTTCCAGGACGAAGGAAACCGTGGGCACACGGCGGTCCAGGCGGCGGCGATCGGTGATCCCCATGATCCGCAGATTCGGCACCTGCTCGAGTCCGTCGATCAACCGCGCGGCCAGCCCCTGGTCGTGGCGCTTCATCGCGCGAACGCCTGCGACGATCCGCTCGCGCCGGCTGGTGGCCGGTTCGTTGGGAGCGCCGAACTCGCGCCCGACCCAGTCGTAATGCTCGATCGCCCCCATGACGCCCGCGAGGGCCTCGCGGCTGACGGTCCCCGTTTCGAACTTCGTCGGCAGTTCGTTGTCGGCTGCGCGCACCTTGTAGGCGGTCAGGCGCTCGAGTATCTCGCGCCGTCCCCACATCACGCCTTGATGCGGACCGTAGAATTTGTAGGCAGAGCAGACCAGAAAGTCGCAGTCGAGCGCCTGCACGTCGATGACGTCATGCGGTGCGTACTGGACCGCATCGACATAGACGAGGGCGCCGACCGCCTTGGCCGCCTTGGCGATCGTCTGCACATCGTTGATCGTGCCCGTGACGTTGCTTGCGTAGTTGACGGCGACGAGGCGGGTACGCTCGGTGATGACGCGATCCAAGGAGAAGAGATCGAACTCGAACGTCTCCGGGTCGAAATCCAGCCAACGGACGGTCAGCCCCCGGTCCTCCGCGAGCATCACCCACGGCGTGACGTTGCCGTCATGATCCATCCGCGTCACGACGACCTCGTCGCCGGGCCGGAACTCGCGACCCAGCGTACGCGACATCATGAAGGTCAGGGTGGTCATGTTCTGACCGAAGACGATTTCCTTCACGTCGCGTGCATTGACAAAATCCTTGGCGGCCTCGCGCGCATCGTCGACCAGCTGCTGCGCGTCGAGCGAGGTTTGAAAATGCCCACCGAGATTGGCGTTGCAGTTTGTCATCGCCCAGACCATCCGGTCGATCGATCGCTGCGCCATCTGGGTGCCGGCGGGGTTGTCGAAGAATACCACCGGCCGGCCATCCTGCTCGCGCCCCAAGCCGGGGAAGCAGCGGCGCACCGCATCCACGTCGTATGCCATCGTCTAAGGTCTCCTTGATGTCCCGGATGTCGGGGTCGAGTCCGGCCCCGCAACATCTGATTATATCAATACACGGCCGCATAGCGGGCGCCTTGCTCGGCCGGCGGGAGCTCGCCGACGATGGACAGGTCCGCGCGCTTGAACGCGAGTTAGGCCATCCGCATCGGTTCCGGCAGCCAGTCGAACGGTGATTGGATCCGCCTGCAGGGCGGCCAGCTTGTCGCACGACAGCCACCGTTTGTCAGGGCGTTCCCCTGGCGAAGGAAGGAACGGCGCCGCATCGATTGCCGCGAATTTTCGGCCGGACCGGAATCTGGCGATTCTCCTTCTCGTTCTTTGCGGTGCCGATTACCGACGACGTTGCGAATTTTCTGCGGGTCGGTCGCGGGGTGCGCCGAGCTCTGCCCGGATCCATCGTTCGATTGCGGCGAGGACATGGGCGCGCTCCGCCGCGCTTAAGGGGCGGCCGCGCGGAATGCCGTGCCACTTTTCGAGGCACCCTCGGCAGCAGGTGGCGGTGGCGTGCTGCGCCACGAAAACGGGGTGGCCGCGGAACGGCGTCTGCTTGCCGTCCTTCGGCGGATTGGCGGGTGCGAGCCGTTTGTCGATGAACGTCCGTCCGTGTTCGAGGATCGCGGGAAGGCCGGCCTTCTCAAGATAGGCCCTCTCCCGATCGCCAAGGCGAAAGCGCCGACGGAAAGGGGAGGCCGCGAGGGCGGTCAGGATCTCATCGAGGTGCCGGACGGGTTGGAGACGACGCTCGGGTCCAGCTCCGTTCTTCGAATCGTTCATGCGGCGTCCCTCATCGGCGCAAGGCGCGGCCGTCACGGTCGGCGGCGGGCGACCGTGCGGCCGCCCCCTCCGGCTCCTCACCGAGGAATGCCCGATTCGGTCTCTAGAAGTAAAGTTGCCGGACCGCTTCGGCCTCGATCAACGCGCGCGTCGGGCCCTCGGTAACGATGCGGCCCTTGACGAGAACGTAGCCGCGATCGGCGACCTGGAGCGCCTTTTCGGCATTCTGTTCGATCAGCAGCACGGTGGTGCCCGCTTCGCGCATCCGCGCGACGATCGCGAAATATTCCTCGATGAGGCGCGGCGACAGGCCAAGCGACGGCTCGTCCATGATCACTAGCTTCGGCTGGCCGATCAGCGCGCGCGCAAGCGCCACCATTGCCTGCTCGCCACCGGACAGGGTGCCCGCCGTCTGCCTCAGCCGCTCGCGCACCCGGGGGAACATGGTTCCCATCTCTTCAAGCCGCGCCTCGAAGGCGTTTCCGCCGCCGGCCGCCTGATAGCCCAGCCAGAGATTCTCGCGTACCGTCAGGTCCGGAAACAGGCGCCGTCCTTCCGGAACGAGTCCGATGCCAAGTGCGGCAATCCGCTCCGTCCTGATCCGTTCGACGCGCTGACCCATGATCGACACGTCGCCGCGAGCGGCCGGGACAAGCCCCGTGATTGCGCGGAACGTGGTGGTCTTCCCGGCGCCGTTCGGCCCGAGAAGGCAGACGACCTCGCCCGCCTCGACGCGGAGCGAGACGCCGCGGAGCATCGGCACGCCGTCGTAGTGGGTGTCGACGTCCCTGAGCTCAAGCATGGGACGGCGCGCCCCCGAGATAGGCCCGCTGGACGTGCTCCAGCGAACGGATGCTCTCGAACGAGCCCTCGGCGATCTTCTGGCCGTAATCCAGGACCATGACGCGGTCGGGCAGCGCGGCAACAAGGCTCATGTCGTGCTCGATGATCATGATGGACAGGTCCGGGCGCTGCTGGCGCACGCTGCGGATGTCGCGGACGAGCGCCTGCGTCTCCCGGTCGTCCATGCCGGACGACGGCTCGTCGAGCAGGAGAAGCTTTGGCTCGGTCGCCAGGGCGCGGGCGATCTCCAGCCGCCGCCGGTCCGCTTGGGCGAGCTCGCCGGCGCGCCGGTGCCGCTGCTCGAAGAGCTCCATGGATATCGTACGCAAAAGCTCGGCCGCCTTTGCGGCGGCGTCGTTCAGCTCACGCCGTGCGCGGCCGTAGCGGAGAACTGCGTCGAGGACGCTCGTCCTTGTTCGCGTATGCAGCCCGATCACCACATTGTCGAGAACGCTCATATCCGCGAAAAGCCGACTCGACTGGAACGTCCGCGCGATCCCGAGCTCGACGACGCGATGAGCCGGCTGGCCGTTCAGCTCCGTTCCGGCAAAGCGTATCCGGCCGGCATTGGCGCGATAGATTCCGGTGATCACGTTGAACAGCGTGGACTTGCCCGCGCCGTTCGGGCCGATGATTCCGAGGATCTCCCCTTGCCTTAGGGTGAAGGTCACCCCGTCCAGGGCCGTGAGGCCGCCGAAACGCACCGTAACGGAGTCGCACTCGAGCAGCGCCGGGCTCATCCATGCCCCCCGTATCGCCGCAACCGCTTCGGGAACAGGCCTTCAGGGCGGACCATGAGCATCGCGATGACGATCGCCCCGTACAGCAGAAGGCGGTAGTCGGAGAAGATGCGGAACTTCTCCGGCAGGACCGTCAACAGGAAGGCCCCAAGGATAACACCAAAGATGTTGTCCATGCCGCCGACGATCACCATGGTCATGATCGTCACCGAAACGAGGAAAGTGAAGTTGTCGGGCGAGATGTAGCCGACATAGAAGGCGTAGATCGTGCCGGCAAACGCTGCCATGAACGCATCGACAGCGAACGCCAGGACCTTGTACCAGGTCACATTGATGCCCTGGCAGCGGGCGGCGAGCTCGTCCGCGCGCAGCGCGTTCCAGGCCAGTCCGATCCGCGAATTGTGCAACCGGTGCGCGACGACAATGGAAAGGCCGACGAGCGCAAGCGCCAGGTAGTAGAAGTTCGCCTGGCTCGGCAGGCTGTATCCCAGGATTTCGATCGGCTGGCTGAAGGAATGCCCGAACAGCGTTGGCGCCGGGATCCCGAAGACGCCGTTCGGGCCTCCGGTCCATGACACGTTGTTGATGATCTGATGCACGACCACGCCGAAGGCGATCGTGACCAGAGCAAGATAGGAGTCCCGCGTGCGCATCGAGGGAACGCCAAGGACAAAGCCGAAGAAGGTGGCGACGACCGCGGCCGCAACCAGACCGCCCCAGAATCCGATGCCGAAGTGGACGGCGAGAAGGGCGGATGTATACGCGCCGATGCCGTAGGAGGCGCCCGTCGCGAAGTTTGGAATGTTGGCGCTGCCGAGCTGGAAGTTGAGCGCGAGCGCAAGCACCGCGTACAGCGCGGAAACGATCAGAAGGTGCAGGACATAGGTGTTGCTGCCGATGAAGACGGGAAACGCCACCGCCAGCAGGCCGCCGAACAGAATGGCCGTGGTGCGGGCCGCCGCGAACCACTCGGTAATGCGCGTTTCGATCGCGGGATTGCGCTGAAGGACCAGAAATCCGCCGCCGGCCGCCAAGAGGAGCCCCGAGGTCACCATCCAGCTCTCGCTCGTGAGAAACAGGAACAGGACGGCCGCGAGAAACGCCTCGATCCCGATCACCAGCAGCCCGGGCGCGAGCGGACGGGGCGCCGCTGCCGCGCCGGCGGTACCGCGCGTTGCCATCGATCACACCTTTTCCACGATTGTCCGGCCGAAGAGGCCGGCCGGCCGGAAGACGAGAAACGCGATGACCAGCAGGAAGGCGAACACCTGCCGGTAGGCGGTGCCATTGTCGATCGTGGCCTGGGCGAAGGTTTCGATGCCGGCCAGCAGCAGACCGCCGATCACCGCGCCGGGTATGCTTCCGAGCCCGCCGATCACCGCGGCCGAGAATCCCATCAGGCCCGCCAGAATCCCGAAATCGAATCGCGTGACACCGACATAGCTCGCATAAAGCAGGCCGGCGAGGGCACCGGTCGCGGATGCGATGAAGAAGGTGTTTCGGAAAACCGTATCGACGTCGATGCCCATCAGGCGGGCGGCCTCGCGATCCTGCGACACGGCGCGGATGCGCACGCCCACGCCGGTTTTCATCAGCACCAGCGACAAGACGAGCAGAACCGCGGCCGTGGCGCCGATGTCGAGCACCGTGAACCAGTTGACGGCGACGCCGCCGACGGCGAAGGCGGTGTCGGTCAGCGGCGCCGGGAAGGCGTGCGGATTGCTCCCCTGTGGAAAGAGATGGCGGATGAGTTCACGGATGACGATGCCCAGCGCGACCGTCGCGACGAGCGCCATCATGGCCGGTTTGTCCCGAAACCGGCGAAGGACCAGCTTGTCCAGGGCGACCCCGAGGAGTCCGACAAGGAAGATGGCGGTAAGGCAGGCGAGGACGAGATCGGCCGCGCCGCCGAACCAGGACAGGCTGGCGAGCGTGGTTTGGAGGACGGCGAGCGCGACGAAGGGCGCGACCAGCGAGACGTCGCCATGCGAGAAATGGATGACCCCTAGAACCCCGAAGAGCAGACTGAACCCCACCGCAAGCAGCGCGTAAATGCCCCCCAGGGCAATCCAGTTGATAAGCTGCTGCAGAATTTCCTCGGGCATCCGCCTCCCTCCGCCGTTGGCCGGCGTTCGTCTTGGCTGTGGACAATGGGCGCCGCGGCCTCGCGGCGATGGCTCGTTTGCGCGCTACCATGCCGGAAAACGGCGGGCGAGGGGATATAGAAAGTTCTTGTGACGGCTATAGGTAAATTATCGTTTCGCCCCTTCTTTGTTAGCGAGAATGTTTGAGGGCGCCAAAAATGTTCGGTCGGGCAGGATTGAGTGCCCGAACGCATGAGGCCTAAGCCGCCGCAGCCGACTGGTATCGGGCTCGGCCAAGATAAGCTGTAGAGGGAGTGCCGACATGTCGTCCATCATAAACGCCGGCCTGAAGCGGATTGTCGTTCTCGGGACCGCGATCGCTGCCATATGCGGCGTTCTCGCGCCGAGCGGAGTCGACGCAGCGGAGAAGATCAGCCTTGGTTTCATCGGGCCGCTCAGCGGCGGAAATGCCTTGCAGGGGTTGGGTGCGCGCAACGGATTCCTGCTGGCCATTCAGCAGGCGAACGAAAGCGGTTACCCCTACGAGGTCGAGGGGATCGCGCTGGACGATGCCTCGGATCCCGGCACCGGTGTCGCGGCGGCACTGAAGCTCTTGAACGACCCGAACGTCGTGGCGGCCATTGGCCACTGGAACAGCCCGGTGGCGCTCGCGACGACGCCCGTGTTCCATCGGTACCAGGTGCCCTTCATCATCTGGGGCGCCATCAGTCCGAAGATCACGGAAGCCAATTATCCGGAGGTGACGCGCGTCACGCCGACGCTGGCCCAGGAGAACAAGCCTCTTGCCGACTGGGTCGTGAAGACGCTCGGGCTCAAGCGGATCGCCATCGTCTCGGATACCAGCGACTACGGCGTATCCAACACCCAGGCATTTACGGAGTACGCGCGTGCGGCCGGCGCAGAGATCGTCTCGGCGGACGCCGCCCCCGTGGGGACCACGGACTTCCGGAGCATTCTGACGAAGATTAAGGCCGGACAGCCCGACGGCCTGTATTTCGGCGGTGTCATCACCGAGGCCGCGCTGGTGCGCAAGCAGATGCGCGATCTTGGAATGGACATTCCGATGCTCGGGATTTCCGGCATCTATGACCAGAAGTATCTCGAGATCGCGGGAGAGGCCGCGGAAGGCACGATCGTCAGCTATCCCTCGGTCAAGGAATCCGGCGCGCTTGAGGCCTTCAACAAGGCGTACGAGGCGGCCGACTTCAGCGAGCCCGCGGGACCCTACGCCAAATACGCCTACGACGCGACGAACATCCTTCTCACGGTGATCAAGGAACACGGTCCCGAGGATCGCAAGGCACTGGCCGAGGCGATCCGGAAGATCGATTACGAGGGCGTGCTCGGCCGGACCACGTTCGACGAGAACGGACAGACCCAGATGGCCGTCGAGGTGGAGATCTTCGTCGTGAAGGACGGCGAATGGACGCCCTGGGAGGCGGCCGACTAGGAACCCTTGCCGAAGCGACATCCCGACATCAGGATATCCGGGCGCGGACAGCACTTGCCTGTCCGCGCCTTTCGTTTTGCCGGTTCCGCCGATGCCGGCACCCGCTATATTGGCTGACCATGGTTCGCCGCTCTTGGCGACGTGGTTCCGTGTCCGGAGAGGGGGACGGGATGCCGGGCGGAAGGAACGGGATGTCTGAGCCGCGCGTCTTTCCCAATTTTTCCTATACGCTGCGACAGCTTCGGTATTTCACGATCGTTGTCGAGAGCGGCAGCGTGGCCGAAGCGTCCCGGCGCCTCAACATCTCGCAGCCATCGATCTCGCTGGCCATCAAGACGCTGGAGGAGAACTTCTCGGCCCAGCTCTTCATCCGGCACCATGCAAGCGGGGTCTCGCTCACGCCGGCAGGTCTGCGCTTCTACCGACAGGCCCTCGATCTGCTCCGCATGGCCCGGGAGCTGGAGCAGAGCGTCTTCGCCGACAGCAACATGATCTCCGGCCAGATCGAGGTCGGCTGCTACGAAACCATCGCGCCGCTTTATCTGCCACGGCTGCTGGCGGGCTTCCAGAAGCGTTATCCGAATGTGAAGGTCCATGTTCAGGACGGCCTGCAGAGCGATCTTCTGGCCGGCCTGGCGAACGGGGCTTTCGACCTCGTCCTCATCTACGACCTCTGGCTTGATGCCGACTATCGGCGGGAGCCTCTGCTTTCCGGGCTCCGGCCCTATGTCCTGTTGCCGGAGAAGCATCGCCTCGCGAAGGAGCCCGCCATCTCGTTACGGCAGGTCGTGGAAGAACCGCTGATCCTTCTCGACGTGCCGCCGAGCGGCCGGTACTTTCTCGGGCTTTTCAATGAGCTCGGGCTCGAGCCGAACGTCACCTTCCGTTCCCCCTCGCTGGAACTCGTGCGCGGCCTGGTCGGCCAGGGCCTCGGCTACTCGATTCTCGTGACCAGACCCAGCGGCGATCTGACCTATGACGGCAACCGCCTGGCCGCGGTGCCGCTGAACGACGATCTGAAGTGCTCCGACCTGGTGGCGGCCTGGCTGCAGCGGTCGCGGCTGACCAAGCTGGCGCAGATGTTCGTACGCTTCTGTCAGGAGGAGCTCGGCACCGCCGACGCGATGAGCGGGGCTTGAGTAGGTGTCACCAGCCGTCGGCTTCCAGGCGGTCGGCCAGCCGGCGCAACATCGTCTCGCACCGGCGCAGCTGGTCGAGCGTCACATACTCGTCCGCCTTATGTCCCTGTGCCATGCTGCCCGGCCCGCAGACGACGGTCGGTATGCCGGCATCGCTGTAGAGCCCGCCCTCCGTGCCGAAGCTCACGGTTCCGGTCTCGTTGGCGCCGGTGATATCGCGGACCAGCGCAACCAGCGGCGAGTCTTCCGGGCAGGTCAGACCCGGATAGGACGACAGCACCCGGAAGGCGATGTCGGCCTGTTCCGAACGGCCTCTCATCTCGGGAAGGAGCTCTTCTGCGGCGAAGCGCTTGACCTCCTCGATCAGCGCATCGGCACTCTGCCCCGGGAGGACGCGCGCCTCGAAGTCGAAATGGGCCCGATCGGGCACGATGTTTACGGCCGTGCCGCCGGCAATCACCCCGCACTGGATCGTGGCGAAGGCGGGCTCGAAGGCTGGATCGCGCACACCCTCGGCAGCCTCGCGGCGCGCGATCTGCCGGATCCTGTGGATCAGCTCCGCCGCATACTCGATCGCATTCACGCCGTCGGGCGCGTGGGCCGAATGGCAGGACGCGCCGCGGACGTCGCAGCGCATGGCGAGCTTCCCCTTATGCCCCGTGACAAGGCGCATCTCCGTCGGCTCGCCGATGATGCATGCCCGCGGCCGATCCGCGCGTTCGCGCAGGGCGGCGATCAGCGGCCGGACCCCGAGGCAGCCGACCTCCTCGTCGTAGGAGAAGGCCAGATGGATCGGCGTTTGCAGACGCCGTTCCACGAAGTAGGGGACGCAGGCCAGGACGGTTGCGATGAACCCCTTCATGTCGGCCGTGCCGCGCCCGTACAGGCGATCGCCCTTTCGCGTGAGGCGGAAGGGGTCCGTGGTCCAAGGCTGGTCGTCGACCGGGACGACGTCCGTGTGTCCGGAAAGGATGATCCCGCCCATCCCGGCGGGGCCGATGGTCGCAAAGAGGTTGGCCTTGCGCCCGTCTTCCGATCGCTGGATCTCGACCTCGATGCCGTGGCCGTCGAGGAGATCGGCGACGAACTCGACGAGCGCGAGGTTCGGGTTCCGGCTGACAGTGTCAAAGCCGATCAGACGTTCGAGGATGTCCTCCGGTCTCGGAGGGGTCTTGGTCCGCATTCCTCGCACCAACCCTCTTTGCCCGCTCGGCCTGCATCCTGTGTGATGCGTCGCCGTTACTCGTCCCCCGGAACGCCGTAGCTGGGCGCCGCGGATGGCCTTAGGGCGCGGGTGACGTAGTCCATCATCTGCGGCTCATAGGCTCGCCACAACGCGCGCAGTCGCGCCACCGGATCCTCGTCGTCCCAATCGACCCTCAGGTCAACCAGCGGCCAGGAAAACTCGCTGGCGACCAGAAGCGCGGCCGAATGCACCGGCCCCACCTCGCCACCGTGCTCCACCCCGGCCGAGAGGCCGGCGAGAAGCCTCTCCGCCAAATGCTTTTCCTCCCCGGCACGTTCGAAGGCCTCGACCATGGCTTGCGGTACGCCCTCATTTGCCAGGAGATTGCCGGCGGCGATCGCGTCGCGCCCGGTCGCGACGGCGTTCGTGCCGAGCGTACGCTCGCCGGAGTAATGGGCGGTCAGACCATTACAGTCGATCGCCACGATCTGGCGATAGGCCCTGTCCTTCTCCCGCGCCATGACCTCGCGAACGGCGTCCTCCGGCGTCTGGCCACGCTCGATCCGGTCGAGGACGCTGGGGCCAAGAGACGGAAGCGTGACGTTCTGCGTCGATACGGCGCCGACGCCGGCGCGCACCCAGGGGCACCGGCTGCCCACCGCGATGCTTGAGGTCGTGATGGCGACGCCCACCATCCGCGTGCGGGCGCATCGGCCGACAAGGGAGAAGGTCATGGCTCAGGCCTCGTCCTCGGGGATGATCGCCTCGACGTCGATCTCCATGAGCATTTCCGGAAGCGCCAGGCCGTTGACGATCAGCCCGGTCGAACAAGGATAGACGCCCTTCAGCCACTTGCCCACGACCCTGTAGACCGGTTCCCGGTAGGCGCGGTCGGTGATGTAGATCGTGATCTTGCAGATATGCTCGAGCTTCGCCCCGGCTTCCTCCAGCAGGATCTTCACGCACTTCATCGCATTCTCCGCCTGGGCGGCGGGGTCACCGACGCCGACGAAGGTCCCGTCGAGATCGAATCCCGTCTGCCCCCGCAGGAACACCCGGTTTCCGGCCCGGACGGCCATGCAGAGGTCGTTGTCCATGTCCTTGCCGGGATACATGTCGCGCGTGTTGAAGGGCCTGATCCTGGTATGCGCCATGGTCGCTTCCTTTGATCCTGCAACGTTGAAGGGGGAGAGGAGGGCCTGCTAACGGCTAGGGTCAGCCGGCGGCCGCCTGCAGCGGCGCGAACCGGCCATAGGTTCGCCTGCCGTACAGGAGCGGCTCCGATTCCGCGAGTTCGACCGCGGCCACTTCGCCGACGAAAATGAAGTGTGTCCGCCAGCGCGTCGCCGATCCCAGCCGGCAGTCGAAGGCCACGAGTGGGCGGTCGACCACGGGCGCGCCGGTCTCGAGCCTGTGCCACTGCGCACAGCTGAACTTGTCGCCGTCGGCCGTCTTGACGAGGCCCGCAAAGGTATTGGCGATCGCGGCCGCGCGGGCATGCAGCACGTTCACGCAGAACACGCCGTTCTCTTGGATAGCCGAACAGGCCGGGCTGAGGTGATGCACGCAAACCAGGAGCGCCGGGTCGTCGGCCGACACCGACGATAAGGTGCTCACCGTAACGCCGGCCCGGCCGGCCTTCCCGTCGGTCGTGACCACGCAGACGGCGTTGGGCACGCGCCCCATGCCTTCCAGAAACCTGTCGCGCAGCATCTCCACGTCTCCGCCGGTTACTGCATCACTCCGCAGCCTTCTGCCGCTCGGGCATGACATTCTCCGACAACCCGGCCGACCGCCTCACGAAATCCAGCGGGCCGGAGAAGTCGAAATTCCTGTAGACGGCGGCCAGATGCGCAAACGGCGGCGACTGGGCAAAGAGCTGGAAAGTCAGCCGATGGCCCGCGTAATCGGAGTTCAGGAGATCGCGCGCGAAGGCCAGGAGCTTGCGCCGGTCTTCCGCGTTCCACTGCTCGTTGATCGAATAATACTTCTCCAGCCACTTGCCGGTTTCCGGGCCGCGGAACGCGGCGGCGTCCGGCGTCACGCAGATCTGGCCGCCGCACAGCTCGCGCGCGATATGCATCATCGCCGGCAGATTGGAACAGGCGTGAACGCGGCCGGTGTACAGCAGCGACTGGTTGGGCATCAGGAGGCCGCCCGGGCTCCGCTCGGCAAGGGCGATGGCGGCGCTCAGATGGGCGTTGATCCCCTCCCGATAAACCGCGAGCATCGCCAGCTTCTCCTGCACGGCGGGCTGCTTCTCCAGACCGGTCTGGCGGACGTTGAACAATGCCGTGCCGATCATCATGTCGGCATAGCGCAGGATTCTCTGGACGAAGGCGAAGGCGCTGTACCGGTGCAGTGTCGCGCGAATGAACTGCGCGGCGCGCGTGTGGCGGTAGAAGAGGACGTTCTCCCAGGGGATCAGGACGTCATCGAAGATGACCAGGGCATCCACCTCGTCGAAGCGGTTGGAGAGCGGATAGTCCTCGGCCGGTGCGCGGCCGGCGAAGCCCGTCCGGCAAATGAACTTCAGCCCCGGCGACGACAGGTCGCAAATGAACCCGACCGCGTAATCCGACAGCTGGGCGTCGCCCCAATTGGCGATCGTGGGCTTCGTGAAGGCTTGGTTGGCGTAGGCGGCCGCCGTCTCGTATTTGGCGCCGCGCACGACGATGCCGGCGTCCGTCTCTTTCACGACATGCAGCAGCATGTCCGGATCCTGGTCCTGGGGACGCTTCGAGCGGTCCCCCTTGGGATCCGTGTTCGCCGAGACGTGGAACGGGTCGCGGTAGAGCACCCGGTCGATGTGGTTGCGGATGTTCTCGGAGAACTGCGGGTCGACCTCGTTGAGGACGTCCTGACCGTCGTAGAGAGACCACATCTCGCCCACGGTTTCGTCCCCGACGCGTGTGACGACCCCGGCCACCTCGTCGAGGATCGTGTCCGTCGCCCGCCGCTTTGCGATCCAATCGTCCTGCGTGCGCGGCAGCTTGTTGGCGATGGCGTGCTCGTCGCCGGCCTCGTCCCGATAGACCAGAATGGGCTTCGTCGCCGCCTCGTGCTGCATGTCGTAGATGCGGGCGCGGATGTCGACGAGCGGCTTGAACATGGGATGCGTCGTCACATCCTTCACGCGTTCGCCGTTTATCCAGACCTCACGTCCGTCCCGGATCGACTCCTTGTATTGCTCGCCTGTTCTGATCACGTCCTTCGCTCCCAGGGGATTGGTCGCGGGGGCTTGCCGCGCGTCACCGCGGAAAGGATCGCAGAGTCTGGACTATCGCGGAAATATACTTTTTCGAGAGCCAAAGCATAATTCTTCTATAGGCCCTCTATGCTCTGATGCTGGACGCACCGTCCCCGGGCTTGAGCCCGTTCCTCGGCAGGAGGTTGAACGAATCATTCGCGAGAGTCATCGCGAAGGGGTCCCGATCTTGCTCGGCAACTCCGCGGTGCCGAAGGCCTGCCTGGCTTCGCCTTGTGCTCGACGGTCACTTCTTGGCGGGCCTTTCGGCGGTCGAGGTTTCTTGATCCAGATTAAGGTGGCTGGAGGGTCGGCCGATACAGTGCGGCAACGCGACGGGGTGCGCGACGGGAGGTTCGCGATGCCGAGGGCAAGGCTCCCGCAGGAGGAGTGGCCAGTATGGACGTCGAGCATCTTGCGCCGGAAATGATCCTCTTGCGCGAGATGCGGCACCGCGTGAAGAACGACCTGCAGGTCGTGATCAGCCTCCTCCTGCTCCAGGCCGCCGAGGAGCCGGACGCCGGCGTCCGGGCGCGGCTGCGCGAGACCGCCGAGCGGGTGCGGTCGCTGACGCTGTTCTACGATCGCCTCAGCCGGTCCGGCGACGTCGGGTGCGTCGAGGCGGCGGCCTACCTCCGCGAGATCTGCGCGCGGTGCGAGGCGTTCCATTCGACCGCCCGGCGCCCCTTGCGGTGCGTCGTCGACGCGGAGCCCATGTGGCTGCCGATCGGGA
>Ga0310822_100046_pt1 | contig 250985 bp, 231 predicted proteins | sample P4_ome_2_FD_201313 | JGI IMG/M metagenome (GOLD analysis project Ga0310822, IMG submission 201313) | Sorghum-adapted microbial communities from Joint BioEnergy Institute, Emeryville, California, United States - P4_Day56_Rep2 | ecosystem: Engineered > Bioreactor > SSF (Solid state fermentation)...
GTCTCGAATCCATGGCCAAAATCGTCAATGGGGAGCAAGTTCCTCTTGCATCCACCACACTCTTGCAGAAATAAATCTGGGTCACGCGGTAGAAATCGATTTTACACCACTTGACGGGACGCTACCCGTACGCGAATCATTCCCGATCTGGACGCTAAGTGTTAGAGTTGATTTCAACCAAACGAAATACTCCCGCTGCGAAGGAACGCATACGGGAGTATTTCATTTTGTAACTGGTGAGATTCTGTCTTCTAAAGATTACCGTATTTGCTCTTTCTCTGACTGATAGCAATTATATAACATTCAGCTTTGCGGCTTGGCCACGTCGTGGTCCACGTACCGCTCGCCGTTCAGCTCGCTGATGACGTTGATCGCCACTTTGCCGCCGTCGCCGGCGGTGATGACGGCGTGCACGCTGACGCCCGCCACCGTGCCGCAGGCCCAGACGTTCTTCACGTTGGTGCGGCCGTCCTTGTCCACATTCACGATGGTCTTGATGCGCGGCTCCGTGCCGGGCTTCGTTTCCACGCCCAATTTTTCGGCCAGGTCCACGGACAGGCCCGTGGCCAAAATCAGATGCTTCGCCTTGTACACGGCACCCGACGCGGTTTTGACTTCGATGCCGTCTTCCGTCACGGCGGCGTCCACCGCTTCGTCCTTCACCAGTTCGGCGCCCAGTTTCCGGATTTGCCGCAGGCCGATGTCCACCAGATCGGGACCGTTGATGGCTTCGATGCCGTAGTAGTTTTCGAACCAGGCCCGGCGGGTCATGCCCTTGTCGTTGTCGATGACGACGGTTTTCTTGCCCGCCTTCGCGGTGAAGATGGCGGCGCTGGCCCCCGCGGGTCCGGCTCCGACAATGGCGACGTCGTACACGCTGATCACCCTCCATTTGGTTTGTTTTCCTGCACTCTATTATCTTCTAGTTCGCGCCGGAAAGCAAATGACGGCATCCCCCGCGCCTCGCGGTCATGGCGGTTTCCGCGGTCCGGGCTGTACCCGGCGATCCCCTATTGACTTTTTTCAAAAAATGCGGTAATAATAATCAATTAATTCCATCCAGCGGACGAAATTCGTTGACGGGAACGAGTAAGCGGAACGGTCCGATCCCCAGAGAGTCGGCCTCGCGGTGAAAGCCGACGGTCGGGCGTCCGCCGAACATCCTCCCCGAGAAGGCTGCCGAACGGCGCCGGGCGCCCCTTGCGGGCCAAGCATGGCCGCCAAGTAAGCAGACCCGGCATCCCGCCGTTACCCGGGACCCGTATGATGGTACGGAGCATGAGGTGCCGCTTCGCTCTGCCGCGCGTTCGTCGGCGGCGGACCGGGCGGAAGAAGGGTGGTAACGCGAGCGCGATCTCGTCCCTTTCGGGACGGGATTTTTTGTTTGGGTCACAAAAATGGCCGCCGGCCGGACATTCACGCGGCTGCCGGACGGCCCGTCGTGTTTCGGCATCATCGGAAATTACCGAAAAACGGGAGGAACCAGCATCATGCCGGCAAACCGAACGAAGGCGACATTCGACGTCGGTCTTGAAGACATCATCGTGGCAAGCCACGCGCTGAAGGACGCGGTCCGGCACACGCCGCTCATGCGGGACGACGTCCTGTCGCAACGGTACAACTGCAACGTCTACCTGAAACGGGAAGATCTGCAGGTCGTCCGTTCCTTCAAAATCCGCGGCGCCTACAACTTCATGCGCAATCTGGACGAGAAGGAGCGGGCGAGGGGCGTCGTCTGCGCCAGCGCGGGCAACCACGCCCAGGGGGTGGCCTGGTCGTGCCGGGCGATGCAGATCCGCGGGACCATTTTCATGCCCACCACGACGCCGCGCCAGAAGGTGACCCAGGTGCAGCGGTTCGGCGGGGATCGCGTGGAGATCGTGCTCGCCGGCGACACGTTCGACGACACGCTGCGGGAGGCGCTGGCCGCCTGCGAGCGGGAGGGCGCCAGCTTCATCCATCCGTTCGACCATCCGTGGGTGGTGGCCGGCCAGGGCACCATCGGGCCGGAAATTTTGCAGGATCTGGACGTGCCCGCGGATTACGTGTTCGCGGCGGTGGGCGGCGGCGGCCTCATCTCCGGCCTCGGCGTGTACATCAAGCACGTCCGGCCGCAGACGAAGCTGATCGGGGTCGAGCCGGAAGGGGCGGCCTCGATGAAGGCGGCGCTGGAACGGGGCGGGATCGTCACCCTGGAGAACATCGATCCGTTCGTGGACGGAGCGGCGGTCAAGCGGGCCGGCGAGCTGACGTACCGGCTCGTCAAGGAGACGGTGGACGGCATCGCCGTCGTCCCGGAAGGGAAGGTGTGCACCACCATCCTCGAAATGTACAACGACAGCGCCATCGTCGTGGAACCCGCCGGCGCGCTGCCGGTGGCGGCCCTGGACCAGTTCCGGGACGAGATCGCGGGCAAAACCGTCGTCTGCGTCGTCAGCGGCGGCAACAACGACATCGACCGGATGCCGGAAATCAAGGAAAAATCCCTCATTCACGAGGGACTGAAGCATTATTTCCTGATCAATTTTCCGCAGCGGGCCGGCGCGCTCCGGGAGTTCCTCGAACACGTGCTGGGGCCGACGGACGACATCACCCGCTTTGAATACATCAAGAAAACGAACATGGAAAGCGGCCCGGCGCTGGTCGGCATCGAACTGAAAAACCGGGAAGACTACGGGCCGCTTGTGGCCCGGATGAAGGCGCGGGGCGTGTCCTTCAGCGAAATCAACCGGGATTCCACGCTGTTCCATTACCTGGTGTAGCGCATGATCCGCCGGTAAAGCGACTTGTCCTTCAGGCGCTTGAACAGTTTTTTGCTGGGGCGGAAATTCGCCTCGATGATCCACGGATGGCCTTCGCGGTCGAGGCCGATGTCGAAGCCGACGACGCGGAGGCTGCGGCAGCGCCGGCCGAGCCGGCGGGCCGCCCGCAGGCAGAGCCGGTCGATGCGGCGTTCCAGCCGGCGGAGCCCTCCGCCGCCGTTCGTACCGCCGTTCGCGCCGGCGTCCGGGAGGCCGCCGGCGCCGGCACCGTCCGCACCGGCGTCATGGCCGCCGACGGTTTTTCGGAGGACGCCGCGGATGTCGGACCGGCGAAGGGCGCCGGCAAACGTCGTCACCCGTCCCCCGCTCCGCGCCGTGTTGGTGATGAGCCAGCCGCGCCCGGCGATGCGCACCAGCTTGGCGGTTATCTTCCATTTGCGCCGTTTCCGTTTCCGCTGCACCATCACCCTGACGTCGAACGGGCGTCCGTCCACCCGGGCCAGCCGGATTTTGCGCTGGACGAGGTGGCGGCGCCTTTTTGCCTTTGCGCGAAGAAGCTTGTACAGCCTCTCCAGGCTGCGCACCGTCTTCGCTGTCTTGCCGGAACGGAGACGGTAGCCGCTTTTTGTTATTGAGACGAACAACACCCCTTTCCCGCCCGAACCGCCCGCCGGCTTGACGACCACGCGTCCGTACTCGGTGAGGAACGAATCGAGGGCCTCCCGGCTGAACGGCCGGGTGGCGGGCAGGTGGGGAAAAAGGCGTTCGCTTTTTGCGAGCAGGCGGTACTTTTTCAGTTTACTCCAGTTGCAGGCCATGCCAGTTCACGTCCCCGTCCCTGAAAAGCGGCTTTTCCTCGACGCGGACGATCCGGTTCCGTTCGTCCACGAACACGACCCGGGGCACGAGGCGGCCGATTTCGTCCTCCGAATAAACCCCCATGCTCAAAATGATCACGTGGTCCCCCGGCTGAAACAGATTGGCGGGCGGACCGTTCAGGCAAATGGTCCCGGATCCGGGCGCGGCGGGCACGGCGTACGTTTTCCAGCGGGCCGCGTTGCGGTAGCTCGTCACTTGCACGACTTCGTAGGGCAAAATCGCCGCCGCCCGCATCAGATCCGCGTCGATGGTGACGCTGCCCGTGTAGTGGAGATCGGCCCGGGTGACGGTGGCGCGGTGGATTTTGCCCTTGCACATCAATCGTTTCATGGTGCACCTCCCACAAGATTCCGAAGCGAAAGGGCAGCCGGATGCCGGCTGCTCCCCTCCTTTTCCGCACCGCTCCTTTATCGTTATTCCGCTTTTTTCTCGGGTGCTTATGCCTTCGCCGTGTCTTTTTGCCCTCTGTTGGATATGGTGAAATGAACGATCACGACGGCAAGGAGGCGCTTTTGTGAACGTGGCCTTGAGATGCGCGGCGTGCGGGAGGCAGAAGGCCTTCACCCTGCGGCCCGCCCGGTGCGGCTGCGGCGGCACGCTGCTGGCGGAGTACGATCTGGAGCGGGTGGCCCGGACGATGACCCGGGAATCCCTGCGGGAGCGGGCGTGGAACATGTGGCGGTACCGGGAACTGCTGCCGGTGGCCGACGACGGAAACATCGTGTCGCTGGGCGAAGGCGGCACCCCCCTCGTCCGGCTGCCGGAAGCGGAGCGGGCGCTCGGGCTGCTCGGGCTGTGGATCAAGCGGGAAGAGCAAAATCCGACGGGCAGCTTCAAGGCGCGGGGGTTTTCGGTGGCGCTTTCCGTGGCGAAAGAATGCGGGATCGGGCGGGTGGCGGTCGGTTCGAACGGCAACGCCGCGTCGGCGCTGGCGGCCTACGCCGCGAGAGCCGGCATGGAGGCGTGGGTGTTCATGCCGCGCGACGTGCCCGGGCTGATTGCGGATGAATGCGTCCAATACGGGGCGAACGCCTATCTCGTGGACGGCCTGATCCACGATGCCGGGCGGATCGCGGAGGAGGGCGAGCGGGCCGGGCTGTGGCACAACACGGGGACCCTCCGGGAGCCGGGACGCGCCGAAGGAAAGAAGACGATGGGGCTTGAGATTGCGGAACAGCTCGGCTGGCGGCTGCCGGATGCCATCATTTATCCGACGGGCGGCGGTTCGGGCATCATCGGCATGTGGAACGCCTTCCGCCAGCTGAAGGCGCTCGGACTTGCCGCCGGCGACATGCCGCGGCTGGTGAGCGTGCAGGAGGAAGGCTGCACGCCGATTGTCGACGCATTGGCGAAGGAAAGCGCGCCGGAGAGCCGCGAGGGCCGGCTGACGGTGGCGGGGGTGGCGCCGGCTCCTTCTCCGACGGGCATGCGGGTGCCCCTGCCTCCCGATGCCGGATTGATCGTCCGCATTTTGCGGGAAACGGGCGGAACGGCGCTCGCCGTCTCGCGGGAAGCGATCGGCGAAGCTGTTCGCGCCATGGGGCGGCTCGGCATTTCCGCTTCGCCGGAGGGAGCCGCCGCCTGGGCCGGCATGCTCGAGCTGTCCGCCCGGGGATGGCTGCGCCAGGGCGAGCGGGTCATCGTGTTCAACACGTGCCACGCGATGAAATACCGGCCCTGGAAGGCCGGGCGGCCGCTTCCCGTCATCCGGTCCCTCGCGGATGTACCCGAAAACGGGAAGCGGGGCTGACGCCGTGGCGAAATTCCACTATTACCGGGTCTTCCGGCGGGATCCCGTGCTCAGGCGGCACATGCCCGACACCGCCATCTGCGCCCGGGATTCGCTGGCGTCGTTTCTGGACAAATACAAAACCGTGTATATCAAGCCGAATGTCGGCGGACGCGGCGAAGGCGTGGTGAAAGCGTGGCGGTCGGCGGACGGCCGGATTCTGTATGTGGTGGAAAAAGGCGCGCCCGCCGCCTGCCGGTCCGCCGCGGCGCTCTGGGACCGCCTCGGCCTGGCGCACAAAAAGCGGCACGTGGTGCAGCAGGCCCTCGATCTGGCGGAGTTCGGCGGGCGCCCGTATGACATCCGCGTCATGATGGTCCGCGATCCGAAAGACCGGTGGCGCTTCCTCGGCATGCTGGCGAAGACGGCGGGACCGGACAGCATCATCACCAACATCGCCCGCGGCAAGGGGGACGTGGTGGAGGCGGAGCGGGCGCTCAAAGCGTCCCACGGCGCCCGCTGGCCGCGCCTTGCGGCGGACATTCTCCGCCTGGCGCGGCGGTGCAACCGGATGTTCGACCGGATCCGGTACGAATGGCAGATGGGGTACGATTTTGCCGTCGACAAGGGCGGCAAGGTGTGGCTCATCGAAGCGAACCCGGGCAATCCGTCGCACGCGCTGTTTGCCAAGCTGCCGGACCGGACGGCGTACCGCCGGATCAAGCAGGCGGTGCGGGAATACCGCGCGGCGGCCGCTCATCGCGCCAGGCATCCTGCTCGAGGAACGGGGAAGACGGGCGGCGGGCGCACGAAGGGAAAGACCGGCGGATGCAGGCGGGCCGGAAGAAAGACGGGCAGAGGCAGACGGACCGGGAGGAAAGCGGGCGGATGAAGACAGGCGTCCGTTGACGGGGCCGGAAGAGACCGATGCAGGCGGACGAAAGAAGCGGGTCGCGGGGAAAACGGACGGATGCCCGTGTGTCGGATGGAAGACTGGACGAGGCTGGACGATGCGGGATGCCCGATTCACCGGGCGCTTTTTTTGCTACAATGGGGAGGTGAGCGACAGACGGCAAGGGGGCGTTCGGGGCGTGGCCATCCATTTTGATCCGGATGAGCAGCTGTTCCATTTGCAGACGAAAGGGTCCAGCTACGCGTTCAAGCTGGTGCGGGGGTAGGCGGAAGTGCGGCGGCAGGTGGCGCTGTACAAGGCGTTGCGCGGCCTCGTCCAGCAGGGGGACATGTACCGGCTGAAAAGCCCGTTCGAAGGAAACGAGGCGGCCTGGATGTTCGTCTCCCCGGACAGGCGGGAGGCGGCGGTGTTCCATTTCCGCGTGATGGCGGAGCCGAACGCGCCCCTTTCCCGCCTCTCCTTGCGCGGGCTGGATCCGGCGCTGGAATACGCCGTCGTGCGGGTGCTGACGTCGGAGGGCCGCGATGACGACGACGGCCGGCCGGCTGAGAAGCCTGTCGGCGCGTTCCCCGGCGACCTGCTCATGCAGGCCGGACTGCCCGCCGAAGGGTTTAGCGGCGATTTTTCCGGTGCGCTCTACCTGCTGCGCGCCGCGGATTGAGCCGCAAACGGGCCTTGTGGGCGCGAGATGCTCGAAAAACTCGAGAAACTCGCCACGGGAGGTCCGCCATCATGGCCCGGCATGGACGCACAGACCGCGTTTCCTTATAATGAAAAGGAAAAAACGACGAAGGAAGGCGCATGCGGATGGTGACGCACGTGGTCTGCTGGAAGCTGAAAGATCGCAGCCGGGAGAACGCGGAACGGGTGCGGGAGAGGCTGCTCACGATGCAGGGCCGCCTGCCCATGCTGAAATCGCTGGAAGTCGGGGTGGACGTCATCCGCTCGGGCCGGTCGTTTGACGTGGTGCTGATCGCCCGGTTCGATTCGCTGGACGACTTGAACGCGTACCAGGTGCACCCCTACCACCAGGAAATCGCCGCGTTCATGGGCACGGTGGTGGAGCAGGCGGTGGCGGTGGATTACGAGGGGTGACGCCCCTTTTTTGATGGGCAAGGATGCCGTGAAGGCGGTCCGGCATGCTGTCCGGAACGCTGTCCGGAATGCGGAACCACGTTAGGCGAGGGGACGGGTGAAACCGATGTCCAAACTGTTCGGATTCGGGCTGCTTTGGTGGCTGACGGGAAATCCGTTCACGGCCCTTCTGATCCTGCTGATCATCCTGTATGTGCTGGAACGCCGGTTCGTCGGCCTGTCGCCGAGCCTGACCCGGCCGATCCGGATCCGCCGCCGCCTGCGCAAAATCCGCCAGGAGCTGGCGCTCAATCCCCACCACAACTCGCTGAAAACGGAAGCGGCACGCCTCCTCATCGAAATGAAGCGGTACGGGGAGGCGAAGCGGCTGCTCGACGACGTGCTGCGGCAGGTGGACGATTCCGCCGAACTTCGCGTGGACGCGGCCATCTGCCGGCTGAAGCAGGGGGAACTGGCGGAAGGCGAGGCGCTCATGCTGGAGGCGTTGAAGATGAACCCCCGCGTGCGCTACGGCGAACCGTACCTGCGGCTGGCGGAGGCATTTGCGGATCATGACCGGGAGAAAGCGCTCGGATACCTGCAGACGTTCAGCAGTCTCCAGTCGTCTTCCTGCGAAGGATACTACCGGCTCGGCGTCCTGCTGGCGAAGGCGGGCAAACCGGAGCAGGCCAGCCAGGCCTTCCGCGAAGCGCTGGACGCCTACCGTTCCCTGCCCCGCTACAAAAAACGTTCCGAACGCCGCTGGGCGCTCCTGGCCCGGCTGAAGCGGTAAGCTTTTTATGGACGGCGGCAAAGTCCGGACCAATGCTCAATGCTGAATTCTTTCGAAAAAAGGAACGGGTGAACCGATGGACAGTACAATGCGCGAAGTCATGGCCATCCTGCTGGTGGTCGTGCTTACGTTCTTCATCACGGTCGTCGCTTTGCGGCGCAAGGCGAAGCGGGCCAAAGCGGACGGCCCGGCGGATGGATTGAAAGCGGCGCCGGACGACCGGACGAACGATCAAGAGGGGCAGCCGTAAATCGGCCGCTGAGGGAGGCATCATCGTCATGTACGGACCCGATCTCGATCACATCGAAAGCCGGCTCGCTTTCCTGCGGGCGCTTTGCGGCCGGGCGGAACGCGTCCTGGCGGCGGAACGCGGCGGCGCCGATCCGGCCGTCGTCCGCCTGGCCGCGGAGCGGATCGTCCACGTGGCGGCGGAGGGCGTGACGGACGTCGGCAGCCATCTGCTGGACCGGATCATCATGCGGGATGCGTCGAGCTACGAGGACATCGTGGACATTTTGCACCAGGAAGGGATGTTTGCGGACGATCTGCACGCCTTCCTGCGGGAGCTGGCGCTCATGCGCAAACCCCTCGTGCAGCAATATGACCGGGTCGACGGAGACAAGCTGGCGCGGCTTGCCGGGGAACTGGCCGGCAAGCTTCCGGCGTTCATCGAGGCGGTGCGTCGGTTCGTGGCGAAAGAGACGGGTCTGGCCGATCCGGCCGGACGGCGGTCCGAATAGCGCGGAAACTTACGAAACATATTCGTTTCATATTTTACGAATCCCCCGATTTGCGATATGATGGATGAAAGCAAATCCCCGGGGTGAACATCGGATGTTTGCCATCGACAACCAGCCCACGAGGGCGCAGCTGCTCCACATGCTCAAAATGTCCGGGCCGCTCATGGTGAGCGAGATGGCCGACCGGCTCGGCATCACGGAAATGGCCGTCCGCCGCCACCTCAGCGCGATGGAGCGGGACGGCCTGGTGGGCACCACGCTGGTGCGGCAGGCGATGGGACGCCCGTCCCACGCCTATTCGTTGACGGACAAGGCGCACGGGCTTTTTCCGACCAATTACCACGGGCTGGCGCTGGATCTGCTGGAGGAACTGGAAGCGGAACTCCGGGATTCGGACGTGGTCCGGCGCATTTTCGACCGGCGCAAGGCCAAACTCGCGCGGCGCTACCGGGATCGCATGCGGGACGGGGATTTGCGCGAGAAAGTCCGCTCGCTGGCGGAAATCCAGAACGAGGCCGGGTACATGGCGGATTGGGAAGCCGGCGGCGGAGAGACGGAAGGCGCGTACATCCTCGACGAGTACAACTGTCCCATCGCCCGGGTGGCCGGGCGGTACGGGCATGCGTGCCAGAGCGAACTGGAACTGTTCCGCGAACTGCTCGATGCGGACGTGGAGCGGGTGGAATGCATCGCCGAGAACGGCCGCCGTTGCCGCTATCTGATCCGGGAACGGGACGGGAGCGGGGAAACGGACCGGGATTGAAGCAAGCAGCCGGAGGTGCGGATGCGCACCTTTTTTCATTTCGGTGATTTGCGGCGGACGGCCGGCCGTTTCCGGAAAGGAACGCGCGGAGCGTGAAAAATGATTTGGGTGTGTCAAAACCCATGTGATATACTTATAATGTATTGAAAATTGGGCGTTTGTTCCCGTTCCGGAACATGCTGGGAGAGGTGGAGCTTGTGGAGTGGCTGGTGCCCGTCAGCGTGGCGGTCATCGCCGTGGCGTTCGTCGTTCTGGCGGTGTACGCCGTCGCGGCGCTGCAGTCGGTCAAACGTTCGCTGGAACAGGCCAACCGCACGTTGGCAGAAGTTGGGGAGCGCATCGAAGACATTTCCCGGGAAACAATAAAACTGTTGGACTCGACGACCCGGTTGGCGGATGACGTGAACGGCAAGCTGCAACGGATCGACGGCTTGTTTCACTCCATCGAACACGTCGGAGAAGCGGTGCAGCAAGTGACGGCTTCCGTGAAGCAAGTATCCGCCACGGTCTCCCGCACGTTCACCGGCAGCGTGGAAAGGAGTCTGCAGCAAAGCCAGCCCAAAATCGACACGGTCCTGCAAATCGCCCACGCCGTGATCGATCTTTGGAAAAAGCTCAGCAGTTTGCGGAGCGGATCCGGGAAGGATTCCGGAAACGAGAAGGGAGCGTGAAAGGAGATGTCGGATAACAACATGAACGGCAAAGACTTTCTTCTTGGCGTGGTGGTCGGCGGCATCATCGGCGCGGCGACGGCGCTGCTTCTGGCGCCGAAAACCGGCAGCGAGCTGCGCGCCGATTTGAGGCAGACGGCGGACGCGTTGTCCAGCCGCACGCAGGAACTCGCCCATCAGATCGGCGAGCGCAGCCAGCAAATCGCCCGCACGGTGAGCACCCAGACGTCGGAACTGATGGGCCGGGCGAAGGAACTGGCCAGCACGATGGCGGAAGAAGTGCGAAGCTGGCGCGAAAGCCGCGACGTCCAGCCGGCTCTCGAAGGGGAAGGCGAAGACGAGCAGGCGGGGCAAATTTGACCGTTACCAAAGGCGGCATCGCCGGATCCATGCCGGACGGCATGGGTCCGTTTTTTTTTTGTCGGCGGCCGCGCGCGGGGAAGCGGGGAAGCCGGGGAGCGCGCCAGCCGTCGTTTCCCCGCCGCAAACGTGTCATGAGGTCTTTTTCCCGCCGAAAACTTGTCACGGTTCGACCCGTCGCCAGCGCGTCCGGAATTTGATAGAATGGGCATAGTTTCATGGAAAAAGAATCGTTACGGCATCGGAAGGACGGGCGACCGCCATGCGTTTCAAAACGTTCATGCTGGAACACGGACTGCCGCTGGCCTGGGCGATTTCGCTGACGGCGACGCTGGGCAGCCTGTATTTTTCCGAAGTGATGGGGTACATTCCGTGCAACCTTTGCTGGTATCAGCGCATCACCATGTACCCGATGGCCATTCTGCTCGGGATCGCCGCCGTCAGGAAAGATTACGGCATCGTGAAGTACGCGCTTCCGCCGCTTCTCATCGGTCTGTCCATCTCGATTTACCACAACCTGATGGAAAAAACGGACTGGTTCGACGGCGGACGGCATGCGTGCGGCCTCGTGCCCTGTGACGCGGAATACATCAACTGGTTCGGGTTCGTGACGATTCCGTTCCTGTCGCTGACGGCCCACGTGCTGGTGGCGCTCCTGCTCATCGGCGTTTCCCGCGCCGCCCGGACGGCCCGCTGAGTTTCGCGGAGTTGCGCGGCGTCGGCAAAACGCGGTTTTTTGCGGGAGATGCGGACAATTTGTCCTCAACACATCCCGGAAACGCCGTTTTTTCGCGGAGATGGGGACAAATTGTCCTCAACGCGCCTGAAAGACGCCGTTTTTTTGGGGCGATGCGGACAATTTGTCCTCAACGCTTCCCGGAAACGCCGTTTTTTCGCGGAGATGCGGACAATTTGTCCTCATCGGCGCCGGACGCGCGGGTTGAAGCGAAGCGAACGCGGCCCCGTTGGGCGAACGGTTCAGTACAATATCCGGCGGCGTTTCATATTCTAAGCATGAATCAAAACATCATGTCAGGAAGCGGTGGAACCGTGCAACAAGCAATCGCAATTTTGGATTCGGGCGTCGGCGGTTTGACGGTGGTCAAGGAAGTGATGCGGCAGCTGCCGCGGGAAAAGATCCTGTTTTTCGGCGATTCCGGCCGCGCGCCCTACGGCCCGAGGCCGGCGGATGAAGTGCGCGCATTCGCGAAGCAGATCGTCAACTTCCTGATGCGCTTCAATCCGAAAATGATCGTCATCGCCTGCAACACGGCGGCCGCGGTGGCGCTCCACGACATCCAGGAAATGGTGGACATTCCGGTCATCGGCGTGATCCATCCCGGCGCCCGGGCCGTGATCAAGGCGACGAAAACCGGCGTCATCGGCGTCATCGGCACCGTCGGCACCATCAACAGCGGCGCCTATGAACGGGCGCTGTCCATCATCTCGCCCCATCTGAAAGTGTACAGCCTGGCCTGCCCCAAATTCGTTCCCCTGGTGGAAAAAGGACTGTACAAGGACGAGTCGGCTATCGAAACGGTGCGGGAATCGCTGGAACCGATCGCCCTGGCCGATCCGCGCATGGACAGCCTCATTCTCGGGTGCACCCATTACCCGTTTCTCGCGCCGCTCATTTCCCGCGTCATGGGGCCGGGGGTGACGCTGATCAACTCCGCCGAGGAAACGGCCCGCGAAGTCAGCGCGCTCCTGTATCACAAAGGACTCCTGGAAAAGGAATCGACGCGGCCGGAACACGAGTTCATGTGCAGCGGGGATCCGGTTCTTTTCCGCAAAATTGCCCGGGAGTGGCTGGAAATGGACCTGGACGTCACCCGCGTGTCGCTGGAGGAAGTCGGCCAGCCGCAATGAGCGATGGAAGCCGGCTTCGCGGTTCCGGCGCCAACCGCAATGAGCGACGGACGCTCCTTCGAATGGAAACGTCCCTCCGGTCATACAGTGGGTAGAGAGAGCCAGCTCGCTGCATGATCGGAGGGATTCGTCATGACGGAGGGGTTTGTCGAGGCGTGGAACGGCCGGCTGGAAGGCGGCTACAGCCATGCGAAGCTGGAAGACGATTTGCGCCGCCTGGCGGAGACATACCCGTTCGTGCGGCTCGAGCGGATCGGCTTCAGCGTGCTGGGCAAACCGATCCTGGCCGCGGTGATCGGCGACGGGCCGGTCCGGGTGCACGCGAATGCGGCGATGCATGCCAACGAATGGATCACGGCGCCGCTGTTGGTGGCGTTTTTGGAGGATTTGGCGGAATCGGCGGTGAAAGGGGATGTGCTCTGCGGAAAAACCGGCGCGGAGCTCCTCCGGTCCGCCACGCTCCATGCGGTGCCGATGGTCAACCCCGACGGCGTGGAGCTGGTGCTGCGCGGCGCCGGACCGCACCACCCCCGGCGTGAAGACGTGCTGGCGATGAACGGGGGAAGCGAAGATTTTTCGGGCTGGAAAGCGAACGTGCGCGGCGTCGATCTGAACGACCAATTCCCGGCGTTCTGGGAGGAGGAGCGGCGGCGCCGGCAGGTGGACGCGCCGGGCCCGCGGGATTATCCGGGACCGGAGCCGCTCAGCGAACCGGAAGCGCAGGCGCTCGCGCAATGCGTGCGGCTCCGCCGGTTTCATCTCGTGGTCGCGCTTCATACGCAGGGCCGGGAAATCTACTGGAACTACCGGGACATGGAACCGCCGGAAGCGGCTTCTATCGCCGCGGCAATGGGGGAGGCAAGCGGCCTCAAGCCGGTTCGGCTGGAGGGGAGCGATGCCGGTTTCAAGGACTGGTTCATCGCCGAATTCCGCCGGCCGGGTTTCACCGTGGAGCTCGGCAGCGGAGAAAATCCGTTGCCGCCCGCGCAGTTTCCGTCGCTGTACCTGGAACTTTTGCCGATCATGGAAACGGCGCTGACGGCCGTCAGGATACGGCGGGGGAAGAAACGGGCGCCATGAGCGCCTGTCCGCCGGGACACGGCTTTTGATGGCTGTTTGCGGGTCGATGCGGCAGGTCCGGCTTTGCGGTGTGGACTTGCCCGCCTTTTTTTCGCTAGAATAAGAACGATCCTTTTTTTTGATGGAGTGTGGACTGCAGATGAGATGCAAAATCACCCGCAACGCCGCCAAGGTCCTGAAACGGGAGCTGGAAAAGGAAGAAAACGCCGGGCGCCTGCTCCGGGTTTACGTCACCCACGTGCACGGCGACCACGCCCATTACGGCCTCCGGCTGGACGAGCAGCGGGAAGACGACGTGCTGGTGCAGACGGACAAGGGCATTGACGTGCTGATGACGAAAGGCGACGAATGGCTGGACGGCGTGAAGATCGATTATCTTTATTTTCCGGAGGAAGGGTTCGTCATCACCAATCCGTCCAGGGGCCATCACGACCACCACTGATGCATCCGGGCCGGAACGCGGGAGGGGTCACCGTTGGCCAACGTCATCCAGGTTTGCGACAAATGCCGGCACATCCGGCTGAAGACGGCCGTCGCCAAACTGCGAAAAAGGGTCCCCGACGCGGACATCCGGATCGGATGCAAAAACTACTGCGGACCCTGCGCCAAATATCCGTTCGTTTTCATCAATGGCCGCTATGTGAGGGGCGAGACGGAAGACGAAGTCATCGAGAAGGCGCTCCAATACGTCAAATGAGAAGGGCGGCCGGCGATCAAGCCGGCCGTCTTTTCTTGGGCGCCAGGATGCGGCGGATGCACATTTTTCCAAATGGAGCGAAACAAAAACGGCCCGGAAACCGTCCAATCGATTGGCGGCCCATGCATCCGGCAAAGTGCCGCGCAGACTTGTTTCGTAAAAGGCGGGGAGGAAACACACGAAGATGAAAAAGACGTACGCATGGCCTTTTTTGATCATGATGGCGGTTTTGCTGATTGCGGGAACGGCGGGATGCACGGCCGGGGAGCCGCAGGGTGCCGGCCAGCCGGCCGGCGGCGCCGCGGAATCCCCGCAGCCGGCGGATCCCGCGGAGAGCGGTCCGGCAACGGGAACCGGCCCGTCGTCCGGCCAATCGGCGGACCAAACCGGCGTTGGAACGCCTGATGCCGCGTCCGGCCAGTCCGGCGAGCCGTCGCCGGATGCGCAAACATCGGCGGAAGCGGCGGCGGAGGAACCGGCTTCCGGCGGACGGGACGCGGGAGGCGAACCGTCGATCTTTTCCCTGAAAATCGGGGATGCCGTCATCTCGGTCGGTGACTGGGACGACCAGGTCGATCTGGAAGCCATTTTGGGGCCGCCGTCGGAACAGGAAACGACCCGGCTCGAAAACGCGGACACCCATACGGGGTCGTTTCTCAAAAAGCTGACATACGACGGGCTCGAGATCGATCTGTTTTCGCCGAGCGGCAACGGGGAGACGTTCTGGATTTTGACCATGAGGGTGTCCAAAGAAGGCATTCCCACCTCCGCGGGCATCGAAGTCGGTTCGACGCTGGACGAAGCGCTGGCCGCCTACCCCGGAATGGAGAGAGTATCGAACATCCGCGACGACGATCAGGTCTACCGGCTTTACAGCCATTCGCAATACGAATACGTCGAGGTCGTGGTCCGGGACGGGCTCGTGACGGCCATCAACGTGTCGGGATCGCTGTAAAGAAGGACGGCGAATGCCCGGCGGCAAAAAAGGCGGGCGGAAACGACGGCGTTTCCGTCCGCCTTTTTCGCTGCGGGATGTCGTTTTCAATTTGACTGCGGATGGCCGTCCCTTTTCGCTACGTGCAGAACGCCGATTTCCGCCAGCTGCCGCGGCCGCCGATGATCTCGACGTTGGGGCCTTCCTTTTTTATCCGTTTCCTGAAAAATGGACAGCCGGACGGGGCCATATGTTGCAGACGGATAACGTGATACAATGGCTTCGGAGGTACGTGCGAATGGACATGGAACGGGCGGCGCGCTACGTGGACGCGCTGTATGAGAGGGACGAACTGCTGGAACGGGTGGAGGAGCGCATCCGGGCGCTGGGCATGCCGGACATTTCGGTGCCGAAGGGGACGGGCCGGCTGCTGACGCTGCTGGCGGGTCTGTCCGGGGCGAAGCGGGCGCTCGAAATCGGCACGCTGGGCGGATACAGCGCCATCTGCATCGCGCGCGGGCTGCCGGAGGACGGGCATTTGACGACGCTGGAGCTGAATCCGGACTTCGCCAGGGCGGCCCGCGATCATTTTCGCATGGCGGGACTCGAAGCGAAAGTGACGGTGCGGGTCGGGGACGCCCGGGCGAGCCTGGCCGAACTTGCGGAGGAAGGAGAGAGGTTCGGCTTCGTGTTCATGGATGCGGACAAGTTCAATTACCCGCATTATCTGGAAGCCGCGCTCCGCATCGCCGAGCCGGGCTGCCTGATCGTGGCGGACAACATCCTGACCCGGGGGCGCGTGTTCGATCCGGCGCAGGACACGCCGTCGACGGCCGCCTTGCGCGAGTTCAACCGGTCCGTGGCGCGGGACCCGAGGCTCCAGTCCGTGCTGCTGCCGGCCTACGACGGCCTGGCCATTCTGCGGGTGAAGGCGTAGACGGAAGCCGCGTTGACGGCCAGAAGCGCGGACGACACAAGGAAAACGCCGGGAATGCCGATGAAGCCGGACAGGGCGCCGCCGGCCGTCGGGCCGATCATGTTGCCGAGGCTGATGAAACTCGAGTTGAAACCGTACGCCTGGCTCAGCTTGTCTTCCGGCGCGAATTTGCGGATCAGCGCGTTGATCGTCGGGTTCAGGCCGCCCATGAACAGGCCGTGGACGAAGCGGGCGGCCATGAGCTGCCAGACGCCGCTTGCGAACGCCTGCGGCACGAACGACAGCGCGGCGCCGACCAGGGAAATCTGCATGATCCGGGCGGGCCCGAACCGGTCCGACAGGCGGCCGAGGACGGGCGAGGCGATCAGGCTGGCGATGCCGTTGATGGAGGATACGAGACCGGACAGAAACGCCAGGTTTTCCGCGCTGCCATGCAGGGCCTCGATGAACAGCGGCATGACCGGCATGGTGGCGAGGGACGCGAACTGGATGACGAAGGAGACGCCGTAGAGAGCCGGAAGCTGGCGGATGTTCACCAGGCTGGCGAAGCTCTGCCGGAGGCTGGTTTTTCCGGCGCGGGCGGCCGCGGCCCGGTCGAAGGTCTCCCGGACGAAAAACAGGACGAGCAGGGTGGCCGCGAGCATGAGAAGGCCCGTGAACCAGAAAATCGGGCGGAAGCCGAACAGGTCCGCCATCAGGCCGCCGAACAGGGGGCCGAGGATGGAGCCGGCCACGGCGCCGGACTGCAGGACGCCCATGGCAAAGCCGATCCGCTCCTTCGGCGCGGAGGCGGAGACGAGGGCCACCGCCGCCGGGTTGAAGCCGGAAATGACGCCGTTTGCGACGCGCAGGAGCAGAAGCTGCCACGGATGCCGGGCGAAGCCCATCAGCACGATGACGAGCGTCATGCCGAAACCGGAGCGCAGCAGCATGATTTTCCGGCCGTAGCGGTCGGACAGCTTGCCCCAGATTGGCTGGAAGATGAACGACGTGATAAAATTGGATGCAAAAATCGCCCCCGACCAGATGGCGATTTCGTGTTCATCCGTCAGGCCCATCTCTTTCAGATAAAGAGGCAGGAACGGCATGATCATCGTCATGCCCGACATCAGCAGAAAACAGCCGAACCAGAGGATGGCCAGATCGATCTTCCAGCGGTTCACAGCGCCCGCTCCTTTCCGCCGGCCCGGGCGGCGCGGCGCGCGGAACGGTTCAGGCTGCCGTACAGGATGAAACCGGCCGCCGCGAAGGCGGCGAAGGCGGCGAAGACGAAGCCGCCGGCCAGGCCGAAGGCGTCGTTCAGCCAGCCGGCCAGGAACGGGCCGCTGAACATGCCGAGGGCGTAGGCGGCCTGGTAGAACCCCATGGCCGTCGCCCGCTTCGCGAGATCGATGTGCCGGATGGCCAGCCCGAGCAAAAGCGGCAGATGCATCCCCTGGGCGAATCCGTTCACCGCCTGGGTGGCGTACAGAAGCGGAATGTCCGGGATGAGGGGGATGACCGCCGTGCACAGGCCGCTCAGCACGAATCCCGCCAGCACGGTGCGCCATTCGCCGAGGCGCGGCGCGATGTGCCGCGCCGACAGCCAGGAGGCGGCGGTGTGCGGGATCATGAAGACGAAGACGAGGACGCCGAGCTCCGCGTCGCCGGCGCCGATCTTGACCGCATAGGACGGCGTGAAGCCGAACATGGTGATGAACAGCACCGCGTGGGCGAGCACGCTGATGCCGGATACTTTGAGCAGCGTCGCGTCGCGGGTGACGGCGAGCAGGTCGGCCGTCCGCGCCGGGTTGCCGGAGGCGGAGGCCCGCGTTCCGCGGGTTTCGCGGATGAAGAGGGCGGCGGCGGCGCCGAGCAGACCGGCCAGCAGGCCGGCGCGGAACGTGGCGGCGTATCCCCACGTGTCGGCCAGAAAGCCGCTCATGCCCATGCCGATCAGCTGCCCGGCGCCGGTGGCGAAGGAGAGCTCGCCCATCGCCCGCGTGGCTTCCTGCGGCGGATACCAGGCGGCGTAGAGAACGGTAAACGCCACCCAGGCGGAGGCGCAGACGCCCGTCATCGCGCGGGCGGCGGTGACGCCGACGGGATCCGTGAACGCGAGAAACATCAGGCAGCCGGCCGCGCCGGCGGCAAAGCCCGCCAGGACGAACGGCTTGCGCCGCCCGAGCCGGTCGGACCAGAGCCCGAGGGGGAAGCGGACAAGAAGCTGCATGAATCCGTAGCTGCCAAGGACGATGCCGATCAGCGAATAGCGGAACCCGATGTGCTCCAGGTAGGGCGACAGGATCGGCACATACGTGTACATGGAACACCAGAAGCAAAGCGTGGCGAACAGGAACAGCCAGCGAACCCGGCGGGGCGGGCGTTCGGTCGTCGCGGTCATCGCGGTCGTCATGGGGCCGGGCTCTCCTCTCGGCGATGATTTTTCACGCTTGAACATTATCATATAAAAAAATGCGGACATTTCCCAGCATTCGACCGCCGGGTGCAAGCCGGCCGCCGGCGCGCGGCCTCCCCGGCCGGGCGGCGGAGCGGGAACGCGGGGAAGCGGGAGAGAAAGGCACATGCTGTCAAGAAAAGAGCGGCACCGGAAGGCCGCCATGCGGCGCCGGCGGAAGTGGAAGAGGCTCGCCGTTCATGCGGCGGCGCTGGGGATCAGCGCGCTGATTCTCGGCGCCGGCCTCCATGTCATCCGGCAGGGCGGCGCGCCGGAATGGTTCGCGCGGCTGGCGGACTTGCGCGGCGCGATTGGCGCGGGCGGCATCGCGGGAGGACCGGGAGATGCTGCGGGAGGCATCGGCAAAACCGGGGCCGGAACGGGAGGCGGCCCGGGAAGTGCGGGTGAAACCGCGGATGGCCCGGAAAGCGCGGGTGCCGCGAACTCCGCGGATCCGGCCGGCGGCAGCGCCGGGGACGGCGCGCTGGAGACGGGCGGCCGCGAAAGCGGAACGGGCGCGGCCGCTCCGGGGGCCGGTCCTGGGGAAAGTGCGGGCCTCCCCGGAAAACCAGGCAGCCCGGGCAGCCCGGGCGGCGGCCCGGAAGGCGCGGCGGAACCGGCGGTCCGGCTGCTGTTCGTCGGCGACATCATGATGGGCGGCCGCGTCGCCGCCCTCCTGGAGCGGGAAGGCTACGACTATCCGTACCGGCAGACGGGCGAGTGGATCCGGTCGGCGGATCTGGCCGCCGGCAATCTGGAAAACCCGATCACCGACCGCGGCGAGCCGGCGGACAAAACGTGGACTTTCCGCATGTCGACGAAGGCGGTTCCGGCGTTGAAGGAATCCGGTTTCGACGTGCTCAACCTGGCGAACAACCACGTGCTGGATTACGGAACGGAAGGGCTGCTGGACACGCTCCGGTTTCTCGACGAGGAAGGCATCGGCCGGGTCGGCGCGGGCAGGGACGCGGACGAGGCGTACCGGGCCTTTTTCACCGAAATCAAAGGGATCCGCATCGCCTTCCTCGGCTTTTCGCACGTGGTGCCGGAAGTGGGCTGGAAGGCGGCGGCGGACCGGCCGGGGGTGGCGGAAGCCTACGGCATGCGCCAGGCGCTGGAGGCGGTGAAGGCCGCGAAGGAAGAGGCGGATCTCGTCGTCGTGATGGTCCATTGGGGCATCGAGCGGGCGGAGGAGCCGGAACCGTACCAGGTGACGAAGGGGCGGCAGTTCATCGACGCGGGGGCGGATCTCGTCATCGGCAGCCACCCCCACGTGCTGCAGGGGCTGGAATCCTACGGCGGCAGATGGATCGCCTACAGCCTCGGCAATTTCATTTTTACCGTCAATCCGAACGCGGACACGCGGCAGTCGGCCATGCTGGAGGCGGAGTGCCGGGCGGACGGCGGCTGCCGCCTTGCGATCATCCCCGTCGAGACGGGCCCGGGACAGCCGCAGATTCCCGACGAGGAGACGGCACGGGCGATCCTCGGGAAGATGGACCGCCTGTCCTACAAGGCCCGGGTGAAGGACGACGGCACCGTGGAACCGGATCCCGCCGGCCGGGAATACGTGCCGAAGGACCGCGGCAAAGAAGCGGAGAAGCCGGGAAACTGAAGGGGAGAAGGAGGACCGCCGGATGGATGCGGCAATGCGGGAAGCGGCGCCAAGCCGGAACGGACGGGATATTGACATGCGGCATGACCAAATGACGGAAGCGCCCGGAGGCGAGCGGGCGGACGGCGGCGTGAAGCGCGAAGTCGTGGCCCACCGGGGCTTATCGGGCCGGGCGCCGGAAAACACGCTGGCCGCCTTCGCCCTGACCTTGACCGATCCGCGCATCCGCTGGGTGGAGCTGGACGTTCAGCTGTCCAAAGACGGCGTCCCCGTCGTCATCCACGACTTCACCCTGAAGCGGACGACCGGGCGGACGGGCCGGGTGCGGGACTATGCGTGGCGCGAATTGTCGGAGATGGACGCGGGATCCTGGTTTTCGCCGGCTTTCGCGGGGGAACGCATTCCGTCCCTGGAGCAGGTGCTGCAGCTGATCGGCGGACGGAAAATGCTGAACATCGAACTGAAGACGGCCATCGGGCTGTATCCGGGCCTGGAGGAGGCGGTGACCGGCCTCGTCCGCCAATACGGACTGGCGGACAGGACGGTGATCACGTCCTTCGACCATTACGCGGTCATGCGGGCCCGATCGGCGGCGCCGGAAATCCGCGCCGGGATCATCGTGGCCGGACTGCCGACGATGGTGCGGGAGCAGATGCGTTTTGCGGGGGCGGATTTTCTGTCCATGGAATTTCTTTACGCATCCAAGTGGTTCGTCCGCGACATGATCGATTCCGGCGTGCAGATGATGGTGTGGACGGTCAACGAGCCGAAGGCGATCCGCCGCGCGCTGGACATGCATCCGGAGCTGATGATCTGCACGAACCATCCGGATCGGGTGCTGGCGGAAGCCGGGGGATGAGCTATGATCAAGCTGTACGAACAGCATAAAATCCGGTTCCGGGCCGGGACGGATGGCATGAAAGCCGGTTTCGGCACGACGAACTGGATTTCATGCATCCTATTTTGCCGATTTCGCAAAGCGGGGGCCCACGAACGGGATTTCATGCAGCTCATTTCGCGAAAAAGGCCGATTTGGGCCGGTTTTCAAAAAATGAACGGCATGAAATCCAGCTCATCCTACCCAAAACCGTGAAAAACGCAAAATAAACGGCATGAAATCCAGTTCAGGCGAAACATGTGCTGGATTTCATGCCGTTCATTTGCGGGTGGAGATCAAACCGTGTTCCGGCGTGATCTTTCGGGGCTTGCCTGGCGACCTGTTCCGGCTGTACCCCGGGCCCGTCCCTTCAGGCGCCCAGCTTCTCGTCCGCAAAACGGTCGCGGATGTCGAGGAACGCCGGCAGATGTTCAAGGAACACGTCCACCAGCCGCGGATCGAAGTGGCGGCCCCGTTCGCGGCGGAACAGGTCGATGATCCGTTCCAGGTCCCAGGCCTTCTTGTACACGCGGTCGCTGGCCAGGGCGTCGAACACGTCCGCCACCGCCGTGATCCGGCCGTAGATGTGGATGTCCTCGCCGGCCAGGCCGCGGGGATAGCCGGTGCCGTCCCATTTTTCGTGGTGCTCGTGGGCGACGATGGCGGCCGCCTTCAGGATGCGGCGTTTCGAATTTTTCAGCAGGTTGTAGCCGATGACGGTGTGGGACTGCATGATGCGGTATTCCTCGTCCGTCAGCTGTCCCGGCTTCTTCAGCACGGCGTCGGGAATCGCCACCTTGCCGATGTCGTGCATCGGGGAGGCCATTTTGAGCACTTCCGCCTCTTCCTCGGACATGCCGGCCCCTTTTGCCAAAATGTAGGAGTATTCCGCCACCCTTTTCACGTGGTTGCCCGTTTCCTTCGAGCGCGACTCGCCGATTTCCCCCATCACGAAAAGGATTTCCTTCTGCGTTTCCTCGATCTCGCGGAGGAGCAGGGCCGACTCCAGCGACTTGCCCGAATAGGTGGCGGCCAGCGTCAGGTATTCCAGGTCCCGCTCGGTGAACACCCCGTCCCCGGTCATTTTGTTGACGGCCTGATAGCAGCCGACCACTTCCCCTTCGCTGTTGGAAAACGGAATGACCATCAGCGCCTTCGTCCGGTATCCCGTCCGCCGGTCGGTGACGAGCGCCCCTCTTTCCAGCACGGCCCGGTATTCCTCGTTCGTGTAGGCGTCGTCGATGAACACCGCTTCGTTGCGCGCCACCGCGTACCCGACCAGACCGTCGCCCATCGGGATGCGAAGCTCGTCCACCCCGTGGGCCACCTTCGTCCACAGCTCGTTCCGCTGGTGATCCGCCAGCCAGACGGTGCAGCGGTCGGCGACGACCATTTCCCGGCCCATGTCGGCCATCAGCATCAGGATGCGGTCGAGATTTCGCTCGCCGCTGATCTTTGCGGTATAATCGAAAATGATTCGGAGAAGTTCCGCGGGAGACGGTTCCCGGCGGCCGCCGCCGGGATGCCGGATCTCGTTTTCGTTTGCCATGGGGGTCTTCACCTGCCGGAGCGTCGACGGGTCGCGACCCGGCGCACGGGCCGCGCCATGATTCTGTTTGTATTCCCCAGCGGCGGGCGGTTTTCCTGCCGGATCGGCCATTTTTTGAAAAAAGGGGGTTGTCCCGCTGGCAGCCATTGTGATCGGTCTCGCGGGCAGCGCGGTCGTGGCGCTCTACGCCTGGCGGCGGGGGTCGCTTTCGCGCTCCGGCGCCGTCGCGGCGATTGCGGTCGGCACGATCCTGTTCGGGGCGGGATCGCCGGCCTGGTTCGGCACGCTGCTCGTGTTTTTCTTCACGTCTTCCGCCTGGTCCAGGGGGAAGGCGCAGCTCAGGCAAACCGCGGAATCCGGCTATGAAAAGGGAAGCCGCCGCGACGCCGGGCAGGTGCTGGCCAACGGCGGACTCGGGGCGGCGCTTTGCCTGGCGTGGGCGTTCTGGCCGGAAGGGGCGCCGTGGCCGAAGGACATTTGGTGGTACATGCATGCGGGCGTCATGGCGGCGGTGACGGCGGACACGTGGGCGACGGAAGCCGGGGCGCTGAGCCGCCGGGATCCGGTGACCGTGATCGGGTTCAGGCGGGTGCCGCGGGGCACGTCGGGCGCCGTGTCGGCCGTCGGCACGCTGGCGGCGGCGCTGGGCGCCCTGATCATCGGCGTGTCGGCGTGGGCGTTCGTGGCGGCGGAACGGGCCGTGGCGCCGGTGCTGCAAGGCGGGGCGGCCGGCGGCTTGTCCGGCATCGGCGGGGCGATCGGGGCCGCGCTGTCCGGAGAGGGCGTGCTGGCGAATGCGGCGGCGGCGGTGGCGGCCAACTGGGGCGGGGTGCCGGGCGGCTTTTCGCTCGTGCCGATGGCCCTCGCCGGCGGGCTGGCGGGCGCCTTCGCCGATTCGCTGCTCGGCGCCACCGTGCAGCGGATGAACCGGTGCCGGACGTGCGGCCGGCTGGTGGAGAAGGCGTCGCACTGCGGCCGGCCGACGGAGCGGGCGCGCGGGCTTTCGTGGATGAACAACGACGCGGTGAACGCCATCAGTTCGGCCGCCGGCGGCCTCGCCTCGCTGGCGGTGGCTTTTTTGGCCGGTTGACGCAAAACGCCGATGGGGCGAAAGACCCATTTTTTCCCTGACGGGCGGGCTGCAGCAGCCGGCATCGCCACCGGTTCCTGAAAACCGTCCCGCCCGGGCCTGTCCGGAAGGGAACGCAGGTTCGCCCGGATCGCCTGCCGGGAACCGAGGAGGTGTCGAAAAATTTCTCAACGCCGAAAACCGGCGTCAGTGAAGCCATTTGCGAGAATGGCGGGGCCGCATTTCAAAAGATAGGACCCTGGGGGGGATAGCCATACTACATATTGTGGTGTATAATGATTCACGTCCCAATATATTGGAAACGGGTTCCGTCTGCCCGCCGGTTTCGCCCCGTTTTCCGGCTTCCGGCGCCGGCATCTCCGCGGATCCGGCATTGGGATGCAAACAACGATGCAAACAACAAGTTAATACATATTTTTACATATTTCATGGGAGGTAGGGCGTTTTGGAAACGAGCGGTGTGAAGAAGCGGAAGCTGGAAGGGTTGAGCGAGAAGATTTTCCTCGACCGCTATGCGCGCAAAGATCCCGACACGAACAACACGAAGGTCGGCGACGTGGTGCTCGTGCTGACGAAGGACGACCCGAAGTTTCCGACGAAGGAAGTCGGCGAAGTGATCGCCCGCAACGGCCGCAGCGTCACCGTCAAATTGCGGAGCGGCGACACCGTGGAAACCGACATCGAGAAGCTCACCCTCACCATCGAGAAGACGCCGGAGGAAATGTGGGACCGTCTCGCCCGCGCCATGGCGTCGGTGGAAGCGCCCGAGAAACGGCAGGAGTGGACGGAGAAGTTCCGCTACATCCTGGACGACTGGAAACTCGTTCCGGGCGGCCGGATCGCGGCCGGTGCGGACGCCAGCGACGAACTGACCCTGTTCAACTGCTACGTGATTCCGTCGCCGAAAGACAGCCGGGCGGGCATCATGAAAACGCTGTCAGAAATGACGGAAATCATGTCCCGCGGCGGCGGCGTCGGCATCAACCTGTCGAGCTTGCGTCCCCGCCGGGCCATCGTGCGCGGCGTGAACGGCTCCTCGAGCGGCGCGGTGAGCTGGGGCGGCCTGTTCAGCTACACCACCGGCCTCATCGAGCAGGGCGGCAGCCGGCGCGGCGCGCTCATGCTGATGCTCAACGACTGGCACCCGGATCTGCTCGACTTCATCACCGTCAAGACGAAAATGGGGCTCGTGACCAACGCCAACCTGTCCGTCTGCATCAGCAACGCCTTCATGGAGGCGGTCAAGAAGGACCTTGACTGGAACCTGGAGTTCCCGGACACGACCGACCCCGAATACGACGAAATCTGGAACGGCGACCTCCCCGCCTGGAAAAAGCTCGGCAAGAAGACGGTCGTCTACCGCACCTACAAAGCCCGCGACATCTGGCACACCATCATCGAATCGGCGTGGAAATCGGCGGAACCGGGCGTCGTGTTCATGGAGTACTACAACCAGATGTCCAACAGCTGGTACTTCAACCCGATCATCTGCACGAACCCGTGCGGCGAGCAGGGGCTGCCGGCTTGGGGCGTCTGCAACCTGTCCGCCATCAACCTGAGCAAGTTCTACGACGAGGAAAAGCAGGACGTCGCCTGGGACGAACTCGGCAAAGTGGTGCGCTACTCCGTCCGCTTCCTGGACAACGTCATCGACAAGACGCCGTACCATTTTCCGGAGAATGAACAGAACCAGAAGAAAGAGCGCCGCATCGGCCTCGGCACGATGGGACTGGCGGAATTGCTCATCCGGCTGAAGATCCGCTACGGCAGCCCGGAATCCCTCGAGTTCCTCGACAAGCTGTACGGCTTCATCGCCAAGGAAGCGTACCTGGCGTCGGCGGAAATCGCCGGGGAGAAAGGCTCCTTCGGCGCCTTCGACCGCGACAAGTTTTTCCAGAGCGGCTTCATGAAAAACATGGTCCGCGAATATCCGGAAGTCGGCGCGGCCATCAAGAAATACGGCATGCGCAACGTCACCGTCCTCACCCAGGCGCCGACGGGCTCCACGGGCACGATGGTGGGCACGTCGACGGGCATCGAGCCGTACTTTGCCTTCGAATATTACCGGCAAAGCCGGCTCGGCCTGGACAAGCAATACGTGCCGATCGCCCAGGAGTGGCGCGAGAAGCACCCGGGCGAACCGCTGCCGGACTACTTCGTGACGGCGATGGACCTGACGGCGGAAGACCACATCCGCGTGCAGGCGGCCATCCAGCGGTGGGTGGACAGCTCCATCTCCAAGACGGCCAACTGCCCGGCGGACTTCACCATCGAAGAGACGAAGAAGCTGTACGAACTGGCCTTCGAGCTCGGGTGCAAAGGCGTCACCATCTACCGCGACGGAAGCCGCGACACCCAGGTGCTGTCGACGAAGGAAGCCGTCGAGGGCAAGAAGGACGACGGCAAGGCGGAAGGCGGCGCGGCGGAGGCTTCGGCGGGCGCGGGTGCGGCTGCCGGGGAAGCCGAGACGGTGAAGGCGCTCAACGCGGCGCTTGCCCAGGCGCTGAACACCACCGCGTCGTCTGGCGGACATGCTAACGGCGAATACCGCGACCGTCCGCAAATCCTGAAGGGCGCGACGTACCGGTTCCAGACGCCGTTCGGCAAGGCGTACATCACCGTCAACGACCTGGACAACGTGCCGCGGGAAGTGTTCCTGAACGTGGGCAAGGCCGGTTCCGACGTGTTCGCCATGAGCGAGGCGCTGGGCCGGGTGTGCTCCCTGTTCCTCAGCTTCGGCAACGGCAACAAGGTGGACCTGCTCATCAAGTCCCTCAAGGGCATCGGCGGCTCGGGCGCCATCGGCTTCGGCGCGAACCGCGTGGAGTCGATCCCCGACGCGGTGGCCAAGGCACTGGAGCTGCACATGCAGCTGAAGAAGGGCGGCCAGGATCCCCATGCCGGGCTGACCGGCGGCGCCTTCTCGGCTTCGGCATCGGCGGGCGCGGCTTCCGCCGGCGCGGTTGCGCAGCCGGCGCCGGCCCATGATGCGGGCGCGGCATCCGGCGGCTTCGGCACCATCATCCCCGCCGGCACGACGGCGGACCTGTGCACGGCCTGCGGCTCGGCCTCGCTGATCAGCGTGGAAGGCTGCAAAACGTGCACGAACTGCGGCTACAGCAAGTGCAGCTGAGAACCCGCATGCACGGAACATGCGCATCATGCAGACAGGCCAGGCTTCGCAGCCTGGCCTGTTGGTTTTTTCAATGCACGCCTTCGATCCGCACTTCGGCGGTGTCCGGGGACAGCTTCCGGTACGTCACTTGCGCGCCGAGCGCTTCGGCGATGAAGCGGAGCTTTATTGGATTCATTGTTCTCATCATGGGTGTTTTTGTCAACCGATAGACTCGACACAAGTCGAATGAGATGCGATAGCCTTGGAACCAGCCGGGAGGTTTTGGCGTCCCTATACATGAACGGGAGGTCGGAATCATGAAAAGGATGCGGAGAATCGCACCGGTTGTGCGGATCGCGGGGGTCGTTTTCATGCTGGCGGCCGTCTTGGCGGGATGCGGTCCGGACGGGGAAACACGCGGAATTGAAGCGCCCGGACCCGTGAAAGTCCGTTCCCTTTTTCCGGCGGGCATGGACGCCGTGAACCGGATCGAGATGCGGAAGGCGGACGGCGAACGGAAAACCTTTTACGACAAAGAAACAATCGACTCATGGATCGATCGGATCGGCGATCTTGACGTCACGGTCGATGCCGACCCGGAGGCGGCGGGGGCCCCTTTTCCAGATCGGGCTGTATGCGGATGGTGAACGGATGTTGTTGCTGAGCCCCCGGACGGTGGGCGGGACTCCTGTAGAGGAGAACGGCGACTTGGTGGAGCACATGCGGCAGCTGTGGGACGGCGGGGACGACCGGGAACGCGCCGGATGGGCCGAACGGCCTTCGGCCATGGACCTGGCGGCGCTGGAACTGGAGGAAACCCGGGCGCATGCCGGCGATGGCACCACGCTTCATGTGAAAAACACCGGACCGGCGGCGGTGTCCGTCGGCGACGGGGTGATCGAGCAGTTTGACGCGAAGGAGCAGGCGTGGTACAGGCTGCCCCTGCCGCCCGTCTTCTCCGCCGATGCCAGCCGTTTGGAGCCGGGGAATGCATTCAGCCGGCGCATTGCGGTGCCCGCGCAGCTTGCGGCCGGCCAGTATCGCATTGTGGTCGACATCCGGCCGGCGGCGGAAACCGGGGCCGGCCCCGGGCCGGCGGAACCCGTCCATCTCGCCGCGGTGTTCCAAATCTGGCGGGCGGAGTGACCGGGCCGGAAGATCCGTGGAGAAACAAGAAACCGGGACGACCCGGTTTTTTTGTTTGTTCCGGAATTGGATGAACAAGATGCATCTTTTTTGGGTTAAAATAAATCTTTTGTTTGAAATTGTCGAAGAAGAGCCGTATATTCAAATTATTCTGATCGACGAAAGGGGTCTGCCGCTTGTTTTCCATCCCGATGCGCAAATGGACGTGTCGCTTGTTGGTTTGTGCGCTGCTTGTTTCCCTGGCGTTGCCCATGTCGACGACTCAAGCCGCTGCGAGCGGAAATCCGGTCGAGCCTCAGTACCAGTACAAAAAAGTTTTGGCAGGCCCCGATTTCACCGTCGCATTGAGCCAAACCGGAACGCTGTGGGCGTGGGGGAACAATGATTTCGGCCAGCTCGGAGACGGGACGACAGAACCGTCCGTCGTGCCGGTCAGAGTGTCCATTCCCGGCGATCCGGTCATCGTGGATTTCGGCGTTTCCACCGGATCGGATTATCAGCAGTATTTCGTCGTGGCGCTCGACGAGGACGGCCATGTCTGGCATTGGGGCCGGTACCCGGCCTTGAGCGAACCGGCGGGAGATTTCCCGTCACCGGTGAAAGTAACGGACGCTGGCGGGACCGAACTTTCCGGCATCCAGGCGATTGCCGTCGGCGGGTCCTTCGCCTATGCGCTGACGTTCGACAACCGTGTGTACTCCTGGGGGGTTGACTATAACGGCGAACTGGGACAAGGAACGGGGAGCGGCTACGCTTTCGCCGATGCCGGCTTCGTCGTGGCTGAAAGCGCCGATCCGCTGCAACACGTGGTCCAAATCGCGGCGGGCCGAACGTTCGGCCTCGCCCTGACCGAAGACGGAACCGTGTACGCCTGGGGGTCCAACAAAGAGGGGCAGCTGGCGCGGGACGGCAGCATCACGTCCAGCAACCATGCCGTGGACATTCCGGCACTTGGCCAAGCGGATGCCATCTTCACGTCCGGATACAGCCGATTCGCATTCGCCGCCACGGTGAGCGGCGCCGTGTACGGATGGGGGGAAAATAAAAGCGACAACCTGGGCACGGGGCCGAATGGGGACCTCCGCACGCCGGTCGTCATCGACGGCCTGCATGCCGGCGACATCCGGACGATTCGACCGGCCGGTACGTTCACGATGCTGCTGAAGAAAGACGGAACGCTGCTTTCGTCCGGATTTTCATCGAACGTGCTGGGCAGCAACAGTACGACCTTCGAAACCCGTCATTATGATGAGATTCCGGGTCCCATCGATGACGTCTTCGTTTCCTACTACCAGGTTTACCTCCTGTCCGGCGGCACGGGCTGGGCATTGGGCTGGAACGAGGACACCGGCCTGCTGGGCACGGGGCATGACTTCTATCGTGTCTTTACGCCGGTTCCCATGGTGGAACTGAGGGAACACGAGCTGACGGTCGATAATGTCGATCTGCTGGACATCGACATCTCGTTCAACAACGTGACCGTCCGGACGAAGGACCGGCCGTTCTCCACCCATGCGTTCATTCATCTGGCGTTGTACAGACAGGGCGAGGAAGAACCCGAAGAAGCGGTCATGCTTGAACGGTCGATGTACAGCTATGACTACGATCCCTCTGATTCCATCAAAGAGCATTCGTTCGAAGATCTGCCGCCCGGCATCTATGAATTGGAACTGTATACCTCCACGGACGATGGCCAGGAATCTGAACCGGAACGGCATGACAACGGCGGAGCCGGCTATGCCGTGGGCGGAAATGCGAACGTGACGGTCCGCGTCACGTCTCGCAGCGACGGACAACCGGTGGCCGGCGGCTTGGTTCGCCTGGTGGACAAGAATACCAACGGAGCGATATTCGCATCCACGGATGAAGAAGGCGCCGCGGCATTCGCCCACGTGAAACATGGTTTGTACGCCATTTTCTTTGAGGACGACGAGAGCAACGTTTATCATGCCATCGAGGGTCTGGGCCTCTATGTGCAGGACGGCGACAATCAGTTCGATCTCAAGACCGCTCCCAGGGATGAAGTGCTCGCGCTGTGGCCGGAGGCCCTGTTCGTCCAGGAATCCGGCAAGATAGCCGGATCGGTAAGCTGGCGGAGTCCGGCCGCCGGAGTCGAAGAGATCGAACAATTCCGCCTTTACTTTGTCGATTCAGCCGGTCAACCGTCGGGATCAGGGCCGCTGCTCGCCGTGGACAAGGTGGATGGATTATATCAATACTCGCATCAGATCCCGGAAACAGCCGTGCCCGATGAGGCGGTGGCGGTGGCGATTGTTGCCTTTGACGGGTCCGCGGAGCGGTCGCTGGGCGCCAAATCGCAACTTTGGCGGAATCCGGAAACGCGGCTCGTGACCGAAAGTTACGTCATCGACACCAACACGGCGCCAGAAGAGCTGGATTTGACGATTCACTGGAAAGCGTCCCAGGATGAATCCGGGATCGTCGGCTATCAATTGTCGATGGACTACAGGCCGGAGCATCCGGTTCATCTCCAGGGAAGCTACTACATCGCGTCCATTCCGGCCAACGGACAAGCCAGCTATTCGTATGCGTTGAAGAATTCCATGCATGTGCCGACCGGCATGGCCTTGCACTCCTATTTTCTGGTCGGTTCCACCAACGAGGAAAGGAGCGTCTCGCCGGGGCTTCTGGTCACCGCGTTTGCAGACAACGTATCCGCCGAAACGGAGCTGCCCTACACCGGTCAGGACCCCGATCTGAACCTGGATTCGGCCGACTTCCATTTCTTTGGCACGGAAAACGCAGCGGGCTTCATCGGCGGCCGAATGAGCGGAACGGGACCGGAAACGGCCACATCCTTCGACATCGTGTTCCTGGATGCGGACGGCCAGTATGCCGGTTCGCTCTTGCGGGTATACAAAAATTTCTCCGATGGTCCCGGGTATCTCAATGCCTTCATTCCGTCGGGGACGCCCGTTCCGCAGGGGGCCGTCGCCCTGGGCGTCTATGCCCGGAACGGAAACACGATCGGCCTCGTGCCCGCCGTCCTTCCGCTGGACGGCGGAGGATCGCCGCCGCTTCCCAGGCTGCTGGCGACGGCCATCGGGCGCATTGACGGCAACGAAATCCAGTTCATCCCCGAAGGAACCACCGCGGACGAGCTCTTGGCCGCCCTCCAGCCATCGGCGGGGGCGACGGCGGTGGTGAAGGACATTCTGGGGACGACGCTGAACCCGCAGGACATCCTTTTGGACGACTACTTCGTGCGGGTGCAGGATCCACAGGGGAATTTCGCCGATTACATCGTGAAGTTGCTGAACAATTCCCTGAGGAACAGGTTGCCCGGCTTCGGCCAACGGATCTCGGTCGGGCACCTCGTCCACTACGTGAACTTCATCCTCTTGGGAGACCGGCAGCCGGAGGAAGACGAAGCGGAAGAACTGGGCGGCATCATCGGCGGGCTGCTGGAGCGGATCGAGCCGATTTGGCAGTCCATCGTGTGGAAGTGAAGGCGGGGAACGGAAAAAAGAGGGGGGGCCAGGCAGGATGCCTGGCCTTTTCATTTTTCTGAAAGGAACGGGGTTCTTCGACCAGATGATCTGCGCTTCCGACGGCCCCTTCAGCCGAAGCAGCATTTGTCATTTGAACAATCCGTTGTTGATCTTTTCATCCGCTGGTTGATATATTATCCTTATCCCATAATCGCGGGGGAAAGGATATGATTTACAACTATCATGAACTTACCGAAGAGCAATTGCATCGATTGAAGCACCGCGCAAGCAGCCACATTCTTTCAGCGGATACGTTTGCCAAAGTGTCCGTCGTGATTGAAAACGTGAGAAAAAACGGGGACCGGGCCATCATCGCCGCGACGAAAGAACACGACCGCGTCGATCTCAACAGCCTTGAAGTGTCCGAGGAAGAAATTGAACATGCATGACGTTCGCTGAAGCCCGCCGTCATTGACAGCCTGAAGCAGTCGATCGAGAACCATTTTGAATACAACCGGCGAATCGCCCCGCCAAAGCTTCAGCTCGAACAATTGGGAAACGGCATCTGGGCCGGACGAAAAGCGGTCCCGCTGGAGCGCGTCGGACTTTATGTTCCGAGCGGCAAGGGGGCTTATCCGTCTTCGTTCATCACCATCTGCGTGCCGGCCATTGTGGCGGGGGTTCCCGACATTCAAGTCGCCGTTCCTCCCAACCCCGACGGAACGGTGGACCCGGCCGTGCTGGCCGTCGCCAAGCTATTGGGAATCAAAAACATCTTCAAAGGAAATGGCGTAGCCTGCATCGCCGCGTTTACATACGGGACGGAAACGATCAGGAAAGTGGACAAGATTGTCGGTCCGGGCGGGCCCTTCGTGATGGCGGCCCAGATGAAAGCCCAGCTGGAAGGCGTTGCGGTCGGCCTTCTGTACGGGCCGTCGGAATGCATGATCATCGCCGATGACTCGGCCGATCCGGAGCTGATTGCCGCCGATCTCATCAACGAGGCGGAACACGGCCTGGAGAGCTCGGCCATTCTTCTCACGGATTCGATTGAACTGGCCCGAAGCGTGGAAAAGGCGATCCGGGAACAGCTGGAACGGCTGCCCGAAAGAAGAAAAACGTACGCGGAGCGTTCCCTGTTCGCCAACGGCGGCATCATCATCGTGGAAAACATGGACAAAGCGGTCGAAGTGGCCAATGACTGGGGCAACGAGCATATCCAGATCGTGACCCGGAATGCGTGGGAAGTGGCCAACCGCATCAACAGCGCTTCGGAACTGTTGATCGGCCAGCACACCACGTTCTCCGCCATCAGCTATGCGATCGGCGTGCCCGCCTGTTTGCCGACGGGCCAGTTTTCCAAACTGCATTCCGGCGTGACGGTGGAGAGCTTTCTCCGCTACAGCGCCGTCACCCAGCTCGACAGGGTAGGCTTGCAGCACTTGTCCAGCACCATCTGCACGCTGGCGGAATATGAAGGGTTTCCCGCCCACAGCCGTTCCATCGAGATCCGGAAATCAAAAGGAATTCTGGAGTAAAAAAAGACCTTGTCGGATGCCCTCCTTCAAGGTCTTTCTTTTTTTCTTCGTTCCGCGTTTGTCCCGCCCGGATTTATCGGGCGGCTCACGTCCCCGTTTGCCGCAGGCTTTTCATGATGCGGTCGATCACGTCCTTGTACCGTTCATACCGTTCCTTGTCCATCCGGGCGAAGGCGCCGAGGAAGCGGCCCTGTATCAGCTGCTTCTCGTCGATGGAATACACGAGGCGCACTTCATCCCCTTCTTCAAAAAGGGAAACGGTGCCTTCCAGCCCGCTGTCCGTCCGGAACGGCTCGGTGGACACGTGCGCGTCGAAATCGAAATAGCCGGTGAGGGTGCCGGCCTGGCCGAAAATGTCCAGCCAGTCTTCCTCGCTTCCATCAATCTGCAGCCGGATGCCCGCGTCCGGGCTTTCGAAGCCTTCTTCGGGGGCCGTTTCGCCGTAGGCGTTGGACGGCCAGTCCGCCGGGACGTCCACGGCGAAGCCGAACCGGACGCTTTCATGGGTGACCCAGCCCGGCGCATCGACGGGTTCCGGCCCGGAAGCCGCGCAGCCCGGGAGCGTCAAGACGGCCACAAGGGCCAACAGGGCCAAAACGGTCACATGGGCGGGAATACGGGTTCTTGTCTGGCGCAAAGGCCACATCCTCCTTTTAATCGGACATGATAGAATAAGGAATAAAACGTGATTCATGATCGGGAGGCATGGCATTGGCGAAATCGATGGTTGCCCAAACGCCCCCCATGGGGTGGAACAGCTGGGACTGCTACGGCGCGGCCGTCACCGAGGACGAGGTGCGCGGCAACGCGGCATACATGGCGACCCATCTGAAGGACTATGGCTGGGAATACGTGGTGGTCGACATCCAATGGTACGAGCCGGGCGCCGTCTCGTCCCGGTACCGGCCGTTCGTCCCGCTTTGCATGGATGACTATTCGCGCCTTGTGCCGGCGGAAAACCGGTTCCCCTCCGCGAGGGGCGGCCGGGGCTTCAAGCCGCTGGCGGATTACGTCCACAGCCTCGGCCTCAAATTTGGCATTCACATCATGCGCGGCATCCCGCGCCAGGCCGTGCACAATGGCGGGCGGATCAAGGGGACGAATGTGACGGCGCGCGACATCGCCCACACGAATTCCATCTGCCCGTGGAACACGGACATGTACGGCGTGGACGCCTCGAAGGAAGGGGCGCAGGCCTATTACGATTCGCTTTTTGAACTGTACGCCGAGTGGGGCGTCGATTTCGTCAAGGTGGACGACATCGCCGCGTCACGGCTGTACGGTTCGCACCTGGAGGAGATCCGGCTGATCCGCCGGGCCATCGACCGGTGCGGCCGGCCGATGGTGCTGAGCCTGTCGCCCGGCCCGGCGCCGCTTGAGCACGCCGATTTCTTTGCGGAACACGCCAACATGTGGCGGATGACCGACGACTTCTGGGACAAATGGCCGCTGCTTTTGGACATGTTCGACCGGTGCAAAAAGTGGGAAGGGAAGTCGCGCCCGGGCGCCTGGCCGGACTGCGACATGCTGCCCCTCGGCCGCATCGGCATCCGCAATGTCGACGGGGGCGCCGGCGACCGCCGGACGCGGTTCACCCGGGACGAGCAGCGGACGATGATGACGCTGTGGACGATGTTCCGCTCGCCGCTCATGTTCGGCGGGGAGCTGCGCGACAACGACGAGTGGACGCTGTCGCTCCTTACGAACCGGGACGTGCTGGCCATGCACCGCGAAAGTTCCAACGCCCGGCAGGTGTACCGGGACGGAAGCCGGATCGTGTGGGCGGCCGACGGGCCGCGCGGCGAAGTATATGCGGCGCTGTTCAACGTTGGCGAAGCGCCGGAGCGGGTGTCCGTGGCGCTGTCCGATCTCGGTCTCGCCCGCGCCGTCCATGGCAGGGAGTTGTGGACCGGCTTGGAGACCGGCCTTCTCGCGGAGCGTCTGTCGGCCGACGTGCCGCCCCACGGCGCGGCCCTGTTCCGGCTGGAAGCGCCGGAGACTTGATCTGAAGTCGCCGGATGCAAGGGTTGGGGCACCAGGGCATGCGTCCACGGATTCGGCGCCCGCCCCGGTTCATTGAAAATCGGGAATCCATTCGTCTTCGATGCCCGTGAGTCCGTCGCCGTATTTGACGCGGATGCCGTGGCTGTTGCCGCGATCGTCCGACACGGTGAATTCGAACGGCCTGACGTGGGCCACGGTCCATTCCCGGTCGCCAAACTGCTCCCGGTAGCGGCGGATCGTTTCTTCCGCCACCCAAACCGGCACCTCCAGATCGTCCGCATTGAGGCAGGAGGCCAGCTTCTCCGCCTCTTCCCGGCGGATCAGATCCAGATAGCCGTCGACCAGCGATTCGGCATGGGGGTAATACCGGATGAACGGATGCTTGAAGGCGGGTCTGCCTTCCAGCTCATAAACGATGACGAGGACTTGTTCCCCGCCGTTGCCGCCGCCGGCCCCGTCCGTCAGCCTGAATTCGTACGACCCGCCTCCGTCCCACGAGACGGTCCCTTCCGACGCCGGTTCGGCGGTCAGCGACGCAAGGTCGAATATGCGGGCGAATCCTTCGATCATGGCGGCCGCCTCGTGCTCCTGCGTCAGCCACGTTTCGTTGACGAGCGCCACGAGTTCCCGCGCCTCGCCCCTTCGCATCAGGTCCAGAAAACGATCCGCGTCCCGCTGCGCGATGTCCAGATTGTGAAGGGACGGTTCGGCGCCGGATCCGGCTGCGGTTTCCGCGCCCGTTTCCGCATCGGTCTTTGCACCGGCACCTGAATCCGTTTCTGCATCGGTCCCTGCACCGGTTCCCGCATCGGACGCCGGATCGGGTTCACTGGGTTCATGGCCGGCCGGACCGCCAACATGGGATGACGGCCCGCCGTTGCCATCGGCCGACGAATCCCCGTCTGCATATGGCGAAAGGGCGCCGCCGTCGTTTTTTTCAATTTGTGGAGGGCCGCCGGCGGCTTCCCCCGGGCAGCCGGCGACCGGCACGATCAGCAAGGCCATGGCGGCCAGCCAAACGATCCATCGCTTCACGGACGCATCTCCAGAATTGTCCGTCGTGGCCGGATGCTTGCCACGCGGCCGTCGATTTCCTCACATGATATAATTTAATTATACTGGAAGAGATGTTCCAAGGGGATAGATGCGGTGAGAATGGAAGAGCTTGTCGGCCGATTGACGCTGGAAGAGAAGGCGGCGCTGCTGGAAGGCGCCGATTCCTGGTACACCAATCCCGTGCCGCGCCTCGGCATCCCGCGGCTGCATCTTACCGACGGCCCCCACGGCGTGCGCCAGGTTCGCCGGGCGGGCGGCGGGTTCTCCGTTTCGGACAATGAACCGGCCACGGCGTTTCCGACGTCGGCGGCGGTGGCGTCCTCCTGGAACCCGGAACTCGCCCGCCGCATGGGGGAAGCGATTGCCGAAGAGTGCCTGGCCGCCGGGGTGGACGTGCTGCTGGCGCCCGGCATCAACATCAAGCGCAGCCCGCTGTGCGGCCGGAATTTCGAGTACTATTCGGAAGATCCGCTCGTGTCGGCGGCGTTCGGCGCCGCCTTCGTGCAGGGTGTGCAGTCGAAGGGCGTCGGCTGCTGCGTGAAGCATTTTGCCGTCAATTCCAATGAAACGTTCCGTTTCGTCGGCGACAGCGTGGTGGACGAACGGGCGCTAAGGGAAATTTACCTGCGGGCGTTCGAAAGCGTTGTCAAGAACGCGAAGCCGTACGCTGTCATGAGCGCCTACAACAAGGTGAACGGCACGTTCGCGTCCGAGAACCGGCGGCTCCTCACGGACATTTTGCGCCGGGAGTGGGGGTTCGACGGCGTCGTGATGACGGACTGGGGCGCCACCTGCGACCGGGTGGAGGGGCTCCTGGCGGGATGCGACCTGGACATGCCCGGCGGGTCGTGGCACAACCGGAAGGCGATTCTCGAGGCGGCCCGCAGCGGGCGGCTTGCGGCCGATGTGCTTGATGCATCCGTCCGGCGCATGCTGCGCCTGATCGGGCGGTGCCGGACGGGGAAGGCGGAGCGGCAGGCGGCTCCCGATTTCGAAAAGCACGCGGCGCTGGCGTGCGACATCGCGAAGGAAAGCGCCGTGCTGCTCAAAAACGACGGGACGCTGCCGCTGTCCGGGGGCGAACGGCTGCTCGTGGTCGGCGAGATGTTCGAAAAAATGCGGTTCCAGGGCGCCGGCTCGTCCCTCGTCCATCCGACGGATGTCGTGACGCCGAAGGACGCCTTCGACCGGCGCGGCATTTCGTACGCGTATGAAAAAGGCTACCGCTCCTTCGATCCCGGCCGGGACGAACGGCTGGAGCAGGCGGCCGTCCGGGCGGCCGAAGACGCGGATGTCATCCTGTTTTTCGGGGGACTGACCGATTTCGAAGAAAGCGAAGGATTCGACCGGGAGCACATGCGCCTCGGGGACAACCAGACGGCGCTTCTGGAGAAGCTGGCGGCGACGGGGAAGAAGCTGGTGTTCGTCCTGTTTGCCGGGGCGCCGGTGGAGCTGCCTTTTCATGACTGCCTGTCCGCCCTGCTGTACATGGTGCTGCCGGGGCAGCGCGGCGGCGAAGCGGCGGCGGCCCTGCTGTACGGGGAAGCGGCGCCGTCGGGCAAGCTGGCGGAAAGCTGGCCGATGCGCCTCGAGGACACGAGCTGCTTCGCGGATTACAACCGAGGCCCCGTGTCGCGGTATTACGAGAGCATCTACGTCGGCTACCGGGCGTATGACAAAGCCGGCACGAAGCTGCGCTTTCCGTTCGGATTCGGGCTGTCCTACACGACGTTTGCGTACGCCGGCATGACCGTCCGGGAAGAAGACGGCCGGGTGGCCGTGTCCGCCGACATCACGAACACCGGCAAGCGGCGCGGCGCGGAAGTCGTCCAGCTGTACGTCCGGCACAAGGCGAGCGCCGTGTTCCGGCCGGACAAAGAACTGAAGGCGTTCGCGAAAGTGTTCCTCGAGCCGGGCGAAACGAAGCGGGTGGAGCTGGCCTTCGAGAAGCGGGACCTGGCGTTCTGGCACGCTGGCCTCGGGCGCTGGGTGGTGGAAAACGGCACATATGAGCTGCTCCTGGCCGCCTCCGCCGCGGACGTCCGGCTGGCCGCCGAGCTGTCCGTGACGGACGGCGAGACGATCGGCGGGACGGTGCCCCATCCGTACCCGCCCGACGTGGCGGACGCCTACGCCATGCCGCCGAAAGACGTGCCGGCGTGCTTCGGCCGTCTGGCGGGGCGCGCGGACGCCGGGGACGATCCGGCGGACGGGCAGGCGGGCGGTTTTCATGGCGAAACGGACAAGCCGCTTGGAAAGCCGGACGGTTCCGGCGGAGACGGGACTGGCGGAAACGGGCCCGGCGGCAAGGCGGACGGCCGGCGCCGGCCGTCCGGGCGCCGCCGCCATCCGCCGCTCACGATGGAGACGCAGCTGAGGGACTTCAGGCGCACGTTCGGCGGCCGGATCTTCTATGAAATGGTCATGCGGTCGGTCCGCCGCGAGTACGAAGCGGCGCTGGCCATGCCCGACTCGCTGGAGCGGGACAGCCGGCTCAAGAACACGCACTTCTTCCTCCGCCTGATGCCCCTCAACACGCCCCGCACGATGAGCATGTCGTCGGGCGGCGCGTTTCCGTACCGGGTGGCGGAAGCGCTCGTGGCGCTGGCCAACGGCCAGGTGCTGAAGGGGCTGTCGCTGCTCATGAAAAAAGAGAAGCCAGTCCCGCTTCCCAAGGATGCCGAATGAACCAATGTCCGATTTTGGGATATTGGGACTTGAAATAGACCAAACGTATATTCGCTGACAATACCTTGTCAATTGTCCAAAGTATAATAGGCTTATGATACCTGGCCGGGGAACGGATGGGAGGCGCCATCGACCGGCTGCTGAAGGGGCGCGGCATGATCCTCGTGTCGACGGGTTTTTCGGAAAGCCTGAACTTGCGGCAGCGGCTGGAAGGGTTTCTCGGGTACGTCCATCGCGAAACCCGGATCGACGTGCTGGAAGTCGGCTACCATGAGGGCATTGCCGAGCAGGCGCTGGCCAATCTGGAAGCGATGATCGACGACCATCCCCACTTCGACGCCTTCGTCGCCCTCGATTTCATGTCCGGCGCCGCTTCCATCCTGGTGTGGAAGGCGATGGGATTGAACCGCTACGCCCTCACCTTCGGGCTCATGCCGGAAATTTCCGAAGCGATCGTAAACGGCCAAATCTCGCTGGCGGTTTCCCTGGACGAGGAACGCTGGGGCGAACTGATCGTCCAGCAGCTGCTGAAGGCGAGCCGGCACGAAGAAATCCCGGCTTACATCGACACCGGGATTTCGCTCGTCGGCGGGGAGGCGGTGAAATGACGGAATAAAGAACATGAAATGCACTTTGTCATCTGCACGAAGTGCATTTTGTGTACTTCATTTCGGGGTGTTGACCGATTTGGGCTTCATGAAGTGCAAAACATGCATCACATTTTCGCCGTCTGGCCCGTAATCGGCTTTTTTCGGAAAATATGATGCATGAAATGCATTTCATTGCCTTCCTTTGAGCCGATTTGGCTGAATGAGGTTCATGAAGTGCACTTCGTTTCGTGAGCGGACTGGATTTTGTACAGCACATTTCATGCAGCGCATGACGTCGCGCATGATGTTGCGCATTCCGTTGCGCATGACGTCAAACGGCCCGCTTCCCATCGTTTTCGATGCATCACATCGTTCCCGGGACAAGCGATTTCCATTTTCATCCGGCATGGGAATTTGTCCGTGCGGCATGCTGAAACGTCACCGGACGTCCAGCCCCTTTCGGTAGGCTTCCGGCGGCACGCCGAGGACGGATTTGAAATCCTTGATGAAGTGCGCCTGGTCGAAATAGCCGAGCTGCACGGCCAGGTCCGCCAGGGAAACTGACGGATCCCGCTCGATGCGCTCCGCCGCCTCCTGCAGGCGGAACCGCTTGATGACCCACTTCGGCGAAACGCCGACATACTTGCGGAACAGTCGCTGCAGCCCGCGGACCGACAGGCCGGTAAACTCGGCCAGTTGCTCAACTTTGACCAGGTTCCGGTCCTGCATGACGCGCCCGACGATCCGGCCCGCCCATTCCGCTTGCGGATCCCGCTCCGGCAACACGGCCATGAGCGCCTGTTCCGCCTGACGGGCCATGGCGGCGGCATCGCCCGCATCGAGCACCCGGTGCATCCACCGATTCGCATCGGAACCGAACCGTTCGGCGGCGGGCACGGTCAATCCGGTCAGAAGCGAGATGTCCTCATGACGGAACGGATAAAAACCGCCCGCACGGAACCGGACGCCGAGCACCCGGCCCGAGCCGCGCAGGGTGCGGACGAACGGCCGTTTCGGGATGCCGTAGACAAGCGCCCGGCGGCCGTTTTCATCCTCCTCGAAGGCGAGATGGACGCAGGGAAACGACAGCACCGTCTGGACGTACGTTTCGCCGGACGGCAGGTCGTAGCGGACGAACCAATAGTGCTCGACAAACGGCGCCAGATCGGGACCCGGTCCGAAGCGGGCCAGGGGAAACTTGTCCAGTCCCCTTGCCGCATGCACGATGCCCCGCGTCGACAGCTCGTCCGTCCGTTCTTCTTCCATGCGAACCGCCTCCCCGCTTGTTGGTCATTTTCCGCTCCCTGCCACACGGTGCCGTGTCGCACTTTTACAATACGCCGGGCCGGACAATCCTTACAATCAAGGCTAACCTTTTCCATCCGGTTGATCAACCGTTTCCATCCAGCAGCACCAAAAAGGAGGATTGCGGATGAGTGAATTTGGCAACGAAAAAGGATTGACGGGCACCTACGTGAAGAACGGAACGCCCGTCGGCTACACCGCCCTGACGCCGTTCATCGTGGTGGATCGTCCGGAGGACGAGATCGCGTTCTGCGAAAAGACGTTCGGCGCCATGGCGAAAAACGTGACGGCCATGGATGTGGACGGCCGGCGGATGATCGTCCATGCGGAGCTCGATTTCGGCAACGGATATCTGCAGCTTGGCGCCGCCAATCCGATGTACCGGCTTGTCCTGCCGCCGGGAGACGGCAACGCCTGCTATTCGCTGGGCGTCTACGTGCCCGACGTGGATGCGGCGCTGGCGCGGGCCGTCGACAATGGCGCCGTCGTCCGGGAACCCGCCGCCACGTTCGTGTCGGGGGACCGGTACGCCAGCATCCTCGATCCGTGCGGCATCCGCTGGACGATCATGTCGCGGGTGGAGGACATTTCCGAGGAAGAAAGCTTCCGGCGGGTGGAAGCGTGGAGCAAAAGCGTCCGGCCATCCGGCGGATGAGCGGACGGCGGATGTGCGTCTGGTGGATGAACGTCCAGTTGATGTGCATCCAGCGGATGAGTGTCCGGCGCGTCAAGCGGATGTGCGTCTGGCGGTTGAACGCCCGGCGGCGAAGCGCCCTGCAGAGGGCGCTTTTTTTTTGCCGCCGTCAGTCCAGCCGGAAGCCGCGGGACTGGAGGAACGCCTTCATGTGCGGGCGGAGGTTGGAGCCGAGGCGCCGGACCATTTCCTTCGACCAGGTGGTGTCCCGCCGGCTGCCCGTCCGCGTCAGCATGTAGTGGCGAAGCTCGCGGTTGTAGGCCTCGATGCTGTCCGCATGGGTTTCACGCGAGTACCGGTTGCGGTGCAGCACGGCCCGCATCGGCAGCCGCGGCCGAAGGTCCGGCTGTTCGGCGGGAAAGCCGAGGCACATGCCGAAGACGGGATAGACGAGTTCGGGCAGCTCCAAAAGTTCGGCCACTTCCTGCGGGTTGTTGCGGATGCCGCCGATATAGACGGTGCCGAGGCCGAGGGATTCCGCGGCGATGACGGCATTCTGGGCGGCCAGGGCGGCGTCCACCGTGGCGATGATGAACAGCTCCGCATTGGACGGCATGCCGCCTTCCGGGCCTCCTTCCAGGTCGCAGGCCGTCTTCAGGCGGCAGAGGTCGGCGCACCAGACGAGGAAGACGGGGCACTCCGCCACGTATGCCTGGTTGCCCGACAGGACGGCGAGGCGTTTTTTCATGTCGGGGTCCGTGACGGCGACGACGCTCCAGGCCTGCATGTTGCTGGACGTGGGCGCCCGCTGGGCGCACCCGATGATGGCGGCGAGCATCTCTTCCGGTATCGGGTCGGGCTTGTATTTGCGGATGGACCGGCGCCGGTTGATGAGCGCAATCGTTTCGTTCATGTTCGGGCTCCTCTCGGTGCGGATGAAAAGATTGATTTCCTTCTTGTCTCATAACACGCCCGGTCCGTCGTTCGCAAGGTTCCGGCCATTCAAAGACGATCGGACTCGCCAATGATCCGCCGGCATTCCCGGCCGGCGGCGGCACCGGCGCGTCGCGGATCCGGAAAAAAACGGTTTTCCATTTCCGCTCCATATGCTATGATGATAGCCAAAATTTCCGACGTCCGGATGGCCCCGGTTCCGGCATCCGTCCCTTCGCGCTCCGGCCCGGCGCCATTTCCGCCGGGTTTTTGCGTTTCCCGGGGAAATAAAGAGAACGCGATGGCGAGGCGGGCGGCCAGGCGGTCGGACGGTGCATCTTGGAGCGGTTTTCCGGCATGGGGAGTGGAGAGAGAATCATGATGACCCTGCTGCCCGTTCTCCGGCAGCGAATGTTCGCCGCGCTGTCGGTTTCCCTTTTTTTGATGGGCATCTGCAGCTCGTTTTACGGTCCCTACCTGTCGCTATTCGGCGTCCGCGAGGTCGGCATGTCCCCGATGGCGCTCGGGCTGTTCATGTCGGCCTCGACGTTGGCCGGCATTGCCGCCAGCACGGCCGTCGGGTTCATCTCCGACGCGGGGGCCTGCCGCAAGCGGCTGCTCATGGGCGCCATCGCCGCCGGCATGGCGGGGTATGCGGTGTTTGCCTTTTCCCGCCATTACGCGGTGCTGCTGCTGGCGTCCCTCGTGTTTCTCTCGTTTTCCCGGTCGACGTTTCCGCAGCTGTTTGCCCTCTCCGGCGAGATCGACATGCGGGGGCGGGAGGAAAACCGGGCGCTTGTCACCGGCATCCTGCGGGCGATCTTTGCCGTCGGCTGGGTGGTCGGGCCGGTGATCGCCGCCTTCCTGCTGGAAGCGTCCGGCTTCACCGCGCTCTATCTGACGGTGGTTGTCATTTTCGGCCTGCTGCTCGCCATCGTGGGGCTGTTCGTCAGGGAACACCGCCGGTCCCGCGCCCGGCGCGCGTCAGCTTCCGGCAAACCCGCGGTGAACCGGGTGCTGGCGCTCAATGCCGCGAGCTTTTCCATCATCTATCTGGCAACGGGGCTGAACGCCGCCGCCCTGCCCCTTTTCGTCACGGAGACCCTGGGGGCGTCGAGCCGGCATGTCGGCTTTCTGCTCGGACTCGCGGCCGCCCTGGAAATTCCCCTGATGGTGGCCGGCGGCTTTCTCGTTCGCCGGATCGGCACGCTGAAGCCGATCAAAGTCGGCATGGCCTGCTATATCGCGTATTCGGCGCTGGTCGCGCTGGCGCATGATCCGCTCTTCCTGTACCCGGTCCAGTTGCTCAACGCCATGGCCATTTCGCAGATCATGAGCATCGGCATCAGCCATTTCCAGCAGTTGGACCCGGACCGGCCCGGCACGACCATCACGCTGTTCAACAACACGACGGCCGTCGGCAACGTGCTGGCCGGGGCGGTGTTCGGCGCCATCGTAACGCAGTTCGATTACCGGACCGTCTACGCGGTCGTGTCCGTTTTTGCCGCGCTGGCGCTCGGGCTGCTCCGACTGGCGGGCAACCGGCGTGAACCGGAACCTTGATCATATCGAACGAATCCATCTCTTGAGCCGCATGTTCCTTTGATCGTGAAGGGATGGCGGAAGCTTCCTCTCGTGCGCTTCTTCTTGCGTGATGGCCGGGTCTTTTGGCCCGGCTCTTCCTTTTGCATTGCCCGGCGGCGTGTTCACCGAAAATATCGGGCGTTGCTTTCCAGATAAGCGAGAAATTGATCGACCGCTGCAAGAAAATGCTGCAGCGTTTCGGACCGGTTGTCTTTGCGCCAGGCCACCGACGGCGTGATCGCCAGGGAAACGTCGGCCAGTTTCCGGCGGACGATTTTTTCGTTTTCAGTTCCGGGCGACGGTTCCAACGTAATGCCCATCCCGGCCTCCACGAGCAGCAGGACGGTTTGCATGTCGTAAGCCTGGATGGTCACGTTCGGGGTGAGGCCCGCCCGGCGGAAAATATCCATCACCGTGTCGTAATACCGGATCCCGGCCGATTTGACGGTGGTGATGATCGGCTCGTCCTTGAGATCGGCCAGATACAGCGGATCCTTCCGGGCCAGCGGATGATGTTTGGGGAAAGTGGCGACGAACGGCATCGTATTGATCGGCTTTGTCGCAATTTGATCGCTGTTGACGGGAATGGTGATCAATCCGAGGTCGATTCGTTTTTCATGCAAGGCGGTGATTTGCTCCATCGAGCTCATATGGTACAGGAAGAGACCCACCTCCGGGTGCTCGTCGCGGAACGTCTGCAGCAGCGGCACGAGATCGTGCACGGAGGAAGTGAAGCCGATGTGGAATTCGCCGCTTTTGCCGACGGACGACATGCGGGTGATGATGCCCGCCTGTTCGACTTCATCGAGAATCTGGTAGGCTTTCTGCAAAAACACTTTTCCGGCGGCGGACAACGTCACGTTCCGCTTGTTGCGGTGAAACAGCTTGACCCCGATTTCGTCTTCCAGTTCCTGGATTTGCCGGCTGAGCGGCGGTTGGGTGATGTGCAGCCGTTCCGCTGCCTGCCTGTAGTTCAATTCCTCGGCCAGCGCCACAAAATAGCGGAGATGCCTCAGTTCCACGGGCTGTTCGACGCTCCTCCAATCCGTAATGCTCCCGTCCGGTCGAAAACGGCCGACCGAAACGGCCATCGACAGCAGATGGCAGGGAACTTGCGAAACGGCCAAAGATCGGCAAAGAACCGCTGCCATATCCTATCATTATCTTAGAGTATAAATAATTCCTTGATTGCTTGACAATTGACGCGCAGTCCCGGATCCCAGGAACCTCAACCAATACCTTTTGAGCATCACCCGTAATTCCTAATAAGTATTTCATAAAAAATATCATTTCATTGATTATATTAACCAGGAAAAAATATGACAAATTTGGAGATTTGTCGCGGGCGCAAACTCGCTGCGGGGCTGATGCCCTGCAGGTCATCCATGCCGATCGTCCCTTTATTTTGTCATCCTGCGGGAAAAAACCATCGATTCGTTCCGGATCGCCAATGCAAGAAAGGAATAATGCCATGAACATCATGAAGCTCATGAGCATGCGGACATGCAGATCCGCGATCATTCTGTTTCTGGCCGTCCTGCTGGCGGCATCCCCGGTGACGAACGCCGTCGCCGCAGGCGCTTCATCCTCCCGGACGGATGTCTGGAACGAGGCGCTCCTGCAGTTTCTGATCGACGAATTCGGCGCCGAACATGCGCTGGAGCTGTATCAATGGCTGCAGGACGTGCGGCTGATCGACGAGAACGGACAGATCATCCGGCACGCCATCCATCTGGATGGACAAGCCTATACGCTGGAAGAATTCAGGGCTCTCCTGGCTTCCGGCCAACTTGACCTGACGAAGACGGCATACATCGACGGCCAGCCGATCCCGGTGGAGGTGCTGAAGACGATCCTTGAGCTGGAAGACCGGCTGGCCTTGCTGGCCGAGAACTATCGGCTGCGGGCATCCAAACTGACCCCGGAGCATCTGGACAGCCTGATCTCGCTCTTCAGTCAGGCCGGCACCGTGGGACTGAGCGTCTACGGCGAACCGCCGGATGATCCCCGGATCGGCGCCATGGACGGCCCCGGTTTCTTCCTGGCGCAGTCGGTCGATGAAGACAGCTACAATGACGCCGTTTACGTCACGTTGACGGAATACCGTCCGTTTTCGGAAACCGAAACGTGGTTCGGTCTCGGTCTCACGTTCCGTTTGAGCGCACCGCAAAGCAAGACCGTTTCCTTCGACTATGAACTCATCCCGGCATCGTTGCAGTCGCCCCGCCAGACCGGGACCGTCTCGTTTGCTCCCGGCCAGGTTCAGAAAACCGTGAAAATTTATATGAACCAGCATTTCGTGCCTCCGGATCCGTCTGCCGACAAATTTACGCTGGATCAGCTGAGACGGCTGTCATGGCACTATTCCGCCAGGGCCGACTATCTGCATTTTTACAATTTCAGAAATTTCGATTACATGATCACCCATGAGTATCAGGTCACGCACCACGTCGTCACGTTCATGCCTTTTGCGCATGCATATGAGGGCGGGGCCTACATCGCCTATGCACCCGTGAACTATGTGACGGATCCGTCTTCCACTCCGGAACGGCCGAGCGTGATCTACTATGCGAGGGATGTTCTCGGGCTTGACCCGTATTTCAAGACGCCGGAAATCCTTGAAGTGCGCGCCTACAGCGGAACGTATGCGACCGGGCAGATCATCCCCATCGATGTGCTGTTCAGCCTGCCGGTCATGCACATGACCAACAAACCCAACCCGGACAACGATCCGCGGCTCGAACTCAAGGGCGGACAGGTGGCAAGGCCGATTTTCCGGGATCATTTTCGCACCATGTTCAACTCGCTGTCGTATTTGCACACCTATCAGGTTGTCGTCGAAAAAGGGATGACGCCGGATCAGCTGCAGGTGGTCAAAAACGCGGGTCAGGCCAAATACGACTATATGTATTACGATGAGCAGCTGAAACCGCCGCCTGACACCGATATCTACAGGGCCATCCATCCGGACATCTACTGGAACAAGCCGTTTACGAACCAAAACGACCTGGTCATCAACATCGTGCCCCACCGCGCCGATGCGTTCAAATCGATCAGGCTGGACAAAGAGGACTACAAGATCGGCGAAACGGCGAAAGTCACGGTGGAGCTGGAAAACGGCCGGAACGAAGCCGACTGGATATTGAACGGGCTGTCCTCGTCCGCGGATCTGCCCCGCAAATTCTTTGTTTCCGTCGGGGACAGGAACAGCTTCATCGTGCCCCTGGATTGGGCCCGCGATCCGGACGGCGAGCCGATCCTGACCCGGCTGGAAGGGACGTTCGACATCACGGAAGAGCTCTACCAGCGCCGCGGATCGGACGACCGGCTCCGGGCCAAAATCTACTACAACCGCGACAGCGGAACCGACGGGGAAAATCCCGCCACGTTCGGCATGTGGCGGGGGGAGCTGGCATATTTCACGATTGAACCGCCGAACCACATCGAAGAGGATGAACTGGAGATCGTCTATCCGTCCGTCTGGCCGTCGGGCGAGGCGTTTGCCGTGTATCAGACCGCCAGCGTGTCCACGCGGCTCGGATACACGTTCCCGCCCGGCAAAACCTACACGAAACCGGAATATTTCATCTGGAGAAGCGACAGGCCGGAGGTCGCCGACATTCTGCCGGACGGCACCATCGTGCCCAATGGCGCCGGGACCGTCACGTTCACGCTGACGGCCACAAACGGCGGGCATCGGGACGTGCAGGTGACGTCGGCCCCGATCACCATCCGGTCGGGCGGCGACCCGGCCGTCGTCGTGCCCGACTTCGCCAACCGGGTGTATGTGCCGGTCGGCCGGCCGGCGACCGTCGTCTGGACCACCAACGTGATGCAGAAGTACAAGGACATGGCGGGCGGCGGCACGCCGAATGATGCCCACTTCACCGTCGAGCTGTTCGAGGGGGATTGGACCGCGGCCGAGCTGGCCGCGAAGACGCCCGTGGCGCGCTGGAGCGCGCCGGCGGAGCAGAGGCTGGTCAACGCCACGAGCTTCACCATTCCGGGCGAATGGATCAGCCGGATGTCCACCGGCTACACGCCGAGCTACACGGTGCGGATCAGCACGCCGCACCCCGCGCAGCCGTCGGTCGACCTGTCGGCATTGGCCTACATCGTGGTGTACTCGCCGCCCGTTTCGGTGGCGCTGGACAAGTCGTTCCTGAAAACCCACGTGACGGACGACATCGGGTCCATCGACCTGACATGGACGCTGGAGAACTTCGACCGGCAGAACGGCGGGCAATTCGAATTCCGGGTCACCAAAAACGGCAGCGAGATCAAGCGTCTGGCGGACAGCGGAACGGACGTGCCGGCCGCCGGTTCCTACCGGCTGGACATCGATGCCGTGGACCAGGGCCGGCTCAAGGACGTGTACGCCGTCACGCTGGCGGCGAAAAACGGGCTGGATGACGCCTGGTCCTACGACTCGTTCTACCTGCAGGTGTACCGGAAGGACGCGTTCCGCATCCTGGTGGACGGCCGGCCGCAGACGTCCGTTTCGATGAGCAACGTGGACCGCATCGCCGCGATGGACAACGACCAGCGGGTGGCGCTGAAGCGGCAGATCTTCCTGCAGCACGAGCTGGGCATCAACCATGGCGATTATGCGGACATCAGCCTGCTGGACGACCAGTTCATCTGGGAATCCAGCAACAACGACGCCGCGGTCATCAACTATGTCAGCAGCGGGCGCTTCGCGAACATCAATACGTTCGGCTTCCCGTCCTATCAGCCGAAGGCCGTGTTCCAGCTGGCCGGCGTCGGGGACGGCGCGTCGACCGTCACGGCCATCCACGCCAAGACGGGCGTGAAGATGGAACTGGACGTGACGGTGGAAACGCTGCGGGACAAGCTGTACCTGTTCCAGTTCTACCCGAAGGCGAGGACGACGATTACGTACACGGACAAAAAAGGCGGCGCCAAGACGGCCGAGAGCAACGCGAACGGGGAACTGGCGCTGTTCGACCCGGACGGCATCGGCAGCGACGTGTACGCGACCTCCCGCCTGCCGCACCCGAACGATCCGCTCAAAACCGTCACCTATACGGGGGTCATCAGCCATGAAACGGTGATGAGCAAGGAACGGGATCCGGCGTCGATGGAGCTGTACCCGATCAACATTCTGCAGCTGAGGAAACTGTCCGAGGTGGAAGTGTACTTCAAGAAACCGGACGGCACGCCCTACACGGGCAAGGTGACGTACCGGGCCGGGGTATACAAGAACGGCGAATATGCGCCGTACGCCGAGATCGGCGGCAGCGGGGAGACGGTGCAGCTCGGAGCGGACGGCCGGCTTCTCGTCGAGTTCGACACGACGAAGTTCCATACGGCCGATGAACCGAACGCCGCCAATCTGTCCGCCAAGGACAAGATCGAGATCGTGCTGGAAGCGTTCTTTGACAACGACGAGTACTATCCGCAGTTGCTGTACTTCGACGGCGACACGAGCCCGGTGGATGCCATCGTGTTCGGCGGGAAAATCGCGGAGCTGATCAAGAACGACGATCCGCAGCAGAAAACGCCGTTCATCGTGAACCAGTTTGCCGCGTCCGGCGGCACCAAATTGTCGATCGTGAACTATGCGGGCAAGTTCGGACCGAACGACCGGCACCCGAGCATCATCCTGACGACGGAATTCATGTGGTGGGGCGAGCAGGTGGACGAGTCGGCGGCCTATGCCGAACTGGTGACCGGGACGGAGAAGCGGCCGGAGGGGCAGTCGTACGTGACGATCCGGTATCCGTTCTCCGACATCGTGGTCACGCGGCACCAGCAGGTGATCAACAGCGACACCATCTGGCTGGAGAAGGCAGAGTCCGGCCCCGTCCAGTTCCGGCTGTACAAGGCGCCCGGCCAGTTCCGCAAGAGCCTTGTCTCCCGCGCCACCCTCGTCAACATGATCGGGGTGGAGGAGATCGATGTCCAGGAACTGATTCAGCTGCTGGAGGACTTGAAGAAGCAGATGGAGCAGGCCAACACGGGCAACCATGATCCCGGCCTGTCCGACCAGCTTGTGGTCGAGGCACTGTTCTTCCTGAGCCAGCTGAACATCGACACCGGGCCGCTGAAGATGAAGGTCATTCCGACGGACGACCCGATGGTGTTCGAAACGCTCATCGCCCTGAACTTCGGCAATATGCCGGAAGTGGCCAGCAATCCGCAGGGCGGCGGATCGGAAGAAGTGGAGTTCCTCCAGCTGAAGGACTACTCCTTTGCACCCGGCCTGATAGACGTATACAGAATATACCGGGGGACATACGGGGAAAAAACCTACAACAGGCTTCTCAGGGAGGTGGAGGGCAAGCATCAGAGGTTCATGCTCTACTCTTTCGGCGGGTATTTTATGGGCGAAATCCGGTACAACCGGACCACCGGCTACTGGGAGCACATCGTCACAGGCGGCGGATTCACGGCGGGCGGCGGCATCAAATTCGTGAAAAACATGAACACCTTCGTCGGGCCGGTGCCGGTGACGTTCTCCCTGACCGTCGGCGGCGGCCTGGAGGCGGACTTCAAGGCCTCCATCCTGTATGGACAGATTCAGGATCTGCCTTGGCGCGATCCGAACCGCTACAGCGTGAACGACTACCTGACGTCGCTGCGCATCGCGGCCTATCTGGAACTGTTCGGCGGCGTCGGCTTTGACTTGACCGTCATTGCCGCCAAAATCGGGACGTTCGGGCGGATCACCATCGAGGACGTCAACCGGTGGCTGAACCGGGACTATCTGGCGGACGCCGTTGCCGGCGAGCGGGTCAAATACGGCAACATGCTGACGCTGGAGGGCATTGTCGGTCTCCGGGCGACGCTCAAGGCGCTGTTCTTGTCCGCCGATTATGAGTTTTCGTCGTACCGGTACAGCCATTCGTGGACGTTCGCCAACTGGGACAAGATCGAGAAGTACTGGAATGAACACGCCCACGCCCCGCTGACCGCCGCCAACGTGGACCTGGCGATCGCCATGTACAGGGAGGCCCACGGGTTGGGCGACCTGGAGGTGGAGGTGCGGGAAACCTGGACGGTGGAAGACCGAAGCTACCTGCACAACGGCACCCGCACCTGGAACGCGGCTCCGCAGACGCCGTTCCGCCTGATGGCGCTCGATCCGGTCAACCAGGCGCCGGCGGCGCTGCAGACGAACGCGTACCCGTACGCGAACCCGCAGCTTGCCGACGACGGTTCGCTGTTCGTGTACCTGTCCGATGGCAACAGCACGGCCATCGAGGACACGGTGGCGGCGTGGGCGAAGCGGACCGCCGGCGGTTACGAGGACATGGGCCCCATCACCGATGACCCGGCGCTGAAAGGGTACGGCGACAGCAACCTGAAAGTCGCCGGGGAAGGCAATCTCATCGCGGCGGTATGGATCCGGCAGAAGGAGACGGTCGACAAGGATCCGGGCGATCCGGTGCGCAACGAAGACATCGTCCTGATGACGAGCAGCACGGAAATCATGGCGGCGATCTATGATGGCACGAAGTGGACCGTCGAGCGGCTGACGCACAACGACACGCCGGACCTGGCGCCGGTGGTGGCGGTGGGCGGCGGCAAGGTGTTCGTGGCCTACCGCAGCACCGGGCCCTCGAAGGTGGACAACCCGTTTGACTTCTCGCTGCTGGATACGATCGTGTACCAGGTCTATGACGCGGCGGCGAAGAAGTGGAGCGATCCGCGGACGCTGTACAACGGGACGAACGGCACCGTGATGGGGCTGGCCGCGGCGGCGCTGGAAGACGGCACGGCGGCGGTCGCGTATGTCGTGAACGAGGCGCCTGAAGCGCTGGCGGCGGACGGCATGGCCGGCACCGGCAACGAGATTGTCTACGCCGTCATCGACACGGACCTGGCGTTCGGCGCCCCGGATGTCAACCCGGTGCTGAAGAACCTGCAGGTCACCCGCGACGGGCGGACCGACGAAAACCCGCAGATCACGACGGCGGTGTTCCCGGATGACGAAGAGCGGTTCGTGATCGCGTGGCATTCGGCGGAGATGATGGACGGGCAGCTGGAGCATGACATCAAGCTGGTGGCGGTGAACGCGGACGGGGAAGTGTACGGCGGGTTCGTCGACAGCCTGAGCGTCCTGGCGACCCATCAGAGCGTGAAAGTCCAGTCCAACTTCGCGTTTGCGAGGATGAAGCGGGACTGGCGGACCCTCGGCAACCTGTCGATCCTGTGGAAGGAGCCGGAGACGGAGTTCGGCGAAGACGGGATCGTGACGCGGGATTCGATCAAGGCCGTGAAGTTCGGGGCGGAAACACGGGCGGACGGCGGGTACGGCTACTACCTGTCGGGCGTGATCGAGGTGGCCGACATGCCGGACTACACGGCGGCGGACAGCATCGACGCCTACGTGAGCGATCCGTCGGAAAACGAAATCAAGGCGCTGATTCTCGGCACCACGTACACGACGGACGCCCATGAGGAGCACAGGCCGCTGAATCCGGGCAAAGTCGACGGGGACGACGTGCCCGTCCGGGTGATCCGGGAGCAGAGCGCGATGTACACGGCGACGGAGGTTTACGCCAACCGTTTCCGGGTCGATGAGACGGGCTACTCGCCGGGCGAGATCGTGCCCGGGTTCGACCTGCCGATCCGGTTCCGGCTCGTGAACCTGGGCATGGACAGGATCGAATCGGTGACGGTGACGGTCGGCGGGGTCGCGCACCACTTCGCGAAAGGCACGGATCCGGAGCTTCTGGACTTCAAGCCGAACGAAAGCCGGGTGCTGACGGTCTATCACGAAGTGCCGGCGGCGATCAAAGACGAGCCGTACGCGATCGAGGCGGTGTTCGCGGGCGGCGGGCGGCACACGGAAACCGGCACGATCCGGCTGGACGTGCCGGATGTGGGGATTTCGCAGGTGCGCATCGTCGAAGAGAAGGACGGCCGGCGGACGCTGTCGGTGCCGGTCTACAACGCGGGCGGCGCGACGCTGGCGGGCAAGGGCCGGGTCGTGAAGCTGGCGCTGTACGAAGACAACCGGTTCACCGACGAGGTGCGGATCGGCCCGGCGATCGAGATCCGGGACGACGCGGACCTGGCGATGATGGACAACGGCGGCTACGTGACGCAGATCCAATTCGATCTGTTGGGCCACCTGGCGGCGAAGGGCCTGGCGGAACTGCCGGACCAGGGCCTGACGGTGTTCCTGCGGGTCTGGGCGGAAGAAGCGGACGGCAGCGTCGTGGACGAGTTCAACTACGCCAACAACGAGGCGAGCGTCTGGTTCGAGAGCCTGGCGCGGAAGTACGGCGAAGACGGCGTGCTCCTGACGCTGGAGCAGACGAATGACGCCGGCAGGACGACCGTCCGGCTGACGATGCAGAACATGCGGATGGCGCCCGTGGGCGGCGGCAACGTGCTGCTGAACCTGCTGGACGGGAACGGGGCGATCCTCGAGAGCCGGTATGTGGCCGCTCCGGGGCAGCCGCTGACCTTCGGGCCGGAAGAGCGGATCGAAGAGAAGGTCGCGTTCACGCGGCAGGGCGACAGCGTGCAGGCGCTGTACTTCACGCAGAGCGCGCCGGCGGCGGGCGTCGTTCTGGACGAAGTGGCCGTCAGCGGCGTGAAGGTGGAGTTCGATCCGCAGAAGACGAGCTACCGGCTGGCGGCCAGCGACCTGAAGAAGACGACGGTTCTGGCGACAGCTTCCCGGATCGATGCGGCGGTGACGCTGCTCGATGGAAACGATCAGCCGATCGTGTCGGGCACCGGCTTCATCTCCCACGACCTGCCGCTGGAGAGGTCGAAGGCGGGCGCCGAGAACCGGTTCTCCATCAGGGTGGAGGCGGACGGCGACGCGAAGACGTATGAATTCGTCCTGGTGAATACGGAAACGGATTCGCCGAAGCTGGAGCTGCAGCTTGTGGCGCCGAAGAACGCGGACGGAGACTTCGTCGCCGACGTGGACGTCCTCGTGCCGGCGTTCGACGTGGAAGGCTACCGCATCCAGAAACTGCGGTACCGGATCACCAGCCAAGTCGGCGGCGCGACCGCGGACACGGGATGGATCGACGTGCCCTACGACGGGAAGACGGCGGTGACGGTCACGACGGTGAAGGCGGTCGGCAGCCACACGGCGGAAGCGGAAGTGGTGCTCGAAGGCGGCGCGAAGTTCGCCCTGGACCGGGAGACGTTCCGCATCGTCCTGAGCGACTTCGACGCGTCGGCGTCGGCGGTGGACGCCGCGCCGAAGACCGTCCTGGCCGACGGCACGTCCGAGGCGGAAATCGTCGTCACGCTGAAGGACCGGTACGGCCACGGGCTGCCGGGACGGACCGTGTCGCTTCGGGCCGACGGCGGCCATTCCGTGATCCGGGCGGTGAACGACGTGACCGACGCCGAAGGCAAGGCGGTGTTCCGGGTGTCGAACGCGCACGTGGAGACCGTCGGGTACATCGCGAAGGATGTGGCGAGCGGCGTCGAGTTTCCGAAGGTGGACGTGCGATTCGTGGCGGGCGTTCCGGATCCCGGGACGTCCAGCGTGGAGGCGGCGCCGCTGCGGGTGGCAGCCGGCAACCGGACCTTCGCGACGGTGACGGTCACGGTGCGGGATGCGAGCGGCCATCCGCTGCCGGGACGGGAAGTGGAACTGTCGGCGGACCGGGCGAACGTGACCATCACGGCGACGGATGGCGGGATGACCGGCGACGACGGGAAGACGGCGTTCGCCGTGCGGAGCGCCCGGTCCGGACCGGTCACGCTGACGGCCGTGGACAAGGCCGGCAGCGTGGTGCTGGGAACGGTCCAGGTCCGGTTCTATTATGAGGAAGAGGCCGAGGAATCGGATGCGGCTCCGGACGATCCGGCGGCGGAGGAACCGGCTTCAGATGATGAACCGGAAGACGGACAGGCGGCGGAGCGGCGCGGCGCATTCAATGAGGCGTTCTTCCCGGTGAACGAACTGCGGAAGCGGATCGCGGACAGGCTGCAGGCGGCTTCGGGCGCGGCGCCTGCGTTCCCGGATGCGGAAGGGCACTGGGCCGCGCGGGCAATCACCCTGCTGGCGATGCTGGATGCGATCCGGGGGTACGAGGATGGCACATTCCGGCCGGATCGGACGGTGACGAGGGCCGAGGTGGCCTCGATGCTGGCGCGGCTGTTCCCCTTCCCGGCCGATCCGCAGGGAAGCGGCGGTTGGCCGGCGGACATTGCGGGCCACTGGGCGCAGGCGGCAATCCGGCGGCTGGTCGGGCTGGGTCTGATGAGCGGGTATCCGGACGGCACGTTCCGGCCGGATGCGCCGATGACGCGGGAAGAGATGGTGTCCGTCCTGACAAGGCTCCTGGATGGCGACGCATGGAGGCAGGAAGGCCGCGGCGGGTTTGCGGATGAAGCCGACATTTCGGCGTATGCGAAAGAAGCCGTGGAAACGGCGGCCGCGGCGGGCATCGTGAGCGGGTATCCGGACGGCACGTTCCGGCCGAAGGGGCGCATCACGCGGGCGGAGACGGCCAGCATCCTGCTCGCCCTGCTGAAGCTGGATCCGGAGATCAGGGAAATGCTGGAATCGAATGATTGATCCGGCGAAGGGGGCATCCCGCAAGGGGGGCCCCCGCATGCACCCTGCAGGAGGGACGGTTGGCCACTGTCGGCGTCCGCCGTGGCGGGTGCCCCCGCAGACACGTTGCAAGGGGTGTCCTGGGTCTGGTGCTGCAGCGGGATTTCGTTTGCTGCAGAATCGAGGATTCACAATTCAGGATTCAGGAAGAATGGCCCGGATCAGGTTCGGGCTTCATCAAGCGCTTGGCAAAAGGCCCTGGACGACATTCCGGGGCCTTTTGTGTCGGTGCAACGCCAATTCATCGAAGGCGATTGCGGATTCGTCATGCAGCGGCTCCCGGAATCGCTTTCCACACAGTGAAGTGTCGGGCAGCCGGAGACGTTCCGGAGCAGGGCGGAATCCCCGCATTGACAAGACCGCCCGGGGGCGGTACTCTGGTGTTGACTTCCGAAAACGTTTGCGCTGCCTCGTCGCTGCCTGAAATGCGGAAAGGCCGGATTTGCGGAATTTTCTCGATTCCGCGATGCGGCTGGATATGCAGAAATTTTGCGTTCCTGCGATGCGGCCGGGTATGCGGGAATGACTTCTCATTTTCCGCGAAATGCCGATCCGGGCCGATCAGAACACCGCGAATGGATTCGCGTGTCGTTTTGCAGCATAATCATTGAGCAGCATGACGAAGCATGACGGCAAGGGGGATGGCCCGATGGACAAGGCGTTCTGGAAAGAAGCGGTCGTGTACCAGATCTATCCGCGCAGCTTCAAGGACAGCAACGGCGACGGGATCGGCGATCTGCGCGGCATCATCGAGAAGCTGGACTACTTGCAGGAGCTCGGCGTGGACATCGTCTGGCTGAGCCCGGTGTACAAATCGCCGAACGACGACAACGGCTACGACATCAGCGACTACCGCGACATCATGGACGAGTTCGGCACGATGGCCGACTGGGAAGAGCTGCGCGACGGCCTGCACGCGCGCGGGATCAAGCTGATGATGGACCTGGTGGTCAACCACACGTCCGACGAGCATCCGTGGTTCATGGCGTCCCGTTCGTCAAAGGACAATCCGTACCGCGATTTCTATTATTGGCGGCCGGGAAAGACGGACGGCCGGGAGCCGAACAACTGGCTTTCCTTCTTCAGCGGCTCCGCGTGGGAATATGACGAGAAAACAGGCGAGTATTACCTGCACCTGTTTTCCCGCAAGCAGCCCGACCTGAACTGGGAAAACCCGCGGGTCCGGCAGGAAGTGTACGACATGATGCGCTGGTGGCTGGACCGGGGCGTCGACGGCTTCCGCATGGACGTCATCAATTGCATCTCCAAGGCGGAAGGGCTGCCCGATGCCGGCAGCGACCGGTACGCCTGGGGCGGCGAGTTTTTCCTGAACGGTCCCCGGGTGCACGAGTTCCTGCAGGAAATGCACCGGGAAGTGCTGAGCCGCTACGATGTCGTGACCGTCGGGGAGACGCCGGGCGTGACGGTGGAGGACGCCCGCCTGTATACCGATCCGCGGCGCAACGAACTCAACATGGTGTTCCAGTTCGAGCACATGGGCGTCGATAACGGTCCCGGCGGCAAATGGGACGTCCGCCCGTGGGATTTCAGGGAACTGAAGCGGATCCTGAACAAATGGCAGCTCGGCCTCCAGGGCATCGGATGGAACAGCCTGTACCTGAACAACCACGACCAGCCCCGCATGGTGTCGCGTTTCGGCGACGATGGGAAGTACCGCAAGGAATCGGCGAAAATGCTCGCCACGATGCTGCACACGATGCAGGGCACGCCGTACATTTACCAGGGCGAAGAAATCGGCATGACCAACGTCCGCTTCGGCTCCATCGACGACTACCGGGACATCGAGACGTTGAACATGTACCGGGAGAAAGTGCTGGAGCAGGGCGAAGATCCGCAAAAGGTGCTCAAGGCGATCCATTACATGGGCCGGGACAACGCCCGCACGCCGATGCAATGGGACGACGGCCCGAACGCCGGGTTCACGACGGGCACGCCGTGGATCAAGGTCAATCCGAACTACCGGGACATCAACGTCAAAGAGGCGATGGCCGATCCGGATTCGATCTTCCACTACTACCGCAAGCTGATCGCCCTGCGCAAACGGCACGACATCGTGGTGTACGGCGATTTCGTGCCGCTTCTGGAAGACCATCCGCAAATTTACGCCTACCTGCGGGTGCTCGGCAACGAGCGCTGGCTCGTGCTGCTCAACTTCTTCGGTTCCGAATGCGAGTTCGCGCTGCCGAAGGACGTATCGTTCGCGGACGCCGGGCTCGTGATCGGCAACTATCCGGACGGCGGCCGGCCGCTTGACCGCACCGTGCGCCTGCGCCCGTACGAAGCCAGGGTCTATGCCCTCAAGTGAAGGCTGAACAGCGAAGTCCAGGAAGCGAAAGCCAAGAAATGAGGGCCATGAACAAGGGAAATCCGTGAAAAAGGGAAAGCCAAGACGGTCCCGCCTTCGGGCGGGGCCTTTTTTTTGTCCGCAAAAGCGCTGCGCGGCGAAACCGGGCGGCGGAGCAACGGACGCGGAACGGAAAAAGGGAAAAGGAAACGTTTTCGGAAACGGGTGGCATGAGGTATAAATGAGGTATAAAATAACGGAGATAACGGACTCGAATCGGTCTTGGGCGGACGAGAGCGTCCGGACGAATGCCAATCGGGAGGAGAATGCCGGGATGGGATTGGTCGCCTTTCTTTTTTGGCTGGCTGTCAGCCTTGTGCTGCTGGTCCTGTTTTTTGTGGCGCTGTTTGTGGTCATCCAGAACGCCGTCAACGAATCGGAACTGGCCAAAGACGTTCGGGAACTCAAGACGCTGCTGGAAAGGCTGGCGGCAGATGCGGCGGCCGGCGGCGGCTTTCCTGATGCCTCCCGCGGCGCAGAAACGGCGCATCGGGCCAGCCGGGCGGAACAGGAAGGGGAAGACGGCGAATTCGAGCCGTGCCCGGGGTGCGGCCAGCGGGTGCGGCCGGCGGATGAGGCGTGTCCCTCCTGCGGATTGACGCTCATTTTGCGGGACGACGGGGAAGCGGATGGAGAAATGGACAGAGAAACGGCTTGGGAAACGGATGGAGAAACGGCTGGCGGAACGGACGGAAGAGAGGCATCAAGACGGGACGGGGAACCGGACCGGGCCTGATGCAAACGCGTGCAACGTGCGGAGAAAGCGGGTGGCGGCATGTGCAAACGGGTGGAAACCCGCGAGATTGAAGCGAAAACCATATTGACGAAGGCGCAGGGGTATCTGGACGCGGGGTTTACCCATTCGCTCAATCCGTATGCCGGGTGCATCTTCGCGTGCAAATATTGCTACGTGCGGGAGCTGCCCGTCCAGAAGTTCAGGGAACAGCCGTGGGGCGACTGGCTGGACGTGAAGGTGAACGCGGCTGAACGGTACCGGGAAGAAATGGCCGGGCTGCGGCGCAAGGGCCAACCGGTCCGCCTGTTCATGTCCTCGGCGACGGATCCGTATCAGCCCGCCGAACGGGAGGCGAAGGTGACCCGGCGCCTGCTGGAAGCGATGCTGGAGGCGCCGCCGGATTCGCTCGTCGTCCAGACGCGGAGCCCGCTCGTCGCCCGGGATGCGGATCTCCTGGCCCGGCTGGCGGGTTTGTGCCGGGTGGTCGTCTCGATGACGATCGAAACGGACCGGGAAGACATGAAGCGGCTGTTTGCCCCGTCGGCGCCGGGCATCGGTCTCCGGATGAAGGCGCTGAAAGAGGTGCACGACGCGGGAATTCCGACCCAGGCGGCGGTGTCGCCGGTGCTGCCGTTCACGCCCGAGTTTCCCAAAAAGCTGCTCGGCATCGCCGACCGGATCTGGATCGACACGATGGCCATCGGCGACGGGGAGCGGGGACGGCGGTCGGAACGGCTCGGGATGCCGCGGCTGTTTGCGGAGCACGGCCTTTCGGACTGGTATGCGCCGGATCTCCATGTCCGCGTGAAGCGATATTTTGCCAAGTTTTTCCCGGAAGAACGGATCCGCGTTTCGAAGGAGGAGGCGTATCCTGAACGGCGGGCGCCGGACGGGCGGCCGGCCGCCGGTTCGGCGGCCGACGGATCGCCCGGCGGCGAAGGACGGTGAAGGCACGGCCGGGGGCGTCACAACCGGAACCCGTTCAAGGTTCCACCGGAATGAGCCGGCCGAATCCGCAGCTGTTGATGACCTGGCCGGTGCCGGGGAAATCGCGATGGAATTTTCGATCAACTTGAAAAAGCTGTCACAAGATGGCATGTCCAATGCATGGCGGCGAAATGTGAAAGAAGGCCAAAAAAAACGCCGTGAGGCGGGCGATCCGCCTCACGGCGTTTTGTGCCGGACAGTGGTCGAACGGCGTCGGAAAACGGCGGAACGGCACAGGAGCCGTTGTCGGACGGACCATGACGCGGGCGGTTTTTGCAGTGCGCGTGATGTGTCCGTCAGCCCGCCGTTTAGGCTGTCCCGGTTTGCCCGGCTTGCCCCGCCGCCGCGGGGTCGCCGGTTTTCCCGCCCCCGCGGCCGAAGGCAAACACGAGGGCGGGCAGAATCGTCAGCGCGAACACGAGGCACAGCGTCGTGTCGATCACCGTGGTGATGCCGAATTCGCGCAGGACGGGGAAATCGACGAAAATCAGCGTGGAGAAGCCGACGATGACGGTCAGGCCGGAGGCGGTGATCGCCTGGCCGACCTTCGAAATGGCCGTCCGGATGGCGTCCTTCTCGTCCGCGCCGTGTTCCCGCTCTTCCCGGTACCGCTCCATGACCAGCACCGTGAACTCCGTGCCGATGCCCATGACGAGGCTCGAAAGGGCGATCGTGAGCGGATTGTAGTTGATGCCGAGCAGGAGCAGGACGAGCGGCACGAGCCCGAGCACGAACGCGATGGGCAGCACGGTGAACAGCGGCTCCCGGATCCGGCGATAGATGAGCAGGAGGCCGGCGACGATGACCGCCACGCCGAGCCCTTTGATCAGCGCCGTGTTGGCGCTGATGTTGTCCACGCCGACGGCGGCCAGCACCATCGTGCCGGCCGGCGAGAAGGCGACGCCCGCCGGCGGGTTCGCCGCCAGGGCCGTCCGTTCGATTTCCTCCAGCAGGGCCAGCTGCTCGGCGGACGGCATGTCGGGATCGATCTGCACCTGCAGGGCGGCGTACCGGCGGTCTTCGCTGACCAGGGTGCGCAGCATCGAGGCGGGCAGCCCGCCGACGGCGCGGTCGATGTCGGCCTGGGCCGCTTCCGTCACGTCCACGCCCACCGTGCCGAGCACGGACGCCAGGGAGCGGACGCCTTCCACACCCGCAAAATGCCCGGCCACCCGTTCTTCCACGGCGGACAGCCAGGCCAGCACGTCCCGGTCCGCCGCATCCTCCGCTTCCACCAGAAATTGCAGGTAGGTGACGGAACCGGCGATGTCCTGCAGCTCCCGCGAGTGGACGAGGCCTTCCATGTCCTGCGGGATCATGTTCAGCATGTTCGTTTCCGTCACCAGCTTGCGGTCGGACCAGAACCCGACGCCCGCCAGCAGGACGGCCGCGATCAGCAACGGGACGGCCGCCTTGCGGACGAAGCCGGAATACCGGTACAGGAAGCCGGACAGCTTCGTGTCCGAAATCGCCTTCCGGCGACCGTTCGCCGTCTTTCCTTGGCGATCCGCCAGGGCGAACGTGGCGAACATGAGTGCCAGTTCCACCGCGTAGCAGACGACGGCGCCGAAGGCGAGCACGAGGCCGAACTGCTGCATCATCGGCGACTTGGACAGGAGCATCGTCAGGAAGCTGGCGGCCATCAGCACGACGGCGATGCCGACGGCGGGGCCGATGTGCCGCGCCGCCCGGGCCGCCGCCTGTTCCGCATGGAATCCGCTGTTCCGGTATTCTTCTTCATACCGGTTGTGGAACTGCACGCCGAAATCGGTGCCGAGCCCGATGATGATCGGCAGCGTCGCCATCGTGGCGATGGAGACGGGAATGCCGGTCCAGCCCATGAAGCCGAACGTCCAGACGAGGCCCACCAGCACATAGGCGAGGGACACGAGCCGGCGCCGCACGGGGAAAATGAGGTACAGCGCGGCGATCATGAGCAGGACGGACAGCACCAGCATGAGGGCCATCGATCCCATCACTTCGCCCTCGATCTGGCTGTAGATGGCGTGGTTGCCGGCCAGTTTGACGGTGAGTCCGTCGTCCAGGCCCGTCTCCGCGACGAGGGCCTCGACCGCCGCCATCATTTCCTCGCTGTCCGCCATGTCCAGGCCTTCGGCGGTGATCAGCTGGATGATGACGTGATTGGCGTTTTCCGGCAGCAGCAGGGCCAGCGCTTCGGGCACCTTGCCGTCGTCCGAAAAGACGGCGGCCCGGAGCGTCTCCGAGTTCCATTCCTCCACCGGCGGCAGGGCTTGCAGCACGGCCGCCTGCATCGACCGGATCTGTTCCTCGTTCAAAAGGGTCATCGCGTATTGCGCGGCGGCCTCCTGCTGCTCCGGCGTCAGCACGGCCGCGAGCGCCTCCTGAAGCTGCTCCCGGTCCATCGAGGACAGCAGCATCTGCAGCTGTTCCGGATTCATCGCGGCCATGCCCGCCGGCGACGGTTCCGGCATCGGCGCCGCCATGTACAGCTGCTGCAGCTGCTCCGGCGGCAGCAGGTCCATGAGCATCTCGGCTTGCGTCTCCGGCGGCGCTTCCAGGATCATTTGCTGCTGTTCCGGCGTCAGCGCCTGCAGGATCATTTGCTGCTGCTCCGGCGTCAAGGCCGGCATGGCCGTCGGCTGCGACGGATCCGCCGGCATGGCGTACGCAGGCATCGGCAGCGCGCCGGAGGCGGCGAGCATCGCCGCGAGCTTGGCCAGCTGTTCCTCGCCGAGCAGGGACTGGCTGTAGGCGGCGACTTGCCGCTCCTGCTCGGGCGTGAGGCTTTGCATCAGCTCCTGCCGGATCGCCTGAAGCTTCTCCGCGGGAATTTCCTTCTCGATCACCCGGGCCAGCTCGGCGTTGTCCGGCGAAAAGAACGCCGTCGCCATGTCCGAGCCGAGCAGGTCCCTCAGCAGGATGACGTAGTCGACCGCCCCGGTGATGTGCGGAACGTCCCCCAAGGCCCGGTCGGTGAAGGCGGCCATTTTTCGCGCCGTTTCCCGCGAAACGAGCCGCTCCGGATCGCCCTGCAGCAGCACGTACACCCCTTCGCCGCCGAAATGCCGTTCAAACGTGATCGTATCCTGGTACACCTTCGATTTGCTGCTGACAAAGGATTCGTTGCCCAGATAGATGTCGATGCGGAAAATGCCGGCCGCAAAAAAGACGGTCAGCACCCCGACGACCGCCAGACAGGCCGCCGCCCGCCTGGCGACAAAACGTCCGATTTTTTCGAATGCCCCAAGCATCCGTCTCTCTCCCTCCTCCACATCCTCAATGTAGCAAGCGGCAAGCGTCCATTTCAAAAAACAAAATGAGATGACTGTCGCACCATGCGACAATCATCTCATTGTGTCGAGCCGGGCACCGGTCCGCCGAAGCGGATCGGGTCAGTCCAGCAGCACGTGGGCAAAGATGTCCAAAATTTCATCCTTCCGGTAACGGTATTCGCCGCTGATCCATTTTTGCAGGATGGTGATGAACGCGGTGGCGTAAATGTCGCAGACGACGCCCGGGTATTTGGACGCCTTCAGTTTGAGCGACAGCGGGTCGCTGCGGTGCCGGGCGTGCTCGCGGATCAGGCCGGCGGCGATTTCCACCAGGCTGTTGAACAGGAGGTGGCTGTCGTCGCCGAGCAGCGTGTGCTCGAACAGGGTCCGGTTGTCCGCCACGTAATCGACCAGCATCCGGAACACGTCGGTGTCCGACTGCCGTTCCAGCAGGGCCAGCTCTTCCGCCAGATGATAGACGAAATCTTTCAGCAGGTGATACTTGTCCTCGTAATACCGGTAGAACGTCGTCCGGTGGATGAGGGCGTCGTCGCAAATGTCCCGGACGGTGATGGCGGAAAACCGCTTCGCCTGCAGCACGTTTTTGAAGCTTTGCAGGATCTGGCGCCGGGTGCGCTCGGTGGTGTACGGCATGTCCCATCGTCCTTTTCCGTGCGGTGGCGTTTTTTATGGTTTTCGCGTTGATTCCCTTTCCAGTATACACCATCCCGGAACCGGACCCAAAAGGCGGCAGGATTCGGGGCGCGACCGGTGAAAAAGGGAAGGAGAAGGGAGTGGCGGACATGGAACACAGGCTCTGGTACAAACGGCCGGCAGAGCAGTGGGAGGAGGCGCTGCCGGTCGGCAACGGGCGGCTCGGCGCGATGGTGTTCGGCAAAACCGGCCGGGACGTGCTGCAGCTGAACGAGGATTCCCTCTGGTACGGCGGGCCGCGCGAGCGGCACAATCCGGACGCGAAGGCCCATTTGCCGCGCATCCGCGAGCTGATTTTCGCCGGGCGGGTGAAGGAAGCGGAGAAGCTGGCGCTCCTGGCGCTGACGGGCATTCCGGAAACGATGCGCCATTACGTGCCGCTCGGGGACCTTTTTCTGGACTTTGGCCACGGGGAAGGCGGGGAGCCGGTGCCGGACTACCGCCGGGAGCTGGATTTGGAGAAGGCCGTCGTCCGCGTGTCGTACCGGTGCGGCGGCGTGGCGTACACGCGGGAGGTGTTCGCGAGCTTCCCGGACCAGGTGATCGCCGTCCGCATCGCGGCCGACCGGCCGGGGGCGGTCGGCTTCACGGCGCGGTTTTGCCGGATGAATGGGCATTATGTGGAGCGGATCGAAGCCCGCGGCGGCCATCGGATCGCCATGAAAGGCAACGCCGACGGCGCCGGGGGCGTCGATTTCTGCGCGGCGGTGCACGGCGAGACGGCCGGCGGACGGGTACGGACGATCGGGGAATATTTGATCGTGGAAAACGCCGACGAGGCGGTGCTGTATGTCGCGGCCGCCACCACGTTCCGGGAAGCCGATCCCGAAGCGTGCTGCCTCGCCCGCCTGGATGCGGCCGTCCGCAAAGGATACGGCGCGGTGCGGGCGGATCACGAGGCGGACGCGGCGGCCCTGTTCGGGCGCGTGGCGCTGGATCTGGGGGCGCCTCCCGCCGAAGCGGCGGGGCTCGACACCCGGGAGCGGCTGGAGCGGGTGAAGGCCGGCGGGGACGATCCGGCGCTGGCCGCGCTCTATTTCCAGTTCGGCCGGTACCTGCTCATCGCCTCGAGCCGCCCGGGATCGCTGCCGGCCAACCTGCAGGGCATCTGGAACCCCCATTTCCTGCCGCCCTGGGGCAGCAAATACACGATCAACATCAATCTGCAAATGAATTACTGGCCGGCGGACGTCTGCCATCTGCCGGAACTGAACGAGCCGCTGTTCGATTTGATCCGGCGGCTGACGGTTTCGGGGAAGAAGACGGCGGCGGCCATGTACGGCTGCCGCGGCGCCGTCGCCCACCACAACACCGACATCTGGGCCGACAGCGCGCCGCAGGACGCCTTCGCTCCGGCGACATACTGGCCGACGGGGCTCGCCTGGCTGGCGCTGCACGTGTGGGATCATTACCTTTATACGGGAGACCGGGACTTCCTCGCGCGGCACTATGAAACGCTGAAGGAAGCGTCCCTGTTCATGCTGGATTTCCTCGTGGAAAGCCCGGAAGGGGAACTGGTGACGTGCCCGTCGGTGTCGCCCGAAAACCTGTACCGGCTGGCCGGCGGGGACGCCGCCGCCCTGACGTACGGCCCGGCGATGGACAGCCAGATCCTCCGGGCGCTGTTTGCCGCCTGCCGGGAGGCGGCGGACGTTCTCGGCGTCGACGAAGAACTGCGGCGGGAACTGGAGGCGGCGGCCGCCCGGCTGCCCGAAACGAAAATCGGGAAAAACGGAACCATCCAGGAATGGATTCACGATTACGAGGAAGCGGAACCGGGGCACCGGCACATCTCCCACTTGTTCGGGCTTCATCCCGGCACCGAAATTTCGGTGTTCCGCACGCCGGAACTGGCCGCGGCCGCCCGCAAGACGCTGGAGCGGCGTCTCGCCCACGGCGGCGGGCACACGGGATGGAGCTGCGCCTGGATCATCAATTTCTGGGCGAGGCTGCTGGACGGGGAGAAGGCGGCCGAATACGTGCAGACGCTGCTCGCCAAGTCCACGCTGCCGAACCTGCTGGACGACCACCCGCCGTTCCAGATCGACGGCAATTTCGGCGGCACGGCGGGCATCGCCGAGATGCTGCTGCAAAGCCATGACGGCGAACTGCATCTGTTGCCGGCGCTGCCGGCGAAGTGGCGGGACGGTCGCGTGAGCGGGCTGCGGGCAAGGGGCGGCTATGCGGTGGATTTGCGGTGGACGGACGGAAAGCTGCGGGAGGCGGTCATCACGGCGGACCGCGGCGGCCTCTGCCGCGTGCGCGGACAGGGCAGGACGTGCGAAACGGCCGAGTTCCGGACGGAAGCCGGCCGCTCGTATCTCGTGACAATGGAGAGCGGCAAGCTTCGGGTGGACGAACGCCCGTGAAGCGGTGAACCATCTTTTTACAAGAACGGAACCCTCATTTGACGTTCCCGTGACAATCGCCTGCTACAATGCGGGACGAAATCATCGGGAGGTGCGGAAGATGAGGGTTTCTTTTTTTGACCGTTGCAGACGCTTCATCGTGCTGATGCTGGCGGCCGCGCTTTTGGCCGCGCCGGCGGGCTGGCCGGCCGGCCCGGGACAGGCCCGGGCGGCGGACGGCGAAGCGGGCGCGAAGGCGGCCGGGGCGCCCGACATTTACATCGCGCCCGTTGACCGGGCGCAGTTTCTGGCGGGCGCCCTGTTCGATTTCCGGGTCGAGCTGCGCCACCTTGAAGCGCCGCCCCGGAAGGTGCGCATCACGATCAACGGAACGGATGCGGAAGCCTTCTTCGGCAAGACGTTTGCGGTTGCAAACGACACGGAAGACAGCGTCTCGTACACCATCCGCGGCGTGGCCTTCAGCCGGGCGGGCGACTACGCGGTGCGCGTCGAGGCGGACGGCGCGGTCCGCACGATCCGCTACCGGGTGGTGACGGCGGACCAATACGGCAAAAAGGCCAAAAACGTCATCTTTTTCAACGGCGACGGCATGGGATTTCCCGTCATCACGGCGGCCCGCATTTTGTCCAAAGGGCTGACGGAAGGCAAGTACAACGGACTGCTGGAGATGGACACGATGGACGTGCACGGGGTCGTCACCACGAGCGGCCTCGACTCCATCGCCACGGATTCGGCCAACAGCGCCAGTGCCTATGCCACGGGGCACAAGGGGGAAATGAACGCCCTCGGCGTGTATCCGGACAACACCCCGGACAGCCTGGACAACCCGCGGGTGGAAACGATCATCGAAATGCTCAAACGGAAAACCGGCAAGGCGACGGGCATCGTCTCCACCGCAGAGATCGTGGATGCTTCGCCCGCCGCGGGCGTCGCCCACACCCGCCGGCGCGGCGACAAGGCGGAAATTGCCGAAATGTTCTACCAGGTCCAGCCCGATGTCATCCTGGGCGGCGGGTCGGCCTATTTTCTTCCCCAGTCGGTGTCGGGATCGAGCCGGAAAGACGACAAGGACCTGTTCCGGATGTTCGAGGAAGCCGGCTACACCATCGTGGAGAACCGCACCCAGCTTCTGAATGAGGGCGCCAGGGCGGACAGGCTGCTCGGGTTGTTCCATCTCGGCAACATGGACCCCTACTACGACCGGTCGACGAACAACGCGGCGGTGCTCGGCGATTTCACGGACCAGCCGACGCTGTGGGAAATGACGCAGACGGCCATCGACATTCTGAAAAGGAACGAGGAAGGGTTTTTCCTGATGGTGGAAGCCGGCAGCATCGACAAGCAGCTGCATCCCCTCGACTGGGAGCGGGCGGTGCTGGAAGCCATCGAGCTGGACAAGGCCGTCGGCGTGGCGAAACGGTTCGCCGAGGAGCACGGCGACACGCTGGTCGTGGTGACCGCGGACCACGCCCACTCCATGAGCATTACGGGCACGTACTGGGAAGGGGACGGCAAGAGCGGCCGGGATGCGGTCCGCGTCTACGAGCAGGCCGGCTTTCCGACCTACGCGGACGCCGACGGCGACGGTTTTCCGGACGAGATGGACACGGAGCGGAAACTGGCCGTCCATTTCGCCAACCACCCCGACTACTATGAAGACTACCGGATGGATCCCGTGCCGGTGACGCCGAACGTGAACGGCGCGCCGAATCCCGCCAAGCTGCTCGATCCCGACGATCCGGCGCGCGACCGGTTCCTGCAGACCGGGCCGATCAACGGATCGACCGGCGTGCACACCATCGAGGACGTGCCGCTGATGGCCCACGGTCCGGGATCCCATTACTTCGGCGGCGTGCTGGACAACACGGAGGTGTTTTTCGCCATCGTGAACGCCATGGGGCTTTCGCTGACCGGCGACGCCGGGAAGGCGCCGAAGGGCGGATTCGTCCAGCTTCGCCCGTTCGTGGAATCGCTGGGCGGCTCGCTCGTCGCAGGCCCGAACGGGGACACCGTCGAGATCGCGCTCGGCGGCAAGCGGCTCCGGATCGACCTGACGAGCGGGGAAGCCGTGGTGGACGGCGAGCGGATCCGGACGGACGTCATCGTGCAGGGAAACCATAGCTACGTCCCCGTGTCCTTCGCCGAAAAACTGCTCGGCCTGATGGACCGCAAGCCTTGAGGCGGAAGTTGGCGGCAAACGCGGACAAAGATCGAATTTGCGGGGTGATCGTCATGCCCAGGACGGGACGTTCCTGCTGCCGGAAAGCGCCGGCCTTCATCGCGCTGGCCGCCGCATGGGCCATCGTCGCCGGGTGCAGCCCGCCGGCCTCCCGCGCCGCGGAGCCGGCGGGCGCCGGCATCGGGGAACCGGGGCGCGCGGAGCCGGCCGGTGAAGCGCCGAATCGGGAAGCGGCAAGCGGGGAGAATGCACCGTCACCGGACCATGGACCGCCATCCGGGGAAGGCCGGCTGCCCGGCGGCGGGCCGCAGCCGGAAGATGGGGCGCAAAAACCGGGGGATGTCCGGAACGATGACGACGATGCGGGCGGTGCGGATGATGGTGCGGACGATCGGAAACGGGCGGAAGGAGGGGAACCGGCCGGCGAAAACTCGCCGTCCGCGGAGACGGACGCGCGGCGGAATCCGGCCGGGGCGGAGGTGCGGCGCAAACCGGAACAAACGGAGGACGAACCGAAGCCGGCGGCCGGCCAACCGGCACGGGACGGCGACAACGTGCTGAAATTCGGGGACCTGTACGCCTCCGTCGGCGTCCGGGGCGTCCGGTTTTCCGACAAGGTGCTCGCCCTGACCGGCGAAAAAGTGGAGATGACGGGCTACATGGCGCCTCCCCTGACCGCCGGTGCCCGGTTTTTCGTCCTGACGAAGGCGCTTATGGCCGTCTGCCCGTTCTGCTCGACGGACGAAGACTGGCCGGCGGACATCGTTGTCGTCTATTTGCCCGACGGCGACGAGCTCCGTCCGACCGAGCATCCGGTGAAAGTGACGGGAACCCTGGAAACGGGATCCTACACGGACGAGGAAACGGGATTCGTCAGCCTGGTGCGCATCCGCGCCGACAGGGTGGAGGTGCTGGACTGATGCTGGAAGTCCATGGACTGGTGAAGACATACCCCCCGGCCTCGCGCGCCGGCAATCCGGTGACGGCGCTCATGATCGACAGCTGGATCGTGCGCCGGGAGGAACGCGTGGCCCTCGCCGGACCGAGCGGATCGGGCAAAAGCACCCTGCTCAACCTGATCGCCGGTCTCATCCGGCCGACGTCGGGCAGCATCCGGCTCGGCGGGGTGGACTTGACCCGGTTGGGCGAAAAAGAGCGGGACGCCATCCGCACGAGGCAGATCGGCATCGTGCTGCAGTCGTTCCATCTGCTGCCCGGCTTCACCGCCCTCGAGAACGTCATGCTGCCGCTTGCTTTCGCCGGCATCAAGGGACGGGAGCGGGAGAAGAGAGCCCGGCGGTGGCTGGAGCGCGTCGGCCTCGGGGAGCGGATGCACCATCAACCGCATCAGCTCTCGAACGGCGAACAGCAGCGGGTCGCCGTCGCGCGGGCCCTCGCGCACGAACCCGGGCTCCTGCTCGCCGACGAGCCCACCGCCAGTCTGGACGAACCGAACGCGTTGCACATCGTCCGCCTGCTGATGGACGTGTGCATGGAGCAACGGGCGTCGCTGATCGTGTCGACGCACGATTCCCGTCTGCTTTCCCTGTTCGGCAGAATCGTCCGCCTGTCGGACGGCCGGCTTGTGTCTGATGAAACCGTCCGAAAACCCGGGGAGGCCGTTTGCGATGCCGCTGGCTAGAATCGCCTGGCGAAATGTGAAGCAGCGCAGGCTGCAAACCTGGATCACCGTTGTCGTCACCGCCATCGGCCTGTCCATGGCCATGAGCGCGGCGCTTCTTGCCGCCGGGCTGGAAGACGGGCTGGCCGATGCGACGAAACCGTACGGCATGCTCGTCGGCAGCAAGGGCAGCGCCCACCAGCTCGTGTTCAACACCATTTATTTGATGGACACTCCGCTGGCCAATCTGCCGCTTTCGTACATGCAGCAGCTCGAAAGGGACGAACGGGTCCGGCGAGTGGTGCCGTTCGCCATGGGCGACCATTACCAGGGCTTCCGCATCGTGGGAACGAGCGGGCAGTTTTTTGACCTCCGGCCTTCGCCGGGGGAGGCGCCCGCCTTCCGGGTGGCCGACGGGCGCCGGTTCGAACGCCCCTTCGAGGCGGTCATCGGCCGTCGGGTGGCCAGGGCGACGGGATTGGCCGTCGGCGATGAATTCCGGTCCGGTCACGGCGTCACGGATCGTCCGGAAGAAAGCGAAAACCACGCCGATCATCCCTACGTGGTCGTCGGCGTGCTGGCGGAAAGCGGCCTACCCGCCGATGCCGGCATTTTCGTTCCGCTGGAAAGTTACTGGATCAGCCACGGACAGCATGGGGCGGCCGGCGAAGCGGGGAGTGCCGGGACCGGGGAAGAGGGAGGAGAAAAGCGGGGCGTCACGGCGCTGCTTGTGGAACCCGTCAGCTACGCGCACTTGATGCAACTGTACGCGGACATCAACCGGTCACCGCTTGCGCAGGCGGTGTTTCCCGGTCAGGTGCTGGCGAAGGTGTACGACATGATCGGAACCGGACACCAGGCGCTCGGAACCGTCGGCCTCCTGGTGCTCGTCATGGCGGTCCTGACCGTGCTGCTGTTCCTGTACAGCGCAACCCTCGAAAAACGGCGCCCGATCGCCATCCTGCGGGTCATCGGCGCCGGCCGTCGCCGCATCTTTGCCATGGTGCTGGCGGAGACGGCCGTCGTCCTCGCCCTGGCCACCGTTCTGGGCATCGCGCTGACCGCCGTTTTCAGCGTGGCCGGCTCGTGGCTGATCGGCCGGCAAAGCCCGCTGGCCGTCAAGCCCGCCGTGTCCGGCCAGGCATTCGTTGCCCTCGGCGTGGTCTGGGCGCTTGGATTGGCGGCGGCCGTCGCTCCCGCCCTGGCGGCCTGCCGGACGGAGCCGGCCCGCCATCTTGCGGCGGACTGACCGTCCGCCGGAAAGGCCGGACGCGGCCGCCCGGTCAGTCCCGCCCAACCCCGGACGCCATCGCCAAATCCAGCGATTGCTCCATCGTGTCCAGGTCCAGGGCGCCGAACTGCACGTCCGCGATCGTGCCGCCGGCATCGATGAACAGAAACACGGGGACGTACGGATAGTTGCCGAACAGCTCCCGGACGCCGTCCGCCGGCCCCGCGAGGACGATGCCCGCCGGCGCGCCGGAGCCGTTTTCCGCAAGGTAGGCCCGAATTTCCTCCGGCGTGTTGGAAGGAAACGCCTGCACAAACACCGCATCCGGCCGCCTGGCGGCCGCTTCCTCCACGACGGGCTGGACGGCCTTGCAATACGGACAGGTCGTCTTGGCAAATTCCAGGACGACGGGCTTTCCGAGGAAAGAGGAGAGGGCCGTTTCGCGGCCGTCCAGATCCGTCATGACGGCGTCCGGCATCCCGGTGCCGATCATCTTCCGGATGTAGGCTTCCATCAACACTTCGGGAGACGTGTCGCCTTCCTCGCGCTCGGCCGCACCGTCCGGCCGGTCATTGGCGCCGCAACCCGCGAGCAGCATCAGCATAAGGAGCGCCGCGGCAAGCGCCAACACGGCCATGGCCGACCGGAACAACCGTTTCCCGCCGCGAACCTCCCCATATTCACCCCGCGTTTTCTCCGGGGCGTTTTCCGTGCTTTGATCCATGTCTGTTCCCGTCCTCTCCGGGGATGTTTCGATGGTTCCCTTTCCGGTGGCGGATTTCCCTCCAAATTACCATTCCCGGGCTCCCCGCCGCATTGACTTTTGTCATCCCGGACGTGCCCCTTTTTGAAATTGGAAGAAAAACCGAGCATCAGGGAGAAAAAAGAATAAATACTCTGAAAATTGACATAATCATATGCAAGAAGGTCAACAAAGGTCAAGACAACGCGTTGATGCAGGGCGCCAGACGGGCTATACTAAAGTCAAGGAAAGTCAAAGTCAAACCTGGCGAATTTTCTTTGGAGGTGGTCGATGATGTTTGGCCTGACACCGTACAGAAAGCGGAACAACTGGCTGGACGGGCGCGACGGCTGGAATCCGTGGGACGAGGTGAACCGGGCGTTCGAGGAATTGTTCAACGGCGCCTGGCCGGCGCCGTTCTTCCGGCCGGATGGCGGGATGCGCGTGGACATCCGGGAAACGGACAAGGAATATGTCGTGGAAGCGGAAATTCCCGGCGCCAACAAGAAAGACATCCAGCTGGACATCCAGGACGGCGTCCTGACGATTGCGGTGAAGCGCGACGAGCAGGTGGACGTGGAACGGGACAACTACATCCGCCGGGAAAGACGGTTCACCGGCATGAAGAGAAGCTTCCGTCTCGACAACGTGAAGGAAGAAGACGTGAAGGCCGCCTACAAGGACGGCATCCTGACGATCACTCTGCCGAAGCGCACCCCCGGCCGGAAAGGCCGCTCCATCGAGATCGACTGAATCATGCGCCCATCGCCTCCGGCTTGCCTCCGGGGGCATTTTTTTGGCTGCGGGACTTTCCGGGCGGGCGCACATATCGGACCGGCTGGAAGACATGCAATGGTACGGCATGACGGGACGATGCGTCCGGCCGGGCGGCGGGGCCGGACAGTCGGGAAGCGGAGGGGTGAAGGGAAGGAAAAAGAAGGAATTTGACAATTTGTGCAGAAATGAGTCTGCGCTTCAGATTTTTTCGCGAGGGAGGTATTACGGTTTTGGAAGAAAACGTCGGTCTCGCCATTTTTCTCGGCTTGTTCGGCTTCATCCTGTACATCGGCCTGATCGCGCTCGGGTTGTTCCTGACCTATCTGATCATCAAGTGGGCCATCAACCGGTCGAGGGTGAACGAAAACCTCGAGGCGCTGCGCCGCGATATCCAGCAGCTGAACGCCCGTCTGCAGGCGTTGCAGCCGGCGGGCGGCGCAGGCAGCGCAGGCGGAGCAGCTGTTCCTTCCGCCGCGCAGAACCCGGCATCCCGGCCGGATCAGCATAACGGATGACCCGGAAGCAAAATGGGCCGGGAGCCTTTGGCTCCGGCCCTTTTCCATGGTGCGGGAAGCTGCCGGGAGCGCCGGGAAGGCTGCCGCGGGTACTGCCCGGGAGAAGCGGCGTCTCACGGGGAAAACGGCGGTTCGTCGGGTTTCTCCAGGGTCACCCGGAGGGAGACGGTTTCGCCGACGACCAGTTCCGTGCCGGCGACCCGGTAGGCGCTGCCGGCCAGCTGCACCCGGCCGGTGAGCCGGAGCAGGAACGCCAGCTGTTCCACGTCGGGCTCCTCCCGCTCCAGGACGGTCCGGTCGGGCAGCACCCAGCGCACGTTCATCGGCCCGCATCCTCCTTCCGACGGCGCCGTTCCCGCATGCGGTGCCGCACCTCGAGGACAAGGGCCAGCAGCACCACGGGAAAGCCCACGATCCAGACCGCGATCTGCTCTTTCCACATCATGGAGGATCACCTTCGCCCGTCTTGAATTTCCATGAATGTATCCCGATGACAATATCATATATTGAAGAAAAGTCAAATTTCAACACCTGAATCGAAAAATTGTCAACATTCTTTGGGCGGTTCGGCCGTTGCCCTTATACTGGGAACAAGAGGTGATGGGCGTTGACGTTCGGGGGGCGGCTGAAGCAGGCGCGGACCGGAAAACGGCTCACCCAGAGCCAGGTGGCGGACATGCTCGGCATCGATTTCACGACGGTTTCCAAATACGAAAACGACCGTTCGCAGCCGGATTACGACACGCTGCTCCGGCTGGCCGGCCTTTACGGCGTCTCGGTGGACTGGCTGCTCACGGGCCAGCAGCCCGGGGACCTGCCGGGGAACCGGATCATCATCAACGGCGAAAGCGAAGAGCTGACCGACGAAGAGGCGCTGCATCTGCGGGACAGTCTGGAAATGTACCGGCTGCTCAAGGCGAAGCGGATGCGGGAGGCGTCCGGATCGCCGAAGCCGGACAGGAAGAAAACGGGCGGCACCGGGAAGCAAGCCTGAGCGGAACCGTTCGGGCGTTTTTGCCGTTTGCCGGTTCGCCCGGCCGGGAAAGGCATCAAAGCACGGGGGGATGGATGATGGACGTTCTGGAAGCCATCGAGACGCGCCGGGAAATCACGGCGTTCAGGCCGGACCCGATTCCCGGAGGCGTGATGGAACGGCTGAAGCGGGCGTTGTACCTGGCGCCGGCGGGCAACAATCTGCCGTCCCGCGAATTCATCGTGGTGACGGATCGTGCGACGCTCGACGGCCTGGCGGAGACGACGCCCTACATGGCATGGCTCCGGCAGGCGGCGGCCGGCGTCGCCATCGTTGCCAATCCGAAGGTGAGCAAGTACTGGCTGCAGGATGCGTCCATCGCCGGCGCCTTCCTGTGGCTCGCCGCCACCGCCGACGGGCTCGGCGCCGCCTGGGGCGCGGTGTACCATTCGGAGGATGCCGGGGAGTCGGCGCGCCGGGAAACCCATGTGCGGAATCTGCTGGGCGTTCCGGACGAATACCGGGTCGTGGCGGTCATCGGCCTCGGATATCCGGCGGCACGGCCGCCGGCGAAGGACATGCATCCGCCGGAGCGGGTGCTGCACCGGGAATCGTTCGGCCGGGCGTAGCCGGTCGGCGACGGGGGGATTCCCGATGAACCTGCATCATCTGAAATACATCGTCGAAGTGGCCCGGGCGGGGTCCATCTCGCTCGCCGCCGAAAACCTGTTCATGAACCAGCCCAACCTGAGCAAGGCGATCCGCGAAGTGGAAGCGGAAGTCGGCGCGGTCATTTTCCGGCGGACGCCGAAGGGCATCGTGCCCACGGAGCGGGGGGAAGCGATCATCGCTTATGCCGAGCGGATCCTCCGCGAAATCGAAGACATGAAGGCCTTGTGCAGGGAAGACCGCCAGAGCGGGATCTCGTTCAGCCTGCGCGCCCCGCGGTCGGGTTACATTTCCCAGGCCTTCGCGCGGTTTGCCGTCCGCCTGGACAAGGCGAAGGAACTGGACCTTCGCTTCCGCGAATCCAGCTCCATCAACACGATCAAAAGGGTGGAGGAAGGCGGCTACAACCTGGGCATCGTCCGGTATCTGAAAAGCCAGGAGCGCTTCCTCCAGCAGCTGATCGGCCGCCGGCTGAAGCGCGAAACGGTGTGGGAATTCGAAGGCCGCGTGCTCATGTCGCGCAGCAATCCGCTGGCGTCGAAAGAGACGGTCACCGCCGAAGATCTGGAGGCTGGCACGGAAATCCTGTACGGCGACTTGCGGGTGGCGTCCCTTTCGCGGGAAGACCGCGTGCAGGACGGGGAGCGCATGGCGATCAGCAAACGGCGGGTGTTCGTCTCCGACCGGGGCAGCCAGATCGACCTGCTGCATCAGGATCCGTCCGCCTTCATGTGGTTTTCGCCGATGCCGGACGACCTGCTCAACAGGTACGGGCTCGTGCAGATCCGCTGCGAAACGGCAGCCCCCGTTTTCCGCGACGTGCTCATTTACCGGCAGGACCGCAGGCTGACGGAGACCGACCGCCGGTTTCTGGAGGAGCTGTACCGGGTGCGGGACGATCTCGACCGCCGCATGCGGGAGCGGACGAGGACGCCGGATTGACGGCGCAAACAACAAACGGGCGGGACTTCAAAAGTCCCGCCCGTTCATTTATTCATGACACCACATGCCTCATCACTCGTAATCGACCACGTTGATCCACCGCAGCAGGAACTCCCGTTCCTCCGGCTTGTTGTACGCCAGCTGGGACGCGGCCACGAGGGGGAGCCAGGACTGGACGTACGCTTTGGCGGTGCCGCTTTTTTGGCAGAACAGGTCGAGGTACCGCTCCGCCGTGTCCGCGTCGCCTTCCAGATGGAACCACAGGTACGTGCGGGCGACGTCGGCGGAGGCGTTGCCCCGGGTGGCGTGGGCCCAGTCCGTGATGTACGGGGTGCCGTCCGATGCGATGATGATGTTGGTCGGATTGTAGTCGCCGTGGCACAGCTTGTCGTGCCGCGGCATGCCTTCCAGCCGGGTGAACAGGTCGTAGCGGACGTTGGCGTCGAGGTCGGTTTCCTCGATTTTGCGCCGCATTTTGTCCTTCAGCTTGTTCATCAGCGGCGCCCGCCGGGCGAACATGTCCATCTGCAGGTCGACGAACCGTTCCAGATATTCCGCATGCCGCCCGGGATGCTCCTTCATCAGTTCCGCCAGCGTCTTTCCTTCCACGTGCTCGAGCTGGATCGCCCACTTGCCGTCGATGATGCCGACTTCCAGCAGGGCCGGCACGCGGAGGCCCGTTTCTTCGGCCCGGGCGTGGTTGAGCGCCTCGTTCAGGATGTCCGCTTTCGTGTACATTTCATCGAACAGCTTGATGACCCGGCCGCCTTCGCGGTACACCGTCTTGTGCGGAAGGCGGGAGAGGATGTGCCGGGAAGCCATGGTCATTCACCTCCTTCGCGGCGGGCTGCGCCGGCGGCGGGACCGACAGGCAGGCTTTCGGCCCGGTCGGCGGCGCCGTCTTCCGGGCTTGCCGCCGGATGGAGGCCGATGGCGTCACCGGCGCTACCGGCCGGAACGACGGCCGCGCGGGACCCGGCTTTGCCGGTCGCCCGGCCGCCGGCCGTGCCGTAGTAGGCGTTCAGGTACAGCTGCTTCAGTTCGCCGATGAGCGGATACCGCGGATTGGTGCCGGTGCATTGGTCGTCGAAGGCCTGTTCGGCCAGGCCGTCCACCTTCGCCAGGAATTCCTTCTCATCGATGCCGTAGTCGCGGATCGTTTTCCGGATGCCGAGCTTCTCTTTCAGTTCCTCGATTTTGCGGATCAGGCTTTCCAGTTTTTCTTCATCGGTGCGGCCCGGCAGGTTCAGCGATTCCGCGATTTCCGCGTAGCGCCGCAGGGCGCGCGGATGGCCGTACTGCGGGAACGTCCCCATCTTCGTCGGCACTTCGGCGGCGTTGTAGCGCATCACTTCGGTGATGAGCAGCGCGTTGGCGATGCCGTGGGGCAGATGGAACGCCGCGCCGAGCTTGTGGGCCAGCGAATGGCAGATGCCGAGGAAGGCGTTGGCGAACGCCATGCCGGCGATGGTGGCGGCGTCGGCCATTTTTTCCCGGGCGACCGGGTCGCTGGCGCCGTGTTCATACGCGCGGGGCAGGTACTCGAAGATGAGCCGGATCGCCCGGAGCGCCAGCCCGTCGGTGTAGTCCGTCGCCATCATGGAGACGTAGGCTTCCAGCGAGTGGGTGAGGGCGTCGATGCCGGAGGCGACGGTCAGGCCCTTCGGCATGTGCATCATCAGGTCCGCGTCGACGATGGCCATGTGCGGCGTCAGCTCATAGTCGGCCAGCGGATACTTGATGCCCGTCTTCTCGTCGGTGATGACGGCAAACGGCGTCACTTCCGAGCCGGTGCCGGCCGTCGTCGGGATGGCGACGAAGGACGCTTTCCGGCCCATCGGCGGGAACCGGTACACCCGCTTGCGGATGTCCATGAAGCGCATCGCCATGTCCATGAAGTCGGCGTCCGGATGCTCGTACAGCACCCACATGATTTTGGCCGCGTCCATCGGCGAGCCGCCGCCGACGGCGATGATGACGTCCGGTTCGAAGGCGGCCATCTGCTTGGCGCCTTCCCGCGCGCAGGCCAGCGTCGGATCGGGTTCGACGTCGAAGAAGACGGTGTGGGCGATGCCCAGTTCGTCCAGCTTGTCGGTGACCGGCTTCGTCAGGCCGTTTTTGTGGAGGAAATGGTCGGTGACGATGAACGCCCGCTTTTTCCCCATGACGGTCTTCAGCTCGCCGAGGGCGACGGGGAGAGAGCCCCGCTTCATGTACACTTTCGGCGGCACCCGGAACCAGAGCATGTTCTCTCTCCTTTCGGCGACGGTTTTGATGTTGAGGAGGTGCTTCACGCCGACGTTTTCGCTGACGGAGTTGCCGCCCCACGAACCGCAGCCGAGGGTGAGGGAGGGCGCCAGTTTGAAGTTGTAAAGGTCGCCGATGCCGCCCTGGGACGACGGCGTGTTGACGAGGATGCGGCACGTCTTCATGCGGGCGGCGAAGGCGTCCAGTTTGTCCCGCGCGCCGACCGGGTCGAGGTAGACCGCCGCGGTGTGTCCCATGCCGCCGTCGGCGACAAGCCGCTCCGCCTTCGCCAGGGCGTCGCCAAAGTCTTTCGCGCGGTACATGGCGAGGACGGGCGACAGCTTCTCGTGGGCGAATTCCTCGGACGGATCGGTGCGTTCCACTTCGCCGATCAGGATCTTGGTCGTCTCCGGCACCTTCACGCCCGCCAGTTCGGCGATCCGGCGCGCCGGCTGCCCGACGATCCTGGCGTTCAGGGCGCCGTTGATGATGATCGTCTTGCGCACTTTTTCCGTCTCGTCCGGGTTCAGGAAATGGCAGCCGCGGTCGGCGAATTCCTTTTTCACCTTGTCATAGATGCCGTCCAATACGATGACCGCCTGCTCCGAGGCGCAGATCATGCCGTTGTCGAACGTCTTGGAATGGATGATGGAGTTCACGGCAAGCGTGATGTCGGCGCTGTCGTCGATGATGGCGGGCGTGTTGCCCGCGCCGACGCCGACGGCGGGTTTGCCGCTGGAGTAGGCCGCCTTCACCATGCCCGGGCCGCCGGTGGCGAGAATGAGATCCGCTTCCTTCATGAGCAGGTTCGTCATGTCCAGCGACGGGACGTCGATCCAGTCGATGATGCCTTCCGGCGCGCCCGCTTCCACCGCCGCGTCCAGCACGATTTTCGCGGCCGCGATGGTGCAGTTTTTCGCCCGGGGGTGGGGGCTGACGATGATGCCGTTGCGCGTCTTGAGCGCCAGCAGGCATTTGAAGATGGCCGTCGACGTCGGGTTCGTCGTCGGGATGACCGCGGCGACGATGCCGACGGGTTCGGCGATCTTCTTGATGCCGTAGGCGGGGTCTTCCTCCAGCACGCCGCACGTTTTCACGTCGCGGTAGGCGTTGTAGATGTATTCGGAGGCGTAATGGTTTTTGATGACCTTGTCTTCGACGACGCCCATCCCCGTTTCTTCCACGGCCATTTTCGCCAGCGGGATGCGCGCCTTGTTGGCGGCGGTGGCGGCGGCGAGGAAGATGCGGTCCACCTGTTCCTGCGTGTAGGAGGCAAACAGGGATTGCGCCTTTCTCACTCTCTCGAGGGCTTTTTCCAGTTTTTCCGTGCCGTCGACCGGCTCCCGGTTCCATGCGGGTTTCGTCATCGTTCTCTCCTCCTTTTTTCTCGGGGATCTCTTTGTGAAAATTGTAACATGACTTTGTGAAATTGTGCACATGCAAAAAAGGCATACCGGTATATGCAAAACGGCATGGCGGCGCCGTTTATCCGTTTATCGTTTTTTTACGGTTTTTTTTCGAATGCTTTGCCGGCCGTTTGCGGGAATGTTCGATTTGTTCCCTACAATGGGGATCGTTCGGAATGAAAAGGCCCGTTGCGGGCCAAACCGCTCGAAAACGAGAAGGGAGAGTCGGATGTCGTGTTGCATCGTCTGCTGGAACGATGGGGACGAATGATGTACCGTTTCCGCTGGGCGGTGCTGGCCGTCTGGCTGGTGCTGGGCGCGCTGGGCGGCCTGTACGCCGGGAAGCTGGGGCCGCTTCTGACCGGCGGCGGCTGGGGAGTGCCGGAATCGGATTCCTACAAGGCCTACCACGCGATTTCGGAGCAGTTCGCGTCGCGAAGCGCCACGTCCCTTGTGCTTGCGGTGAAAGATTTGCGGGAAGACCCGCAGGACTTGGCCGGCCGCCTGGAAGCGGTGCGGGAAGCTTTGTTGCGGGAAGAAACGATTGATGACGTCTATTTGTGGCCGGACGCGCCGGAACCGCTGAAAGACCGGTTCATCAGCGAAGACGGCCGCGTCACCTTCGGGTTCGTCGGGATGAACGTGGATGAAGGATTCGCCCAGAAAGCGCTGCCGGCCATCCAGGAGCGGCTGGCGGAAACCTCGGCGCCGCTCGGCCTGGAAGCGTCGATCCTGGGCGCGCCCGCCCTGTGGGGCGAAGTGAACCGGGTCAGCCAGGAAGGACTGAACAACGCGCATCTGCATGCGATTCCGATCATCGCCGTCGTGCTGCTCCTGGTGTTCCGGTCCGTCGTGTCGTCGCTCATGCCGCTGGCGCTGGCCGCCTTTTCCATCGTCACGGCGCTGGGCATCCTGTACGGTTTCGCGGTGCGGGGCGAGCATTCCGTTTTTGTGCTTGACGCCTCGATGATGCTGGGCATCGGACTCGGCATCGATTTCGCGCTCCTGTTCGTGTCCCGGTTCCGGGAAGAGCTGGCGCGGAATGCGCATGACATCGCCGGAGCCGTCGGCCGGACGCTCGCAACGGCGGGGCATGCCGTCCTGTTCTCGGGACTGACCATCATGGGCGCGATGGCGGCGCTTTTCGCCGTGGACATCGCGTCGGTCCGGTCCATGGCGCTGGGCGTCATCGTCACCGTGCTTGCGCTTCTTGCGGCCAGCTTGACCCTGCTGCCGGCCATGGCCGGGATTCTCGGACGGAAGGTGAACGCCTGGAAGGTGATGCCCCGGCCGCTTGCCGGAGCCGGCGCATCCGGTTCCGGCCGGTGGTACCGGCTCGCCCGGCGCGTCATGGCCAAGCCCGTCCGTTACTTGGCGGGGGCCGTGCTGCTGATGGCGGCGTTGGCCTGGCCGGCCTCGCAGCTGACGACGGCCACGCCGGACGTGCGCATGCTGCCGGAGGACTCCGCCGTCCGCCGGGGCGTCGAGACGCTGCAGGAGGCGTTCGGCCTCGGCGTGTCGTCGCCGATCCAGATTGTGCTGGAGGGGCCGGAAGGCGAGTGGCTGAAGCCGGAAAATCAGGCACTGCTCCGCTCCCTCACCGAACGGTTGAAACAGCTCGGGGATGTCGACGGCGTCGTGACCTGGCTGGATTACGTTCCGGGCCTGGAGGCGTCCGAGATCCGGATGCGGCTCGCCGAACCGCGGGATTGGCCCGATCCGGCCCTGCTGCGGATGATCGAGCGATACATCAGCCCGGATCGCGGCACGGTGATCGTGGAGGTGGTGTCGCACCAGCATGCGTCCAGCGAAGGCATGAAGGCGCTGGTGAAGGAGATCCGGGACGGCGTGCTGCCCTCCATGGAGGAACTGGCGCCGTACGGCGTCTACGTGGGCGGGCAGACGGCCGAAGGGCTGGATGTCAGCGAGTCGCTCCGCGACAGTCTCGTGCCGGTCACGCTGTACACGCTGGCGCTCATCTTCGTCATCCTGCTCCTGACCTTCAGAAGCGTGCTGCTGCCGCTGAAGGCGATCCTGCTCAACCTGCTGTCCCTCGGCGCCACGTACGGCGTGCTGGTCATCGTGTTCCAGTGGGGATGGGGCAAAGACCTGTTCGGCTTCGGGGAATTCGGGTACATCCAGAACTTCGTGCCCATTCTGCTGCTCGGCCTGCTGTTCAGCCTCAGCACCGACTATGAGGTGTTCCTGCTGTCCAGGGTGAAAGAGGAGTACGCCGGCGGCAAATCGAATGAAGAAAGCGTGGCGCTCGGCGTGGAGAAAACGGCGCCGATGATTTCCGGCGCTGCGGCCATCATGGTGACGGTGTTCGCGTCCTTCGCCTTCGCCGGCATCTTGCCCATGCAGCAGCTCGGCCTCGGCATGGCCGTCGCCATCGCGCTGGATGCCACCGTCGTGCGTCTTGTGCTGGTGCCCGCCGCGATGAAGCTGCTCGGCGACTGGAACTGGTGGTTTCCCGGGCGGTCCGGCCGGGCGGCCCGGACGCGCGCCGGTCTGGGGCAGGCCGGCGGCTGATGAGAAAAAAATGACCGCGGATCCGGAGAAAGGAGGGCCGGCATGTCCATCCGCACCAGGCTGCTCATGACCCATCTGCTCATGATCGCGGCGTCGGCCGCGCTGATGGCGCTGTTTGTCTACTTGCTGTTCCATGCGTTCGCCGGACAGCTGGAAGACATCCGGAGCCGCTACAATCTTGACGGCGTGTCTTCAGAGGAGGTCGTCCACGGTGAACTGACGGCCGTCGCCGAACTGCAGCTCGTCACGCTGAACGATCCGGACCGGCTGCTGGACGACGGCGTGATGGACGGATATGCAGAGCGCCTGGCCGCCCGGAACATCGGCATCGCGCTTTTGAAAGACGGGACGCTCCGCTACGTTTCGGCGGGCGCGGATGAGCGGTGGACCCGGGCGCTGCCGGTGTACCCGCTCGGCCCCGGCGAAACCCACGTGTTCCGCGCGGAATCGCTGCAAACCGACGGACGGTGGGTCGCCGGTCTGCAGGCGGCTTTCCGATACGGCGACGGGAGCCCGGGCCATCTGTTCCTGCTCCTTGATGCGGAGCCGGTCGGCCGGTTGGCCGGCCGGCTGCTGCCGTTGCTGGCGCTGGCGTTCCTTGCGGCCATCGCGCTGGCGGGCACGGTCATGACGGTGTGGGTGTCCCGCCGCATCCTGAAGCCGGTCGAACGGCTCCGGCAGGCCGCGGAACTAATACGGGAAGGCCGGCTCGAGCATCCCGTGGACATTCCGGGCCGCGACGAACTGGCGGAACTTGGCCGCGCCTTCGAAGACATGCGCCTCAGGCTGCAGGAATCCGTCCGCGAACGGCTGAAAATGGAAGAAAACCGCAAGCAGCTGATGGCCGGCATCGCCCACGACCTGAAAACGCCGGTCGCGGCCATCACCGGTTACGCGGAGGGATTGCTGGACGGGGTGGCGGCGGATCCGGGCAAGGCGGAGCAATATTTGAGGACGATCCATTCCCGGGCGCGCGATCTGGACCGCCTCATCGACGAGCTGTTTCTGTATTCGAAGCTGGATTTGAACCGCGTGCCTTTCCACTTCACGGATCTGGACCTGAACGGATTCGTGGAGCGGGTGGCGGAAGAAGCCCGGCTCCGGCTGGAACGGGACGGCATCCGGCTTGACGTCGAACGGCCCCCGGAACCCGTCGTCGTCCGGGCCGATCCCGGACAGCTGGCGCGGGTGTTTGCCAACCTCATCGAAAACGGCGCCAAATCCATGGACAAACCGGAAAAGCGCCTGAGGATCCGCGTCGCGCCGCCCGCGGCGGGGGACGGCGATGCCGCGCCGCGGTTCGTGCGGGTCGACATCGGCGACAACGGAGCGGGCATCGCGCCGGATGACCTGCCCCGCATTTTCGAAGCGTTTTACCGGGGCAACGCTTCACGGGCCGGGGACGGCGCGGGCAGCGGCCTCGGCCTGGCCATCGCCCGGCAAATCGTGTGCGCACACGGAGGAAATATCCGGGCGGACAGCGAATTGGGTAAAGGAACGGTCATTTCCTTCACACTGCCGGAGGCCGGACGGTCCGCCGCCGGCGAACGGGGAGCGTGATGCGGGGGAGGCTTCATGAAACGGGTGCTCATCATCGAGGATGATCCGGCCATTGCCGGGCTTCAGCGCGATTATCTGGAAATCCACGGTTTTGCGGCGGAGGTGGAACACCGCGGCGACGCCGGGCTGCGCAAGGCGCTTGGCGGCGGCTACGATCTGGTCATCCTGGATTTGATGCTGCCCGGCGCGGACGGGTTCGACATTTGCCGCAAAATCCGGGCGGAATCCAACATTCCGCTCATCATCGTGTCCGCGCGGAGCGAGGATGTGGACGTCATCCGCGGGCTCGGACTCGGGGCGGACGACTACATGAAAAAGCCGTTCAGCCCGGCGGAACTGGTGGCGCGGGTGAAGGCGCATCTGGCGCGGGTTGAGCGGCTTGCCGGCGCTGCCGGCGGAAACCGGGACGTCATCCGCATCCGCGGGCTCACCATCGACCGGGCGGCCCGGCGGACGTTTCTGGACGGACGGGAAATCCACCTGACCGCCAGGGAGTTTGATTTGCTGGCGTTTCTGGCTTCCCATCCGGACCGCGTGCTCTCCCGGAGCGACATCTTTGAGCGCGTCTGGGGGATGGATTCGGAAGGCGATCTGGCCACGGTGACCGTCCACATCGGAAAGCTGCGGGACAAGCTGGAGGCGGATCCCGCCAATCCCCAATACATCGAGACGGTGTGGGGAGCGGGCTACCGGTTCCGGGCGTAGGAGAGGCGAAACGCGGGAAGCCGAAATGCCGGGAAGACGAAGTGCCGGGAAGCTGGAATGCCGGGAGTCGAGACGCCGGGCAGGCGAAACCGGAACCCGGACGGCAGCCATTCATTTTTTTGCAAAAAGCCGGACATCATCCCAAAGAGAACGAAGCAAGCGAAGCAAAAGAAAAGAAGTGAACGAACGGCACCATCAACGACTCCAAAAAAGAAAGGATGCATTCGATCATGAACAGAGCCGTGCTCAACGCCGACATCGAACGGGGCACCATCAGCCGCCACATCTACGGGCATTTCGCCGAGCATCTCGGCCGCTGCATCTACGGCGGCATCTGGGTCGGAGAAGACTCGCCGATCGAAAATGTCCAGGGCATCCGCAAGGACGTGCTGGAAGCGCTCCGCAACCTGCGCATCCCCGTGCTCCGCTGGCCGGGCGGCTGCTTCGCCGACGAATACCACTGGAAGGACGGCATCGGTCCCCGCGAGAAGCGGAAACGGATGGTGAACACCCACTGGGGCGGCGTCGTGGAAAACAACCATTTCGGCACCCATGAATTTTTGCTGCTTTGCGAGCTGCTCGGCTGCGAACCGTACATCACGGGCAACGTCGGCAGCGGCACGGTGCAGGAAATGAGCGAGTGGGTCGAATACATGACCTTCGACGGCGAATCGCCGATGGCCAACCTGCGCCGGGAGAACGGCCGCGACAAGCCGTGGCGGCTGAAATATTTCGGCGTCGGCAACGAAAGCTGGGGATGCGGCGGCAACATGCGGGCGGAGTATTACGCCGACCTGTACCGCCGGTACCAGACCTACGTGCGCAATTACGGCGACAACAAGATTTACAAGATCGCCTGCGGCCCGACCGACTGGGACACCCACTGGATGGAAGTGCTGATGCGGGAAGCGGGGCGCTTCATGGACGGCATCAGCCTGCACTACTACACGATTTCGACGGGCGACTGGCAGGACAAGGGCAGCGCCACGGACTTCGACGAAAAACTGTGGTTTTCCACCCTCGAGCGGACGCTCAAAATGGACGAGATCATCCGCAAGCAGAAAACGGTCATGGACCGGTACGATCCCGAGAAAAGGGTCGGCCTGATCGTGGACGAATGGGGCACCTGGTACAACGTTGAGCCGGGCACGAACCCGGGGTTCCTGTACCAGCAAAACACGCTGCGGGACGCCCTGGTGGCGGGCATCAACCTGAACATTTTCAACAACCATAACGACCGGGTGCACATGGCCAACATCGCCCAGATGGTCAACGTGCTGCAGGCGGTCATTCTGACGGAAGGCGACCGGCTGGTGCTGACGCCGACGTACCACGTTTTCGACATGTACAAGGTGCACCAGGACGCCACCCGGCTCGAACTGGAACTGTCCAGCGAACCGTACCGGTTCGGCGACGCCGTCATCCCGAAGCTGAGCGCCTCCGCTTCGCGGGACGGCGAAGGACGCATCAACCTGACCGTCTGCAATCTGGACCATGCGGACGGCGCCACCCTCGAGGTGGAGCTGCGGGGCGTCGGCGCGGTCAAGTCGGTGTCCGGCCTCGTGCTGACGGCGGAGAACATGCAGGCCCACAACACCTTCGACGAGCCGGAGGCGGTGAAGCCGGTGCCGTTCGGCGGCGCGAAAGCCGAAGGCGGCAAGCTGCGGGCCGACCTGCCGGCGAAATCCGTCGTGCGGATCACGCTGGAGGTTTGAAAGGATGGAGGCTGCGTTCGCCGCTCGTCCGGCGGACCGTCCGGCTGCGCCGGCAGATGAAGGCATGGTGACGCCGATGGATGAAGGCATGCCGGCGGACGGCCGTTCCGCGGTGACGCCGGAAGACCGGCCGGACTGCAAAGGATGCACCGCCAGCGTGCATGACGACTCGCAGATCGGACGGATTCTGGCGGCCCTCGCCCGCCATCCCGAGTCGTGCGTTGACGACGATGTCTACGAGGCGCGCCTGGCGGCCTGCCGGGCGTGCCCGGACCTCGCCTACGGAACGACCTGCCTCCATTGCGGCTGCTTTGTGGCCGTGCGCGCCAAGTTCCGGGACCGCCAATGCCCGTCGCCCGGCGGCGGCCGGTGGCCGGAGGCCGGATGAACCCGTACCGTTTGGATCGCATAGGATGGGATATCCCGCGCGACGCGGCAACACCGCATGACACGCGGACGATTCCCGTTTGACAGGAGTGGCTGCGGATGCCGATCGCTCCAGGTACCCATGTGGTCTATACGGTCCGCCCGGGGGATACGCTGTACGGCATTGCCGGACAGTTCGGCGCCTCGTACCCGGATCTTGTGCGGACAAACGCCATCCATCCGCCGTTTGCGGAACCGGACCTCATTTTTCCCGGCCGGAAGCTGCTGGTCCGCGTGCCGGGCATGGCGCAGCAGAGCGCCGTTCTGCATCAGGTGACGGAAGGGGACACGATGTACGGCCTTGCCGTGCGGTATGCCGCCGGCCTCGATTTGCTGGTCGCCCTGAACCGCCTGGAGCAGCCGGACATTTTGCGGGTCGCGCAGCTCATCCATGTGCCGGCCTTCGTTTATGAAGTCGAGCCGGGCGATTCCCTGTTCCGGATCGCGCATCGATTCGGGGTTTCGCTGGGCGAACTGACGCGGGCGAACAGCCGCCGTCCCGGTTTTTCGCCGGATGTGCTGGTTCCCGGATACCGGCTTGTCGTGCCGCTGCCGTCGTCGGAGAACATCGTCGTCTTCGCGCCGCTTCCCGGCACCCGGATCGCCGCGGGCGACGCACTGGCCGGCGCGGCCCGCGCCTTCGAAGCGACGGTTCACTATCTGATCCGCGATGCGGCCGGCCGGACGGTGACCCGGGAGCGGGTGTTCATGACGTCGGCGGGCGCTCCCGCGTTCGGCGAGTTTCAGGTGCCCCTCGAATTCGACGCGCCGCCGGCGGCTCCGACGGGCACGATCCTGGTGTTCACGCGGAGCGCCCGCGACGGCAGCGTGCAGGATCTGACCGGAGTGAACGTCGCGTTCTGAAACCCCTCCGCAAGACGTGAAACCGGGCGGCCGGACCGCTGATCCGGCCGAACGCCGCACAAGCGCCGCGGACCGAAAAGAGCCCCCGCGCCTGTTTCGTTCGATCCGAAACAGGCGCGGGCGTTTTTTTGTTTGATGTCCGAATCGCGGAGCTTGGAGGTCGTTTTTCATCAAAAAATCGACATTTGATTCGAGTTTTCGACAGAAATCGTATATGATAATGATTGACGGTTCGGGGAAAACTAACTAAGATAGGGATACCCGATTAAACTAATCGGAAATGTATGGGAATTGGCGGCCGTACGTCAACCGTACATAGAAATCCATCGCAGCAAGGAGAGATTGGGAGTGAAGAAGAGAACCATCTTTCTGTTGGGGCTGATCCTCATCGTGTCGTCGCTCCTCGCCGCCTGCGGCGGCGGAAACGGCGGCGCGGGCGACGCCGGGGGCGCCGGCGCCGGAACCGCGGACAACGCCGGCGGGCAAACGGCGGGCGGCGATGCGGGATCGCGCGAATACCGGAACGAAATCAACATCGCCATGACGGCCCAGCCGCCGACGCTGGATTCGGCCATGACCGTTTCCCAGGTGGCGCTGGATGTCGCCCAGTACATTTTCGAGCAGCTGTATACGCTGAACGCCAGCTACGAGCCGACGCCGGTGCTGGCCGAGTCCCACGACGTGAGCGAAGACGGGCTCACCTACACGTTCCGCCTTCGCCAGGGCGTCAAATTCCACAACGGCGAGGAAATGACGGCCGAAGACGTGGTCGCCTCCATGAACCGCTGGCTCGTCACGTCCTCGCGGGCGAAAGTGCTGCTGGCCGGCGCCAGCTTCTCGGAAGTGGACCCGTACACGGTGCGGCTGACCCTGCAGCAGCCGGCTTCCGACGTGCTCATCGTGATGGCGTCGCAGGCCAATTTCCCGGCCATCATGCCGAAGGAAATCATCGAATCGGCGCCGCCGGAAGGCGTGACCGAGTATATCGGCACCGGTCCGTACAAATTCGTGGAGTGGAAGCAGGACCAGTACATCCACCTCACGCGGTTTGAAGACTATCAATCGCCCGAAGGCGAACCGAGCGGATTTGCCGGCCGGAAGACGGCCCCGACGGAGAACGTCTATTTCCATTTCGTGACGGACCACTCCACCCGGATCGCGGGCATCAAGACGGGGCTTTATGACATCGCGCTCAGCATTCCGCCGGAAAACTACGACGAGCTGGCCGCCGTGCCGGACATCGAACTCCTGACGTTCCCCGGCGGCACGCTGACGGCGTTCTTCAACACGAGGGAAGGCGCCCTCGGCAGCAACCCGACCCTGCGCCAGGCGGTGCTGGCGGCCCTGAACAACGACGAAATCATGCTGGCCAGCTTCGCCAAGCCGGAAATGTACTTCCTTGCGCCGGGCTACATGAACCCGAACCAGGAGCAATGGAGCACCGAGGCCGGCAAGGCGTACTACAACCAGGCCAATCCGGAAAAGGCGAAGCAGCTGCTGGCGGAAGCCGGCTACAACGGGGAAGAGATCACCCTTCTCACCACGAAGGACTACAACGAAATGTACACGGGAACCCTGGTCATCCAGGAGCAGCTGCGGCAGATCGGCATGAACGTCAAGGTGGACAACTTCGACTTCCCGACGTTCCTGGAGCGGAAGAACGACCGGAGCACGTGGGACATTTTCCTGGCGAGCACGGGCTACCAGCTGATCCCGCCGCAGCTTCTGGCGGTCAACCCCGACTGGGCCGGCCTCGACGACCAGCGGGTGAAGGACGCCCTGTCCGCCATCCGTTTCGCGCCGACGCCGGCCGACGCCAGGAAGGAGTGGGAAGCGCTGCAGGCCTACCTGTACGAAATCGGCTCTTCCACCGTTCTCGGCCATTACAACGACCTGGTGGCCGTCTCCAAAAAGTTCGAAGGTTTCGAGCTGTTCGAAACGCCTGTGGTTTGGAACGCGCGCATCGCGAAATGACCGTTCGGCAAGCCGGACGGACCGGTGCAGGAGGATGGCAGTCCGGACTGGCCGTCCGGCGCATACCGGCGCGAAAAGGAGAGGGTGTTGCCCGGACACCCTCTTCGTTTTATGCTTGTACTTGTACATGTTCAATCCCGTCGAGACAATGAGGGATCGCAGTGGCCGCATATGTGGCAAAACGGCTTCTGTCGCTCATTCCCGTCCTGTTCGTGGTGAGCGTCGCCATTTTTCTGATCATCCATATCACCCCCGGCGACCCGGCGTCGTCCATCCTCGGGATGGAGGCGACGGAGGAAGAGATCGCGCGGCTGAACGCGGAGCTTGGTCTCGACCGGCCGATCGCCGAGCAGTACGTCCGCTGGGTGGCGGGGCTTTTCAGGGGCGATCTCGGCGACTCCATTTTCATGCGCATGCCGGTGTCGCAGGCCATCGCTGAGCACATCGGGCCGACGCTGTCCCTGGCCCTGCTGGCCGAATTGTTCGCGCTCGTTCTGGCCATTCCGTTCGGTGTCCTTGCGGCCTGGAAACGGGGATCGCTTGCGGACTACGCCCTGATGGGCGCCACGCTCCTCGGCATGGCGGTGCCGAGCTTCCTGCTCGGGCTGCTGCTCATGCTGGCTTTCGGCGTCAAGCTCGGCTGGCTGCCGGTGGCGGGATACAAGCCGCTGTCCGCCGGATTGGCGGAACACCTGAAGTTTTTGATTTTGCCCGCCGTTTCCCTCGGCGCCATCCAGGCGGCGCTCATCGCCCGGATGACCCGGGCGTCCGTGCTGGACATCCTGAACCTGCCGTTCGTCCGCACGGCGCGCTCCAAGGGGCTGGGCGAGGCCAAAGTGGTGGGCAAGCACGCCCTGCGCAACGCGCTTTTGCCCATCCTGACCGTCATCGGCCAGACGTTCGGCACCCTCGTGACCGGGGCCGTGGTGGTGGAGTCCATCTTCAACATTCCGGGATTGGGACAGCTCATCCTCAATTCCATCGAGCGGCGGGACTATGCGGTCATCCAGGGCGTCGTGCTGATCGTCACGCTCATCTACGTCGCCATCAACCTGATCGTCGACCTGCTCTACGGGGCCGTCGACCCCCGGGTCAGGCTGGACAAGCGCTAACGCGGGAAGGAGAGCGTTGAACATGGATACGCTGAACCCGGACGCATACGAATCGGTCCGACGGGCGCTTTCCCGCGAACGGCGTCGGATCCGCCTTGCGCGCATCAGGCGGAACGCCGGTCTGCAGGCGGGGGCCGTCCTGTTTCTGTTTTTTGTCCTGATGGCGCTGGCCGGCCCGTTTCTCGTTTCCCACGACCCGGCCGAAATGAAGGTGACGGACCGGCTGCTTCCGCCGAGCGCGGAGCATTGGCTCGGAACGGACGAATTCGGCCGCGATCTGCTCGCCCGCATCGTGTACGGATCGCGGGTGTCCATCGGCACCGGACTGTCCGTGGCGCTCGCCGCGTCCGCCGCCGGCCTGGTGATCGGCCTGTACGCCAGCTACTACAAAACGCTGGACCACATCCTGATGCGCATCTGCGACGGGCTGTACGCCATTCCCGGCATCCTGCTCGCCATCGCCCTGATGGCGGCGCTGGGCGCGTCGGTCACCAACGTCATCGTCGCGCTGTCCGTCGTCTACACGCCCGGCATCGCGCGCATCGTCCGTTCGGCGGCTCTCTCGGTGCGCGGCCAGACGTTCATCGAAGCCCTCGAGGTGCAGGGCGCCGGGGCGACCCGCATCATCTGGCGGCACATCATGCCGAACACGCTGAGCCCGCTGATCGTGCAGGCCACTTTCGTGTTCGCCGAAGCGATCATTTCGGAGGCCGCCCTCAGTTTCCTCGGCGTCGGCATCCCCGCTCCCGATCCGAGCTGGGGGAACATCCTGCAGGCGGGGAAACTGGTCATTTTCAAGGCGTGGTGGATGGTCGTGTTTCCGGGCATCGCCATCGTGCTGACCGTGCTCGGGCTGAATTTGCTCGGCGACGGGCTGCGCGACCATCTGGACCCGCGGCTTTCCGGAAACCGGCGCTGACGGCCGGGTTCGTCGGCCGGTCCGACGAAACGGCGGGCGCCAGGACGGTACGGCCAGGCGTTGGCCGGCCAAACGGAAAGCAGCCTGCAGGCACAGCAAGGAAGGAAGGTCCGCCGACATGGAACAACCGCTGCATGCGCAATCGCATGGGCAGCCGCTGCCTGAACGGCCGTTGCATGAACCGCCATCGGATGAGCAGCCGCTGCTTGAACTTCGCAACTTCAAAGTCCATTTCCGCACGGACCGGGGACGGATCACCGCCGTGGACGGCGTCAACCTGACGGTGCGGCGGGGCGAGATCGTCGGCATCGTGGGCGAGTCCGGCTGCGGCAAAAGCGTCATGTGCCAGTCGATCGTGCGCCTGCTGGAGCCGTCGGACGCCATCGAATACGAAGGCGAGGTGCTGTTCGAGGGGGAAGACCTGCTGGCGGCGCCGATGTCGCGGCTCCGGCAAATCCGCGGCAACGACATTTCCGTCATTTTCCAGGATCCGCTCGCCTCGCTGAACCCGGTGTTTCCGATCGGCGACCAGATCGAGGAAGTGCTGCGGCTGCACCGGAAGATGTCGCGGAAGGAAGCGCGGGAGCAGGCCGTCGAGCTGTTGCGCATGACGGGCATCCCCAATCCCGAAACGCGCATCCGGGCGTATCCCCACGAACTGTCCGGCGGCCAGCAGCAGCGGGTGATGATCGCCATGGCGCTCGCCTGCCGGCCGAAGCTGCTCATCGCCGACGAGCCGACGACGGCCCTCGACGTGACGATCCAGGCGCAGATTCTGGAGCTGATCGCGGAACTGAACCGCAATCTGGGCATGGCCGTGCTGTTCATCACCCACGACCTCGGGGTCGTGAAGCAGCTGTGCGATTCCGTCAAGGTGATGTACCTGGGACAAATCGTGGAGGAGGCGGACACCGGGACGCTGTTCCGCCGGCCGCTGCATCCGTATACGAAAGGGCTTCTCCGGTCCATTCCGCGCCTGGACACCGACCGGGAGGCCAAGCTGCACGTGATCGAGGGCACGGTGCCGTCCCCGCTCGAGGCGCCCCGCGGCTGCCGGTTCAGCACCCGCTGTCCGTACGCCGACGACAAATCGCGGGAAGAGGAGCCGCCGCTCGAAGAAGCCGAATACGGCCATTTCGTCAAGTGCTGGCACTACCGGCGCATTCTGGAGCTGGAAGGAGGGGTCGGCGATGGCGGCGCGTGAAGCGGACAACCAAGCGACCGTCCCGCCGCAAGGCCGTCCCGTCCTGGAGGCCGTGCGCGTCGGCAAAACGTTCCAATCCGGCGGCCTGTTATCGCGCCGCCGGACCCCGGCCGTGAAGGACGTGTCGTTCGAACTCCGCGACGGGGAAACGTACGGCCTGGTCGGCGAATCCGGCTCCGGCAAGAGCACCACCGGCCGGATGCTGGCCGGCCTCACGAAACCGGACGCCGGCGAAGTGCGCTACGAAGGGCGCAACCTGTGGACGCTGGCCGGCGAAGACCGCCGATCGGCGCGGCGCAACATCCAGTTCGTGTTCCAGGACCCGTACTCGTCCTTCAATCCGAAAATCCGGATCGGCGACGCGCTGGAGGAACCGCTCGTCATCCACCGGCTGGGCAGCCGCGCCGAGCGGAAGGAGAAAACCGTCCGCATGCTGGAGGCGGTGGGCCTCAGGCCGGATCACCTGTTCCGCTATCCGCACGAGCTGTCCGGCGGCCAGCGGCAGCGGCTCAGCCTGGCCCGGGCGCTCATCCTGGAGCCGAAGGTGCTTCTGTGCGACGAACCGGTGTCCGCCCTGGACGTGTCGATCCAGTCCCAGATCCTGAACATGCTCAAGCGCCTGAAGCGGGAGCTCGGCCTCACGATGCTGTTCATCACCCACGACATGGGCGTGGTCCGGTACATTTCGGACCGGATCGGGGTCATGTACATGGGAACGCTGGTGGAAGAGGCGGAAACGGACGACCTGTTCCGCGAGCCGCTGCACCCGTACACCCGGGCGCTGCTCGCCGCCGTGCCCGACCTGTCGGACGATCGGCAGGGGGCGCGGGAGCGGATCGTGCTGCGGGGGGAACTGGCCGCCCAGCCGGCTCCCGGGACCGGCTGTCCGTTTTATCCGCGCTGCCCGCTGGCGAAGGACGCGTGCCGCAGCCAGGTTCCCGTCCTCCGCGAAGTGAAGCCCGGCCACAAGGCGGCCTGCCATTTGATCGAAGAAACGGAGATGCGAGCATGACCTATGTGAAAATCACCAACGGCAAAATGGAAATCGGCAACGGCGCCGGCATCCAGGTTGCCGGCAGCGGCGAGCCGGACGGGGACGGCCTGTCGCCGAAGGAATTGCTGGAAGCCGCCGTGGCCCTGTGCGTCGTCAAATCGGTGCGGACGGTGCTGGACCGGGACGGCGTGGCCCACGATCCGGATGAAATCGAAGCGACGGCCGCCGCCTCGAAGGAAGAGGGCGTCGCCAACCGTTTTTCGCGGCTGGACGTCCGCGTGAAACTGCCTTCGAATCTGGACGAGGCGTACCGCCGCAAGCTCCTCGTGGTCGCCGAGCGGGCCTGCACCATCGGAAACACGATCAGAAGCGGCGCCACGGTGACGCTGGAGCAGGCCTGACGAAACGGGATGGCCACCCGGCAGATGATAGGGGACGCACGGGAAAAAAGGCACCGGCCGGATGGCCGGTGCCTTTTGCATGGCAGCGGATTGCGGGGGGTGGAATCCGGCGGCCGCGCATCATCCGCCGGCCGGAACGGATTCGAACGCCAGCTGTCCGGGCGGCACCTCCAGGATGTGGACGGTTTTCAGGCTGTCCGCTTCCCGGAAGGTGACCCGGATCGGCTTCTTCTTGCCGTTGAACGCCACATACGTGCGAACGCCGTCCTTCTCGAACGCGGCGTACAGCGGGGTGTCCGCGATGACATCAGGCGCGACGCGGCCGAGCGCCCGCAGGCTGGCGATCCAGTGATAGGTGTGGGACCGGCTTTCCCCGTATTCCGGCACGGTGTATGACGTCTCGAAGTCCGCCATCGCGCCGTCGGCATCGTACAGCGCCTTCAGCATCCACAGAATGTCCCGCCATTCCCGGGGCGGCCCGCCGTTCAGCGCTTCCATGTCTTCGTAGAACCGCCGCGCCGTCTCCGGATCCCGGCCCCAGTAAAGCGAGGAACCCAGCACCGGCAGCACGTTGATGCCGTAAATTTCCTCGGGGTTGTTCGTCCACCAGGTCCGGAACTCCCCGCCGGCCGAAAGGACGATCGGCGCGTAATCCTGCACATATTCCTCCGGAAAATGTTCGTGTTCCGCATCGAGCCAATACTGGCGCACCGCTTCGACTTCCGTCGCGTACATGAAAATCCCCGCATCCCGGATGTCCTGGTTTCCGACGGCTTCCCCCCACAAAATCAGGGCGGCCGACGCCATCAGCGCTTCCGAGGACGACTCCTGATTGTTGCCCGGCGAGTAGGAAAACACGTCCGTCGCGTTGCCGGACGCCCACGAGTGTCCCGCGTACGGATCGAAGGTGCGCAGGAAGGGGAATGCCTGCGTGCCATCCCGTTCCCAGTTGGCGTAATCGCGGATCAGCGCCTCGATCATGCGGCCCATCCGGCCGGGCCCGGCCCAATCCGGATCCTCGAGGGCCAGCACGGCGGCGGCGAACACCCAGTACCCGTAATGGAAATGATGGTCATTCAGCACCGTATCCGCGCCGAACTGGGTCGGATAGAGGTTGACGGTGCCCCAGGTCCGGTCGTAATAGACGATCCGGTGCGGCTCCAGGTTTTTCAGCGTTTTTTCCATGTCTTCGCGAATGGCGGCCGCGAGCGACCGGCGCAGCTCCTCTTCGCCGGCCGCCCGGGCCAGGGGGATGAGATTGGCGAGCCGGTTGTAGTTTTTGCCGAACCAGTAGGTGCCTTCCCCCTCCGGGCTCGGCAAAACCCTGGCCTGTTCCCCCGCCAGGTATTGCCGCAGCCGGTCCAGGTCGACGCCGACGGTCGGCAGATACGGCAGCATGCCCGGATACACCAGCTCGGTGCGGAATTCGCTTCCTTCGACCAACTTCATGGCCCCGCGCGGGCTGCGGTATTCGTAAGGGAGAAAGGCCGCGTCACGCGCGTGTTTCCACTGGTGCGGATAAAGGGCGGCCAGGGTGCCCTTCCGCCGGCCCTCCATCGCCTTTGTTTCGAAGCGGAACGCCGTCTCGACGCGGCTTGTCCGTTCGTCGTAGGTCCACGACGTTTTCGTGCCGGTGATGAAGGAATAGGCATACTTGCGGAACAGATCCACCGTCTCCGGGCGCACATCAGGCAGGAGCGCCAGACTGACGTACCGCCGCTTCTCCGGCAATGCGGCCCGGAGCACGGCGCCGTTTTTCTCCCAGGCGGTGCCCGTCGGCGCAAAGAGGGCATAGGCGTTTCCGTTGATTTCAAACACCGCTTCATGGGGGCGGCCGGTGTCGGAAAACGTTGCGTCGCCGTTCAGGGTGATCTCCGGCTCCACCCCTTCGAAGGTGAAATAAAGATACGGGCTGCCGTGGGCGGCGGTGGCGCGAATGGCGCCGCCGCCGTCTTTCGCGGGCAGCAGCATGTCCACGTGCCAGTCGCCGAAGCCGTCCAGAAGACCCGCATCGGCCGTGAAGTGCCGTCCTCCCACCGTCAGATCCCGCTCGTCGTGCCGGTACAGGGCGTGAAAACCGGCGGAGGTGGTGCGCACGTCCGGATAGGCCACGTTGACCCCGTCGGGGTTGATCCGGAAGGCGAGCGGGTGGGGATAGATGGCGCCGGAGAAGGGCATCCAGGCCAGGGAGCTCCACCAGTCGTTGGTCGGAACCGGACCTTTCACGCGATCGGTTTTGTAGACGAGCGGCTGCGGCGGCTGGTAGACGGTTCCTTCCAGCGTGGTGAACACTTTCCCTTCCCCGATGGTGACCGCCGGTCCGTCCGCCTTCGCCAGAAGCGCATTCACGTCCGCCGCTCCATGGCCGCACCCCGCCGCAAGAACAACGGCGGCCAGAACGATCGCCGCCGATGGGAGACGGTTTTGGTTTTTTCCAGATCGGATGAGATGCCGCAAGGCCGCTTCCTCCCGATTCGTTCCTATTGGTCCCACAGCGGCTGGGTGCCGCACGAGTCGCGGACGACGAGCTGAGGCTCCACGACGATGGACGACGTCTGGCCCTGGTTGTTCATCATGTCGTACAGCATCATGGCAGCGAGCCGGCCGATGCGCTCCTTGTCCTGCCGGACCGTGGTGAGCGCCGGCGTGACGTAGCGGCAGGCGGCGATGTCGTCGCAGCCGACGACCGCCACCTGGTCCGGCACGCGGATGCCTTTTTCCCGGAAGGCGCGAAGCGCGCCGAAGGCGAGCAGGTCGGAGGCGGCAAACAGCGCCCGCGGCAGCCGTCCCCGGGCGATCAGCTCCAGGGCCGCCTCGTACCCCTGGTGCTCTTCAAATCCGTTGCTGTAGACGAACCAGTCCTCGTTCACCGGCATGCCGAAGGACGCCAGCGATTCCCGGAAGGAATCTTCCCGGATTTTCATGACGCCGGTCATGTTGACGATGCCGAGATAGCCGATTTCCCGGTATCCGTTCAAATAGAAATGCTCCACCACCATACGCGAAATTTTCGCATTGTCGCTCATGATGTAGGCGGTTTTCGGACCGGTCAGTTTCAGATCGACCCCGATGCAGGGAATGTCGCTTCCGGCCAGTTCGTAGACGCTCGGTTCGATCTCGTCGCCGGCGATGACGATGAAAGGCGTGACGCCCATCGGGTTCGCGGGCAAGGACGTCTGGCCGGTCAACCTGGCCGTGCAGGGGCTGCAGGCGACGATCCATGACGACCAGCTCGAATACATCAAAGGGCTCTGGACGGGCGAAACGAAATTCACCGATCCGAAGGCCATCGAAGTGCTGGAGAAAGCCCAGGTGTTGATGCAGTACGCGCAGGACGGCTTCATGGGGCTCGACTACGGCACGCTGCCCAGCCTGTTCGCTTCCGGCCAGGTGGCCATGGTGGCCGACGGCAGCTGGAACGCGCCGACGTACGCCAGCCTGAATCCGAATCTCAGGTTCGGCTACTTCCCGGTTCCGGGCAGCAGCGATCCGAAGAAGAACGCCAATCTGGCGGGCAAATACGACATGACCTGGATGGTCGTCGAGAAGTCGGCGAACAAAGAATGGGCGCTGAAATTCCTGGAAGAACTGAGCATTCCCGAAAATTACAAGGCGTTCGTCAACGCCGCCGGTTTCCTGCCGACGCAGGACGTCGAGGTGGAGAGCGAGTTCGTCAACGAAATGATGCAATATTTGAGCGAGTTCAAACTGGCCTGGGACCAGCTGTTCATCAACCGGGAAAACGTCGGCCAATACGCCGCCAACTCCAGCGTGCACGCCGAGTTCCTCAAACCGGCCGGTCCGATCGAGACGGCGCGGGAACTGGCCGAGCTGTCCCAGAAAGACTGGGATGCGGCCGCTCCCAGGTGAGACAACCGCATCTTGTGCCAACGGGGTGAGCCTGCCGGGTCCGGCAGGCTCCGCCTTGTTCCGCTCTTCTTCCACTGCCGTCCGGCACTCGCCGCGGGCGGCCCGGACGCTCCGACAGAGGTGAACGCACCATGTACCCATTCGGCAAAGGGATCCGGCGCCACGTGCCGTTCGCGCTGCTCATGATCCCGACGTTGCTGTACGTCATTTTCGCCTTCGGCCCGTCGCTTGTCACCGTCGTGTTCTCCTTCACGAACGCGACGGGCATTCCCGGCATTCCGTGGGAATTCGTCGGCTGGGAAAACTACCGGACGTTTTTCACGGCGTCCAACGCGGGGGACAACCTGCGGGCGGTCGGCCGCTCCCTGTATTTCGCCTTCACGGTCGTGCTCATCCAGAATGCCGTGGCGCTGTTTGTGGCCATCATCCTGAACCGCCGGCTGAAGGGGGATGTGTTCTACCGGGCCGTGCTGTTTCTGCCCGTCGTGCTCGGGGTCACGGTGAACGGCCTGATCTGGCAGCTGATGTTCAACCCGATGGGCGGGCCGGTCCAGCGCATCCTGAACCTTTTCGGCAAAAGCTCGAACTTTTTCGGCAGTTATGACATCGCCTTCGAACTGATCATCTTCGTGCAGATCTGGATGTACATGGGCTACTCGATGACGATTTTCCTGGCCGGCCTGCAGGCCATCCCGTCCGATCTGTACGAAGCGGCCTACATCGACGGCGCCCGCGGATGGAGCGCGTTCCGCCACATCACGCTGCCGCTCATCGCGCCCGCGACGACGGTGAACATGCTCATGGCCATCATCGGCGCGCTGCAGACGTTCGACATCATCTATGTGCTGACGGGCGGCAAGTTCGAAACGTCCACATTGGCCTGGAACGTGTATGCGGCGGCCTTCGGCTCCGGTTCCGCCGACTTCGGTTTCGCTTCGGCCGTCGGCATGATCCAGTTCGTGTTCGTGTTCATTTTCGCCGTGGCGGCCATGGTCTTTTTCCGCAGGAGAGAGGTGGAAATCTGATGAAGGAAGCGAAATCCGTCGTCATCGGACGCTATGCCGTCGTGCTGCTGCTGATGGTGCTGTACCTGTTTCCGCTCTTCTACCTGTTCAATGTGTCGATGAAGACGCAGTTCGAATATTTGGCCAATCCCGTCGCCCTGGCGGAACAGATCCGGCTGTCCAACTTCGCGGAAGCCTGGAAGCTGGGGCGCTTCGGCCAGTATTTGTGGAACAGCGTCCTCTACACGACCGTCTCGACGCTGCTGTCCCTCTTGCTGTCGATCGTCGCCGCCTTCCCGATTTCCCGGGGCTATGTCCGGTTCAGCAGCTTTTTCTACACCTTTTTTCTCATCTCGCTGTTTCTGCCCAACGCCCTCATTCCGCAATTCGCGCTGATGAACGAACTCGGGCTGTACAACACGCAGATCGGTTACATTTTGCTCCGCACGGGCGGCACGGGCATCGTGTTCATGCTGATGGTCGGCTACGTCAAGTCCATTTCGCGGGAGCTGGACGAGGCGGCGGCGATGGACGGATGCGGCTATGTCCGCTACCTGTTCACCATTCTCATTCCGCTGACGAAGCCGGTTTTGGCCACCGGGGTCATCCTGCTGGCGATCGGCACGTGGAACGACATCATCCTGCCGGTCATCTACTTGTCCGATCCGAATCTGGCGCCGGTCACGAAAGGGCTGTTTGCGTTCCGCGGGCTCTATCTGAACAACTGGCCGCTTCTGGCCAGCGGCATCATCATCGTGGCGGCGCCGCTCATCGTGCTGTACGCCTTCCTGCAGAAATACATCGTGAACGGCGCCCTGGCCGGCGCGTTCAAGGCGTGAGCCAGACGGGAACGGAGGGAAGCGGCGATGGAACGGTTTTCGTTTCCGCTCAAGGAGCAGATCGAGCACGGCGCCGAGTTCCGGTGGAAGAACAAGCCGGTGCTGCGGTCCAGGCCCCTCGACATGTCGGAATCGCGCTGGCGCCTGGTGGAACAGGGGCGGATGGAATTCACGGACGAACGGTCCGTCACCGGCGCCCGCGCCGTCCGGATCATCTCGCCGACGCTGTCCAGCAAGGCGTTCCAGACGGAAGCCCCGGGCCGGCCCCACGGCAAGTCGTCCGTCATGCTGACGGTGGACGGCGAAGACTGGACCGGCTTCAACCGGATCAGCTTCCGGGTGTATCCGACCCTGCCGGGCTTCCGCGTCATCTCCATGTCCGTCCGGCTGCACAATGACGGAACGGTCAAGGTGCCGGACAAGTACGAGCGGGAAGGCATCCACTATTTCCTGCTGCAGCCGGACCGGTGGAACCATGTGGTGTGGGAAATCGCGCACCTGCCGCGGGACCGGGTGACCGGCCTCGAATTCGCCTACCGGCTGCAGGGCAGCGACCGCGGGGCGGCCAAGGAGGTCATGTACGACCTGGACGACATCCGGCTGGAGGAAGTGGAGCCGGATTATGTGGAAGGATGGCCGGTGGCGCCGGGACGGGTGGCGTTTTCCCACGTCGGCTACGCGGCCGGTGCGCGCAAGCTGGCGGCGGCGAGTTCCTTCCCGGATGCCGATGCGTTCGAAATCGTCGCCGACGCGGACGGCGCCGTGGTGTTTGCCGGCCGGGTGGAACACCGGACGCTGCCGACGGGTACTTTCCAGCTGATGGATTTCACGCCCGTTTGCACGCCGGGCCGCTACCGGATCCGCATCGGCGGCACGGAAACGCCGCCTTTCAGGGTGGACGACCGGGCGTGGCGGGAGCCGATTGTCAAGACCGTCAATTTCTTTTTCACGGAGCGATGCGGGTATCACGTGCCGGGCATCCACGGGGTGTGCCACCGCGACTGGCGGGTCCGCCATCCCGACGGCCGCGAGATCGTCACCAACGGCGGCTGGCATGACGCCGGTGACTTGTCCCAGGGGCTGGTGAACACGGCGGAAGCGGTGTACGCCATGCTGGCGCTGGCGGAAAAACTGAAGCGCGGCGATCCGGCGTTGGCGGATCGGCTGGCGGAAGAGGCGATGTGGGGACTCGAGTGGATGCTGGCCACCCGGTTCGGCGACGGCTACCGGACGGTTTGGTCCACGATGGATCTTTGGACGGACAACATCATCGGCACCTTCGATGACGAGGTGTGCGAAGCGGACAACGACCCGTTCGCCAACGCGGTTGCCGCCTGCGCGGAGGCGCTGGCCGGCCGGCTGCTGGCGGAGCGGGATCCGGTGCTGGCCCGGGCATGCCTGCAGGCGGCCCGCGAAGACGCCGGGTTCGCCCTGGAGAAGCGCGCGTCCTTCGACGCGCTGACGGCGGCCCAGACGATTCTGGCGCTGACGGAGCTGTACCGGGCGGAAGGCCGGGAAGCGGATCTGGCGCTGGCGGCGGAGCTGTCCCGCTTCGTCATGGACTGCCAGCAGCGAAGGGTGCCGGAATGGGACGTCCCGCTCCACGGGTATTTCTGCACCCATCCGGACCTGGCGAAACCGATGCGCTTCGACCACCGGGGACACGAGCAGGCGCCGGCGGTGGCGCTCTGCAGCCTGATGGAACTTGCGCCGGACCATGAACTGTGGATGGAATGGTACGGGACGGTCAAGCTCCACGCCTCGTACCTGTGCCGCGGGGCCGGGTTTGCGGAACCGTACGGCATGCTGGCGGCTTCCGTCTACCGGCTGGACGAGGCGGAAACGGAGGAAGACCGCGCGCAGATCCGGCAGGGCATCCCGCTGGCGGACGGGGTGTATTTGCGGCGTTTTCCCGTCTGGCATGCCTTCCGCGGCAATTCGGGCACGATCCTGAGCCAGGCGAAGGCGCTGACCGCGGCGGCCCGCGCGGGCCGCAACTGGTCTTTCGCCGAGCTGGCCAACCGGCAGCTGTACTGGCAGGTCGGCTTCAATCCGTTCGGCCAGAGCCTCATGTACGGGGAAGGCTACGATTTCGCGCCCCAGTACAGCGCCATGAGCGGCAACCTGGTCGGTTCGCTGCCCGTCGGCATCCAGACGCGGGGTGAGCGGGACGAACCGTACTGGCCCGTGCAAACGTGCTACAACTACAAGGAAACGTGGGTGCATCCGAATTCCCGCCTCCTTTGGCTGATGTGCGATCTGTACGGGGAAAGCCGCGTCGTCGGGCGGCTGCCGCGGGACGGGCGGCCGGTGCGCCTCATTCACGGGCTGACGGGCGAAACCGTCGACTTCGCTCCCGGCGCGCCGGACGGCGTGGCGGAGCGGGAGATTTCGCCCGGCCCGTACCGGGTGGTCGCCGGGGATGTGGAAACGAACATGACGTTCCTGCCCGGAACGGTCCACATGGTGGATTTCGGACGGCTGGTGCGCGTGGAATTGAGGCTCGCGGGCGGATCGCGGCTGCAAGCCGTCGTGCACGGAAGGGGACGACCGGTCGAACTGGAGCTGCGGCTGTTCGGGGCATCCGTCCGGGAAGAAGTTTCCCGCACCGTGACACTGCCCGAAGGCGGCGGCGCCGCCGAGGTGGAATGGACGCTGCGGACGGAACCGGCCATGCCCTGGATCGCCCTCGTCATTCCGGACGGACGGCTGGAACTGGCGGCGGAAATCGAGGGAATCGGCTGAAAGGGCCGGTGGGCGCGGACGTTCCGCGACAGCGGCGGCGCGGCGCGGAACGAAAGGAGCGGAATGAAAGGCCCGGAACGAGGGGCCCGGAACGAAAAAACCGGAACAAGACATCGGACGAAAAGCCGCATTTGTGACAAAAAACGGACAATCGCCCGGCCGGGACAGGAAACGGGGACGAAGGGCGCGAAAAAACTTGCATGCCGAAGGAAGGCATCCGCGAAAGCGACATGTGGAAAGCAATCGCGCAGGAAAGGAACCGTAAAGCCCATGCAAAGGATGAACGGGAAGACAAGGCGGTCCGTCCGGCTGCTGGCGGGATGGCTGCTTCCGGCGGTCCTGGCGCTCATGGTGGCCGGCTGCGGAGAAAACGGCGACCGGGGTTCCGCCACCTCCGCGGCGCGGAACGGCGAAGCCGTCAAGAAGCTGGTGAGCGATCTGTCGGCCGGAAAGATCAAGGCGAAGTCGGCTTCCGTCAGCGCGACGGAACTGACGGTCGAATGGCCGGACGGCGAACGGACGGTGCACGCGCTGCCGCAGGACGAGTTTTTCGTGTCCATCGCGCCCTATATCGACCGCACCCATCCGTGCGTGAACCACAGCCTGACCGGATGCCGGGGCGAACTGGCGGGCATGTCGTTCGACATCCGCATCGAGGACGAATCCGGCGCCGTCCTGCTGGAGACGACGGCGGTGACGCCGGACAACGGATTCATCGACCTGTGGCTGCCCCGCAACCGGACATTCCGGGTGACGATCAGCCGGGACGGCCGCACGGCGGTGTCCGACATTTCCACCTTCGACGGCGAGCCGACATGCATCACGACGATGCGGCTGCTATAAGCGGCGGTTGCCGGGGGCGGGAAGGCAACGATTTGCGGCCCGAAGAACGGCCCCATAAAGAAGGCGGAAAAAGGAAAACAGAAAACGGAAAACGGAAAACGGAAAGCGGAAAACGGCATCGGTTCGGTGCCGTTTTTTTTTCGTCGGACGGTTGTCGAAAGGTGGCGAGGTTGCGACGAAACGGAGAAAAGGGTACAATGAAAATATCTTAAATTTAAGATTTTGAAAAGCGGGCGAACGGTTGCAGCGGTCCCATCCCAACGGAAAGCGAGGAATCGCCCATGACCGATGGCGCACTGAAAACGCGGGGCATCCACCACATCACCGCCTTCGCGGGCAGCGCCCAGGCCAATCTGGATTTTTACGCCGGGGTGCTGGGGCTTCGGCTGGTGAAAAAAACCGTCAACTTCGACGCGCCCCACGTCTACCATTTTTACTATGGCGACGAACGGGGAACGCCGGGCACCGTCATGACGTTCTTCCCGTTCGAGGACGGCCGGCAGGGACGCGTCGGCGGCGGGCAGGTCGGCCGGATCCGTTTTGCCGCCCCGCCGGGGTCGCTTCCGTTCTGGGAAGACCGCCTGAGCCGGTACGGCGTGGAACACGAGCGCATCCGGCGGTTCGGCGGAGAGGCGATCCGATTCCGGGACCATGAAGGGCTGCAGCTGGAGCTGGAGGAGCAGGCGGCCGGCAAGCCGATCCGCTGGTCGTTCGCCGGCATTCCCGCGGACAAGGCGGTCAAGGGATTTGCCGGCGCCTTGCTGTACAGCATTGCGCCGGCGAGGACGATGCAGCTGCTGGAGCGGCTGTTCGGCTTCGTCCGGATCGGCGAGGAAGGCGGCGTCGTGCGCTTTCGGACCAACGACGGTCCTGGCGACGGTCTCGGCGACTCGGTCGACGTGTACGCCTCTCCGGTCGGCTACGGCCGCGGCGGCCTCGGCACCGTGCACCACATCGCCATGCGGGCGGCCGACAAGGACGAACAGGAGCGGTGGCGCAAGCGGGTGCTGGAAGCCGGGTTCGATCCGACGCCGATCGTCGACCGCAATTATTTCACGTCCATCTATTTCCGGGACGCGGGCGGCATCCTGTTCGAGATCGCCACGGACGGGCCGGGCTTCGAACGGGACGAACCGTTTGACCGGCTCGGATCGGCGCTGATGCTGCCGCCGTGGTATGAACCGCACCGGTCGACGATCGAACGGCTGCTTTCGGAAGCCGGCGTGCGCGAGCCGGTCCCGCCGGGGGAACGCGCGGACGAATGAACGGCAAGGGCCGACCGGAAGGAGGGGCGGCACATGCGGCATTTTTTCAAAAAAGGCCATGCTTCGCATGACGTGACGCTTCGGGCGCCGGTGCCGGGGTGACGGTCCATTGGGAGGAGGCCGGCCGCCGGATGACGGCCGCGGAAGCGGCGGCGGCCGCCTGGTACCGGCAATGGTTTGGAAATCAGGACGCATCGGAGGGACGGTCGTGAACGGAGGAGAAACGTTGCTCATGGAAGTCGCGGGCGGAATCGCATTGGAACCCCCGAAAGCTAACGAAGACGGATTCGCAACGGATCCGGCGGGCGGCCCCGCCGATGAAGCCGTGCGCGAACTCGCCGCGACAGGCAGCGGCAGCCCCGGCAACGGTTCCGAAGACGAACCCGATGAAGGTTCCGACGACAATCCCGCCGGCGGCTTCGGCGACGGTCCCGAAATCAATCCCGAAAACAGCCCCAAAAACAGTCCCGAAGGCGGGCTTGATGACCGCGAGCTCGCCCTGAAGCTGTTCGTCGTGCTGTCCCGGGCGTATCGGACCGTCATGGACCGGGCCGTGAAAGACATGCGGAAGCACGGCCTGTCGGCGAATGAATTCATGGTGCTGGAGCTGCTTTATCACAAGGGCAGGGTGCCGCTGCAGCAGATCGGCGAAAACATCCTTTTGACGAGCGGGGGCATCACGTATACGGTTGACAAGCTGGAGGGCAAAGGGCTGGTCCGCCGCGTCCCGTGCACGGAAGACCGCAGGGTCATTTTTGCCGCCATCACGGAAACGGGCCGCAAAATAATGGAGCAGCTGCTCCCGTCCCACGCGGAAGCCATTTGCAACATCATGCGCGGCCTTTCCCCGGAGGAGAAGGAAACGGCGATCCGCCTCGTCCAAAAGCTCGGCCTGGCCGCCGGGGAAGAAGCATGACGGCCATGCGCGCCGGCAACATGCGAACCGGCGGCAAACGAGCCGGCAGCACATGAGCCGGCCGGACAAAGGGTGCAGACATGCACCTTTTTTTATTTGGCTGTGGGCGATGCGGACAAATTGTCCTCATCGGGCACGGCCCGCCGGCGGGTTCCGGAGGCGATGCGGACATTGGCGCCTTCCCAAAACCGTCAAAAAAACCGCCGCCCGGATTGCATGATCATGCAGAACCGGGAATAGGGATGGTAACAGATGTTTTCCCGGAAACGGCGAAGGAAGGGATCGCCATGCTGGAGACGGCCTACCAGATCAGCGGCATCCTCATGACGCTCACCCTCATCATCGGACTTGTGCAGGTGTACTATCTGAAAAGGGACCTGCGCATCACCAACGAGCGCGCCGCCGCGGAAAAGAGCGTCGAATTCCTCAACTGGTTCGCCTCCTATCTGATGCCCAAATTCCAGAGCTACAAATCGCGCATCGCGGAGCTGGAGGCGGACAACGCGGAGCTTGGCGCGCTCCTTCGAAAAAAACGCGCCATCCCCGAAGGCTTCGAAAAAGATTCGTTCGACGACGAGGAAATGCTCGTGGCGTTCATCCAGGGGGAAGCCGGCGGGGAAGACCTGATCAACCAGCTGGAGTTTTTTGCGGCGGCGATGGTGAGCGGCCTGGCGAATGCCGACATCGTCTACCGGCCGGTCGGCCTCCTCTATTGCATGATGGTGGAGGAACTGATGCTGATCCTTTGCCTGAACCGGCAGGACGATCGCAGGCACCTGTATCCCAACACCGTCGAACTGTACCGCAAATGGAGCCATCGTCTCGCCCGCGACCGGCTGCGGGAGGAGCAGAGGACCATTTCGGAAAAGATGAAGCAGTACGAGGACGGCAGGCTGAAGACGATCGGGCTGTGACGAACGAGCGGGCAGCGGAATGCGGCCGGAAAACATGCCGTGCATAAAAAGGGGGGCGGTCCGCGCGCCATGCGCGGACCGGTCCTTGCGATCGGGAGCAGAATGCGGAGGGATGACCGATGAAAGAGCGCGACGAGCTGGTGGAAACGTTCAAGTATCTGGACAATCTGTCCGAACAGAACCTTGGCGTGTTCAAAAAATGGCTGGCCAAAAGCCGCAGCCGCCGCGACCGGATGGCGGTATCCGACAGCGAACCGGTCATGACGCGGGCGTTCAAGCATCTGGACCGGCGCATGAAAGAATGGCGCGCATGGCGCTGATGCCAGCGTCATCAATCGAAAAACGTCCGCGGCTTTACGGGCCGTCCGCTCCGGCAGGGAGGGACGGCTTTCCTGTTTCGAACAGCGCGCCCCGTCGTTTTCGCTTTTTTCGCTTTTGCGTTCCCCCCGGATTTTCGGTTATGATGGGGTCACGGGAACATTTTCACAAATTGCGGCATCAACGGAAGGAGCGATGGACATGGCCGTGACCCAGGTTCAATATTTCTCCCGCGCGTTGAAAAGGAGCGTCACGTTTACCGCAATCATCCCCTTCGACAATCCGGAAAGCGGCAACTGGCCGGAGAAGGGGCCGTTCAAGACGCTGTACTTGCTGCACGGCGTTTTCGGCACCCACACGGACTGGCTGTACCGCACCCGCATCCCGGTGCTGGCGGAGCAAAAGCGGGTGGCCGTCGTCATGCCGTCGGGGGACAACTTCTTCTATCTGGATCAACCCGCCGTCGGCGCCATGTACGGCGAATTCATCGGCCGCGAGCTGGTGGAGGTGACGCGGACGCTGTTTCCGCTGTCGCGGCGGAGGGACGACACGTTCATGGCCGGCCTTTCCATGGGCGGCTACGGGGCCATCCGCAACGGGCTGCATTATCACGAAACGTTCGGCTGGGTGGCCGGCCTGTCGTCGGCGCTCATCACGTACCATTTTGAAAACCCGGACAACGTGAAGAATATGCTGCATGTCGGGGATCGCTACTATGAACTGACGTTCGGGGAACTGGACAAGGTGAAAGGCAGCGACCGGGATCCGGAGGCGCTCGTCGAGCGGCTGCTGGAACGGGGGGCGGACATGCCGAAGCTGTACCTGTGCTGCGGAACGGAAGATTTTCTGATCGAGCAAAACCGGCGGTTCCGCGACTTCCTCGCCCAACGCGGCGTGGCTTTCACCTACGAGGAAGGACCGGGCGCCCACGACTGGGCGTACTGGGACACGCACATCGAGAAGGTGCTGGACTGGCTGCCGCTTTGACGGGCAGGCCGAGCGGAGGGATGGCCATGCGGGAAGAACCGGGAGTTGACGATTTGCAGCAATGGCTGGAACGGTTGAAAAGGGCATGGCCGGATCGCGGGTTCCCCGAGCGGCTTGTCCTGGCGGACGGCGCCCTGGCGGAAGCCGCCCGCTTCATGGCGGACAAGGAATGGCGGCGCGTGCTGCTCGTGGCCGACGAAAACACCCGTGAAGCGGCCGGCCGGTCGCTGGAGTCGGACTTGCCGGCGGGCGGCGTGTCGGTGTCCGTCACCCTGGTCCGGCCGAATCCGGCGGGGGACGTGGTGGCGGATGAAGCGTCGGTCGTGCAGGTGCTCCTCGATCTGCAGCGGCATGGCGCGGACGCGCTCGTGGCCGTCGGGTCCGGCACGCTGCACGATATTGCGCGTTATGCCGCCTTTACGGCCGGAAAGCCGTTCGTGTCGGTGCCGACGGCGCCGTCGGTGGACGGCTTTACCTCGAAGGGCGCGCCGCTGATCATCCGGGGGGAGAAAATCACGGTGCCGGCCGTCGGTCCCGTCGCCCTGTTCGCCGACCCCGGCGTGCTCCTGCGGGCGCCCCGGCGCCTTGCGGCGGCCGGATTCGGCGACATGCTCGGAAAGGCGACGTCGCTGTTTGACTGGCGGGTCGGCCATCTGATCGACGGCGAGCCCATTGACGAAGAAGTCGCCGGCATGACGCAGCGGGCGCTGGCGCGCTGCATTCGCCTGGCGGAAGACGTCGGACGCGGCACGGAGGCGGGCATCATCGGCCTCATGCGGTCGCTCCTCGAATCGGGCTTCGCCATGCTCATTTTCGGCCAGTCGCATCCCGCTTCCGGCGCCGAGCACCATCTGTCCCACTACTGGGAGATGGATTTCATCCGCAGCGGCCGCCGCCAGCTGCTGCACGGCGCCAAGGTCGGCGTCGCCTGCGGGATGGTCGCCGATCTGTACCACGAAATCGGCCGGAATGTCCCGGCGATTGCGCCGCTTCTGGCCGGGCTGCCGACGGGCGAACGGATCCGGGAGCTGCTCCGCAAAGCCGGCGCGCCCGCGACGCCCGGGGAACTCGGCATCGGGGAAGATCTCGTGCGGCGCGGACTGGCGGAAGCCCACCGGGTGCGTCCGAACCGGACGACGCTGCTAAAGCTGAAAAACGAAGGACGATTGGGAACATGACGGCATATGCGCCGTGAAAGAAGGGAGTTCGTCATGCGGGAACCGTCCATTGTCCACGTTCCGTTCAATCCTTCGCTGGAAGGGTTGGCCGAAATGCGGCCGGACATCATCTTCTCGGAAGCGGCCGGCCAACCCTTGAAGCTGACGCTGCTGGTTCCCTGGCGGGACTGGAGGAACGAAGCCGCCCCGCCCAAACGCCCGCTGATCGTGTTCGTGCAGGGCAGCGGTTTTACGTTTCCAAACGTCAACTATGAAATCCCGCAGCTGGCCGAATATGCCCGAAACGGCTATGTGGTCGCCACGGTGACGCACCGGAGCGTCCTGGACGGGCATCCGTTTCCGGCCAGTCTGCAAGACGTCAAAACGGCGATCCGTTTTTTGCGGAAACATGCGGAGGAATACGGCATCGATCCCGACCGCATCGGCATATGGGGCACGAGCTCCGGCGGGAACATCGCGCTTCTCGTCGGCCTGACGCAGGGCGATCCGGCCTATGGGACGGAGGAACATGCCGGCTATTCGGATGCGGTCAAGTGCGTGGTCGATTGCTTCGGCCCGACGGACATGGTGGCCAGCTACCAATATGTGAAGGCGACGCAGGATCCCCGGTTCGTCGATTTGTTTCGCGGTTTGCTGGACGGGAAGGAAGACCTGGGCCTTCTAAGGGCGATGAGTCCGCTTCACCGCGTCGAAAAAGGGCGTGTTTGTCCGCCCGTCCTGATTCTCCACGGCGACGCCGACGACGTGGTGCCGTACGAGCAGTCGCTCCAGATGTGCGAAGCCCTGCTGGAAGCCGGCTGCACGGCGGAAATGGTGCGCGTGGAAAACGGCCCGCACGAAGGGGCGTTCTGGAGCCGGGACGTCCATCGCCTGATCATGGACTTTTTCAATCGGCATCTGTGAGTCAACATGAAAAAGACGCATTTCCATCCGCAAAGGCGGACGGAAATGCGTCTTTCGTTTTGCCTTCGCTACGCTTCCATCTTCTGCGCCGTGTACAGCTGGTAGTACAGTCCCCTTTTGGCCATCAGTTCGTCGTGGGTGCCGCTTTCGGCAATGCCCTTGTCCGAGATGTACAGGATGCGGTCGCAGTTTTTGATGGTGGACAGCCGGTGCGCGATGATGAAGGAGGTGCGGCCTTTCAGGAGCTCGTTCAGCCCCTGCTGCAGCAGCCGTTCCGTCCGCGCGTCGATGGAGCTGGTCGCTTCGTCCAGGATGAGGATGCGCGGGTCGGCCAGCAGCGTCCGGGCGAAAGAGATGAGCTGCCGCTGCCCCTGGGACAGCCGGGAGCCCCGCTCGTTCACCTGCGTCAAGTAGCCGTCCTCGAAATCGCGGATGAAGTCGTCGGCGCACACCGCCTTCGCCGCGGCGATGATTTCCTCCTCGGTGGCATCCAGCCGGCCGTAGCGGATGTTGTCCAGGATCGTGCCGGAGAAGATGAACGTGTCCTGCAGCATGATGCCCATCTGGCTGCGCAGCGATTTCAGCGTCACCTTCGAAATGTCGTGGCCGTCGATCAAGATCCGCCCGCCGGTCACGTCGTAGAAGCGGGAGAGCAGGTTGACGATGGTCGTCTTGCCCGCCCCCGTCGGGCCGACCAGGGCGATGGATTCGCCGGCTTTCACCTCGAACGACACGTTCTCCAGCACGTTGTGCCCTTCCTCGTAGGCGAAGGTGACGTTCTCGAAGCGGACGTCCCCCTTGATCGGCGGCAGCGGTTTGGCGTCGGGCGCGTCCTTGATCGTCACCGGTTCATCCATCGTCTCGAAAATCCGCTCGAGATAGGCGACGGAGTTGACGAACTGGTTGTACAGATTGGACAGGTTGAGAATCGGCTGCCAGAACCGCCACGCATAGTTGCTCATCGCCAGAATGACCCCGAAGGTGACTTCCTCCGGTCCGAGCGCCAAGAGACCGACCAGGTAGATGGACGTGCCGACGAGCTGGGCGATGTTGTCCACCGTGAACGGCACCGCCGCGTTGAAGCGCAGCGCCCGCATCCAGGCGGTGCGGAAGTTGTCCGCCAGCCGCATGAAGATGCCTTCGTTGTGCTTCTCGCGGGTAAAGATTTGCGTGATGCGGATGCCGGTGATGCTTTCCTGGGTGTAGGCGTTCAGATTGGAGCTTTTGTTGGACACGGCCTGCCAGGCGCGGCGCTGCCGGGTTTTGATCGCGAACATGAACGCGGCGAACAGCGGCAGGCCGGCCAGGATGACCAGCGACAGGCGCGCGTCCACGGCGAACATGAACGCGGCGATGAACATCAGGTTGAGCAGTTCCAGAATCAGGTTGATGATGCCGTTGGACAGGACGTCGGACACCGCGTTGACGTAGTTGACGACGCGGATCAGGATTTTGCCCTGGGGCCGGTCGTCATAATATTTGAACGGCAGCTGCTGCAAATGCCTGAACAGGTCGCTGCGGATGTCGAAAATGATGTCCTGCCCGACCCGCGTCATGATCCGGCCGCGGATGGCGGCCAGTCCGACGCTGACGATGATGGTCGCCAGCATGACGGCGGACCAGAAGACGAGCCCGGGGACGTCCCGGTTCGGAATCGACACGTCCACCACATGCTGCATGATGAGCGGCGCCGTCAGGCCGATGCCGGCCGACAGGGCGCTCAGCACGAAGGCGATGACCATCGGTTTCCGCTGTTTCCGGACGTAGGCCATGGCGCGGCGGAAGTGCCGGATGTCAAACGGCGATTCCAGCGTCTCGTCGATGTCATACCGGTTTCTCGCCACGGCGGTCCACCTGCCTTTCGATGCCTTCGTTCTGCAGCTTGAACACTTCGTAATAGTAGCCGCCTTTGGCCAGCAGTTCGGCGTGGGTGCCCTGTTCGACGATCCGGCCGCCGTCGACGATGAGGATGCGGTCGGCCCGGGCCGTGGTGGACACCCGCTGGGCGATGATGATTTTCGTGCACGGCGTGTCGAGATTCATCAGGCTGTTCTGGATGTGTTCCTCTGTCTCCAGGTCCACCGCGCTCGTCGTGTCGTCCAGGATGAGGATGGGCCGCTTCACGGCCAACGCCCGGCTGAGCGCGATGCGCTGCTTCTGCCCGCCGGACAGGCCGACGCCGCGCTCGCCGATGATGGTGTCGTAGCCTTCCGGCATTTTCTCGATGAATTCGTGGGCGGCGGCGAGCTTGGCGTATTTGACCGTGTCCTCCTCCGGCAGGTCGGGATCGCCGTAGGCGATGTTGCCGTCGATCGTGTCCGAGAACAGAAGCACGTCCTGGGTGGCGATGCCGATGTTGGCCCTCAGCTCGTCCAGTTCCAGTTCCCGCACGTCGACGCCGTCCACCAGCACCCGCCCCTCCGTCACGTCATAGAAGCGGGGGATCAGGTTGGCGATCGTCGTCTTGCCCGCGCCCGTCGGGCCCATGATGGCGACGGTCTCGCCCGGTTCGATGATGAAGCTGACGTCCTGCAGCACCGGCCGGTCGCCGTATTTGAAGGTGACGCGGTCAAACTCGATGCGGCCCTGGTAGCGCCGGACCGTCTCCGTGCGGTGCCGGTTTTTGATTTTCGGCCGGGCGTAGTAGATTTCCATGATTTTCGTCAGGCTGGCGTGAAACCGCTGGATGTCGTTGATGACGATGCCGATGGTGCGCAGCGGATAGGCGATCGCCCACAGCAGGGCGGAGACGGAGGCAAATTCCCCGAAGGTGAGCCGTCCGTTCATGACGAACAGCCCGCCGACGACCATCAGGATGACGGCGAACGCCTGGGAAAACGTTTCCATAAACGGAAAAAAATCCAACCAGACGAGAGCCGCTTTTTTGTTGGCGGTGGAATAGTTGACGTTCTTTTCCTGGAACTTCTCGATTTCGTGCTCTTCCCGGGCGAACGCCTTCACGACGCGGTTGGCGGCGATGTTTTCCTGGGCGGCGGAGTTCAGCTGGCTCAGCCGTTCCCGCAGGTTGACGTACATCGGCCGCACTTTGCGGGCGAACAGGAAGGCGACGATGAAGCTAGGCGGCGCCAGGATGAGCAGCCACAGCGTCAGCACCCAGTCGATCCAGAAAAAGAAGGCGACCGACGCAATGAACAGGGTGGCCGATTCGATGATCGTCTTGATGATCCAGGCGAGCGAATGGCGCACCATGTCCAGGTCGCCGGTCATCCTCGTCATCAGGTCCCCGGTGCGGTTGTGGTCGTAATATTCCATGTCCTGGCCCTGGATTTTGTTGTACAGAAAGACGCGAACGCGGTACAGCATGTTCTGCGAGGCGCGTTCGTACAGCATGGTGGTCAGATAGGCCAGGCCGGTGCGGAGCAGGGTGAAACCGATCATGCCGAGGCAGAGCCAGATGAGCAGATCCCGTTTTTCCACCAGGTTGCGGGCGGCGTTCTCGTGCGTGATGAACGTGTCGACGACCAGCTGTCCGATGTACGGATTGATGATCATCATCATGGAGCCGATCACGGACAGGCAAAGCGCGGCAATGTACCGCGCCCGGTCGCCCTTCAGGTTGTTCCAGAGCCACTTCAGTTCGAACATGACATCACCTGTCTTGCGCGTGTAGTCCCCGGTTTCGGTCTCCGTCTGCGGTCTTCCGCACCGCAAAATAGAAACAACCCATTATACCATGCATTTTTGAAAAAGGGTGGCTGCCCGCCGCCGGAAAAAAGACAAAAAGCGCCGCCAATCTCCAATAATCGGAACCCGGCGAAGATGCCGCCCATTTATCTCCGGTTCTCTCCGGAATCGGACGCCTGGCGCCATCAAGCGGATTAGCGGAGGGGGTGGGGTCAAAGGGAACCGCACATGGCACGATCCGCCCCGGGGACCCGCGGCGCGGCGTTCGCATACGCTGGGGATAGGCGATGTTCCGAAGAAAGGAGAATGCTCTACGCCGGCTTGCCGATGTTTCCGATTCCCCTGTATGCCCTGCAGGATATCATCCGCGAGAACAGCCCGGCGGACCGGCTTGCGGCGTCGGTCTGAACCGGCTCCGGCGCACGAACGATCATCGGCGATGAATCAGCCTCGGCGTGAACCGGTACGGTTCGGTTTCGACAAAAAGCGGCTCCGGTCTGATCCTGTTTCAGCCGGAGCCGTTCTCCGCAGAACGACGGCTTCGAACCGCGTCTGCAAGCCGGACCGGGCCCGCGAACCGGGTTCGGTCCGGGCCCGTTTCACAGCGAGTAGATGTTATCCAGCACCGAGCCGATTTCGGCCAGCATCATCAGCGTCTCCATGCGCGACCGCTCCCGCACGGCCAGGCGCAGCCGGGCCAAATCCCGTTCCAAGGTTTCGTATTCCTCCTCATCCCCCAGAAGCTGGAGCATCCAGAACCGCTTGCGGATGCGGTGTTCCAGCGTTTCCACGGTTTGCCGCGCGCGCTCCCAGTTCCCCTGTTCCACGTGCTTTTCCGCCTCGTTGATCAGGTCGCGCAGGGACCCGCCCCGGGGCCGGGCGGCTTTTTCGCGCAGGACCAGGGGCGCGTCGCCGGCATGAACCCGGCCGGCGATCAAGCTTCCGGCATTCGCATGTCCGGCCATCGCATGCTCAGCCGCCGCATGCCCGGCGTCCGCAAGCCCGGCTTTCGCATGCCCGGCCACCGCCGCATACCCGGCTAGTGCCTGACCAGTCTCCGCGCCCGCCAGCAGAACGGCCGCGGCCGCCACGACCCGCATGGCCTTCTTCAATGCCCGTTTCCCTCCCTTCGCACCCCGCGCTCCGCGGAGTTGGAATCCTTTTCCTTAACATGTCCCATACTAATGAAAAACTCTCGCGGGGGAGGATCGCACGTGCCCGAAATTGCCATCATCCTCATCCGTTCCGTCGTCTCGTTCGCCGTCCTGCTCGTCCTCACGCGCATCATGGGCAAAAAGCAGATTTCGCAAATGACCTTTTTCGACTACGTGGTCGGCATCACGATCGGCTCCATCGCGGGGGCGGTGTCGGCGGACCAGAACGTGAAGCTGATCGACGGTCTCGCGGCCACCGTGGTGTGGGGCAGTTTCACCATTCTCATCGGCATGGTCGCCCTGAAATCGTACCGGTTCCGAAAGGCGGTGCAGGGCGAGCCGACCATTCTGGTGCAAAACGGCAAAGTGCTGGAACGAAACCTGCGCAAGGCGCGGATGGACGCCACCGAACTGATGGAAAATTTGCGGGAAAACCAGGTGTTCCGCCTTGCGGACGTGGAGTTCGCGGTGCTGGAAACGAACGGCCAGCTATCCGTCATGAAAAAGGCCGGCAAGGAGGCGGTGACGCGGGAAGACCTCGGAATCAGCGCGGGAACGGACGGCGAGCCGCGCATCGTCATCCTGGACGGCAACGTCATGCGGCAGACGCTGGAAAGCCTGGGGTATGCGGAAGAGTGGCTGCTGACGAAAGTCCGGGAACAGGGGGCGAAAGGGTTCCGCGACGTGTTTCTCGCGCAGGTCGACGCGGATGGAAATGTGTATGTGGACTTGTATGCGGACAGGTGAGCGGTCGGCGTCCGGCTCGTGAAATGCGCGGGCCTGATCGAAACGTTCCACCGGCAGCCGTGGGCAAGCCGGCCGGAAGCGGAAGCCGGGCCATCCTGGAAAAAGGATGGCCCGGCTTTTGTCGGTTCCTGCTTATGAATGCCGCCTAATCCGTCATGGTTCACCGGCCGTCCGGCAGCGCGCAGCCGTCATCGCCGCAGGCGTTGCCGCCGTGGCTTTCGCTGCCGTTGCCATTCGAAGCGGCGGAGGACCGTTCCTCGCTCCACGCCTTTTCCAGCGCCTTCAGGAACACGTCGGCCGGCTGGGCGCCGGAGATGCCGTACTTCCGGTTGATGACGAAGAAGGGGACGGCCCGGATGCCGAGGGCGTCCGCTTCCGCCTCGTCCCGCCGCACTTCATCGGCGAAGGCGCCGGCGCTGAGCGCGGCGTCCGCTTCCGCCCCGTCGAGGCCGGCTTCTTCCGCGAGCCGCACCAAAGTCTCCCGCCGGCCGATATGCTCCCCGTCGGTGAAGTAGGCCTTGTACAGCCGGTCCAGCACGTCGCCCATCCTGCCGTGCCGGCCGGCCAGGTGGGTGAGCCGGTGGGCGTCGAACGTGTTGGTCAGCACGACGCGGTCGAAATGGTACTCGATCCCGTGGGCGAGCCCTTGGCGGGCGATCCCGTCCGTATTGGCTTTGGCCTGTTCCCGGCTCATGCCGTATTTGCGGGACAGCATGTCATAGGTGTCGCAGCCGGCGTCCACCGGCGCCCCAGGGTCCAGCTCGAAACTGCGGTACACGATGTCCACGCCGTCCTTGCCGGCGAACTGCGCCAGCGCCTCTTCGAACCGCCGTTTGCCGAGCCAGCAGAACGGGCAGGCGATGTCGGACCAGATTTCCACTTTCATGATGCGGCACCTCCGGACTTTTTTGGAAGGATGTCCGAGCCCATGCAACTGATTAAACTTTATTAATCATAGTCGCTAAAAAAGAGAAAGTCAACGAAACCATTCCCTGAAAAAATAAGGGATGTTTCGAATCACTGGAAGGGTTTGGGGCAAGTTCTGTCGAAAAATACTGCATGCAATCGAATTTTGGGGTGTTTATTATGAAAAAACTGATAAGAAAGGGAATCATTGTTTTTTTGGCGGTTCTTCTGTTCTTTGGATTCAGTCCGGCCGCTGGCGCCGAGCTGGTCGAAGTCGATCCTTACGGTATCGAATATTCCGACACCGCGTACAATCCGGACGTCGGGCAAAACGGCGTGTATCTTCATGTGATCCGGGAATACACATCGGGCAATTTCAGATTATCCGCCCTGCTGATGGACGCGGAAGGAAATTGGCTGGATGCCCACGTTTATTGGGACGACGAAAATGAAGACGTTGTCAGGTTCGACGTGGCCTATGATCCGGCAAGTCAGCGGTACGCCGTCGTTTGGGAAACCGGAAGGACTTACAATGTTGCGAACAACAAAATCTATATCGGTTTTCTGGACGGAGCGGCTCCGCAAAAGCTGGAAGAAATCGCCGAAATCTGCCCGGCGGGCTGCGCCAGGCCTTCGATCGCCGCCGGAGCGGAAGGATACGCGGTCAGCTACATTGCCGGACAGGTTGTGATCGTCGACTATTTCGAACGGCAAACCGACGGATCGGTCATCAAGAGCCAGCAGGCGGTCGAAATCGAAAATGCGGCCAGCGTTAAGGAAGCCCGCATCATCTTCGACAAGGGACACGGAAACCGGTTTTTTGTCGCCTGGGCTGCGGGAGGCGTGCTTTATGGACGGTACCTGTACGCAACGGGCGACGGCGGACTGGAAGACGGAGAGGATTACTCGTTTGGCGAATTCATCGGCGACAAAATCGAGTTTGAAAAAATCGCCCTGGCGTCCGGCACGACGGAAGGGGTCACCATCCTTTGGCACGAAAAAAGCAGCGATTCCGATACGTTTTCCGTGACCCGAGCGGTCTATGGCGCGCCCGTCGTCCAGATCGAATCGGCATGGGACAACATCTACCGGAGTATTGATCTGGCCTATGATGAAGCCCATGACCAATTTGCCGTTCTGCTGACGGGTTATGAAATCAATTACGATTTTCCCTTAGTCTATCCGTACGGGCTGTACATCGATTGGGAACAGCCCGTGAACCAGGCTCCCGATGAGCCGTGGGGCGCCATCGTCGGGCACAATGACGTCCAGCTTGTCTACAATTCGAAGCTGGGCCGGGTGGACATCGTATCCGAATCCATCGACTGGGGGCCGGTCGTCTGGCCGTTCGGCCAAACCTTCGAGCCGCCTCCGCCGCCCCCGATGTACCATGATCCGGCGTTCAGCCACGACGGCGAAACCCTCATCATGGTGGCATGGAACGAAAAGGACTACTGGGGGGAATCGATCAGTCTGGACGTCTTCCGGATCGACGAGCACACCTATCCAACAAATCCGCAGAAAATCGCTGAACTGACGGTGGCCGAAGACGGCATCATGAGCGAATTTGTCCATGATGTGGCCTACGGAAACGGGCTGCATCTGGCGGTGTGGCAATCGATGGATGAAGACGGCACGTATTGGCTTCACGGCCGATACTTCCACGCCCAGAACGGGCTGGCCGGTTCTGCGTTCGAGATGGAAGTGCCCGATTGGGTCAGCGGGATCCAGGTTTTCTACGAAGAAACGATCGGGAATTTTGTTGCCTTTTACATGCTTTATGACATGCTTTATGAAACGAACGACATTTACGGAGTAACGGTGGACGCTTCCGGCTTCGGTCCGCCTGCCGTTGTGGCCGAGCTTCCGAAAGACGAGGTTTTTGCGGAGCTGCGGATGGCGAAACTGGGCGGCGGACGCTATGCGGCCGCATCGAACGGCGTTTTTGAATCGAAAGTCCTGTTTCTTCCGATCCGCGTCGATGACGTCGGCAACATCGGGCCAGACGGCAGCTTGATGGCTCTGAGGGAAGATCCCGGCCAAACCTGGATATGGGTCACCCTGGCGCCGGTTGAAGGGGAATCGCGGCTATTGGTCCAGGCCTACCTGGACTGGCCGGAAAGAGAAATCCATTTGATCGCTGTCGAACGGGACCAGGAAGGCAATTGGCATTTTGAAGACGAGCGCATTCTGCAGACGGATAAAACGTATGATCTTGACTTTTATGCGGGGCCGCTGACGGACGGGCCCGTGCTGGTCTGGCTGCAGTATGTCGACGATGAGACGCGCCTTGTCGTGCATGACCTGGATCGGTCGCTGACCGTTCCGGTTCCCGTCCAGGGCAGTTTCAAAAGCGTGAAGCTGGTGCCCGGCAAGAGCCGGCTCCATCTGTGGGCCGAGGAATGGGAGGGCATGGGAACCGGTCTTTTCCCCGTCGCCATCGACTTCGCGGCGGAACTGCAGACGTTCGGCACCGGCGGCCGCATCGCGGTGGATGATCTCGTGAAATACGTCCGGTCGCTGAATCTGCAGCAGACGGGGTTTGCCTTGGAAAACCATTATGGCAAACTGCTGGAGCAGATCGAGCCGATCCACAAGCCTTGAAGCGCAAATCCGAAAATGCGGCGGGTGCCGAGCGGATTCGCAATGGAACCGGGCGAGCGGATGTTGACCAATTTGGATGAAAAAAACGGAACCAGAAGACCCGATCAGTGAAACGGGCTGAAAGGCAGCCCGTTTCTCCGCATGGGGTTTCCGGGTTCCGTTTTTTTTTGAAAAACGCATACGTCACACATAAATCCGATAATGGCCGCTCAGCGCGAGAAGCGAGAAGAAGTACAGGCAATTGTCGTAATAGCGCCGCACGCCTTTGCGCAGCGGCGTGTTCCAGAACCGGCGCACGAACGCCTCGGCGTTCGGTCCGCCGGCGGCAAGCGACGCCGCGGCGTTGGTGGCGAGCAGACCCACCGGATGCAGCGCCGGTTCATCGAAGGGCGTGCCGTCCAGATGATAGCGGCGGTAGTCGGCAGGGTCGATTCCGGCAAAGAAACGCTGGATCCGCTCGCACAGGTCCACCGCCCAATCGTCCGCCCGGAACCATTCCCAGTCCAGCGCCACGTTGAGCGCCACCCGGTACGAATCGCTGAAGAAGTACTGGAACTTCTCGTGGGATTGGGTACGCGGCGTGCCGTCATAGTTGGCGTATTCCGGCGCGAGGCCGGTGACGGGGTGGCACGCCTTTTTCAGATAGGCGCGGCTTGCCGCGGCGGCTTCCTTCCAGAACGGCCGGTCCCGTTCGTCCGCCCACAGCGCGAACAGTTCGTAAAAGTGGGGCAGATGGTAGGACGGGTCGCTGAAGTCCACCTCCGGCACGAACTTGATCAGTTTCGTGGCGGGGTCCCACATCGGATGCCCCTCGTCCTCTTCCCCCTTGTGCACGCAGGCGCGCAGAATCGTTCTCGCCTGCTCCGCGTAGTTGAACGGCTCTTCGCCGTCCCCCCAGCGGTTCGAAGCGAAGAACAGCGCCATGGCGAAATATTCCTCCCCGTCCGGCGCCGGTCCCTGCGAAATGCGGGTGCCGTCGGGTTTGGCATGCCAGGCGAAATAATCCTTGTACCGGCCTTCCCGGTGCTGCATGAAGTCCTTCGCAAACAGCCAGATGCGGTCGAACAGGTCCTTGCGGTCCATTTGCACCGCCATCATCATGCCGTAGGACAGCCCTTCCGTGCGCACGTCCAGGTTGCCGGTATCGAGCAGATACCCCTTGTCCGGGCCCAGTTCATAATAGATTCGCGTCTCTTCGTCGCCGAAAAACAGTTCCTCGAACGTCCGCTCCACCTTCTGCCGGACGGCCTTCTCATCGTAGCCGAATTCCGCAAACACGTTGCGGTACCGTCCGGTGTGGAAAGCGCCCTGCTGTCCGTTCATCGCCCAACATTCCGCCTTTCGGTGAAGTTTCGGAGAATTCCGAGAAATCCGGAAGCGGCATGGAGCGGCTTCCGTTCCATGTTTCATTGTAGCACAGGCCGGAGCACAAAAAGTTTAGCCCGTACCGGGAAAAAGTTTAGCATTTTCGGACAGCGGCGCCGCACGCACCCGAATCCCGCATTCTATTTTACAATTGATAAACGGGATTCCACCAATTATATATACTGGAAATAGAAGAGATTCTGTAGCTGCAAATGGAAGAGGGGGGTTCGCCGCCCATGCGGCGACTGCTGATCGGTTTTCTGTGCGCGGCCTTTTTCGCGATTTCGGCCATGACGATCCAGACGCTCGGCCGCGTCTTTTCGTTCGATGCGCCCGTGCCCGCCGCTTCCCGGGAACCGATGGACAAGCCCCGGATCGTGCTCATTTCCCGGGAACGGGACACGCCGTTCTGGCGCGAACTGGAGAGGGGCGCGTTCGAGGCGGCCGGGCGGCACGGCGTCCAGCTGCAGGCATGGGGGTCCTTCGGCTTGTACGAAGCGGATTTCCTGCGCAACCTGGAGCTTGCCATCGCGTCCCGGGTGGACGGCATCATCGCCCAGGGGCTCGACAACGACGACTTCAAGAAACTGACCGCCATCCGGGCGGCGGAAAACGGCATCCCGGTCATTACCGTCGGCAGCGACGTTCCCGTCGCCGAGAGCATGCGGCGCACGTACGTCGGTTCCGACCACCGGGCCGCCGGACGGTTGGTGGCGGAAAGGCTGGCGGAAGATCTGGGCGGCGCCGGCCGGGTGGTGGTGCTCACGAGCGAGCGGCCGGCACATTTCGAACGGGAGCGGCTGGCCGGCATCCTTTCGGTGACGGAGCGGTTTGACGGCATCGTGGTGGAAACGGCGTCATCCGGCAGCGCCAACGACGAGCTGGCGCGGGTCGTGCGCGACCGGCTCAACGCCCATCCGGACACGAAGGCGTTCGTTTCCGTCGCCTACCATAACGCGGGCGTTATCGCCCGTGAAATCGGCCGGCGGTTCCGTGCGGCGGATTTCTGCCTGTACGCATTCGACGAAAATCCGGAGACGGTCCAGCTTTTGCGGGACGGCATCCTCCGCGGCATCGTCGCCCAGGATCCGTACCGCATGGGGGAGTGGAGCGTCAGCCTGATGGTGCGCTGGCTGGATGGCGTCGACCTTCCCCTCGACATGGACGGGTATTTCACCGACATCCGGCTCCTCACCCGGGAGGCGATGCCATGACGAGCATCCAGCACAAAATCTGGCTGCTGTGCGGCATCGTCCTTTGCGCCATGGGCATCATCTGGGGGCTTCTCGTCTATTACAACCAGCTCGTTCTGGAACAGTACAACGGCATCCTGCAGCGGTATTTGCGCATGAACGAAGCAAGCGAGCGGAGCCAGCGGGCCGTGGCGGCGCTGAACGAATACATGCTGGCGCCGGATGACGAGAAGCGCCGCAGCCTGGACCGGGCGGTCCGCGAGCTGCGGGACGCGAGAGCCGGCATGGCCGGGCTGTTGAATGAAGAAAACGCCTTTCTGCTGGCCAACCACATGAATCTGATGGACAGCCTGGACGACGCCATCCGGCGGACCGTCATGCTCAGCGGCATGGACAACGGCGAGCAGGCGGCGGCCTTCTTCGGGCAGGCGGCGCGCTATGCCGGATACATCTCGGAGACGACGCTGTCGTTGATCGGCCACGAACTGAGCGCCTATGACACGTTCTACCGCGGCATCATGGAGCAGAGCCGGGAAATCCGCAAGCTCGGGTTTCTCGTGCTCGTCCTTGTGCTGATGGTGCTCCTGGCCTTCGCCTGGTGGCTGTCCCGCGGCATCACCCGGCCGATCCAGAAGCTGACGGCGGCGGCCCGGGAACTGTCCCGCGGCCGGTTCGACCGGCCCGTCGAAATCGAATCCAACGACGAGATCGCCTTCCTCGCCCGCACCTTCGACCGGATGCGGATCAGCATCAACGACCTGTTTCTCGAGATCCGGAAGAAGGCGCAGCTGGAGGCGGAACTGGCCGAAAGCCGGCTGCTTCTCCGGGAAAGCCAGCTGCGCAGCCTGCAGAGCCAGATCAATCCCCATTTCCTGTTCAACACGCTGGATACGCTGGCCAAGAAGGCGTTCCTGGAAGGGGCGGAAGAAACAAGCGACCTGATCGCAAGCGTGGCGTCGCTCATGCGGTACAACCTGCGGCGGCTCGACCGGGCGGTGACGCTGCAGGAAGAAGCGGAAATGGTGGCCCAGTACGTGGCGATCCAGAAAACCCGCTTCGCCGACCGGCTCGACTTCCGCACCGATCTCGACCCGGCCGCCCTGGATGTGAAGATGCCGAGCCTGACCCTGCAGCCGCTGGTGGAAAACGCGGTGATCCACGCGGTGGAGCCGCGCGAGGAAGGCGGGACCGTCCGCTTCGCCGCCCGCCGCGAAGACGGCGTCGTGCGGGTCGTGCTGGAGGACGACGGCCCGGGCATGCCGCAGGAGATCATCAACCGGCTGCTGGAAGGCCGCGAATCCGCGATGGCGGACGGACGGACGGAAAGCCGCTCCACCGGCATCGGGCTAGCCAACGTGGTGCGCCGGCTGCGGCTGTACTATGGAAAGGACGATGTCATCCGGATCGAAGCGTCTCCGGGGAGCGGCACCCGTGTGACGCTGCGGCTGCCCCTGGATGCGGCGCGGAACGGCGCGGGGAATGGCGCGGGGGACGGCGCAAGGGATGGAGCGGGAGACGATTTGCGGATCATGGCGGGAGAAACGGCGCCGCGCGAAGGGGGGATGGCGGATGCCGGACGGAGAGAGGGGCAAAGAGCGGATCGGCAATGAACGGACCGGCGATGAACAGACCGGCAATGAGCAGACCGGCAACGAACGGACCGGAAAAGTGCTGATCGTCGATGACGAGCAGGTGGAGCGGGAAGGCCTGCGGGCGATGCTGCTTCGGCACCTGCCCGGCCTGGACGTCGAACTGGCCAGGAACGGCAGGGAAGCGATCGCCAAGGCGGCGGCGTTCCGGCCGGACCTTATCCTCATGGACATCAAGATGCCCGGCATGAGCGGCCTCGAAGCGGTTGACCGGATCAGGCGCCGCCACCCGGACATCCAGTTCGTCATGGTGACGGCCTACGACGAATTCGAATTCGCCCGGCAGGCGCTCAAATACGGCGTGAAGGATTATCTTTTGAAGCCGAGCCGGCCTGCGGAAACGGCGGAGACGGTCCGGCGGGTGCTGGACGGCATTGCCGCGGAGCGGGCGGAGCGCGCGGCCCGGGCGCGTGCTTCCGGCGTCCTGGCCCGGATGCGGCCCGTTCTGGAGGCGGATCTCGTCACCCAGCTGCTGCTCGACCACCGGCACGAAATCGGGGCGGACGAACTGGCGGAATGGATGGGCGGCCGGCCGGAGCGGGAAAGCTTCGTCATGCTGTTCGTGCTGTCCGGCGGCGGGCGGGAGGCGGATGTCCGCTTTCATGCCGCCCTGCGGGAACGGGTGCACCGGCATGCGTCCGGCTGGGTTGGCGCTCTCACCGGCCGCCACATTCCCGCCATCATTTTCCGCGAACCGGGGATGTCCTACCGGGCCCAGGCCGCTTCGCTGATGCAGCGCATCCTGCCGCTCGCGAGGGATTTTCCGGGACTCGGATTGTTTGCCGGCATCGGCACCCCGCAGCGGTCCCTCGCCGGCCTCCGGCAGTCCCGCCAGGAGGCGCTCATCGCCAGCGCCGATCCTCCGGGGCCGGTCCGGTACCGCTTCTATGAGGATCTGCCGGCCCTCCGGGAACTGAAGGACCGGTTTCCCGACAAGGCGGCGGAGACGGCGTTCCTCGAACATGTGCGCACGGGCCGCTGGGACCGGGTGGAGGAGATGGCGCTGGCATACTGCGACCGGTGGGAAACCGGCGGCTTCCCCCTCGTGCACGCCGCCCAGCGCATGCTGGAGTTGCTCTGGCTCGTCTCCCGCGTGCTGGCCGAGACGGGCATCGAAACGCCGCCGCCGTCCTTCTCCTTCCGGATGGCCGATTACCGGGCGCTCCGGGCGGAAGTCCGGAGCGAACTGGACCGGCTGCTCCAGGCGGCCAGGAAAATTGCCGGACGGATGGAAAACAGCCTGGTGGAGCGGGTGAAGCGGACCGTCCTGCAGCGGTCCCACGAAGACCTGTCCCTGGAGCGGATCGCCGCGGAAGAGGGGGTCAGCCCGTATCATCTGAGCCGGCTGTTCAAGGCGGAAACGGGGGTCAACTACATCGACTTCCTGACGGCCCGCCGCATGGAGAAAGCCCGCGCATTGCTCGGCAACCCGCGCCTCAGCCTGAAGCAGATCGCCTTCGAGGTCGGCTACCGCGACCCCAATTACTTCAGCCGGGTGTTCCGGAAAGCGACGGGCCTGTCGCCCAGGGAATACCGCCGGCTGAGGCTGGGCGGCGAAGGCGGATCCGGCCGGAACGGGGAGGCGGCGGGCGACGGCGGCGATTGAACGGAGATGGAAAGCGGACAAAAAAGTGCATCTCATTGCAAAAGAATCCAGAAATTTGCCGGACGGCGGGGCGTCCGGGCGTGCTATCGTGAGGTTTGTAAGCACTTTCATGAATGGGAAAGGGGAAAGGACAAGATGAAAAACGCTCGGAATCGCAGCCTGATCGTCCTGTCGCTGGCGCTGACGCTTTCGCTCGTGCTCGCGGCCTGCGGCGGACAGCAGAGCGGATCGCAAGGAGATGGAGGCAGCGGCGGCGACGGGTCCATCGTCATCGGATTTTCGCTCGCCACGCTGCAGGAAGAACGGTGGCAGCGGGACCGCGACATGTTTGTCGCCGCGGCGGAGAAGCTGGGCGCGAAAGTGGAAGTCCAGGCGGCCAACAACGACGAGGCGAAGCAGATCGCCCAGGCGGAAAACCTGATCAGCCAGGGCGTCGACGTGCTGGTGGTCGTGCCGCAGAACGCGGAGGCCACGGCGTCCATCGTGGAGAAAGCCCACGAGGCGGGCATCAAGGTGCTGGCCTACGACCGGCTCATCCGCAACGCCGACGTGGACCTGTACGTGTCCTTCGACAACGAGCGGGTCGGCGAAATGCAGGCGGAAGCGATCGTGAAGCTGGTGCCGAAGGGCAAATACGTCTACATCGGCGGCGCGGAAACGGACAACAACGCCCACCTGTTCAAGAAGGGCGCCTTCAACATCCTGCAGCCGCTCATTGACAAGGGCGACATCGAAGTGGTGTACGACCAGTGGACGCGGGACTGGAACCCGGCCAACGCGCTGGCCAACATGGAAAACGCCCTGACCGCCAACAACAACCAGATCGATGCGGTGGTGGCGGCCAACGACGGCACGGCGGGCGGCGTCATCCAGGCGCTGGCGGCGCAGGGGCTGGCCGGCAAGGTGCCGGTGTCCGGCCAGGACGCGGAACTGGCGGCCATCAAGCGGATCGTGGAAGGCACGCAGACGATGACCGTGTACAAACCGATCCGCGCCCTGGCGGAGAAGGCGGCGGAACTGGCGGTCCAGCTGGCCAAGGGAGAGTCCGTCGAAACGAACGCGACGGTGAACAACGGCAAGATTGACGTGCCAAGCGTGCTCCTCGATCCGATCGCCGTCGACAAAACGAACATCGAGGAAACGATCATCGCCGACGGGTTCCACTCCAGGGAAGACATTTACGGGGAATGAACGGTGACCGGCAATGACGGCCTCGCTGGAAATGGTGGGCATCACGAAACGGTTCCCCGGGGTCACGGCGCTCTGCGGCGTCAGCTTCGCGGCGCGGCCGGGAGAAATCCACGCCCTGTGCGGCGAGAACGGGGCGGGCAAATCGACGCTGATGAAGGTGCTGAGCGGCTTGTATCCGTTCGGCACTTATGACGGCGAAATCCGCATAAACGGCGAAACGAAGCGGTTTTTCGGCGTCCGGGACGCGGAGAACGCGGGCATCGCCATCATCCACCAGGAGCTGGCCCTGGCCCGCAACCTGTCCGTGGCGGAAAACCTGTTTCTCGGCCGGGAGCCGAGCCGGTTCGGCATCGTGGATTGGGAACGGATGCACAAGGAAAGCGAACGGTGGCTGAGGGAAGTGGGCCTTGCTTCCCTCGGCCCGGACACGATCGCCGGCACGCTCGGCATCGGGAAGCAGCAGCTGGTGGAAATCGCCAAGGCGCTGGCGAAGAACGCCCGGATCCTCATTCTGGACGAACCGACGGCGGCGCTCACCGAGCAGGAAGTGGCCATCCTGCTGGACATCCTGCGGGAACTGCGCCGCCGCGGCGTCACGTGCGTCTACATTTCCCACAAGCTGAACGAGGTGATGGCCATCGCCGATACCGTCACCGTGCTCCGGGACGGCCGCAGCGTCGGCACGTTCCCGGCGGCGGGCATCGACGAGAACCGGATCATCTCGCTCATGGTCGGCCGGGAACTGACGGACCGCTATCCCCGCGTGCCGGCGAATCCCGGCGAGACGGTCATGCGCGTGCGCAGGTGGAGCGTGGCCAATCCGGACATTCCGGGGAAGTTTGCGGTGAAGGACGTGTCCTTCGACGTGCGCCGGGGCGAAATTCTCGGCATCGCCGGGCTGATGGGAGCGGGGCGCACCGAGCTGGTGATGAGCCTGTTCGGCGCCTGGCGCGGCGCGGCAACGGGCGAGCTGGAAATCGGCGGCCGGCCGGTGCGCATCCGCAGCCCGCGGGATGCCATCCGCCACGGTCTGGCCCTCGTGTCCGAAGACCGCAAGAAGGACGGCCTCGTCCTCGGCATGGACGTCAAGGCCAACGTAACGCTGGCCAGCCTGCGCAGCGTCTCCAGCGGATACGTGCTGGATGCGAACCGGGAAATCGCGGCCGGCGAGGAAGCCGTCCGCTCGCTCAAAATCAAGGCCGGCTCCCTGGAAACCGCCGTCGGCACCCTGTCCGGCGGCAACCAGCAGAAGGTGGTGCTGGCCAAATGGCTCAGGACGAAACCGGCCGTCCTGTTTTTGGATGAGCCGACGAGGGGGATCGACGTCGGCGCGAAGTACGAAATCTACACGATCATGAACGAACTGGTCCGGCAGGGGGTGGCCATCGTCATGATCTCCTCGGAGCTGCCGGAACTCATCGGCATGAGCCACCGGGTGCTGGTGCTGTCGCAGGGACGGATCGCCGGGGAATTCCGCGCGGAGGAAGCGACCCAGGAAGCCGTCATGGCGGCGGCGACCCGCGCGATGCAAAGGGGCGAAGACGGATGAACGCGCAGAACGGTTTCGAAGGAAAACCGGCCGGAGCCGACGGTCCCGGCCTCGCCGCCGCGGGCGGGACGGACGCGGCGGTGCCGGGCGGGCGGGCGGCCGCCGGCGCCATCCGGCGCCTCGCTTCCCTTGCCCGCTGGTTCCGGTTTGACGCCCGGGCCTACACGATGATCGGCGCCCTGTGCCTCATCTGGCTGTTTTTCACGCTGATGAACGAACGGTTTCTTTCGCCGACCAACCTGTCCAACTTGTTCCTGCAAATGTCGGTGACGGCGATTCTGGCCATCGGCATGACCCTCGTCATCGTTTCCGGCCACATCGACCTGTCCGTCGGGTCCATCGTCGGCCTGACGGGCGGCGTGGCGGCCATCCTGAACGTCTGGTACGACTGGAACACGGGACCGGTCATTGCGGCGGCCATCGGCGTCGGGGTGGCCATCGGATTCCTCCAGGGCTGGATCGTTGCCTACAAGGCGGTGCCCGCCTTCATCGTCACCCTCGGCGGCATGATGCTGTACCGGGGCATTTTGCTTGGCACGACGGGCAGCGTGACGGTGGCGCCGCTCGATCCGTCGCTGAAAAGCATCGGACAGGCGTATTTGCCCTACACGGCCGGCTGGACGCTCGGGTTTGCCGTCCTGATCGTCTATACTGTCCTGGTGCTGGCGAAGCGGCGCGCCCGGCGGAAGCACGGCTTCCAGGCCGAACCGGCGGCCGTCAGCCTGCTTCGGATCGCGTTCGTCGGTGCGCTGGCGCTCGGGTTCGTGTTCGTGATGAACAGCTACAAGGGGATTCCGGTGCCTTTTGTCATGGTGATCGTGCTGGCCATCCTCTTCTCCTTCATTTCCCGCAACACCACCTTCGGCCGGCAGGTGTACGCCATCGGCGGAAACCCCGAAGCGGCGCGCCTGTCGGGCATCAACATCCGCATGAAAACGATGTTCGTGTTCGTGCTGTGCAACACGCTGGCCGCCGTCGCCGGCCTCGTGCTGGTGGCCCGCCTCAACGCGGCCACGATGAGCGCCGGCAGCATGTACGAGCTGGACGCCATCGCGGCCTGCGTCATCGGCGGCACGAGCCTGGCGGGCGGAACGGGCACGATCGCCGGCGCCCTCGTCGGTGCCCTGGTGATGGCCAGCCTGGACAACGGCATGAGCCTGATGAACATGGAAAGTTTCTGGCAGTACATCGTCAAGGGCGCCATTCTGGTCCTGGCGGTGTATCTGGACATCGCCAGCCGCAACCGGAAGAAGAAGGCGGGCTGAAGGCGGACGGGCCTTCCCGGGAAAGGCAAATGCCGGCCCGCGAAACGGCAAGCGCCGATACGCGAAAAACCGCGCGGATCCGATCCCGCTGCCGAGACGGGGAACATTGTGGTATAGTGTTGGGTAGTTGCCAAAGCAGCGGACAAGCGAAGCAAAGGTCCGATGCGGCGTCTTCCAAAAGGAGAGGATCGGCGGCATGCAACCGGAAGTGGTGACGTTCGGCGAATCGATGGCGCTCCTGATGCCTCCCGCGGGCCGCGGGATCGAGCGGGCGGCCGTCCTGGACAAAGGGTTTGGCGGCGCGGAAAGCAACGTGGCCATCGGCCTGGCGAGGCTCGGCCACAAAGCGGGCTGGTTCGGCCGGCTCGGGGCGGATCCCCTGGGCACGTACATTCTGAAAAGCATCCGCGGGGAAGGCGTGGACGTCTCCCGCGCCAAGCAGTCCGCCGACGGACCGACCGGCCTGATGTTGCGCGAGACGGCCGGCGGCCGATCGTCCGTCTACTATTACCGGCGCGGCTCCGCCATGAGCCGGATGACGCCGGACGATCTCGATCCGGCCTACATCGCCGGCGCGAAAATCTTGCACGTGACCGGCATCACCCTTGCCCTGAGCGAATCGTGCCGCCGGACGGTGGAAGAGGCGGTTCGCATCGCCCGGGAAAACGGCGTGAAGGTGAGTTTCGACCCGAACCTGCGGCTGAAGCTGTGGAGCGCGGAGGAGGCGAGGGAGGCCATCCTGCCGCTGGCCGGACAGGCCGATTATTTCCTGCCCGGGCTGGATGAGCTGAAATTGCTCCTTGGCACCGACGACACGGACCGGATGGTGGAATATGCGCACGGGCTCGGAAACGTCACGGTGCTGAAGGGCGTCGGCGGGGAAAACTGGGTCGTGGAAGGCGGCCGCGTGGCGAAGGTGCCGTTCGTGCCCGTGGAACGGGTGGTGGACACCGTCGGAGCCGGGGACGCCTTCTGCGCCGGCTTCCTGTCGGGCATCCTGTCCGGGGCCCCGCCGGAAGAAGCCGTCCGCCTCGGCAGCCTGCTCGGCGCGATGGCGGTACAGACGGTCGGGGACTGGGAAGGGCTTCCGACCCGGGACGAAGTGGAGGAGGCGCTTGGGCGCCGCCGGCATACGGAACGATGAATGCGCCTGCCCGAAAGCGGCCCGTCCGGCCGCCCGGGCAGGCGTTTTTCCAGTTCAAGTCAGGCCTTCTTCCGAGTTGCGAAACGGGGGAAATCCGTATAAGATAAAGGTAACTAAAGGTTTCAGACAATTCCGACAAAACCTGCGCCTAGCTGGAGGGGATTGTTGTGAACAGGAGCTACGAAGTGGAATACTGCAACCTGGAGCTTCGTTTTGACCGGCGCAACATCCAGGATCTGATCCGGAATCTGATCCAGGAAGGGTATTCCCTGTACTGGAGCGACAGCGGGCAGCAGCTGATCCTTTCGATCCGGGCCGGGCGCAAACTGTTGAAACTGAAATTTCAGCGGGTGGCTGACAAATATAAAATCGTGGGCGACTACACGCTCCGGGACGAGAAACTGGCCGAAGTGATGGAGCGGCTCATCAACGATTCGAAGGGCCATGCCGTGGTCAAGCGGTTCAAGGACCGGCAAATCCTCATCGAGAACATCATGTTCGGCAAAACGATCCGCATGGTGGAGATCACCGGACCGGAGCAGAAGGTCATTTTCCAGAAGCACGGCCAGGTGACGACGGAAGACATGATCCGGGCCTTCAAATCGACGCGGGCGGAACGGCGCATTCCGGTGCTCCGCCTGGAACTGGACTACGAACTGGCCTGCTACCACGAGGCGCTCCAGGCGGGGGACGAGGAACGCATCCGGACGTCCAGGGAAAAACTGGAAGCCCTCCGGCAGGAAATGCTGCTTCTCGAAATGTGACGGGTGCAGCAAGCCCGGCGGCCTCAAAGCCGCCGGGCTTGCTGCTTTTTCGGACGTCCTGCGCGGGCGTTGCCATTTCTTCGCGCGTCAGTTCACATTTGCCAAATAAAATTGTACAATAGGAAACGTTGAACTGGCCGATGACGGCGGCATATGGCCGCGCCGGCGCCGGAACGGGCCGCGGGCGGCCGGATGCCGATCCAGGAGATCCGTATTTTCGCAAAAAAAGGCGGGGTGGAGACGATGGCAAAATCGCACATTGGCGTGATCGGGCTGGCGGTGATGGGGAGAAACCTGGCGCTCAACATCGAAAGCAGGGGCTACACCGTTTCCGTATACAACCGTTCGCGCGAGAAAACCGACGATCTGCTGAACGGGCCGGGCAAGGGGAAAAACCTGGTCGGCACGTACACGCTGGAGGAGTTCGTCGCCTCCCTGGAGAAACCGCGCAAAGTGCTGCTCATGGTGATGGCCGGCGCGCCGACGGACGCCATGATCGACCAGCTGGTGCCGCTCCTCGAGGAAGGCGACATCATCATCGACGGCGGCAACGCCCACTTCCCCGACACCCAGCGGCGCAACAAAATGCTGGCGGAGAAGGGCATCCGCTTCATCGGCGCCGGCGTGTCGGGCGGCGAGGAAGGCGCCCTGAAGGGACCGGCCATCATGCCGGGCGGCCAGCGGGACGCTTACGAGCAGGTGGAGCCGATCCTGACGGCGATCGCCGCCAAGGTGAACGGCGACCCGTGCTGCACCTACATCGGGCCGGACGGCGCCGGCCATTACGTGAAAATGGTGCACAACGGCATCGAATACGGCGACATGCAGCTGATTTGCGAAGCGTACCAGCTGCTCCGGGACGTGCTCGGCGCCTCGGCGGAGGAGCTGCACGAAATCTTCGCCGAATGGAACAAGGGCGAGCTGGACAGCTATCTGATCGAAATTACCGCGGATATTTTCCGCCACAAGGATCCGGAGACGGGCAAACCGATGGTGGACGTCATTCTGGATGCCGCCGGCCAGAAGGGCACGGGCAAGTGGACAAGCCAGAGCGCCCTCGACCTCGGCGTGCCCCTGTCCATCATCACCGAATCGGTGTTCAGCCGCTTCATCTCGGCGATGAAGGCGGAGCGCGCCGAAGCATCCAAAAAGCTGGGAGGCCCCGCGCCCAAACCGTATGTCGGCGACCGGGCCGCCTTCATCGAAAAGGTGCGCCAGGCGCTCTATGCCAGCAAAATCTGCTCCTATGCCCAGGGGTTTGCCCAGATGCGGGCGGCGTCGGAGCATTACGGCTGGAACCTGCAATACGGCAACATCGCCATGATTTTCCGCGGCGGCTGCATCATCCGCGCGCAATTCCTGCACCGGATCAAGGAAGCCTACGACCGGAATCCGGACCTCAAGAACCTGCTGCTTGACGACTATTTCGGCGGCGTCGTGCAAAAGTACCAGGACGCCTGGCGGGAAGTGGTCGCCGAAGCGGTGAAGCGCGGCATCCCCGTGCCGGCCTTCTCGAGCGCCCTGGCCTACTACGACAGCTACCGGTCGGAACGGCTGCCGGCCAACCTGCTGCAGGCGCAGCGCGATTACTTCGGCGCCCACACGTTCCAGCGCGTGGACAAGGAAGGCGTCTTCCACCACGACTGGCTTGGAACGCAGAACTGACGCCGCAGGCCGGCAAAACGCAGGACCAATCGCGGTCCGCAACAGCCATGGCATGACCCGGCAAGCCGCGCCGGGCAAGAAGGAGCAAACCATGAAAAACGGCGCCATCATCCTGATCGGTTTCATGGGCACGGGCAAATCCACGGCGGGGCGGATGCTGGCCGAACGGCTCGGCGTCGAATTCGTCGATACGGATGAGGCCATCGAGCGGGAGCTGGGCATGTCCATCCCCGACATTTTCCGCGAACGCGGCGAAGCCGCCTTCCGCGCCATCGAAACCGATATGCTGAAGCGGCTGCTTGACGGCTCGCGGCGGGTGGTCGCCACCGGCGGCGGCGCCGTTCTCGCCGCGGAAAACCGCGCGGCGATGAAGGCGGGCGGCACGGTGGTGGCGCTCAAGGCGTCGCCGGAGACGATCATCCGCCGGGTGGCGGGCGGCGAAGGCCGGCCCCTGCTTGCCGGTGACGCGGCGGCCAACGTCCGCCGCCTGTTCGAGCAGCGCAGGACCGCCTATGATTTTGCCGATTTCACCGTGATGACGGACGAATTGTCGGCGGATGAAGTGGTGCGGCGGATCATGGATTATTTGTCGAAGGAGTCGGGATAGACGATGCATGTCAAGGTGAAGCCGGCCGCCCGGCTGGACGGGGAAATCCAGGCGCTGTCTTCCAAAAACTATACGACGCGCTGCATGCTCGCCGCCGCATTGGCGGAAGGCGAAAGCGAACTGCTGTACCCGGCCCGCAGCGACGACAGCGACGCGTTGCGGCGGTGCCTGCGCGCCCTCGGCGCGGAGCTGGAGGAGACGGAGGAGCGGCTCGTGATCCGCGGGTTCGGCGCCCGGCCGAAGGCGGCGAAGGAGCTGGACGTGGGCAACGCCGGGGCGGTGCTCCGGTTTCTCATGTCGGTGGCCGCGCTGTGCCCCGGCGACGTGTCGTTCCCGAACAAGTATCCGGAATCCCTCGGCAAACGGCCGCATCTCGATCTGATCCACGCTTTGGAGCAGATGAACGTGCGGGTGACCCACCGGGACGGCAGGCTGCCGATCACGATCCACGGCGGCGCGCCGCGGGGCGGCCGCATCCGGGTGTCCGGCGCCGTCAGTTCCCAATATTTGAGCTCCCTGCTGTTCATGACGCCGCTATTGGAAGAAGACAGCGAAATCGAAGTGGTGAACGACCTGAAGTCGAAGGTCGCCGTCAGCCAGACGCTGGAGGTGCTGGAGCAGGCCGGCATCCGGGTGGACGCCTCCGCCGACCTGATGCATTACCGCGTGCCGGGCCGGCAACGCTATGAGGCGAAGCGCTACGTCGTTCAGGGCGACTATCCGGGCTCGGCCGCCATTCTGGCGGCGGCGGCGGTGACCCATTCGGACGTGAAGGTGCACCGGCTGCTCGAGGACAGCCGGCAGGGCGAGCGGGCCGTCATCGACGTGCTGAAGGCGATGGGCGTGCCGCTTGCGCACGATAACGGCACCGTGCACGTCAGGAGCGGCGGCCGGCTGAAAGCCGTGGAATTCGACGGCGACCGGTTCACCGACGCGGTGCTGGCCATGGTCGCGGCGGCGGTGTTCGCGGAGGGCACGTCCCGCTTCTACAACGTGGAAAATCTCCGCTACAAGGAATGCGACCGGATCACCGATTTTCTGGCGGAGCTGCGCAAGGCCGGCGCCGACGTGGAGGAAGGACGGAGCGAAATCATCGTGCACGGGAACCCGGAAGGCGTCCCCGGCGGCGCGGAAATCGACGCCCATTTCGACCACCGGGTCATCATGGCCCTCACCGTCGTCGGCCTCCGTTCCAAGCATGGGCTGGTCATCCGGGACGCGCACCACGTGGCCAAGTCGTATCCGCAGTTTTTTGACCACCTGCGCGCCCTGGGCGCGGAAATCGACGTGCTGGATTCATGAAAATGGAGGGACGCGACATGGCATTCGAAAACCCGCCGCGGGAGACGATCAAGCGCATCCTGGAAGAAGCGGGCAACATCGCCGTCGTCGGCCTGTCGGACAAGCCGGAGCGGACGAGCCACATGGTGGCGGCGGCCATGCAGAAGCGGGGATACCGGATCATCCCGGTCAACCCCAACGTCAAGGGAACGATTCTGGGCGAGACGTGCTATCCGTCGCTGAAGGACATTCCGGAACCGGTGGACATCGTCAACGTGTTCCGGCGAAGCGAGGAAACGCCGCCGATCGCCCGGGAAGCGGTGGAAATCGGCGCCCGGGTGCTGTGGCTGCAGCAGGGCATCGTGAACGAGGAAGCGGCCGCCATCGCCGCCGAAGGCGGACTTGCCGTCATCATGGACCGCTGCATCAAGGTGGAGGACGCCATCCTGCGCCCGAACCGGTGATGGTTCCGTCCGGCCTTCTGTCCCAAAACCGATGACCGTCGTCGGATCCGTCAGCCGGACCTTAACCGGCCGCCCCCGGCAAGCGGGGGAGGCCGGTTTTTTTCGTCCTGTTCCGCCCGTCCCGTGCCGGTGCAACATCTGCCATCCGCCCGCCTGATAATTCCCGGGGGAGTCAGGAATACTACAAAACGGTATTCACCAAACATTTCGATCACACGAAAAAGGAGGCAGTCACGTTGTACCAGCAGCAACCGTTCCAGACGGGCGTCCAGTCGCAGTATCAAGGGTACAAGCCGGCCTACCAGCCCGTCGGATTCGTGCAGTCCCAATATCAGCGGCCGGCTCCGAGCATTCAGCAGCCGGGAACGACCGGCACGGTGAATCCCGCTTCCTACCAAACGTCCAATTACCGCGGCAATCAGCCGGGGCATGACCAGTACCTGCGGTCGGACTCGGCGAATCCTTCGCAGTTCGGGTTCGCTCAACCCCAGACCCAGTACCAGACGCAGCCCCAATACGGCCAGCAGCCCGTCCAGCAGGGATCCTACTTCGCGCCCAACTACCGGGGCAATCAGCCGGGGCATGACCAGTACCTGCGGTCGGACTCGGCGAATCCTTCGCAATTCGGGTTCGCGCAGCCCCAGCCCCAGTACCAGACGCAACCCCAGTACGGTCAACAACCCATCCAGCAAGGGTCCTACTTCACGTCCAACTACCGGGGCAACCAACCGGGTCACGACCAAAATCTGCGTTCCGACTCGACGCAGCCGACGCAGTATGGATTCCGTTGAGGCTGCCGGTTGGCGGCATGCCGGAAAACGAAACGGATCGGGCCGTGACTTTCGTCGCGGCTCATCTTTTTTTTTGCAGGGAACCATCAGCCGCCGCGAATCGAAGAAGGGGTTGAAAAAAGGTTAAACTGCACGCCACCGCCTGCAACCCGGATTCCGGGCAGTTTTTTCACCTGTATTGGTCAAAGGAGCTTGGCGCCGACGAACTTGTGCTGGGCATGGATCCCGAGCCCGTGAGCTTCCACATCGAGGAGCTGGGGGACGACCGGTTCGCCGCCGTTTGGCTTGACGAGGATGGCGCCGTCCATGTGCAAGGATTCCGGTTCATGGCGGACGGCTCCGTCGAGCTGGCCGGCACCCGGTCGACGGCCCAGCTGCTGGATGCGGGCGCTCCCGGCGCCTGGGTCGAACGGCTGCGCGTCACGGCCGGCGGCATCGGCGACAAACTGGCCATCGGCGCCGACCGCTACGAGGACTATTCGTCTCCGGGAACCGTCCATTGGGCCGTCGCCTCGTTTGACGGGGAAGACTGGCAGTTCGAGGTTCTGCCGGCTGTCCAGGTGCCGGCAGGAACGACCTTCTGGACTTTGACGTGTACGCAGGCCCCCTTCTGGACGACGGCGAGCCCGTCATCGCATGGCTCTGGAAAACCGCAAACGGCGACCTGATGTGTTCCATTCAGTCTCCCCGCCGGATGAGCCAGCATTCCTTCGGCCTGACGTTCGCGGTCGGCGAAGGGGCCGTGAAATTCGTGCACGGCAAAAACCGGCTCAACCTGTTCGTCCAGGCGACGCCTTCTTCCTTTCAGCAGTCCGGCATGGTGCACCTTAGAACCCTGGCCCTGGACTTTGCCGGGGAACTGCGGGAATTCAAGGGCGGAAGCGGCGAACGGGTGACCATCGCGGATCTGGTGAAATATGTCCGCAGCCTGAATGGCAACTTGTACGGAGAAGCGCTCATGAACGGTCTGCACAAGCTGGTGGGGCACATCGGGGCGATCCATTCGCCGTCTTCTCCATAGTTGGCCGGTTGGCCGGCGCGCCGGGCGCATCCCCCGCGGCTTCCGTGATTCGCGGGCGGATGGCCCGGCTTTCGTTTTGCCTCTTTCGACGGGGCCGTTTCATGTTTCCGGCAGGGGGTGTGGTATAATGAAAGTTGACCTGACTGCCGGCATTGGGGGAATCGAGCGATGGACGAGGCGGTGATCCTGCGCACGATGGCCGAGCGGGGACTCCGCATCACCGGACAGCGGCGGAGCCTGGCCCGGCTGTTCGCCGAAGCGGACGGCTATCTGACGCCGAAGGAAATCTACGAGGACATGGAAGCCCAATATCCCGGGCTCAGCTTCGACACGGTGTACCGCAATTTGCGGGTGATGCAGGAGCTGGGCGTCATCGAGCAGATCATGTTCGAGGACGGCGTCCGGTTCAAGGTGCATTGCAGCGGAGAGGAACACCATCACCACCTCATTTGCCTGTCCTGCGAGCGGACGCTGCCGATCCGCTACTGCCCGATGCCGGATCTGGCGGAACTGCCGGACTCGTTCCGGGTCGTGCGCCACAAGTTCGAAGTGTTCGGCTATTGCCGGGAGTGCCAGGAGGAAGGCGGCGACGGGGCCGGCCCGCCGGACGCGGAAGGCAGCGCCGGAGCATCGGCCGGCGAAGGCGGGATGCGGCCGTGAAGCATGTGCTGAAGGCCCTCGTCATTTTTTACCGCAAGTTCATCTCGCCGCTGAAGCCGCCCACCTGCCGGTTCTACCCGACCTGTTCGGCCTACGCGCTGGAAGCGCTGGAGAAGCACGGCGCCGTCCGGGGATCGGTGCTCGCGGCAAGGCGCATCGTGAAATGCCATCCGTTCCACCCGGGCGGGATCGATCCGGTGCCGCCGCCTCGGCCGCGAAAACGGGGAAAGGCGGGTTTCGGCGAAGAGAACGCGTGAGCCGGCCTGTGCGGGGCCCCGCCGGGCGGGAAAGGCGGCGGGGGCCCGCCTTGACAGCGCGAATGGCGCTTCGCTATAGTGGAAATAATGGGAAGACAACCGTATCGCGCGTGAACGCCATGAACGGATGAGTACGCGGTCGGACCGATGGCAGAGAGCCGGGGGAGCTGGAAACCGGTATCGGGATCGCCGCGGAAGATGGTCCGGGAGCATTCGCTCTCGAGCGCGGCCCGCGGGTGCCGGCAAGGGAGCGACGGACGGCCCGCCGTTATCGGGCAGCCAGAAATGGCGCAACGAGCCGGCACGGCGCCGGAGGCCGATTCCCGCCCGGGAATGGGGCGTCCGCACCGGCCGGGAAAATGGGTGGTACCACGTGAGCGAAAGCTTTCGTCCCATGGGATGAAGGCTTTTTTTGCTTTTATGTTTCCAAATACCCGCATCATCCGCCTTCCGTCCGGATGGCGGATGGCCGCACGACCGAATTGGAGGAGGCAACCGACCATGCCGGAAGAACGCAAAACCTTCTACATCACGACGCCGATCTATTACCCGAGCGACAGGCTGCACATCGGCCACGCCTACTGCACGGTGGCGGCGGACGCCATGGCCCGCTACAAGCGGCTGCGCGGCCATGACGTGATGTTCCTGACGGGAACGGACGAGCACGGGCAAAAAATCGAGCGGAAGGCCCAGGAGAACGGCGTCACCCCCAAGGAATACGTGGACCGCATCGTGGAGGGCATCCAGGCGCTGTGGAAAAAGCTGGAGATCAGCTACGACGACTTCATCCGCACGACGGAGGAACGCCACAAGAAGGCGGTGCAACGCATTTTCGCCAAGTTCGTGGAACAGGGGGACGTGTATCTCGGCGAGTATGAAGGCTGGTACTGCACCCCTTGCGAATCGTTCTTCCTCGAGCGCCAGCTCGTGGACGGCAACTGCCCGGACTGCGGACGGCCGGTGGAATGGCTGAAGGAAAAGAGCTACTATTTCCGCATGAGCAAATACGCCGACCGGCTGCTGAAATATTACGAGGAACATCCGGACTTCATCCAGCCGGAGTCGCGGCGGAACGAAATGATCGAAAACTTCCTCAAGCCGGGGCTGACGGATCTGGCCGTTTCCCGCTCGACGTTCAAATGGGGCATTCCGGTTCCCGGCGACGAGGAGCACGTCATCTACGTGTGGATCGACGCGCTGACCAACTACATCACCGCCCTCGGCTACGAGGGGGACGACCCGTCCCGCTTCCACCGGTACTGGCCGGCGGACGTGCATCTGGTCGGGAAGGAAATCGTCCGCTTCCACACGATCTATTGGCCGATCATGCTGATGGCCCTCGGCCTGCCGCTGCCGAAGAAGGTGTTCGGCCACGGCTGGTTCATCACGAAGGAAGGCAAAATGTCCAAGTCCAAGGGCAACGTGGTGGATCCGGTGATGCTCGTCGACCGCTACGGGCTCGACGCGCTGCGCTATTTCCTGCTCCGGGAAGTGCCCTTCGGATCGGACGGCACGTTCACGCCGGAAGGGTTCATCGAGCGGATCAATTTCGACCTGGCCAACGACCTCGGCAACCTGCTCAACCGCACGGTGGCGATGATCGACAAATATTTCGGCGGCGAAGTGCCCGTCGTCGCAGGCGAGCTCACGCCTTTCGACGGCGACTTGCAGCGGACGGCGCTGAAGACGGTGGCGGACGTGGAGGCGGCGATGGACGAGATGGCGTTCTCCGTCGCCCTGAACGCCATCTGGCAGCTGATCCGGCGGTCGAACAAATACATCGACGAAACCCAGCCGTGGGTGCTGGCGAAAGACGAAAGCAGACGGGAGGCGCTCGCCTCCGTGATGGCCCACCTGGCGGAGTCGCTGCGCTTCGTGTCGGTGATGATCCAGCCGTTCATGACCCGTTCGCCGGTCCGCATCCGGCAGCAGCTCGGGATCGAGAAGGCGGAAAACCGGGACGCGCTGGCCGGGTGGGAATCGCTCCGGCGCTTCGGGCAGCTTCCGGCGGGGCTCCGGGTGGAGAAGGGCGAACCGCTCTTCCCGCGGCTGGACGTGGAGGCGGAGGTGGCCCATATTCTGTCCGCGATGCGGGGCACGGCCGCCGCGCCGGCATCCGGGCCGGCGGACGGCGGCGCGGCCGGACCGGACGCCGGCCAACCGGGAAGCGGCCGGGATGGCGCGTCCGGCAGCGGCGCGTCGGGCGGCGTGCCAACCGCAGCCGCCGGCGGCCAATCGGGCGCGGGTTCCGGCAGGCCGGCGGAGCGTGAGAACGGCGGGGACGGCGCCGGCCGGCAGGAGATCGTCTACGACGACTTCGCCAAAGTCGAGCTGCGGGTGGCGGAAGTGGTCGCCTGCGAGAAGGTGAAGGGCGCGGACCGGCTGCTGAAGCTGCAGCTTGATCTCGGCTTGGAACGGCGCCAGGTCATTTCGGGCATCGCCCGGCATTATGCGCCCGAAGATCTGATCGGCAAGAAGGTGGTGCTCGTGGCCAACCTGAAGCCGGCCAAACTGCGCGGCGAATGGTCCCAGGGAATGATTCTCGCCGCCTCGGAAGGGGACCGCGTGAAAGTGGTCACCGTGGACGGCGACATGCCGAACGGAGCGGTCGTGAACTGACGGCGTCCGCTCCCGGCAGCCGGCACCGGCCCTTGCAGGGCCGGTGTTTTTCGTCGTTTTCGGCGGAGATTGACACCTTGGTGCCGGAATGGTATGATGCCGATGAAAATAGTAATGATTACGATTAAAGACGATCGAATGGTTCGGGGGAGAAACCGGTGAACAAGGGAAAACCGGCCGGAAGGCGGCGGAGGGCGGTTTGGCGCGGCCTCTTTTTGCTGGCGGCGGCATGGCTGGCGGCGGGATGCGCCGGCGGACAGGCGGACGATCCGGCGGCACATGGCGCCGGGAAGCTGGGCGTCGTGACCAGCTTCTATCCGCTGTACGATTTCGCCTCCAAGATCGGCGGAAAACACGCTGAAGTGGTGAACCTGGTGCCGGCGGGCGTCGATTCCCACGACTGGTCGCCCCGGCTGCAGGACATGCGGCGCATTGCCGAAGCGGACCTGTTCTTGTATCTCGGGGCGGGCTACGAAGGCTGGGTGGACGATTTTCTCGGCGCGCTGGAACCCGGGAACGGTCCCGCGGCGGTGGAAGCGTCGCGAGGTGCGGATTTGATCCGGCTGTCCGGCAACGGGACGCCCCTTGCGGCCGGCGGCGAGCACAGCCGAGGGCACGGTCCGGATGCGGAGCATGACGCGGACCACGGCGGCGAAACCGGATACGCCGGCCATGAAGACGGGCACGCCCAAGAACATGGCCATGATCATGGTCATCGACATGGCCATTCTTCCCTCGTCACCGATCCCCACGTATGGCTGAGCCCGAAGCAGGCGCTGGTTTTGGCCGACAACATCCGGCGGGCGTTCGTCGAGGCGGATCCCGGGCACCGGGAGGACTATGAACGCAATCACGCCGAACTGGCCGGCCGGCTTCTGGAGCTGGACGCCCGGGCGAGGCAGGTGGCGGAACGCGCGGCGCGCAAAACGTTCATCGTCTCCCACGCCTCCTTCGGCTACCTGGCCCGCGACTACGGACTGACCCAGATTGCGGTGATGGGCCTTGCGCCCGACGCGGAACCGACGGCCGGCTGGCTCAGGGAGGTCCGGGAGGAAGCAGAGCGGCTCGGCATCCGCTATCTGCTGACGGAGGAACTGGTGTCGCCCAAAGTGGCGCAGGTGCTTGCCGAATCCCTCGGCATCGGGACGCTGGTGCTGAATCCGCTGGAGGGACTGACGGAAGAGCAGCTGGCGGCGGGGGAGGACTATTTTTCCGTCATGGAACGGAATTTGACAACGCTTGCCGTTGCTCTAGAATAGGGAAGCGAGGGAGATGCGGGATGGAACCGGTCGGATCGGACAATTTGCGGACGGGCAAGGCGGGCTGCCATGACCCGGTCGTGTCCCTCGCGGGCGTTTCGTTCGCCTACGGCGACAACAGGGTGATCGACCGGCTCGATTTCCGGGTGCTGGAGCGGGACTTCGTCGCCCTGACCGGACCGAACGGCGCGGGCAAGACGACGCTGCTCAAAATGATGGCCGGCCTTCTCCGGCCGACGTCGGGCGACATCCGGCTGTTCGGCACGCCGGTCAGGCAGTTCCGCGACTGGCACCGCATCGGCTACGTGCCGCAGCGCAGCGCCCTCAATCCCCTGTTCCCGGCCACGGTGCGCGAAGTGGTGGAATCGGGCCTGTACGGCCGCCGCACCATGTTCCGGCGGCTTTCGGCCGAAGACCGGCAGAAATGCCGGGATGCGATGGAAGCGTTCGGCATCGCCGACCTGGCCGGCCGGCGGATCGGCGAACTGTCCGGCGGACAGCTGCAGCGGGTGCTGCTGGCGCGTTCCATGGCGACGCGGCCGGATCTGCTCATTCTCGACGAACCGATGACGGGCATCGATGCGGATGCCCAGGACGCGTTTTTCCACATGATGCGCCACCTGCACGAGAAGCACCGCATCACCTTCGTGATGGTGACCCATGATGCGGATCTGGTGCGGGAATGGCTGGGTGATCGGCCCGCGCACGAAAGCGGCAGGCTCAAGTTTTACGTGCGCCATGCCCATGAAGCGGACGACTGCGCGGAGACCGATTGGTCCCATACGGCGAAACCGGCCGGCCATCCGGCCTGAAGGAGTTTTGGCATCATGGACCTGTTTGCCCTGGACATTTTCCGGCGGGCGCTGGTTGGCGGCCTTCTGATCGGCCTGATGGCGCCCCTTGTCGGGCAATTCATCGTGCTGCGCCGCCTGTCCCTCCTGGGCGACACGCTGGCGCACACGTCGGTGGCGGGGGTGGCGCTCGGCTTTCTGGCCGGGTGGTACCCGCTCGGCCTCGGCCTCGCCTTCGCCGTGCTGGCGGCGCTGGCCATCGAAGGGCTGCGCCGGCAGTACCGCTCCTATGCGGAACTGTCCATCGCCGTCATGATGGCCGGCGGGATGGCGCTGGCCTCGGTGCTGTTTACCGCCGGCCGGGGCTTCAACATGAACGTGAACGAGTATCTGTTCGGCAGCATCCTGACGCTGAGTTGGCGCGATCTGTGGCTGGTGGCCGGCGTGACGCTGGCGGTGGCGCTGTTCGTCGCCGTTTTTTTCAAGGAGCTTTTCGTGCTCGCCCTTGACGAGGACGCGGCGCGCGTGGCCGGCCTGCCGGTCCGCGTCCTGAACGTGGCGCTGACGGTGACGGCGGCGCTGGTGGTCAGCGTGGCGATCAAAATCGTCGGCGCGCTGCTCGTTTCCGCCCTCATGACGATCCCCGTCGCCGCCAGCCTGGCGGTCGGCCGAGGGTTCAGGCGGACGATGGCCGTTGCCGTGCTGTATGCCGAAGGCGGCGTGCTGATCGGGCTCGTGCTGTCCGGCCTGTGGAATCTGGCGCCGGGCGGCACCGTGGTGCTCGCGCTCATCGCCATGCTTGTCGTGACGCTTCTGGCGCGCAAGTTGCGCAGCCGGCTGCTGGCCGGCCGCTGAACGCGGCCGCCGGAAGGAGGCCGGTCATCTGCCGGCGGCGGGAACGAGTGACGGCCCGGCCTTGTCCGCCGGCGCTTCCGGAGGTGCTTGCTTCATGACCGAAATCAATGTCGCCATCGCGTTTCTGGCCGGGCTGGCGTCCTTCGTGTCCCCCTGCTGCCTGCCGCTCTATCCGTCGTATCTGTCGTACATCACGGGCGTCGGGGTGAACGACCTGAAGGACATGGGCACCCGCGGCCTGCGCGTCAGGACGCTGTCCCACGCCGTCGCCTTCGCCGCCGGGTTTTCCGTCGTGTTCTACACCCTCGGATACGGGGCGGGCGCCTTCGGCGATTTTTTCAAGCAATACCAGACGCTCATTTCCAAGCTGTCCGCCGTGCTGATCATCGCCATCGGCCTGTTTCTGATCGGCGTGTTCCGGCCCGCGTTCCTGATGCGCGAACGGCGGCTGAACCTGCGCGTCAAGCCCGCCGGGCTTCTCGGCACCTTCGCCGTCGGCATCGGGTTTGCCGCGGGATGGACGCCGTGCATCGGCCCGATCCTGTCCTTCATCCTCAACCTGGCGCTCGTCGATCCCGGCGCCTGGTTCGCCTACATCACGGCCTACTGCCTCGGGTTTGCGGTGCCTTTCGTGGCGCTGGCCTTTTTCCTCGGGTCGGTCAAGGGGCTGCTAAACTATTCGGAGCGGGTCATGAAAGTCGGCGGTTCGCTGATGGTGGCGATGGGCATCCTGCTGTATACCGGGCAGTTCATGAAACTGTCCGCCTGGCTGAACGCGATCACGCCGGACTGGCTGATCTTTTGACCGTCGCCGTTGAGCTTTCGGGCGCCTTTGTGTATCATAAAATGACGGGTTTTTCGGCCGGCGGCGAAGCGCTTCGGGCGGCCGGGCCGGCGGGGCAAAGGAGGATGGGCCGTGGCGACCCCGAGCATGGAAGATTATCTGGAACGAATCTATATGCTGATCAACGAGAAGGGTTATGCGCGGGTGTCCGACATCGCGGAAGGGCTGGACGTGCACCCGTCTTCCGTCACGAAGATGATCCAGAAACTGGACAAGGACAACTATCTCATTTACGAGAAATACCGCGGCCTGGTGATGACGAACAAGGGCAAGAAGATCGGCAAGCGGCTGGCCGACCGGCACCATCTGCTGGAGCAGTTTCTGGCCCTGATCGGCGTGAAGGAAGAAAACATCTACAAAGACGTGGAAGGCATCGAGCACCACCTGAGCTGGGATTCCATCACCTGCATCGAGGCGCTGGTGGAGTACTTCCGGCGGGATCCCGCGCGGGTCGAAGCGCTGGCCCGCATCCGCGAGGAATTGGAATCGGATTGACCGGGGAACCGGCAACGGCACCCGGATCATACGAAACCGGCATCATGAACGCCGGTTTTTTTGTTTTTCGGTCTGGGTCAACCCTGACGGCGCATAGGATGTTGCGGGGAAACGAGTGACGCCGTGCGGGCGGACCGGGACGGGCGGCCGGGCGCGAAAGCCGGGTGCGCACCGGACGGGCGAAGGAGGCGGTGTGCGGATGCGGATCCATGCGGTGTTCGAAGGGGGCGGCGTCAAGGGCATCGCCCTGGCGGGCGCCGTCCGGGCCGCGGAGGAATCGGGGGTGCAGTTCGACCGGGTGGCCGGCACGTCGTCCGGCGCCATCGTCGCTTCCCTGATCGCGGCCGGCTACAGGGGCGAAGAGCTGAGGGACATCATCGAAAAGGCGCCGTTCCCGAAGCTCGCCGGCGGCGCCGCCGACGCGCGGAGCGGGTGCAAGGGGATCGTGCCGCTCATGCGGTTTCTGCTGCGGAAAGGGCTGTTTTCCGCCAAACCGCTGGAGGATTGGATCAGCGGCCTGCTGGCCGCCAAAGGGGTGCGCACCTTCGGCGATCTGCCGGCGGGCAGGCTCCGGGTGGTCGCGTCCGACATCACCGACGGCCGCATGCTGGTGCTGCCCGACGATTTGCCGAAATACGGCCTTGTCGCCGATGCGTTTCCCGTGGCGCGGGCGGTGCGCATGAGCGCCGGGATTCCGTATTTTTACGAACCGGCCACCCTCGGCGAAAAACGGAACGTGGTGGTGGATGGCGGGCTGCTCAGCAATTTTCCGCTCTGGCTGTTCGACCGGGAAAACGACGTTCCGGCGAAGGCCGGCCTGCCGGCCAAGCGGGTGCCGGTCATCGGGTTCCAGCTGGTGGGAAAGAACGACCAGACGCCGCGGCGCATCACCGGCCCGCTGACGATGCTGCATGCCCTCGTCGCCACGATGCTGGAAGCCCGCGACGAACGGTACATCGAACAGACGAACCGGTTCCGCACGGTCAAAATCCCGACGCTTGGGGTGCGGACGACGGCGTTCGACCTGCCGAGGGAGACGGTTCTGCGGCTTTACCAGTCCGGCTATGACGCGGGCAAACGGTTTTTCGGACGGTGGAGCCTCGCCGGCTACCAGAAAAGCTACGACCTGTTCGTCGCCGCAAGAAAGCCGGAACCGAAGATGATGGCTTGAGAAGAAGCCGGCGCTCACCGGCCGGGCGGTTCGTCCTTCTTCCGGCCGGGAATGACGCGGAGTTTCACGCCGCCCGCGCTTCGCTTTTTGCGCGGAGGGGACGGCCGGGGCCGGCCCGCGCCGGACCGGGGCGCGCCCTTGCGGCGCCAGGAGGCGGGCGGAAATTTGTACAGAAGAAAGACGGTGCCGAGCACGAGGATCGGGATGACGACGGCCGAAGGCCGCTTCGCGAGCGAGTAGACGATGCCGATGGCGGCCAGGATCAGGATGAGGGAAAAGAACCGTTTGTCGTTCGTGCGCATGGGGCGCGCGCTCCCTTCCCGGTGATTCATCCCCATTTTACAGAAAAACGGCGTCCGTGACCATGGCCGGGGTCACGGGCGCTTTTTTCATGGGAGGAACCAATCCGGCAAATACTAGCATCGGCGGAAGCGGAACCGTGCGAAGCGGAACCATGCGAAGGAGGGAATGCGCGTTGACCCGTCCGTGGGCGTTTGCGCTCCAGGTCGGCTTTTTTGCGGGCTTGATCTGGGGGCTGGCGGGATGCGTCGCCCATTATTTCGGCTTTACGGAAGTGAAACCGTCCGCGTGGGCCGGTCCGTGGCTGGCGAAAGGCCTGTCCGGGTCGTGGCGGGGGACGCTGGCCGGGCTGGCCGCCTATGTCGCCCTGTCCGTCCTGGCGGCGCTGTTGTATGCGGCGGTTCTGCGCCGGGCGAGAGGACCGTGGCCGGGCGTCGCGTACGGCATCCTGTGGTTTGCGGCCCTTTTTTTCATGATCGGGCCGGCCCTCGGCGTGCTGCCGTCCTGGCGCGGGCTGTCCGTGCACACGCTGGTGGCGGAAGGGTGCCGTTTTCTGCTGTGGGGGGTGTTCATCGGCTATTCGGTCGCGATGGAGTTTACCGACGAGCGCGTACGGGAACCGGGCATGGGATGAACCGCGCGGGAAACGCGTCATTCTCAAGCGGGGGGGCCTGTGGTAAAATGGATGCGTTGACAAAAGGCCATTTTCGGAAAAGCGCCGTTGCCGGCGCGAGATTCGGAGGTGCCCCGTGCTCAAGATAGCGGTCATCAACGGTCCGAATTTGAATATGCTGGGCGTCCGGGAACCCGGGGTGTACGGCCGCGCGACGCTGGCCGACATCGAAGCGCGGCTGTCGGAGATGGCGCCCGGCCTCGGAGCGGAGCTGTCCTTTTTCCAGTCGAACCACGAGGGCGCGATCATCGATCGCATCCACGCGGCGTTCGGCAGGGAAGACGGCATCCTGATCAATCCGGGCGCGTTCACCCATTACAGCTACGCGATCCGAGACGCGATCCAGTCGGTGGCGCTGCCGGCGGTGGAAGTGCATTTGTCCAACATCTACAAAAGGGAGCCGTTCCGCCACACGTCGGTCATCGCGCCGGTGACGGTCGGACAGGTGGCCGGGTTCGGACCGTACGGGTACGAGCTGGGGCTCATGGCATTGATCAACGCGATAAGGCAGACGAGGAGCGAATGAACGATGGCGATCCGGGAACGGTTGCGGCGGCTCCGGCAGCATCTGGACGAGCGGGGGGTTGACGGGCTGCTGGTGACCGGCGGCATCAACCGCCGCTACCTGAGCGGTTTCACGGGTTCATCCGGCTATTTGCTGATCACGCGGGACGAGGCGGTGCTGTTCAGCGATTTCCGCTATCGCACCCAGGCGCCGCAGCAGGCGCCGGACTATGTATTCGTGGAGCACGGGCTGAAGCCGGAGGAATCGATCCGGGACAAAGCCCATGAACTCGGCGTCAAAAAGCTGGCGTTCGAAGACCACGACCTGACCGTGGCCGGCCACCGCACGATGGCCGAAGCGTTGGCCGGCATCGAGCTGGTGCCAGCGGGCAAGCTGGTGGAAGCCGTGCGCATGGTGAAGGACGACAGCGAGCTGGCCGTCCTGCGGGACGCGTGCGCCATTGCGGACCGGGCGTTCAGGCACATTATGGATGTGCTGAAACCGGGCATGACGGAGAAGGAAGTGGCGCTGGAGCTGGAATTTTTCATGCGCAAAGAAGGCGCCGCCGGCACGAGCTTCGACACGATCGTCGCCTCGGGGGAACGGTCGGCGATGCCTCACGGCAAGGCGAGCGACCGGGTGATGGCGCCGGGCGATTTCGTCACCCTCGACTTCGGCGCCCTGTACGACGGGTACTGCTCGGACCTGACCCGGACCGTCGTGCTCGGGCCGGCGACGGACCGGCACCGGGAGATTTACGGCATCGTGCTGGAAGCGCAGCAGGCGGTGCTGGAGGGCATCCGGCCGGGCATGACGGGCCGGGAAGCCGACAAAATCGCCCGGGACATCATCGAACGGTACGGCTACGGCGACTGCTTCGGCCATGGCACCGGCCACGGCATCGGGCTGGACATCCACGAGGAGCCGCGACTCTCGATGGGCGGGGACGTCCTTCTCGTGCCGGGCATGGTCGTCACCGTGGAACCGGGCATCTACATCCCCGGTTTCGGCGGCGTCCGCATCGAGGACGACATCCTGATCACGGAAAACGGGGCGGAATTGTTGACACATGCCCCCAAAAATTTTATAGTGATTGGTTAGTAAACCTTGAGGGGGAAATCCTGTGATTTCGGTGAACGATTTCAAGACCGGCCTGACCATCGAAGTGGACGGCGACATTTTCTCGGTGCTCGAATTCCAGCACGTGAAGCCGGGCAAGGGGGCCGCCTTCGTCCGTTCCAAACTGAGAAACCTGCGCAACGGGAACATCGTCGAAAAGACGTTCCGCGCCGGCGAAACGGTCGGACGGGCCCATCTCGAACACCGCGACATGCAATATCTGTATGCAAGCGGCAATGAACATACGTTCATGGACAACGAGACGTTCGACCAGATCACCCTGACGAGCGACCAGCTTCAGTGGGAACTCAATTTCCTGAAAGAGAATATGAATGTAAAGGTCCTGATTTACGAAGGCGAAATTCTTGGCGTTACGCTGCCGAACAGCGTTGAACTGAAAGTGGTGGAAGCCGAGCCCGGCGTGAAGGGGAACACCGCCACCGGCGCCAGCAAGTGGGTCACGCTGGAGACGGGCTACAAGGTGCAGGTTCCGCTGTTCATCAACGAAGGCGACGTGCTCCTGATCGACACGACCGAGGGCAAATACATTTCCCGCGCCTGATCGCCGCCCCGGGGCTGCCGTCGCCTGCCGGCACGGGACGCACAAGCATCAATTCTTTCAAGGCGAATGGATACGGAGAGGAGTGCGTCACCTTTGTCACTCGTTGTCATGAAATTCGGGGGAAGTTCGGTGGGCAACGTCGAGCGGATGAAGCGGGTCGCCGAACGCATCGTCGAAGCGAAAAGAAGCGGCCGCCGCTGCGTCGTGGTCGTCTCGGCGATGGGCGACACCACCGACGACCTGATCGACATGTCCCGCGAACTGAACGGTTCCCCGCCGGCGCGCGAAATGGATATGCTGCTGGCCAACGGCGAGCAGATTTCCATGGCGCTTCTGGCGATGGCGATTTGCGCGCTGGATGAAGAGGCCGTTTCCTTCACCGGCTGGCAGGCCGGGATCACCACCGAACCGGCGCACGGCAAGGCGCGCATTCTCCGGATCGAACCGGTCCGCATCCGGGAAGCGCTCGACGAAGGCAAAATCCCCATCGTCGCCGGTTTTCAGGGCATTTCGGAGCAGGGCGATGTGACGACGCTGGGCCGGGGCGGCTCGGATACGACCGCCGTGGCGCTGGCCGCCGCCCTCGGCGCCGACCTGTGCGAGATTTACACCGACGTGGACGGCGTCTACTCGACGGATCCTCGCATCGTGCCGCACGCCCGCAAACTGAAGGAAATCTCCTATGACGAAATGCTGGAACTCGCCCACCTGGGGGCGGCCGTGCTGCATCCGCGCGCGGTGGAGTACGCGAAACAGTACAACGTGACGCTTGTCGTCCGCTCGAGCTTCACCAACAACGAGGGGACGCTGGTCAAGGAGGAAACGGCGTTGGAGCAAGGCATCGTCGTCAGCGGCATCGCCGCGGACAAAAACGTGGCCCGCATCAGCATCATGGGCGTGGAGGACCGGCCGGGCATTCTGGCCAAAGTGTTCACCGCCCTTGCGGACGAGGGCGTGAACGTGGACATCATCGTGCAGAGCGGCGTGCAGAACGGCAAGGCGGATTTCTCGTTCACCGTGGCCAAGCACGACGTCGACACGGCCATCCGGGTGATCCGGAACATCCGCGGCGAAGTGCCGTATGACGACGCCACGTCGGAAACCGGATTGGTCAAGGTGTCCATCGTCGGCGCCGGCATGGTCTCCAATCCGGGCGTCGCGGCGCGGATGTTCGACGTGATCGCCCAGCTGGGCGTCAACATCAAAATGGTGAGCACGTCCGAGATCAAGGTTTCCTGCGTCGTCGACGACGTCAAGCTGAACGAGATCATCCAGTCGCTCCACACCGCCTTCGGGCTGGACACGGCGGAGAAGGCTTTCGTCGGCGGCCCGGCGGTGCGGCGCTGAACAACGTTTCGGACTCATGACCGTCAGTGTGATCTGACGGTTTTTTTGTTGTTCGGCCGGTCGTTCGGCGAAACCGGCGTCGTTTGGATGCTTGTCCCCAATCATCTGCATTCATGGTAAAATCAGAGTGGATCCTGCGATGATGCAGCGGTCCGGGACGGCGACGCGGAACCTGCGATGGCGAATCCGGCGCGATCTTGTTCTGGACGGAGGTTCGGCCCGCATGATGTCGAAGTTGATGAAATACAACACGCTTCGCAACCAGATGCTGGTCGGCTTTCTGCTCGTCATGCTGATCATTTTGCTCGTGGTGGCCATCGTCATGTACGATTCCGTCGGCACGCTGCTGAAAAACCACGCGGAACGGCAGCTGAAGCAGACGGCCATCCAGGCCAGCGGACGGCTGGAAGCCCTCATCGAGCGGGTCGATTTGTTCACGATGCAGATCGTCACCCACCCGCACGTGCAGTCCGTCCTGCTGGAAGAAATGAACATGGGCCGCGCCACTTTCGCCCAGCGCCAGGAAATGACGGCCACCGTCAACTCGATCCACGCCTACATTTCCGGCGTCCACTCGGTGGAAATCTACAGCGGCTACGAACGGCTGCTCTACCCGCTGGACGGCGCCAACCTGAGCGACCGGGTGGAGCGGGAATGGATCGAGAAAGCCCGGGAGGCGAAAGGCCGGCTCATCTGGATCGGCATCGACCCGAACTTTCCGGACACGATTCTCGCCCTGCGCAGCATGAGCCTGGTGGACCGCTGGTTTCTGAGCGGCGGCTACCTGCTCTTGCGCATGAACCTGGAGTATTTCGTGCTTGACGAGCTGCACGCCTCCATGCCGGACGGTTCGTGGACGCTGCTCATCAACGAGGCCGGCGAGCTGGTGACCTCGTCGTATCCGGGCATTTCGCAGGAAGAGATCGATCTCATCATGTCCAGCGCGGACCAGACGGTCACCCTCGGCGGGCGGGACATGCTCGTCGTCCGGCAGGACGCCGCGGAGATGAACTGGACGATGATCATCCTGACTCCGGTGGAGACGGTCATGGAAGGCATTTCCGTGCTCCGCACGGCCATTTTCGTCTCGGCGGCCATCGGCACGGTGCTGTTCCTCATTCTGAGCCTTTTTCTGTCCACGTACATCACCCGCCCGATTTTCAACCTGATCCGGACGATGAAAAGTTCCCGCTTCGGCGTTCTGAAGACGAACCCGGCCACCCTCTCCTCGATCGAAATCACCGAACTGAACAAAACCTACAACCAGATGATCGGGCACATCAACGAACTGATCCAGCTCGTGTACGAAAAGGAACTGCTGCAGAGCCGCACCGAACTGAAAGCACTGCAGTCGCAAATCAATCCCCATTTCCTTTTCAACACGCTGGATGCGCTCTATTGGTCCCTGCAGGAAAACGGCCAGGACGAACTGGCGGAGCAGGTGGTCGCCCTGTCGGAACTGTTCCGCTACACCATCAACAGGGACCGGAAAAAAGGAGACTGGGTGACGCTGGGGGACGAAATCGAGCATATCGAACGATACCTCCAGATCATGAAAATGCGCTTCGGCGACCGGCTGAGCTGGACCGCCGACGTGCCGGCGCCGCTTCTGTCCGCCCGCATTCCGCGCCTGCTCATCCAGCCGCTGGTGGAAAACTGCATCATGCACGGCGTCGGCAACAAAATCGGCCCGGGCAACGTCTCCCTGGAAGCCCGCGGCACGGGCGGGCTCATCCGCATCACCGTCAGCGACGACGGACCGGGCATACCGGAAGAAACCCTGGAGGCGATGCGGAAGCGAATGGCTTCGGGCAAGACGTGGCAGGATGACGGCGGATCGGGCAGCGGACTCGGCATCCTCAACGTGCACCGGCGCGTCCAGCTCTACTACGGCTCAACGCTGCCGAATGCCGGCCTTGCCGTGGAGAGCGGCGCCGGCAAAGGGACCCGCTTCATCCTGGAGATCCCGCATTTGAAGGAGGCTGCATCCCTGTGAAAGGCAAAACGATACTGGTCGTGGACGACGAGCCGAGAAGCCGCATGGGGTTCAAGCGCATCCTTGAAGAATGGTCCGCCGGCCGCCACCGGGTGCTGGATGCCGACAGCGGCGTGGCGGCGCTCGACGTGCTTCGGCGCGAGCAGATCGATCTGATCGTCAGCGACATCCGGATGCCCGAAGTGAGCGGTCTCGATCTGCTGGAAGAGACGGAACGGCTCGGGCTGCCGTACAAACCGGTCAGCCTGCTCATTTCCGGCTACGCGGAATTCCAATACGCCCAGCGGGCGCTCAGGCTCGGCGCGGTGAATTATTTGCTGAAACCGGTCAGCAAGGCCAAGCTGATCGAAGCGGTGGAGAAGGCGCTGGAAATCGGCGAAGACCGCCAGCGCATGAAACGAATGGAGAAAATGGTGGACCCCGTGCTGCTGGAGCTGGACGAGCAGCGGCCGACCGGCAACGAGGCGGTCAACCGGGCCGTCCGGTATATCGAGGAGCATCTGGCCGAACCGTTCAGCCTGGCGGACGTGGCGCGGCACATTCCGGTCAATCCGAGCTATTTGAGCGTCCTTTTCAAGGAGCAGATGAATGTCACGTTCAGCGAATACGTCACCCGCGTCCGCATGCAGAAGGCAAAGGAGCTTTTGCTGTCCACCTCGCTTCCCGTCGGCGAGATCGCCGAGCGGGTCGGCTACCGGACGGCCAAATATTTCATCCGGCAGTTCAAAGAATACACGGGCACGAGCCCGGGACAGTACCGGGCGCGGGAAGTGGCGGACCGGTAGGCTTGCGTGAAGGCCGGGCGAATCTGAAGGCTGCGGAGGGGGAATCGGACCGTGAAACCCGGAAGGGGACTTATGGCCGTCATGGGCTTCATGCTGGCGATCGTCCTGCTGGTTTCATCCTGCGGAGTCGGCTCCGAATCCGTCTATCCGTCACCGGGAGACGACAAGGTGGTCATCCGCTTCCTGCATCTGTGGCCGGAGTCGACCTCCGGGCAGCAGCATCTGATCGTCACCCGGATCGTGCGGGATTTCGAACGGGAACATCCCGGGATCGCCGTCAAGGTGGAAGTGCTGGACAACGAGTCGTACAAGGAGCGGCTGAAAATCCTGTCGGCTTCCAACCGGCTGCCGGACGTGGGCTTCACCTGGGCAGCCGGGTTTCTGGAACCGTATGCGGTCGGCAAGCGGTTTGCCGTCCTGGACGATCTGATGGAAGGCGGCCTGCAGGACATCTTCGCGCCGGGCACGACGGAAGCCTACATGAACGGCGGCCGCCTGTACGCGCTGCCGCTCGAATTCAACATCGTGCCGATCTTCTATAACAAAAAGATTTTTGCCGATCTCGGTCTGGACGTGCCGGACAGCTATGGGGCGTTCAAGGAGACGGTGGCCGCGCTGTCGGAAGCCGGCGTCATCCCCGTCGCCCTGGGCAACCGCGAACGGTGGCCGGGCTCGCACTGGTTCATGTACCTGGCCGACCGCTTCGCCGGTCCGAACGCCGTCCGGGACGCCATCAACCGGACCGCCCGCTTCAACGTGCCCTCGATGAAAGTGGCCGCCCGCGAAGTCCAGGAACTGGTGGACATGGGGGCGTTCAGCCGCGGGTTCAACGGCATGTCCAACGAAGAAGCCCGCCGGCTGTTTGTCAGCGGGCGGGCCGCCATGTTCATGATGGGCACGTGGGAGCTTCCGAATCTGGTGATGGATCCGCGCGTGCCGCAGGAATTCAAGGACAATCTGGGGTATTTCAAGTTTCCCCTGGTGGATGCTTCCATCAGCGACATCGACAGCTGGGTGGGCGGTCCGGGCGTCGGCCTTTTTGTCGCGGAGGATTCCCCCGTCAAGCAGCAAGCCAAGACGTTTGTCCGCTACTTCGTGGAAAAATGGGGCGAAATCGCCGTCGCCGACGCCGGCATCATCCCGGCGACGAAAGTGGACGCGGTCGGGACGGACCTGCCGCAAATCTACATCGACATCCTGAAGGATCTGCAATCGGCCAAAAATCTGACCCTGTACGCCGACGTGGCGATGAAGCCGGGGGCGGCCGAGGCGCATCTCAGCCTGATCCAGTCGCTCTACGGCAAAGTGGTGACGCCCGAGGAATTCGTGAACGAACACGAAGCCGCGCTGGAGAAAAGGGAATGATCCCTTTTCACCCTTTGCCGGAAAAAAGCGAGAACAGCTTCAGCAGCATCGCCGTGATGCCCGCGGCCATGAGCGGGCCGACGGGAATGCCGCGCAGGAACAGGATGCCCAGGATGGAGCCGATGACGAGTCCGACGATCAGCCTCGGCTCGAGCTTGAGCAGTTCCAGCCCCTTGCCGTTCATGAACGTGGCCAGCGCGCCGCCGAGAAGCGCCAGCACCCCGGGCCACGTGGTGAAGACGGCCAGCACTTCCCGGTAGGAAATCTTGTTCGAGGCAAACGGCACCAGCACCCCCATCGTCAAAAACAGCAGGCCGAGCTCCAGCCCGCGCCTTTCGATGGCGGGCAGCCAGCGCTCCAGATGGACCAGTTTGACGATGAGCAGCACGCAGGCCGCCGTCGTGATGATGTGGCTTCTGCCGATCAGCCCCACCACGATCAGGACCACCAGCAGCACGTCCCCGTTCATGCCAGAGCCCCTGTCCCAATGGAATCATTCCATGTTTATGACAGGCCCCCCGATTTAGAACGTTCGCGCCCGGATGCGCGGCGGCGGTCCAACAGGTTCCGCGGGCGGTTCGCCACGCGAACGCCGGCATCCGCCGCTCCTTCAGGCGCGGACGGCGGGCATGTTCCGGTCCGGCACGAAGGAAAGAAACGTGTCCGACCGGAGTCCCCTCCGCAAACATTCCAGCGAAAGCACGTCTTCGGCCTGGATGTTCCCCAGATTGGCGTCCGGGCCGACCGCCTTCAGCAGGTGGACCTGCTGGTTTTTCAGCGGGGCTTCCCACATGAGCCGTTCCACGCTGTCCAGCTGCCGGAGCATTTCCGCCAGGACGTCATCCTTCGGTTTTCCCTGCTCGTCAAAAAGCCCCACCCCCCTGCCGCTTTCGCGGGCTTCCAGAATGACGAGATCCGCCCCGTGTTCCAGGTCCAGGAAAAAAGCGGACAGAAACCGGTCAACGTCGATGGCCGCCCCCGCCGCCTTCTTCCCGTATTCCGTCACCACAAAAAGACCGAGCTCCTTTCCCCGGCCGATCAGCCGGTCGCGCAGATCCCGCGGCATGTCGATCGTGCCGTCGGACACTTCGATGCCGTTGAAGCCGAGCGCGAGCACCATGTCGAAGAAGGCGTCCACCTCGCCCAGGCGGACCGCCGCTTCCAGAAACGTTCCTCCGGGATAAATGACGATGCCGCGGGATCGGGCCAGCTCGATTTTTTTCCGCAGCAGCCCGGCGGGATACAGCGGCGACGTGCCGAACCCGATCTTGATCAGATCGATGTACGGGGCGCCCGTTTCCAGCAGATCGTCGAATGCGGCCGGACCGATGCCCTTGTCGATGACCATCGTTCTGCCGCGCGTGCGCGGTTTGCCTTCCCGGCGGCCGGTCGGATCGCGCAGCGCCGGGTGCCACTCCGTCCGGACGGTCGTGTCCATGGGATCTCCTCGCTTCCCTTTGGTCTTGGGCATTATATGCGCCCAGCGAAGGGGCGGTACCGCGAAGCCTAAAAACGGACGAGCCGGCATACAGTGTTACCGGCGAAAATCCGGGCGGGAACATCCGGCGGGCGTCCGGGAGGAAACCGGCCGGAAAACGGAGGGAACGGCCCATGATCGAAAAGACGGTGCTCGGAATGGCGGCGCTGCGCCTCGTGTCGGGGTCCATCGAAATGGCCGCGGCGATCCTCATGCTGAGATGGAATACGGTGGAGCGGGCGCTTCTGGTCAACAGTTCGCTGGCGCTCGTCGGTCCGCTCATCCTGCTTTCGACGACGGCCATCGGCCTGTCCGGACTGGCGGACAGGCTGTCCCCGGGCAAATTTCTCTGGGTGATGGCCGGCGTCACCTGCCTGTTCATCGGCATTCTGAAGAAATGACGGGCGCAAGGCATAACCGCCCGTCCCCCGCATATGAATGTGATAAACGGTCGGACAACTTGAGGGGGTGGCGCGATGCCGGAATCGGTTCTCCGCCTGTTGCCGGCCGCCGTTGCCGCCGCGTTGTCCCGCCTCCCCCGGGATGTGCTCGGCGGCCTGGAAGAGATCCGCATCCGGGAAGGGCGTCCGCTCGAGATCGTGACGGCGCAGGGCAGCCGGTTCGTGAGCGCGTCGGGCGGCCTTCTGGCCGATCCGGTCGGCGCCTACCGGCCGACGCGGGATGATTGCGCCAGGCTGCTGGACAGGATCAGCAACCATTCGCTGTACGCGCTGGAGGAAGAGCTGCGGCGCGGGTACATCACCGTGCGGGGCGGCCACCGGATCGGCCTCGCCGGCCGCGCGGTGCTGGAACGCGGGGCGGTCCGGCATCTGCGCGACGTCACCTGCTTCAACGTGCGGATCGCCCGCGAAGTGCCCGGCGCCGCCGCGCCGGTGCTGCCGTACCTGATCGACCCGGATTCCGGCGCGGTGCGGCATGCGCTGATCGTGTCCCCGCCCGGCTGCGGGAAGACGACGCTGCTTCGCGACCTGGCCTGCCAGATCAGCCGCGGGCCGGCAACCGCCCGGCGCCGCTGGCCCGGCCGGCGCGTCGGCATCGTCGACGAGCGGTCGGAACTGGCCGCCTGCGCCGGCGGCGTGCCCGGTTTCGACGTCGGCCCGCGCACCGATGTGCTGGACGCCTGCCCCAAGGCGGAAGGCATGATGATGATGATCCGCTCGATGTCGCCGGAAGTGCTCGTCGTCGATGAAATCGGCCGTCCGGAGGATGCGGCGGGCCTGCGCGAAGCGATGCTGTCCGGGGTGCGGGTGCTGGCTTCCGCCCACGGGGAAGGCTACGCCGACGTCGCCGGCAAGCCGGTCCTCGGCGAACTGGTGCGGGAGAAGCGGTTCGACCGCTACGTGGTGCTCGGCCGGCGGGCGGGGGGGCGGCAACGGATCGCCGTGCTGGACGAAACGGGACGGCCGGTAGCGGAAACGGAAGCGGGCGGAAGCGGCGGCCCGAAGCGTCCGGGAACGGGCGTCCCGCCGGATGCCTTCGCCGGACGGCCCGGCCGGCGCCCGGAGGCCGGCCTGCCGTGCTGAAGCTCGCAGGCGCCCTGCTCCTTGTCGCCGCCGGCGCCTTGCTCGGCTGGATGCACGCCGGGCGGCTGGCCGAACGCCCCGCGCAGATTCGCCGCCTGGTGCGCCTGCTCAGCCAGCTCGAAACGGACATCGCCTATGGCCTGACGCCGCTTCCCGAGGCGTTCGGCCGGATCGGCCGGCAGGCGACGGAACCGCTCGCCTCGCTGTTCCGCACGGCGGCGGTCCGCCTCGAACGGGACGGCATGGCCGCGCCCGAAGCGTGGCGGGCGGCGCTGGACAGCGTCTGGGAACTGACCGCCATGAAAAATGCAGAGAAGGAGATCATGCTTTCCCTGGGCAACACCCTTGGCGCCACGGACCGGGATGACCAGGTCCGGCACCTGCGCCTTGCCGTGAAACAGCTGGAATCGCTGGAACCGGAAGCCGCGGAGGAGCAGCGCAGATACGAGAAAATGTGGAAAAGCCTCGGGCTTCTCGGTGGCGCGCTGGTCGCCGTGATCTTGTACTGAACAGGAAACGTGGGGTGCCGGAATCATGAACGTGGACGTCAACGCCATCTTCCAGATCGCCGGGATCGGCATCATCATTGCCATGATCCACACCGTGTTGAAGCAGATGGGAAAGGAAGACATGGCCCATTGGGTCACCCTGATCGGATTCGTGGTGGTGCTGTTCATGGTGGTTCGGCTGCTGGACCGGCTGTTCGAGCAGATCAAGGCCATTTTTCTGTTTCAGTAGGCGAAGGCCATGGACATTGTGCAGATCGTCGCCCTCGGTTTCATGGTCACGGTCCTGTCGCTGGTGCTCCGGGAGCACAAGCCGGTGTTTGCCTTCCTGCTGACGGTGTTCGCCGGGCTGGCCGTCTTCCTCCTGCTGCTCGACCAGATCCGTTTCGCGGTTCGCACCCTGGAACACCTGGCCGACCGGACCGGCGTCAACACCGGATACCTGAAAACGATCCTGAAAATCATCGGGGTGGCCTACATCGCGGAGTTCGGCGCCCAGGCGGTGCGGGATGCGGGGCAGGAATCGATGGCCGCGAAAATCGAACTGGCGGGCAAAATGATCATCATCGTGATGGCGGTGCCGATCATTACGGTGATCGTCGAGACGGTGCTGAAACTGCTGCCGGCCTGAAGCGGGGGGCGCTTTCGGCCTCCGGGACGGACCGGCGCGGGAAAGGGGCGACGGTGTCGATGGCTGGACCGGACATCCGGCCGGGGACGGCGCCGCGGGTGCGGGCGATCCGGAACGGGAGGCGGGCGTGCGGCCGGAACATCCGGGCGCGGACGGCACTCCTGCTCCTGCTGCTCGCCATCGCGGCCGCGGCCTGGCCATCGGGTGCGGAAGCCGCGGCCTCCGCGCCGGCCGCATGGCCGGCCCTCCTTCCGGCCGGGCTGCCGGGCGACGGGCCCGCCACTTCGGTCCGGCTGGTGGACGATGCGGCCGGCTTTTCGACCGGGATGCCGCATGAAGCGGCCGGCTTTCCGGCCGCCGGCCCGACGGACGATGCGGCCGCCCTGCCGCCGGAGGCGGAACGGCTGGAAGCCCACTGGACCGCGATCATGAACGAATACGGCGACTACTTTGCCCCCGGCGCCCGGCCGCCGTTCCGGGAACTGGTCGCGCCGGATGGCGGAAGTCCGAAGACGGCGGACGTGCTGGCGGGACTGATGCGCTTCTTTTTCCACGAAATCGTGCGGCACGGCCGGCTGCTCGTATCCATCGTGGTGCTGACCGTCCTCTCCAGCGTGCTGCAGACGCTGCAGGGCGCCTTCGAGCGGCAGGCGGTCAGCCGGGTCGCCTACGGCATCTGCTATCTGGTCATCCTGATCATGGCCGTGGACAGTTTCCGGACCGCCATCTCGTATGCCGGGCAGGCCATCGGACGGATGATCGATCTCATGACTGCGGCGGTGCCGCTTCTGCTGGTGCTCCTGGCCTCCATCGGCAATCTCGCGTCGGTGACCGTGCTGCATCCGCTCATCGTGTTCATGGTCAACGTCGTCGGCCACGCCGTCCATGCCGTCGTGTTTCCGCTTCTGTTTTTTTCCGCCATCCTGCACATCGTCAGTTCGATGTCGGAGAAGTACAAAGTCAGCCAGCTGGCCGACCTGCTCCGTACGATCGGCACCGGCATCCTCGGCGTGCTCCTGACCGCGTTTCTCGGCGTCCTGTCGGTCCAGGGCGTGGCCGCTTCCGTCGCCGACGGCGTGACCATCCGCACCGCGAAGTACATCACGGGCAATTTCGTCCCGGTCGTCGGCAAAATGTTCACCGACGCGGCGGATGCGGTGATCGGCACGTCGCTTCTCGTCAAAAACGCCGTGGGGATGGCGGGGCTGCTCATGCTGGCGCTGCTGTGCGCGTTTCCCGCGGTGAAGATTTTGTCGCTGGCGATCATCTTCAACCTGTCCGGCGCCGTGATGCAACCCCTCGGCGACAGCCCGATCGTCGCGTGCCTGCGGATGATCGGCAGAAGCCTCGTGGACGTGTTCGCGGCGCTGGCGGCCATCGGCCTGATGTTCTTCTTTGCGATGACGATTCTGATCACGTCGGGAAACATTGCGATGATGGTGCGGTGACGGGCTGATGCGGCGGCCGGCGGCAAAGGAAGGAGGAGCCCGGGGTGGCAGAGTGGCTCGGCGGATGGCTCAGGGACATCGTCCTGGTCGTGCTGACGGCCGCCTTCGTCGACATGCTGGTGCCGGACAACGCCCTCAAGAAATACGTCAGGCTGACGATCAGCCTGATGATCCTGCTGACCATTCTGGATCCCTTGATCGGATGGCTCAAGCCGGGACTGGACGTCCGGGAGGAAGCCTTCTTCGCCATGGAAGCCGGATCCGCCGGCATGCCGCCCCTGGAATCGGTGCTGGAAGCCGGCGACGAGCGCCGGGCGGCGCTCGAGGCCCGGTCGTTCCGGCTGGCGGAAGAGCAGGTCGCCGGCCAAATCCGGCGGCAGGTCAGCCGGGCGTTTCCCGTCGCCGTCGTTGCCGTGGACGTGCGTCTCGGACCGGGGGAAGCGGGAGCGCCGGACATCCAGGCGGTCACGCTGGTGCTCGCGCCCTTTCCCGGCAACCCGGCGGACGGCGAACCGGACGGCGAGGCCGGCGGAGGAAACGGAAATCGCGAATCCGGTGCCGGCGGCGGGTCCGGGGATGACCGGCCGATTGCCGTCCGGTCCGGCATGAAGCCCGTGGTCCGGGTGGAGCCGGTCGCCGTCACCGTACCCGGCGACCGGCAGGGCGGAAGCGCCGGCGCGCAAGCCGGGACGGGAACGGGACGCGGCGCCGCCCGGGACAGCAAGGCCTCCGACGCCGCGGACAAAAGGCGGCTTGCGGCCGACGTGGCGGCGCAGCTGGCCGCCTGGTGGGGCATCGAGGAAAGGCGGATCGACGTGATCTGGGACGACGGGCCGGAAGACGACCGGGACGGCTGACACACGACGGGCCAAGACGCCGGCCGCGGCCGGCGCCCGAAACAGCATCCCGCGTGCCTGGAAGGAAACCGGGGACATGTGACCGGTCGGAACGAAGGAGGGAGCCGCGACGCATGAAGTGGCAGGAGTGGCTGGGACGCCTGGTCGGCGGCGGCCGGCGCGGCCGCATCACGGGCTGGGTGCTCGTCGCCGGTCTGGTCGGCGCGGCTGCCATGATCCTGAATTCGTACCTGACGCTCAAGGACGCCGACTCCATCGCCGGCAGCCGGGAACCGCCGCCCGCCGAGGAAGCCCGCGCCATCGGGCGGTCCGATCCGGAACCGTCCGAATACGAAGCCTTCGAGGCGCGCTACGAGGCGGCCATCCGGGACATTTTGCAGAAAATCGCGGGCGTCGGCGAAGTGGACGTCATGGTGACGATCGATTCAACGGAAGAGCTGGTGGTGGAACGCCACGTGGAGCAGCGCCAGCAGAACACGAACGAAAAGGACGGGCAGGGCGGCACCCGGACGATCAGCGACGCCAGCCGCAGCGGGCAGGTGGTGCTCGTGCAGGCGAAAGGCGACCAGTCGCCGGTCGTCATCAAGAAAATCAGGCCGCAGATCCGAGGGGTCGTCGTGGTGGCCGTGGGGGCGGAAAACCTGACTGTCAAGAAAATGATCGCGGAAGCGGTGGAGCGCGGCCTCGGCGTGCCGGCGCACCGGATTTCCGTCATTCCGGGCAAACCGTGAAAAAACGATGTGGAGGCAGGAGGTAACGCGTGATGAATTCGAAACGGCAAACCATTTGGTTGGTGTCCATGCTCAGTTTGATGGTCGTGCTGTCCGCCTATTACCTGTTCACGGACGATGCCGGCGGACTGGAAACGGCGGGCGGAAACGAGCCGCCGGGCACGGAAATCGACGCCGTCGAGACGGGGGACCGGGACGCGCTGCCGGACATTCAGGCGCTGGATGACCTGCGGCAGGACGACTGGTCGGCTTCCGGCCTTTGGGAAGAGGAAAGCGGAGACGTTCACGGCCACGGGGGGGATGCCGCCGGCGAGCCGGCAGCCCGGGCGGACGCCGCCAATGCCGAACAACGGATTCTCGAACGGGTCAGCCAGGGTCCCCGGAACGGCGAGGAATACATCGCGGCCCTCGAGATGGAGCGCATGAACGCCCTTTCCCGGGAAATAGAGGAACTGTTCGCCATCACCCTGGACCAGACGAAATCGCCGGAGGAAGTGGCCCGGGCCGACGAACGGCTCCGCCTGATCGAAGAAACCCAGGCGATCGTGGACGATCTGGAAGGCCGGCTGCTGCAGCAGTTCGAAAACGTGGTCATCACGGAAACGGACGGAAAGTGGAATGTGGTGGTCAAGGCCGACAAGCTGGAAAAAAGCCAGGTGGTCACGATCATCGACATGGTGATGGAAGGGCTCAACGTGGGCGCCGACGACGTGGTGGTGGAGCGCGTCAGCTGATCCGTCCGCCGGCGGGTCCGCGGAACCTTTCCAGATACGGAAACGGCGCCGGTGCGAACCGGAGGAACGGCCGCCCGTCCGGACGGGGCGGCGTTTTTTTCGCCGGCAGGGAAATTTTCATGGTGATTCCAATTTGAGACTGGGTTATAATAGTCCTGCATTGTGCAAAAAATGCCGCCAATTCGGGCCGGATTCCGTTTTGGAAGATTCGCAGTTTCCGTATGGGAGTGAAAGTGGACGCCATGTTGAAAATGAGCGAGATCAGGGAGCTCATCAAACTGATCGACCAGTCGTCGCTGGACGAGCTGGAGCTGGAGAAAGAAGGATTCCGCCTGGCCCTCCGCAAGCGCGGGGCGAACGCCTCCGGCGGGGCGGACGCCGCGTCCTTCCGGCAGGTGCCGGTTTCCGTCATCCAATCCGCGGCCCCCTTCGCCTACGGCGCTTCTGCCCCGGCGCTTCCCGCCGCGGCGCCGCCGGCGGGCGGACAAGCCCAGGTTGCCCCGGCGGCCGCTCCGGACGCCCCGGCCCATGCCGACGGACAAGCCGGCCAGGCCGGCGGCAGCCGGGATGACAAGGGCCTGCACAAGATTGTCTCGCCGATGGTGGGCACGTTCTACCGCGCGCCGGCGCCGGATGCCCCGCCGTATGTCAATCCGGGCGACCGGGTGGACGAAAAGACGGTCGTGTGCATCATCGAAGCGATGAAACTGATGAACGAAATCGAAGCGGAAGTGAAGGGCGTCATCGTGGACGTGCTGGTCGAAAACGGCCAGCTGGTGGAGTACGGCCAGCCGCTGTTCCTGGTGAAGACGGACTGAACGTTGGAGGTTCCCGGCATTATGAAATTCAACAAAATCCTGATCGCCAACCGCGGCGAAATCGCCGTGCGGATCATCCGCGCCTGCAAGGAAATGGGCATCTACACGGTGGCCGTGTTCTCCGAAGCGGACCGCGACGCGCTGCACGTGCGGATGGCGGACGAAGCCTACTGCATCGGTCCGGCGCCGGCGAAGGCCAGCTATCTGAACATGACCAACCTGATGGCCGTCGCCACGCTCACGGAAGCGGACGCCATCCATCCCGGCTACGGATTTCTGGCCGAAAATCCCGATTTCGCGGACATTTGCGAATCGTGCAACATCACGTTCATCGGCCCGTCCGCCGACGCCATCGCCAGGATGGGCGACAAGGCGGTGGCCAAGCAGACGATGAAGGAGGCGGGCGTACCCGTCATCCCCGGTTCCGACGGCCTCGTCGAAACCGTGGAGGAGGCGGTGGCGCTGGCCCGGGAAATCGGCTATCCGATCGTCATCAAGGCGACCGCCGGCGGCGGCGGCAAAGGCATCCGGATCGCCGAAGACGAAGCGTCCCTCATCCGCCAGATGAACGCCGCCATGCAGGAGGCGGAGAAGGCGTTCGGCAATCCCGGCGTGTACCTGGAAAAATATCTGACCGGCATGAAGCATGTGGAAGTGCAGGTTCTGGCGGACAAGCACGGCAACGTGGTGCATCTCGGCGAGCGGGACTGCTCGGTGCAGCGCCGCCGCCAGAAGCTGATCGAGGAGGCGCCCTGCCCGGTGCTGACGCCGGACATCCGCCGGCAGATGGGCGAAGCCGCCGTCCGCGCGGCCCGGGCCGTCGGCTACTCGGGCGCCGGCACGCTGGAATTTTTGCTCGGGCCGGACGGCAAGTTTTACTTCATGGAAATGAATACGCGCATCCAGGTGGAGCACCCGGTGACGGAAATGGTCACGGGGGTGGACATCGTCAAGGAAATGATTTCCGTCGCCGCCGGCAACCCGCTTTCCTTCCGGCAGGAAGACGTGCGCTTCAACGGCTGGTCCATCGAATGCCGCATCAACGCGGAAGATCCCGACCGCAATTTCATGCCGACCCCCGGCACCGTCGAGTTTTATTTGCCGCCCGGCGGCATGGGGGTCCGGGTGGACAGCGCCGTCTATCCCGGCTACGTGATTCCGCCCCACTATGACTCCATGGTGGCCAAACTGATCGTCTGGGGCGAGACGCGGGAAATCGCCATCGAACGGATGAAGCGCGCCCTGAACGAGTTTTACGTTGCCGGCGTGAGCACGACGATACCTTTTCACCTGAAGGTGCTGGATCATCCCGCCTTCCGGGAAGGCACGGCGGACATCCGCTTCCTGGAGGAACACGATCTGTCCGCGCAGCCGGTCTGAGCCGGCCCGGGCCGGTTTGTGTTGCCGTTGTCCCGATGGTATAGTTATTTCTGACGAGGTGACCAACATGAATCCGATTCCGATGAATGACGCGGGGACGGATCTCGGTTCCATCCAGATTGCCCCGGAGGTGCTGGAAATCATCGCCGGACAGGCCGCCGCGGAAGTGGAAGGCGTCGCCGCCATGGGAGGCGGAATCGCCGACGGCATCGCCGGCATGATCGGGCGGAAAAATCCGGCGCGCGGGGTGCGGGTGACGGTCGAGGGCGACCGCGCGGTCGTGGAACTGTCCATCGCGGTCCGGTACGGCTTTCGCATTCCCGACGTGTGCGACCAAATCGGCCGCGCCGTCAAACACGCGATCCAGTCGATGACCGGCATCGAGGTTTCGGAGGTCCATATCCACATCCACGGGGTCCAGTTCAAAGACAAACCTGCCGAACAGGATGAACCGGCGGCAGGCAGGGTCAAATAGACGCCGTGCGTTTTGGTTGCTGAGAAACCCCCTGCCCGCAGGGGGTTTACGCTTGTCGATGGGCGGTGAATCGTTCGTGGCGAAATGGGTTGACCGGATTTTGCTCATCCTGTACAGCCTCACGGTCGGCGTGGCGCTCATGCTGTCGCTTTCGATGGCCTTCAACTGGATTCGCTTCGACCGCGCGGTCCGCTACCTGGAAAACGTGTACCTCAATCCGGCCGTGGCCTGGCCGTTCATCACCGCGGCATTGTTCCTGCTGCTGTACACCGTCCGGCTGTTCATCCTCGGCATCCGGCGGCCGGGCGGCCGGCCGCGGGCCGTCGAGCGGTGGACGGATCACGGGCTGGTGCGCGTTTCCCACCAGGCGCTGCAAAATCTGGCGGCGAGCGCGGCGGCCGACATCCCGGGCATCCACGACCTGAAAACCCGCATCCGCGTCAGCGGACACGGTCTCGAGATCGACCTGTACGCCAACGTGGACGGCCGGGCGGCGATTCCGGAACTGACGGAGCGGCTGCAGACGGCCGTGAAGGATCACGTGGAGCGGATGAGCGGCTTGCCGGTGGCGGCCGTCGGCGTCCTGATCGGGAAAGCCGCCCCGAAACAGGCGGCGCCCGCGCTCCGGAGCCGCGTCGAATGAGGAGGGCGGCGATCCATGGAAGAATGGTGGGCGGCGGTCAAACGGGCCTTCACCGGCGGGCGGCGGGGCCGGAACACCGGCATCGCCATCGGCCTTTTTCTCGGCTTTCTGTACTTGATCGCCGGTTTTTGGGACATGCTGATTTTTGCCATCATTGTCGGAATTGCCTTGGCGGCGGGGATCGCCTACGACCGCGGCGTGGACTGGCGCGCCATCGGGGAGTGGCTGGCGGACCGTTGGAGGGGTTTCAAATGAACCGGGAGGAACATCATGAAGCGTCGATTGGCTAGAGAACTGGCCGTCCAATGCCTGTATCATCTCGAAATGAACGCCGCGGGGGCGGACGAAGCGCTGGACACGGTGATCCGGGAAGCGAAGGACGAGGAGGGAGAGTCCGGCATCCGGCTGCCCGGCCGTCCCGAAGAAGAGGAAGAACTGCGCGGGTACGCCCGGGAACTGGTGACGGGCACGCTGGCGCATCTTGACACGATCGACGGCATGCTGGCCAGAAGCCTGAAAGGCTGGCGGATGGAACGGCTGTCCCGCGTGGACCGGCAGGTGATGCGGATTGCGGTCTATGAAATGATGGAGCGGGACGACGTGCCCCCGAAAGCGGCCATCAACGAGGCGATCGAAATCGCCAAGCATTACGGATCGGAGGAATCCGGCAAATTCGTCAACGGCGTGCTCGGGCAAATCATCCGGCGGCTGGACGAAGAGCGGGCCGCCTGGAACGCGGACAAGGGGGAGGAGGATCGGTCGTGAGCGCAGTGATCATCGACGGCAAGGCGCTGTCGGCCAAAATCAGGGAAGAGCTGAAGCGGGAGGTGGACGACCTCGCCGGGAGGGGAATCGTTCCCGGCCTGACGGTCGTGCTGGTGGGCGACGATCCGGCCTCGCAGGTGTACGTCCGGAACAAGGCGAAATCCTGCGAGCAGATCGGCATCCGCTCGGAGGTGATCCGCCTGCCCGGCGACACGCCGGAGGACCAGCTGCTCGGCGTCATCGACGGGCTGAACCGGAATCCGGACGTGCACGGCATCCTCGTGCAGCTGCCGCTGCCGGACCACATCAGCGAGGAGAAGGTACTGCTGGCCATTTCGCCGGAGAAGGACGTGGACGGGTTCCATCCGGTCAACGTCGGCAACCTGTCCATCGGGCGGGATGCCTTCCTGCCCTGCACGCCCGCCGGCTGCATCGAGCTCATCCGCAGCACGGGCACGGACATCGCGGGCCGTCATGCGGTCGTCATCGGCCGGAGCAACATCGTCGGCAAGCCGATGGCGATGCTGCTTCTGAGGGAACACGCCACGGTAACGGTATGCCATTCCCGGACGAAGGACATCGAAGACGTGGTGTGCCGGGCGGACATCGTGGTGGCGGCCGTCGGACGGCCGAACTTGGTCAAGAAACACTGGATCAAGCCGGGCGCCCTCGTCCTCGATGTCGGCGTCAACCGGCTTCCGGACGGAAAGCTCACCGGCGACGTCGATTTCGAAAGCGTGAAGGAAACGGCCGGCTTCATCACCCCGGTGCCCGGCGGCGTCGGGCCGATGACGATCACGATGCTGCTCAAAAACACGATCAAGGCGGCGAAAAAGGCGGCCGGCCTGACATGAAGGAACGGCGCATCCTGACCGTCGGGGAACTGACCCGCTACATCAAAATGAAGCTGGAGCAGGACCCGGTGCTGACGGACGTGTGGGTGCGGGGCGAAATCTCCAACTTCAAGCACCACACGAGCGGGCACATGTATTTCACGCTGAAGGACGGCACGGGCCTCATCCGCGCCGTCATGTTCGCGTCGGCCAACCAGCGGCTGGCGTTCCGGCCGCAGGAAGGGATGCTGGTCATCGCCCGCGGCTCCGTCTCCGTCTACGAACGCGACGGGCAGTACCAGCTGTACGTCCAGCACATGCAGCCCGACGGCATCGGCAGCCTGTATCTGGCGTTCGAACAGCTGAAGAAGAAGCTGGAGGCCGAGGGGCTGTTCGATCCGGCCCGCAAGAAGCCGATTCCCCGGTTTCCGCGGACGGTCGGGGTGATCACCTCGCCGACGGGCGCGGCGGTGCGGGACATCATCACGACGATGCAGCGGCGCTATCCGCAGGCGGCGATCCTTCTGCATCCGGTGCTGGTGCAGGGCGAGCAGGCGGCGCCGTCCATCGCGGCGGCGATCCGCCGGATGAACGAGCTCGGGGCCGCCGACGTGCTCATCGTCGGACGCGGCGGCGGCTCGCTGGAGGAACTGTGGCCGTTCAACGAGGAAGCGGTGGCGCGGGCCATTGCGGAAAGCCGCATTCCGGTCATCTCCGCCGTCGGCCACGAAACGGACTTCACCATCGCCGATTTCGTGGCGGACCTCCGGGCGGCGACGCCCACCGCGGCGGCGGAACTGGCCGTGCCCCACGCGCTGGAGCTCCGGCAGCACGCGGCGCAGCTTCGCGTCCGCCTGGCGCAGGCCGTGCTGGGAAAAGTGCGGCAGGAGCGGGAGCGGCTGAACCGGCTTGCCGGCCATCCGTATTTGCGGGATCCGAAGCGCCAGCTGTCCGAACCCGCCCAGCGGCTCGACCGGCTGCGGGAACAGCTGGCGTTCCGGATGGAAAGCCGGCTGCGCCGGGAAGCGGAGCGGACGGCGGATCTTCGGCACCGCATCCTGCGTTTCCATCCGCGCCAGCAGCTCGGCCTTGCGTCGGGCCGGCTGGAACAGATGGCCACGCGCCTGTCGCAGGCCGCCGGCATGCGGCACCGCGCCTCGGCGCACCGCCTGGCGGTGGCCGTCGGGCGGCTGGATGCCCTGAGTCCGCTGAAAGTGATGCAGCGCGGCTATTCCCTCGTCTATGACGAGAAGAAACGGCTGATCAAATCCATCGAGCAGGTTCAACCGGGAGACATGGTTCACATCCGGCTGGCGGACGGAAGGCTCGACTGCCAGGTGTGGGCGATGCAAGAGGAGGAGAAAACCGATGGCGGAAACGACGGACAATAAGCGGGAAGGCGGTTTGCCGCAGGACGGCGGGGCTTCGCCGGCGGAACCGGCCGGCGGCGCGCCGGACATGACGTTCGAGCAGGCGATGAACGCGCTGGAGGCGATCGTCGCGAAACTCGAAGGCGGCGACGTGCCGCTGGAGCAGGCCATCGAGCTGTACCAGGAAGGCATGCGGCTGGCCAAACTGTGCGGCGACAAACTGGAACATTTTGAACGGAAAATCGAAATGCTGGCGGAAGAGGGGGGCACGCTCGTCCGGAAGCCCTTCGCGCCGCAGGACAAAGGAGAATCGGTCGGTTGACGTCCCCGGACAAGGATTTTGCGGCAAAACGGGATCACGAAGCGGGAGCGGCGGACAAGGCGGGTCATGGGAGGCTCGCGGGTCAAGCGGGTTTTGCGGATCGTGCGGGAACTGCGGGTCCCGCGGATCTTGCGGGCCGTGGGCATCGTGCGGCATTCGCGGGCCATGCGGGCGAAGAACCGCTGGCGGACTATTTGCGCCGCCAGGCGGCCCGGATCGAGGCGGCGTTCGACCGCCTTTTTCCCGCGGATTGGGTCATCCCGGACCGGCTCCTGGAAGCGATGCGCTATTCCCTGGACGCCGGCGGCAAGCGGATGCGCCCGATCCTGACGCTGGCCGCGGCGGAGGCGTTCGGCGGCGACGCCGAGGCCGCCCTTCCGGCGGCATGCGCCGTGGAACTCGTCCACACGTATTCGCTGATCCACGACGACCTGCCGGCGATGGACAACGACGATTTCCGGCGGGGCAAGCCGACCAACCACCGGGTGTTCGGGGAAGCGATGGCGATTTTGGCCGGCGACGGCCTGCTCACCCACGCCTTCCACGTAATCGCTTCCGGCGGCCTGCCGCCGGACCGCGCCCTGGCGATCATCCGCGAACTGGCGGAGTACGCGGGGCCGCGGGGCATGGTGGGCGGCCAGGCGGCGGACATGATGGGCGAGCGGGGCATCACCAGCCTCGCCGAGCTTGAATACATCCACCTCCACAAAACGAGCGACCTGATCGTGTTTTCCCTGCGGGCGGGCGCCCATGCCGCGGGGGCCGGCGAAGCGGGGCTGGAGGCCGTCAGCCGGTTCGGCCGCAACATCGGCCTCGCCTTCCAGATCCGGGACGACGTGCTGGACGTGATCGGCCAGGAGAGCAAACTGGGCAAGGCGACGCAGAGCGACAACCGGGAACAGAAGGTGACCTATCCGTTCTTTCTCGGCGTCGAGGCGTCCGTCGAGAAAATCCGGGAACTGACGGAAGAAGGAAAGCAGGCGCTCCTTTCCGGCGCCGTGCCGCATCCGGAGCGCCTCTTGCAGATCGCCGACTATTTGTCGGGCCGGGACCATTGAACAAAGACGAGCGGCGGCATCCAGGGCGGCGCCGCCCCGGAAGCCGCGGCATCATCCGCCAGGCGGGGCGGCAACCTTCCATTGAGCGCGTTGTCCGGCGTATGCTATAATGTTTCTTACAATCGAAGTGGCGCAGTATTCTAGTCAGTCCCCCATTTTGAAGGCGAGCCTAAAAATTCGCCGAAGGGCACATCGATGAAGTTCCTGGTGTTGGCTTTGGACGCCCAGTCCGGGGCTGATGCTGGGAGTTAAGGTTGCAGGGCGATCCGCAATGGCATGCGGGCGTTGACCCTGCTTCCGCGGAGGCCCGAGTGCGTGGCCGAACGGATGGGATGAACCGGAATCATGCATGGTTTCCGTTTGCCTTCCGCGAGGCTACGGCTCGGGGTATGAACCTGCAATGGCGAGTCAACGCCGGTCCGCCCCGTCTGCAGACGGCGGACGGTCCGCGCGGCGGCTTGCGTGCAGCGTAGCCTGCCTTGAGTGAAGCAGCAGGGATTGCGGATTTTGTAGAAACGGCCCGCTTCCGGCCAAAGCGCGCCGTTTCGGATGCCGCATGAAATCTGCTTTGCAAAAGAGGCTAAAAAATGGCCAGGACTGCCGGGGAAATCCCCTAGACTGTTCGCAAGAGGCTCTCCGGGGATTAAAGTGTGGACTAAGTGGTAATCCAGTCTGGCGGCCGGTGACGGCGCCAAGGCAGGCTTAAAGGGAAACCGCCGCAACGGCGACGTTGCGGCGCCCGCCTGGGAAAACCTACTGGACCTAAGCCACAGTGTTAACCCGGGGAGTCGCCACTTCGATCCGATTCCATCCGGATTTCGCATGCTGCCCTTTGCGGCATGCCTACATACACCGCATCCGCCAAGGAGACCGACATTCCGTTGAAATTTTCCATTCGCCACTCCATTCGCTGGAGTCTTTTTATATCCATCGCCACACTGGCGTTGGCCATCCTGTTTTCCGTCGCGTCGACGGTGGCGCTGGAAGGCGTCGCATGGGGTGCGGGCATGCTTGTCGTGCTCGTACTCGTGCTTATCGGGGTCTTTTTCGATATGATCGGCATTGCATCGGCCGCCGCCGAGGAAACGCCGTTCCATGCCATGGCCGCCGAGAAGGTGCCCGGCGCGAGGCACGCCATCCAGATCGTGCGCAACGCGGACCGGTTTTCCAGCTTCTGCAACGACGTGATCGGCGACATCGTCGGCGTCGTCAGCGGCACCGCCACGGCGGCGGTGGTGCTCAAGCTGATCGCGGCCGCCGGGGCGGAACATCCCGTTTATCACACGGTTGTCAGCATCGTGTTCAGCGCCGTCGTTTCCGCGCTCATGGTCGGCGGCAAAGCCCTCGGCAAAAGCTTCGCCATCCATCGCGCCAACAAGGTCGTGTTCTGGATCGGGAAAGCCTTTTACCTGATGGAAACGAAACTGGGCCTCAAGCTTCTGTCGCCAGACAAGGCCCGGAAACGAAAGTCCGGCGGAAAGAAGGGATCCAAGCGTGCTGCTCGAGCGGATACATGAACCGGCAGACCTGAAATCGCTGTCGATTGACGAGCTGGAGCAACTGGCCGGCGAAATCCGGCAATTTCTCATCGAGCAATTGTCCGTGACGGGCGGCCATCTGGCTCCCAACCTGGGCGTCGTGGAGCTGACCATTGCGCTGCACTACTGGCTGGACAGTCCGCGGGACAAGTTGATTTTTGACGTCGGTCACCAGTCTTATGTGCACAAAATTTTGACAGGCCGCAGGGACCGGTTCCACACCCTTCGCAAATACAAGGGCCTCAGCGGCTTCATCAAGCGCCACGAGAGCGAGCACGACATCTGGGAAGCGGGCCACAGCAGCACGGCGCTTTCCGCGGCGATGGGCATTGCCATGGCAAGGGATTACCTGGGCGAAAAGTACCGGGTCGTCGCCCTGGTCGGCGACGCGGCCATCGCCAGCGGCATGAGCTTCGAGGCGCTGAATCATATCGGCAACGAGAAGAAGAACCTCATCGTCATCCTGAACGACAACGAGATGTCCATCGCGCCCAACGTCGGCGCGATGCACAACTATTTGAGCAAAATCCGCTCCGACCCCCACTATCTGCGGGTCAAGGGGGAAGCGGAGCAGCTCCTGAAGAAAATTCCCCACATCGGCGGCCGGCTGGCCAAATTCGCCGAACGGCTGAAGGACTGCCTGAAATATCTGGTCGTCTACGGCATCCTGTTCGAGGAGCTCGGTTTCAACTATCTGGGCCCCGTGGACGGGCACAACATCCGGCTTCTCCTGGACACGCTGGAGGAAGCGGGCAAAGTGAACGGCCCCGTCCTCATCCACGCCCTCACCGTCAAGGGCAAAGGCTATCCGCCGGCGGAGAAGGATTCCCACACGTGGCACGGCCTCGGGCCGTACAAGATCGAGACCGGCACCGTCGTCAAGCCCGACGGTCCGCCGATGTACACGGACGTCTTCGGCCAGACGCTGGTGGAGATCGGCCGGCGGGATGACCGCATCGTCGCCATCACGCCGGCCATGCCCGGGGGATCGGGGCTTTTGAAATTTGCCGCCGAATTTCCCGGCCGGATGATCGACGTCGGCATCGCGGAGCAGCACGCGGCCACCCTGAGCGGCGCGCTGGCCATGGCGGGCATGAAGCCGGTGTTTGCCGTCTATTCCACCTTCCTGCAGCGGGGTTACGACCAGGTGCTGCATGACATTTGCCGGCAAAACCTGAACGTGGTGTTCGCCATCGACCGGGCGGGATTCGTCGGGGCCGACGGGGACACCCATCACGGCATCTATGACATCGCCTACCTGCGCCACATGCCGAACATGGTGCTGATGATGCCCAAAGACGAAAACGAGCTAAGGCACATGCTGATCACCGCCGTCTCCTACGGGAAGGGGCCGATCGCCGTCCGCTATCCGAGGGTGCAGGGCTTGGGCGTCAGACTGGACCCGTTCGAGGATCTCCGGCCGATTCCGATCGGCACGTGGGAGACGATCCGCGACGGGCGCGACGTGCACCTTCTGGCCGTCGGCCCGAACATGCTGGGCGTGGCCCGGGATGCGGCCGACCGGCTGGCGGCGGCGGGCATTTCGGCCCATGTGGTCAACGCCCGGTTCATCAAGCCGCTGGACGAACGGATGCTGATGGAACTCGCTTCCGGCCGGCCGGCTCCGATCCTGACGCTGGAAGAAGGCGTGCTGGCCGGCGGTTTCGGCGCGGCGGTCATGGAATTTTACGCCGTGAAGGGCATCCGCGACGTGACGGTCGTCCCCTTCGGCGTGCCCGACCGGTTCATCGACCACGGTTCGGTGAAGGAGCAGCTGATGGAGGCGGGATTGACCGCCGATCGGATCGCGGACGAAGCCCTTGCCCTTCTGCCCCGGCACCGGCAGCGGGCTTCCACGGGCGGGTGAACCGATGGCAGGCGGCAGCAAAGACCGTGAACGGCTCGACGTCCTGCTGGTGGAGCGGGGTTTTTACGCCAGCCGCGAGAAGGCGAAGGCCGCGGTCATGGCCGGTCTCGTGCTCGTCAACGAGGAACCGGCGGACAAAGCCGGCATGAAGGTGCCACGGGACGCCGCGATCCGGGTGAAGGGCGACGTCCTGCCGTATGTCAGCCGGGGCGGGCTGAAGCTGGAGAAGGCGATCCGCACCTTCGGCCTGTCCATGGACGGGCGCGTCGTGCTGGACATCGGCGCTTCGACGGGGGGCTTTACCGACTGCGCCCTGAAACACGGCGCGTCGTTCGTCTACGCCGTGGACGTCGGCTACAACCAGCTGGACTGGTCGCTGCGCAACGATCCGCGCGTGAAGGTGATGGAGCGGACCAACTTCCGCCACATCACGCCGGACATGCTGGACGGCCAGCGACCGGACGCGGCCACCATCGACGTGTCGTTCATTTCGCTGAAACTGATTTTGCCGCCCCTCAAGGCGGTGCTCGCGCCGGGCGGGGATACCGTCGCCCTGGTCAAGCCGCAGTTTGAAGCGGGCCGCGACAAGGTGGGCAAATCCGGCGTCGTGCGGGATCCGGCCGTCCACCGGGACGTGCTGGAATCGGTGCTCGGATTTGCCGCGTCGATCGGATTTGAACTCATGGGGCTCACCCATTCGCCGATCAAGGGCGGCGAAGGGAACATCGAGTTTCTGGCCTGGTGGCGTCTTGCCGGCGACCCCGTCGAGCCGCCGGCCGATCTGGCGCAACGCTGCGCCGGGGCGGTGGAAGCGGCGCGGGCGGAATTGGCGTAGCGGGCCTCTTTGGTTCTTGCTGAAAAAAAAGGAAACTTCCGGCCGCGCCGCGAAAAGGTTAGGCGGAGGTGATCCGCATGTCCCGGCTGGGCGATCTCGTCGCCACCGTCGCCGTCGGCCTTCTGCTTCTCGTCTGGCTGTACTACCGGATCAGACGATGGCTCGAGGCGCCGGTCCGGGTGCGGCTGCCGGTGCCGGAAGCGGCGCCTTTTGCGCGCAACGAGGCGGTTCACTTGCTGGAAGAAGCCGGCTACGAAGTCATCAGCGGCCGGGTGAAGGTTCCCGTGCTGGTGGAAGTGGACGACGAGCCGCTGGATGTGGCGTCCAGGCTGTTCGTGGACTTTTTTGCCCGCAAGGCGCATGAGGTGTATCTGGTCAAAGTGTCGCGGGCCCGGCAGCCCGTCGAATGGACGGCGAGCGCGCTGCGCGACCGGTTCATGATGTACCATTGGCTGTTCCGGGACACCCACGGCATTTTGTACGTGGATCTGGAGGAAAAGCGCGTGCGGAAAATCCGCTTCGATCTGGGCGAGGCGGAAATCCCGCAATCGAATTCCCCGCGCTGACCGCGCGGCGATGAGGCTGGGAGGGCCGCATGAAAGGGCGACGGCAACTGAAAATCCGGGAGCTCGTATCGACGCGGGACATCGAGACGCAGGAAGAACTGGCCGGCCTGCTCCGGGAAGCCGGTTTCGAGGTGACGCAGGCGACCGTGTCCCGCGACATCAAGGAAATGCAGCTCGTCAAGGTGCCGCTGGAAGACGGGCGGTACAAGTACGCCCTGCCCGCCGGCCAGCCGAAGACGGGCAGCCTCGGAAAGCTGCGGCGCATGCTGGACGACAACTTCGTCGGCATCGACCATACGGAAAACCTGATTGTCATGAAATGCCTGCCGGGAACGGCCAACGCGGTGGCGGCGCTCATCGACCAGCTGGACTGGCCGGAAATCATGGGCACGGTAAGCGGCGACGACACGATCCTGATTATCATCCGCCGCAAGGAAGACACCGGGCGGATCGCGGAACGGTTCGCCGGGCTGCTGTCGTAGGCCGAGCCGATCGTTGGCGGATGTTCCCGCGGGTCCTTCCGCAGATCGCAGGTCCTCCCGCGAGGTCCTGAAATTCCTTTTCGCAGGGAATGATGCTTCATGCTGGTGCAGATCTCGATCCGCAATCTGGCGGTCATCGAACGGCTTTCCATCGAATTCGGCCCGGGCCTGCAGGTGCTGACGGGGGAAACCGGCGCGGGCAAGTCCATCGTCATCGACGCCCTCGGGCTCGTGGCCGGCGCGCGCGGTTCGGCGGAGCTGGTGCGGCACGGCGCCGACCGGGCGGAAATCGAGGCGATGTTCGAACTGCCGGCCGACCATCAGGCGTGGCGGACGCTGGACGAACTCGGCATCCCCGCCGATCCGTCCGAATCGCTGATCGTCCGCCGCGAGCTTTCCGCCGAAGGCAAAAGCTCGATCCGCGTCAACGGGCGGCTGGTGACGCTGTCCATGCTGCGCGAAATCGGCGATCTCGTCGTCAATCTGCACGGCCAGCATGAGCACCAGTCGCTGCTGAAAACCGACCGCCATCTGGAGTGGCTGGACCAGTATGCTTCCGGCGAGATCGGTCCCCTCAAACGGCAATACCAGGATACATACGAAGCGTACAGGGCGATAGAGCGCGAGCTGGACGAGCTGCGCCAGACGGTGCGGCAAACGCTGCAGATGGCCGATCTGTATCGCTTCCAGGCGGAAGAAATCGGCGCGGCGAAGCTCGTGCCCGGCGAAGACGAGGCGCTGGAGCAGGAACGGATTCTGCTTTCCGGCGGCGAGAAGCTGATGGAAGCCGTGTCGCTCGGCTATGAAGCGTTGAACGGCAGCGGCGGGGCGCTGGAGAAAATCGCGGGCGCCGCCAGCCGGCTGTCGGCGGTGAGCCGCCATGATCCGTCCAGGCTCGGCGCCCTCGTGGAACAGATCCAGTCCGCCTATTACCAGCTGGAGGACGCGGCCCACGAGCTGCGCGCCTACCGCGACGGATTGGAGTTCGACCCGGCGCGCCTCGACCAGGTGGAAAGCCGGCTCGCCCAGATCCAGTCGCTGAAGCGCAAATACGGGGGCTCGATCGGGGACATTCTCGCCCATCATGAAAAAATTCAGGCCGATCTGGCAACACTGGAAACGCAGGACGAACGCGTCGCCGAACTGGAGGGCCGGCTTGCGGAATTGAAGGACCGGCTTGCCGCGGAGGCCGAATTCCTCAGCCGGGCGCGCCGCGCGGCGGCGGAGCGCCTTGCGGCGGACATCGAGCGGCATCTGAAGGATCTGCACATGGAGAGGACCCGCTTCGCCGTCCATTTCGAGCCGGCGGATTACGGCAGGGACGGCGCCGACCGGGTGGAATTCCTCATCAGCGCCAACCCCGGGGAACCGCCCCGCCCGCTGGCGAAAATCGCCTCCGGCGGCGAGCTGTCCCGCATCATGCTGGCGCTGAAGACCATTTTTGCCTCCATCGACCGGATTCCGGTGCTTGTGTTCGACGAAGTGGACACGGGCGTCAGCGGCCAGGCGGCGCAGGCCATCGCCCGGAAGCTGGCGAATCTGGCCGGAACGTGCCAGGTGTTTGCCGTCACCCATCTGCCGCAGGTCGCCTCGATGGCCGACGCCCATTACGCCATTTTCAAGGAAGTGAGCGACGGGCGGACGTTCACCAGGGTGGAGCCGCTTGCGGGCGAAGCCCGGGTCCGCGAGCTGGCCCGCATGCTGGGCGGCGAACGCATCACCGACACGACGCTCCGCCATGCGGAGGAAATGATCGAAATGGCCCGCAAATCCCAGTCAAAGCCAGCCGGTTTTTGAAACGGATTGAAGTCATAAAAACGCAGGGGCCCGGTTACCTTAAAGTTACGCCGCCGCCGGCAAGCGAAGCGAAGGAGCGTGAGCGACTTTGGGTCCTCTGCGGAAGCAGTTTGCGGGTCTCATGATCGTCTTTTTTTTGAGTGTTATTGGTTTTTCCCCTCCGGTGCAAAGTTATGCCTCCGTCCCCGATGAACTGAAGCTTTTCTGCGGACAAAGCCGCCGGATCGACCTGGCGATTCCCGCTTCGGGCGAAGTGACGGTGCAAAATCCGGACATTGTCCGGGTGAACGGCAAAGCCTTCACCACCCAGCGGGTCCGCCTGAACCATCCCCTGGCCCTGGAGCCCGAGCAAACGGGACAAACCAGGATGCAGCTCAAGCTGTTCGGCAAAATTCCCATCAAAACCGTGACCGTCAACGTCGTGCCCGATCTGAAGGTCATTCCCGGCGGGCAGACGATCGGCGTCAAAATCCATTCGGACGGCATCCTAGTCGTCGGACACCATCTCGTGCAGGCTTCCCCGGACAAGAAAATATCCCCCGGCGAACAGGCGGATCTCAGGCTCGGCGACCTGATCGTGAAGATCAACGGCAAGCCCGTCCGCGACGCGTCGAAAGTGGCCGGCATCGTGGCGGAAGCGGGGGAAGCCGGCAAGCCCCTGGATCTCACCGTCCGCCGCGGCGACAAAACGATCCGCACGCAGGTGGCACCGGCCTTTGACGTAAACGACCGGGCATGGCGCCTCGGCATCTACATCCGCGATTCGGCGGCCGGCGTCGGCACGCTGACCTTCTATGCCCCCGAGGAACGCCGTTTCGGCGCCCTGGGTCACGTCATCTCGGACATGGACACCCGCACGCCGATCGTGCCGCGGGGCGGGGAAGTGGTGCATTCCAGCGTGTCCTCCATTTCCAAGAGCCAGCACGGCGAGCCCGGCGAGAAACGCGCCCACTTTTTCAAGGAGCATGTGGTGCTTGGCACGATTGAAAAAAACACCCAATTCGGCATTTTCGGACGCATGGACAAATTGCCCGAGCACGGCTTCACCCGGGAGCCGATTCCCGTCGCCTTCGCGGATGAAGTGAAGGAAGGGCCGGCGGAAATCTACACCGTGGTGGACGGCCAGAAAGTGGAGAAGTTCAGCATCGAGATCGTGCATGCCGCCCGGCAGACGACGCCCGCCACGAAGGGGCTGATCATCAAGATCACCGACCCGCGCCTTCTCGAACGGACCGGCGGCATCGTGCAGGGCATGAGCGGGTCGCCGATCATCCAGAACGGCAAGCTGGTGGGCGCCGTCACCCACGTGTTCGTCAACGATCCGACGTCCGGCTACGGCTGCTACATCGAGTGGATGCTGCAGGACGCGGGCATCCTGATGCGGGCCGGCGGGATGCAGAAGGCGGGTTGACCGAAACCGGACCGAAAAGGCAGGTCGATCTGCCTTTATTTTTTGTCGAAACGGTCCGTTTGATGTAAAACAAAGTAGAAAATTATTCAAAAATAAATATCATAAAATATTTCAGCAAAAAAATCAATAAAAATAATTTTCGACAGAAGGAAAAGCGGAATGAATGTCGAATGTGAAGTAACGGAAATTTATGCCAAGGAGGAAACCATCTTGCAAAGAATCGAGGTCATGCTTGCGGACGACAACAAAGAATTCACAGGCCTGCTGTCGGAGTACATTTCCGAGCAACCCGACATGGAAGTGATCGGGGTGGCCTACAACGGGGATGAAGTGCTGCAGCTCATCGAACGCGACCGCAAAATCCCCGACGTGCTCATTCTGGACATCATCATGCCCCATCTGGACGGGCTCGGTGTCCTGGAACGGCTGCGCGCGCTCAACCTGGACCCGCAGCCGCACATCATCATGCTGACGGCCTTCGGGCAGGAAACGATCACGCAGCGGGCGGTGCAATTGGGGGCGTCGTATTACATACTGAAGCCCTTCGACATGGAAGTGCTCGTCAACCGGATCCGCCAGCTGGTGGGCGGTCCGTCGGCGCTCGCTTCCGGCGCGGGGGTGCCGAAGACGAACGTGGTCCCCTTCGGGAAGAGCAAAAACCTGGACGCCAGCATCACGAGCATCATCCACGAAATCGGCGTGCCGGCCCACATCAAGGGGTACCAGTACCTGCGCGAAGCGATCACCATGGTGTACAACAACATCGAACTGCTCGGCGCCATCACCAAGACGCTGTATCCGGAAATCGCCGCCAAGTTCAAGACGACGCCGAGCCGGGTGGAGCGGGCGATCCGCCACGCCATCGAAGTGGCCTGGACGCGCGGCAACATCGACTCCATCAGCCATCTGTTCGGCTACACCGTCAACGTGACGAAGTCGAAGCCGACCAACAGCGAATTCATCGCCATGGTGGCCGACAAGCTGCGCATCGAGCACAAGGTCGCGTCGGGGCGGTAAAGGCGGTAAAGTCGACTTTCCGGCAACGTACCAACTTTTTTGCGTCAACCCACAGCCCGGTTTTTGCAACCAGAGGTTGACTCCTGTGGCAATAAATGACCTGGTGCAAAAGATGGACGCCACGAATCCGTCGGCCAAAAGCCGATGGAGGCGTGGTGTTTTTTTTATGCAGGCATGTGATAAAATGGGATGCACGCGGCATGCGTTCAGGTGCGAACGAAACGGATTTCATGCACTTCTTTTCGCCAACAAGGAAGCATGGAGGCTCATGAACGGGAAAACATGCATCATATTCTGGATCAAACGCCCGTTTTCGGCCAAATTCGAAAAATGAGATGCATGATTCGGGAACGGAGCGGGTCATGATGCGGAGCAACGTTTTGACGCGGAGCGCCTTTTTTCCGGCCTTTCCCCGATCCGTCCTGGCGGCGGGCCGCCGGCACACCGTCGCCCTGCGGGCGGACGGCACGGTGCTGGCCGCGGGCGACAACAAATGCGGACAATGCGAAGTGGGCGCATGGCGGGACATTGTGGCCGTGGCGGCGGGCAACGTTCATGTGGCCGCCAACACGGGCAATGCGCACACCGTCGGCCTGCGGGCTGACGGCACGGTGGCGGCCGCCGGCTGGAACAAACATGGCCAGTGCGAAGTGGACGGATGGCGCGACATCATGTCCGTGGCGGCAGGTTGGTGCAAGACGGTCGGCGTCCGGGCGGACGGAACCGTGGTCGCCGCCGGCCGAAACCTCCAGGGCGAGCGCGATGTGGAGGCATGGCGGGACATCGTGGCGGTGGCGGCGGGGGACTGGCATACCGTCGGCCTTCGCTCCGACGGAACGGCGGTGGCGGCCGGCAACAACGTCTACGGACAATGCCGGGTGGACGATTGGCGCGGTCTCGTGGCGGTGGCCGCCGGCTATCTCCACACGGTCGGCCTCAAGGCCGACGGCACGGTGGTGGCCGCGGGCCACAACCGGGCGGGCGAATGCGACGTGGACGGCTGGCGGGACATGGTGGCCGTCGCCGCGGGCAGCCATCACACGGTCGGTCTCCGGGCGGACGGCACGGTGGCGGCGACGGGATGGAATGCGAACGGACAGTGCGACGTGGGCCATTGGCGGGACATCGTCGCCGTGGCGGCGGGCGCGGCGCACACCGTGGGCCTCAAGGCCGACGGGACATTGGTGGCCGTGGGCGACAACTCGCACGGGCAATGCGGCGTTGCCGGCTGGAGCGGCATCCGGCTGCCGGACCGTAAAGGGATGGCGCCGATGATTCAAAGGATGCGTCGATGATCCTTCGATGATCGGGTTCAACCCGGAAAATGGATTCAACCCCTCGGACGCTTGAACACGGCAATGATGAGACGCGAATGCCCGTAGCCGGCGCTCGTGTCAAACACGTTGACGAGCTCCCAGCCCCTCGAGCCGAGTTCGTTGAGCCGCGCTTCGAGTTCCTCCGTGTCGACGAGGCCGCCCATGATCCCCTTCGCCTTCATCTTGACCGTTTTGTACTCCCAGTTCATGCGGGTTGCCTCCTTTTCCCTCTGCTGCCGTCATGATTTCCTGCCATTGCTTACGGTGCGGCGATCGGTTTGGTTCCGGAAAAATGGACTTTCCGGCATCCCGCCAAGTCTGCTAGAATTGGAAACAAACGGAAGGGAGAGCGACATGAAAAACGGCATCCGGAAAAAAGGGTGGCTGCTTGTTCCCGTGATTTTGCTTCTGGCGGCCGCTCCGGTTTTGCTGGTTGCGAAGGCGGACGTGCTGGTCGACACCGGCTTGAGCGTGCATGATGACGGAAACGGCCTTGTGGAATATGCCATCCATCTGGAGAATGCGGGCCGGTTCGACGTGACGGTGCTGGACGTCCGGGTGAACGGCCGGGAGCGGCCGGATCGGCTCCGGCTCGGCGCCGGCCATGCGGGCCGGGTCGTGCAGCCGGGTACCGATGATCCGGCCATCAGGTGGACGGCGCCCGGCGCGATGCCGATTCGCCCTCGCTCGTCCATGGAGGAAGCGGCCCGGAACGGGGATCGGACCGTGCCGGTGCAATACGGGCTCGCCTTTGCCTGGCCGGGCGAAATCGAACGCGTGACGATCGCGTACCGGTATTTGGGGCTGGAGAAAACGCTGGACGTGACCCGCTGGTTTTCCGGTTCCGGGCCGGCCCTTTGAACCGGCGAAACGGCGGCGGAAACCGGGGCGATCCGTGCGGTGCCGCAGGGGTCCATTCGTCGGCGGCGTCATGACGGGAAAATGCACGATGAGCAAAAATGCATGATGAGCAAAAGCGCATGATGGGCAAAAACGCATGAGACGGGGGAAGAAACGTGGGCTTTGCGTTTGCGGGAATCGATCATGTGCAGCTTGCGGCGCCGCCGGGGTGCGAAGAGGAGGCGCGGCTTTTTTACGGCAACGTGCTCGGCTGGCCGGAGGTCGAAAAACCGGAACCGCTGAAGGCGCGGGGCGGCGTCTGGTTCGCGTGCGGTCCGCATCAGGTGCACATCGGCGTGCAGGACGACTTCGCGCCGGCGAAGAAGGCGCATCCGGCTTTCCGGGTGCGGGGGCTCGAGGCGCTGAAGCGCCACTTGCTCGACAACGGGGTGGCCGTGATCGACGATGACCTTCGGACGCCGGAAGGCATCCGCCGGTTCTACGCCAGCGATCCGTTCGGCAACCGGCTCGAGTTCATGGAAGCCTGAAACCGGACGGGCGTCACCCCTGCTTCGGGGTTCTTTTTTTGCGTTCCCGGAAGCGGGGGGCGACATAATTGCGCTTGCGGTCGCGGTAAAAGATCCAGCCGGCGAGAAACGCCACGCCGAGGGCGAACAGCACGAGGCCGAAGGCGAATTTCAGCCACGGAAAAGGCGCTTCGCCGACGGCGTCGAAGAAGGCGTCCTTCATCTGCAGAAAACCGTACGTTGCGGCAATGCCGGGGATGACGAGCAGGAGGATGGCAACGAACCGTCCGAAGGCGTTGTTCATGATGCGGAAACTTCCTTTCTCCACCGGCGCTTTCTTTTCGGTATGTTCATCATTATACTTGGTTTATCGGTGGAATTGAAGCCAGGGGAGGACAAGTATGTCAAAGCAGTATGACGTGGTCGTCCTGGGCGGCGGGCCCGGGGGGTACACGGCGGCGATCCGGGCGGCGCAGCTCGGCAGGACGGTCGCCCTCGTGGAAAAGGACAAGCTGGGGGGGACGTGCCTGCACCGCGGCTGCATTCCGAGCAAGGCGCTGCTCCGAAGCGCGGAGGTGTACGCGCTGGCCCGGACCAGCGCCGGTTTCGGCGTGGAGACGGGCGGGGTGACGCTTGATTTCGGCAAGGTGCAGGCCCGCAAGCGGCAGATCGTGGAGCAGCTGCACAAGGGCGTGCAGTCCCTCATGAAAAAGAACAAAATCGACGTCTACATCGGCAGCGGGCGGGTGACCGGACCGTCCATCTTCTCGCCGCGCAGCGGGGCGGTGGCGGTGGAGCTGGCAAGCGGCGAGGCGGAACTGCTCGTCGGCGACCGGCTGATCATCGCCGCCGGCTCCCGCCCGCGCCTCCTGCCGGGGCTCGAGGCGGACGGCGAATATGTGTTGACCAGCGACGAGGCGCTGGAAATGGAGGAACTGCCGAAGTCGATCCTCATTATCGGCGGCGGCGTCATCGGCGTGGAGTGGGCGTCCATGCTGAACGATTTCGGGGTCGGCGTGACGATCCTGGAGTACGAAAACCGGCTGCTGCCGCAGGAAGACAAGGACCTGTCGCGGGAACTGGAGCGGCTGTTCAGGAAGCGGGGCATCAAGGCGGTGACGGGCGCGAAAGTGATCCCGGAAACGGTCGCGGCGGAAAGCGGCGGGATGACGCTGGAGGCGGAGGTTGGCGGCAAACGGGAGACGTTCCGGGCGGAGAAAGTGCTGGTGGCCGTCGGACGGGTGCCGAACGGGGACGGCCTTGGCCTCGAGAACACCAATGTGCAGGTGGAGCGCGGCGCCATCCGGGTGAATGCCCATTTCCAGACAAAGGAGCCGCACATTTATGCCATCGGGGACGTGATCGGCGGCCCGCAGCTGGCGCACGCCGCCAGCAGCCAGGCCATCGCCGCCGTGGAACATGCCTTAGGCCTGGACGCCGAGCCGCCGGTGCCGGAATGGATCCCGCGCTGCATCTATTCCCGGCCCGAAGTGGCCGCCATCGGCCTTTCGGAAACGTCGGCGAAGGAGCGGGGCCATGACGTGAAGACGGGGACGTTTTCCTTCAAGGCGCTCGGCAAGGCGCTCGTGCTGGGGGAAACGGACGGGTTCGTCAAGGTGGTGGCGGACAAGCGGACGGGCGACCTGCTCGGCGTCCACATGATCGGCCCGCACGTGACGGACATGATCGGCGAAGCGGCGCTTGCCCGGCTGCTCGATGCGGTGCCGTGGGAAGTCGGCCGCGCGATCCACCCCCACCCGACGCTGTCGGAAGCGCTGGCGGAAGCGATGCTGGCGGTGGACGGCCGGGCGGTCAACGGGTGATGCGGCGGCGGGCGCGGGATGATCCCCGCGGCTGCCGCGCCCGGGGCCCATACGGCCTTTTTTTGTGTTCGACAATGTTTTCTCTTTCTTTGAGAAGAGAATTGGACTATAATGAAATTCAGGCAGGTATTAGTACCAGGTATTAAAAATAGGTGACATACCGCGGCGAACGGCAGACCAGATGTCCATTCCCGCAGGGAGGGGTTCCGATGGCAATCGGACAATTGGCCAAACACCGGCAGCTCGGGCTGACCGACGAGCAGGCGGTGGACATGTACCGCTATATGCTGCTCGGGCGGAAATACGACGAACGGGCGCTGCTGCTGCAGCGGGCCGGGAAGATCAATTTCCACATTTCCGGCATCGGGCAGGAAGCGGCGCAGGCCGGGGCGGCCTTCGCCTTCAGGCCGGGGCACGACTATTTTCTGCCGTATTACCGGGACTACACGTTCGTGCTGGCCGTCGGCATGACGATGAAGGAGCTGATGCTGTCGCTGTTCGCCAAGGCGGAGGATCCGAACAGCGGCGGCCGGCAGATGCCGGGCCATTTCGGCTGCAAGCGGCTCAACATCGTCACCGGCTCGAGCCCCGTCACGACGCAGGTTCCCCATGCGGTGGGCGTCGCGCTGGCCGCCAAAATGAAGAAAAAGGATTTCGTCACCTTCGTGTCGTTCGGGGAAGGCTCGAGCAACCAGGGCGACTTCCATGAAGGCCTGAACTTTGCCGGCGTGCACAAACTGCCCGTCGTGTTTTTCTGCGAGAACAACCAGTACGCGATTTCCACGCCCTACCGGAAGCAGGTGGCGGCGGAACGGGTGTCGGACCGGGCGATCGGATACGGGTTTCCCGGCGTGACGGTGGACGGCAACGACGCGCTGGAAGTGTACCGGGTCACCAAGGAAGCCCACGAACGGGCGCTGCGCGGCGAGGGGCCGACGCTGATCGAGGCGGTCGTGTACCGCGTGTCGCCCCACTCCACCTCCGACGATGACTCGGTGTACCGGCCGAAGGAGGAAGTGGAACGCCACCGGCAGGAGGACGGGCTTGCCAAGTTCCGCGACTATCTCGTGTCCTGCGGCCTGCTGGACGACGCGAAAATCGCGGCGCTGGACCGGGAAGCGGCCCAGATCGTGAAGGAAGCGACGGAATATGCGGACAAGGCGCCGTTCCCCAAACCGGAAGACGCCCTCAAATTCGTGTACGCGGAAGACGGGGAGGGTTGAGCGATGGCCGTCATGACGTACCTCGACGCCATCCGGCTGGCGATCCGGCAGGAGATGGAACGGGACGAAAACGTGTTTGTGCTGGGGGAAGACGTCGGCGTGAAAGGCGGCGTCTTCGGCGTCACCAAGGGACTGTACGAGCAGTTCGGGGAATACCGGGCGCTGGATACGCCGCTGGCCGAATCGGCCATCGCCGGCGTTGCCATCGGCGCCGCCATGTACGGCATGCGCCCGATCGCGGAGATGCAGTATGCGGACTTCATTTTTCCCGCCACGAACCAGATCATCAGCGAAGCGGCGAAAATCCGCTACCGGTCCAACAACGACTGGAGCTGCCCCGTCGTCATCCGGGCGCCCATCGGCGGCGGGGTGTTCGGCGGGCTGTATCACTCCCAGTGCCCGGAATCGGTGTTTTTCGGCACGCCCGGACTGAAGATCGTCGTGCCGTCCACCCCTTATGACGCGAAAGGACTTCTCGCAGCGGCGGTGCGCGATCCCGACCCGGTGCTGTTTTTCGAGCACAAAAAATGCTACCGCATGATCACCGGCGAAGTGCCGGAGGAACCGTACACCGTGCCGATCGGCAAAGCCGACGTCAAGCGGGAAGGCGACGACATCACCGTCATCACGTACGGCCTGACGGTGCATTTTGCCCTGGAAGCGGCGGATGAACTGGAGAAAATGGGCTACAGCGCCCACGTGCTGGATTTGCGGACGATCCAGCCGCTGGACAAGGAAGCGATTCTGGAGGCGGCGGCGCGGACGGGGAAAGTGCTCATCCTGCACGAAGACAACAAGACGGGCGGCGTCGGCGGCGAGGTGGCGGCGATCATTGCGGAGGAGCTGCTGTACGATCTCGACGCGCCGATCATGCGCGTGGGCGGGCCGGACGTGCCCGCCATGCCGATCAGCCCGCCGCTGGAGAAGTTTTTCATGCCGAACGCGGAGAAAGTGCTGGAGGCCATGCTGCAATTGGCGAAATATTGAGGCGGTCAACACTGACGCCTTCGAATGCGCCGGAACGGGATTTAGCGTTGGAAAGGATGTGATCGGGTGCGGCAAACGGCTTTGCGTGCGGTGGACATCACCATGCCCCAGTTTGCCGAAAGCGTCGTCTCGGCGACCATCGGCAAGTGGCTGAAAAAGCCCGGCGACCCGGTGGAGGAGTACGAACCGATCTGCGAAGTGATCACGGACAAGGTGACGGCGGAGCTCCCTTCCACGGTGTCGGGCGTCATGCTGGACATTCTCGTGCCGGAAGGGGAAACGGTGGACGTGGGTACGGTCGTGTGCCGGATCGGCACGGCGGCGGAAGCCGGCGCTGCGGGAGAAGCCGGCGCGGACGGCCCGTCCGGCGCGGCGGAATCCGGAGCGGCCGATGCGGTTGATGCACCGGGTCTGAACGGGGATCAAAGCATGCGGCACCGCCATTCGCCCGCCGTTCGCAAACTGGCGGAAGAGCACGGCATCGATCTCAGGCTGGTGCCGGGCACGGGCATCGGCGGGCGGATCACCCGCAAGGACGTGCTGCGGTATGTGGAAAGCGGCGCGGCCGCGACGCCGGCCGCCGCGGCCGGCCGGGGCGCGGCGCCGGCACCCGGAACGGCCGGCGGCAGCGCAGCAGCGGGGCGCATGGAGGTGCCTGGCGGAACGGCCTTCCGTCCGGCGGCGCCCGGATCGCCTGCGGCAGGCGGCCAGCCGGCGGCATCCGCCCATCCGGCCCCGCGGATCGAAGTGCGGGAGCATCCGGCGATGCCGGAAATCGTGGTGGAACCGCCGACGGCGGGCGAACGGGAATATTTCATCGACGTGACGCCGATCCGCAAGACGATCGCCAACCGGATGCGCCAGAGCGTGCAGGAAATTCCCCACGCCTGGACGTCCATCGAGGTGGACGTCACCAATCTGACCAAGCTGCGCAACAAAGTGAAAGACGAATTCAAGCGCAACGAGGGCGTCAACCTGACCTACATGGCGTTCCTGATCAAGGCGGTGGTCAGCGCCATCAAAGATTATCCGATCATGAACTCCGTGTGGAGCGAAGACAAGATCATCGTCAAGCGGGACATCAACATCTCGCTGGCGGTGGGCACGGAAGATTCGGTGCTGACGCCGGTCATCCGCAACGCCGACCAGAAAAACATCGTCGGCATCGCCCGCGAGGTGGAAGACCTCGCCCGGCGGACGCGGGAAGGGAAATTGCGGCCCCAGGACATGCAGGGCGGCACGTTCACCATCAACAACACCGGCACGTTCGGCTCGATTCTGTCCTATCCGATCATCAACTATCCGCAGGCGGCCATCCTGACCATGGAAAAAATCGTGAAAAAGCCGGTGGTCATGGACGACGACATGATCGCCATCCGGTCGGTGGTCAATCTGTGCCTGTCCTTCGACCACCGCATTCTGGACGGCGTCATCTGCGGCCGGTTCCATCAGCGGGTCAAGCATTACCTGGAGTCGTACGGACCGGACACCAATTTGTACTACTGACCGCGCGCTGCGGCAGGCCGTCCGGGCGTCCGGAAACAAAAAAACGGGAGCGGAAAATCCCGGAGCCGAAAAAGCGCTCCTCTTCGTCCTCGCCGGCAACTGCCGGCGCTTTTTTTGCGGTCAGCCGATCATCAGGCCGATGGCAAAACCGACGGTGGACAGCATGAGGGAGGCGACGAGAAACCAGATGACGATGCGGAAAAGCCGTTTGCGGCGGGCCATGCGAATCCTCCTTTGCCGACGGGCCCGGAATCGGGTACACTTGCATTATAGCATCCATTCTTTCTAGCATCGATCGCATCGGCGCACCGAAGGGCCGCAGGGATCGGCGGCGCCGGCGGCGCCGGATGGCATCGGGCATCGACAGCATCAAATCCGGATGGGATGGAGGTTGCCCTTTCATGGCGAAAAACGTGAACGAACAGCGGCTTTTGAACCGGTTCCTCGAGCTGGTGCAGATCGACAGCGAGACGGGGCACGAAGAAGAAATCGGCGAAGCGCTGAAACGGTTGTTCGGCGGGCTCGGCCTGACCGTCATCGAAGACGACGCGAAGGCGAAGACGGGCCACGGGGCGAACAATCTGTTCTGCGAATTGCCGGCGACGCCGGGATGCGAAAACCGGGATCCGATTTTCTTCACCGCGCATATGGATACGGTCGTTCCGGGCAAGGGCGTCAGGCCCCGGGTGGATGACGACGGGTACGTCCGCAGCGACGGCACGACGATTCTCGGCAGCGACGACAAGGCCGGCCTGGCGGTCATGCTGGAGACGGTCGAGATTTTGCGCGAGCAAAACATTCCCCACGGTCCGGTGCAATTCATCATCACCGTCGGGGAGGAAGCCGGCCTGGTGGGCGCCCGGGCGATGGACCGGTCGATGATCAAAGCCAAATACGGCTTCGCCCTCGACTCCGAGGGCAAGGTGGGCGACATCTGCACGGCGGCGCCGACCCAGGCGAAGATCCACGTTGCGGTCATCGGCAAAAGCGCCCATGCCGGCGTCAATCCGGAGGACGGCATCAGCGCCATCCAGGTGGCCGCCAGGGCCATCGCCCGCATGCCCCTCGGCCGCATCGACGCGGAAACGACGGCGAACATCGGCCGTTTTGCCGGCGGCGGCCCGACGAACATCGTCTGCGAACGGGTGGACATTGACGCCGAGGCGCGCAGCCTGGTGCCGGAGAAACTGAACCGGCAGGTCAAGGCGATGCGGGAGGCGTTCGAAAGCGCCGCCGCCGAATTCGGCGCGAAGGTGGAGTTTGCCAGCGAGATCATCTATGGCGGGTACAAATACGATGAATCCGACGAAGTGGTGCGGGTGGCGATGGACGCGGTCCGCCGCCTCGGCCTTGAGCCGCGCCTGTTCCACTCCGGCGGGGGGAGCGACGCGAACATTTTCAACGGGCTCGGCGTTCCGACGGTGAACCTCGCCATCGGCTATGAGAACATCCACACGACGAAGGAACAGATGCCGATCCGCGCCCTCGTGCAGTCGACGGAACTGGCGGTGGAAATCATCCGGACCGTGGCCGAGAAAGCGTGAAGGAACGGACCGTCGGGCAAACGGCTCGCCAGGATTGCGGGGCGCGCACCCGCGCGGGCGCATAGCACAAGGAAGATGAAGGATCCGTGATAAAACATCGGATACCAGACGAGGAGACGACGCCATGGCGATCCATCCATCGGACGGCAAAAAGTACGAGGAAGTCACCCTGAGCAAACAGACGCTGTACAAAGGCCGCATCATTTCCCTGGAAACCCATGAAGTGCGGCTGCCCGGCGGCGGCACCGCCGGACGGGAAATCGTCCGGCATCCCGGCGCGGTGGCGGTGCTGGCCCTCCACGACGGCAAAATGCTCGTGGTGGAGCAATATCGCAAACCGCTGGAACGCAGCCAGGTGGAAATTCCCGCGGGCAAGCTGGAGCCGGGGGAAGATCCGCTCGAATCGGCGAAGCGGGAACTGCGGGAAGAAACGGGATACCGGGCGGGCCGGATCCGCAAGATCGCCAGTTTCTCCACGTCGCCGGGTTTCTGCGACGAAGTGCTGCACCTGTATCTGGCGGAAGACTTGATGCCGGGCGACAGCCATCCCGACGAGGACGAGTTTCTCGACTGCTTCGCCGTCACGCCGGAAGAGGCGAAACGCCTGATGGCTGAAGGCCGCATTTGCGACGCGAAGACGATCCTCGCCGTCTACGCCTGGGACGTGTACCGGTTGACGGGGGACCTGTGACATGGCGCTCCGCCGCTTCTATGCGGATCTGCACGTGCACGTCGGCCGGACGAAGGACGGGCGGCCGGTCAAAATCAGCGGCTCCCGCGACCTGACGTTCCGGAACATTGCCATCGAGGCGTCGGACCGCAAGGGCATGGACATCGTCGGCGTCATCGACTGCCATTCGCCCGCCGTGCAGCGGGACATCGACGAATGCCTGTCCGACGGCGAGATGGAAGAATTGCCGGGCGGCGGCATCCGGTACCGGAACACGGTCATCCTGCCCGGCGCCGAAATCGAGGTGCGCGATCCCGGCCTGGGACCGGCGCACCTGCTCGTTTTCATGCCGACGCTGGACGCGATGCGCGACTTCACCCGCTGGCTTGCGCCCCGCATGAAAAACGTGGAGCTGAGTTCCCAGCGGCTCCGCGCCACGGCCCGAAAGCTGCAGGACGAAACGCTGGCGCGGGGCGGCATCCTCATCCCCGCCCACGTGTTCACGCCCCACCGCGGCCTGTACGGCAGCTGCTGCGACCGGATGGACCGGCTCCTCGATCCGGACCGGGTGGACGCGGTGGAGCTGGGCCTCAGCGCGGACAGCCGCATGGCCGGCCATCTCGCCGAGCTCGACGGCAAAACGTTCCTCACCAACTCCGATGCCCATTCCCCGGGCAAAATCGGCCGCGAGTACAACGAGCTGCTGCTGGCGGACGCGACGTTCGCGGAAGTGGTGAAGGCGATCCGCGGCGAAGGCGGCCGGAAGGTGGCGGCCAACTACGGGCTCGACCCCCGGCTCGGCAAATATTACCGGTCGCATTGCGCCGATTGCGGCTCCATTCCGGACGTCGCCGGCCCCGTCATCGGCCGGTGTCCGCGCTGCGGCGGCGCGAAGCTCGTGCGGGGCGTCCTGGACCGCATCCTGTCCCTCGGCGACCGGCTTCAGCCTTTCGTTCCCGCCCATCGCCCGCCGTACCGGTACCAGGTGCCGCTCGACTTTCTTCCCGGCCTCGGCAAAAAAACGCTGGATCGCCTGCTGGCCGCATTCGGAACGGAAATGAACGTCCTGCACCGGGTTCCCCGGGAAGAACTGGAACGGGTGGCGGGCGCGCCGCTGGCGGAGCTGATTCTGGCCGCGAGAAAGGGAGAACTGGCCCTCGCGCCGGGCGGAGGCGGCGCCTACGGCAAGGTGCTGTCCGGCCGGTCATAGACTTGTCCCTCCTTTCATAGACTGATAGCAGTCCGAAGAAAGGAGCGATTCCGCCGATGGGAACGGCCGCCGGTCCGGCATTGCGCGTCAACGTGAAGGATCAGGTGCACCTGTATTTGTTCCTGTCCGTCCTTTTTTTGATGGGCGTCGTCTTCGGCGCCCTGATGTCGGGAGCCCTCACCCCTGAACAGCGGCAGGATCTGGACCGTCATCTGGGCAGTTTCCTGCAGACGGTCAGCCTCGGCGGCGAGACGGCGCCCAGGCCCGGCCTGCTTTCGGCGTTCGGCCTCCATTTCAAGTGGACGGCGCTCATCTGGCTGCTCGGCGTATCGGTGGTCGGGCTGCCGCTCGTGCTGGCGCTGAACTTTTTGAAGGGACTGCTCATCGGGTTCACCGTCGGGGTGATCGTGTCCGAATACACGTGGAAAGGCCTCGCCTTCGCCCTCGCCGGCGTCGTGCCGCAAAACCTGTTCGTCGTCCCGGCCCTTCTGGCGGGCAGCGCGGCGGCGATCTCCTTTTCCGGCTACCTGGTCAAGCATCGTTTTCTGCAGAAAACGAACGATTCCGCCGCTCCCTTTTTCGTGAAATACGCCGGCGTCGGGCTGTCCCTCGTCGTCGCCATGTTTGCGGCGGCGCTGGTGGAGACGTACCTTTCGCCCTTGCTGCTCGGCCGGCTGGCGCCGTGGGTGCTCGGGCTTCCGGCGGAATGACGGCGGGCCCGCCGGCGGCATCCGTTGACTTCTCCCCCGCATTGCTCCATAATGAAACTGACGGTCGATCAGCAAACCGCACGAAACGGCTCGGGCACGATACGGCACAGGGGGACGGGCATGGATTCACGCGAAGCGCGCATTGAAAAAATCAAACAGCAGCTTCAGGCGCAAGGGTACAAGCTGACGCCCCAGCGGGAAGCGACGGTCCGCGTGCTGCTGGAGCACGAGGAAGACCACCTGAGCGCCGAAGACGTGTTCATGCTCATCAAGGAAAAGTCGCCGGACATCGGGCTGGCCACGGTTTACCGGACGCTGGAACTGCTCACGGAACTGCACGTGGTGGAAAAAATGAACTTCGGCGACGGCGTGGCCCGCTACGACCTGCGCAACGAAAACAACCGGCACCATCACCATCACCTCATCTGCGTGCAGTGCGGATCGGTCGTCGAAATCATGGAAGACTGGCTGCTGCCGCTGGAAGAGCGGCTGGAGAAGGAATACGGCTTTTCGGTGGTGGACCACCGCCTCGATTTCCAGGGCTATTGCAAGAACTGCAGGGGCTGAGGGGATCAGGCGTATCCGGGCCGCTTTTTGAAGAAAAAACGGGCTTTCCGGCAAAACCGCGCTGTGGTACATTGGACAGTGGCGGTTTTTTTTGCGCCTGAATTAGGATCACGAAACTGGTGGAGTGCAGATGGACATTTCGATGAAGACCGGCATGGAGATATGGGAAGCGTTGCAGAAAGCCGGGACGCCCGACGAACGGAAGGCGCTGGCGGAGAAAATTGCGGGCGGCGGCTACATGGTGATCTACCGGCTGGTGGAAGCCTTGCGGGAGCGGATTCGCTCGTTTGCCGACGGCGAGGCGGACGGGGTGCTGGCCCTGATCGGGAAGGCGCGGGACATCGTGCCGGAACCGGGGGCCGTCAGCCCGGCCTGGCAGGATGTCTGGAGCAAGCTGGAGCGGATGGCGCGGTACAAGCGGGAGGCGCTGGAGGCGATTCCGCCGGAGGCGCGGGACGGGGAGTGGCAGGTGCTCGTCGACAACCCGTTCGAAAACCGGGAAACGGCCTGCTACCCGGGAATGACGTTCGCCGACGCGGTGTTCGTCTACGCGAAGCTGCGGCCGGAATTGGTGGAGAATGAAATCATCCGCCTGCAGAAAGTGGTCACCCACCTGACGGTGTCCGGGGCGGACAAGTAGCGAAACCGGCACGGCGGCGCTTCGGATGGCGCCGCGCAGACCGGGGCGCATCGACGGTTGGAACGAAAACGGGAGCCGAATGCGGCAGACGGGAGCCGCAACCGGGCTCCCGTCTTTATGTTCGGCCTTTATGTACGGCCATTATGTTCGGCAAGGCAGCAAGGTTTTTCGCCGGCCGGATCACGCTTCCTTCAGCCAGTTGATCTTCTTCAGTCCCCAGATGAGCAGGCTGAGCACGATGGCGACGACGGTGGCCAGGCCGATGCCTTTCAGCTGGAGATAGCCGAGGTTGACGCTGGCGCCGCTCAGGCCGATGACGAGCACGACGGTGGTCAGGATGATGTTGGACGATTTGCTGTAGTCCACCTTGGATTCCACCAGCATGCGGATGCCGCTGGCGGCGATGATGCCGAACAGGAGGAGCGACACGCCGCCCATGACCGCCGCCGGGATGGAAATGATGAGCGCCGCCAGGTCGCCCAGGAACGAGAGGGCGATGGCCAGCACCGCCGCCCCGCCGATCACCCAGACGGAATACACCCGCGTCATCGCCATGACGCCGATGTTTTCGCCGTACGTGGTGTTCGGCGTCGATCCGAAGAAGCCGGAGATGATCGTGGAAATGCCGTTGCCGAGCATGGACCGGTGCAAACCGGGATCGCGGGACAGATCCTTGCCGACGATGTTGCCGGTGACGATCAGGTGGCCGATGTGCTCGGCGATGACGACGAGGGAGACGGGCGCGATGATGGCGACGGCGGACCAATCCCATTGCGGGAAATAGAAGGTGGGCAGCGACAGGAACGACGCTTCCTCCACCGCGCTGAAGTCCACCGCGTTGAGGAACACCGCCAGCACGTAGCCGGAAACGATGCCGATCAGGATCGAGATGATTTTGGCGAAGCCGCGGAACGCGACGTTGGCCACGATGGTGACGGCCAGGGTGAACGTGGAGATGGTCACCGTGGTCGGATCGACGGCCCAGTCGCCGGCGGCCGTTCCTTCGGGCGGGATGTAGCCGGCCATCCGCGCCGCCGCCGGCACCAGCTCAAGGCCGATGACGGCCACGATGGCCCCCATCGCCGCCGGCGGGAAGACGATGTCGATCCAGCGGGTGCCGGCAAAACGGACGATCACCGCCACCGCCGAGAAGATGATCCCCGCGGCGATGAATCCGCCGAGGGCCGTTTCGTACGAGCCGCCCGAAAGCACGACCAGCACGGGCGAAATGAACGCGAAGCTGGATCCGAGATAGGCGGGAATCCGGCCTTTGCAGATCCACAGGTACAGCAGCGTTCCGATCCCGTTCATGAGCAGAATGGTGGCCGGGTCGACGCCGAACAGGATCGGCACGAACACCGTGGAACCGAACATGGCGAACAGGTGCTGGAGGCTGAGCGGCAGCCCCTTCAGCAAAGGCACCCGTTCCTGGACCTGGATGACGTCCTGCAAACGAAACACCTTCCTTGCACGTTTTCCGAAGCACAAATTTCATTCGATTCTAGCACAACGCGTCCGCGGAAATACAGGAAGGATCTCACATCCCTTACAGAAATATTATCAATTTTTTCAAAAAACCGGGAAATACTAAGGCGGACGTTTCCAAAACGGGACCCGAACAAGGAGGCTGGACATTCGTCATGACGCTCATCAAGGATTATCCCGCCCGGCAGGCGGTGCAGGAGGCGATCCGGCAACCGGCGGACCGGACGGTCCGGCAGCCGGAACGGCAGGCGGACGATGCTTCTTGCGAACGGCATCCGCGGCGGGTGAAAGACAAGGTGGCGCTCGTCACCGGCGCCGGTTCGGGCATCGGCCGGGCAGCGGCGCTGAAGCTGGCGGCGGAGGGGGCGATGGTGGCGCTGGTCGACCGGAAGGAAAACCGGGCCGAAGACGTGAAGCGGCAAATCGAGGAGCAGCACGGCTTCGGCAAAGCCATCGTCACCGACGCCGACGCGGCCGATCCGCTGCGCCTGCAAGACGCCTTCCGGCAGACGATCGCCCGGTTCGGCAAGCTGGACATCGTGTTCGCCAACGCCGGCATCAACGGCGTCGTGTCGCCGATCGAGCACCTGTCCGAAGCCGCCTGGGACGAGACGCTGGGCAACAATCTGCGCAGCACGTTCCTCACCGTCAAGTACGCCATTCCCCACATGAAACCGCATGGCGGCAGCATCATCATCACCAGTTCGATCAACGGAAACCGGAAGTTTTCCTCCTTCGGCATGTCCGCCTACGCCACGTCCAAAGCCGGACAGCTCGCCTTCGGCAAAATGGCGGCGCTGGAGCTGGCCCGCTGGCGCATCCGGGTGAACGTCATCTGCCCCGGCGCCATCGAAACGAACATCGGCGAGTCGACGATCCGGACGCCGGAGCTGGGAGACATTCAAATTCCCGTCTATTACCCGCAAGGCAGCAAGCCGCTGGAACGGGGGCCGGGAAAGCCGGAGCAGGTGGCGGATCTGGTGCTGTTTCTCGCCTCCGACGAGGCGAGCCACATCACGGGCACGGAAATCTACATCGACGGCGCGGAATCGCTGCTGTGACGAAGCGGCGCGCCGTGGAGCGGACCGGCGCGCGGCCATGCCGCCTTCAGGCATAGGGCGCCCGAACCGGTCATAGGCTGATGGTGGACGGGGAGGGGTGACGCCGTGATCATTCCGCTTCGCAAATGGTGGAGGCGGGCCGGGGCGGTGGCGATGTTTGTCGCGCTCACCTGGCTCTTTTTCCATGTGTTCCGGTGGATTGACGATCATCTGGCGCCGGACCGGCGGTTTTCCGAGCCGTCGGGCCGGGCCGTCAAGGCGAGCGCCGTGCAGCGGGCGGCCGAAGGGGAGGCCGGCTTTGCCGAACGGCTGCGCTTTTTTTACTGGTACGGGGAATAAATCGGACGTCCCATGGCAGGAATCCGCCGGATGATTGTGGAATATGTCAGCATCAAGCCGGAGGGAAAGGCTGGAACCACATGCTGCAGGAGCTGCGCACGTTCATCCAGTACCTGGCCGTGGAGCGCGGGCTGGCGCCGAACACGCTGGAGTCGTACGAACGGGATTTGACGCTGTTCATCCATTTTTTGCGGGAAAACGGCGTCGAGTCTCCGGCGGATTTGGACCGGCGGCACATCGCGGCCTACATCGGCCGGCTGCGCAAGGAGGGCAAGGCGAGCGCCACCATCTCGCGGAGCCTCGTGTCGATCCGCAATTTCTGCCGGTTTCTGGTGCAGGAGCGGATCATTCCGCGGGACCCTTCGCAGCAGATGGAAATGCCCCGCCAGGAAAAAAAGCTGCCGAAGGTGCTGGCCATGCACGAGGTGGAGCGGCTGCTGGACGCCCCGAAGGCGGATTCGCCGGGCGGCGCCCGCGACAAGGCGATGCTGGAGCTGCTGTACGCCACCGGCATCCGCGTGTCGGAGCTCGTGTCCCTGAAGCTGGAAGACGTTCATCTCGGGCTCGGCTACGTGCGCTGCATCGGCAAAGGCTCGAAGGAGCGGATCATTCCCCTGGGCCGCATCGCCGCCCAGGCGCTGGATGACTACATCCGCCATTGGCGGCACCGGCTGCTGAAAAACGGCCGGCGGACGGACGAGCTGTTCGTCAACCATCTCGGCACCGGCATGACCCGCCAGGGGTTCTGGAAAATCATCAAAAAATACGCCGCCGAAGCCGGCATCCGCAAGGAGATCACGCCTCACACCCTGCGGCACTCCTTCGCCACCCACCTGCTTGAAAACGGGGCCGATCTGCGCGCCGTCCAGGAAATGCTGGGCCATGCCGACATTTCGACGACGCAAATCTACACCCACGTGACGCGAAAGCAAATGAAGGAAATTTACGACCGCACCCATCCGCGGGCCAAAATGTAGCTTGGCAGAAAAAGGAGCGACGGCAGCAACAATGGCTTATGAACGCGTGTGCATCATCGTGCTGGACAGCGTCGGCATCGGGGAGGCGCCGGACGCGGACCGGTTCGGCGACCGGGGCGCCCACACCCTCGGCCACATCGCCGAGACGGCGGGGCTCCGCACGCCGAACCTGCAGAAGCTGGGCCTCGGCAACATCGCCGAACTGAAGGGGTTGCCGCCGGTGGAAAACCCGCTGGCGAAATACGGCAAAATGGCGGAAGTGTCCGCGGGCAAGGACACGATGACCGGGCACTGGGAGCTGATGGGGCTCAAGATCGACACGCCCTTCCACACCTACCCGAACGGATTCCCGGAGGAATTGATCCGCAAGTTCGAAGAGGAAACGGGCCGAAGGGTCATCGGCAACAAGCCGGCGTCGGGCACGGAAATCATCGAGGAACTGGGACCGCGCCAGATGAAAACCGGCGAATGGATCGTCTACACGTCGGCGGACAGCGTGTTCCAGATCGCCGCCCACGAAGAGGTCATTCCCCTCGAGGAGCTGTATCAGGCGTGCCGGATCGCCCGCCGGCTGACGCTGGACGGGCCGCACGCCGTCGGCCGCGTCATCGCCCGGCCCTACGTGGGCCGGCCGGGCGCGTTCGTCCGCACGCCGAACCGGCACGACTACGCCGTGAAACCGCCGGCGCCGACGGTGCTCAACCTGCTGAAGGACGCCGGGTACGACTGCATCGGCGTCGGCAAGATCGGGGACATTTTCAGCATGGAGGGGCTCACCGCCTCCCACCCGACGAAAAGCAACGAAGACGGCATCCGGAAGACGATCGATTTGATCGGGACGCCGTACCGCGGCCTCCTTCTGGTCAATCTCGTCGATTTCGATTCGTTGTACGGCCATCGCCGGGATCCGCAGGGCTATGCGGAGGCGCTGGCGTTTTTTGACCGGTTCGTGCCGGACATCATGGCGGGCCTTTCCGAACGGGATCTCCTGGTCATCACCGCCGACCACGGCAACGATCCGGTCCACCACGGCACGGACCATACCCGGGAATACGTGCCCGTCCTCGCCTGGAGCCCGTCCATGAAAGGCGGCGGGCCGATCGGCGTGCGGGACACCTTCGCCGATCTGGCGGCGACGGTGGCGGCCAATTTCGGCGTCCGTTACGACGGGCACGGGCGCAGTTTCCTGGACAAACTGCTTGCATGAAGGGAGAGGCAACACGGAGATGTTGAACCAGGTGAAGGAAGCGGCGGCGGCCCTGAAGGCGAAGCTGCCTTTCGAGCCGGAAGTGGGGCTCATTCTCGGATCGGGCCTCGGGGTGATGGCGGACACGCTGGAGAATCCGACGGTCATTCCGTACGGGGACATACCCCATTTTCCGGTGTCGACGGTGCCGGGCCACGCCGGCGAGCTGGTGGCCGGGGAGGTTGAAGGCAAGAAGGCGGTCATCATGAAGGGCCGCTTTCATCTGTACGAAGGATATGACGTGAAAAAGGTGACGCTGCCGATCCGCGTGATGAAGCTGCTCGGCGTCCGGACGCTGGTGATCACCAACGCGGCGGGCGGCATCAACGAATCGTTCGAGCCGGGCGACCTGATGCTCATCCGCGACCACATCAATTTCATGTTCCGCAACCCGCTGATCGGACCGAACGACGACGAGCTGGGCGTCCGGTTTCCGGACATGTCGGAGGCGTACAGCGCCAGGCTCCGGGCGCTCGCCCGGCAGGCGGCGGAACGGCTGGGCATCCGGGTCCGGGAAGGCGTCTACCTCGGCCTGCTCGGCCCGTCCTACGAGACGCCGGCGGAAATCCGCATGATGCGCACCCTCGGCGCCGACGCGGTGGGCATGTCCACCGTGCCGGAAGTGATCGTGGCGCGCCATTCGGGCATCGAGGTGCTCGGCATTTCCTGCATTTCCAACATGGCGGCGGGCATCCTCGACCAGCCGCTGTCCCATGCGGAAGTGATGGAGACGGCCGAAAGGGTGCGGGAGACGTTCGTCCGGCTGGTCAGGGGCGTCGTGGCCCTTTTGTAAACCAAAGAGGAGGAATGGACATGGATCGGTCACGGATGTCCGGGTATCTCGGCGAGATCCGGGAAGCGGCCGAAGAATTGAAAAAGAGATTGGCGGACCGGTTCGGCGACTGGACCCCCGACATCGGACTCGTGCTCGGGTCCGGGCTGGGCGAACTGGGCGACCGGGTGGACGACCCCCTGTACGTCGGATATGAGCAGATTCCGCATTTTCCCCGTTCCACGGTGGCCGGCCACGCCGGGCGGTTCGTGTTCGGCGAACTCGAGGGAAAGCGCGTGGCGGTCATGCAGGGGCGTTTTCACTATTATGAAGGCTATCCGATGCGGCGGGTCGTGTTCCCCGTCTATGTGATGCGGGAGCTCGGGATCCGCACCCTCGTGCTGACGAATGCGGCGGGCGGGCTCAATCCGTCCTTCGCGGCGGGGGATCTGATGCTCATTGCGGACCACATCAACCTGACGGGGGACAACCCGCTCATCGGTCCGAACGACGAGGCGCTCGGTCCCCGGTTTCCGGACATGTCGGCGGTGTACGATCCGGAGCTCCGGGCGCTCGCCCGCCGGCTCGCGGCGGACATCGACGGCCTCCGGCTCGTGGAAGGCGTCTATTGCGGCATCACCGGCCCGTCCTATTCGCCGCCGGCGGAACTGCGCATGCTGCAGGTGATCGGCGGCGACGCGATCGGCATGTCCACGGTGCCGGAAGCGATCGCGGCGCGGCATGCGGGCCTGAAGGTGCTGGGCATTTCCTGCATCACCGACATGGCGCTGCCGGATTCGCTCGAACCGCTCACCCACGAGCAGGTGGTGGCGGTGGCGGAACGGACGAAGCCGAAGTTCATCGAACTGGTGCGGAGCATCCTGCGGCACATGGCGGCGTGACGGCGGCCGGGAGACGGACAACAAGGAGGCATGGATCATGCGGGCCGTCGATCTGATCTTGAAAAAACGACACGGCCTGGAACTTTCAACGGAGGAGATCCGGTTTCTGATCCGCGGATTTACCGCGGGCGACATCCCCGACTACCAGATGGCCGCCTGGGCGATGGCCGTCTGTTTCCGGGGGATGAGCGACCGGGAGACGGCGGACTTGACGATGGCGATGGCGGAATCCGGCGAGATGGCGGATCTGTCCGGCATTCACGGCATCAAGGTGGACAAGCACTCGACGGGCGGCGTGGGGGACAAGACGACCCTCGTCATCGGGCCGCTGGTGGCGTCCGCCGGCGTGCCGGTGGCCAAGATGAGCGGCCGGGGCCTGGGACATACGGGCGGCACCATCGACAAGCTGGAGTCGATCGCCGGCTTCCGCACGGAGCTTTCGCCCGACGATTTCATCCGCCAGGTGAATGAAACCGGCATCGCCGTCATCGGCCAGACGGGCAACATCACCCCGGCGGACAAAAAACTGTACGCCCTGCGCGACGTCACCGGAACGGTGGAGTCGATCCCGCTCATCGCCAGCTCCGTCATGAGCAAGAAAATCGCGGCGGGGGCGGACGCCATCGTGCTGGACGTGAAGGTCGGCTCCGGCGCCTTCATGAAGACGGAGGAGGACGCCATCCGGCTTGCCCGGGCGATGGTGGACATCGGCACCCGGGTCGGGCGGGAGACGGTGGCGGTCATCAGCAGCATGGACCAGCCGCTGGGATACGCCGTCGGCAACGCCCTCGAGGTGGCGGAGGCGATCGCGACCCTGAAGGGGGAAGGACCGGAAGACCTGACGGAACTGTGCCTGTCCCTCGGCGCGCGGATGGTGGTGCTGGGCGGCAAGGCGTCCGGCGTGGCGGAAGCCCGCCGGATGCTGGAAGAAGCCCTTTCCGGCGGTGCGGCCTTCGCCAAGTTCCGGGCGTTCGTGGCCGCCCAGGGAGGCGATCCGGCGGTGGCGGACGATCCGTCGCGCCTGCCGAAGGCCGCGTCGGTCGCGGAAGCGGCCGCGGAGCGCGGCGGGCGGGTGCTGGCCATCGACGCCGAGAAGGTGGGGCTGGCCGCCATGCTGCTCGGCGCCGGCCGCGAGACGAAGGAGAGCGCCATCGACCCCGGCGCGGGCATCGTGCTGCGCAAGAAGGTCGGCGACGCGGTGTCGCCGGGCGAAACGGTGGCCGAACTGCACATCGGCGCCGGGCGGGAAGGCCGGGCGGCGGAAGCGGTCCAGCTGCTGCGCGAAGCGTTCCGCATCGGGGAGCCGGGAAGCGAAGGCGATGCGGCCGGCAAGCCGCTGATCGTGGCCGTCGTGGACAAAAACGGCGTCACGCGGTGACGCGCCGGGTCGAACGTCTCGGCGAGCACGCCGGTTTCAGCGAGCACGCGGTGGCGGTGCGTCCCGGCAGGCGCACCTGGCAGGCGCGCGGAACCGGGGTGCCGGCCGCCGAAGAAGGCGCCGGACAAGGCGGGCGCCGGTCGGCCTGCGGTGGCGTTGCGCCGGCCCCCGGCGGCGGACCTTGGCCGGAAAGAAAGCGGAAAACGACCGTCGGCCCGCAGCGGGCCGGCGGTTATTTTTCAGAAAATAGTATACTGAAAATTAATTCTTGGTATAAAAATTTTCTTTCAAACTCAAGATCATCAGCATATAATATACTTAATAACGTATCAAAGTATAATTGGATTGAAAGCGAGGGAACCGGATGGCGATCGTGGAAGCGAGCGGCCTGACGAAATGGTACGGCAAGCGCCGGGGCATCGAGGACGTGACCTTTTCCATCGAAGAAGGGGAGATGTTCGGCTTCATCGGACCGAACGGCGCCGGCAAAAGCACGACGATCCGCACCCTGCTCAACCTGATCCGTCCGACGGCGGGAACGGCGACCGTATTCGGCAAAGACATCGTGCGGGATTCCCGCGACATCCGCCGGTTAGTCGGGTATTTGCCGAGCGAAGTGCACTACTACGACGACATGCGGGCGGCGGATCTGCTGCGGTATTCGGCGGGCTTCTACGGCCGGCCCGATGAACGGCGGATGCGGGACCTGGCGGAGCGGCTCGATCTGGACCTGTCGCGGCGGATCGCCGATCTCAGCTTCGGCAACCGGAAGAAAGTCGGCATCATCCAGGCGCTCCTGCACAGGCCCCGCCTGCTCATTCTCGACGAACCGACGGGCGGCCTCGATCCCCTCATGCAGCACGAATTTTTCGATCTGCTCCGGGAAGAGCGGGAGCGGGGGGCGACGGTGTTTTTCTCCTCCCACATCCTGAGCGAAGTGCAGCGGCTGTGCCAGCGGGTCGCCATCATCCGGGACGGCCGGCTCGTCCGGGTGGAGTCGGTGAGCGGTCTGCTCAACGCCCGGTACAAGACGGTCACCCTCGCCTTCCCGGCGGGCACCCGGGCCGAACCGGTGCGGCAGGCGGATCTGGCCGGCATCGTCCGGCAGGAGGCAAGCGGCAACGTGCTGACGATGCTGTTTGCCGGCAACATCCGCGATCTGCTGGACTTCGCCCGGCAGTTGCCGATCGCGGACATCCACATCGGGGAGCCGTCGCTGGAGGAAGTGTTCATGCACGAATACGGAACGGACCGGGAAAGGGCGTGAGGCGAATGATTTTCAGGCGGGAATTGCGCGTTGGCGCCAGGGGGCTTGTCATCTGGAGCGCCGCGCTCGGCGGTTTGGTGCTGCTGATGATGAGCGTCTACCCGTCCTTTGCGGAAGACGCCAGGGTCATGGAGGACATGCTGGCGGTGTTTCCCGAACCGCTGCAGAACGTGTTCGGCATGCAGACGCTGAGCCTGGCGTCCTACGCCGGTTTCTACGGCATCGAAGTGCACCTGATCAACACCCTGGCCGGCAGCGTGTACGCGGCGCTGCTCGCGGGAGGCATGCTGGCAAAGGAAGAGAACGACCGCACCGCCGAGTTCCTGCTGTCCAAACCGGTCACCCGCGCGGAAGTGGCGGGACAGAAGATTGGGGCGGTGCTCGTCAATCTGCTTCTGCTGAACGCGGTCATTGCCGCCGTCAGCTTCGCCTGCACGGGGTTTGCGGACGGGCCGGTGGAGACGGACCTGTTGGCCTGGTACGCGCTGGCCTCGCTTCTGCTGCATGTGACCGTCGCGTCCGTCGCCTTCCTGCTGTCGGCGGCGATGCGGCGGAGCCGCAGCATCGTGTCGCTGGCCCTCGGCCTCGTGTTTCTGTCCTACGCCTTGCACGTCGCGGCCGGGTTGTCCGAACAGCTCGGCTTCCTGCGCCGCATCAGCGTCTTTTCGTACACCGACGCGGCGGCCATTGCGGAACGGGGCGGACTGGCAGGCGGCGACGCGCTCGTCATGCTGCTGCTCTCCGTGTTGTGCGTCGCCGGCGCCATCGGGTATTATCGCATCAAGGACATCGCCGGCTGAGACACGGCCGGCTTTTGGCGGGAACGGAACATGAAACCGGAGATGGACATGGACAACGGCGGAAACAGGAGCCAAAACAAGGACACGAACCCAGGCCTGCATCCGGACGCCGGGCCGGACCGGATACCGGAAAGCGACATCGGCGGCCGTGCGGACGGAAATCCGCGCGGCAAACGGGACGCCGCGCCGGGCAGGGCCCCCGGCAGGCGGCCATCCGGCAGGCCGGGCGGCAGAGCGGGAACGAAGGAGCGAATTTTGGGAGCGGCGACGGACCTGTTTTTTGCCCGGGGCGTCATTGGCGTCAGCATGGATGACATCGCCGCCGCCGTGCCCGTGGCCAAAATGACGGTGTACAAGCATTTCGGGACGAAGGAACGGCTGGTCGGCGCCGTGATGGAGCGCTACGTGCGGGAGCAGCACGACATCATGAACCGGAAAATCGAGGAAAGCCCCGACACCCTGTCGGCCCTCGTCTCGATCCTTGATTACCGGAGCCTCCCCGACGTGCCGGAGCGGTTCATCCGCGAGAGCGTGGAGCTGTATCCGCGCATCGTGCAGGACCTGCTCGGCTATTACCGGGCGCACATGCAGGACCAGCTGCGCGATCTGATCGTGCGCGGCCAGGCGGAAGGCGTCATCCGCCGGGAACTGTCCCCCCACATCCTGATGGTGTACATGCAGGGGATCACGGAATTTTTCGCCCGGCCGGACGTGCTGGCCCAATTTCACGACCTGCGGCTTCTTGGCGAGCAATTCCGCACGATGTTCCTGTTCGGCATCGCCGCTCCGGGGGAGCCGCCGGAGAAAACGGCGAAGGAGCCGCCGATGAAGCCGCCGCAAGAGTCGCAGGAGAATACGGCGAAGGAACCGCCAAAGGAGCCGCCGGAGAAATCGGCGAAGGAACCGCCGGCGAAGCGGGATGCCGCGCCGCGCGGCTGAACGCGGACAGACGCACGAAGCGAAAAAGGAATATTTTTCTGCCCTCCCGTCCATACTGGTAAGAGACGGCCAAGCCGGATTCTGATCAGTTGAGGGAGGGCTTTTTTTGGGTTCGCGCACTCGTTTCGGAAAAATCGGCGCCATCGGTCTTGCCTTGACGCTGGCTCTCAGCGCGCCGTCCGGCGCGGCGTTTGCCGGGGCTTCGGACGGACTTGCTCCCCTGGCCGTGAACACGGAACCGGCCGCCGATCCGGACGCCGTGCCGGATCTGGCAAAAAACGCAAAAAGCGCCATTCTGATGGACGCGGATTCGGGCACGATCCTGTACGAGAAAAACGGCCACGAACCGCTGCCGCCGGCTTCCATCACGAAAATCATGACGATGCTCTTGGTGATGGAAGCGCTGGAGCGCGGGGATCTCCAGTGGAACGAGCAGGTGACGGTGAGCGAATACGCGGCCTCCATGGGCGGTTCGCAAATCTTCCTCGAAGCCGGCGAAAAGATGACGGTGGAAGACCTGATGAAAGGCGTCGCCATGGCGTCGGCCAATGACGCCTCGGTGGCGCTGGCGGAACGGATCGCGGGCAGCGAGGAACTGTTCGTGAAAAAAATGAACGAGCGGGCCCGCGAGCTGGGCATGAAAAACACGCGCTTTGCCAACTCCAACGGCCTGCCGGCTCCGGACCACTACACGTCGGCCCACGACATCGCCATCATGAGCCGGGAGCTGCTCAAGCACGAAGACATCACCAAATACACGGGCAAGTACCAGGATTGGCTGCGCAATGACACGGACCATCCGTTCTGGCTCGTCAACACGAACAAGCTGGTGCGGTTTTACGAAGGGGCCGACGGGCTGAAAACCGGCTACACGAGCGAAGCGAAGTTTTGCCTGAGCGCGACGGCCAAACGGGGCGACTTCCGCGTCATCGCCGTGGTGCTCGGGGAACCGGACACGAAAACGCGCAACGCCGAAGTGGCGGCCATGTTCAACTACGCCTTCTCCCGGTTCACGAGCCTGAAACTGTACGAACCCGGCGACAAGCTGGGCACGGTGAAGGTGGACAAGGGGAAGGAGGACCGGCTGGAACTGGTGGCCAAGCGGCGGTACAGCGTCCTTTTGAAGAAGGGAACCGACCCGGGCAAGATCCGCCACGAACTGGTGCTGAAAGGGGACCTGAAAGCGCCCGTCGCCGCCGGACAGGTGATCGGCACGCTGGCCGTGTACAACGGGGACGAGAAAATCGCCGAGTTTCCGGTGGAATCGCCCGCAGCCATCGAGAAGGCCGGGTTCTGGACGCTGCTGAAGCGCGCCGCGGGCAAAATGCTGTTCCTCGATTGAGGCGAAAAAAGGCGAGCTCCTTCTAGTTTTGTCGCAGGGAAGGATTATGGAAGAATTCCGTAGAATGGGTGAAAAGGCAATAGCAGCCAAACACGCCATTCACGGATCCGGGAGCAAGCGGGAGAGGGGAAGGTGACATGCATTGGGTTTCCAGATCGAGCTGGAACAGCATCGAAAAGCGCTGATCGTCCGTCTGAAGGGGGAGCTGGACCACCATACGGCAGACTTGCTGAAAGCGCGCATGGAAGATGCCATCGAAAGGGAAGGAACGAAGAACGTGGTGCTGAGCCTGAAGGAACTGTCCTTCATGGACAGTTCCGGGCTCGGCGTCATTCTCGGACGGTACAGGCAGATCGCCGCCAGGGGCGGCCGGATGGTCGTCTGCGACGTGGCGCCGCACCTGGTCCGGTTGTTCGAAATGAGCGGGCTGTTCAAAATCATCACGATGGCCCCGAGCGAGCAGGCGGCGCTGGCCGGACTGGAGGTGGCGCTGTGAGCTCCGTGTTCCGCAACGCCATGTCGCTGCAGTTTCCGAGCCTGTCGGAAAACGAATCGTTCGCCCGGGTGGCGGTGGCGGCCTTCGTGTCGCAGCTGGACCCGACCCTGGACGAACTGATGGACATCAAGACGGTCGTCTCCGAAGCGGTGACCAACGCGATCATCCACGGCTATGAAGGGCGCACGGACGGCATCATCACCGTCCGGGCGGAAATCGAGGGCGAAACGGTCCGCATCGAAGTGGAAGACCACGGCAAGGGGATCGAAGACATCGAACAGGCGCGCCAGCCGCTCTATACGTCCAGGCCGGAGCTGGAGCGTTCCGGCATGGGCTTCACCATCATCGAAAACTTCATGGATGAGACGGAAATCGTCTCCGCGCCGGGCAAAGGCACCCTGATCCGCATGGCCAAGCGCATCGAGTCCAGAAGAAAGCAGGCCTTATTCAATTGATTCATGGTTGGCAATTTCGGACGGCGATGCCGCGCGAGTTCCTTCGGATAGGGGATGAGCCATGGATGCGGATTTGAACGACCTGTCCCGCCGGCATTTGGACGACGCGGAAGTGAGGCGCCTGATCGCCCTCAGCCAGGCGGGGGATCCGGTGGCGCGGGACACCCTGGTCAGCTGCAACATCCGGCTGGTCTGGTCGGTCGTGCAGCGGTTCTTGAGCCGCGGCCATGACCCGGAAGACCTGTTCCAGATCGGCTGCATCGGCCTGCTCAAAGCGGTGGACAAATTCGACCTGCAGTACGACGTCAAGTTTTCCACCTATGCGGTGCCGATGATCATCGGCGAAATCCAGCGCTTTCTGCGGGACGACGGGTCCGTCAAGGTGAGCCGGTCCGTCAAGGAGCTGGCCAACAAAGTGCGCAAGGTGAGCGACGAGCTGTCCAAAACCCTCGGCCGCCTGCCGACGGTCCGCGAGGTGGCGGAAGCGCTGGGGGTGTCGCCGGAAGACATCATCACGGCCCAGGAAGCGGGCAAACCGCCGTCTTCCATCCACGAGACGGTGTACGAAAACGAAGGCGACCCGATCACCCTCATGGACCAGATCGCCGACGAATCCGGCGAACAGTGGTTCGACCGGCTGGCGCTGAGCGAGGCAATCGAATCGCTGGGCGAACGGGAGCGGCTCATCGTGTACCTGCGCTACTACCGCGACCAGACCCAGTCGGAGGTGGCAAGCCGGCTCGGCATTTCCCAGGTGCAGGTGTCCCGGCTGGAGAAGAAAATTCTGCAGACGATCAAAAACCAGATCGCGCAATAGCGATCTGGTTTTTTGGCAGTCGCCGTTTTCGGCCTGGAGCGGTTTGTCACCGGGTGGCGATCAGCTGGCCGAAGCCGGCGCTTTTCGTCACGATCACTTGCCGGCCGCTGATGGTGCCCGAAACGTCCACCTGTTCCACGGTGCCGCGGTTCGTGCCGGCGAGGAGGCCGCCGATGGAGTAGCTGTAGATATCCGCGTTTGCCAATCGGAGCCGCTTGACGGTTCCGCCCGCTTCGATCGTTCTGAACAGGCCGGTGTACCCTTTCAGATTGAAGATGGTGCGGCCTTTCCCGTCCAGATGGCCCGAGAAGGCATCCACCGGCGTTTCCCAGAGGAGACCCGACATGTCGAGATCGGCGCGAAGTTCAAAGTGGGCGTCCGGATGTTCGCGGAGAAGGGCCAGATCGTCCGGCGTGCAGATCAGGTACGGATGCTTGGCGGAACCGTCCTGGCGGGGGGCGGAGCAGGCGCTTTTGCCCGGTTTGCCATGCGGCGGATGCTTGGCGAGGGCGGGCTGGACCAGGGCGAAGCAGAGGCACAGGACGGCCAGGAAAACAACGGGAACCCGTCTTTTCATTGATCTTCACTCCTTTCCAAGTCTATTTCAGTTTCATTATTGATACAAAATGTAACATTCTTCAAGCAAAAAAAATTCAACATTTACAGGGCGTATGGCCGGATGGCGGAAAATGAACGTACCGCAAGCGGCGCATATTAAGATCAGGCGCCGAGCCTTCAAGCGAACGGCGGAAGGAGTGCGACAGATGGCCTCATCACCGATTCCCGCTTCGCTCGAACGGGTGAAGGAGAAACTGCGGGAGAAAGCCGGCCTCGGATCGAGCTTCGACCTGATCGCCAAGCCGATGGAAGCCGGCAACCGGCGGCTGCTCTTTTTTTATATATCCGGGTTCGTGAAAGACGACGTCATGACGGAGGTGATGGCGCGGCTTTCCTTTGTGCGGCGGGGGGAGCTGGGCGCGGACCCCGTCGGGGAATTGCTGGCGGGCTATGTGCCCCACATGCAGGTGAAGGAGACGGACGATTTCGACGAAGCGGTCGATTACGTCTATTCCGGCGGTTCCGCCATCTTCGTCGAGGGGGAGACCCGCGCGGTGCTGGCGGACATCAAAACGATCCCGATGCGCGGCGTCGAGGAGCCGGATCTGGAGCGGGTCGTGCGCGGATCGCGGGACGGGTTCACGGAAGTGCTGCAGACGAACGTCACGCTGCTCCGGCGGCGGATCCGCGATCCGAACCTGTGCCTGGAGATCAGCAAGATCGGCCTGCGCTCGCAAACGGAGGTCTGCCTCGCCTACATCCGGGACATCGCCGACGATGCGCTCGTCAAGTCCATCAAGGCCAAGCTGGCGGGGGTGAACCGGCACATCGACGGGCTGACGCTGGCGGACAAGCAGCTGGAGGAGCTGCTGATCGGCAAGGGATGGAATCCGTATCCGATGGTGCGGTATTCGGAACGGCCCGACGTGGTGGCGACGCATCTGCTGGAAGGCCATGCGGTGCTTTTTGTGGACACGTCGCCGAGCGTGATGATTTTGCCGACGACGTTTTTCCACCTGCTGCAGCATGCCGAGGAATACCGGCAGACGCCGTTCATCGGAAGCTACGTGCGGTGGGTGCGGTACGTCGGGGTGCTGGCGTCGATTTTCCTGCTGCCCCTTTGGTTCCTGCTCGTGATCGAGCCGGAGCTGAAGCCGGACGGGCTGGATTTTCTCGGCCCGGAGAAGAAGGCGCATCTGCCGCTTCTGGTGCAGTTTTTTCTCGCGGAAGTCGGCATCGACCTGATGCGGCTGGCGGCCGTGCACACCCCGACGCCGCTGGCGACGGCGATGGGTCTCGTGGCGGCGATCCTGATCGGCGACGTGGCGGTGAAGACCGGCTTTTTCGTCAACGAGGTGATCATGTACATCGCCGTGGCCGCCGTCGGCATGTTCGCCACGCCGAACTACGAGCTCAGCATGGCCAACCGGATCACGCGGCTTCTCCTGCTGGCGCTGACGGCCCTGTTCAAGGTGTCGGGTTTCGTGGCGGGAACGACGCTGGTGCTGCTCGTGCTGGTCATGCAGCGGTCGTACAACACGCCGTACATGTGGCCGTTCATTCCGTTCAACGCCAAAGCCCTCGGCACGATGCTGGTCCGCCGGCCGTTCGGGGCGGTGGTGCGGCGGCCGAGCATCAACAAGCCGAAGGACAGCGTCCGCAAGGACATGCGGAGGCGATGGTGACGGGCGGCGGCACGCAAGCGGCCGCGGTTGCCGTCCGGCGCCGGAGACGCGGCCGCTATTTCAGCGACGACGGGTTTTTTCCGGTGTGCCGGCGGAATTGGCGGCTGAAAAAATACACGTCCCGGTAGCCGAGGGCGTCGGCCACTTCGGATACGTTCATGCCGCCGTAGCGGAGCAGGTAGGCCGCCCGCTCCAGCCGGGTGCGCACGGTGAACGCCTGCACCGGCTCCCCGATGACCGCGGCGAACATGCGGGAGAAATATTTCGGCGACAGGCCCGCCCGGGCGGCGAGGCCGGCGACGGTGAACCGCTCGGCGGGGTGCTCGCGGATGTAGTTGGCGACCTCCAGCACGGCGTCCCGGACGGATTGCGTCACGCCGCGCCGCTCCTCCGGCTCCGGCCGGTCGCTCCTCAGCAGCAGGATCATCATCTGCTTCAGCAGAAGACGGGCTTCCGCCTCCGCGCCGAAGGCCGGCGACAGGCGCAGGCGCACGTAGCGGGCGAGCAGCGCTTCCAGATCGAGGGGATCCGCGAGAATCCGGCTGCGGTCCGGCACGCGGGCGGGCGTCCGGCTGACGTTGAAGTGGATGTAGGTGAGGGTGAGCGGCTTTTTCGGATCGTGCACGGCGCCCGGCCGGTCCCCCGGCCGGAACAGCAGGCAGCTGCCCCGCCGCACCGGAATCGTCTCGCCGCCGACGGTCACCGCGCCTTCCCCGTCCCATACATAGAACAGGTCGTAGTTTTCGAACGGCTTTTCCCGCGGCCGCCACACCCAGCCGGGTTCGCAGCGGATTTTGGCGAAAAAGTTGGTCTGCATGTAGGCGTCGTCCGGCAGCCGGTCCATCGCGGTTCCTCCTTTTTCCGTTTTTCGCGCCCCGCATTTTGGGCAGGTTGCGCCCGATCCTTTTATACCAAAAGTGCAAAGAAAAGCATGAACGGTCCATTCCCCACCTTCCATCTTACCGCTATAAATGAAAGAAGCACAATCCGCATCCGGCACCCGGAATGCCGGGCTTCGGGGCAGAACCCGCAAGGCGGGAACGCGCTTGTCAAGCCGTCGGCTGTTGTGTTAAGGTAAAGCGGCAAAGGGAGGAATGGACGGATGCATCTCCACGGGACAAGCAGAATCAACGAAAAGGGACATCTCGAAATCGGCGGCGTCGACACGGTGGAACTGGCCAAAACGTACGGCACGCCCCTCTACGTCATGGATGAAGCGCTGATGCGGCAGCGGGCGCGGGCGTACGTCGACGCGTTCCGCAAAACCGGGCTGAAATTCCAGGTCGCCTATGCCAGCAAGGCGTTCTGCACGATGGCGATGTGCCGGCTGGCGGAGCAGGAAGGGCTGTCGCTCGACGTCGTGTCCGACGGGGAACTGCATACGGCGCTTGCGGCCGGCTTTCCGGCGGAGCGGATCCATTTCCACGGCAACAACAAAACGCCGCTTGAAATCGAAATGGGCATCGACGCCGGCATCGGCTGCTTCGTGGCGGACAATTTCACGGAACTTCGGCTTTTGAACGAGATCGCCGGGGCGAAGGGGAAGAAGGTGGACATCCTGCTGCGCGTCACCCCGGGCGTCGAGGCGCACACCCACGAGTTCATCTCGACGGGGCAGACCGATTCGAAGTTCGGCTTCGACATCGGCACCGGCCAGGCGAAACGGGCGGCGGCGATGGCCAAAGACATGCCGAATCTTATACTGCGCGGCCTGCACGCCCATATCGGGTCGCAGATCTTCGAGACGGAAGGGTATCGTCTCACGATCGAGCGGCTGGCGCGGTTCGCGGCGGAGGCGCGGCGCGAGCTGGGCGTCGAGTTCGCCGTGCTCAACACGGGCGGAGGTTTCGGCATCCGCTATGTGGAAGGCGACCGGCCGCTGCCGCCGGAAACGTTCGTGCAGGCGATTGCCGGCGCGGTGAAGAGCGAATTCGCGAAGGCCGGCTGCCCGGTTCCGGAGGTGTGGATCGAACCGGGCCGCAGCATCGTGGGCGACGCGGGGACGACCCTGTACACGATCGGCTCCCAGAAGGAGATTCCCGGCGTGCGCAAGTACGTGGCGGTGGACGGCGGCATGTCCGACAACATCCGGCCCGCCCTGTACGACGCGAAATACGAGGCGATTTTGGCCAACCGGGCGAACGAAGCGCCGGCGGAAGTCGTGTCGATCGCGGGGAAAGCGTGCGAATCCGGCGACATGCTGATCTGGGACCTGCCGCTGCCCAAGGTCGAGACCGGCGACATCCTCGCCGTGTTCTGCACGGGCGCCTACAACTATTCGATGGCCAGCAACTACAACCGGATCCGCCGCCCCGCGGTGGTGTTCGTGATGGACGGCCGGGCCGATCTCGTCGTGCGGCGCGAGTCCCACGAGGATTTGACGCGGAACGACCTCATTCCGGAGCGGCTGCGGAAGTAGCCGATGGGGAGGTTCGCGCCCGTCCGGATTGGCATTTTGTATGAAATTTCGAACAGAAAGGCCCGGGCTGCCCTGGATTTATGCGTTTTGGATGAAAATCCAAACAAAATGGCCGGCCCGCGCGTCGAAACGGGGCGTTTTGTATGAAAAAGCATACAAAACGCCTTTTTTCGCCCGTTTTTCCGGCTTTTTGCACGAAAAATCACACAAAACGGGTTCGACGCGGCCACGGCGCTTCCACGGCACTTCCCCCGTCGCTTTTCCGTCGCTTCCCCGGCACATCCCCGACGCATTCCCGGCTTCCAGCCCGCGGCACCGGCCGGCCGCCAGGCATGCGGCACGAGTCCTTCCGGACCGCTTGCCGCCGGTCTTGCCGTGGCGCCGGCCGGCACGTATGCAGGGCGCGCCCCGCCGGGCGGCCTGTTGCCGGTTTGCCACGCCCGGCCCTGTTCGGGTACAATGGAATCCATTGAACTGGAAAAAGGGGTGCGGCCGAATGGCGAAGCAGGCGAAAATCACGATGGAAAACGGCGCGGAGATCGTCATCGACCTATTTGAAAAAGACGCGCCGAACACGGTGGCCAACTTCGAAAAGCTGGCGAATGAAGGGTTCTACGACGGGCTGGTGTTCCACCGCGTCATCCCCGGGTTCGTGGCCCAGGGCGGCTGTCCGTACGGGACCGGCACCGGCGGGCCGGGGTACACGATCAAATGCGAAATCAACCCGAACAGGCACGAGCGGGGATCGGTGGCGATGGCCCATGCCGGGCGCGACACCGGCGGCAGCCAGTTTTACATCTGCTACGAGCCGCAGCCCCACCTGGACGGGCACCATACGGTGTTCGGCAAGGTGATCCGGGGGATGGAGCACGTGGACGCGTTCCGCGGCCGGGACCGGATGGCGAAGGTGGAAGTGTACGACGTGTGACGTTTGTCATTGTTCCGGTGCGGAAAAAGGGCGATTCTTGGAGCAAGAAGCCCGCACACAAGCCCATCTTCCGCGGATGGCGGCCTTCCGGAAGACGGCGGGCATCGGTTTACATCCGCTTTGGCCTTTTTGTATAATGGGCTACAGGATTCGCATCCATATCGATGACGGCAATTCCTTTCGGGGCGGGGTGAAAGTCCCCACCGGCGGTGATGGGACCGGCCAGGCGGCCGGCACCCTCAGTCCGTGACCCGGACGCCAACTCCAGGAGCGAGCGGCGGACGGTGGATCCGGTGAAAGTCCGGAACCGACAGTGACAGTCTGGATGGGAGAAAGGAACGCCGGAAACGCGTTTTGCGCTTTGGTCGGACATGTTCTTTTTTTCACGAAAATCGGCCGGCGCGGTTTCGCGGTTCGCCTGTTGTTGCCGACTGCGCGTTCCCGCGGCGGGTTGCCGATGATTGGAGCGTGCGGCGGTGCGGATGCCGCGAATGGCGCCCGGCACCGTGCCGCGGCGACGGTCTTTGGACGCGGTGCAGGTGCGGGGCTCCCGGACGACCGCGGCGCTGGACATGCCGAGGACATGCCGACTGTCTACCGCACGCCCGACCGGCGCAAACGGTTTTCCGTCCGACCCCCTGACCTCGCCCCCGGCAAATTGCCGGCGGGCATTTTTTGTGAAAGAGGGAAACGCTCGATGCATCTGCCAACGTTGAACGACGAATTTTACATGCGCCTGGCGCTGCAGCTGGTGGCGGGAACGGCGGGGCAGACGGGCCTCAATCCGGCGGTCGGCTGCGTGGTGGTCAAGGACGGCCGCATCGTCGGCACGGGCGCCCATCTGAAGCGGGGCGAAGCCCACGCGGAAGTGCACGCGCTGGACATGGCCGGCGCGGAAGCGGAAGGGGCGACCGTGTACGTGACGCTGGAGCCGTGCAGCCACCACGGCAAGACGCCGCCCTGCGCCGACCGGCTCATCCGGGAGAAGGTGGCGCGGGTCGTCGTCGCCGCCGTCGACCCGAACCCGCAGGTGGCCGGACGCGGCATCGCCCGCCTGCGGGAAGCGGGCATCGCGGTGGAGCAGGGGCTTCTGGCGGAGGAAGCCCGCCGGCTCAACGAAGCGTTCGAGAAGCGGATCACCACCGGCATGCCCTTCGTCACGCTGAAGGCCGCCTGCACGCTGGACGGCAAACTGGCGACCAAAACCGGCGACAGCAAATGGATTTCGAACGAAGCGGCGCGCGAACGGGTGCACGCGATGCGGCACCGCCACCAGGCGGTCATGGTCGGCATCGGCACGGTGCTTGCGGACGATCCGCAGCTGACGGCGCGCCTCCCGGTGCCGGCGCTGCAGCCGGCCCGGGTGGTGGTGGATGCCGGGCTCCGCACGCCGCCCGACGCGCGGCTTCTCGACGACGCCGGGGAGGTGCCGGTGCTGATCTTCGCGTCGGAGGAAGCGTCCCCGGAGAAGGAAGCGGCGCTGGCGGCGAAAGGCGCCCGCGTCATCCGCGCCGGCACGGGCGGCAAGGTGGATCTTCCCCTCATGATGCGCAAACTGGCGGAGCTGGAGATCGGCTCCGTGCTGCTGGAGGGCGGCGGCCGGCTGAACGGCGCCATGCTGGAGGCGGGACTGGTGGACAAAGTCGTGCTGTTCCTGGCGCCCCTTGTGGTCGGCTCCAGGGAGGCGACGCCCGTCTTCGACTTTCCCGGCGTCGAACGGATTGCCGAGGCGTACCGGCTGGAGCGGGTCGAGGCGGAAGTGATCGGCGACAACATCTGCATCACCGGCTACCCGGTGAAGCGGACTTGACGAAACGCGGGCCAAAGGAGGGAGAGCAGCCATGTTCACCGGCATCATCGAAGAGATGGGCATCCTGCGCCGCGCGACTTCAAGCGGTTTGGCGATGGAGCTGACCATCGAGGCGTCGAAGGTGCTTGAAGACATCCGCATCGGCGACAGCATCGCCGTCAACGGCGTCTGCCTGACGGTCGTCCGGTACGACGCCCGGACGTTCACGGCGGACGTCATGCCGGAGACGTACCGGATGACGACGCTCGGGGAACTCAAGCCCGGCAGCAAAGTGAACCTGGAGCGGGCGATGGCGGCCGGCGGCCGGTACGGCGGGCACATCGTGCAGGGTCACGTCGACGGCACCGGCGTCGTCCGGTTGCGCGTGAAGGAGCACAACGCGGTGGTGTTCACGATCGAGCCGGACGATCCCCGGCAACTGAAATACATCGTGCCGCGGGGGTCCATCGCCGTCGACGGCATCAGCCTGACCGTCGTCCGCGCCGACGACCGCACGTTCACCGTCTCCATCATCCCCCACACGCTGGCGGAAACGGTGCTCGCGTTCCGGAATCCGGGCGACCGGGTCAACCTGGAGACGGACATTCTGGGACGGTACATCGAGCGGCTTCTGCGGTACGGGCTGGACGGAACCGGCGGCCGCGGCGATCCGGATCGCGGCGGGCCGGGCGCGGAGCGGGAACCGGCGGGCCTGACGGAAGCCTTTTTGAAAGAACACGGGTTCTGGTGAGAAAACCGGGCGCATTGCCCATAAGGGGAAGGATGGGACATGGAAGAAATCAAACTGGATTCCATCGAAGAGGCCATCTACGACCTGATGCTCGGCAAGATCATCATCGTGGTGGACGATGAAAACCGGGAGAACGAAGGCGATTTCGTGGCCCTGGCGGAGAAGGCGACGCCGGAGGTGATCAATTTCATGATCACCGAAGGGCGCGGGCTCGTCTGCGCGCCGATCACGGAGGAGCGGGCGCAGGAACTGGACTTGCCGCCGATGGTGTCGCATAATACGGATTATCACGGCACCAATTTCACCGTGTCGGTGGACCACGTCGACACGACGACGGGCATTTCCGCCCACGAGCGGTCGATCACCGTCCGTTCGCTGATCAATCCCGGCACGAAGCCGTCGGATTTGCGCCGGCCGGGGCACATCTTTCCCCTGATCGCCAAGAAAGGCGGCGTCCTGCGGCGGGCCGGCCATACGGAAGCGGCCGTCGATCTCGCCCGCATGTGCGGGTCCGCGCCGGCGGCGGTCATTTGCGAAGTGATCAAGGAAGACGGCACGATGGCCCGGCTGCCCGACCTGGCGGAAATCGCCCGGAAGCATGACCTGAAGCTCATTTCCATCAAGGACCTGATCCAGTACCGCAACGAGAAGGAAAAGCTCGTCGAGCGGGTGGTGGAAACCCGGCTGCCGACGGATTTCGGCACGTTCATGGTGTACGGCTACACGAACCTGGTGGACGACAAGGAGCACGTGGCGCTGGTGAAGGGCAAGATCGATCCGGAAGTGCCGACGCTGGTGCGGGTGCACTCCGAATGCCTGACCGGCGACGTGTTCCACTCCCACCGGTGCGACTGCGGTCCGCAGCTCGAGGCGGCCCTGCGGCAAATCGACGAAGCGGGCACCGGCGTTCTCGTCTACCTGCGGCAGGAAGGCCGCGGCATCGGCCTCATCAACAAATTGAAGGCGTACAGGCTGCAGGAGCAGGGATTGGATACGGTGGAGGCGAATGTTCAATTGGGGTTTCCCCCGGATCTGCGGGATTACGGCATCGGCGCCCAGATCCTGAAGGACATCGGGGTGCGGAAAATCCGCCTGCTCACCAACAATCCCCGCAAAATCGTGGCGCTGGACGGCTACGGCATCGAAGTGGTCGAGCGGGTGCCGCTGCAGGTGGAGTACAACAAGGACAACGTCAAGTACATGCGCACGAAGAAGGAAAAGATGGGCCACCTGCTCAATCTGCCGCGGGAGCGCAGGTAACGAAAACCATCGAACAACTGACAAATCAACCGACAACCATCCATCAACCAACCAACAACCATCAGGCAATCCGGCCAAAACGAAACGGGAGGGACCCCAGCATGGCTTGCAAACAATACGAAGGCAAACTGGTATCCGAGAAGGCGCGCTACGGCATCGTGGTCGGGCGGTTCAACGAATTCATCTCCGGCAAGCTGCTTGCCGGCGCGCTGGACGGCCTGAAGCGGCACGGCGCCGCCGAAGAAGACATCGAAGTGGCGTGGGTGCCGGGATCGTTCGAAATTCCGCTCGCCGCCCAGAAAATGGCGGAGTCCGGCAAATATGACGCGGTGCTGGCGCTCGGGGCGGTCATCCGCGGGTCGACGCCGCATTTCGACTATGTGGCCGCGGAGGTGGCCAAGGGCGTCGCCCAGGTGTCGCTGAAAACCGGCATCCCCGTCATTTTCGGCGTGCTGACGACGGATACGATCGAACAGGCGGTGGAACGCGCGGGCACGAAAGCCGGCAACAAAGGCTACGATGCCGCCGTGACGGCCATCGAAATGGTGAACCTGTTCCGGCAGTTCAAGGCCTGATTGTCCACCGACGCCATCACGTGAGGACGGGCGACGCCGATGGGAATCGCGTACAAGCTGGAAGTGTTCGAGGGACCCCTCGATCTTCTGCTTCATCTGATCGAAAAAAACGAAATCGACATCTACAACATCCCGATCAGCGAAATCACGGATCAGTACATGCAGTATCTGCAGACGATGCAGGAGCTGGAGCTGGAAGTGACGAGCGAATTTCTCGTCATGGCCGCGACGCTCTTGTCCATCAAGAGCAGGATGCTGCTGCCGAAGCCGCCCGTCGTCGATGCGGAGGGGTTTGCGGAGGAAGAGGAAGCCGACCCGCGGATGGAACTGGTCCAGAAGCTGCTCGAGTACCGCAAGTACAAGGATATCGCCGAGCATTTGCGGGAGAAGGAGATCGACCGCAGCCTCATCTACATGCGCGAGGCCGACGATCTGGCGGAGTACGCGGGGAAGGTGCTGGTCAATCCGCTGGAGGGCATCCACCTGAGCGATCTGGCGATGGCCTTCCAGCGGGTGCTGCAGCGGTCGGCGCGCCGCCACCGGGTCGCCCGCATCCACCGGGACACGATTTCCGTCAAGGAGCGGATGGTGCAGCTGGTGGACCTTCTTGCGGAAAACGGCGGGCAAATGCTGTTTTCCCGGCTGGTCGACGACGCCGCCGACCGGGAAATGATCATCGTGACGTTCCTGGCGTTGCTCGAACTGGTCAAGATGCGCAGGGTGACATGCTACCAATACGGGCTTTTTGACGAAATCGTGATCCGCATGCGGGAGGAGGGGCCGGCCGTTGACGACGTCGTCGTTGAAACCGATTATTGAGGGACTTTTGCTGGTGGCCGGCGACGAAGGCCTCAGCGACCGGCAGCTGGCGGACATTCTGGAGCAGGACGTCGGCGCGGTCAAGCGGGCGGTCGCCGAGCTGAAGGAGGAATACCGCGAGAGCGGCCGGGGCTTCCAGATCGTGGAGACGGCGGGGGCGTACCACCTGGCCACGCTCCCGGAACACGCCGTCTACCTGGAGCGGATGGCGGCGTCCCCGACGCGGGCGGGCCTTTCCCAGGCGGCCCTCGAAACGCTGGCGATCATCGTCTACAGGCAGCCGATCACCCGGATCGAAATCGAGGAAATCCGCGGCGTCAAATCCGACCGGGCGATCCAGACGCTGGTGACGAAAGGGCTCATCACGGAAGTGGGCCGGGCGGACGCCATCGGCCGGCCGATCCTGTACGGCACGACGAAACAGTTTCTGGACTACTTCGGCCTCAATTCGCTGGCCGACTTGCCGGATCCGTCTTCCTTCGAAACGGAGTTCGACCTGGAGGAAGAAACCCGTCTCCTGTTCGACCGGCTGGAAGGCCGCCAGCTGACCATCGACGATTTGGCGTGACGCCTGTTTGGCATGATGAGGTTTTGCGTGACACCGGATTGGCATGACGCGGGTTTGGCAAGATGCCGATCAGGTGGACGTTTTTGCCATTCTTGTGAATGTTTTCATCACCGGCTGGAAACGATATACTTCCGACAGGATCCCTGTTCGGAAGTTTTTCTTTTTTTGCGGCGGAGGTAGGTTTCGGCGGCGGAGGACGTTCGGCATGGGGCTTTCGGCGATGGTTTGGCTTTCGGCCGGCGCGGCCGCCGTCTGCCTGTTGGCGGCGCTCCTGGCCAGCGACATACAGATCGAGGCTTCCCTGAAGCGAAAACAGAACGATGACACGGTCCGCATCCGCGTGACGGCGTTGTTCGGCCTGGTGCGGCGGCAGAAGGTGATGCGCGTGTTGCCCATGGGAGACGGCGCGGGACCCGTCAAGCCGTTTCTCGCCTTCACCAAAACGATCCGGAAACTCGGTCCGTGGGTGACGGAAACGGCGCTTCGCGTGCGCTGCGAGGAGTTCGTCTGGGTCACCCGCATCGGCCTCGGGGACGCAGCGTCGTCAGCCATCGCGGCGGGTGCGGTGTGGAGCGTCAAGTCGCCGCTGGTCGGCGTGTTCGCCCGGCTCGTCCGCATGCAGGCCATGCCGCGGCTGGCCGTCCTGCCGCTGTTCAATGAAACGCGCTTCGAGACGGATCTGCACGGGCGCTTTTCGATCCGGACGGCGTCCGCCCTGGCGGCGGTTTTTCGTCTCGTTGTGCACATCGTCCGAAGCCGCGGCGGCGTGCGCCGGTGGTGGAAAGCGCGGCAGAACGCGAAGCGGGATGCGCAGCGGGAAACGCAGCAGGATCCGAAGCGGGACGGGCGGCGGGACACAGAGCGGGATGCCAAGCGGGATGATCCGCGCGAAACGCGCCGGAACACGCGGCGAAACCTGCAGCAAGACGCGAAGCGGAACGCCTGAATGAGAGCGGATGGGCCGGAAGCGGTCAAAAAGCGCCCATTTTTCGGGGATATGCGGACAAATGGTCCTCATCCCGGATGTCCTGCCACATAAAAACATGCCGCCCGGTTTACACTATAACCGCGTCAATCGCGCCATACGCATTATCGACGGAGGAGGCGGCATTCGATGGCAAACCATCCGATCCAGGGACTCATGCAAACCGCCATGGAAAACATCCGGGACATGGTGGATGTCAATACGATCGTCGGCGATCCGGTGGAAACGCCCGACGGCGCCAACGTGATCGTGCCGATATCCAGGGTATCCTTCGGCTTCGTGGCGGCCGGCAGCGAATTCCATGTGGCGGAAAACGGGGGAACGGGCGGCAACGGCCGCGCGGGCGGCTCGGACCCGCGGGCGCAGGGTTATCAGGGTTCGGGCGGCCAGGATCATGCGTTTCCTTTCGGCGGGGGCAGCGGCGGCGGCGTGTCGATCACCCCGATCGCGTTCCTCGTCGTGGGCAGCCACGGCATCAAGGTCATTCCGCTGGACAACGACACGCATCTCTTCGAGAAAATGATCGACCTCGCGCCCCAGGTGGTGGACAAAATCCAGCAAATGCTGGGCAAGAAAAACGGCGGCGCCACCGGACCGGACACGTCGAATCCCACCGGCGTCCAGCCGGTCAACGTGACGATCCGGCAATAGAAAAGACGCTTCCGGCCGATGGCGCGCTCCGCCAGCCGGTCCGGAAGCGTTTTTTGCCTGAGAAGAACGCCGTTTACCCGAACAGTTCCTGCAGCATCCGTTCCCGGTTGTTCACAAACTGTTTCATGATCACGAAATGATCCGTTTCCTCGAGGGCGCACCGCCTGATGCCGTCCCGCGTGAGCTCGTAGATGACGGCGTCGGGGTAGGCCATGATGATCGGCGAGTGGGTGGCGATGATGAACTGCGAGTCCGCCTGCACCAGCTCGTGGATGCGGGAAAGCATGGCGAGCTGGCGAAAAGGGGACAGCGCCGCCTCCGGCTCGTCGAGCACGTACAGGCCGCGCCCGCCGAACCGGTGCAGGAAAGCGGCAAAGAACGACTCCCCGTGGGATTGCTCATGCAGCGACTTGCCGCCGTAGGAATCCCGGACCCGCGGACCGGGGCTGAACTCGCTGTCCAGCTTTTCGATTTCGGTGGCCAGGTTGTAGAAGCTTTCGGCGCGGAGGAAAAACCCGTCCCGCGGCCGTCGCGCGCCCCGGATGAGGCGGATGTTTTCATGCAGATCGGAATGGGTCGGGTTGGTCGAAAAGTTGAAATTGACGGTGCCGCCCTCCGGGTTGAACCCCCATGCGACCGCGATCGCCTCGATGAGCGTCGATTTGCCCATGCCGTTCTCGCCGATGAAATACGTCACTTTCGGGTGCAGTTCAAGCTCGTGCAGATGCCGCACGACGGGCAGGTTGTACGGATACCGGTCGAAGCTGCCGATCCGGTCCCGTTCCAGCCGGATTTGGCGCAGATAGCCCGTTTCCCCGATCATGGCCGGCGTTTCCCCTTCCCTCATCCGTTCATGGACGACTTCAGGACATCATCAAGAACGTCTGGCGAAGGCGTTTCAGCGGACGCCTTCGCCGGCGCCCAATCGGACTGCATCGCCCGCATCACCGGACTTCCGCGCCATCCCGCACTTCTTCGCCATCCCGGACGTCTTCCCGAACGAGACCGGCGGCGCCGTCCAGCAAACGGCTGGGCGCGCCAAGGGAGAACAGGCGGAGCCGGTGCATCGCCCGGGTGCAGGCGGTGTAGAGCAGCCGCCTCAGGCTTTCGTCGCCGTACGCCCGGTCGGAGGCGTCATACACGATGACGGTGTCGAACTCGATGCCCTTGGCGAGGGCGACCGGAATGACGACGACGCCTTTTTCGTATTCAAAAGAGCCGGTGGTGATCCGTTTGAGACCGTCGATCCGCCCGGCCAGCTCGCCAAAGACGGCGGCGCTTTCCGCCATCGTCTTGCAGATGACGGCAATGGACTCGAACCCTTCCGCCTTCCATGCGGAGACCGTTTCGGCGATGCGGCGGTGCAGGTCGTCCCGGTCGCGCGCCACGGTCAACACCGGCACGTCGCCGTCCCGCTCGAACGGTTCGATCGCATCCCCGCCCGGCACCAGGCTGCGCGTGAACTCCACGATCTGCCGCGTGGAGCGGTAGCTGCGGCTGAAATGAAACACCGCTGTTTCATCCGGACCGTACAGGCCTTCCAGCGGATTGAAGTTTTCCGCGTCGGCGGCGTGGGCGAAGATGGCCTGGTTGAAATCGCCGAGCACCGTCATGCTGGCGGCCGGGAACAGCCGCTTCAGAAACTCGAACTGGAACGGGGAGTAGTCCTGCGCTTCGTCCACCAGCACGTGGCGGATCGAGGTGTTGCTGCGGAATCCCCCGATCATCTCCTGCAGCAGCAAATACGGCGTGGCATCTTCATAGAAGAGCTGCTTGTTCTCCAGCGCCGCCAACGTAATGGCGCACACGTCTTCCCAGCGCTCCGGCAGGCCGCCGTCCGCCAGTTCGGCGAGCCGCTCCGGCCGCTCGAACAGCCGGCGGTAGATGCCCGGCACGTTGATATAGTCCAGCGCCTGCACCCGGTCGCGCAGCCGCCGGAACGCCCGGCGGACGACCAGTTTGGCCAGTTCGTCCCGCTCCCGCTGGCCGTCGTTGAACGTTTCGCCGGAGAAGGCCCGCTTCTTGCGCAGTTTGGCGTACACCCGCTGCAGGTCTTCCCGGCTCAGCAGCTCGATTTCGTCGTCGACCCATTTCTCGCCGCGTTCCGCTTTCTCCGATTCATCGAGCCGTTCCAGCAGCCATTCGGTCAGCCGGTTGATCCGCTTGTTGAACGGCAGATGGGCATCCGTGCCGTAGAAACGCTCCGCAATCTCGCGGGCCGGCACGATCGGACGGCCGCGGAACAAGAGGCTGCGGAACACCATCCCTTCCCGCTCCAGCCGTTCGCGGTAGCGGCGCATCGCCGCGAAGAACGCCTGGGACGTTTTGAACCGGATGGACGCGAGCCGCACGCCGTATTGCGGATCGTCCTTGCCGGTCAGCACGTATTCCAATTGCTCATACGGATCCTCCACGCGGAACGTTTTGCCGAGGCGATGCTCCAGATATTCCTGGAAGGTGGCCTGCTGCATGTTCTCTTCGCCGAGTTCCGGCAGCACGCCGGCCACGTAGCTGTTGAACATGGCGTTGGGCGAAAACAGGATGATCTGGTCGGATTTGAGCTTCCCCCGGTAGCGGTACAGCAGCCAGGCGATGCGCTGCAGCGCCGCCGACGTTTTGCCGCTGCCGGCTGCTCCCGACACGATGACGAGCCGCGCCTTCTCGTGGCGGATGACCCGGTTTTGCTCCTGCTGGATGGTGGCGACGATGCTGCGCATCCGGCTGTCGTTCCGCCGGCCGAGCACCTGCTGGAGCAGTTCGTCTCCGATGGTGATCCCGGTGTCGAACAGCGCCTTGAGCTGTCCGTTCCGGATGATGTACTGCCATTTTTTCTCCAGTTCGCCCGTGACGGTGCCGCCCGGCGTCTCGTATTTGGCTGGGCCGGGCGCGTAGTCGTAATAGACGCTGGAGACCGGCGCCCGCCAGTCATAGACGAGGAACCGGTCGCCGGAGGCGTCCGTCAGGGAGGAGAGGCCGATGTAGATCGATTCGGCGGCGGGCGTTCCGTCTTCGCGGAAATCAATCCGCCCGAAGTACGGGCTGTCCTTCATGCGCCGCAGCACGGCCAGCTGCCGGGCGGCGTGCTGGTGGCTTCGCTCCCGCTGGGACAGCACTTCCGCCTGCTGCTTCATGCTCCAGTACGTTTCCAGCAGGTCATCCATCGTGTCCGTGTTGACGGTCACGTCTTCCCAAAACCGGCGGCGGATGTCCACCACTTCTTCACGAAGCTCGCCGGTTTCCCGCTCGAGCCGCGCGATGTGTCCGTCGATGGCGGCGATCACCCGGTCGAGCCTTTCTTGTTCCGCACGAAACATTGGATCCATGGAAGCCGCTCCTTTTTTGAAAATGAAACCTGTCATCTTGAATATTCTAATTTACCACGATCTGCCGGCCAATGCAAAAAGACGCACTTGTGCGGACCGGGGAGGGCGGAGGCGGGGCATGGGCCGTCTTGCGGCGGACATGCAGATCTTGCCGCTTTCTGGTATGATGGGAATGATCCAAAATTTGCAGGGAAAGTGGCGATCGGAAAAATGGACTTGAAGCAAACGGCGGCCGTGGCGCAGCGGATCCGGGAGAACGTGGCCAGGGTCATCGTGGGCAAGGAAGACGTCATCGACAAAATGCTGGCGGTGCTGTTCGCGGGCGGCCACGCCCTCCTGGAGGACGTGCCGGGAACGGGCAAGACGCTGCTTGCCAAGGCGCTGGCCCGCTCCATGGACCTGAGCTTCCAGCGCATCCAGTTTACCCCGGACCTGCTGCCATCCGACGTCAGCGGCATCAATTACTATAACCAAAAAACCGGCGAATTTGAATTCCGGCCGGGACCGGTGTTTGCCAACATCGTGCTGGCGGACGAAATCAACCGGGCGACGCCGCGCACCCAGTCCAGCCTGCTGGAGAGCATGCAGGAGCGCCAGGTGAGCATCGACGGCGTGACCCGCCGGCTGGAGGAGCCGTTCATGGTGCTGGCAACGCAAAACCCGATCGACAACCAGGGCACCTTCCCGCTGCCGGAAGCCCAGCTGGACCGGTTCATGATGAAAATCGCCATGGGCTATCCGGACACGGAGGAAGGGGTGCGCATCCTGGAACGGTTCAAGGCCGCCAGCCCGTATGACGAGCTGGAGCCGGTGGCCGGGCGGAACGACATCATCGAGGGACAGCGGAATGTGCTGCAAGTGCGGGTTGGCGAAGACCTGCTGCGGTACATCGTCCACATCGCCGAGGAAAGCCGCCGCCATCCCGATGTGGCCCTCGGCATCAGCCCGCGGGGCACCCAGGCGCTGCTGCGCGCGTCCCAGGCGTGGGCGATGATCAGGGGACGGGATTACGTGCTGCCGGACGACATCAAGGAGATGGCGGCTCCCGTTCTGGCGCACCGGCTGTTGCTCCGGAACCGCCTGCGGGCGGCGGACGGGCTGGAGGAAGACGTGATCCGCCGCATTCTCGACCGGGTGACGGTGCCGGCGGAATCGGCCGTCGGGCCGGTGTGAGCGATGTCCATTTTTGTGCTGCTCTTGTCCATGTTCGCCCTCGTCTCGCTGCAGGCGGCGGTGTTCGGCCGGTACGGCGTGTCGCGCATCCGCTACAGCCGGCAGTTCCGGGTGGCGGAATGCTACGCCGGCGACACGATCGAACTGGTGGAAGTGATTGAAAACCACAAATGGCTGCCGGTGCCGTGGATCCGGGTGGAGTCGATGATCGACGCGGCGCTTCGGTTCCGGACGGAGGAAGCGGTCCACATCGACGAGGGACGGAAAACCCAGTACCACAAAAGCCTGTTCACCCTCGGCCCGTATCGCCGCATCCGCCGCCGCCACAAAATCACGTGCACGAAGCGGGGCGTCTACCGGCTGTCCAGCGTGACGGTGACAAGCGGCGATCTGCTCGGCATCATGGAACGGACCCGGCGCTATCCGGTGGATGCCGAGCTTGTCGTCTATCCGGCGGTGACCGGCATGGAGGACGTGCCCTTGCCGTCCCACGGCTGGCAGGGGGACGTCACGGTGCGGCGCTGGCTTGTGGACGATCCGTTCACGGTGGCCGGCGTGCGGGATTACCGGAGCGGCGACCCGATGAAGCTGATCCACTGGAAGGCCACCGCCCGGGCCGGTTCGCTGCAGGTGTACCGCCGGGAGTTCACGGCGGAACGCCGGCTGATGGTGATGCTCAACGTGGAGGACCGGGAGACGACGCGGGACCTGGTGCATCACGAAGAGGTGATCGAGCGGGGCATCACCTATGCGGCCACCATCGTCTCGGATGCGATCCGGCGAGGTCTTGCCGTCGGCTTCGGCCACAACGGCCATCGGGTGGAACGGACGGAAGGGAACGGACGGACGGCGGAAGGGACGATGCCGGACGGGACCGTTCGGCAAAGCCGCCTGTTCCGCGGCGGCGGGGCGGAACGGAACGCCGGCAGCCGGCTGTTGCGCGGAGCCGTCCCGCCGACCGGCGGTGAAGAGCCCCCCGCAAGCGCCGGGCCGGCGTCCGGCTGCGGGCGCGTGCCCGTCGGCGGCGGGCGGGAACATCTCATGGCGATCCTGGAAGAAATGGCGCGGATCGAACTTCGGCGCCGCGTGTGGTTCCACGATTTCCTGGAACCGGATTGCGCGGCCGCGGACGAAAAACGGGACTACATCCTGATCACCGCCCACCTGTCGGACGCCTTGCGGGAACGCATCCGGCGGCTGGAGGAAGCGGGCCACAGCGTGGAAGTGCTGCATCTGGAGCCGGATGCGGGGGAGGTGCCGGCATGAGCGGAAAGCGGAGCGGAGGCCCGGTTTCCGGCACGGAACGGGTCCGGATGAAGAACATGATCCGCCATGTTCTGGCGCTGGGCGCAAGGATGATCGTTCTGCATCTTTGCTGCTTTCCGGTCATCCTGATCGCCGGCCGGTTCGCCCTGCCGGACCGCACGCCGCAGCTGGCGGCCCTGATGCTGGCGCTGTCGTGGCTCGGCATCCTGATCGGGCTGGTGCCGAAGAAGACGTACATGGAAGTGCTCGTTTCCCTCGTCCTGTCCGGGGCGGCCGCCCACTTCGCGTTCGGGATGTGGCCGCGGGCTTTCGCCGCCTTCATCCTGCTGTACGCGGTGACCCATATCGGCATGCGGAGCGCGCATTTCGCGCCGGAAGAAGGGCTTCCGTCCCGCGCGCCGGCCCTCGGCCTCGGCACGTACATCCTGCTGCCCGCTCTGTATCGGCTGGAGCCGTCGCTGCGGGAGCACGCCGGCCTTCATTCGTTTCTGGCCGTCGCCGCCGTGGCCGCGGCGATTTTCCTGATGAACCGGACGCAGCTGTACGTGGCCAACCTGCAGGGCCGGACGGGGCCCGGCGGCGTGTCGGCGGACATCCGGCTGAAAAATGCGCTGTATGCCGCCGGCCTGCTGGCCGCCATCGTGGCGGTGGCCAGCATCCGCACGATCAACCGGTGGCTGTCCGCGCTGTGGGACGCCTTCGCGGCCTGGCTCAGCCGGCTGGGCGGAGAACCGGGCGAACCGGCGCCGGACCCCGATTTCGGAGCCCCGGGCGGGATGCCGATGCTGCCGGCCGGACCGGAAATCAGGAAGCCGTCGCCGTTCTGGGAGATGGTGCAAGAGATCGTCGTCCATCTCGTCAGCGGGTTGGCCATCCTGGCGGCCCTCGGCGTCATCGGCCACCTCGTCATCGCGAAACTGGTGCCGCTTCTGCGCCGGCTGGCCGCCGGCCTGAACCGGGAACGGCGGGCGGAGCTCGACTATCTGGACGAAACGGAGAAACTGGAGACGCCGGACATTCGCGCCGTCCTCCGGCGGACCGTCGGACGGATGAAGCGGCGTCCGCCGCTGCCGGACGATCCCCGCGAACGGGTGCGGGCGCGCTACAGGATGATGCTCGAGCTGGCCGCCAGGGACGGCCTGGCGCCGGATGCCGCCATGACGCCGTCGGAGACGGCGGCGAAACTGGAGGCGGCGGGCTGGCGCAAAAAGCCGGTTTCCCTCGTCGTCGAGTTGTACAATCCGGTCCGTTATGGGGAGAAAGACGCCGATCCCGCCGCCCTGGCCGAACTGGAGCGGGCCTGGGACGAGCGGCGGGACCGGTCTTGACGATCGCGGCGGCCAAACCGGATGGCCGTGGCGGAACGGCCAATCCGACGCCCGCCGGTGTTGCCGGGGGGCGGTCAGCCGTCTTTCAAAATCGCTTTTCGATAGTCGGTCGGTGACAGGCCGACATTTTTTTTGAACACTTTGCTGAAATATTTTTCGTCGTGGTAGCCGATCATCTCCGCAATGTCCGCGATGCGCAGGCCCGGGCTGCCGAGCAGCTGCTTCGCCTTGCCGATGCGGATGCGGGTGATGAAGTCGGAGATGTTTTCGTCCAGTTCCTGCTTGAATTTGCGGGAGATGTATTCCCGGCTGAGGAAGAACCGGTCGGCGATGTGCTGCAGCGAAATGTCCTCATGGTAATGCCGCTCGATGTAATCCACGATGTCCCGGATGATGTTCCGCTCCCGCTGCGCCAGCCGGGCCAGCTCGGCGGACAGGCGGAGCAGATCCCGCGTGACGGTTTCCTTCAGCAGGGGGAGCGACAGCGCACCGTCGTCGTCCAGCGGAAAAATGAACGCGGCGTCTTCCCCGGCGCCGCCCGGGATTCCCGGCTGTCCGCCGGGGAGGCTTTCACTGAGGCAGCGGGTCTTGAAGACGGCGTATTCGTGGTTCCACAGTTCCAGCTGCTCCGGCGTGATGGCATCCAGCGCCCTGACATCGTCGATCCAGCGGTCGACGGCTTCCCGGATGAGCGATTCCCGCCGGCCGGCGACGGCGGCGCGGAAGCCGGCCTCATGGCGGCTGAACGGAAGCGGCGTGAAGCGCGGCGCGCCCGCCGGATCATGGGTCAACATTTTGCCGGCTTTCCCGAGCAGGTTCCGCTGCCGCAGGACGCCCGCCGCCTCGCGGTACGATTCCCCGAGCCCCGCCGGAAAACGCGCGGCGGAGCCGATGCCCGCATCCAGGCTGCCGCCCAGCGCGGTCCGGAAGCCCTCGTTGATGCGCCGGATCCGCTCCTGAAGTCCATCCATGTCCCGCCAGCAGACGATGACGAGTTCGCTCCGGCTGTTCCAGTTCCGGAACGCATGGCCGGCCCGGTCTTTGTGCAAATATTCGTTGGCGATGTTGGCCAGCGAGAAAAACAAAAGGTCCAGGTCGCTGCCGAACTTGCCGCGGACGGCGCGGGGCATCGTGTCAATGGTCATGACGGCGACGCGGGCTTCCCCGGGGAGAACCGGAAGACCGAACTCCTGCCCGAACTGCGCCGGCAGCGCGGGCGCCGCCGCCTCGTCCGCGATCAGCCCGGAGAACAGCCGGTCCCAGTAAACGGGCTTGATCTCGTTGATCTGAATGGCGCGGATCTGGTCGCGGAGCCGGGCTTCGTTTTCCCGCTTCCAGGCGTCCACCGCCTTCGCCAGCGCCCCGTCCAGCTCGTCCGGGTCGATCGGCTTCAGGATGTAGTCGAGGCCGCCGTATTTCACCGTATGGCGGACGAAGTCGAAATCGTCGTGGCCGCTGACGACGATCGTCTTGCAGGAAGGATGGTGTTCGTGGATCCATTCCAGGAGCCCCACCCCGTCCATGATCGGCATGCGCATGTCGGTGAACACGATTTCCGGTTTCTCCGCTTCCAGGATGCGGACGGCCGTCTCCCCCTCCGGCGCTTCCAGGATGCCGTCGATGCCGTGTTTCGCCCAATCCACCAGCAGGCGGATGGCGTCCCGCACGTGCTTCTCGTCGTCCACGATCAGGACTTTCATGGGCGCTCTGCTCCTTTCCCGAGCGGGATCGACAGGATCACGTCCAGCCCGCCCGCCGGCCGGATGACCAGTTTCAGCCGGGCCTGTTCGCTGAAATACAGCCTCAGCCTCGACAAAATGTTGTACAGGCCGATGCCGCCTCCGAGGCCGCCGTCGCGTTCGAACGGATTCGCGCCCCTGTCCAGCATCGCCTGCAGCCGTTCCCTTGTGCGCTCGTCCATGCCGGCGCCGTTGTCGCCCACGCGGATTTCAAGGAGGGACGGCGACGCCATCCGGCAGTCGATTTCGATTTCCCACGGGCCCGGCGTGTTCGGGAACCCGTGCTTGAACACGTTTTCCACGATCGGCTGCAGGATCATTTTCGGCACCTGCACGCCGGCGGCTTCGCCGTCCACCCGGATGTCGAAGGACAGCTTTTCGTCGAAGCGCTGCCGCTGCAGTTCCAGGTAGGACCGCACGTAGTCCAGCTCGTCGGACAGCGGAACGCTGGTGCCGTCGGCTTTCATGTGGTAGCGCATCATTTTTCCGAGGGAAGAAATGAGGGAATAAATCTGGCGGTCCCCGCGCTGCAGCGCAAGGGTGCCGATGGATTGCAGCGCGTTGTTCATGAAATGCGGGTTGACCTGCGCCTGCAGCGCCTTCAGCTGGTTCGTCTTGTTGGCGAGCTCGAGCCGGTATTCCCGCATGATCAGTTGGTCGAGCCGCTGCATCAGCTGATGGAACCGTTTGGCCAGAATGCCGATTTCGTCATGGCGCTCCACGCCGATGTCGAGGTCCGCGTCCAGACGGCCGCTCTCGATTTTGTTGATGTAGCGGATCAATTTTTTGATCGGATTGGTGAAGCGGACGGAAATAATAATGGTGGCGATGACCGACAGGACAAGGAACAGCGAGACGACGAGGCTGTTGATCAGCGTGATGCGCCGCGCATCCCGGTACAGCGATTCGTACGGGATCCGCTTGACGAGCGTCCAGTTCAGCCAGGGCGTCTCCAGCTTTTCGTACAGGTGGATGCCGCTGAACGCCGCGTCCTCGTAATGGGCGTTTCCCCTCGGTTCCGCGAAGGCGAGGATGCCGTCCACCCAGGCCGGGCGTCCCGCGTCCGACGGCGCGGTATTGCCGTAAGATGCCGGCGCGTAAAGGAAGTTGCCCCGATCGTCGAAAATGTACAGCTCTTCGCTGTCCGGCGCGTACAGCTGGCCGGCCAGCTCCCGGATGGCGTCGGTGGCGACGTCGAGGGTGATGGTGCCCAGGACGCCGGATTTCGGCGCGTCGGTGATCTTGCGGTGGAACGAGAACACTTCCCGTTCGATGTGGTACGAAAATTTCGGCTTGCCGATGCCGTACTCGCGGCTCGGGTGGGCCGGGTCGATCCGCACGTCCCGGTCCGGCCCGATCGCCGCGTCGAACGTCCGCCCGGGGGCGCTGCGGAGCAGGTTGTAGGCAAAACGGTACGACGTGTCCGTCACGGCGGAATACAGGTAGATCTGCTCGATGTCCCGCGCCGAGTTGGCGATGAACTGCAGGCTGCGGTACAGTTGCCGCTCTTCCAGGAAGGTGTGGTCCTTTTTCTGCATGAGCTGGTACAGGCTGTTCTCGTCGGAAAGGTCGTTGTAGACGAACAGGGTGGCTTCGTTGATCCGCTCCATGTAGTTCAGGACGTTGATCGCCCCCTGCCGGAGCAGATTCGAATTTTCCCGGATGTAATCGGATTTGATGGATTCCTTCGTGTACTGGTAGGTGATCAGGATGGAAATGGAGATCGGCAGCACGATGGATACGAGCAGAAAGGCGATCAGCTTGTCGCGCAGCCGGTTCATCCGGAACGGTTTCACCCGCATCCACCGCCTTGGCCAACTGAAATCGTATTCATTATACATGCCGCGCATGGAGGCGCTCAACCGGCGGCGCGAGATCAAAATATTCCACCTCATTCATCATCATCGTACGTGTTTTCCCGGGCCGGCCCTCCCTATACTGGACTTAAGCGGTTTCATTTTTTGAACCGGGGGGTGCATGGAAATGCCGCATCGTTCAAAATGGCGGTCGCAGGCTGCCCTGCAGCTCGTGTTCGTCGGGCCGGCGCTGCTGTTTTTCACGGCGGTGGTCCTCGTGCCGTTTTTCATGAGCTTCTACTACAGCATGACGGACTGGAACGGCGTCACGCGGACCGTCGTCTGGACCGGATTCGACAATTTCAAGACGATCCTGGCGTCGGACGAAGGATTCCGCGCGTCCTTCTGGTTCACGACCCGCTACACGGTGGCGGCCGTCCTGCTGTCCAACGCGGTCGGATTCGCGCTGGCGCTGTTTTTGACGATGCCGCTGAAAAGCCGCAACGTGCTGCGCACCGTCTTTTTCCTGCCGAACGTCATTGCCGGACTCTTGCTCGGGTTCATCTGGCAGTTCATCTTCGTCAAAGGGTTTGCCGCCGTCGGCCAGCTGACGGGGATCGGCTTTTTCAACCTGCCGTGGCTCGGGACGGCCTCGACCGCCTTCTGGGGCATGGTGATCGTCAGCGTCTGGCAGATGTCCGGGTATTTGATGGTCATCTACATCGCCGGCATCATGAACGTGCCGAAAGACCTGCTGGAAGCGGCCAAAATCGACGGCGCCGGGAAGTGGGAAACGGTGAAGAGCGTCATCGTCCCGATGGTCATGCCCGCGTTCACCGTCTGCCTGTTTCTCGCCATTTCGTGGTCGTTCAAGGTGTTCGACCTGAACCTGGCGCTGACGAAGGGCGGCCCGTTCGGGTCGACGGAATCCGTCGCGCTCAACATCTACAAGGAGGCGTTCCAGAACAACCGGTACGGCCTCGGCACCGCCAAATCCCTCATCTTCTTCGTCATCGTCGCCGCGGTGACATCGCTGCAGGTGTACTTCACGAAGCGGAAGGAGGTTGAGGTGTGATGGGTGAGACGCGGTACGGGGGCAGGCTTCTGGCGCTGGAGATCGCGGTGATCGTGCTCGCCGTCGTGTATTTTGTTCCCTTTTACTTCGTGCTGGTGAACTCGGTGAAAAGTTTCGGCGATCTGATGCGCAACACGGCGGGCTGGCCGGAAGCGTTCGTCTGGAGCAACTACGCGCGGGTATGGGACATCATGCGGTATCCGCTGGCGTTCCTGAACTCGCTCGTCGTGACGGTGCTGAGCAATGTCGGGCTCGTGGTCATCAGTTCGATGGCGGCCTACCGCATCCTGCGGCACCCGACCCGGTTCAACAAGCTGCTGTTCGCGCTGTTCGTGGCGGCCATGGTGATCCCGTTCCAGTCCATCATGATCCCCCTGGTCAAGGTGGTGTCCGGCACCGGGCTGATGGACAGCCGGACCGGCCTCATCCTCTGCTACTTCGGTTTCGGCGTGTCCCTGAACCTGTTTTTGTACCACGGGTTCATGAAATCGATCCCGCAGGAGATCGAGGAATCGGCGGTGGTGGACGGATGCACGCCGTACGGGGTGTTCTGGCGGATCGTCTATCCGCTGCTCAAGCCGATGACGATCACGGTGGTGATCCTGAACAGCCTGTGGATCTGGAACGACTTCCTGCTGCCGTCGCTCGTGCTGCATGAACCCGGCATCCGCACGATTCCGCTGCAAACGTATGCGTTTTTCGGGCAATATACAAAGCAGTGGGATCTCGCCCTGGCCGGCCTCGTGCTGGGGGTGGCGCCGATGGTGGCGTTTTTCCTGGCGATGCAGAAGCACATCATTGCCGGCATTTCCGCCGGCGCGGTGAAAGGCTGACCGAACGCGGTCAAGGACAACAAGTTGCACCTTTTTGTTCAAAAAAGTCCGTTTTGCAGCAGAAAAGCCGTTTTATACAATTTGGTTGCCCATCACGAAAAATACACCCGGGGAGGTCTGCAAACGATGAAAAGAAGGTTCCTTTCCATTCTGGCCTGCCTGCTGGCGCTGGTGCTCGTTGCCGCGGCCTGCGGTTCGGGCGGCAACGGCGCTGCGGGCACGGGCGGAGGCGGTTCCGCGGGAGGCGGCGCGTCGGGCGGCGCATCCGGCGGCGGCAAGGACGATCAGGTGACGATCCGGATTTTCAACTTCAAGGTGGAAATCGTCGAGCAGCTGGCCGGCCTGATCAAGGAGTACGAAAAAGAGCACCCGAACGTCAAGATCAACGTGGAAACCGTCGGCGGAGGCGCGGACTACAGCGCCACGCTGAAAGCGAAATTCAACTCCGGCGACATTCCGGACATTTTCTTCAACGGCGGATTCAGCGAACTGGATCTGTGGATCGAGCATCTGGAAGACATGACGGATGAGCCGTGGGTCGAGCATCTGGTCGATGCGGCGAAACCGCCGATGACGAAGGACGGCCGCATCTACGGCATGCCCGTGAACCTGGAAGGCTACGGCTTCCTGTACAACAAAGACCTGTTTGCGCAGGCGGGCATCACCGAAACGCCGAAAACGCTGGATGAGCTGCGCAGCGCCGCACAGAAGCTGAAGGACGCGGGCATCCAGCCGTTCGTGAACGGATATGCGGAATGGTGGGTGCTCGGCAACCACCTGGCGAACATCGGCTTCGCCCGCCAGCCGGATCCCGAAGGCTTCATCAAGGGCCTGTATGACGGAACGGCGAAAATTCCCGGCAACGACGTGTTCAACCAGTGGGTGGACCTGATCGACCTGACGCTGGAATTCGGCAACGCCAACCCGCTGCAGACGGACTATAACACGCAGGTGACTGAATTCGCCATCGGCAACGCGGCCATGACCCAGCAGGGCAACTGGACGCAGGTGGCGGTGCTGCAGACGAATCCGGACCTCAAGCACGGCTTCCTGCCGATGCCGATCAACAACAACGCGGAAGAAATGGACAAACTGGCCGTCGGCGTGCCGAGCAACTGGGTCGTCTACAACAAATCGCCGGTGAAGGAAGAAGCGAAGGCGTTCCTGAACTGGATGGTGAGCTCCGAAGTCGGCCAGCGCTACATCGTGGAAGAGTTCAAGTTCATTCCGGCGTTCAAGAACATCTCGGCCGACGAGGCGGTGCTCGGACCGATGGCGGCGGACATCATCCGCTACAGCCAGGCCGGCAAGACGATTCCGTGGACCTGGTTCATGTTCCCGAACGGGGAAGCGACCAGCAACAAGTTCAGCGACATCATGCAGGCGTACATCGGCGGCCAGATCGACCGGGCGCAGCTTCTGGAGAGCATGCAGCGCGCCTGGGAAGAAATGAGCCGGTGAGACGATTGAAGTCCCCATAGATCCTGCCATCGCGGACACCTTCCGGTGTCCGCCTTATTTGTCCGGATTTACATACCATAGGGGGGTATGGTATAATGGAGCCGTGACGGGGAGGTGCATCGCCCGTGGCGGAGCGCAAAAGCCACCATTCCGCGAAGACGAAGGCCAATCTCATCGCCCGCCTGAACCGGATCGAAGGCCAGATCCGCGGCATAAAAGGCATGATCGAGAAAGATACTTACTGCGATGACGTGCTCAACCAGATCGCGGCCACCCAGGCGGCGCTGAACGGCGTGAGCCGGCTTCTCCTGGAAGGCCACATGCGGTCGTGCGTGGCGGAGCGGATCGGCGCCGGCGATCGCGAGGTCATCGACGAGCTCCTGGTCACGCTGCAAAAGCTGATGCGCAATTGACGGGCCTCGGCGAGGACGGAAATCCATTCAACCAACGATACGGAGGCGAACGACCCATGGCGACCATCACCCTGCAAGTGGAAGGCATGAGCTGCAACCATTGCGTGAACGCGGTGGAAACCGCCCTGAAGGAAATCGGCGCAACCGGCAAAGTGGACCTGGCGGCCAAGAAAGTCGAAGTGACCTACGACGAAACCGCCCTGGACGCGGACCGGATCAAGGTAGCGATCGAAGAGCAGGGCTACGATGTGGTCGGCATCCTGTAACCGGCGGATAAAAAGGCTTCGGCTCCCGTGCGACGCCGGGCTTTTTTGCTCTTTCGGGAGCATGAGCCGGCACAACGCCAAACCGGGAAGGCGGGGGATGAGCAATGGGAACGGCAGATGAGGCGAACGCCGAAAAAAAGACGGACAGGCCGAAGGACAGACTGACTGACAGACCAACGACCGACGGCAAATCAGGCGAAAAGCGGATTGCGCTGCAGATCACCGGCATGACGTGCGCGGCGTGCTCGGCCCGGATTGAAAAAGGGTTGAGCCGCATGGAAGGCGTCGTCAGCGCCAGCGTCAACCTGGCGACGGAGACGGCCGCCGTGACGTATATCGATCCGGCCACGCCGGAAGGCATCATCCAGAAGATCGAAAAACTCGGGTACGGCGCCGCCGTCAAGCCGTCGGAGGAAGAAACCGCCAGGCGCAAACAGGATGAGCTGAGGCGGCAGAAGCGGCTGTTCATCGCGAGCGGCGTCCTTTCGTTTCCGCTGCTTTGGGCGATGGCGGGGCATTTTGCCTTCACGGCCTTCATTCCGGTGCCGGACCTGTTCATGAATCCCTGGTTCCAGCTGGCGCTGGCGGCGCCGGTCCAGTTCGCGATCGGCAGCCGGTTCTACGTGGGAGCCTGCAAGGCGTTGCGCAACGGCAGCGCCAACATGGACGTGCTGGTCGCTCTCGGGACGAGCGCCGCCTTTTTCTACAGCCTGTACCTGTCGCTGGAATGGGCGCTCGGCGCGGGCGGACACGGCGGGGCCCGCATGCCGGAGCTGTACTATGAAACGGGCGCGATCCTGATCACCCTGGTCCTGCTCGGCAAGCTGCTGGAAGCGCGGGCGAAGGGCCGGACAGGCGAGGCGATCAAGGCGCTGATGGGCCTGCAGGCGAAGACGGCGACGGTGATCCGCGACGGCGAAGAACGCGAGGTGCCGGTGGAAGACGTGCGGATCGGCGACATCGTGCTTGTAAGGCCCGGCGAGAAGGTGCCCGTGGACGGCGTGGTGACGGAAGGCTTCTCGGCGGTGGACGAGTCGATGCTGACCGGCGAAAGCCTGCCCGTGGAAAAACGGCCCGGCGACCGGGTCATCGGCGCGACGATCAACAAAACCGGCAGCTTCCGCTTCCGCGCCACCCAGGTCGGCAAAGACACGGTGCTGGCGCAGATCGTCCGGACGGTGGAGGAAGCGCAGGGGTCGAAGGCGCCGATCCAGCGCGTCGCGGACCATATCTCGGGCATTTTCGTGCCGGTCGTCGTTTCCATTGCCGTGGTCACGTTTCTCGTCTGGTATTTCATCGCGGATCCGTGGAATGTGGCCGCGGCGCTCAAAAGCGCCATCGCCGTGCTCGTCATCGCCTGCCCGTGCGCCCTCGGGCTCGCGACGCCGACGTCCATCATGGCCGGCAGCGGCCGCGCGGCGGAATACGGCATCCTGTTCAGGGGCGGCGAGCACCTGGAGACGACCCATCGGCTGACGGCGATTTTGCTGGACAAGACCGGCACCATCACGAAAGGCAAACCGGAACTGACGGACGTGATCGCATCGGACGATTTCGTGAACAAGACGGCGAACACGCCGGCCAATACGCCAACGGAAAGACCGGCAAAGGCCCCGGTAGAGGCGTTGTCCGCCAACGCCGGCGAAAACCCGGCGGCAGAGGCATCGCCGCTGCCCGCAAATGGCGGCGACCTTCCGGCAGAAGAAGCTTTGGCGGGGCTGCCGGCAGAAAACCGGCTGCTCGCCCTGGCCGCGTCGGCGGAGCTGCCGTCGGAGCATCCGCTGGCGCAAGCCCTTGTGGCGGGGGCCCGGGCGCGGGGGCTGGCGCTTGCGGAACCGGAGCGGTTCGAAGCGATTCCCGGTTACGGCGTGCGGGCCGTGGTCAATGGAACCGAAGTGCTGGTCGGCACCCGGCGCCTGATGGAGACATACGGCGTGGATGCGGGCAGCGGAGCGGAAAGCGTCCTGGCGGCGCTGGAGGAAGCCGGCAAAACGGCGATGCTGGTGGCCGCGGACCGGGTGTTCGCCGGCGTCGTGGCCGTGGCCGACACGGTGAAGGAGACGTCGGCGCAGGCGATCCGCGACCTGAAAGCGATGGGCCTTGCCGTCATGATGATCACCGGCGACAACCGCCGGACGGCGGAAGCGATCGGCCGCGAGGTCGGCGTGGACCGGGTGCTGGCGGAAGTGCTGCCGGAAGGCAAGGCCGAACAGGTGCGCAAGCTGCAGGCGGAAGGGTGGAAAGTCGCCATGGTCGGCGACGGCATCAACGACGCGCCGGCCCTGGCCGTGGCGGACATCGGGATGGCGGTGGGCACCGGCACGGACGTGGCCATCGAAACCGCCGACGTGACGCTGATGCGCGGCGATCTTCGCGCCATCGCCGACGCCATCCGCATGAGCCGGCTGACGATGCGCAACATCCGGCAAAACCTGTTCTGGGCGCTCGCCTACAATTCCGTCGGCATCCCGGTGGCCGCCGCCGGATTCCTGGCGCCCTGGCTGGCCGGCGCCGCCATGGCCCTGAGTTCGGTGTCGGTGGTGCTGAACGCGCTGCGGCTGCAGCGGGTGCGGTTGTAGATCATGGACCTTGAAGCGGAAGGCATTCCGGAATACCGGCAGCGCAAACTGCAGCAGGCCGGCGCGGCGCGGGCCGGTGACGGAGGAGGCCAGTCCGTGATGCCGGCAGCAGCTGATTTAAAGAAAAAATAAAGAAACAATCGGGTGTTGATTTGCGGGCAAGCTCATATTATAATGACTGTCGTAAGCGATTTCATCTTTTTTTGCCGGGAGTTTCACTCGAGTGAAACACCCGAAAACCTGGGAGGCGGAACGACGCGCGAGGGGCAGAAGGACAATGGAACGATCAAGCGGCGAAGTTTTTTTATCCACGGATTGTCACTCGAGTGAAATGGCGAACACAAACGATGCAGCGACATGGTCCGCAACGTATCGTCGCCGCGCAAGTCACAACCGAAAAGTCGTTTTTTGTTTGCCGGCTGTATCACTCGAGTGATATATCCCATGCTGCATTGAAGGGGGTGAAGGCCAAGAAGACAGGCGAGAACGCTGTTGGGCAGGTTTGACGCCAGTTGGAGGAACCGGCCGTCCGTGCCTGTGTCCGCATGGCGGCCGTAAGTCGCAAGGATGATCAATGTCAGGGGGTTCATGTTCCATGAAAAGGTTGGTCAAAAGCTTCATCATTCTGCTGATTGCCGTTCTGCTTGCCGCCTGCTCCGGCAACTCGAATTCGTCCGGCACCACGGGCGGCACCTCGTCGTCTGGCGGTTCCGGCCAGACGTCCTCTTCCACTTCTTCCGGCACGTCTTCCAATGAACCGGCCAAAGACAATGCGACGGACCTGTCGGGCGAACTGACCGTGGCGCTGTGGGACGCTTCGGCCGCCGAAGTGCTGAACGAAACGATCGCCGAATTCAACAAGCTCTATCCGAACATCAAGATCACCGTGAATCTCACGCCCTGGAGCGACTACTGGACGTCGCTGCAGACGAGCCTGGCCGGCGGGGCGGGGCCGGACGTGTTCTGGATGAACGGCCCGAACGTCCACAAGTATTCGTCCCTCGGGCAGCTGAAGCCGCTTGACGAGTTCATGGCCCGGGACGGCATCGGCAAATCCGACTACAACGATGCCCTCATCACCCTGTACTCCGTGAACGACACGCTGTACGGCATGCCCTATTTCTCCGACGTCGTGGCGCTCTACTACAACAAAAAGCTGTTCGACGATGCGAACGTGCCGTACCCGGACGAAACGTGGACGTGGGACGTCCTGCGCGAAAACGCGAAGAAACTGACGGACGAAAGCAAGGGGATCTTCGGCTACATCGCGCCCACCGGCGGCCAGATCGGCTACTACAACCTCATCCATCAGGCCGGCGGGTACGTCATCAGCGAAGACATGAAGAAATCGGGCTTCGACACGCCGGAAGCGCTGGAAGCCATCCAGTTCATGCTCGATCTGATGTATGTGGACAAATCGTCGCCGAACGCATTCCAGCAGCTGGAAACGCCGGCCACCGAACTGTTCGCGTCGAACCGGCTGGCCATGTTCCCGGCCGTCAGCCCGAACACGAAAACGTTCTATGAAGCGCTGGGTGAAAACCTGGGCATCGCCATGCTGCCGGCCGGCAAGCAGAAAGCGGCCATCGTCCACGGCATCGCCTGGGTCATGAACGGCAACACGAAGCAGGAAGAAGCGGCCTGGGCGTTCATCAAGTTCCTCGGGGGCGAAACCGGCCAGTCGCATTACGCCAAGATCGGCGCCGGCACGCCGGCTTTGAAGAGCGCCTGGAACGAATGGGCGAATGCCTATCCGACCCTGAACATGCAGGCCATCATCGATTCGTATTCCATCGGCGTTCCCTATCCGATTTCCAAGAACACGGCGGAATGGAACGTCGAGCAGAACAAGTACATGGAAGACATTCTCACCCAGAAAATCGATCCGGCGACGGGGCTCAAGGAACTGGCGGGGAAGGTTGACGCCATTCTTGCCGCGGAACAATGACAGAATCGAGGTGTCCGGATGTCTTCAGCCCATGCACCCGTGACGAAACGGCGCATGTCGAGGCTGGCGATGAAGGAAGCACTGGCGGGGTATCTCTACATTGCCCCGCTGGTGCTTGGCTTGTCCCTGTTCTACATTTTGCCCGCATTGGCATCGCTGTACATTTCGCTGACGGACTGGAACGGGTTTACGTCCATGAACTGGATCGGGCTGGACAACTACGTCAATCTGTTTTCCGACGACCGGTTTGTCCGCTCGCTCCGCAACACGTCCGTGTACACGATCATCGTCGTGCCCATTGCCATTTCCATCGCCACGGTGCTCGCCGTCATGCTGAACCAGCGGATCCGGGGCGTCACGGTCTACCGGGTGATCTATTTCCTGCCGGTCGTGACGATGCCGGTGGCGGTGGCGATGATCTGGAAATGGCTCTATCACAGCGAGTACGGCCTGATCAACCAGGCGCTCGGAGTCCTCGGGCTTCCGACTCCCATGTGGCTCTTGGACCAGCGGTTCACCCTCGTGTCCATCGCGCTGGTGGGAATCTGGAGCGTGTTCGGCAACTACACGGTGATTCTGCTTGCCGGCCTTCAGTCGATATCGTCCACGTATTACGAAGCGGCGGAATTGGACGGCGCCGGCACGATCCAGAAGTTTTTCTGCGTCACCCTGCCGCTGCTCACCCCCAGCCTGTTCTTCGTGCTGGTCATCTCGCTGATCAACACGCTGCAGGTGTTCGACCTCGTCTTCATGATGGCGCGGGATTCCAACATGATCGAGGCTTCCAGGACGCTCGTCTACAGCGTGTGGGAAAACGCCTTCCAGTTCACCAAGATGGGCTACGCCTCGGCACAGGCCTGGATTTTGTTCATCCTGATCATGGTCATCACCATCATCCAGATGATCGGGCAGAAGAAATGGGTTCACTATCAATGAGCAACACGCGTCAATCCAGTCGGCAAGGAGCGGTGTGAATGGCCCTGTCTCCCATGCGAAAAGTCATCCTGCACGCCGTGCTGATCCTGGGCGTGGCGGTTGTCGCGACGCCGTTCTTCTGGATGATCAGCACGTCGCTGAAAACCTTCGTCGAATCGATCCAGGTGCCGCCGACCCTGTGGCCCGAAACACCGAACTGGGAGAACTACGCGGAAGTATTCCGCAACATGAATTTCGGCGTCTACTACAAAAACACGATCATCGTGACCGTCGCCAAGACGCTCGGACAGCTGGTGCTCTGCTCGATGGCCGCCTACGCGTTCGCGCGGCTCAACTTTCCGCTCAAAAATTTCCTTTTCCTGCTGGTCCTGTCCGTGCTCATGGTCCCGTCGCAGGTCGTTCTCATTCCGAAATTCGCACTGATGCGGGTGTTCGGCTGGATCAACACGTACTGGGCGATCATCGTTCCGGGCGTGTTCAGCGCCTTCGGCACGTTCCTGCTGCGGCAATTCTTCCTGACGATTCCGCGGGAGCTCGAGGAAGCTGCGAAGATTGACGGATGCAGTATCTTTCGGATATTTTGGAATATATTTGTTCCGCTGTCCGGCCCGGCGCTGGTGTCGCTGAGCATTTTCACGATCCTGGCGTCCTGGAACGACTTCCTGTGGCCGCTCGTGGTGACCACGACCGACGACATGCGCCTGCTGTCGATCGGAATCGCTTCGTTCCAGGGAGAATACCGGACGAATTACCCGCTTCTGATGGCGGCGTCCGTCATGGCCACGCTGCCGATTCTCCTCGTGTTCGTCGTGCTGCAGCGGTACTTCATCGAAGGGATCACCCTTTCGGGCATCAAGGCGTGAAACGTGTTGCAGAGGAGGATCACCGTGCGAGGCAACAGGAAGACAAGCCTGCCGATCCGCAGCCTGCCGCAGCGGGCGGCGGGACTGGCCGTTTTGATCGCGATCTGTTTGTTCGCATCGTTCGGTTTTTCCCGGCATGCCTACGCTTACAGCGGATATATGCAGCCCGGACCGAAAACGGGCGGTGCGCATCACATTGTGCTGATTTACAGCAATCATGATGCGCCCGTATGGACCAAGGAACGATTGAAGCCCTATGCCGCCCATTACAATGCCAATGGGACTTATGGGTACATTGCGGACGATTATCCGGATGACTGGATGTACGATACGTTCCTGTTCCTGGCCCTGAAAAGGTCCCACGAGATCTCGTTTGTGGAAACCAACACCCGCTTTGAACCGTCCGGCAAAGAGGATTGGCTGTGGCTTCTGGACCGGTGGTTTGATGCCGCCGGCGGCGAAATTCCGGCCCTCAACCAGGCCGTCGGAGAATTGAAAGCCGAACTGTCCGACCCCGGACACAAAAAGAAAGTGATCATCGGCATTCCGTATCCCAATCCCGCCAACACCAACTTCGGCGACGTCGACGGAGACGGCGTTTCCGAAAATCTGTCCACCGAAGCCGGACGCATCAAGGTTGCCAAGTGGTTCATCGATGAGGCCATTGCCAGATGGAATGCCAGCAACCTGACGCATCTCGAGCTGTCCGGTTTCTACTGGACGCTGGAACGGATCGAAGCCGGCGAATTCGGCACGGTTCAGGCGGTGGCCGGATACATTCACGGCAAGCCGGGATCCTATACCTTCTCGTGGATTCCCTATTGGGGGAGCGCCAACGCGGCCCAGTGGCGCACGCTGGGATTCGATTTTGCCATCCAGCAGCCGAACCTGTTTTTCAACAGAAGGATTCTGGATGAAGATACCCGCACGCAGTCGGCAGCCAGTTTCGCCGCCATTTACAACATGGGGGTCGAACTGGAGATCGACACGAAACTGTTCCAGGATCCGGGACGCTATTGGGCATTCCTGCGCTATCTGGATGACGGATACACCCACGGCTACATGCTGGACGCGGTGACCGCCACCTATCAGGAAATCGATGCGCTGAACCAGCTGCGCAGCCGTCCCGAGGTGCATTACGCGCAGCTCTATGACCACGTGTACCGCTTTCTGAAAGGCACCTATGTTCCTTTCGCGCCCAGCATCGATTCCGTGACGCCCCACAATTTGAGCGTGGTGAGCGGCAGACAGGTCGTGGAGATTTCCGCCCGTGATCCCGACGGCATCAACCGCGTCGAATTTTATATCGACGGCGCATTGGCCGATGTCCGGACTTCGGCGCCCTGGCGCCTGGGCGGGAGCAACGGATACTGGGATGCCTCGTCCGTGCCGGAAGGCGTGCACGAACTGAAGGCAGTCGTCTATGACAATGCCGGACACCAGAACACGCGCACGTGGACGGTCGACGTGTACAAGGCGCTGCAGAACGAAGGCTTTGAAAACGGGGACGCCAACTGGACCTATTCGGCGACGAATTCCAGTTTCAGAGGAACCATCGACACGACGACAAAATACGGCGGAACTGCATCGTATCTGTTGAGCCTGCCGACGGGCACGCCGACAAAGGCGGGGGATTATGCGCAAATTTCCCAGCAGACGGTCTACAGAACGCCCAGCGGACCGACGTATGTCCTGCAGTTCAGGGTGAAAGACAGCTACCAGGGCACCACCACGGGATATCATTTCAAGCAGGTGCTCGTGAACGGAGAAGTGGTGTGGAGCCAGGACGTGGCCACGGATGGCACGGATTGGCGGACGATCCGGGTCAACGTGACGGAACAGGTGGCGAACAAAAACGCCGTGACGGTCACGCTGCGCCTGTACGAGCAAAAAGGCGTCACCAGTTTCCATGCCAACGTATGGTTCGATGACGTCCAAATCCACCAGACGATGGGAAGCGGGGATTTCGAAGCCTATTATTGGAAAGCCATGTATTCCGGCAGCCATTTCACCAGCGGCTACGATGCATCGGCGGCCTCCAACGGCAGGCGGAGCTGGAAAATCAGCGTGCCGTCCGGCATGAGCGTCGCCGCGGGCGAGTATGGCGGCGTCTATCAGCCGCTGCTGGACATCCAGTCCGCCGGCCACTATTCCGTCACCTTCTCGCACAAGGATGACTACACCGGGCCGTCGGCAGCCTGACAAACTACCACAAGATGCAGGCCTACATCGACGGCGTGAAGGTGTGGGAAAAGGACGTGGCCAGCGACGGAACGGCATGGTCCCACGTATTGGTGGACGTCACGTCAGTGCTCGCCGGCAAAGAACAGGCGGTGCTCGAATTGAGACTTTATGAGCAGAATCCCGTGACGGACTACAACGTCTACACCTATTGGGACGAGGTCAAGCTCGTGACGGATTGACAGGTCATGTCCGCCAATTCATGACAAAGGGGTCGTGCCATGAGCGCAAACGATCAAAACAAGCGTCGCACCAAATCGATCACGATGAAGGACATCGCCGACGCGCTGGGGCTGGACCGCACCACGGTGTCGAAAGCCTTGAGCGGAAAGAGGGGACTGTCCGAAAAAACCCGCCGGCTTGTGCTGGAAACCGCGGAAAAAATGGGCTACCGGAAAGACGTGTTCGCCAGCGGCCTGATGACCCGGAAAAACCAGATCATCGGCATGGTGGTCACGGATCTGTCCCGCGGTCTGTTCAGCGCGGTGGTGCGGGAGTTTCAGAACGAGGTGAAGCAGCACGGATACGGCGTCATCCTGTGCAGCCTGGACAACACCGAGGACGGCCGCGCCACCAACATCGAGCAGCTCCATTCGCTCCGGTTCCAGCGGGTGTCCGGCATCACTTTCGTCTCCAACGGCACGACCCAGATTCCGGAAAACTACTTCAAGGAATTCGTCGACAACGACATTCTGTTCAACACGCTGGAGCTCAGCATGCACATCGAGGGCATCGACCAGCTGTACTTCAATCACCGCAAAGCCGGAAAGGAACTGACGGAATACCTCATCTCCCTCGGGCATCGCAAGATCGCGTTTCTCACCTATTCGCCCAGGCTGCAGGTGTACCAGTCGACGCGCGAGCGGATCAGAGGGTATTTCGACGCGATGCGGGAGGCCGGGCTTGCGCCGATCACGTTTTTCGAGGAATCCCGCTATTCCAAAACGTACGGGCACGAAGTGCAGATGGCGTACGACGTGCTGCGGAGCCACTGGAACCGGGAAGATCCTCCGACCGCCGTCATCGGCGCCAACGACTCGTTCGCCCTCGGCATCCTGCACGCCCTGAAAGACATGGGGTATCGCATTCCGGATGACGTCTCCGTCGCCGGCTTCGACGATTTGTACGCCGAGATGGGCGTTCCGAGCCTTACGTCCATGAAAATGCCCATGGGACATGCGGGGCAACTGGCGGCCAGGCTGCTCATGAACCGGATCAAGGGCGCCCAGGCCGCCCGGCCCGCCGAGAAGCTGACGATCGATTATTCCATTGTCGTTCGCAACAGCACCGGACCTGTCAGGCAGTAGACTCCAGCAGAACGGACAAGCAGAACGGAACGGAGGAATTCTATCCATGAAAATCGCGGTGTTGGGTGCCGGAACAATGGGCACGACGTATGTCCGCAATTTGGCCGGCATGGAGGATGTCCAGCTGGTCGGCGTGTTTGATGCAAGCCATGAGGCGGCGGAACGGGCGGCCGCTTTGGGTTCCACCCGGGGCTTCACCGATTTCGGCGAGCTGCTCCGGCAGACGGATCCCGATCTGGTGTGCGTCTGCCTGCCGACGTATCTCCACAAGGAGTACGTGCTGAAGCTGGCCGCGGCCGGGAAGGACATCATCTGCGAGAAACCGCTGGCCCTTTCGTTGGAAGACGCGGAGGAAATGGAGGAGGCATGCGCGAAGGCCGGCGTCAGGCTGTATGTCGCGCACGTGCTGCGGTTTTTCCCGAATTACGTGGATTTGAAGCGGCGGGTGGACAGCGGCCTCGTCGGCGCCGTGAAAGTGGCCCGGGCGAAACGGTACAGCTCGTTTCCGAAGGGAAGCGGCAACTGGTTTGCCGACCATGCCAAAAGCGGCGGCGTTATCCTCGACCTGATGATCCACGACTTCGACTTCATGCGCTGGACGGTCGGCGAAGTCGCCTCCGTCTACACGCTGTTCCGGGAAACGGACGGCAAACAGATCGCCTACGTCACGATGAAGTTCGACACCGGCGCCATCGCCCAGGTTTCCGGATTTTGGGGCTATGCGGGGCCGTTCATGACCTATGCCGAACTGGCCTGCGACAAGGGGCTCCTGCGTCTCGACAACCAAGCCCGCAAATCGCTGGAACTGTTCCAGGATCAGGCCGCGGTGCAGGAAAGCGAAAGGGTGCAGGTGCCGTCCCTGCCCACCCTGCGGGATCCATACTATTACGAGCTGCGCCATTTCATCGAATGCCGGCGCAAGGGGACGGAACCGCTCATCACCGTCGGCGATGCCAAACAGGCGGTGGCCATCGCCCTGGCGGCGATCGAGTCCGGCAGACGGAACGAACCGGTCGAGGTGCCGAGAATCGCGAACAAAGGAGTGCTGGCGTAAATGGATCGGCTGAAGGTCATCATGATCAGTTTTGCACATCAACATGCGATCAGCTACTTCCATGCCCTGCAGAAAAATGAACATGCCGAAATCGTCGCGATCGCCGACGAAGCAGAGGAGCGGGTTCGCGAATTCACGGCGCCCCATGGCATTCCGTATTATGCGGACTACCGGGAAGCGCTGAAGCTGGACGCCGACGCGGTGGTCATCTGCGCCGAAAACGTGCGCCACGAACCGATCGTCATCGAGGCGGCCAAAGCCGGCAAGCACATCCTGTGCGAAAAGCCGCTGGGCACCACGGCGGAAGGCATGCGGCGCATGATCGACGCATGCAAGGCGCACAACGTCCAGCTCATGACGGCGTTTCCGTGCCGCTACCTGCCGGCGGTGCAGCAGGCGAAGCGGAGCGTCGAACGGGGCGACATCGGGGAGATCATCGCCATGAACGGCACCAACCGCGGCACGATGCCGGGGAAATGGTTCATCCAGCGGGAACTGTCCGGCGGCGGGGCCGTGCTGGACCATACCGTGCACGTCATGGATCTGATGCACTGGTTCACGGGCGCTGTCGCGAAGTCGGTGTACGCCCACGCGGAAACGCTGTTCCACCCGATCGACATCGACGATGCGGGCATGGTCCACGTCACGTTCGACAACGGGGTGGCCGCCGTGCTCGACCCGAGCTGGTCCCGCCTGAAGTCGTTCCCGACATGGGGCGACGTGACGCTGGAAATCGTCGGCACGAAAGGCGTCATCCGCATCGATGCCCTGAACAGCATCAACGAAGTGTACGCCAACGACGTCGACCACGCCATCTGGAGCTATTACGGCGACAACATGGATGAAGCGATGATCAACGACTTCGTCGATTGCATCCTGAACGGCCGGCCGGTGCCGATTACCGGCGAGGACGGCATGCGCGCCGCCATGGTGGCGCTGGCCGCGTACGAGTCCGCCGCCAAGGGGCGGGTTGTGGACATCGACGGAGCGGCGATTGTCTGATTCCGCGTTCCGAACGGGCGGGGCCGTCCGGATGGAGTCCGCGAGGCGCCATCCGAACGGTCCCGTGCCGTCTTCGAGGGGAGACCTGGGGAATCGTGAAGACAGACTGGAAGACAGACTTTCGGGAAGAGACGCTGCTTTCGTTCTACCGGGATCATCTCGTCCGGTCGCTGGTGCCGTTTTGGACGAAAGCGGCGGACCATGAATATGGCGGCTTTTTCACCTGCTTTACGAATGAAGGCGACCGGCTGGCGAGCACGGACAAGTATGTCTGGTCGCAGGGGCGGCTCGTCTGGGTGTTCGCCAAGCTTGCCGCCGGCGTATCGCTGCCCTACGGCCCGGCGGAGCGGGAGGCGTTCATGAAGCTGGCCCGGATGGGCGCGCGGTTTCTGATGGATCACTGTGTGCTTGAGAACGGCAGCTGCGCCTTTCTGCTCGGCCGCGACGGCACGCCGAAACCGGCGGACGAAAGCGGGCGGCTGGACGTCAGCATTTTCGCGGACGGCTTTGTCGTGCTGGGGCTGTCCAAATATGCGGCCGCGGCCGGAGACAGGAAGGCGTTCGCCTTCGCGCTGGAGTTGTATGATTCCATCGGACGACGGCTCGCCGAAAACCGCTTCATGACGCACCCGTATCCGATTCCGAAGGGATACCGGGCCCATGCCGTGCCGATGATCATGCTGAACGTCACCCAGGAGTTGCTGGAGGCGGCGGAGGCGCTTGACGCGGACCCGGAAGGGCGGCATGTGTTCCGGCTGCGGGGTGCGCTGCACCGCTATCTGGATGAAGTGTTCACGTTCGCCGATGAAAACGGGGTGCTGCACGAAATGCGGCCCGTGGCCGGATCGGGCCGCGGGAGCGATGCCGGTTCTGGAACGGGCGGCTTCCGGCATGCAGCGGTCCGTGATGGCGGCCCCTCTGCGGGCGGCAGGGCGTGCGTCGGGAAAGAGAGCGGTACGGCGGCTGTTGCGGATGAGGGGAAGGAAACCGGCGTGAAGGCCGGCGAAGGCATCAGCCCGGAGGCCGATGCCGCCGACGCCGGGGAGGGCCGCCTGCTCGACCGCTACTGCAATCCCGGCCATGCACTGGAGGACATGTGGTTCGCCATCCATGCCGCGCGGAAGCTGGGACGGGAAGGCGAGATCCGGCGGGCGGCCATGGTCATCCGCAAGATGCTGGAGATCGGCTGGGATGCGGAATGCGGCGGCCTGTTCCTGTTCGCCGACCAGGACGGCGGGCCGCCGAAGGGCGGCATCGCCGGATGCGAACGGGAGCCGATGGTGCTGCAGATCCAAAGCAACTGGGACAACAAACTGTGGTGGGTGCATTCGGAGGCGCTGTACGCCTCATTGCTGGGCTGGCAATGCACGGGGGACGATGCCTTCCTGCATCATTACCGTCGGCTGCACGAATACGTGTTTTCCACGTTTCCGCATCCGGACCCGGCCATCGGGGAATGGATCCAGATCCGCGACCGCCTGGGACGGCCGGTGCAGAAGGTGGTGGCATTGCCCGTGAAGGATCCGTTCCACATCATCCGCAATGTCGTCCTCATCATTGAACTGCTGGCAAACAGGCTTGAGCGGAACGGGACAGGAAACGGAGGGATTGGATGATCCGGGCATTTCAGATCGACAGCCTGCAGGTGCAGGTGCATGAAAACAGGACTCAGGCGGGCCGTGCCGCGGCGGTGGCGGTGGCGCGGCGCATGCGGGAACTCTTGGACCGCCGGGAAAGTGTGCGCATGGTCTTCGCCGCGGCGCCGTCGCAGAATGAATTTCTGGACGCATTGGCCGAACTGACGGCGGATCTGGATTGGCGGCGGGTCGAGGCGTTCCAGATGGACGAATACATCGGACTTCCACCCGACGCGCCGCAGCGGTTTTCCGCCTATCTGAAATCGCGCATTTGGAACATCGTGCGGCCGGGACGGGTGCACATCATGAATCCGGACGCCGGCGATGCGGAACCCGAATGCGCCCGCTACGCCGATTTGCTCACGCGGCAGCCGATCGACATCGTCTGCCTCGGCATCGGCGAGAACGGCCACATCGCCTTCAACGACCCGCCGGTGGCGGATTTTGCGGACGCGAAGATCGTGAAGACGGTCGAACTTGACGAGGCGTGCCGGCGGCAGCAGGTGAACGACGGCTGCTTCCCGCGTCTTGCGGACGTTCCCCGCACGGCGATGACGATGACGATTCCCGCCCTCATGTCGGGCAAGGCGCTGTTTGCGATCGTTCCCGGCGCACGCAAGAAGCCGGCCGTTCGCCAGACGCTCCACGGACCGATCTCCAGGGCGTGCCCGGCCTCCATCCTGAGGCGGCATCCGGACTGCACGCTGTTTGTCGACCGGGAGGCCTATGATGGCTGAGACGAAAGTGCTCCGGGTGGAAGGACGCGACCTTTTCACCGGACGACCCGTGCGGGTGACCTGTTACGCCGACATCATTGCGGACGTCACCCCGCTGGATCGGCCGGTTGCCGGCGGCGCAGGACATGACCGCGATCCCGGCGGAGCCGGAAACGGCCCGGATGACACAGAAGCCGGACGGCTGCCGTGGTTGGCGCCGGGGCTTGTGGACCTGCAGATCAACGGATACCAGGGGATCGACTTCAACGACCGGAATCTGACCGCCGAAGCCGTTGCGGAGGCCGCCCGCCGGCTTCTGGCGATCGGCGTGACGGGCTTCTTTCCGACGGTCATCACGAACGACGACGAGACCATCGCGTCCATCGTGCGGACGATCGCCGATGCCTGCGAGCGGGATCCCCTCGTCGGCCGCACCATATGCGGCATCCATCTGGAAGGCCCGTTCATTTCGCCGGAAGACGGGCCGAGGGGCGCCCACGATCCGGAGCACGTGAAGCCGCCGGACTGGGAACGGTTCTGCCGCTGGCAGCGCGCCGCCGGCGGCCGCATCCGGCTCGTGACGATGTCGCCCGAGTGGGAGGAAAGCGCCGCCTTCATCCGGCGTTGCACGCGCGCCGGCGTCACCGTGTCCATCGGCCATACCGCGGCCAACACCGGACAGATCCGCCGGGCCGTTCGGGCCGGCGCCCGGCTGAGCACCCATCTGGGCAACGGCGCCCACGCGCTCCTGCCCCGGCATCCCAACTACATCTGGGACCAGCTGGCCGAAGACCGGCTTTATGCCTGCATCATCGCAGACGGCTTCCATCTTCCCGCCAACGTCATCAAGGTGTTCCGCAAGGTGAAGCGGCAGAAGCTCCTTTTGGTCAGCGACGCCGTCGCGCTGTGCGGCATGCCGCCGGGACAGTACACGACGCCCGTGGGCGGAAATGTGACGCTCGATGCAGGCGGTCGGCTGTTTCTGACAAACCGGCCGCAGCTTCTGGCCGGCTCGGCCAAAACGCTGCCGGACGGCATCCGGTTCATGGTGAACGGCGGCCTGGCCGATCTGAAAACCGCCTGGTCCATGGCGTCGGTCCGGCCCGCCGCCGTCATGCGGCTGGACGCCGCCCGCGGTCTGGCTCCCGGCAGTCCGGCCGACCTGGTGCGGTTTCATTGGGACAACGGCGCATTCAAGGACGTGGAAGTCATCAAGGGCGGCCGTCCAGTCCAGGATGGATTCGTGCCCGGCAACAGACGGATCATGATGGATCCCGTGCAGGACGATGCGACCCGGCAATGATCGCCGGGTCTTTTTTCATGCATCGGGCAAAATGCCGCCGATCGAACAAAACGGCAATTTTCAAAACAAATTTTTCAATTTATAGTAGAAAGCAGAGAAGAGTGGAAATCGGCGGGGGCAGATTCGTTGCGGTTGTTGCGGATGCTGCGCGGTTTGACCACGGGGTTGCTTCTTTCGGTGATGCTGCTGATGGCCGCGTGTTCTTCCCGGGATGAAAATCCCCGGCGGGACATGGACGGCGAAATCCGCATTTAATGGGACATCGGCACCGGTTTGTCCGCCGGTGACGTGTTCGCTTTGGCCGGGATGATGCAGCAGCATCCGCTGCCGGGGAATCGGGCGTCGTTCCGGTACGCCGACGTTTTTCTCATGTCCAGCCAGTTCCACCTGCGAATTCTCGATCCCGACACGGGCCGGCCGCATATAAACAGCCCCCTGTGGGACAAAAGCCGGCAATTCATCGAGAAGATCGCGGAGGTTTATCAAAACGACAGAAGCGAGACCAGCGGATCTTCATTCCATTCGTTCGCGGATGGCCGGGTGGCCATGTTCGCGGGCCGTTTTCACGGTGACAGCACCTATAACACGAAAGCCAGCAGCGAGCCATTCCGCGCACCGGACGGCAACTGGGATTTGGCCGCTTTTCCCGTCCATGCCGACTCCCCGTAGCGGTCCCGCGCCCGCGTATTATTATCTGGTCATTCCAAAAAACAGCCTTCGCAAGCAGGACGTCTTCCGGATCATTTCCCACATGCTAGAAGACGGACCGCAATTGTCCAACAGATGAACGGAGTGGACAGTGTCCGCCGGGATCCGGCAATGATCGAACGGTTCGGGGAGCGGCTTGTCACGCTGCAGGGAAAACGGGTGCAGGCGTTCTTTTACCATCCGGAAGAAGGTTCGTTGGACCCGTCTTATGATGCGGACATGGAAAGCTAGGGGTCGCGGTCTATGATCTCGCCATTCTGGAAGAGACTTGGAATTTCGAAGAAAAAAGCCGAAGAAATTGGAGTGACCAGTAAAGACCTTCCCTCATGAAGGAAAAAGATTAGGGACGAAGAGATACGTCCCTATCCAAATTTACTTAATTTGGATTCTAGCAATTGCATCTAGTCGCGCAAATTGAGTAATTTGGATTAAGCAAATACCGTATATACGTTTGGACCTCTGTCAATAGATTGGACACATGGAATCGAGAAAATTACGCAACATAATCGTACATTTGTTCGCATTGAATGGGTGTGAGATACCCGATCGCCGAATGGACTCGTTTGCGATTGTAGAA